>Ga0268299_1000046_pt1 | contig 471918 bp, 339 predicted proteins | sample NOBtaG_FD_193484 | JGI IMG/M metagenome (GOLD analysis project Ga0268299, IMG submission 193484) | Activated sludge microbial communities from bioreactor in Nijmegen, Gelderland, Netherland - NOB reactor | ecosystem: Engineered > Bioreactor > Aerobic > Activated sludge | place: Netherlands...
TCGGTCGCATCGAACCGCGATGCATCAAACGCAGACCCAAGCAGTTCAAGCGAATGAACCAACCCAGAGACGAATTGCGCAAACGCCTGAGAAATCAAAGAGATGCGGCCTAACTTAATGGCATTCCATCCTGACACCTTTTCTTTTCCGCCGGTGGGATGTAACTCCGCACGCCCCATTTCTCACGACAGTACGCATGAACCCATTCCGCGTCGTAGCCGGCATCCGCGTACAAATACTTCGGGCGCAGCTTTTCCGCCGTTGCCGTCAAGAGCCAAGGTGCCTCGGCCTTGTCATTGCCCGGCCCCCAACTCACGGCCAGGCCCGCCGCCAGCATGCTCTTGCAGGTCACCGAGGCCGACACCTTCACGTACTGCTGGCGAGCCCGCCCGCTGCGGCTGACGTAGTGAGCGCTGGCCGACGATGTCTCCAGACCCGTCGAATCCATCGCCACTTCGTCGCTCTGGTCGCCGACCTCACGCAGAATCTCTTGCAGCAGGAATTCCAGAATCTCCGGGATCACCGTGCGATCGGCGAACTTCTTGAGCGTCGAGTAGTGCGGCAGCCGCTCCATGCACAGAATGCGGCGAAGCTGGCCGGAGGCTTCGAGCAGTTCAATCACGCCGCGATAGGTGGTCTTGGTATAAGCCCGCAGCACCAGGCAGGTCATCAGCTGCCGCTGCGTGAACTTGTGCGGACTCTTCGGGTGGCCGTCCGGCAGCAGACACCGCCCGGCGACCTTCATGCTCAGCGTTGCGACGTTCAGCAGGAGATTGGCATTCTTCGCCATGAACGGCATTTACAAAATCAACGCCCAAACGTCAAGATGTTTTCAACGGAGCAGGATAGGTTCTAATAAAAAGGGTTGAATTCACTCAGACACTCCATCCACGCTACAGTTAGCATTCAGGGAGAGTACTAGTATCTCACCACGTGTTGCGATGTAACTGGTTACTACTGAGCAATCACTGTTAATCTGGTGTACATAATCGGCACCAAGTACAATTACCTCATGAGCCCATACGGGTATTCTGACCCGCTCGCTAGGGGGAATCTGCTCGACGGTAAAGATCGTTCGTTCCTGACTTCCATCTATTAGGGCACTTATACAGAGTCGTTCAATGGAATGAGAAGTTGCGTTGTGAACATCAATTCTAACTCGTCCTATTAGGATATTCCCCAACTGGCTCATGAACAACCAAAAGATAAAAAGGGGAAGCAATACGGTAATAACTAATACCTTCCCAATTGTGCGCTGATGCGAGCGACTAAAGCTTCTCACGAGTGACTCACTACGGATCAATTGGCGGCAAAGCCAGTTCGATTGCTGGGACTTCGACGCCACACTTTGAGCATCCCAAGTATCCAATTTTACCATTTTGTCGATTTGGTTTCTTCGAGATAATTGCTGGATGTGACGGCGGTATTGACAATACACATTGGCACAACTCGCCTCTAGTTAGTGTATCAGTAACGCCACCACTGTCTTGTGCATGCCGCATTTGTTCGGCGATACAAATGGCGATTTCATTAAAATGCAGATCCGCATTTATTACTACATCCCAGTGTCCTTGGGCAATGAGACCAGAATTCACGAGGGCAAGAAAAACACTCTCATTCGCCTGGCCGCCATAACGTGCCGCGCGCGACCCATAGCTGTTCTCGAGATATGACATAATTAAAATGTGGTCAATATAATAACCCGAAATACATAGTCCGCATAGGCTAACCGTGCCCGTGCAACGCCCAGTTCCGCACTTTGTTGCCCCAGGAGCAAAATACGATGCATTCCAAAGTAGGGCCCCATTTCCTCTCGCAAACGGTTGGAAAGTATTGTACTCAAGCAACCAGTTAAACCAGAGACCACCAGCAGGCTGCGATACAAACTTGTTCAAATGCGATGTGATGGCGGGTCCGATTTCTGGACCACATTTGCAGGACTCCTTGCCCAATGGATCGAAGTACAGAAGTGGATTATTCTTGGTAAACTCAAGAAGGTTTACTCCGCCTTTTTCTTCAATCGGATCTCGACTGGTCCAGCGGCCGAGTGGTGGGTCAAGGAAACGGTGACCGTAGTAGTGCTGGCCGGATTCGGGGTCGAGGTACTTCGTGCTGAAGCGGAACGGGTTCGTCGCCGCGTACGGGCCGCTGGTGCTCGCATTCGCCGGGTCGAGAAGCGCGTTACCGTTTGGATCATACTCATACTTCGCAACAATCGTCGGGACGGGGTCGCCGAGGGAGTCTTGCCAGTCGAGGAGTTGGCCGACGTTGCCGTTGGCGTCGTAGAAATAGATGTAATCGACGTCATCGGTCGAGGTCGCGGGCGTGGCGTTGGCATCGGTGATCGAGAGAAGGCCGCCGATGCCACCTGCGGCGTGCAGCGAGCCGGAAAGGTCGAGGCCCCATATGTACTTGCGCAGGACCTGGTTTGAATCATCGAGTTCGAGGACTACGTTCCAGTCGTCGTAAACATAGCGGTAGTCCTCGATCGGCTCAATTGGCCAGATCGGCCAACCACCGTAACCGCCATTCATGTTTGGATCCCAAAGATACGAATACTTGCGTACCCTGCGGCCAAGGTAGTCGTATTCGTATTCCCAAGCCACGTCTCCGATCGTCGGCGTCTTGGGGGCTACCCAGAACAGACGGTTTTCGTCGTCCCAAGCGTAGGACCGCTCGCCGTCGCTGGTGAGGTTGCCGTCGAAGTCGTAGGTGAACGACTCGGATGGGTTCGCCGTCGCGGTGTACTGGTTTACGTTGTTCGCCGTGTAAGTTGTCACGTCTTCGGCGACGGGCTCGCCGCCCCAGACGCTACTGGTCTTGCGATTGCCCATGGGATCGTAGGCATAGTTGCGCTTGCGATCCATGAATTCGCTACCACCGGAAGCGCCTGTGTAGCCGCGTCGGACGCTCGCGTTGTCGCCATCGTGGAACCAAGGAAAATGGAGACACTGGGACGCCAGTAGAACTTTTCGTGGCCGGAATCCGCGTTCTCGACCCCGCCAGGCGGGACTTACTTGGAGCGGATCATTGGTGAGGCGAAAAACGACCATTGGCGACGGCGGAATGGAAACGTCGCAATGGCCGCAATAATAAGCAGGGCGGTAGCAGGCTCGGGGATGACGGCGCGGAAGGCTTCGTCCTCGCCTTGCGGATTGATTCCGACGCCCACGATCGTGTTACCATCGGAGGAGATTGCGAACGCATCGACGAGTTGCCAGCCGGTGAGGCTCAGGCCGAAATCGTTGACCAGCCATTGGCGCAAATTCCGGAGGCCATTCGCACCATCCCAGATGACCGCCTTGGCAGGCCCCGACCCCTCACTATAGCCGACAATGCGAGTGCCGTCTCCAGATGTTCCCCAGGCGACGCTCGTAAAATCTCCGGGTATCATTCCGAGGTTCTGGAATCCGATTTCTTCGCGCCACCGGTACGCCTGTAAATCACCGTTAGGCTTGATTCCGTAACCAATAATTGTATTGCCATCTCCAGATACATCCTTGGCGGTAGCCTGCGTCGCCCCTCCCGGCGGTAACCCTAGATTTACAAGTCCAGATTGTGCGGTCCACCTATACGGACGCACAACTGACCCAACGTCTCCAACAATGACGCCTCCGTCTGCCGACACTCCGTTAGCGCTCGATCTAGCGGCACCGAGCCCCATCATTCCACCTTGAGCCGTCCAGCGAAATGCTTCGCCGCCCGGAAGTCCCGAAGCGCTTGACCCGACGATCACTGCTCCATCCGCAGAAATGTCCCCTGCACTGCTGAAGTAAATCCCACCGGGAAGATCACCTAAGCTCACGAGACCAGTTGAGTCGGTCCATCGGAAGGCTTCGTCGTTTCCACCGGACTGAGTAGAATTACCGTGGCCCACAACAATCGAACCATCAGCCGATGTCGCTATTGCCGCGCTGTCAAAACCGCCTCCATCAAAATCACCGAGCGTGACAAGGCCGGTGGCTTCGGTCCAGCGGAAGGCGATGAACTGGCCGTTGCCGGTATTGTTTTGGCAGCGGCCGACGACGACCGAACCATCGGCTGAAACATCTGTGGCGAGAGTGGGAAAGCGGCAGGTCGAGGTGGTGCCGAGGCCCATGAAGCTGGGCGTCGGCGCGGCCGAGGCGATTGCAGCCGTTGACGCGAGCGCGGCCAGCGCCGTTATCGCGCATGAAAGGCGGCGGCGATTCTTGTGAGGCGTCAAAGGCGGCTTATTCATGGTGATCCCCACTATCCACGGTCCGGGTGTCAGTGGCGTTTCCTTTCCATCCATTGTACTGGCTCCTGGTCGCCATTTTCAACCGATGTAAGTCCTGAATAGCTCGCTATTCCGCATGCGTAGTGGCACCCAGGGGCCTATGCAGGTTTTCGGCGTATCCCGTTCTTGCGATCCGTTCGGAGCCCCAGAAGTTGTGTTCTTCACTTGCCCCCTATTGAACTTGCACAGCGCTACATTGCCCAGATCCTCGATCCAGCGGAAGGCGATGAACTGGCCGTTGCCGGTGTTGTTCTGGCAGCGGCCGACGACGGTGGAGCCGTCGGCGGAGACGCCGAAGGCGACGGTGGGATAGCGGCAGGTCGAGGTGGTGCCGAGGCCCATGAAGCTCGGTGTCGACGCGGCGGAGGCGATTGCAGCCGTTGACGCGAGCGCGGCCAGCGCAGTCGTCACACGGAACAGGCCGGTTCGGATTCTCCAGTGTCCTCTCTTCGCCTTCTTCACGACAATTCCCTCCAATTGGCGGCCAAGCGGCACTCCTGCTTCCAAGCCGTTTATTCTACCGTTCACCGGTGATTTCAGCCATTTCATGCTCAATGCATGAACTGCGGTATCTGGGATACTTATGGTTAATATGCACAACCCAGACTATGATCTAACAACCTTTGAAGCCTCTTTATAGGAACTCCCGGTGCAAAGAGCTCTCAGAAAATTTGTAGTTTTTTTCTTGATCGTGGTTGTTATCCTTTCAGTTCCTCTACTTGTTTGGAGCGTGAATCTCGCAGCCTTTCACGCGTGGCGCACAGCACTTCCGGACGCAGACCTAGAAGATGCCGCTTTTTCTCATCGCATTCTTGTCGCGATGATTTGCGTCATAATCGTTGGGGATATTCTGGCAGTCTTGGGACTGTGGGCGATTCTGAGGCAGGGGCGGTGTGTTCATGGTTTTCCAGTAGAAGCGATTCCTGACTCACAAAACGATGACGAACACTAAAAACGAGATTGTTTCACAATCGTCCCTCGGGCCGGACGAATCATAGCTTTGGCCAAGACTGATCTGGTGATCATTTATTAGGCGGAAGCAAGTTAACCGGCGCGGCCCATTCCAGGCAAATGGGCTGTACATAGGTCAAAGGCGCATCTGGAATCACGCTAAAACCATCTGACCATTTTAGACATTTGTTCTTGCATCCACAGGCAGTCAAGGCGCTAGTCACAAATGTGTTACACTGATTATTAAAACGCCATTCCCCTAGGCTCCGCCCTAACTTGAGTGCATTGTTTACGCAATCCTCGTTGCAGTCTGGGACTTCGTAACATTCAGATCCCTTTCTATTGCCTTGCCCCTTGTGATCTCTAACCTCAGTTTGACGTCCACAGCATGGGCTCTTTGCGCCAGCAACGTTCCCGCCCCCAGCCTCGCCCATTCCAGCTTCTGCGCGGGAAGTTCTGAGCCAGCAGTGTTTCGCACCTGCGAGGCAGGCAATCTGATCTCCAGGACATCCAACCTCAGTATCTCGACAACAAATTTCGACCTTGTCGACTCGCGGAAGCCGATCACCTAACCGTCGCAGGCAATCGGAGAGACATTTGGAATAATCAACACGACCTAAACAAAATGCGTTGCAATCAAAATAGGGCTTGGTAGAAGTTTGAGGAGACTGCAACGTAATCGGCTCGAGTCCAGTTGGATCAACCATCATCGATGGACAATTCAGCAAGAATTCTGAGAGGTTGATTGAAGCTCCCTCCCCAATCGGATCCCGATTGATCCACCGCCCGATATCCGGCCGGTAGTAACGGTAGCCGTAGTAGTACAAATCGTCGCTCGTCGCGGAAGCGTCCAGGCCGCCTTCGCAATACTTGGAGCTGAAGCGGAACGGGTTCGCCGCCGCGTATGCGCCGCTGACGCCCGTGTTGGTCGGGTCGAGCAGGCTATTGCCGTAGGCGTCGTATTCATAGCGCGCGACCAAGCGCGAGGCGTGCCAATCATTGGCGCTGGACAGACCGAGGCTCTGCCAGTCGGCGATCGGAGCCCAGTCGATGAGCTGGCCGACGTTGCCGTTGGCGTCGTGGAAGTAGAGGTACTTGAGGTCGTCGGACGGGTTGGTCGGCGTGCCGCTCGCGTCCTCGACGGCCAGAAGGCCGCCGATGCCGCCGGCCCCCTGGCGCGTGCCGGAGAGGTCCAGGCCCCAGGTGAACTTGCGCTGGACGGCGTTGGAATTGAGGGCGTCGAGTTCCAGGACAAGGTTCCAGCCGTCGTAAATGAAGCGCGTGTCGGTGGTCGGCGTCGTCGGCCACGCGCCGGACGTATAAGTGAAGACTTTCTTTCGGATGCGGCGGTCCATGTAGTCGTGCTCGAAGACGAGCTTCTTGCTGCCTTCCGTAGGCGTGCCGGACGGCTTGGCCTCGGCGAGACGATTGGCCTTGTCCCAGACGTAGGTCCACTGGCCGTCACCGGTCATGTTGGCGTCGGCATCGTAGGCGAACGACCTAGTGAACGGCGACGCGCAGCCGTCGTCGTCGTCCAGGTTGGTGTAGGCGTTCACGCTGTTCGTACAATAATACACCTCCGGATCGGTTCCGGTGGTGCTATTGATGCGATTTCCGATGGGATCGTAGGCGAAGCCGCGATTACGGGCTGTGATGGACGTTCCAGGTGGGTCGATAACCGTGCCCTCGTGGGAATCGACGCCGACGAGCTCGTTGCGGGCGTTGTAGGAGTAGATGTCAAGGTTATCGCCAGTCGTGCCGGTGAAGGCAGCGCCTGTGCGGATGACGCTGGTGCGGCGACCGAGGTCATCATTCGTGTAGTCGTAGTCGGAGATGTTGAAGCTGGTCTGCCACTTGTTGCCAGACCAGTGCACGAGGTCGCGGTGCTGTTCGTATGCCCGGAATGCCCAGGCGACAACGCCCTCGGTGGCGTCCACAAGGTCGATCTTGGCGATCAAGTCAGATTGTGATGTGTAGGTGTAAAACGCGCCGTCCGATGGGAGGCCCGGTCCCCTGACCGAGGCTGGGCGGCCGTAGGCGTCGTAGGTCCAGTCGGTAGCGTAGTGCGAATCCGTGTCGGATGAGGTGCCGATTGTGAATCCACTGTAGCGGCCGGCGAGGGTACCTGACTGGGGATCGGTCGTAGTTTCATACTGATAGGAAGTCAGCAGGTTGCCAAGGCCGTTCGCTTGCTCAGTGAGAAGTTGGAGGGTGTCAGGGTCGTAGGAGAATTCGCGGGTTCCCTGGACGTCCTGGATCGTCTTGCGACGCCCAAGGCGATCGTATCCAAAAGTTACGCCGTAATTGTTGGAACCGGAATAGGTAATGTTCTTCAATTCGCCTGTGCTGGATTCCCAGCTGAACATCTTCTTGACTTGATTGAGCGTCGCTGACCTCGCCCATTCGATCGAAGAAACCAGACCACCGCTGTTAAATGAATACTTCACGATCTTGCCGTCGGCGTAGGTTTTTTCTGTTGCGCTGCCGGTGGCGATGTCGTAGGTCCATGTGGTGGTGTCTGGAGACAGCTGATCGGTAGGCCAATTCTGTGCTGTCCAGTTTACTGAATTGCTTTGATAAGTATTCAGTGTCGTTCGCCAGCCATTCGTCGAATCGTACACGATCTCAACTGGCTGGGGCACATGTCCCCATACATTCGTAATCTGTCCCCGGGCATTGTAGGCATAGTACGTCCTCTTCCCATCCGGGTTCTCCACCGACTTGAGCCGCCCGGCGCTGTCATAGGTGTACTGTGTCGTCCTCTGTTCCGCGTCGAGAACCTGAGAGACTCTTCCGGTCGTCCCGTCAAAGACCGTCGTCGAGGTGCCCGTTCGCGGGTCGGTCGTCGTTGTGCGCCGACCAAGACCGTCGTAGCCGTAGGTGTACGTCAAATCCGACGTGGTGCGCGTGGACTGCACGAGGCCGTTCAGGGTGATCGTTTCGCTGGACACGGTCGAGCCTGGCGAAGTGACCGTGTCGGTGATCAGTTTATTGGGACGGTCAATCGTGCGAGTCGAGGTCGTTACATTGCCGTGAATGTCGTGAGATTCGGAATGGCTCACCACGCCTCCTGTGAATCCCGTCAGTTGTCGACGCTGGACCCCGGTCAGTTTGCGCGTCGTGCCGTCGCCCGTGATCGGATAAACATGAGTCTCGGTGCGCAGCCACCAGGCTCCGTCGTCAAACTCGTACATCGAATCAGTGTCAGTCACACGATCCGCAGAATTGAGTACGAGTTCGTCGTCGCTTGGGTATTCAGTAGTCCCGACATTCGCTCCGGTGCGTATCACATTCGACAGGCGCTCATAAATATAGAATACATCACCAGCGCCGGAGAAGTTGAACGATTGCCCTTCGTTTGAACGGGTCAGATCGTCCGGATCCACGAAGACTCCTTCCACCTCGCTGTAGTACTCATTCGGGTTTGGAAGCGAGGGACCACCACCGCCACCGCCTGAACTATTCGTGAAGGTGCTGGCCTTTCTGCGATACAATGCGCCTTTCGGACGACCAAGGCCTGTACCTGCGTCAAACGATCCTATGGGCTCGTAGTAATAATGCCTTGACCGCACAACCTGCACGCCGCCGCTGTATGCATTGTACTTGGCGGGGCTCTCTTCATGACTCGGACGACCCACCAAGTCGGTCCAAGACTTGCTCCAACGATGACTGTTACCCGTACGGACGATGGTCCATTGCACCCCACGTACGACGTTTGAAGGTTGACTGAGTTCAAGTCCATACTCGTAGTTTCGGGTGACCATTGACGAGCCCTCGACCTTCTTCACGCGGCCATCGAGGTAATAGTCGGTGTCCTCAGTGACTCCGTTCGGATACTCGTTCGTATTGCCGGGATAGTCCACTTCCGCTCGGCGCGCACCGCCGGTGAGCGTGCAGTAGTTGTAGTAGGTCGTCAGTCCTGCCGCGTCCGTGGTATCCTTGATCTGACCTGCGAGGTCGAACGTCGTGGACGTTGACTGCTGGAGCGAGCCCTGCGAAACCGTCGTATTCGAAATGCGGCCGACGACATCGATCGCCCGGGTTGTGACGATATCAGGCTGAGACCCAGCGCCCTTCTGCGTGATCGTCGTGACTCGACCCAGGACATCCGGCGCGCTGTATTCCGTGACGCTACCCGTCTCGTCCGTCACCGACGCCAGCGCGCAACAATTCCAGGCATAGTTTGCCTGAGTGCCGTCCGATCGCTTGACTTGTGTGACACGATCCTCCGCATCTAATGTTTGCGCCGTCCAGTCGACCGGATGCGCCGCATCCCAACCGGATTCGTCGCGAACCTGCATTTCGGAATAGACGTTGACGTTGTTGACGTTGTCGATGGTGATGTCGCGCGTGGACTTGAAGGGCAGAAACGCGATTTCGGATCCGCTGTTGTACCCGTGATCAATGGTCGTTCTCTTGAATGTGCCATTGGCGTCAACCGTGAAGGCGCGATCTTGCGGCTCCGCCGATGTGGGCAAGAATGTGCCCATTTCCTCGGTGTACAAATCGATGTGGCCGTCGGGATACTCGATACTGTAGAGTTTCTGGCGCTTTGCGTCGAGGAACTTCCAGGTTGTGCGGAGATTCGATGCAGCACCGAAGTTAAGTGTAGAAGTAGGCTGCGAGACACTGGCCAAAGAGGCATCTGTGACGCGTTCTTCAATCGTGACATGAAGAGTCGTGTCACCCGGCCGGAGCTCAGTCGTATAGACTCGGAATACCTTGGATGTGATCCTGTCGTTTGCGACTCCGCTCACAATGACGCGTGGTCTCCGGTCGATAACACCCGCTGCAACAAAGTCGCCTTGATCGGGGATGGGATCGTAAGCATATCGCGTCCAAGCGGAGTCGGCTGGGTCGGGGTCGGCATTTGTGGGTAGATCGATGTCGAGCCAGGATCGAACAGTGATCACCATCCGCCCTTCGGTGTCGTAGTTGTACCACTCCCAAGAGCCGTTAGGGTGCTTGATCGACTTAAGCTTCTTGAACTTGCCGGTTTGCGTCGAATTCTGATAGAACACTCGCGTAGTTGTAAGATTAGCATGGTCAGGCGAAGTGCCTGGATCGACGACACGCGTCGTCCAGACCTGTCCGTCATCCGGAACGTTTGGATTGATGTCGATGTAGTCTTCATGGACGTTGTAGGCGGGGACATTGGCGGCATTCTCGATGGAGTACTGCCTTTCGTCGTCAACCGTCCAATAGATCTTGTCAATCTTGGCAACGGAATCATCCGGGTTTTTGGTGCGGAGATTCCAATTGTTGGCTCCGCCGGTGCTCTCGTATTCGTAGATGATCTTGATCGCACCGTCCAGCTTGTGCGTTACTTTCAGTTTGAAGGGCGAGGAGGAGATTTGTGCAACTTCCCAACTCGCGTATGGCGTCTTGCCGGGAAGCGGAACATAGAGGCCGTTGACTTTGACCGGATTGACATCTGCCTTTCGGTAATAATCGATCCTGTAATTCGGGTTGACGGGTGAATCGTGGATGACGTCTGCAAGTGCTTCATGCACGAGGACTTGTCTGATGTATTCGGGATACGTCGTTTGCCCAATGGAATGCCGCGCTTTGATGACCTCGATTCCCTGTCGCCGGATAATGTAATAAAGGCTTTGTGGAAACGCTGTCTCGGGTGTCGGCTCTTCAACGAACAAGCGGATTGACCCGCAAGATTTCCCCTGTGCATCCCGCCCCAGATTGAAGCTGACATTGACCGCTCCATTGTAAACGCTTCCGGATCCCGCCCCGCATCGGCCACTTTGGCAGCCGCCATCGCCACCGATCTGAATGCGAATGTCCTTGTAGTACCAAACCCCTGATGGGTTTGGTACTTGATTACTGTTGGGATCGTCGACTGGACCATCATAGATTATGAAAGTAGCCCGAACCGTCAGCATTCCAGTTCGAGACCCGGCCGTCAATGTTCCGTCTTGCTCGACGGCCGCTCCAAGATCGTCTCCGATAATCTTGTATTCGATCTTGACGGTATCGTCTGCCTGAATGTCGCTGAAATCAATCTTGGTTGATTGCGGGCTCCCGTCCGCGCTGCCCTCACTGCAATCATCGGCCGGCGCATTGGCTGTCCCATCACTCGAACCGGGAGTGATCACTGGCCCCGGCACTGGATCAGTGCCACCGCCACCAGTTCCGCCGCCACCGCCACCAGTACCGCCGCCGCCACCGCTCCCTCCACCGCCACCGGTTCCGCCACCGCCACCGCTGCCTCCGCCGCCCGGTCCAGGCTCATCTGGAATTTCCTCCTGCGGTTCTTTGACGCGAAAGGAAGCACAAACCGCACTATGCGATTCTGCATTGCCGCATCCGCAGGGGTTTCCGGAGTCTGTCGCAGTAGCACAGAATGAATAATAGCCCGGCACTGGCGGTTTCACGCTGAGATTCGCACATGGCCCTGCTGCGGTACTCAATGGACCTAGGGAGGGTTCAATCCAGACGACGTGATTGCAGCCCCCGCAAGGATGAGGGGGATCTGATTCAGGACATCCGCACTCTTGGAAAGCGCAGTCCACACAGGGACCAAATTCCACCTCCGTGCGCTCCTTGTTGTCAAAGTCCGAAGAGACAACATTGGACGTGGTCCACTGCCCTAATAGAATCTCAGGCGGTGCTTCGACTTCAAGTGACATTCCGCCGCCACTGCTACAAAGACAATACGACTGACTCCCTACGCCTGGGCATTGCCCACCGTCCTGCGCAAACGCGTGGGCCCCTAGCAAGTGAACGACAAGGAACCATCCCCCGACGACTCTTCGACTGTTTCGCTTCAACATGGGCCATGTCTCCTTGTCTTGCACGCAGGCGTCCGGCCTGCGCGTGATGTACTCACGACGAAATACGAACTGACGGCCTTACAGGCTCAAACGAGTTTTTGAATCAACGGAATTGCTCTGCATGGGCGGCTTGCCATGCATGCGGCGTGGCGCAGGCTTGATGGATGGAAAAGTTTGGCGGGTCGGCGGCGTGACGATGGATGTCGTTTCGATTCCATGGTGGGCAGGCCTCCTTGTTCCGCGCCCCCACGCAGGAATGATGTCCGAATCATATCCAGCGGCGTAGTGTCATTCAAGATGCGTACGCGGGAAAACTTGCTCCGGTTCGGAATGGAGAATTTCCTGATTCCTGGTAGGAATTTCACTTGACCGTTTTGTACCGATCCGGTCCCGTCTATAATTCATGGGCCAGACCCGGCTTGCGGGCTGGCGACAATTTGAGTTGACGCGCTGTGCGTTAAGTTGCTGCTTCAAAGCAAAACCGCCAAGTTTCGATGTAGGGAAGCAGTGCCTTGGATGCCGCGCCCCGAGAAGGGGCGTCGGCCGGGGCACGTTCTCTACGCCCCTTGGCGGGGGTTGCTTTGAGCGGCCTTGGTTCGACGCCCTCTTTGTTTCGGGGTGTGGCCGATGGCTCGAAAACGCCGAAAGACCCCTCAGAATGCGGCTTTGCTGCCGCGTACACCAAAACTCGATGACGACACTTGGGCACTCGTCGTCGAAGCGCTCGGCCTCTCTCCTCAACAGGCTCGTATCGTGACGCTCATCCTTCAAGGTCAATGCGACAAGCAAATCGCGTGCGAACTCGGCAAGAGCGTGGCTACCGTGCGAACGCACCTGGGCCGCATCTTCGAGCGGAACGATCTTGGCGATCGTGCCGAACTCATCTTGCTCGTCTTTGCCATAGCGCAGTCGTTCTGGATGTCGCGCTACTGTCATCATCCATGATGACATTACGCCCGATGTAATCAGAATTGCCGTATTTTTTCTGCTGTTGGACTTGCGTACCCTTGACCGTGCGAGCGGCGAAGCTATCGGAGCGGCCGCGCACGCCCGGAACATTCCTCGCTCAAGGGAGAATCTCGCATGTCCACCAAGAGTCGCTCGGCGTTCACGCTCATCGAACTGCTCACCGTCATGGCCATCATCACCCTGCTCATCGGCATCCTGACGCCGGCGCTCGGCGCTGCCCGCGACCGGGCGCGGCAGACCGGCGTCAAGGCACAGATCAACGCCATGACCGTCGGGCTGGAGGCCTTCCACGCCGATCAAGGCTTCTATCCGCCCTCCAATGCCGGCCAGTACACCACCGATCCGTACAACACGGCCGGGACGCGCGCCGCCCAGTTGGCGGATTGGGGATTGGCCAATGGCGCAAACGTCCTGCAAGGCGCGAACCTGCTCGTCGATGCTCTGGTCGGCCGTGACATGCTGGGCTACGACCCCAACCCAAGCGTCGCCGGCACCACTTACGATCGCTGGAATTCCAACAATGATCGCAGACGCCAATACTACAGCCCTGGCGACGGCGTCAGCACGTCCTCGATCAACAGTCCGCCGAGCGACTTCGGCGGCACCATTCCCAACACCCTGGGCGATCCGCAGCCGACCATCACCGGCAACAATCCTCAGCCGGGCAGCGTGCCGCTCTTGTGCCGGGTCTTCGTCGATCAGTTCGGCTGGCCGCTTCTCTATTACCGAGCCAAGCCCAGTGCCAATGCGAATACACCGATCATCTCGCAGTCGGACACGACGCCTCCGCCGGTCGATCTGAATCTGGTCGGCAACGGCGTTTATGACGGCCTCGATAACGAAGTGTTCACCAGCTACGACCAAGTGAGCCCGTACACCCAGCGGCACCGCATCGCCGATGCGACGTTCCCATTGGTGACGGCGGACTATGCCGGGCTGGGCGCGATCAACAACAAGATACCGGGGTCAGGCGGGCCGGGGTTCGCCGAGTTCATTCGTTCCCTTCGGGCGACGACCTACACCTATCCGGCGGCCCCGGCTCCGAAAGTGATTCAGTACCCCCGCCCCGTCCGCATGGACAGCTTCATCCTGCTCTCGGCCGGCAAGGACGGCTACTACGGCAACCTCGACGATGTGGCCAACTTCTCGGTGCTGTCGATGGATCGGTGAGAGCGGGTCGTCGTGATCATGTATTGAACATCACGATGCTGTTAGAATCGAGGCGATGAGAACCATCGGCCTTAATCCAAAGACCGTTCGGGATAATGAAGCGGCGGCAGCGTTGGCATTCCAGCAAGGGCACCATATTCAGGTATTCTTGCTCTTGCACGCATTGACCGAGTCATTGCTCCGAGTGTTCTTGGACGATCATAGTCCAAAGTCGAGCTTCAGCGATTTGATACGATCCTACGGGGAGTTCCTCTTCCAGGAGCGATATCCCAGGCCGGAGTTCGTCACGGACCTGACGGAATTCAATCGCCGCCGCAATCGAATCATTCACGACCTGTGGCGTAAGGGCTACACGCTCACGAATCAGCAGGCTGAATTGGCAGCAGCGACAGCGATGATGACGTACGGCTTGTTCATCGATTGGCTTTCGACGTTTGATGACTCGATTTCCTACTACGGATTTCAGGTCAATGGTTGAGACAGCTATTGGGGCCATCGGGACTCGAGCCAACCAAGCGTCTTGGCGGCAGGGAAACCTCTGGGGAAATAAACTATCCGAAAAAAGGCATTCGATTTGGTAATTCAGTAAGTTGGGGTAATCAATTCGAATCCCACTCTGTCCGCCATCTCCCTTCCCGCCGAAGCGCGTCGAGCGCCGCAGACCGAGGCGAACCCTTGTGAAACAGTCATTCTCGTGCACTTCGGCTCCCGTCGATTTCCGTTGACATCCGCCGCCGAATAGGGAAATATCTGGGGAAACATTTCCAACCGCTACGAATTGTTTCCCTTATGAAGCTCACCGATAGAGCCGTCAAGGCGGCTAAGCCCAGGGAGAAGGTCTATCGAATCTTCGATGCCGAGGGCCTCTACTTGGAGGTCCATCCCAACGGGGCCAAATACTGGCGGATGAAATGCCGCTTCAATGATCGCGAGGATCGTCTCGCGTTCGGCGTTTACCCAAAGGTATCGCTCGCTGACGCGCGCGAGAGACGCCGTCAGGCGCAGGACGCCCTCACCGCCGGAAAAAATCCCCGATACGTCACCTCCCCCAAAGGCGAGATGACATTTCGGATGGTCGCAAAGGCATGGTTCGACGCTCGCAAAGGCGGCTGGAGCGAAAAGTACGCGGCGACGGTCTGGCACCGACTTGAAATGGATGTGTTCCCGCGCTTGGGCGATTCGGATGTTGCCAAGATCGAGCCCCAGGACATTCTGGGTGTCATTCGACCCATTGACGGCCGTGGCGCTCCGGTCAAGGCCAAGCGCGTACTCAGGTGCATCAACAGTATCTTTGCCTATGCCATCATCACCATCGGCGAGATGCGCTACAGCCCTGCTTTGGGATTGCACGCGGCGATCAGCGCACGACCGGTCAAGCACAATCCCTATCTCAACGAAAAGGAGCTGCCGGAGTTCCTCAAGCGGCTGGAACAATACCAAGGTAGCCGAATCGTCCAGTTGGCTACAAGGTTTTTGCTCCTGACCATGACGCGGACCAGCGAAACACGGTTCGCCCGTTCCGATGAAATTGACTGGAAAGAACGGCTTTGGAAAATTCCCGGCGAACGAATGAAAATGGGCCGTCCGCATTGGGTGCCTCTCTCCCGACAGGCAATGGCGATTCTTGATGAGGCGAAGGAATTCGGCGGCGAGTATCTGTTTCCGAGCCCGATCCGGCGTGGTCGTGCCCTCAGCGAGAACGCCATCCTGTACGCCCTCTACGACTTGGGCTACCGGGGAAAACTAACCGGCCACGGCTTTCGCGCCACCGCCAGCACGATTCTGAACGAACGCGGCTATCACACGCTCGCCATCGAACGGCAGTTGGCCCATGTCGATCAAAACACCGTCCGGGCCTCCTACAACCATGCCGAATTCCTCAATGAGAGACGCGAGCTTCTCCAGGCGTGGGCCGATCTCCTGGATGATCTGCGTAATTCCTGAGAATCCACTCGTCGATCTCCTGCTCGCGCCACTTGTTCCTGCGCCATTTGTGCGTCGGCTTCGGAAACGTGCCCTCGGCAATGCGCTCTTCCAGCCAGGTCTTGCCGAAGCCAACCCTCGCCAAGACATCTTCCGTATCTAACAGTCGCTCCGTCATGTTGCTTCCTCTCCCAATACTTTCTTGTTGCAGCGTGCGGATACTCACCCACCGCACAAGTCAAGTTTATCACGACAACACCTACCAAATGGTTAATTTATGTAAATGTTCTCTTCCGGGTTGTATCGAATCAGGACTTGAAGGACATCTTCCTTTCTGAACAAACTCTACTGGTTGAAAACAAGCGGCAGGCGGTGCTTGTGTCGCACGCCGAGTATCCAGACGCTTTGGCCGGTAACGACGTAAAGGATTCGGTAATTGCCGACATAGAGGTTTCGGGAGGCGTGGCCATCAATGATGCCTTCAAGGGCAAGCTCCCCTCTATTCGGAAATCGCTTCAAGGATTGCGACGCCTTTCTAACTCGGGCAATGAACCGCACGGCGTTAACCGGCGAGTCGGCGGCGATTACGTCCGCGATCTCCTCCAGGTCGGTCTCGGCGCAAGGCGAGATTTCGACGCGATAGCGTCCTCGTGTTGCTGGAGAGGTCATGTCCCAATATGAGAATAGACAAGATGCCGCCCATAGGCCGAGCGGAAGGACGTGCGCCGCGGCTCAACCGGACTCATGACTTCGGCGCAGGCTTGGCGCTATACTTGGCCTCAAGCTGGTCGAGGGCATCGCTCAGCGGTCTGGCTTTCCCCTGGTGGAACTCTTGCAGACTTTGGCGCGCGGCCGCAATCGACCGGTAGAGTGACGCGGCATCGGCCATAAGCTCGTATGCCCTGGGGCTCATGACTACGCCGGCAGCCTTGCCTTTCTGTGTCAGCAGGAGCGGCTTGTCGCTCTTGGAGAGTTCTCTCAGCACGGCGGCGGTGCGCTCGCGGAATTCGGTCAACGCCTGCGTCTCGGGAAGGGAAGGAATTAAATACATAATGGCTCCATCGGACTGATATACGACTGATTTCAGACTGCCACAGCGATGGCATCACGTCAAGGCAATTCGCACATTCCAGTACCCTGTGACACCGTATCAAAGTGACGCAATCCGCCGCTTTCTCAGGGAAATTCCTAACAGGGCACTGTTAGGGGAGAAGTCTGTTCTAATTCATGATGATCGTCCTGAAGAGAATCACTCGTAATGACTGTAATTTCCCCGGGAAAATGTTGCCTAGCTACTCAGATGATTCGCGTTTTGGAGAAGTAGCTTGCCGTCGATTTCTCTTGCGCTCAGTTTTCGTAAGGTGTAGACTTAACTTAATGGTTACTAAGTGGATGATGGATCGGCGATCGCGCGAGTTTGGGAAGCAAATCGAGTCGGCGAGGAAAGATGCAGCCGAGACAGCCAACGAGGTACTGAAGCATGTATATCGGCGTATCCTGGTCTTCCCGGAGTTCATACTCAGGTATGGCACGAAGGGCAGATCAATCCCTAAATTGAACCGAAAGTCAGCGACAATGGTGAGCTATACTGCAGCGTCGATATTCTGCTCGACAACCGGTCGCATCAGGAATTGATGGTTACAAACACGGGTTGGGGCAGGTCGATTGCGGCAAGAAACGGACCTAAGAATGAGCATCGCGGATACACACGATGCTTGTCTGACATGAGCGCAGGCTCGTGATTGACCGGAATGCTAATCAGGCGATCGCGGTCATGCAGTCATTGATGCCGCAGTTGAAACTGACGGTAAATTCCTCCAAGACGCGCGTATGTTGGAATCCAAAGAAGAGACGTTCGATTTTCTGGCGTGCACATTCGGCACAAATTGGCGGTGGCAGTTAGGCGCTCCAAGTATGTACGCGCCCCTCGGCCAAGTTGATCGCTCGCGCCAAGCGAGTTATCGGCAACCCTACCGAAACCAGGCCACACCGCGACTCGACTCTTAAACGCTAGGGGGCGTCAAACACAATCTGTCTATACCCTCCTTGCTTAGCGAGGCGCAGTTCGGTGGGGCGACAGCGCCCAAGACCCGAGAAAAACACTGTTTCCTAAGCCAATTGCCAGGTACGCGTCCCAGGCGAAGAATGCTTGCGCGAACTAATGAGATCCAGTAAAATCTCCATGACTTTAGCTGACAGTGTAAGCGTAATTGGGACGAAATTGGGGGGTGGGTATTTCTGACAACATACAACAGGCAGATGGACCATCTGCGGGCGAAGAGCAAAGTCCCTCAACGATCGCCGAGTTGTTCCTCAAACTCGATGATCCCGGAAAACGCAGGGAACTTGAAGAGTATCGGATCGCCTATGAGAATCGCTTCGGGAAGACCGACATGATGAAATACTATACCTGTATGCGGCCGAGGGAGGAGTGCAACTGGCTGATTGAGCACGATCCTCAGCGCTACTTCGATGGTCTCCCACCCTTCTTAAAGGCATACTTTAAGGGCAAGGTGGAGATCGCTGCACGCAACGGACAACTTGACGACATGCCAGACGGCATTATCCGACTATTCCTGAGAGGTGAAATGCGCCTTGGTAAGGATGATAACGGGCGCGGCATCTAATACGATTCTCTAGGCGGCTCAGCTTGGTGTTCTTCGTCGGCATTTGGGAGAGGCGGAACCTTTGACGGATCAGCGATCTTGTCTTCCTTCCGCTTGACTGCCCCTCTCGTTTTTGCGCTAGGTCCGCCAGATTCTGCGGATCTCAACGCTCGCGCGGCTGAAATAAAAAACTCATACCGATTCGCTTCTGTATCCCACTTGCGATCCTCAGTGCCCTTCCCCAGCTCGGCAAAAACCTGTTCCCCTAGTCGATCCAAACGTCCTAGGAGACGCATCATGATATCGTATCGATCAGAATTGCGACCACATATTGCAAGTCCGCTGACAACGTCTCGAAGCGCAAATCGCAGCTTAGAAGTTGCCTCGTCCAGATCTAGGCGATTCCGCGATCCTTCCGCCTCCTCCTTCGCGAGGTGACGAAAGTACTCAACGCCATTCGACACCGCACTGCGCGCGCTCCAGTACTTAAATTGCACTTCATGCAAGCCAAGCGCACCGCGCAGGTAATAATAAAACCACCGCCACTTGTTCTCTAGACAGCTATCATTCAATATTTCGCTTGCTTGATCTAACAAGTCACGCGCCTCGTGTCGGCTGCGCTCGATTTCCTGGTACATATTCACCGCTTCCGACGCACAGTTTGCGTCTCGGGGCCTACTCCACTTCGCTAACGAATTTCTCAATTGCACAAGGTGTATTTCGGCATGGACCAAGAGAACCAAGGCAATCGTAGCGGCTTCCGCCGGCCCTCCGGGCCGGACTAATACCGCCAACGCTCTGTTGAATTCGCGTTGCGAGCTATGTCTCGCCGAATCGCGATCCACCGCCAAGTACCAATGAGACACCGCCCGCATAGTGTGAAGATAGCTTTCAATTATGCGGCCCTGCGGAGTCGAGGCGCCATGGCGTAGCCAATTCATCGTATCCTCGAATTCTAACTCAAGTCTTGCATGCTGAGCGGCGTCGCAAGTGTCGCAACATGCAAGTCCCTCGTAGTCGACCAGCCACTCAAATCGAGACTTGCTTGTACACTGATTCAGGTGATTGTGAATTCGCCGCACAGAAACGAATGCTCGGCACTCTTGCAGGCGCATTACGAGTGGGTCCGATTCACAATGCATGTCGCGTGAGAATCCGGCCAATGCCTTTAGTGTGTGGAAAAGGTAACGCTCACTGATCTCAATGCACTTTTTGCGATAGGCTGCCTCGTCCTCGCCGGCGTGATCTGTATCAGCCAACATCCGCCAAACTGACTCGTCTAGAATAATCGGATCTGCGATTAACCGGCATAATTCGCTAAGCGCGTCTACACAGCCCAGGAGATCGACTTTGTAATTTGCCTTGTGATCGACTAATTTGTGGGGTTCACTTGGTATTTTCTCAAGCAACTTGGCCGCCATTTCCTCGGCGTACTTAAGAAGCGCTGCTTGCGAGTCTCGGCGCTCCTTGCCCTGCCCCGCGACATTACTCGGATACCACTCCAGTACGGCATCTCGGGAAGCCTCAATGGACGCCTCGCCAACTAGTATCTCAATCTGCCACAGTCGATAAAGCAGGGCGTGACGTTGTCGCCCACAGAGCATAAGAACATTTGCCTGAACTGCCAGGACACGGGCCGCGATGCGACGAACAAACGCTCGCGTGTCCCAATCCTCCTGATGCTCCATCTCGGCCCTGACTAGAAAGCGAATCAAATGCTTGGTCTGACCCATTAATGGAGTGATCTTGCCACGCGCCAAGAGTGTATCGCGCTCTCCCTCAATTGCTCCAACGTACCAGATGAGCCGTGTTTGCCACTGCATTTGAGCATCGGCCTTACGCTCAGGAACTTCCGCGACACGATATAGTTCGTACAGATAGTGAACCGATAAGAAGCGATAATGCGCGTACTCAATAAAGGCTGATAAGTCCTGGGACCGTTCATACACATCGTCTATTGCAAACGACGCTACCTTGTCAAACAAATTACCGATGATTGCTCTGGAGAAAAGTCGCACTGATTTACCGCGAATGCTGAGTTGCTGGTCAGTGAGTCGAATGAACAGTGCGTTCCTGCTCTCCAAGTGCATCCAGTAAAATCCCCCCTCCAAGTGGGCCAGCATCGGCGGAAACCCACCAGTGACGCGGCGATCTGTTTGGCTCGCGTCCTGCTCCCCGCATGTGAGCGCGAGTACTCTATCGAACTCGCTGTCGTTTGTGAGCTTTGCACATGCGTCGCAAAGTATTGACTGAATATCGTTCGAATTCTCGTCTTGCAGATCACGAATCACATCGAAAAACCTGCTCACGCCGACGCGAAGGGCCACTCGGCTGCGCGGGCGACGGAAAATTGTAGCAATACTGTAAAGTATTCCCTTGGCGAGCTGATCTGCGTCCCCCTCTTCGAGCATTGTTACAACACTTGAAACGGCCAGATTGGCGCGGGCATCGGTATTATCTTGCTGTGCTGTTGTTTCAAAGGCCCTAACTCGGTAGAAATGGGCACGAGCGTGATCACGGCACGCTATCGCCGTCTGCCGTTCAATATCGCGCCAGGGCTCAGGGTCATTAAGCATCGGTGTCATTGCTGATAGGAATACCGAACGACCGAAACCCTTCGCGCTCTTGCTTACCTCTCCCAAGAGGCGGAGAACATTATACTTCTGAGTCATCGCCGCCTTGTCCGAGTAGTAGTCCATCGGTACAGCCGGGTGTCGCGTCGCGAATTCTCCCAGAGAATCAATTGCCACAACGTAGTTACCTCTTCTCATCGCGCGGGTTATCCACCACACAGCAAGTCGCTCGTCGTATGTCGGAGAGCCGTTATCAGCATGAGGAATCTGTGTGGCATTAGCGTCAGTGCGATCGCATTCAGCCATTACCTGCGACAGATAGTCCACGTCACCAAGAAAAAGCGGACGGGACAGTCGAACGTTTCCGTGGTCAAGTCGGAGAAACTCCTCCTCCATCTGGGTCACTAGCATTGCTCGGGTCGTAAGATCGCAGGCGTCGATCCAGATAATCTCATGAGTTGCCTCAAACTCCTGAGCTAACCGGTGAAGCGTGCTAGAAGTCCCGACACCGCACCCTTCGCGACATAGTACAACATAGCCACTGTCTGTCATATTCTTCGGAGGCAAGAATCCCTCCCACCCGCCGCCTGAGTACCGCCTCGCTCGTGAGTCTCCTGGCGGCGCAGTCCCACGGTAACTCTGTGGTGAGAGAAGTGGTAATGTTCGTGGGACCGACACAATCGTTTGATATCCCGTACGGCTAACAGCGTACTGATTCTCAAGCACCTTATACAGTTCCTGCAGAAAAAGATGCCCACTCCGATATGCGCATGTAATTACAGGTGAGTTTGCTAGGCCCTTTCCTCGCGTGCTTACTATGTACTCCAGGCGTTTGTGGCAAGTACCTCGTCTGGAAATCCAAACCACGTTTGGAGGATCACTTGGGTGCCAATTTGATGCGTGATCCGTAATAATGTCCATTACGCGCCGATCGCTTCCAGAATAGCCGATAACTACTAGGAGCGCAGAACTACTCCTCGCGGCAATGGACTGCCCCTCGTCAGCCTTGAGATACTGGCGCAATTGATGCAACGCCGTAATGGGAAGCGCTTCATCCAGCTCTTGATGGTCCGTCCTAAGAGAATGCGTTCCTCCATGGAGCTTTACAACTGCAAGCGGCTGCGCGCGTACTAAGATTGAGCTTGGAAGGCTTCCCTCTTTTGCTACTTCGTAAACAGTTGGCCGCAGACCTTCATTTCTAAGCGCCGTCTCAATTAGTGAGTCAAAATTTGTGGTTAGAATAAGATCAATATTGAGAAGTCGGGAAAGAAACGCAACAAACTGATGCGTAGTGGACGGACTTCGGCCTCGAATAAAGTGGTCAAAGAAGGCATCAATGAGATTTGCGTCATTATTTGTCGCGATCGTGAGGAGTGAACGGTAGTCGGTGCGCGCGCTTCGCAGCGCCTCGTCGGGTATAGAGATCGGCTTAAGTGCAAGAAGTTCTTCGCAGATACGGGCCGTAAGCGGAGCGACCGTTCGAATCTCATGCATCAAGCTTAGCTTATACAACTCTCTCGCCAAGCTCTCGAATTTCTCTCGGAGGACGACTGCTGGATACTGCTCATGTTCCCTTGAGGGAGCGTCAAGTTGCGCAGAATACCAGTCCTCCCAGGTGTCATTGCGGTTTGGCCATCGCCATTTACTAACAAATTCATGGATTTGCCATCCGTACTGCTTCGCTACGCCTTGCACAGCAATTACGTAGTCGGCTAGTAAAACCGAGTGCGGTATTCCTGCATCGACAGAAATCCCGGCACCAAATAACGGAACGATCCTGCGCCTTTCGTCGCGCGCCCTGCGGATCGTACGGAACACCTCGCTGGGAGGAAGTGGATCGACGGCAGTCATGGAGTCCTCCGATTCAGTACCGCGTAGCCCATTGCTTTGCGTGCGTGCCGGTGATCGGCATGGAGATTAGATTGCGCATGATAGAGAGAAGCAATGCCCGCGCCAATGAATAGAGCATCTACGACAGAGTAAGGTCACTTAGAGCGACTGCGTGGTGGGGCGGCACCCAATGTTTGAGTCCGGCCTGCCATCCCTTGCGCGCTAAGTTAGCGTTGTAGCTTAAGTGACATGGTCGGCCTCGTCGACTTAAGGACGCGATTCTTAAGCTCATATTGTTCCCTACTGGGAATGTCTTTACATGAAAGCGAGAACTACAGGGCAGTGATCCTCGGCATGCGTCATTTCTCTGGGGAGTTGAATGCACGTGCTTGTATATACTGTACGACTTGACTCAGGGGCCTGTAGCCCCAATGAAGGGCACAGGAATTGGCGCAAAATGACCTTATGCTTTGTCATACGAATCGATAATCGCGGCAGTCGCGCAAGCCCTGTTTTGGAATTGGGTTATGGCAGATTACTTCTTAAATGACCGACTCGGATTCCCGAGAATAGTCAAGCGATTGCCACATGGTTATAATCGCTGGGCATTGTTGAGGCCGCATTCTTGGTGGGCCATTGGAATTCAGCGGAAACGAGGGCCGGCGTAGCTCAGTTGGATAGAGCGTCTGACTGTGGATCAGAAGGTCTCGGGTTCGAATCCCGGCGCCGGTAATTGCAAATCTGAGGAGCCGCGTCCGTCTGTAGAGGTGCCCCGTGAACGAAGTTGTGACGCCTAGACTCTTCCGCGGCTTACGCGACTTGCTGCCTGACAAGATGGCCGCACGCCAGCGGATGCTCGACACGATACGAAGCGTTTACGAGATTTACGGCTTCGTACCACTCGGTACGCCTGCTGTAGAGTACCTTGAGGCTTTAACCGGCTCAGCTGGACAGGAGGCTCAACAGTCTATCTTCCTCGTAGAAAATCCCGACTTCCGACGCGGCGAACGCCCAGCGAGTGAGAAGTTAGGCCTGCGCTTTGACTTAACAGTGCCGCTCGCGCGCGTCGTTTCGCAATATCGAGACCTTCCGCGGCCGTTCCGCCGCTACCAAGTATCATCTGTATGGCGAGCTGACAAGCCTGACCGGGGCCGCTTTCGGGAGTTCACCCAGTTCGACATCGATTCCGTCGGCGTTTCATCCGATGTCGCTGACACTGAAATCATCGCCGCTATGAGCGACACTTTGTCGGCCTTGGACGTAGGCGCGTACCGCGTGCGATTCTCCAGTCGTAAGGTGTTGAACTTGCTACTTAGCTATGCGGAGATCCCTGAGCGTTGGACCGTCACAAACAAGGACGATCGCGAGATTGAGCTGACCGGCGCAGACGTATTCCGCGTGCTAGACAAACTGGAGAAAGTCGGCCCGGAGCGTCTTCGGCTCGAACTTACGACGGGCTATGAGGACGACTCGGGTGATGTTGTCTCCGGCCTTGGGCTTATGCCAAGTCAAGTAGATCGTATCGAAGAGTTTCTTGCCATCCGAAGCGACGATAGAGACGAAGTGTTGACTCGGCTTCGCCAAATGCTGTCGGGTGTGCGAGAAGCTTCCGATGAGATTGATGTACTCGCTCGGATTTCCAATCAGCTCAAGTTGATTGGCTATTCTGATAATCGCGTTGTTATTGACCTCAGTGTCGCGCGCGGGCTTGCCTATTACACCGGTCCTGTGTTTGAAGCCATACTTCTCGACGCGCCACACTTTGGGTCTGTATTTGGCGGCGGCCGATATGACGATCTTGTTCTACGTTTTCTCGGCGAGCGCGTGCCCGCTACGGGGGCATCAATCGGCGTCGACCGACTGCTCACCGCACTGGTGGAACTCAAGAGGATAAAGCTCAAGGCCTCAACTGCCCAGGTGCTCGTGACGGTACTAGACCAAGCGATGATGAATGAGTATTTGCAAATCACCTTTGAACTTCGACGCGCCGGAATTCGCACCGAACTATATCTCGGCGATAAGGGCATCGGAAAGCAAATCAAACACGGTGACTCGCAAGGTATCCCCATTGTTTTGATGTACGGGCCTGATGAGAAAAAAGGAGGCACTATCACCCTGAAGGACCTGACTGTAGGCCGCGCCCAAGCAGCCCAACTGACTGACCGCGCAGCTTGGCTGCGAGACCGGCCGGGGCAAGTGGAAGCTCCTCGTGCCGACATCGTCGCGGCAGTTGCGCAGATGCTAGCAGACGGCCCGGAATCTCCCGCCCTACAGTGAGGTTTTTTGTAACCACACGCTCCTGTTGCCATGCCTCCTGAACGAGGTAAGTGGAAGTGAGGTAATATCATGACTGTATTCGTCGGCGGCGGACCAATCAACATCGAGTCCATAGTGGCGGTTGCCCGACATTTCGAGACAGTTCGGCTTCATCCGCGAGCACGGCACCGAGTCTCTCTGTGCCGTACTGTCGTGGATTCGCTCTTGGAAAAAAATGTCAAAGTATACGGTCTGACTACAGGTTTCGGTGCTCTCCGCGACAAGGTCATCCCCGCCGAGCACGCGAGCCAGCTATCGATGAACCTGATCCGTAGCCATGCCGCGGGAGTGGGTGAGCCATTTCCCGAAGATGTCGTGCGCGCCGCCATGTTACTCCGCGCTCAAACGTTGGCCCAGGGTTGCTCAGGCGTCACACCCCACGTGATTGACCTTCTTATCGCCTTCCTGAATGCTCGAATCTATCCTTATGTGCCTCATCAGGGCTCCGTGGGTAGCTCAGGCGACCTTGCTCCACTCTCGCATCTTTTTCTGGCTGTGACCGGAGATGATAGCGCTCGCATATACCAAGACGATTCATTCGATGCCTCATCGCGTGAAGCATTCTGGTCGCAAATGCCCCGAAGTTGTTCAGAAGACCACCCATATATAGCAAGGCCGAGTGCTAACTCATTCCGGCGACTGACTGATATTGTCGTTAAGAACGCTGTCCTTAGTCGATTGCGTCAGGTATCGCGCGAAATCCAGTGGCCATATGAACTCCAGGGCAAGGAAGGTCTGGCTGCGAACAACGGTGCGGTGTTCAGCACTGCGCTACTCGCGCTCTCGACCTATGATGCGGAACGACTCATTCATACAGCGGAGAGGGTCGCTGCCTATAGTTTTGAGGCGTTGCAAGCCGTTCCCGACTGCCTCGACCCGGCGCTGGTTCAGTTGCGACCTCACTCTGGTTACATCGAGTCCGCCGCCGCGATTCGCAATGCGCTTTCGGGATCGCAGTTGGTGCCTGCTCATGGTGCCTTAGGTGTGAATCTGGCACGCCTGAATCGTGTGGCCGGCGAGCTCCACGACCTTCATACGGCCGATGGTCCCGATTATGAAGCATCAGCGCACACCGAGGGAGCCGTAGATACGGCGAAGGCGAAGATCGAGACCGTGACAAACGAGGCGCTCGCCGCCCTTACCGATAGCACACATGAGACAATTAGTGCGATTTGGGACAATGTTGCTAGGGAACGTAAGGCGAACGAGGGGAGTGTAGGTACGCCGAAAGAAAGGGAACTCAACGCTTGTCGAGCGGCGACCGAGGGATTGCGCCAGCGTTGGGATCAAGTGCTACACAAGATGGAGGTGGATCGTGGCGTCACGCAAGCGGATGGCAAAATAATCGTCGAGTCCGATGATCGCATCGCTACTCAACATCAAGTTCTCCAGAAGCTGCGCACGATTTACCATGAGCACGTCACAAAGATCGTCCCCTCCAGTCCGGATGTGCAGGACAATTATAGTTTTCGTGCCGCCGCTACCGTCATCGGATGCGCGCGCGACGCTTGCCACGGGGCGCGTAGGGTAGTCGAGATCGAAGTCAATTCCGCAACCGACAACCCTCTCATTATTCTTGATCAGATCCTCGCCCGACTGCCTTCTTGGGATGGCACATGGGATAGTCCTACCGTGCAAGAGGCCGAACAGTGGCTGAAAGCGAACTGGGCTTTGGCCGCCGACTGCGTCAAGTCTGGTGCGAACTTCCATGGTCAGCCGGTGGGTGTCGCCGCCGACACGCTCGCGGCCACGGTCGCAGAGGTTGGTAACATCGCTGAACGTCGTGTCGCTGCGCTCACAGACAGCAACCATTCCAAAGGGCTGCCCGATTTCCTCGTTTGGAAGCCAGGCCTCAACTCCGGCTTCATGATTGCGCAATACTCCGCAGCCGCCCTTGTTAGCGAGAATCGCCATCTTGCACAGCCTGCCAGCACCGATTCCGTGCCTACTTGTGCCAATACGGAGGATCACGTGGCGATGTCCACGATCGCCGCACGCAAGACGACGAACGTGGTCGAGAATGTGGAGCGCATTGTGGCTATCGAAGCGCTGTGTGCCCACCAAGCGGTGCAGTTCCGCAAGCCCGCCCGGTTGGGGTCTGGTACGGGAGCGCTCGAGACCGCAATTGCTGCCCGAATAAAGAATCTGGTGCCGGGCACCGTCGACAAGAGCTCCGCCGTCCTGGGCAGGCGAATCGAGGGGCGAACGTCGTTTCTTAATCGCATCGGCGTTGCGCCGGCGGCACGTGACCAAATATGCTCATGTGTTCTCGACGATCAGGAACTGCACGAGTTGATCGAAGCCGTGGCCCACTTGGTACGCACAGGCGCGCTTGCTGGCGAAGTCGATGGTTGGGCCGCGACTCCCGTGGGAAGACGTTATTCAGTTGACCCGACAATTCTCGCCACGTACCTCCAGGCAGAGTGGGGCCACGCAGGCGGCGAAGTATCAACATTCTATAAACGGGCGGCTGACATCGTATTTAAGGCTTGTAGCAGCGCACGCGTGAATCCGACATCCGTGCTCGAGGTAGGCGGCGGTCTAGGCCGCTTTTGTTACGAGTGGCTCATTAGTCAAAGGAACACGACAAGTTACGTTTGGACGGAGCCTTCGCCGCAATTCGCGGATTGGGCGCGCTACTATTTTGGCGGCCCAATGCCTTCGCATGCTAACGCTGTCAAAGGATTTTCGGAGGATCCCGCACGAACCAAGCTCCAGCCGAAACCCGAAATACACGTCTCGACCCTCGAATTGCTCAAAGACGTGGATGCGTGCGACATGGTAGTGGCGTTGAATATCGTAGACAGGCACCGTGCCCCGCGTCGCTTCCTGTCCGACCTTGCGCATTATTGTGCCCCTGGTGGATTGCTTGTTGTCGCAAGCCCGTTGGACTGGCAGGAAACGTATACGCCGCCGACTGAGTGGTTTAGTGATCTTGTACCTGAAATCCGCTCGCTTGGCTTTGAGATTATCTCGTCGGAAGATCTGGATTTCCCTTTTCGGTACGGGCCACGGAAGCAAACTGTGTTTGTTAGTCAAGTAGTTGTCGCCAGAGACACTCGGTCGGCGGAACTTGTTCCTAATCCAGTGTCACCGGACACCGAGAATTCAACGCCCAGTTCAGGGTGATGTGAGATGTAGATTTCCGATCGGCTCTGGAAGGATGGGCTCGCATGCGCGCGTCTGTAAGGAAGCGCTATTGTGGTTAAGTGGCGAAAACCCACATAAAATTGAACCCATAGTTCGCCGCCTCGCCGATGCCCCGGCGAGGCCGTTTTTTTTCAGTGATGGCGGGTGCCGGTCATTCGACCGGCTTTCGCTCGCCGCAAATCCAGTCGGACGCCTTCTGAGCGGCTCCGGCGGCGGCGATGACGAGTTTCTTATCGCCGCGAAGCTGCTTCAACCAGCCTTGCAGATAGGCGGCTTGGTTTTCGATAGTCACGGGCTTGATGCCCGCATGGGCGGACAGGAACGCGGCGGCCATTTCGGCGACGAGTTCTTCCTTGCCGTAGTCAGGCGAGCCGAACGGCTGCGGCTCGGTGTCGAGTTTGCGATCAAGGCGTTTGCTGTGGCCGGTCGAGTGCGCGAGTTCATGATAAAGGGTGGAAAAATACTGTTCGCTCGATACGAACCGCGTCGGCTCCGGCAGGCGAACAACGTCAGTTGACGGTCGATAGAATGCCCGCGTTCCGCCATGCTCGATGGTCGGTGCATCGGCGTAGCTCTTGACGATAGCTTCGGCGGCGTCGATGGGCTGAAAGTCGGTCGGCGTGAACGTGACGGCGTCCGGTGCGGCGATGCCGTCGCATTGGGCGACGTTGAATACGCGATAGTATCGCAGAACGGGAACGGTCGTCGGCTCTCCTGTTTCCTTGTCGGTCGTCTCGTACTGTTTCCAGAAAATGACGAATGACGACTTCTCGCCCTTCTTGATGCTGCCCTTCTTCTGCTTCGCCTGATTGAACGTGAGCCAGTACGACGACTCGTAACCCTGTGCCCAAGCGGTGAACGCCAGCAAGAACACGTTGACGCCCCGGTACTCCTTGCCGCTCTCCAAGTTCTTCGGCATTCCGGCGGACTGCCTGCCGAGAATGGGGGAACGCCAGGGAACGACGCCCTTCTCCAGCATGGCGATAATCTGGTCGGTGACGTTTTGATAAATGTCAAATTGCATGGGTGAATCCTCCAATCGGTTATGGCCTTCGGCGGTGAGTGCGAACGACGCACACGCCCGCCTTGCAACCGATAGGTGGCAATCCCCAGCGACCGCGCGCAGCGGTCAACGGTGGAACAGCCCGGAGGGAGGGCACCGCGAAGCGGGAGGGACCTTGACGGCGAGCACGGTCGCTAGAATGAGGGTGTTCTGATTTGCAAGGCGGGAGGGTGTTGATCGCGCTAATCGAAGTCCGCCATGCCCGGCGGGATTCGCGCTGCGTTACGACAGAAACGAAACGTTAGAGAAGTGAGCGGATTTCGTTGAAGCAGGCTTGAATCTCGAGCCAGAGCGGAAAGCGGCCGTAGCAGAGCATCTTGCATTGTTCTTCGTATTCGGAAGCGATGAAATGCGCCAGTGCTCCGGCTGGAAAAATCGCGTCACTCTTGGCGAAAGTCATGCCCTCAGGAGGAATGTAATCGCGTGAAAAGTGTTTTTGGCTGACGCGATCGTAGTCGAGTTTGATTTCCAGGTTCTCGCTCGACTGAATCATCCAGCGGACATCCGATTGTTGGGCCAGTTGAAACAGGTCGTAATAGTGCCGAGCATAGCTGCCGATGGGACGACCTTCGCGTTTGTAGAGTTCGACCTTGGCGTGGATGGTAAACATCTTTTCGACAAAGGTACGACGAAAGTGAAGCAGCCGCATGGTGAATGGGGTTTCGTCCTCCGCTCCGAGTGTTCGCCGCGTCTCCTTTAAGAACTGGCTCAAGTAGGATCGCAATTCGATTTCGGCGGTCGGTTCCCGTCCGCTCGCCGTGCCTGATTCAAGCAGGACTCGGTTGGGGACTTCGCCCGGCCCGCCGAATCGCTGAACGTAGGTGAACACGTCGCTGCGGCCGAAGCCTCCGATTGTTGTCGGCTTGTGCGGTTTGATGTACGTAAACGCCGGATGTCGCTTGACCGCGTCGCGCAGTTTCTTTAGTTCGCGGTCAATTCCGTTCTTACCGAGTGGCGGCGCGAATGCCTCGGGGTCGAGAAAGATATCGATGTCTTCCGAGAATCGCTCGATCAGGTTCCAGCCCTTCGACAGGCTGGTGCCGCCCTTGAAAATAATCTTGTCGCCGGCAACGCTGGCGATGGCGCGAAGCGCCTCGGTGACGTGGTAATCCTTTTCGATGATGGCCGGGCGCAGGCAACGGGCGCCGAAGTGTTCCGCCGCCTGGAGGATGGCCTGCTCAAAGTCGGTATGCTCGAAGAGTCTCACGTCAGCGGATGCCTTTCGCCTGCCAGTTCTTCGCGCTCTGCATCCCAGCGAAGATCCCGAAATCAAAACGCGAGAACGGATTCAATAATTCCCGCAAGGGGGATAGTTCTTCATCGGATCGGCGAAGCAGTTCGCCGAACGCACCGAGCATCGCGCGCACGCGCGGAGGCTCGGTGTCCGCGATGGCAAGCAGCCGCGCGTAGCGGCCCGTCTCTGAAAGCAGTGTTTTCATCCGCTCGATGGTCTCCTTCGCCGATAGCTCACTGGTTTTGCCACCGTTGCGCAGGAAGTCAAGAATCGCGGCGTCGGTCGCGGGAAGCCGCGACCACGCCTCGGGTCGGCGCGTGTGGATCAGCGCATCCTCGCCGACGAGTTTTCGGGGAAGGCTGAGCGCGCTCGTGGCGAGTTCCGCCCGTCTGGGGTTCTGCGTCGTGAAGCCCAAGTGGCTGGCGGCGGCGATGCCGGACGGGAAGGCCGTTTTGCGGGTCGTTGCGAGATTGCGAATGGCGGCGGGATTGGGACGGCTCTTGCCGAACGCGGTCGGCCGGGTGCGGTAGTAGATGCCCTTGCTGAGTCGTTCAATGGCTCCCTGGCGAGCCAATCGCGAAAGCGCCTGTGCGGCTGCCGTGAACGACAGGTCGCGGAAGTCGGCGAGCCGCCAAAGGCGCTCGCCGCCCTGTTCGATTCGCTGGCGAATGAGCGTGGCGGTGCAACCTGCCGGGGATGTAGCCTTGCTGTCCATGCCTTAATTATGGGCAAGACCGGGCGGTATGTCAAGTTTTACTGCTAAAAAACTTGACATACCTCGCCCTACGAACCCGTCCGGGCAGGATTATCGGCCAAAAGGGCCTTTAGGCGGGTTTCGAGCTGGCCTCGGCGATCCGACAACAGGCGTACTCGAAATAGACCGGGTTTTTGCGATGTCCAGTGCCGATTTCGTTGCTGCCCCCGAAGTGTCACCTTGGCACGCGATTGGTGAACTGTTTCAGCCCTCAAGACCCGAAAAAATTTCGAAAGTCAGATGAACCAAGTGGGGGCTAACGGCATATTAGCAGCAGGACTACCAACGTAAAGGTCAAAAACAAATGTCGAACAGTGACGTTCCGTTTATGTGGTACTGTTTTAGGCCATGAGCGGCTTGCATGCGATTGCACTTTCAACTGCTAAAAGGAGATTTCCGTGACTAAGCGAGCGTACATTGTGATGTTGCTTGTCGGCTATTGCACACCTGTTCTTGCCGAGCCACCTTGTATCGAGGGACTTTTGGTGGAGCGATACAAGATAAAGAAAGCGACCGAATACTTATCAACACTTGATGAAGTATTCACGTATTCGTACCAAAAACTCGAGCAGACTTCCAAGACGGCGAGTGGGATGTTGGGGGCTATTACTGGTTATTTCATGGTCAATCTGGGAGTTGACAAAAAGGAGGCTGAAACACGATGGGAAGCCCTCAAAGCGGAATACAAGGGTAGTTCTTCGACAAAGTGGTCCCATGTGGTAGAGATTGAGCACAATAGGATTTCGGATCGAGCATGGGATTCATATCAGCTATGCTTGAAGGTCAACGCATCAAAACGGGGAATACAAGTCCGTGATTGGAATCCGGACGATAGTTCAGAGGAACTCGCCTTGACTGTTGGGTACGTGGCTGGCTACCAACACCCAGCCACGGCGACACTGACTCAGGATCCTGTCGTACTTGGCGGGGAAGTTGTCGGTGCGTATCCGATGGAAGTCGCCGGCGGGACGAGCGCCGTCTATAAGTTTCGGCGGCACAAGAACCAGAATGGCGTTGGTTTCCAGAAATTCGAAGTCACTCTCGTGTTTACACAGGGTGAGGTCTTCGAGAGCGCGCCAAAGACGAGCGGCCTCGCCGTGCCCAGCAAAACGTCTTGGCTGGGGACTCGCTTTGAAGTCAAGAGCGTCAAATGCTCAGGAAAGCACGTTCGGGTTGTAATCGAGTGTTTGCGCGATGTGGGCGATGATCAAGTCACGGTGTACGCACGTGACTCTATTGCGCTGTCGAGAGGACACTTATATCGGGCGGGTGATATCACGGTCACCGGCCCCGTGGCTCCTGGGAGCGATGACAGTCATCCGCGGATTAAGTGCCATGCTGGGAAGCCGAACCAGTTTAGTTTGGCGTTTGCGACCGACACGGACGTCAACGAAAGCAAAGAGCGGGCCGACGTTATCATGGTTTTTCGCGTTTACGATGGTCGGACGGGCGAGTTTGGTCAGGTGGCTCTAGGCGCGATTGAAGAGTAACTGACTTGATCGCGTAGTGTTCCAAATGCCAGAAGAGAGAATCGAGATACGAGTTTGGAGGATTGACGCAGAATGTCAATCGAATTCAGACATACAACCGGCAAGGCCGTTTGATTGTGCGATTCGCCGACAGGCGTACTCGAAGTACACCGGGTCTTGCTCGATGCCGACGAAGCGTTTGCCGGCGAGGATGGCGGCGACGCCGGTGGTGCCTGATCCCATGAATGGGTCGAGGATTGAATCGGCGTTGACGGAGTTGCAGAAGTACTGCACCTGCGACAGGGGTCGGGGGCACGGCACGGGATTCTGACCGGCGTAGCCGTCCCAGGGGCGGAGGTCGTCCACGTGCCAGTCGCGCGGCAGGTGGTCGCGCAGAAGCGACTTACCGCTCCAGAAGATGACCGGGTCCCAGCTGAGGCAAGGGCTCTTGCCGCTACGAGGCGGGTACATCTTGCAGGCGGCGACGATGCGGTAGCCCTTGGGGAAGTACTCGTGCCAGCGGTCGGCCTTGAGCGGGCTTTGCCAGACGAAGCACGGCCCGTCGTTGGTGATGCGGACGAGTTCGGGAACCAGACGAGCCATGAGGGCGTCGTACTTGTCCGGGGCATCGTCGTAGCTTCGATACTCGAAGCCGATGCCGTAAGGCGGGTCGGTGATGACCGCGCCGATGCCGGAGAGCGTCGGCAGGATGTCGAAGCAGTCAGCGCGGTACAGCGTGGCATTCCCGATCACGCGCTTCTGGATGGGAAGCGATGCGCTGGTCGGGCGCTGTACGGATGCCGTCCGGCGTTTCATGCGGGCGGCGTAGAAGGGATTTATCAAGCATGTCTGCATGGTCGTACTCCTATTCATCTTGGTTGTTCATAGATTGCGGGAAGAGTTCGTCGGCGACGGACTCGATGTGCGTCCAGCTGAAGCCGAATTCGCAGTCGTGGCAGCGCTCGCATTCTTGCAGCACTTCCCACGCCTGATCGTCGGTCAGGTCGGGACGGACCGATTGAACGTCGCTCGCGCTCCAGATAATCGCCACCTGGCGGCGTCGCGCGAGTTCGGCGTGGATGTCGATTGTCTTGCGCCGCAAGCGGCGGCGATTAGTTGTCGTGGTCATGGCATCCCTCCTGTTCGGCGACGATCTCGGTCACGTAGTGGTTGTACGCCTCGCGGTCGAGCTTGCCGAAGTCCTTGCCGTGCCGGTCGCACCAGTGGCGGGCGTCGGCGAGGATGTCGATCAGGCACGAATGCGGCAGGTCGTGTTTGTTGAAGCGGCTAAGCAGCTTTCCGATCCGCGCCGCACGATCTTTGTTGGTGAATGTCATATCGAAGACCTCCTGATAAGTTGCGGGGCGGGCGACAAGCGCCCGCCCCGTTTGCTCGGTTAGTCCTTCTTCTCGGTAGCGACGCGGAGGACGATGCGTCCATCCAGCGGCACCGATTCCAACTGGACGTTGAAGCCATTGCCGTCGGCATGTGCCCAGGCCGAGCCGATGCGGGTCCAGAAGCCCTTGCTTCCTTCGCGGTCGCGGACTTGATAGGCGACGTGGCTGGGGGCCTTCGACGCGGTGGGTTGTTTTTCAGTCTTTGCCATGTGAGTTCTCCTTCTTAAGGTTGTCCGGCCGCGCCCATCGCGGCCTGATGGCACGGGATAGAAAGCCGCCCAAAGCCGGAGCGAGCGAAAGAGAGCGCCCCAGTCACAGTCTGAAAATTGGGGGCGACCTTCAGGGGGAACCGATTTTCTGACTTGACGGGACCGGCGGCGGCTTTACGTGTCCATCAATCAAGGCCGCAAGTGGGAGTGGAAGGCACCTAGAAGGGGAAAAGAACGAACGGCTAAAGACGGGAACCCAACTGCGCAACAAGAGAAGGCCATCCCGCCCGGCGCAAAGTCAGACCGCAGTGGGGAAAGGCACAGTCAATCCCGCAATCGCAGCCTTGCGCCCATGTCAAAGGCGTGGCACGTCCAACATCGAATCCCGCTGGAATCTCCACCGTCCCATGTCGCGACAACGTAGAAGGAGGCGAGAGCCGGCGGGCGTTACGCCGCTAATCCCTGCAATCTCAGGTTGAAGGTTTACATAAATTAACCAATTGGTAAGTGTCGGCGTGGTAGGGTGAAAAATGCTTCGCATCATCGAGAACGCCAGCGCCGCCGGGGCCAAGAGCTACTACAGCGCGGCGGATTACTACACCGAGGGCCAGGAACTGGAAGGCCGTTGGCATGGCGACGCGGCAAAGCGGCTGGGACTATCCGGCAAGGTGAATCGAGTGGCGTGGGATGCCCTCTGCGACAATCGTGATCCCAATACCGGCCAAACGCTGACGCCCCGGCAGAAGGCCAACCGGAGGATCGGCTACGACTTCAACTTCCACGTCCCCAAGAGCGTGTCGGTGCTGTACGGGCTGACGCAGGATGATCGCATCCTCGAAGCCTTTCGGCAGTCGGTTAATGCGACCATGCAGGACATGGAAGCCGAGATGAAGACCCGGGTACGCGGCGGCGGAAAGAACGAAGACCGAACGACAGGCAACATGGTCTGGGGCGAGTTCGTGCATACCACGGCCAGACCGGTGGACGGCATCCCCGATCCGCACCTGCACGCCCACTGCTTCGTCTTCAACACCACCTGGGACAAAAAGGAGGGCCGCTGGAAGGCCGGGCAGTTTGCCGACCTGAAGCGGGATGCGCCCTACTTCGAGGCTGTGTTCCACTCCCGGCTGGCCAGAGGCATGGAAGAGCTGGGACTTTCGGTTGAACGAACCCGGAAGGGCTGGGAGCTGGCAGGGACGCCCAAGTCGGTCATCGAAAAGTTCTCGCGGCGGACGGCGCAGATTGAAGAGACGGCCAAGCAAATGGGCATCGTCGATCCGGCGGCCAAGGATGAGCTGGGAGCAAAGACGCGGGAGAGCAAGCGCAAGGACCTCACCTCGGATGAACTGCGGGCGGAGTGGAATGGTCGGCTGACGGAGGATGAACGAAACGGGCTTGAGGCAGTCAAGGACAACATCGGCAGTCCAGGCATCGCCGAGAATGACCGCATCGCCCGCGAGGCGGTCGAACTGGCCATCGACCACTGCCTGGAGCGAAGCTCGGTCGTCCCTGAGCGGAAGATCCTCACCGAAGCCCTGAAGCGTTCCTACGGCGCGGCATCGGTGGAGAACGTCCATCGCAACCTCGCCCATGAAAACCTCATCATCGGGATGCTGGGCGGCAGAAGGATGGCGACGACACGGGAAGTGTTGGCGGAAGAGCGCCGCATGATCGGTTTCGCCCGCGAGGGGCGTGGCGCCTGCCGGCCGCTGGGTGATGCCTTGTACGCCGTCAAGCGAGACTGGCTCAACGACGGCCAGCGCCGGGCAGTGCGCCACCTGCTGACCTCCAATGACCGAGTCATGCTGGTCCGGGGCGCGGCGGGCACCGGCAAGACCTCGATGGCCCAGGAGGCGGTGGAAGCCATAGAGGCAAGCGGTAGGCACGTCTTCATGTTCGCGCCGTCGGCCGATGCCAGTCGTGGCGTTCTGCGCGACGACGGCTTCGCCCATGCCGACACTGTGGCAAGATTACTTCTGGACGAGCGGATGCAATCGAAGATCGGGGGACAGGTGATATGGATAGACGAGGCCGGGCTCTTGGGTAGTCGGCAAATGACGGAGGTCTTCGACTTGGCCGAGCGGCTCCATGCCCGGGTCATCCTCTCCGGCGACCGGAAGCAGCACGGCTCGGTGGAGCGCGGGGCGGCGCTACGCCTATTGGAGACCGAAGCCGGTCTTGTCCCCGCCGAAATCCGCGACATCAAGCGCCAGCAGGGCGCCTACAGGCAAGCGGTGGAGGCCCTCAGCGAGGCAAGGACGGAGGATGGCTTCCGGCAACTCGACGAACTGGGCTGGATCAAGGAAGTGCCGACCCTGGATCGGTATAAGACGTTGGCGAGTGATTACGTCAACGCCATCACCGACGGGAAGTCCACGGCCCTCGTTGTGTCGCCCACTCACCTGGAGGGAGAGTGGGTGACCGACCAGATACGCGCCCAACTAAAAGAATCGGGCAAGTTGAAGGGCCGGGAGCGGCGGGTCATGGTTTTGGAGAACACCAACCTCACCGAGGCCCAGCGGGCCGATGCCACCAATTACGACGCGGACTCTGTCCTGGTCTTCCATCAAAATGCTAAGGGGTATCAGAAGGGCCAGCGGGTTAAGGTGAGCACGGGTCCCCTGCCGCTCTCGGATGCGGCGAAGTTCCAGGTCTTCAGGCCCAATGTCCTGCCCATTGCGCCGGGGGATGTGATCCGGATCACCCGCAACGGCAAGACGGTGGACGGGCGGCACACGCTTAACAATGGCCAGATTTTCCCGGTGAAAACGTTCGACGCCAATGGCGACATTGTCCTGGCCAACGGCTGGACGGTGGCCCAAGACTACGGCCACCTCACCCACGGCTATTGCATTACGTCCCACGCGGCGCAGGGCAAGACGGTAGATCACGTCTTCATCGGGCAGTCTTCCCAGTCCTTCCCGGCCTCCTCGCGTGAACAATTCTACGTCTCAGCTTCAAGAGGTCGAAAGAGCGTAACGGTGTACACGGATCAGAAGGAAGCCTTGCTTGATGCCGTGAGCCGCTACGACGACCGGCTGTCGGCGACGGAATTGGTCACGGGGCGCGAACTCCGCGAGCGCGGCGCGACGTTACAAAGGCTGGAACGACTGAAGCCGACGCCGTCACGCCACGACGGGCGAGAGCATCGTGAACGCGAGGCGGTTTATGAACGATAGTCTCGTCGACAGATTGGTGAGCCGGGAACTGGCCACCGGGCCAAGCGGCCACGACCGCGACGATGAAACCGACATCGCCGATCTCGGGACGTTCGGCTTCCTGCGCGGCTCGCGCGAGCGGGCGACGATGCTGGAACTTCGCAGGAAGGATGGCAACATCCTGGCCATCGCCTACGGCTACATCGACAAGGCCGAGTTCAACCCCTCCGAAGGCATCACCCTCCACCTCGCCGGCCACAAGATCCGCATCAAAGGCCGAAACCTCAACGTCGAAGCCATGCCGAAAGTGAAACTCTTCGAGGCCATCACCCGCCACCGCGTGCCGTGGATACAGGAAGCCAGCGAACCCGATCGCATGACCATCCGTGATGGCACACCGATCATTGACGTGATTGAGTGGTAGCCGTTATGCCGGCTCACGGCATGTGGCCTCGCGACAACTACAAAGTTAATGGTGACACCTGCCACTCGATTTGCTAGGGTATCGCTTACTCAATCAAGTGTCCGCCTCTCCTGATTCGTGTTGGGCTCGACACGATCGGTCTGACGGAGGGGGCACTGAGACAACGCGATATTCTTAACCATGCGCTTCGCGGGGCCATGATTTCCGAGGACTTTGAGGCATTGGATGCGCTCATCGAAGCGGGAGCCGACATCAATGCCCGCGACGTAAAAGGTCAAACGGCTCTTCACCTTGCTGCTTCGCATAGCACGCCTGACGTAGTCAAGGCGTTGATCGATAGAAAGGCGGACGTTACCTCCGTAGATTCGCAATCCCGCACAGCGCTGCATTGCGCCGTCGAAGCGATGAACTCGCTCGTCCTCGGTGCGCTTGTTGCCGGCGGAATCGATGTCGAGGCCAAAGATGAACGCGGCCAAACGGCGGCGCAGATCGCCTGTGATTGTAGAATGAATCACACGTCTCAAGTGCTCAAGGCGCTTTGCCAGAAGCATAGAAAGAAAACACCGACGGATAGGTTTCGGGGCTGAGGGATAGACGGTGATATCTACCTGGACTGCGGGCGAAGCCACTGTGGGATGGGGGCAATCAAAGATCCCCAGTTGGCGCTGGCTTCGCGCGATGAAACCCCCGTAACCCTTCCGGTTGTTACGAACTGTTTGGCGAGCACATCGTTGCGAAGTCTCCAGGCCATTTGTCGCGTTGTAAAGAACGAAACAAGCCCGAATATCCGTTTGAGCGAGTCCGATGAGACGGCGCACTCGCGAGAAAAGCACTCAATGAACTTCGGATGCAGGTGTCGGCGCTCGGCAATGACGCGGTCCCATACACTCATGACTATCGCAACGGCGTCCCTAAGCGGTCGCCCTGTACGCTCTCGCGCACTGACCAGGTAATCGGCAACGAGGTCCATGTCGTTCATCGTGGTCGAAGCGACGACGCGCAGTTCGGGAACGATATCCCGAAGAAGAGTTGCGTAAGGTTCCCAAGTCGAGACGTATTCAATCAAGTGATCGCGAAGCAGGAGTTGTGCCGTCGGTACATATCCGCTTACGGGCATGCATTCGATGTTGACGCCTCCCTGCTGACGACCGCGCGCAAACGCCCGAAACAGAAGCTCACTCGTGCTGCCTTCGGTCATGGCGGCGCGAGGCCGCTGGGCGGGATTGCGGATGGGACGGATAAACGGTCGATGGAGGACTTGATCGGCTCCGTTGGAGCGATTCAGGACTGCCAGGAGTACGAGCTTATCCATGCAGGATGCGCCATGACCGAGCATGAGCCCGCCCGGAGTCGTTCCGATCACGTCAACTTGACCATCGATCAGCATTCGCATCTTGGTCGCTGAGTCGCCAACGAAGAGTATTCCGATGCCGCGATCGCGGAGTTCGCGCCGCGCGACCCAGAAGGGAAAGTAGCCGGGCCAGGGATCGAGGGCGATCTTGACTGGGCACTGCCGGCTTGCAATGTGCGAGGATATTGCCAGGGCCTGAACACCGGCAAAAGGAGACTCTCCTGCGACAACTGCGTTTTCCCACGAACTTGGGAAACGCACCAGTGGATGCCGAACGTCCTGTTCCAACAGACGAACGACCAATTCTCTTGCCGGCATGGAAGGCTTGGACTGTTCCCATGCCTGGACGATACCGAGTCCGATGGATCGAGCGACGCCTTGCCAGATTTCAATTCCTGTGCGCTGCCGAAAGCGCGCTAAGAGGCCGGGCAGTACTCGGCTGACGACGATGTGCTGCGGCGCGGCGTCGAATTCGAGCCAAAAAGATGTCCATCGGTAGCGACGAAGTGCATCGGCGAGTTCGTCCGTCTGTGGCCGACTTGCTGGGAGGGAGGTGAGCGACTCCCACAGGTTGTGAAGCGCATCGCGCGGTGGTGAATCCGCATGAATTCGGAATTGAAGTCCTTCTTCGCGCAGGCGAAGTACTTGTTGCGTCGTCAGACGAACGAATCCGCCTTCGCTCGTTTCCGCTTCGGAGTGTAGTCTGCTGACATACGGTGCGCGGACGCCCAGAATCTCCGCCAACCGCCCCTGAGAGATGCCCTGTTCGACTTGCAGAATGGTAATGTCTGACCATCGAACGCGATTGGTTCTGGTTCTTCGTGATCCTCCTTTGTATTCGCGTCGCGCCATAATCAGCCCGTGTTGCACTGCCATTTCATCGTACCGCATTGATACCCGACGGCAACGATCACTTGCGCGCTGATTTGCGCGCAGGCCGTTATGGATCAATGTCTGCGGACATTGCTAAAGTGATTTCAAAGTCGAGCGAAAGATCGCTCGTGCAAAGCAAAGGCAGGGTGATTCGATGAATTCCGAGAACATTAATTTGCCGGTTGACGATGTGGCGTGCGAAGCCCAGCCGCGCGAGACATTCGAGGAAGAGTCAATGCTTGGTCTTGCCCAGACGGTTAGTGACGTTGGCGTACTTCAACCCATTATGGTTCGCCAGGCTGGCGGTCGGTGGGTGGTGATTGACGGTGAGCGGCGGCTCCGCGCCGCGAAGATGGCTGGCTTGGACACGATTCCCGCCATCGTCCAGAACGCCGAGTTTACGTCTGCTGGGATCACGCACCGCCAACTTGTGGCCAATCAGCACGTGGACTTGACTCCGATGGAAAAGGCCAAGGCGATTGAGAAGCTCATGCGTGAGGCGGGTTGGTCGGCGTCGGAATTGGCGGTCAAGCTCGGCATTTCTCCGGGAACTGTCACCAAGCTGCTCTCGGTCTTGACGCTTCCGCAGGAGATTCAGGATCGGGTGGGCAGTCCGGGGCTGGGCCTCAGCGCCGCCTATCAAATCTCGCTGGCGGGTAATGCCGAAGCGCAGGCGCGCATGGCCGACGAATTGGCCAGTGGCGCACTCACGCGCGACGACGCAGCGGCACGGACGCGAGTCCGCAAGTCGCGACGCCGGCCGCCGGCGAAGCGCGAGCGCAGCCGGGTCGGGCGCAATCGGGTAGCGATTGCGCTGGGGGATAAGCGGGTCGTAACCATCGCCGGGCCGGGTCTGACACTCACGTCCATCATCGATTGGATGTCGGGACTACTCGACCGCCTGCGTGGGGCGGCCGACCAGAACGCGGACTTGTCCGAGGCTGTGAAGTTGGCGTCGGGCGCTTAAGAAGGGAGTCGTGGAATCATGAAGCTGATACTCAGATTGCTCAAGCTATTCGTATTCGAGTTCGTTAAGGGATTCGTGTTCGGGCTGGCCCGGACGCTTCGCCGCCGCTGAAGCGCGGGGCGCATTCGGAGGCTCTCCGAGATTGGAAGGAATGACATGTTGGGAACAATGCTGAAACGAATGACGTGCGGGCGCAGCAAGGCGGATAGCTGGAACATGACTGCGCCGCTCTTGTCGCTGGGAAGGAATGAGTCCATCTCACGCATGCGGGCCATGTCCGGCGTCTTGATCACCGGCCAGACCGGCAGCGGGAAATCCACTTCGTCGGCCGCCCACCTGGCCCATGCCATGCTCAGGGCCGGATTCGGTGGGCTGGTCTTGAGCGTCAAGAGCGAGCGCGAGAACTGGGTACGGCTGTGCACCGAGGCCGGGCGATCTCAGGATCTGGTGATTGTCGATGCCAACTGCAAATGGCGGTTTAACCCCATTGACTTCGAGGCCACTCGGCCGGGAGCTGGCGCGGGACATACCGAGAACATACTGCACCTGCTCACGACCCTGCTCCAGACGGCGGGCCGCGTCAATGGTCGAAGCGACGGGCGTGAGGACAGCCACTATTGGATGAACGCCAACAAACAGCTTCTTCGCAACGCCATTGATTTGGTGATGCTCGCCCATGGGCGCGTGACGGTTCAAGACCTCTACCAAGTCGTGATTTCGGCGGCGAGGTCTCCCGAAGAGGTGCGGTCACAGGATTGGCGGAGACAGTCCTATTGCTTCAGGAGTTTGGAGTTGGCGGATAAGCGGACGAAGTCAGAGAGACAGGAAAACGACTTCGCGATGGTGGCGGACTACTTCCTTATTGAGTACCCCTGCCTCAGCGAAAAAACCAGGAGCGTCATCGTCTCGACCTTCACGTCACTGGTCGATTGCCTCCAGCGCGGAATCTTACGCGACCTTTTCTGCACCGATAGCACGATCACGCCACAGGCGGTCGAAGACGGCAAGATCATCTTGGTGGACTTGCCGGTCAAGGAATTCGGGCAGGTCGGCCTATTTGCCAACATGATCTGGAAACTCTCGTTCCAGAAGTCTGTTGAGCGCCGGAATATCCAGTCGAGTCCGCGCCCGGTCTTCCTTTGGGCGGATGAGGGCCACCATTTTCTTCACAACGAGGATTCACTGTTCCAGTCCACCTGCCGTAGTTCGCGGGTGGCGTCGGTCCTTATTACCCAAAACGTTCCGAACATAGACGTGGCCCTGGGCGGTGGCGAAACCGGCCGTGCAGAAGCTGAGAGCTTGATTGCCAACTTCGGCACGCTGGTCTTTCACTGCAACACCTGCCAGCGCACCAACGAACTGGCGGCGGGCCTCATTGGTAAATCGCTACGCTGTTTTGCCAACGGCAACATGAGCCATCAAGTGGACGACTGGCCGATGGCGACATTGGGCCTGGGCAGCGGCGGCCAGACCAGCGGGGGTTTTAGTGAACAGCTTTCTTACACCGTCGAGCCTGCCGAATTTACGCGGCTTCGCACCGGCGGGCCGCAGAACAAGTGGATGGCCGACGCCATCGTCATCAAGAGCGGAGAGACATTCAGGAGTACAGGCTGGATCTACATGCCGGTGACGTTTAAGCAGCGGATTTAGACATTGAAGCGTTCGCAGTGATTTGAAAGACGGTCTCTACCGTCAATGCGGAGAGTCCGCGCCCAGATTGAAAACGAAAACAGGAGATTGTCCATGAGCATGAATCAAGATCAGAACCAAGTCCCATCCGGACCCATGCAGTTCAAGACCTTTTTGAGCTGGGTCGTCTTCATCGCCGGGGCGCTGGCCGCTTCGGTGGAGGTCTTCCTGCATCGCCGCTTCGGCGAGCGCTACCTGGGCCTTCAGGCGGCAGTCGTCCTGCTGATCGTGCCGTTCTATTCCCTCTTCTGGGAGGGCTGCGACCCGACGCCGCTGCTGCAATTCCTTGGCGTATACATCGTGATGTGCTTCCTGGCACGAATGGGCATCATGGCCCGACTGCGCCGGGGCGGGGCGCAGGAACACTCCCGCTACAACGGCTTTCCCCGTTTGATGGCCATCACGCGCCGGATCAGCGAGCGCACTATCAAATGCGCCGTCGAGCCCTTGCTCGTCTTCTTCGTCGGCGTCTTCACCATGCCGACCAGCGAGCCGCTCGGCGGCTATCTCATGCTGGCGGCCTTGGGCCTTCTCGTCTCAACCCAATTGACGGCGGGTTACGAGCGCATCCGCGCCCTCGACATGCACGACGCCTACATGAATCAAAACGAAGTGGCTCAGGGCTTCCGCGACATGCGTGGCGAGCGATGGTGATCGTTCCCAACTGAAAGGACTGCGCCATGCGCAAAGACACTGAAGCGCCTCGACCCAAGATAGGCAGCGGACACGCCGGGGCCATGTGGCGTCAGGGCCTCGCGGAATTGCGCGGAGCCTTCTTCAACGAGTCCAACGTGGCGCAGCCGACGCAATACGGCGTCTTGGGGACGCGAACTCCCGGAGAGGTAGCCGAGGCTCGCCGCGCCGATGCGCGCGACGCGGAGGAAGAAAAAGGATCCATTCTCGACGACTGTCTGCGTCGAGCCGGTGCCCGTGACGTTTACGGGAGAGATTCCAGGCAACTGGAGAAGGAGTGACTGCGATGTTCGAATTCATGATGTGGGTGATGTTCCAGGTGGTGACCACCGTGCTGCTCTTCAAGTGGTATGCCGTCAGGCATCCCGCCGAAGCCGCCATGATGATGGAGAAGTGGAAGGGCATGTTCTCCAGGTCGTGAACGGCCGTCCGTTGGCGCGGGCGGGGCGACACTGCGATAGTCGCCTCGCCCGCCTTCTTTTCTGCCGGGAATCCACAGGTGAATCCATGCCTCCACCGACATCCCATGGCGAATCCCAGCGCCCCGGCGCGTTGGATGCGGCGGTGCCGGCGGGAAGCCCGGCGTGGATAACAGCCGAACTCATCCGCGAGACCATTCGCGTCTGGCAGCCGTATTATTCGGCCTCTGTAACCCCCGAAGACGCGGTTACAATTCTCATGCGTGTCGGAGAATTGCTGCCGGTTTTGGCAGGGGGTTTGAGTCATGAATAAGAAGTTCGTCGCCTGGGCGCGGGTCAGTTCGGTCAAGCAAAAGAAAGAGGGCTTCAGCCTGGAGGATCAGGAATCCCGGCTTAGGGAATTCGCCGCCCGACTGGGCGGAGAGATAGAAAAACTCTTCAAGATCGCCGAGACGGCGAGCAAACGGGATGAAAGAACCACCTTCCGCGAGTTCACCGCCTACGTGAAGCGGCACTCTCGATCACTCGACGGCATGTTGTTCGTGAAGGTCGATCGCGCCGCCCGTAACATTCGGGACTGGTCGGATTTGGAGGAACTCGCCGAGACGACGGGCGTACCTCTCTTCTTCCCCGATCAACCGACCGGCGAAACCCCGGCCGGTCGCATGCAGCGGCGTATGTCGGCGGTCTTCGCTTCTTATCAGACCGATCAGCAGGGGGCGGACATCCGGGCCGGCCATAAGCGCCGCATCGAAAGCGGCCTGCCGCTGGGCAATCACTTCGGCTATCGCCACGTTCGCGTCAATGGCCGGGGCCTCATCGAGCACGATCCGGTCAACGGCCCCAAGATCAAACGCATCTTCGAGCTCTTCGCCTACAAGCCGCTCTCGCTCGACATGCTCGTCGATGCACTGGCCCGGCAGGGCATCGTCTATACCGATCGATATCCACGATTCGCACGATCCAAGCTGCATCGCATCCTCTTGAACCGGGTCTATGTCGGCGAAGTGAAGTTCCACGGCGAGTGGTATCCGGGCAAGTTCGAGCCCCTCGTGGATCGCAACACGTTCGAGTTGGTCCAGAATCGCTTGGGAAACAAGGTCCAGCACAAGCAGCAGATCACCTTCACCGGAAGCCTCATCTCCTGCGGCCACTGCGGTCACTTCATCACCGGCGAGAAGAAGTTCAAGCAGTCGCCGGACGGCACCATCCGGGATTATTCCTATTATCGCTGTTCACACTACGCCCGGCCCGGCCATCCCAAGGTGCGGCTCACCGAAGCCCAGATAGACCGGCAGTTCCTCGACCTGTTCGGCAAGCTGAGAATCGACGACCCCGAAATCCGCCAGTGGTTCGTCCAGGTCATTCGCGCCCGCGCCCATGCCGGGCAGGAAGTAACCCGGGAGCATCGCAAGGAACTGGAGCGGCAACGCGATCAAGTCGAAGCGAAGTTGAGCGCGCTGCTTGAACTGCGGATGGATGGCGAAGTGTCGCCCGATGATTACGCCGCCAAGCGCCGCGAGCTTCACGAGCGGCAAAGCGCGATTCGTCTTCAACTGGAAACCACAGACCAAGATGACAAGGAAATCGCCGACCTGGCGGTCAAGGCGTTTGAACTTTCGCAAAGCCTGACCGAGCGATGGGTTACGGCGGACTACTCGTCAAAACGCACCATTCTCGGCATCATGTGCGAATCGGTGCGTTTGAACTCAAGAAATCTCGAAATTTCCCTTAGAAAACCCTTCAATGTGCTGTGTGACGAAGAATTCGTCCCACTAACTGGAGCCGAAGGGAGTCGAACCCTCGACCTCTTGCATGCCATGCAAGCGCTCTCCCAACTGAGCTACGGCCCCTTGGGAAACCTCTCGTTTCCGGGGATCAGGCATTAGAAAGTCCCAGTGAATGCATGTCAAGATTCGGCGTTCCTGCACGTCCGAATCGGCTGACAGGCCTCCATCGTCCCTGTGTCGGCCATCGCCTGTGGTCGCTATACAATCACGGCATTTCGTGCTAAATCTGGCACAGTTTGCACAGGTCATGCGCAGTGATTTCGGCCGCCCGATGGGGCGAAACCGCCGCGCCGTGTGGAGGGCATCACATGTTCAGGAACCTCATCATTCTCATCAGCGCAGGTACCATCATGGCGACATCGGACGTCTTTGCGGAAACCGGAGTTCACTTGGCCGAGGATGGCGGCGGCGGCGCGGTCCACTTTGAGAAGCGGACGGACGTGCCCGAAAAGTGCCGATGGGACCTTGCCGAGATATTCAAGGGCGATGCCGAATTTGAGGCGGCCTTCAAGAAGACCGAGGGTCTGATCGAGTCGTTCAAGAAGTTCAAAGGCACACTCGGTAAGTCCGGCGATTCGCTCTTGGCCGGGCTCAAGGCGCGGGACGAACTCGCCTCTGAGCTGGATCGCGTCACCTTGTACGCCGGTCTCTCGTATCACGAAGACATGAGCATCAGCGCCACGCAGGGCCGTTGGGATCGGGCACAGTCGCTGGGCACGCGGGCGTCCGAGGGGTTGAGCTGGCTCGTTCCGGAGATTCTGCAAATCGCACCGGAGACGGTCCACGACTGGATGGCTCGCAGCGACGCTCTGGCCGTCTATCGGCATTACATCGAGGACATTCATCGGCAGCGCGCGCATTATCTCTCCGCGCGCGAGGAGGAATTGCTGGCGATGGCCGGTGACGTCGCCTCGGCCCCTGAGAGCGTCTATGGCCTGCTGACCAATACGAATCTCGATTTTCCGAAGATCAAGGACGAGAGCGGCAAGGAGATTCAGCTCAGTTCGGCGCGATACTACAACCTGATTTTTTCAAAAGATCGCCGGGTGCGCAAGGACGCCTTCATCGGCATGCACGAGACCTACAAGGCGAAGGCCAACACGCTGGCCGCGTTGCTGTCCGGCCACGTCAAGCAGCACATGTTCTTCGCGAAGGCGCGCGGATTCGCCAGTGCCCGGGAGGCGGCGCTGGACGGGCCGAACATTCCGGTCTCGGTGTATGACAATCTGGTCCAGACGGTGGGCCGGCATGTGGACAAGCTGCATCGGTATGTTCGACTGCGCAAGAAACTGATGGGCCTGGACGAAGTGCACCAGTACGACCTGTATGTGCCGATGGTGGAGGCCCAGACGCCGTATATCGGTTACGACGATGCCGTGAGCACGATCCTCAAGGGGCTGGCTCCGTTGGGCAGCGACTACACCGGTACGCTGAAGAAGGCGTTTGAGTCGCGCTGGATCGACGTTTATGAGACGCCAAACAAACGGAGCGGTGCGTACTGCTGGGGCGCGTATCTGACGCACCCTTATCTGCTGCTCAACTACACCGGAACGATGAACGACCGCTCGACAGTGGCCCACGAGATGGGCCACGCGATGCACTCGTGGTACACGGTGAAGAATCAGCCGCTGGTCTATGGCGACTATGCGACGTTCTGCGCCGAGGTGGCCAGTACGGTCAACGAGGTGCTGCTCGCGCACTACCTCCTCAACAACGCCGCGGACGATACGCAGCGGCTGTTGATCCTCCAGCAGCAGATTGAAGGCATTCGCACGACGGTTTTTCGGCAGACGATGTTTGCCGAGTACGAGATGCTCTTTCACAGTCTGGCCGAGAGCGGCACGCCCCTGACCGGCGAGCTGCTGATGAATAAGTACGCCGAATTGGTCGCCAAGTATTATGGGACAGATTGCGCCGTGGACGAATGCGGCGCCGCCGAGGGGCTCCGCATTCCGCACTTCTACCGGAACTTCTACGTATATACCTACGCGACGAGTCATTGCGCGGCCACGAACATCGGCCGACGTATCATTGATAACGAGAAAGGCGCGGTCGAAGGGTTGATGAGGTTTCTGTCCGCCGGCAGCAGCAAGTATCCGCTGGATATTCTCAAGCTGGCAGGCGTGGATATGACCAACCCGAAGCCCATCGAGGATACGATGGCGCAGTTCGACACGTTGTTGACGGAGTTCGAATCGCTGTACGAGAGGCATGCGAAGCGCGCGGCCCGATGAGCGCCTGCCTTGCCGGAGAGTCGAGAGATGCGCATTGTTTCATTGAACATCGGCCGGCCGCAGATCGTCATGGCCGGCGGACAGCAATACAGCACGTCGATCAATCGCCGCCCGGTGGAGGGGCCGGTTGAGGCGACGCCGCTGGGATTCGCGGGCGATCGAGTCTCCAACGAGAAAGTTCACGGCGGACCGGACAAGGCGATCTGTTGCTATTCCCACGAACATTACCCGCACTGGTCGGGAGTCCTCGGGCGAGAATTGGAGGTTCCCTCCTTTGGGGAGAATCTCACCACGCAGGGGATGCTGGAGATCGACGTTTGCATCGGTGATGTTTTTCGCCTCGGCGGTGCAACGGTGCAGGTCTCCCAGCCGAGGCTTCCCTGTTCCAAGCTCGCCGGAAAGCTCGCCGAGCAGCGGATCATCAAGTGGATACACGAGAACCAGTTCAGCGGCTTTTATTTCCGCGTTCTCCAGCCGGGTGCGGTTCAGTCGGGCGACCCTGTCGAGCGAATCAACCATCCCCACCCGGACTTGTCGATTGCCCGCTTGGTTCAACTAAAGTCGCAGCCGGCCCCGGACCCCGTGCTTTGCGGGCGATTGGCGACCCTTTCGGATCTGTCCGAGAGCTGGCGGGAACATTTTCGCCAGCCGGACCGCCGTCCAGCCTGAATAGCCCCCTCCGACGCAATAGGGTCAACCCGTCAGGCGTTTGGGTACGCAAGGGGAGCCGATTGTCATGTCCCGGGCGATGGTGGGAGGCCGGGGCCGATCGGGTAATAGCCGCCCGATTGATTCGAGGGAGGAGTGGAGTTCTATGAGGAAGTCGTCCCGTGCCTGCGCGGCCGTGTTCGGTCTCGCGCTATTGGGAGCTGCGCGCTCCGTCGTGGCTCAGCCTTTTCCCCCTGTGCCGGTGCCGCCGGAAAACCCCATCACGGAGCAGAAGCGCATCCTGGGCAAGCTCCTGTTCTGGGACGAACAATTATCCTCTGACAACACCGTCTCATGCGGCACGTGCCATCGGTCCTCTGTAGCGGGGGCGGACAGCCGTAACATTCGAAGCGCCGGCGTCGATGCCACGATCAATACACCGGACGACATCTTCGGCTCGCCGGGCGTCATCCGCAGCGGCAGTGACAATCGTTACCTAAGTGACGCCGTATTCGGGCTGAACCCGCAGATCACGCCGCGCGCAGCGAATCCATTCATCCTTGCCATGTTCGCGCCGGACATCTTCTGGGATGGTCGTGCGCGGACGACGTTCGTGAATCCCGCCACGGGTCTGGTGAGCATCGCCAACAACGGGGCGCTGGAAAGCCAGGCGATCGGCCCGATTCTTAGCAGCGTTGAAATGGCGCACGACGCTCGGAACTGGCCGGAGGTGCTGGCCAAGCTGGCGACCATCACACCGATGATTCTGGCGACGAACCTGCCGGCCGACATGGCCGCGGTGCTCGCCGGGAACCCGACCTATCCTGATTTGTTCGCGGCTGCCTTCGGCGATCCCGCGATCACCGCCGAACGCATCGCGTATGCCATCGCCACCTACGAGCGCACCCTTGTTCCCAATCAAACGCCGTGGGACGCATTCGTCGCGGGAAACGGGGCGGCCATGACACCGCAGCAGATCCAGGGATGGAATACTCTCCAGGCTTCACCGTGCCTCGTTTGTCACACGCCGCCGCTTTTCACCAATAACACTTTCCAGAACCTGGGCCTGCGGCCGGTGCCCGAAGACAGAGGCAGACAGATTACAACCGGCGTGCTCGCCGATCGGGGGAGATTCAAGGTGCCGACCCTGCGCAACGTCGGTCTGAAACGCACGTTCATGCACAACGGCCAGTTCACGACGCTCCCGCAGGTGATCGCGTTCTATGCCAATGGTGCGGCACAGTTTCCGGATAATAAGTCGCCGATCCTTCCCGTCGGTTTGCCCCCGCCGACGGTGCCGAACGTCGTCAACTTTTTGCAAAACGGCCTGACCGACCCGCGCGTCGCGGCCGAGACCTTTCCGTTTGATCGTCCGCGGCTGCACACCGAGGGCCCGCCAAATCCATCGCAGACCGGCATCGGCGTCACGGGCAGCGGCGGCATTACGCCGCGCATGATCTCTGTCAGCCCGCCGAATCTGAACAACATCGACTTCAAGATCGGCGTTTCATCGGCGCTGGGCGGCGCCGAAGCATTTGTTGCGATGTCCACGAGTCCGCCGGTCGGCGGCGCCCTGGTGAGTCCGACGCTTCATGGGCCCGTCACGCTGGGTGGCGTCGGCAACGGCGCCGGCATCGGCACGTGGCAGTGGCCGATTGATCAGACTGCCGTCGATTCGTGTGACGTGTATCTGCAATGGCAGATTACCGATCCTGCCGCGGCGGGTGGCATCGCCATGTCACCAATCGCTCACCTGAGGATGATCCCGTACACCTGCGGGGGCGACATGAACTGCGACGGCGCGGCGAATGGTCTGGATATCCAGGCCTTCGTTAAGGCCATCATCGATCCCGCGGCATACGCCGTTGAATTTCCCGGCTGCAACCCGGCCCACGGCGACATGAACGCGGACAATCTGGTCAATACGGCCGACGTCGTAGACTTTGCGGAATCCGTGATGGAGTAGGCCCCATCGACGGCGTGGAGGCCTCTGCTGAGGAGTCTTCGCGGAACTCCCAGCGAGAGGTCCGGCCGTTCTTCAATTCCAGCTTCTTCGGGCCCCATGTGTCGCACAGCGAGCGCCCGATGCCCGTGACCTCGCCTTCTGCCGCGCAGTCCAGGGTCTGCGTGCGATGGGGATCGCATCGAGTCACGAACTTGTCGTCAAAATATACGAGAATAGAGCGATCGGTTCGGTTGACCAGCCGGATAACCGGACGAGAGTCCGGCTCAGCCGGCGCCGATCCGGTGGAATTGCCCGTCGGCATTGCGGTCACCACCATCGCCAACAACAGCACTTTGAACAATTGAGCGGAAGACATGCCGGACTCCTAAGTCGATGTGCAGGTATGAGTCAAATGGCGCATCGGCGAGTGCCGCGGCAGAGAGAGAATAATTCCGCAGGGGGGGTGGGGGACGAAGCGGCTTATCAGCATGATCCGGGGGGATGGACTCAACCGCCGATCTGGGACATCTGACGGGTGCCGAAGTATGAATGCACTTCGGGCTTGAAGGTGACGCAGCGGATGAAGGCGTCGTGCAGCTCAGTAGCGAGCGATTCACCAGCGCGGGGCAGTTCGCGCAGCAGCGGTCGCAACTCGACTTCCCCGCCGTCGAAAAGACAACTGCGGAGCTGTCCCTCGGCGGTGAGGCGCAGTCGATTGCAGGTTTCGCAGAACGGCTTGGACATCGCGCTGATGAATCCGATGCGCCCGGCCGCCTCATGAACTCTCCAGACTTTTGCGGGGCCGTGGCCCGAGTCGGGGGAGGCCGGCTCCAGCGGTCCGAGGGACGATTCGATGTGCGAACGAATCTGGGATTCGGAAATGAATCGCGCCTCGTATTCGCCGCCTAGCGCCGTGCGCCCCAGCGGCATGTACTCGATGAATCGAATGGTCACATCAGTCTCTGTCGTCAGGCGGGCGAAATCAGCGTACTCATCGTCGTTGATGCCGCGCATGGCGACGCAGTTGATCTTCGGATGTTTGAAGCCGGCGGCGACGGCGGCGCGAATGCCGCGCCAGACGTCGTCGATGTTCGCTCCGCGCGTGATCCCGCGAAACCGCTCGCGGTCCAGCGTGTCGAGACTCACCGTCAGTCGATCGAGTCCGGCGGACTTGAGCGCGGGAGCATACTCGTCCAGCAATGCGCCGTTGGTCGTCATGGAAAGCTCAGTTACGCCGGGCAGGGCGCGGAGCATGGCGATAAGCCGGGGAACCTCGTGGCGGACGAGTGGCTCGCCGCCGGTGATTTTGAATGCCGTGATGCCGTGTCGGACCGCGGCGGTGGCAATCGAGCGGATTTCCTCGAAATTCAGCAGCGTCTCGCGGGGCACCCAGTCGAGTTTGTCCTCCGGCATGCAATAAACACACCGGAAATTGCACCGATCGGTGACGCTGATGCGGAGCGTCCTGACCGCGCGAATATCACGCGGGCCGACGATCGAATCGGGCCGGATATCCACTTGGGCAATGGGAAGTGCGACCGACACAAGCGCAAATCGTACCACAACGTGGCCGGTAGGGAAGAATGACGCCTGCAGCCTCCTCGTTTGACCCCCGCGGTAACGATAAGCAAAATGCGGCTGGAACAGGTGTAACACGGTTAAAACCGGGAACTCCCCGGCGACTTTAAGAGTCCAAGTGAATGAGAGACCATCCGCCAGCCCGCCCCGGCCCCGATACTCCGGATGACGAGTCCATCCTGCTGAGGCGATGCCGCGCCGGCGAGGCTGCGGCGCAGGGTGAACTGGTCGCCCGATACCAGGACCGGGTGTACAACACGTGCCTGCGGATGTGCGGAAACGCCGCGGATGCGGAGGATTTCGCGCAGGAGGCGGTGATCAAGGCGCTGCAATCGCTGGACCGGTTTGACGGCCGATCACGGTTTTACACGTGGTTGTTTCGCATCGCCGTTAATCTGGTGCTCAGCGGTCGACGCAGAGCATCGACCGTTCGCATGCGCGGGCTCGACGAAAGCGGCCGCTGGGCCCAACTCGAATCGGCCGATGCGTCGGTCGTGATGCAGGCCGGTCAGCGAGAGGAGCATCGGCTGGTCCTGGCCGCGATGAAAGAGCTGGACGCCGATGCCCGGGCGATTGTCGTTTTACGTGACGTCGAATCGCTCGATTACGCCGAGATCGCCGAGATACTGAGTATCGCCCCCGGAACGGTGAAGTCCCGCCTTCATCGCGCCCGAATGGCCCTGCGAGAGAAGCTGCTTCCCATGCTCAGTGCGACAGAACAGCCATGACGCCGAATGATCGACAATACGAGCAGTTGTCCGCCTACATCGACGGTGAGCTGAGCGAGGCTGCGCGCGCCGACGTGGAAGCGTGGCTGGCGCGCGATACCGATGCGCGGCGGTTGCTCCACGAACTGCGTCATGCGGCACGGCTGGTCGGCGGCCTGCCTCGCGTGGCGGCTCCAAAGGGCCTGTCCGCCGAAGTGACGGCGCGGCTGGAGCGCGAGGCCCTGTTGGGTGCGCCGGGTTCGAACGAGTCGGCGGCGCGAAGGGTGCCCATCTGGCAGCGCGGATTGGCCATCGCCGCGTCGCTTGCGCTGATCGTGACGGCCAGTTGGCTGATGTGGCCGGATTTACCGAAGCCGCCGTCGGAGAGCCCGACGATCGCCGTCGCCGATGCCGAGCGCGCGGACGTTCCTCACGAGCAATTGTCGCACGAGGAAAAAACGCGCGAAGCAGCGCCGCGACAGGATCAACTCGCACTGGCAACGAGGTCTCCGCCGACCGGCGCAGCGCCCGCCGCGCCGATGGCCTTGCAGCAGGCTTCGCGGTCGGCTGATTCCAGGGAGGAGTCCCGTGCGATGCGATCGCTCAAGCAGGAGGACTTGCTCGCCGATGCGGACGGGGACGCCGCGGAGAATGAAATGCTCCAGCCGCCCGCCGCAGCAGGGGGGATGAAAAAGGACTCGAGCAGTCAGGTTGCAGGTCCTTCGGCTTCGGCGGATGCGAAGGGAGCATCGTCCGCGCTCGTCGGGCGAACTGAATCTGCCGCGCCTGGTCGCCTCGCGCCTTCGCGCGCCAAGTGGCGCTACGTCGCCCCGAAGGTGCCGGCCGAACTGGGCGGCGAGGAGCCGATGGTTCACCGGATTTTTGTCGAGCTTGATTCGCCGGCACGTGAAAACGTCATTCGACACATGCGCGGCAGACGGATGCCGGGGACGATCGTTGAGAGATCGTCCGGCAACGATGCCCCCGAAATGAAAGAGGCGATGGCTCGGATCGCCGCTCAGCTTACTCCCGTTCGCATTGACGAGATCGACGACGGCATCGAGTGTATCTACGACCTGGAGTACGAGAACATTGCATTGGTCGAGCAGGCGATCTCTCGGGCCGTCGAACAAGAGGTCGACGTCATTGAGCAGGACGTTGTCGTTAACGCGGTCGAGCCGAAGAAGGGCTTGCTGAAGGACACGGCGTTTGCTGTTGCACCCACGTCGCGCCCCGAGGCCGCCGCACAAATCGTTCGGCTGATTGTCACCATCCGCCCGATCTCCGATCGCGCTGCAAGTTCCCAACCCGCCGGGTCGCAGCCGAGTACTCAGCCTTCCGCCCCGGAGACGCAGCCGTGAGTGAGCAGGGCGACGAAAAACCCGCCAAGCGTGGCAAGAAGGTTCGCATCGACCTTCGCAAGAATCGCGCCAAGCCCAGCCGTGACAAACAGTCATGGACCCGGCAGGCCAAACGCGGCGACGAAGTGGCCGAGGATGCGGCGCAGGGCGAAAGCGTCCGGGCCAAGGGCGACCTTTCGCGAAAGCGCACGATCATCATCCGCGACGATCCCGGAATAGAAGCGCGGTATCAATCCGGCGTGGTCGCGACGGTGCGAGGTCTTTTCGTGGAGGTCGATGACGGTCGCCAGCGCTGGGCCTGCACCGTGCGTGGCATGTTACGCACGCGGATGAGCGACGATCGCGCCCCCATCACCGTGGGCGACGAGGTGAAGTTCCGCGCCGTGGTCGCAGGCGAAGTGGCCGCCCGCGCGATAAGCGAGGAGACCGACCTGCCCGAGGGCGTTATTGAAGACGTGCAGCCCCGGCGGACGACCCTTTCTCGGCAATACGAGCGCCGCGTGCAGGTCATCGCCGCGAATGTCGATCAGGCGATTATCGTCGTCGCGGCAATTGATCCTCCGCTGCGCCCGCATCTGGTCGATCGGTATCTCGTGGCCATTCATCAGGGGAACATGCGCCCCATCCTGTGCATCAACAAGATCGACCTCGACGAGGCAGGCGAGACCGAAGAGGTGGCACGGCGTTATCGCGGCATCGGCTATTGCGTCGTCCTCGCCAGCGTGCCGACGAATCAGGGCGTCGATGAGTTGAAGGCGCTCCTTGTCGGCAAGACGTCCACGTTTGTCGGGCCCAGCGGCGTTGGTAAAAGTTCGCTCATCAACGCCATCGAGCCCGGCTTCGGCCTGGCGGTCGGCACGCTGACGGACCTTCGGCGCGGCAAGCACACGACCACGACGGCCCGGCGGCTGCAATGGAGTTTCGGCGGTTACATCGTCGATACGCCGGGGATGAGGCAGTTCGACCCCGCCGCCGTCGACAAGGAGGAGATCGAGGCGTACTTCATTGAATTTCGCGACCTGATTCAGCACTGCAAGTATCCCAATTGCAGCCATGTTCACGAGACGGACTGCGCGATCCGCAGCGCCGTCGAAACTGGGGCCATCTCGGTGGAGCGTCACGACAGCTATTGCAAGATGTACGAAGAAGCCGCCGCGAGGCCCACGTATTGAACGCGCCGAGTGACATCCGTAGTGGGGCGCTGGCCTGCGCGCCGAATCGGACCATCTGCGCGCTGGCACTCGCCGCGTGTCTGCTGATCGTCGCCGTGTGTTCTCCCGCGTCGGTCGTGGTCATCGCCGCGCACCTGCCGCCCGCGATGTTGATTGCACTTGCCGGGCTTGGCATCGGATGGATGCTGTCCCCCATGCTTCTTCCAAAGACGGCGGGGCAGAGTTGGCGCCTCGTCAGCGGGGCGGGGATCGGGCTTGGCGTCCTGTCACTTCTGACGCTCGGGCTTGGTACGGCTGGGGTGATGAATCGACCGCTTTGGATCGCCATTCTGTTCGTTTTCGCCGCGAACGGTATTCGGGGGATCGGCGTGCTGTCACGCGCGAAGTCAGATGCGAGTGAGTCGCTGGGCGCGATCCGCTGGCTCTGGATGCTCGTTGTTCCGTACGCCGCCATCGCACTTCTAGCCGCCAGTCTGCCGCCGGGCATTCTCTGGCCCGCCGAGGGCAACGGTTACGACGTGCTCGAGTATCACCTCGGCGCACCGCGTGAGTTCTTCGAGGCCGGGCGTGTCAGTTTTCTGCCGCACAACGTCTACAGCAACTTCCCCTTCGCCGTGGAGATGCTCTATCTGTTGACGATGATCGTGCATGGCGACGCGGTGTCGGCCGGCATTACGGCGCAGTTGGTTAATCTCGTCATCGCCGGACTGGCCGTCGCCGCCGTCTGGTTCGCCGGAAGGCAGTTGAGCCGCGGCGTGGGCGTCATCGCGGCGACCCTTGCCGCCACCTGTCCGTTCGTTGCTTACCTATGTGGCGTCGCCTACGTGGAGAACGGCCTCCTGCTTTACGCGGCGCTGGGTCTGGCTGCTGTCGCGCGCTGGTCAAAGGATGACGAGGCTTCGTCACCGCGCTGGGCGATTCTGACGGGACTGTTCTGCGGGTTCGCCTGCGGGTGCAAATACACCGGCATCGCCGTGGTCCTGGCGCCGATGGCGCTGGTCGTGCTCTGGCGTTTGATCCGGAGCAGGGGCAAGAGGCTTGCAACCGCGTCGCTCTTTACGCTTGGCGCCTTCGTCGCCTTCGGTCCGTGGCTGGTAAGAAACACGATCAACACCCACAACCCCGTGTTCCCGTTAGCCCGGTCGGTCTTTCCGGATAACGGTGTTGCCTGGGACGATGACGGGGCCGCACGCTGGACCGAGGGCCACCTGCCCGCCCCGGAGGATCGGCCGCTTGGCGAGAGGATGCGCAGGTTCGGCACGGAAGTCCTCTCGTCAGAGTTGTTTGGCCCGCTGATCTTGTTGGCGATCATCGTCGGCGCGATGCAGGTTGTCCACCTTATGTTCGGTCGTGGATGGCCCAATGCCCAGGTAGCGCCCGCGTGGGTGATGATCGCCGCCGGCATTGTCGCGTGGCTCTTCTTCAGCCATCTTGTCGGGCGATTCGCCGTCACGCTGATCGTGCCGGCGAGTCTCATCGTCGCGGCCCGTTGGGAATCGTTTCGCAGGTCGGAAATGAAGCTGATCGGCATCGCAATTGTCATTCTCGCGGCTGTGCTTAACTTTTCCATGCTCGTCCGTGTAGGCACCTCGGCCGGATTATTCCAGGTCGCCGCCCTACGCGCCGGCGACGGGACGGAGTGGTTCATCGATGGTTTGTGGCCGTCGCACGCGCACGTCCCGCGTATCAACAAGCTGACTGCCGAGGGTAGCCGCGTCCTCGTCGTCGCCGACGCACGACGTTATTACCTTAATGCGGGCGCGGACTACTGCGTGGTCTTCAATCGCAACCCCTTCGCCGAGGCCGCGACGGAGTTCTCGCCCGGCGACTTGCTCGCGTGGCTTCGCGATCGGGGCTATGAGTATGTGTACGTCGATTGGGGGGAAATGTCGCGCCTGCGGAACTCTCGCTACGGATTCTGGAAGAGCATCGATCGAAGTCTCTTTGAGCGCCTGATGACCGCCGGGCTGCGGCACGTCGAGGACTTCAAGATTGGCGAGGATGCGGGGGTTTATTCGTCGCTGTTTGCCGTGCCGAGTGTCGCCCCGCCGCGAGGTTGATTGCTCACCAGGCGGGCATGGCGCTGAGCATGAGGATGCCGAAGACCACCAGGGTCGTCATGGATCCAGCAATGACGGTAAGACCGGCGACGCTGGCCGCGCGGCGTCCGACCATGGCCCTGACGAGTGCGTAGCGATGTCGCCGTGAGATGTAGGCGGCGATCGAGATGGCCATGACCGCGACGAAGACGCCGTACAGCTGACTGAGCAGGGCCATGGCCAACTGCCCACCCAACTCCTTCGGCATTCCGCCGGACCGGGCCAGGGCGATGACCATTCCGATCATTGCATTGATAAAGCCAAACGCCAGGGCGAAGGCCGCCGCGAGCTGAAAGAACGTCACCGCGTCGCGCGCGCCCCGTCCGCCGCCAGGCTTTCGGGCGATCCAAGCGAAGGCGTCGACGACGCCCGCAAAGCCGTAGATTGGCGTCAGCACGGCCATTGGCGAAAGCAGGACGAGCAGGACGCCATACACGTTGACGTAGCGACCGACCTCTCCGGCGCTGGATGCGGAGGATAGGGCAACCGCCCAAAGCGTCAGCATTCCGACGATGCCCGCAAGGATCGATCGCAGGTTACGATCGCGATGAATCGGCGTGTGCGCGGACCCGCCGGCGCCCTCGATGATTGATTGCATCTTTCCGACCCCCTGATGCCTGTCCCCTTTCGGGAAGACACACTGGGTATCGGGAAAGCGGCGGCGCGAAATCACATTCGACGTTTTCAGTATTGCGAAGCGGACCGCGGACGATCAGCCGTTGGCAAGAGGCTCAAAGGAAGAGACGATGCCGCTTTGCGATCGGCGAAGCGTGACATGCCCGAGGAAGAGGCGATCGTCCGATTCCGGGTGATCGCTCCGATAGTGTACGCCGCGAGACTCCTCCCGTCGCCGCGCCGCCTCGGCCATACAGCGGGCAACAGTGAGCATATTCTGGGTCTCCCAGCCATTGCGGTCCCAGAGAACCTTGTCGAGAACATATCGGGCCCAGAACTCAATGATCTCGATCGTCTCGTGAAGCCGCTCGTCGGTGCGGTCAATGCCGAGGTTTCGCCAACTAAGTGCGCGAAGACTGTTTCGGACGTCGGCAAGGTCCAGCTCCGTCCTGGGACTCTGCGCGACCGAGCTATCGAGCGTTCGCGGGGTCGCGCCGTTGGGCTGCGCCTTCGCGGCCTGGGAGGCCAATCGCCCGACACGTCGCCCGAAAACGAGTCCCTCAAGCAGGGAATTACTGGCGAGTCGGTTGGCGCCGTGGATGCCGGTCGATGCCGCCTCACCGCAGGCCCACAGCGCGTCAATCGACGACCGACCGTCTGCATCCACCGAGACGCCGCCGATCATGTAGTGCGCGGCGGGGCGAACGGGAATGAGGCCGGTTGCCGGGTCGATATCGAAGTCATTGCAGAGCCGGGCGATGTTCGGAAAGCGCTCGGCGAAGCGGCCGGCGGGAAAGTGTCGCACATCAAGGTAGAGCGCGCTGGCATGCGTCTTCGCCATGTGCTGCACCATGGCGCGGCTGACGACGTCCCGTGGGGCCAACTCGGCGTCGCTGTGGTATTCAGGCATGAATCGATTGCCCTCACGATCCACCAGCCTGGCGCCTTCGCCCCGGACGGCTTCACTGATCAGGGCACGGGAAGCGCCGGCGATGTAAAGCGCGGTCGGGTGGAACTGCATGAACTCCATGTCCCGCAGCACCGCCCCGGCACGAAGGGCGATGGCGTATCCGTCCGCGGTCGCCACGGGGCTGTTGGTCGTTTCGCGGAACAGGCACCCAGCGCCGCCGGAGGCAAGGATGATTTGCTTGGCCCAGATGATCTGGTGGCCGTACTTGGCGTGGTGCGTCAGCGCGGCGATGGCCCGTCCCTCCTGCACGACCAGATCGACCACGAAGCATGACTCGAAGATGCGGATGTTGTCGCTTGAACGGGCGCGACCGGCGAGGGCGCGGCTGAGTTCCTTACCGGTGGCGTCGCCGCTGGCATGGACGATGCGCCGTTTGGAATGGCCGCCTTCCCGGCCGAGAGCGACAGCGCCGTTTTCAAGATCGAAGTTCGCGCCCCACTCCACAAGCTCCTTCAGGCAGCTCGGCGCTTCGCGCGCCATGTCTTCGACCATTGATGGGTGACAGATTCCACAGCCGACGGCGATCGTGTCGCGAACGTGCGCCGCGAAGGAATCGGATGGGTCGCTGACGACGGCGATGCCGCCCTGGGCGTAGGCGGTGTTGCACTCTTCGAGGCGATCCTTGGTGACGAGGACGACGTGGGAATCTTCACCCGCGGCGATCGCCGCCCGCAGTCCGCCGACGCCGCCGCCGATCACGAGGACATCAGTAAAGACCTGGCCGAGTCGGCGACTGTCGAAGTTCAGCAGATAGCGCCGCCTGGCAAATGTTTCACTCATGGTGTCGTACCGTATCTTTGGCGACCAGTCGTATCAGGCCTTCGGCCTCACGGGAAGCGCCGCGACAATCGCCGACAGGCCGCCGGCCGAATCGCCGAGCGTCACCTTCGTGTCCGGCTGCGCGTGAATGGTCTTCAGGTAGCCCAGCGCCAAGGGCGCTCCCAGCGCCTCGCTCCAGCAGGCGCTGGTCACGCGGCCGATTTCCTTGTCATTGCGTTTGACGATGCTGCCAGCCGGGCTCAGCGACTGGCCCTCGATGAGCAGGCCGACGAGTTTCCGCGCCAGGATGCCGTGCGAGCGCATGCGCTCGATGACTTCCTGTCCCAGGTAGCACCCCTTGTGATAGCTGATGCCGCGCTCTACCTGGCCGGTCTCCGGCGGGACGACCTCTTCGTCGATATCAACGACCGATGCCGGAATGCCCGCCTCGATGCGCAATACCTCAACGGTTTCCTCGGACAATCGCTCGCACGTCAAACCGCTTACCGCGCCGGCGATGGATGCCGCCACCGGGTCGGCCGATTCGCCGGGAACGATGAATTCTGCAGTCGCAAGTCCGGCGAAGTCGTGACGCACCATCCGGATGTCCACGCCGCCGACTCGCCCGGCAAGATGCTGCAACTGCGACATCGGGCCCAGATTACCGAAACCCAGCGCCGCGACGACATCGCCCGTGCGCGGGCCCATGATTGCCACGCGAGCGAATTCCGCCGACCGGTCCGCCAGTTTCACGTCCTCGGTGATGATGTACTTGTCAAAGTGCTTGAGCGCTGTCTCGCGCCACGGGCCGGCCACGTCGAGCCACAGCCGGTCCTCCAGCACGACTACGTTCAGGTCGAAGACGGTCCGTCCCTTCACATTCGTGGCGAAGGCGTAGTTCCCCTCTCCCGGCTGAAGGGTCTTGATCACGTTCGTCACCAGGTTACTCAGCCAGGTCGCTCGGTCAGCGCCGGTAACTTCGATGAGCCCGCGATCAGAACGCAGATAGAGACCGGTGCTGGTGATGGCTGCCTGATACTGTCGTGAGATGTCCGGTGAGTTGGGCATGTTGATTTCCGGCGGATTATAGCCGCTTCCGTCCCGGTATGCGCTCAATCCGAGTGAGGATACCATCCTCCGCATGTTGACTCCGACGACTGAGCTGCTGTTCGCCAATGTCAAAATCGACGGGCCCCTGATCGCCGACCCCGCCGGATTACTGGCGGTGTTGCTTACGGTATTGGCAATCATCTTCTGGGCGCAGTCGCATCGCGTGGGAGGCCGCCTTTTCAAGATCGTCCCATCGGTGGTCTTTTGCTACTTCGTGCCGACGGCTCTCTCCGGCTTCGGCGTCATCCCCAACGAGTCACCCATGTACGAATGGGTCAAGCAGTTCATCCTGCCGGCGAGCCTTGTCCTGCTGACCTTGTCGCTCGACATCCCGGCGATCATGCGCCTGGGACCCAAGGCGCTCATCGTCATGCTCGCCGGAACGCTGGGCATCATGCTTGGTGGCCCCATCGCCCTGGCCATCTGGCAGCACTGGCTGCCCGACGACGCATGGCGGCGCATGTCCTATCTGGCCGGCAGCTGGATCGGCGGCGGGGCTAACGCGGTGGCACTCCAGAAGACCTTCGGCGTCTCCGACGCGGCCATCAGTCCGATTATCGTGGTCGATGTGGCCGTTGCGAATGTATGGACCGGCGTACTGCTGTACCTGGCGGGCCGCTCAGCTCGGGTGGACCGCTGGCTCAAGGCCGATGCGTCGTCCATCCGCATTCTCGAACACGAGATACAGGATTTTCAGGACAGCGTGACGAGGCCTGCGTCACTGCGAGATTTGCTCTATGTCGTCGCCCTCGGATTCGGCTTTGCATACCTCGGTCACGCGGCGGGCAAGTGGATCATGGGCCACGAGTTCTTCGCCCGACTTGGGGACTACCTCAACGCCTTCGCCTGGAAGGTCATCATCGCCACCACCGCGGGCGTGGCCATGTCCTTCACGCGGCTGCGAACGCTGGAAGGAGCGGGGGCGTCGAAGATCGGCTCGCTGATGTTGTATCTGCTCATTGCATGCATCGGGGCCGGCGCGGACTTTCGCCGGTTGACCGAGTCCGGGGCGTTTCTCGGGTTGGGACTGACGTGGATATTGATCCACATCGCCTGCGTCGTGGTGGTCGGCAAGCTGCTTCGCGCGCCGTTCTTCTTCATCGCCGTAGGCTCACAGGCCAACATCGGCGGCGCCGCCTCGGCGCCGATTGTCGCGGGCGCGTTTAACCCGGTGCTGGCCCCGGTCGGCGTGCTTCTGGCCATCCTGGGCTATGTACTGGGCACCTACGGCGGATTGGTATGCGTGAACCTCTGCCGCCTGATCGCGGAGTGATACTGACCCCTTTCGAGCATTGCTAACCTACCCGCGGTACTTCCTCGGCATTTCCGCCCCGGCCTGTGCCTGATCGCGCACGCCCGCTCGCCAGTCGCGCACCGTCTCTATCGTCGTTCGCCTCGGAACGAATCCCGTCTCCCGTCGCAGTCGATCGCCGGTTACCAGCCACGGATAGCGGATGTATGCCAGCGCGCCCGGCGGCGTCTCATTCAAACGCCTGATCCTCGCAGTGTACGTGAACGCGCTGAGCGCCCAAAGAATGGGATACGGCATGCCGAACGCGGCGCGCTTGCACTCCCAGGCCAGCTCGCTAAAGCGAATCGTCCCTTCCGGGGCCATGTTGAACGCGCCCGGCGCGTCGCAGGCCAGCAGGGCGAGGATCGCGTCGGCCACGTCCCCTTCGTGGACGAACTGCATCGCCGGGTCGCTCCATCTTGGATAGACAACCTTCGGCTTGAAGAACATGCGCGAGAAATAGTTATCCACGTAGCGGCCCAGGACGATCGGCGGGCGCAGGACCGCGAGTTTGGTCCCGGGCTGCTCTTTGCCGAATCGCTGACACATCTCGTCGCAGAGCCGCTTGTGATGAGCATAGATAAAGCCCGACCCGGCGCGGAGCGGGGCGGCTTCGTCGAGCAGCAGTGGATTGTCCTTTCGTGCCCCGTAGGCAATCGCGCTGCCGACAACAACCGCGCGCGAGATTCCGGCCGCGCAGCACGCATCGAGGAAATTCCGTGTGCCGCCGAGATTGACTCGCCGGGCAAGCCGAGTCTGCCGCGTCGGGCCGAAGATAAACGCCAGGTGAACGGCCTTCGTGACGCCGTGAGTCTGGAGGACATCCGCGAAGGGATCGCGAATATCGCGACGCACGAATTGAAACTTCGGTGATGCATCAATGGTCGACGGCGCGACGGTATCCAGCCCGAGGACCGATTCGACCTGCGGCTGCTGAGCCAGCTGCGCGACCAATCGCCGTCCCAGAAAGCCCGATGAACCGGTGATGGCGATACGCATTTGAGTTTGATGGGGGCCTGCGCTACTTGATCCGCTGCGCCAGCCACTGCCGCGCTGCTGACACTGCCTCGTCGATCTTCCCGGCGTCCGGGCCGCCGCCCTGGGCCATGTCCGGCCGACCGCCGCCCTTGCCGCCGACGACCGGGGCGATGTCGCGGATCAGTTCGCCCGCCTTCACGCCGCGCCCGACCACGTCCGCCGTCATGGCGGCCAGCAGCACGACCTTTCCTTCGCTCTCCGTCGCCAACAGGACCGCCGCCGAGCCCGCCTTGGCCCGCAGCGAGTCGCACGCGGCGCGAAGCTGATCGACCGCCGCCCCGGGCAGCGCGCCGCAGACGATCGCCGTATCGCCGACGCGCGGGGCGTCGGACAGAAGCGATTCCGCCTGGGTCAGGACTTCACCGGCGCCGGCCTTCGCCGCCACCTTCTGGGACTTTTTGGCGCGCTCGTGAAGATGAGCCATGTCTTCGCGCAGGCGCGTCTTCTCGATGACAGGCATCTCGCTCTGCGTCATGATCGCGCTGATCTCGGCGAGGCGATTGGGCAGTGAGTCGTCCGAAGCGCCGGACGCATCCTTGAGAAGTCGTGCCACCGCTCTGGCATCAGCCTCGGCCTTGGCTGCCCGCTCGCCGGTCACACCGATGACACGGCGAATGCCCTTGGCGACGGCGGACTCTTCCACGATGCGGAAGCGGCTGATTTCACTCGTGCGCTGCACGTGCGTCCCGCCGCAGAACTCGACGCTGTAGCGCATCCACTCGTCGTTCTTCGGGTCCGCCAGAAGCTGATCGACCGGCACGCCGATGGACACCACCCGCACCACGTCCGGGTACTTCTCGCCGAAAACGGCGCGCAGCGTATTGATCTCGCGAGCCTTCTTCTGCTCGACTTCGGCGGTAAAGACTGGGAGGTCCTCCTCGATTTGCGAATTGACCAGTTCCTCGATCTGGGCAAGCTGCTCCTCGCTCACCTGCGCCGTGTGCGAAAAGTCAAACCGCGTCTTGTCAGGATCGACCAGCGAGCCCTTCTGCTGCACGTGATCGCCCAGCACGTCCCGCAGCGCCCAGTTCATGACGTGCGTGACGGTGTGGTTTTTCATAGTGTCTGAACGAATGGAATCAACGTTTGCGGTGACTCGGTCACCGGTTTTCACGGTTCCTTGACGAACAACGCCGAAGTGCACAATAGAGTTTGATACTTTACGAGTGAGCCCAACATCCATTCGAAAGCCTGGAGCGTCGATCCAACCTGTGTCCCCTATCTGCCCACCCTGTTCTGTGTAGAAGCAAGTTTGGCTAAGAATGACACCAATGATGTCATCGGAACGTACAGCATTTCCACTCATAAGTCCTGAGCTCAAATTAAACCAACTCAGCTCGTTGCTGCCAGGAATCGGTTCTCTCCTCAGTATTGATTGCACGATTCCGTCTACCTGCATTCCAGCGTATTTTGGCGAGTCATCTGTTTGTCCATGGAATTCAAAGCTACGTTCTGGTATGGAGTACATAGCCTCGGTCGCAAATGACTTAGTGGTAGTTCTTGCCCGCTCCCGTGCCGCCTCCATCAACCTCTCATACTCCCCGATGTTCACGCTCATCCCGCGCTCTTCCGCCATCAGCTCGGTCAGGTCGATCGGGAAGCCGTACGTGTCGTGCAGCTTGAAGGCATCTTCTCCGCTGATGCGCCCGTGATGGTGTTTGCCCGCATACTCGGCAGCATCGTCAAACAGCGCAATCCCGCGATCCAGCGTCTTGATAAACGACGCCTCCTCGTCACGGATGACGCTCGCCACGTGGGCGACATTCTTGCCGCCATGCGCGCGATTCAGTTCCGGGAATGCCTCGCCCATGGCATCGGCCACGGCGGGCACCAGTTCACACATGAACGGCCTGGAAACTGGCAACGTAGTTCGCCCCCGCAGTGCACCAGGTCGATTGTAATTAGGCCTGCTGAATTGCGGCCTGTTCAATTCGGGGCTGGATACTTCCTCCCGTTCATGGAGGAGATACTGCCGCCCGTAACGAACGGCCCGCCGCAGAATACGCCGCAGCACATATCCTCGGCCCTCGTTGGACGGCATCGCGCCATCGGTGATCGCGAACGTAAGCGTGCGAAGATGATCCGCCACAACGCGGTAGGCGACATCCTTCATGATTTGAGTGCGCAGGTCTTGATCCGAGCCGCGACCGTAAGGGAGTGGGCCAGCCACGCCGCCTGCCCCAGTGGCCATCGGCAAATCGCCCCCCTGTCCATCGCGAACGTATTGGCACGCAAATGCCACCGACTCGGGCTTCCACAAGTATTTCGTGCTGCCATGCCGGGTCCAGACAGCCGAGCCAGCGGCCACTGCGCCTGCCTCCCGCATTCGCCGAGTCGCGTAGGACTTGAAGTCATTCATGATCCGTTCCGGCGAGTCGGGCGAGCTTACGACGACGTGGACATGATTGGTTCGGACGTTCAATTCTTGAAGCGTCCAACCTCGGTGATTACAGACTTCGCGAATCGTCTGATCGACGATTCCGCGCTGACGTTCGTCGAGAGTCACCGGTGGATGTTTCAAAAATCCCGACTTCTCATGTTCCCAGTCATTGTCGGGCTCAAGAAACGGCTCCTCGGGTTGATTGTGCAGTCGATTGACAGAACCCTTTTCCGAACCGTGCAGCCATGTTCCGTAGGTTGAAATGGTAATCAGGTAGGCGAGCGGGACACCTTCCACTGATTGGGAGTTTGATTCATGATCCGGCGGCAGTGGCTCCGCTCCCTTACGGTCGCGGCTCTGATCAATTGCATCAGATTCCAGCAGCCCCGTATACGCCGGCGCGCCGGTCACGCGCTGGATCGCCGCGAAGATCGGCGTAAACACGTCCGTATCGTAATTGCTCACCTGCCCGATCTTGCCCGTCTCAAAGCCGCGGATGACTGCGCAGATGCGCTCGAAGCCCATGCCGGTATCGACATGCTTGGCGGGCAGCGGCGTCAGCATACTGTCACTGCCGCGGTTGAACTGGATGAAGACGAGGTTCCATACCTCCATCACCCGGGCATCGCCGGCGTTCACCAGTTTCGCGCCGCTCTTGTCCGGCGTCAGGTCGATGTGAATCTCGCTGCACGGCCCGCACGGACCGGTATCGCCCATCTCCCAGAAGTTGTCCTTCTTGTTGCCAGGGTGCACGCGACCGGGCGGCAGAATCTTCAGCCACAGGTCACGGGCTTCCGAGTCCGGCACCAATCCCTCCGCCGCGTCACCTTCAAAGTAGGTGGCGTGTAGTCGTTCAGGGTCGATGCCCCAGACCTTGGTCAAAAGGTCCCAGGCCCACTCGATGGCTTCCTTCTTGAAGTAGTCACCGAAGGACCAGTTGCCGAGCATCTCGAAGAACGTATGGTGATAGGTATCGTGCCCGACGTCGTCGAGGTCGTTGTGCTTGCCGCCGGCGCGGATGCACTTCTGCGTATTGGCCGCGCGCGTCGCCATGCCCGGAATGACCCCGGACCACTTGTCCACATCCGGGGCCTGCTGGCCGAGGAAGATCGGCTTGAACTGGTTCATCCCGGCGTTGGTGAACATCAGGGTCGGGTCGTCGTGCGGCACACAGGGCGACGAAGGCACGAAGGTGTGTCCGCACTTCTTGACGAAGTAGTCGATAAACTCGCGTCGAATCTGTTCTGCTGATCGGGGTGTCATGCATATATCGTAAGTCACGCTAGATTCAGTGGAAAGCACGCCCCGGCCGGGCCCGGCAGGCTCGTTTTTTCAGCCCGAATTGCCCCGGTTTGGCAGACTCCCTATGATCGCTTCTGAGGGCCGTAGGGCATCGGGCCGCACCCAATGACGAGAGGGCTTCGCCGCATTCGCGGCGGTCTCGTGCGATCCCCCGGCCGATTCATGTCGTGGGCCGTTTTCACGGTCAGGAGGGATATATGTTTCGCAAGATCATTCCATGGGGCGCCTGCATTGCGATAATCGCGTCCGCGCTCGCACAGGCCGCCGAGCCGCCGACGCACAAGACGCCCATCTCCGAGGTCCGGCTCGACCGCAACCAACTTCGCGTCCACTTCATCGACGTGAGCGGAGGACTGGCCATGCTGGTGCAGACGCCGGACGACGGCGTGCGGATGTTCATCGACGGCGGCATCAGCGGGCTCGATGACATGGTTCGCTATGTGCGGCATTTCGTGCCGACATCCAGGCCGATCGACATCGCGATCGTCACTCATGCCGATTCCGATCACTACTACGGCATGTTCAAGATTTTCAAGACCTACGACGTCAAGCAATTCTGGAATACCGGCTACACCAGCCCACCCATTGAGAAACCCAACTCAAAATGGCAGGCCATGCTCAGCGCGGTACGCGGCATGCCGGGTTGCAAAATGTATATGCCGATCTCCGATTGGGTGTCGCCCGGCGATCTGGAGATCATCGACGACCGCGGCACGACAACGGCCAAGGATGACGTCTGCATCAGATACCTGAACGTCGATGCTCAGCCGCCGAAGATCGACCCGAGGACCAATCGCCGTTATCGCGAGGCCGAGCAGCGGAATAACGCATCGCTGGTGTTTCGGCTCATCTACGGCGATGTCTCATTCCTCATCACCGGCGACATCAACGGCAGGCCGCTGAAGTTGGAGAACCCCGCCCCGGATGAATTCGTGGAAAGCGAAGAGGCCGACATGCTGGAAATGATGAAGCTGTTGCCCGACCGATGCTCGCTCACATCGACCGTGCTGCAAGTGGCCCACCATGGGTCGGAAGGCGCAAGCGCCCTGCCGTTCCTGGAGGCCGTCGACCCCGAGTGGGCGGTTATCCCCGCCGGCGAAGCGCATGAGCACCCCCACGAGGGTCCGATCAAGCGCCTCAAGATTGCCGGTGTGAAGCCCGACCACATCCTGCGCACCGACGAAGGCGACCAGTCGGGCCGAGGCGACGAGCCCCCGGCCGATGACAGCTTCATCTTTGAAACGGACGGACGAACGATCACCAAGGTCTGGTGGGTGGAGATGGAAGAGTAAACAGGCGGCGGCGCACTGACCGCGCGCGTGCGGGCTACAAGCGCCAGCGCCGCGCGGTCCGCCGCCGCGCGCCTATTGAAGATGTCGCGGAGGATAGGTCGAAACGACATTCGGAACTTCCACCAGAATCTGAGGCTGATCGCCTTCCAGGGAAAGCGGCGCGTCAAAGTAGAGGTAGTTCGGCTTTCCAGCGCCCACATGCTGCCTCGCGAGATGATGGGCGAAGGCGCGCATGGACGGCGGGAAAAAGGCGCACAAGGGCCGGCTCGGATTCCCGAGCTGTACGAGCGATGCCCCGTCCGCCAATTGAAACAGGTTCGTCGCGTCGGCAAAGACGACGGACTGGGCGTTTACCGATGCGCGCTTGACGATGTCTTCGTAGTCCAGTCGGGCGTCAAGAATGTCCTCGCCCATCGCGGCGGCATGGCGGCAGCGCTCCACCTGCCCGGCGCGCAGCAGCCACCAGCGCTTCATCTCCCAATAAGCCTCGGCCCGTGCGCCGCCCCAGATGCCGAGTCCCTCGCGGATGGCCCAGCGCTCCGCGTCCTCCAGCTCCTCGCCATGAGAACTGGGATAGCCGTATTTCTCGAAGCAGGGGGACCATCCCTCGCGAACCATGCGGACGCAGATGTTCGCGCCGCGGATGAACAGGTGCCCCAAAAGGCAATTGGAGTTGCTGACCACGGACTCGGCAGGAAGCTCGACCTCCACCTCCCGCGCCTCCCTCAGAACCTCGCTGCGCAGCCAGGAGAGGGTCTGGCGTCCGAACTCGGTCGGTCTGCTTCCCGAGGCCTCGGTCGCGCTGTCCGGGGCGACATCCATCAGGCGGATTCGGCGCGGGCTGCCTTCCCACTCAATAAGGTAAGTGTGCGTGTCGACCGGTTGGATGAGTGCGCAGATGCGGCGCTTCGACATGCCCGCCTCCTGCCGTAAAAACTGCTCAGAGCCCTGAATCACACTCCCGGTCCGAAGTGCAAAGTTGAGCATAACAATTTGTTCGCCTGGAATCAAGAAAATCGACGGACTTTGCGCGCTTCTGCGCCCGCTTTCGTCGCGCCGTTTGGGTTGAGCGACGGGCAATGTTCGGTCGATAGTACTGAAAAGGCCGATTGCGGGATGCCGGGCGCTGAAAATGCGCGCCGATCAGTGACCATTCGTCGCGATCCATCCGGCATTGGCAAGTAGCGATGAAACAGTGCTTTGGAGAATTCGTAAGCGGGGGATAAACGGGGATCATCGTGACGCTCTTTCCTCAACATGCCGCCACCCTTCGCAACTCGCGCTCCGTCGCGGCGCTCGTGCTGTGCGCCTTCGCCTGGGTGGCCATCCTGACATTTGACGTGAACGACTGGCCGAACTCCGCGGTCTGGCCACAGCCTGATCCGGTCCTGAACGGCTGCGGTCGGGCAGGCGCCTGGTTTTCTTTCCACCTCATTCACTATCTCGGTGACGGGGTCTATCCCCTTCTGCTGCTCGTCTCGGCAGCCGCCGTCCTGCAACTCATGCGACGAGCCATTCCCTCTCCAGCCATGCGACTGACGGGACTCACCCTTTTAGTGACGGCCGCGGCAGCCGGAGGGGCACTGCTCCATCCGGACGCCCGTGAGGGCCTCGTCGAGGGACATGGCGGCATCCTCGGAATCGCATTCGCCGCGATGCTCAAAGACGCCTTCTCACTCTGGGGGGCTGCGGTGGTCATCTCCGCCGTATTCACCCTCGGCATGGTCCTCGCCGCCGATGACCTGCTCATCAAAGTCCCCGTCTTTTTCGAATGGGTCGCCTCGTTTGCCCGGCGGGCAACTTCCACGGTCGGTTCAGCGGGCCGGATCGGTCCAAGACTTACACCGGTCATGATCGGGGCTGGAAACCTGAGCTCCAGCGCCGTTGATTCATCGCCCCAGCCCTTGGAACGAGAGGTTGATGAGCGGGAACATGATGATGACTCGGTGCCCGAAGCGAGGGATGAGGACTCGGAATCCGAAAGTGATGAGGCTGAGACGCCGCCCAAGAGAACTCCAGAGCGCGAGCTGATCATCCGCATGCTGGGCAAGGACCGCGTCGAAGGCAAGCAGCCGAAGAACGCCTGGCCGGCCGAGTTGGGTGACTACGTGCTGCCGCCGCTGTCCATCCTCCGCGATCCGGAAGGAAGATATTCCGCGAGCCAGGAAGGACTGGTACGCGATCAAGCGGCCATCCTGGAGCGCACGCTCGCCGAATTCCGCATCGAGGTGAAGGTCGTCGAGATCGACACCGGCCCCGTCATCACCATGTTCGAGTTGGAGCTTTCCGCCGGGACCAAAGTCAGCCAGATCAACTCGCTCGCCAACGACATCGCCCGCGCGCTCAAGGCCCCGGCCGTCCGCGTGGTCGCGCCGATCCCCGGCAAGAACACGATCGGCATCGAAGTTCCAAACATCAACAAGGAGAAGGTCCGCCTCAAGGAACTCATCATGCTCGGCGGCGTGAAGCCGACGAAGATGGCCTTGCCCATCTTCATGGGCAAGAACGCCAGCGGCGACCCGCTCATCGCTGACATCGCCACCATGCCGCACCTCCTCGTGGCGGGCACCACCGGCAGCGGCAAGAGCGTTTCCATCAACACCCTCATCATGTCCGTCCTGATGACCCAGCGGCCGGACCATGTGAAGCTCATTCTCGTCGATCCCAAGATGGTCGAACTCTCCATCTTCAAGGACATCCCCCATCTGATGTGTCCGATCGTCACCGACATGCAGCGGGCGGAAATGATCCTCCAATGGGCGACGACCAAGATGGACGAGCGCTATGAACTGCTGGCCGAGGCCGGCGTCCGCGACATCGGCAGCTTCAATCGGATGTCCAAGGAGCAGATTTACGAACGATTCGCCCCAACGACCGACGAGGAAAAGCAGCAGATTCCCACGCACCTGCCCTACATCGTCATCGTGATCGACGAGTTGGCCGACCTGATGATGACCTCCGGCAAGGAAGTCGAGCACCACCTTTCCCGCCTTGCCCAGAAGAGCCGCGCCGTCGGCATCCACCTGATCGTCGCCACACAGCGGCCGCAGGCGAACGTCGTCACCGGACTGATCAAGAGCAATCTCCCCTGCCGCATGGCGTTTCGCGTCGCCAGCCGCATGGACTCGCGCATCGTCCTCGATCAAAACGGCGCAGAAGTGCTGATGGGCGAGGGCGACATGCTCTTCCTTCCGCCCGGCTCGTCGAAGCTTGTTCGCGCACAGGGCACCTACATCGAGGACGACGAACTCCGCGCGGTCCTCGCCGATCTTGCAACGAAGGCGCGGCCCGTCTTCCACCACGAGCTTCAGCGCCTCCGCCCCGCCGGTGAAGGCGAAGATACCGAACGTGATCCACTATTTGACGACGCCGTGTCCATCATTGTCGAGAGCCAGCGCGGAAGCGTCAGTCTCTTGCAGCGACGTTTGGAGATCGGATACTCGCGCGCCAGCCGGCTCATCGACCAGATGGCCTCGGCAGGCATTGTCGGCGACTACAAGGGCAGTCAGGCGCGGGAAGTCCTGCTCACGCCCAAGGAATGGACGGAAATCCGCAAGCAGCGCGATGACGACGTGGCGCAGGGCGAATTCCATGCCGACATGGAAGCCGAAGAGGATGACGCCTACGGCACAGCGGATATCGAGGACGATGACGGCGTCCCCGACCTCATCGAGGGCCGTGCGGACCTGCGCGATTGAGGCGTCCTTTGCTTTTCATCACGAATTCAACGACTGCCTAATCCGACGCAATCTCCAACACCTTTCCCGTTTTCAAATCGAGCGTGACGAGGGCGTGCTTGCCGACGACGGCATGAACGACCTCGCCGTGGATCGTCGCAGACCTGACGCGCGGCTCGCCGACGAGCGGCCTTGGTGCGGCTGCGACCGCGTCGGTTTGCCACAAAACGCGGCCGTGACTCAGCGCGGTAACGAATCGATCTTTGATCTCAATCGTGACCGCGCTTTCGTCGGGACTCGGCGTGTCTTGCATCGCGGAAGTCTCCGGCCGAAGTGAGTATTCCGGCGCCGCCTTGCGATCTGCGCAGGAGACACCTGCGACAGCGAGCACGATGCAGATGCGCGTGCCCGCTGTTCGACCAGATCGCCTCGACACAAGTGCGTCCATTCTCAATGGCTACGGCGTCAGTTGTGCATCCACGAATCCCGGAACATCGTCTAACGTCACGGTGTCGGTCATGTCGAAGTCCCCGAAGGGAACGAGATTGATGTCCTGCCCGATGTCCAGCAGAAGATCGACAAATCCCTGAACGTCGAGTCCATCAACGGTCGCGTCGCCGTTCATATCGCCTCGAGGGTGCTCAATCTCGGTCAACGAGAAATTAAACGATCGTCGCCCGATCTCGGCCAGATTGTGAGCCCCCGGGTTGAATCCCATGAGCATTTCTGCCACGAGCACATTCTGCAGCGCCGATTGCCGATCGGTCGTCGGCTGGTTTCGCGCCACCACGATCAGCTTCTTCGACAGATCAATCGTGACAGCCAGGTGATTGCCCTGCGTGGGAGACATCAGCAGCGGCACGTCGATGCTCCAGTTGTCTCCGAGGTTGTTTTGATCGTGCAGATTTCTCAGCGTGTAGGACGTGGAGGCCGGCTGGCCGTTGACCGGATGAATGAAAGTCGCTCCGAATTGGATCTGCTCCGGGGCGATGTTGCTGGGCGGCCACGTGTCGCCGACCGTCACTTGGAAAGGCGGCGGCGGCGGGGGGGGGGTCAGGACTCCGCCCGGATAGGTCTCGCCGACCTTCGTCGGGGTCATCAGGTTATTCGTCCAGACTGCCGGGCTCCAGTCCACAATGATGTCCGGGATGGGAATGACGACATCAAACAGATCGAGAATCCTGAAGTAGAGCTTCTTCGGCCATATTTCAAAGCCGTATCGAAAGCCGTCATGCACGGTGATGACATGCAGCGGGTCTGCGCCGGGAACGGTGAATCGGTTTTCACTGACGATAAACCAGTCCGCCATCCAGGTTGTGTGCGTATTCTTGCACGGTCGCCTCGGCGAATCCCAGAACCACAGGTCATAAGCGCCGAACCCGTTGGCCCCATTGCTGAACCTCCCCGCCTCCTTGTCTGTTTCATAATAAGGCAGCGGCATTCCGCCCGGGTCGTCATTGGGTCGCGGATCGATGTACATGCCGCCGACTCCGCCAAGCGGCATGTTCGTTGTGATCTTCTGAGAAAATCGGTAGCTCGGTGCCATGCCGCCGGGAAACGGCGGAGGATACGACCAACTCGGACCGGGCACTCCATCGTTATAGCGCACCTCGATATCCAGTCCATATAGCACGGCGGCATAGACGTCGATCGTCGCTGTGCCTGGCGCGGCAGCACCGAGTACGACTCCGCCTGCGGGAATGACTGGATAGTCCGCCAGGATCTGCGCCCGCAATCCCGCCGCCGCTGCGCCGCCGGCCGGTAGCGCGACGACGGGCGCCGGATTGAGTATCACCTTGCAGCAGTCATCCATCACCATGACCGGCGCGCCGGCCCCGCCCACAATGACAACTGCGGATGTGGGCCCTCCCGCTATCAAGAGAATACCTAGCGCGATTGTCGCTGTACGTAGCTGCGCAGTCATATTGAGTCCTCCCGGGGCGTCCGCAAAGATATGAAATCCGCGCGTGGAGGCGGACAGGCAAAGCTCCGCCGCGCTTCGTAAGGGATAGCGTCTTTATCCGGAGGAACCGGCAAAAAAATAATGACAATATGACAGGCCGGTCGCGAAATGAATGTATGCCGTCGCCAGACAGCCTAAACCTACTGACACTCCAGTTTCAAGCGTAATTCGGGTGATTATCGTTATTCCGCTGTTGAAACCATGTGGAAACCGTAAGATTCCCGCCTGTTAAGGCGCCCAGAGGATTGCCCAATGGATCGAATCGAGCTGGTCGAAGGCGACATCACCGCAATGGACTGCGACGCCATCGTCAATGCCGCGAATTCTTCGCTCCTCGGCGGCGGGGGCGTCGATGGCGCGATTCACCGGGCAGCCGGCCCCGAGCTACTTGAAGAATGCCGCGCCCTCCGTGGATGTCCGACCGGCGAGGCGAGAATCACCCGCGGCTATCGCCTCCGCGCTAAGCATGTGATTCACACAGTCGGGCCGGTCTATCGCGACGGGCTGCACGGCGAGCCGGAGATGCTGCGATCGTGCTATGAAAACGCGTTGAGCCTCGCGGTAAAGCACAAGTTGCGCACGATTGCGTTCCCGGCGATCAGTTGCGGCGTCTATGGCTATCCACTCGAAGAGGCGGCGCAAGTCGCGCTGGGCGCCACCATTCGCTTCCTCAAAGGTCACGATGAAATCGACAAGGTCATCTTCGTGATGTTCGGCCGTCGCCCACTGGAGGTGTATCAGGCTGCGCTTGCCGCATTCGGGTCATAAGGCGGCGGATAGCTATCTCGCCTTGCTCGCTGGTTGCGTCGTGGCCATCGCTACGTATTCCGATCGCCGATCTCGGAGTCCCTCGACGGCTCGCTGGTCGCCGACTTCCATCGCCGCCTTGAGGCACAGGTCCACAAGTTCGATCGCCTCCGGCAGGCGTCCGGACTCGGCGCACAGCAGTGCTAATCGCTCCAGTGCCTCGCGCTGTTGTGGTTTGAGCGTCAGAGCGTGCCGCAGCCGTGCCTCGGCGAGTTCGTCGTAGCCGTGCTTCATGAGCAGACGCCCCATGGCCACATGGGCATCGGCCCATTCGGGATTCATCTCCAGGGCCGCCAGATACTGCTCCTTCGCCTTCTCGTCTTCGTCCATTCGCTCGTAGGTCACCGCGAGGTAGTAGTGGCTCTCCCACCGACCGGGATATAGCCGGATGTCCTTCAGATACTCCGCGACGGCCTCTTCGTTTCGATAGAGCTGGTTGAAGATCGCCGCGAGGTTGCGATGAACATTCGTGTGCTTCCATCCCAGTTCCAGGCCCTTGCGGTATTCGCGAATGGCGTCGTCGAGCCTGCCCTCCCAATGCAGGGCGTGCCCCAGGTGCGCGTGCGCCCCGCCGGAGGAGTCATCCACCGCGACGCCATGCGACCAGAGCGAGCAGGAGTCTCGCCAGACGGAAATCTGCTCGCGCGTCCCAACGATCATCACCGCGAACAAGACGCCGGTAACCACAGTCGCCCGCAGCCGATAGCGCTCGAAAGCAACCAGAAACAGGTAGCCGAACAACATGGCCCACGGCAGGCAGCCAAGATAAGTGTATCGATCGGCGGTCATCTGCGGGCCGCGCTGTGTCAGGCCGGATACCGGCAAAATGAGAATGGCATAGCAGACGGCCGCGGCAATCAAGCCCTTCGCCCTTCGCCGAACGAGATAGAGCACGCAGAGAACCAGCGCCAGCGCGATCTCGCTGCGAATAGCCAACGGGTGACCAGGCCCGAATCCGTTGGGGAATTCATAGAGCGGGGTCAATCCACTCGGCGCCAGCGTCTTGTATGGGTACCACACCAGCGACACACAGACCTGAGCGATTCGGGAAGCCGGAGAATGCTGCTCAATCGAGGCCACGGCCTCCGAACCGGCGGCGGCGAACGCATTGATGACCGCGACGATCGCCACGGCAAAGAACGGCAGCTTTTCCAAAAGAACGGAGCGATGCCGCGCGTCCGCCCATTCACGAACACGCCCGAGTTCCAGCCGGCGAAGCGGATACACGTCCAGCAGGATCAGCACCGCGGGCAGAGTGACGGCGAACTCTTTCCCAAGCAGGGCGAGAATGTAAAGCCCGAAAGAGGGGCCGAGCCGATGAACCCATGATCGCGGCCCGGCATGGTCACTGCGATGCGATGAAAGGTATGTAATCACCGCGAGTACGAAGAAGGGCGTGGCGATCAAATCAGATCGGGCGCTGGACCACGCGACGGATTCCACCCGCAGCGGATGGAGCGCGAAAAAAAGCGCGCCCGCCGCCGCCCCCACGCCCGCCGACGTTGCATCTCGATCCGGTCGGACGATCCTGAGCAGGACGTAACCGAGGTACATGACCAGCACTGAAGTGAGGGAGTGAAGTAGAACCTGCGTCTGATGCAGCCGGACATGGAGGTCCTTCATGCCGCTGATGGAGTAGTCCACCGCGTAACTCAGCCAGTTCAGCGGCTGATAGTGACCCATGTAATACGTCGTGAAACACCAGCGGAGATTGTCAAGAGATAGACCGCGGTAATGCTGGTTGGTGACGAAGTAGTCTTCGTCGTCCCAATTAACCAGCGTGTTATGGATGACGGGGAGAAAAGTTGCCGCGACCAGGCAAAACACCGCGACGGCAAGAAGTCGGCGAGTGATGCGTTCTGAACGGGACCAGTTTAAGAGTTCGGACAAGGACGGCTTATCCACGCGACTCGGAGATGCCGAGCTCGTTCAGGGATTTTCGATCTTCGGCGCTTAACGCCAGGCAGTCGCGCAGCTTCTCCATGATTTTTTTCAATTCGGCGGTTAACGCATCGGCTTCGGCCTGATCCTTGCCGGCAAGGGCCTTGCGAAGCGGGTTCAGGACACTCACCCGCATCCCCAAGTGCTGAAGCGGGTAAGCCGGGTTCATTTCATCGCAGATGGTCAGGGCCTCGCGAAGTCGGGCGATTCCCGCGTCTTTATCTCCCAGGGCCTCTTCACACTTGGACAGATCAACCAGGCACGAAATCAGCGTGACAGGATCCTGTCGGGTAGACTCTTGCAGGATTTTTATCGCCTCTTCCAGCGAGAATTTGGCCAGGTCGTAGTTCTCCTGTCGCAGTTGCACCCGAGCCAGTGCCGCCAGGGCGAATGCGTGCGGAAGTGAGCCCTCGGGGTACTTCGATTCCGTGATGCGAAGGATCTCCGAACAGAGCCGCCCGGCCTCCGAGAGTTCGCCGATCTTCTCGAGCGTGCTGGCCAGCGCGATCATCGAGACGGTCGTGTCGCGTTCGCCCTTGCCGTACACGATCGCCGCATCCTCAACCGCCGTGGTCAGAACCTTGCGGCTCTCAGCCAGGTCTCCCACTTCCGCGAGCAGCAGACCGAGCTGCACCTTGCTGCGAAGTGCGTTTTGATTGACGCGGCCGGGCCGCTGCCGGTCCCATTCGTATAATTGCTTCCTCACCTTGCACGCATCATCCAGCATCCGTCTTCCCTGGTACGCGATGGCAAGCTGGTTCCCCTGAAAGGCAGCCGCCCCATGCTCGCCTTTCTCGTGCAGCGTCTTCAGGCGATCGAATGCGCGCCGCATCACCTCTTCGCCTTCCGACTGTTTGTCAGACTCGAGAAGGACCGAGCCCAGCATCGTCAGGTGACTGACCGCGACGGCGTCCGCAAGATTGTTGTCTTTCTGATCATGAGCCACCAATTCGCGATAAAGCTCAGCCGCCTCGGCGGGCTTGCCGGACTGACGGTAGGCCTGCGCGAGATTGGACATCTCCACCAATGTGTCTCGATGATCCGGCCCCAGCGAGGCCCGCAGGTTCTCCAGTGCCCGCGAACGCATGGGAATGACTTCTTCCGTCAATCCTCCCCGGCTGTAGAGCCATGCGAGATTGCTTAGCGAGATGGCCGTGTCCTTGGATGTCGGGCCAAGCACCTGCTCGCGGATGACCAGGGCCCGCAGCTTCGCGTTCACCGCCTCCAGAAAGTCACCGCCGGACTTATAGCCCAGGGCCGTGCCGAGGTTGTCCATCGTTTCCGCCGCTTCGGCGCCTTCGCCCAGCGTGGACGTGAGAATGTAGAGCGCGCGGCGCAGCGGGGGCTCGGCGAGGTCCGGCTTCCCGCGATAGATATTCATCCAACCCTGACGATCGAGTACGGCAGCCGTTCGCGGATGCGACTTTCCGTAGGTTTGCTCACACAGTTCCAGGGCCCGGGCAAGCTGAGCCTCGGCATCGTCGAGCGCCTGTAACTCTGTCTGCGCATACCCAAGAATGCGAAGCGGCTCGATGAGATCGGGGTGGCTGTCCCCTAGAACGGACTCACGCTTGGAAATGGCCTTGGCCGCCTCGACGCGAGCTGTGAAAAAATCGCCGTCGCGTATCGCCTGGGCCGCGGCCGCCTCCGCCGAATCGGCCTGTCGCAATGTGGCCAGCTCGTCAGGCTTTGCGGACATATATCGCTCAAGCGCCGTGTACTGAACCGACGCCGTCACGTTCAGGTAGTTGAGTGGTCCAAACAGCCGGGCAATGATTCGGCCGGCCTTCTCCGCTCGTTCGCTGGCCTCCGCATATTTCCCCTCAGCGCGAAGCTTGGAAATCTCATCGAGCGCCTTTTCAGCCTCGCGGATTTCAGATGCCTCTGCGTCACTCAGAGGACTCCCGTCCGATTTCTTCAGCTCCCGAACAGTGAGCGGCTTCTTGGCAGCCGCCTTTACGAGCTTTGCGTGGGTGGGCCTGTTGGCCTGCGTGGTCGGTGCCGAGGTCGTCGGAACCGATTCCTCCTGGGCGATGGTCGCAGCGCAGGGGAACAGCATCGCCGCGAAGAGGGCAAATCGAGTTAGTCGTGCATCCGTCAAGGGATTCTCTCCTGATTCACGCCGAGGGTATTGGTCCGCGTTCCTGTCGCGCTACGCAGGACGAAGGCGTAAAAAAAACACAGGCCGCGAGTATTCATACTACTCGCGGCCTGTGAGGTTCACAATTCTATCATCCCGCTCGCAATTCGCGTCGGGATCAGCGTTAAGCCGGAATTACCGGCGGCGGATCAGGCCGACAATGCCCAAACCGAGGAGCAGGGCCGTGCCGGGCTCCGGAATACAGTTGTAAGCTTCGTTGTAGGTCGTCGCGACGCAGGCATTGTCGATGGCCTGAGTTGACGTGCCGCCTGCCTGGCGCAGGCCTAGTGCGTCAATAGCGACGGCAGCCGTAGTAACGACCGCCGCTACGCTCGTGCCTGCTTCGCTGGCCTGATCGATCCACATGCTGGTCGCACCGGTCGCCAGGTCATAGGAGTGAACGACGCGATAGGTCGTGCCGAAGTCGAGGCCCGAGCCCCACGGTACCTGTGAGCCGACCGTGCTCGTGTCGCTGATGGCGAGGGTAAAGTCGCCGGCGCCGGCCGGATCAGGCATGAGCCAAACGCGGCTGCGAAACGTCGTCGTTGCGCCGATCATCAGGTGGGCGAAATAGACAGCCTCGTTGGCGTTATCGACTGTGACGTCGAAGGCCGAGTACAGCGTGCCGGTGGCCGCGCCGAAAACTCGGTGGGCATCTTCGCGCGAGCCGCCGCCCTGAGCGAGTTGGGCAACGCCGCTTGAAACTTGGATGAAGCTGCCCGTACCGCTGTGGTTGGTCCAGCCGCCATTGGGAACGAGGTTCCCGTCTGCGTAAGTAAACGGCTCATTCATAAGCAGTGAGCCGTACGACGGCGCGGCGAGCATTGCCACGACTGCGAGTGCTAAGACAAAATTCTTCATGATCGATGTCCTCTCCTAAAAACTTTTCGCCCATGCTTGATACCAAGCACGAACACTGGAGCTTGTTGTACGGCGCTCCAAAAAACCTTGATGACCTGGGGGGTACCGCTCACCCCTCCTCCATGTTCTTTCCAAGCCCCATACTACCCCATTTGAACCTTCAATTGCAAGGTCGAGAGGCTTGGAAATCGCTGATTAACAGAGTCTTATCAGGTCAGCACCGCCCCTTAACTACTCACAGGCGTCCCCCGCCAAAGACCGGATTCTCGCTGGTTTTCGGACATTGCATATAAGCTAAGACCAGTAAGGCACTTTTGGCTATTTCCTGATTTCTCAGGGGCCCTGAACGACTTTGGCGGGGGGGTGCGTGACACCCCCGGTGGCACCCGGAGATCGTAGAATCCGCGTCTCCTCCCCCGAGACCATCTCATAAGTTCTTCCTCGCCAGTTAATTACACGACCCCTCATGGACGCAGTGAAAAGCAGCTGATGGACGATGCCGATCAGCAAAGCCCCGCCGATGTCCCAGGCGGTGTCACGCCAGGTCAAATCCGGCGGGCCGAGGACCTTTTTCACCGCCGATTGCCTTAATACCGCCCGGCCCACCGTCGTCAGGGAGATAATACCCCAGAGCCCTGCGGAGATGGCCAGGATCGCCGGTGACCCGAACAGCCCGATTGCAGCCCCCAAGCAAAGCACTGCCGCCACCGTGCCGCCCCACATGAAACTCTGACACAAAAAAAAGCCCGACCACCACAGGCGAGGGGCCCCGATCCGCGTAATGGTGAGCTGGCGCACCGCGAAATCCCAAAAGCCCCGAAGCGTGGTCTGATCGTGACTTGGTATCAGCGCCTGCGGCACGAAGACAATCCGAAGCTCCGCCTCCTTAATGGCCTTTGTGACCTGCAAGTCATCCGACAAAGCACGATTCCAGCGCTCGGCAATGCGCAGCGACTCAAAGCGCTCCCGCAAAATGGCCGTCGCCCCGCCCCAGCAAAATCGCGTCCGCTCCTGCTCGAACAGCGTCAGGCTCGCTGCGTTCCACACGCTTCGAACCCCGTTGGCGATTCCACCGTTCGCGCAGTACCAGCGAAATCCCGTGGCAGCGCCGACCGACTCATCCGACAGCGGCGCGACCATGTGACCCAGCCAGTCGTCCCCCGGCACTGCGTCGGAGTCGAGAAAAATCAGCACCTTTCGATCAGCCGACACTTGCTTCAGCGCGGCGAGCAGGTTGTGCACCTTTTGTGACCGCGCGTCAGCCGATCCGGCGACGACCAGTCTGTGCCGCGGCGACTCCCAGCTGCGCGTCCACTCTTCCACCGCCGCATACGCCGGGTCGGACTTCGACTCGAAAGTGAAGATGATTTCATAGTCCTCGTAATTCTGACGGGAGAGTTGCTCGACCGTCCGGTGCAGGTACTCGTCGACCCCGCAGCAGGGCAGGATGACGGCGAGCGGAGGTTGATACGTGAATCGGCCCGCCGAATTCACCTGCGCCCGGCCGCGCGAAACAGCCTCCTTGACCTCACTGAGGAATCGCCAACCGGCGATCACCCCCAGGACCCCCTGAACGCACGAAAGGAGGCAGGTGCTCAGCAGCGCAAGATATAACCAGTGAATGTCCATGAAGCGCGATGCAAAACGCCCGGTAGACCGAAAGCAGTCGCCTCCCAAGACGTACCGGATGATCGGGGGGCGGCGACATGATAGCGTCGATCACCAACCGGGCCACCGGGTCTCGCCGGGCTCGACCACCTGTTAGAATGCCCTCGCCGAAGTTCAGGAAGAATGAGACTCCTCTACGATTGGGATGATTCATGAGTAAGAAAAGAGCAGTCGTCCTCGGTTGCGGGCTCGTCGGCGCGACGATGGCCCGAGACATGGCAAGCGATCCCGATTTCGAAGTAACCGCGCTCGACGCCAATGAAGCCAATCTCGCACGCCTCTCCGGCGTCGAGAATCTCGCGACGCGCAAAGCCGACCTCGGCTCACCCGAAGAGCTGAACAAGGCCATCGAACACGCGGACGTCGTCCTCGGCGCGATGCCCAGCAAGTTGGGTTTCATGGTGCTCCGAACCGTCATCGAAGCCGGCAAGCCCTTCGCGGACATCTCATTTATGGTCGAAGATCAGACTGAATTGAACGATCTCGCGAAACAGCGCGGGGTCTCCGCCGTCGTCGATTGCGGCGTCGCTCCCGGTCTGGCGAATCTGATCATTGGGCACATTCACGCTCAATTAGATCAGACCGATCGCGTCGTCTATTACGTGGGCGGCCTCCCGAAGCAGCCCGCCTGGCCCTACCAATATAAGGCTCCGTTCGCCCCCGCCGACGTCGTAGAGGAGTACACTCGCCCGGCGCGCATGATCGAAAATGGAAACCTCGTCGTGAAGCCGGCCCTCTCCGATGCCGAGCGCATCAAGTTTCCCATCGTCGGTGAGCTAGAGGCATTCAATACCGACGGCCTTCGGACCCTTATCAAGAACATCGACGCCCCGAACATGGTCGAAAAGACCCTGCGCTATCCCGGTCACATTGAATTGATGGCCGTCCTTCGCGAGACAGGCCTCTTCGGAAAGGACGAAATCGAGGTTCGAGGCGTCAAGGTCCGTCCGCTCGACCTCACGTCTAAACTCCTCTTTCCCATGTGGACCTACGAGCCCGGTGAAGAAGAATTCACGATTCTCAGAGTGGTGGTCGAGGGCAGGAAGGGCGGCCGCGCCGTGCGGCACACCTACGACTTGTACGATGAATACGATCACGCGACGAGGCAATCTTCCATGGCCAGAACTACCGCGTTCCCCTGCGCCATCGTCGCCCGAATGCTCACCCGCGGAGAGATTGCCCAGCCCGGCGTTCTCCCGCCCGAGCTCTTGGGCATGCAATCGGGAATGCTCGATCGAATGATCGGTGAACTTGCCGGGCGGGGCGTGAATCTGAAATCGACGCAGACGACGCTCTGATCCAATCCAAGGACCGGCGCGTCATGCGGCGCTGCGGCGAGGAATCATCCCCATCAGTGTCTTGTTCGTTCGGTAAAGTCGGACCGCCGCCTCCGGCTGACCGTGCAGCCCGGCGATCTCGCAAATCTCCGGCAGTCGTCGGGCAACCTGCACCAGCCCGGCGATGATCGGCGTCCAGCCCGGGCCGAATCGCTGAACCCGACTGAAATCGAACACGATTCGAAAGGGCCCATCCGGTCGATTCAGGCCGATGATCTTCTCGACCATCATCGTCATCGCTGCGGGCGTCAGCTCTTCGCCCATCGGGCGAACTCGTATGCAATCCGGTTCCGCGACAATCTCCCACTGCGCGATCATTGACGCTGCATCGTCGAATTGACGCATCCGTTTCTTGTTGCCGTGGCCGAACAGTCTTGCAAAGTTCCAGGTCATCTCTCACCTCGCGGTGCGGCGAACAGGTTTGCCGCGAATCAGGCTCACCAACCGGATCAATCCCATCTCGACCGATCGGCTGCTACTGATTGAGGTACCCGGCAAATGGGCCAATCTTCCTGGCGAATTCCAAAAAAATTGAATTCCTCGGTCAGCGCACCGGGTGGTATCAACTTGGCTCATGTCAGGACTGCGCCGCCGGCACCCTTGGCGGGCCACGCGATCCGATAATGGCGATTCATCGACGGCGGAACCCAGGCCATTTTCGAACCTGGCACGTGGAATGCTCCTTTTTCAGTCAGGAAGGACCCCATTTTCTGGTTCGGCATTTTGCCCAACCCTCAGCCAAGCGGGCACTTATGAGCCAGTACGGTGAGAGGTTGTCCCGATGGAGGCGACTCGGAAGCTGATAGAATAGAGGGATACCGCACAGTATTTGTGTGAATACGCACGGTTCTGTGCAGGCGGTCCGGCGTCGATCGATAGCGAAATCGACGCTTTGAGCCGCGGTTGTGGAGATACGCAGGTGTCCCGAATTCGCTCTTACCACGTTTGCCTCCTGCTTGCGCTTTTTAATGCGGTCGTCATTCTGCTGACGCTTCAGGTGCACAGCGAAACAACGCGTGATTCGGAGTTACTGATCGAAAAGGCTGGTGAGCATGATGAGCACTCAAAATGGCTGCAACGTGCCGAGGAGCGGATCGTGAGGCTCAACGCGCCGGCCACCGAAGTCTTCCTGACGCAGGCGCTGCAGGATTGCGCCAGTCGATTCGAATTCGAGAAAGTCCGCATGATCGACGTCATCAACGATGGCCGAGAGATCAAGCAACTCGGCCCGCTCCCCGAAGACGACATCAACCAGATCTTTGAATCCGGCGATCAGCTCTTCAAGGAATACGCCGTGTTATCCGATGCGTCTGCTGATGAGCCATCGCGGCACGAGGCCACGCGCCGCGCCGGCTGGGCCATGGCGAAGATGGACGCCGCCCAGCGCGAAGCCCTAACCGCTCTCGGCATCATCGAGAGCCGCAACACCGCCCTGCGCGACGAAATGCTCCTGATTCACCAGCGCGATCTTGAAAAACGCGCACGCGACGAGCGCTACCTGATTGCCGCCGTCCTCGTCATCCTGATTGGGATTCTCGGCTTCGGCAGACGTCTCTATCTGACCGAGCGATCCCTGGACATGGAGCGGCGCCGCCTTCGTGAGGAGCGTCGCGAGCGTCTGGCGGCTGTTGGAGAGCTTTGTTCGAGCGTCGCCCACGGCATTCGCAATCCGCTCGCGGGCATTCGAAGCTCCGCCCAGTTGACCCTTCAGTTGGGGCAACTCGATCCTGCCTCGCGCACGCGGTTGCAGGACGTGCTTGAAGAGGGCAGTCGACTGGGCGACCGTGTGACCGGCCTGCTTGCCCTCTCCCGGGCCACCGCCGATGGATTTGCCGCGATTAATCTCACACAGGTCATCAAGTCCGCAACCGATGGGCTCGCCTCCGAGCTGTCGAATCGCGGCATCGCCCTCGATTTGCAGTTGCCTCAAAACGAAGTGCTGCTCCAGGGCGACCAGGCGCAACTCGAGCAGGTCATCATCGAGTTGGTTTCCAATGCCATGGATCATTCAAATTCCGGTGATCGCATTGTCGTGAGTTGCGAGCGACCGAATGCCGGCGGTCGCGTCGAAATCGCCGTGCAGGATCAGGGGTCGGGCATCAGCGACGATTTGAAGGGCAACCTGTTCGACTTGTTCATGACGACGAAGCCCGGCGGAACCGGGATAGGGCTGGCTACAGCACGACGCTATGCGCGACTCCATGGGGGCGATGTTCGGCTCGCTTCATCTGTAAAGGGGGCCCGTTTCGTGGTGGATTTGCCGACGGTGGCGCTAGACAAGGGTGGAAACGTCGAGGCGTGACGCCTCTCGTTAGATACGGAGTGTCAAATGGCACGCATCATGATCGTCGAGGATGAGCGCGTTCTTGCGAAAAACGTCGCGGAGAAACTAACCGCCCACGGGCACGAGGTGCGGGTGGTGCACACCGGTCGGGAGTCGCTGCCCGCCTTTTCCGAAATGGTACCGGACGTCGTCCTGCTGGATATTCGCCTGCCTGACGCCGACGGGCTGAAGCTGCTGCCCCAGATGAAGGCGGAGTCGCCGCTGACCAACTTCATCGTGGTAACAGCCCACGGCAGCGAGCGCATCGCCGTCGAGGCCATGAAGAACGGCGCCGCCGAATACCTGACCAAGCCCGTCGATCTCGACGAGTTGCAGTTGGTCGTCGCCCGACTCGTCGAGCAACAGCAGATTTCCGACAACCTCTTCCTCCTCAAGCATCGTGAAGAGGAAAGCAGCGGCCTCGATCGGATTCTCGGTAAATCCGAGTCCATCGAATCGATCAGGCAAGCCGTCCGACGACTCACCCGCCCCGGCGTCCTCGATCGGGGGGATCCGCCGACCGTCCTCATCATGGGCGAAACCGGAACAGGCAAGGACCTCGTCGCTCGGGCGATTCACTATCAAGGTCCGCGCAGAGGCCGACCGTTCATTCACGTGAACTGCACGGCCCTGCCTTCCTCTCTCTTTGAATCTGAATTGTTCGGCCACGTCCGCGGCGCATTCACCAGCGCGCAGCATGCCAAACGCGGCTTGTTTGAAGTGGCCCAGGGAGGAACGCTGTTTCTCGACGAAATCGGCCATATGGAGGCCGACATCCAGGCCAAGCTCCTCCATGCCATCGAGCACCGCGAGATTCGTCCCGTCGGCGGCACTCAGACGCGCCCCATGAATGTCCACGTCGTGGCCGCCACCAACCGTGACTTGCCCGCCGCCGTCGAGCGCGGCGAGTTTCGGCGAGATCTCTACCATCGCTTGCGCGTCGTCGAGATCTTTGTCCCGCCGCTTCGCGACCGACGCGATGACATCGTCCTGCTCGCCAACCACTTCCTGGCATTGCACTGTGCGAAGTTCGGCCTGGGTCGACGCCGCTTTACCGACGACGCGAGTCGCGCACTTCGCGAATGCGATTGGCGCGGCAATGTCCGCGAATTGTCTCACCTGATCGAGAGTTGCGTCCTTCAGGCGGACTCCGAAACCATCGACCGCGCCCAACTGCCGCTGCTCTCCGAGATGCGCACACCCGACATTTCCCTCGGACTCCCGCACGGTCGGGTCATCAACATGGACTTTGAAAAGGGCCGGCCAACCCTGGACGAAGTCGAACACGCAATTCTCGTCGCCGCTTTTGAATACACCGGTCAGAATCTCAGTCGGGCCGCCAGACTACTGGGCATCACCCGCGAGGCCCTGCGCTATCGACTCAACAAATCCATGGAGGCGGCCCGTGAGAGTGTCTGAGCATCGGCCGTCAATCCGAATGCGCGTCTTGCCCTGGCTCGTCCTGCTGAGCATGGTGTCGCCTGCGCCGGCGCAGCCCATCGTGGCCACCGACGCCGCCGGCGATGCGGCGATTCGACGAACCGACGAGGGAAATGACGGTCCCTTTAATCCCCTCACTCATCGCCTGCCGGACATTGTGGAAACGCGCCTGGGAAAATTCGCCCCCGATTTTCCCTGGGCCGATCGTTTCTCCGGTCAGTGGAGTTCGTCGGGGCTGTTCGTCAGATTCGACATCGTCTTTGTCGGCCTGATCAATCCGCCCGGCCCCATCGGTTATGACGACGAGTTCCCGACCTATTCCCCATTCTGCTATGGCCCCAACCCGGCGTTTGGATATGTCGAGTTCGACCTCGACGCCGATGCAAACACCGGCGGCGAATTGAATTATCCAGGACACCGCTATCTGGCCAACGCCGGCCGCTTTGGAGGCATGACCAGCGAGCCGCGCTTTGCCGGTCGCGCCGTCTTACTTGGCAGCATGCTGGACAGTTCCTTTTCAACCCCGCCCTACGCCGAGCGCAGCGGCGAGGAGTTTCACATCGCCCTCTTCGGAGATCAGGTCGAAAGCATCAGCGTCGTCGTCGAGAAGCCCGGCGGCAATCCGACGGTCTTCGAAGTGGGGGAGACCTGGGTCCTGCGCGGCGACTTCCTCCACCGCGCCCACGGCTTCGAGGATTTTGCCTTCAAGTGCGTCGAGCGCCCCGGTCGCTACACGCCGGAAACCAAGCTGCGATTTGCGCACGATTCAGTCACCAACCGCACCACCGTCTCACTCGTGTACGGCCTGACCAATGCGGCCTGCGCACAATTGAATGGCTCCAGCATGTCGCCCCAGCCCAACGACGGCTGCGACAGCAACGACAATTCCATCGAGGAAGCCCTGCTCGACCTCCAATTCAGCGCAACCTACGCCGATCCCTACATGACCTGGATGCCGGAGTTTCAGTTAATCGCCGGTTGGCAGTATGCCAACGTCTCCTCTGCCATGAATCCCGCCAACTGGCGCACCTGTGTCCTGGTCGGCAGCGCATATGAATCGCAGCAGCCGTGGGGGGCCAAGTTCATCTGGACGGACATCGTCCCAAACGTTCGGACCGGCGACTTCAACGGCGACGGCGCGGTCAATGCCCAGGACGTCGCCGCTCTGCTGGCCTTCGTGACCGACCACGACGGACAGCCCGGTTACGACGAGGACAAGAACGGCACCAATAAGACCATCAACATCATCAACTTCTCCCCCAACTTCTGTGCCTACGACACCAATTACGACGGTTACGTGACCCAGGCCGATGCCGTCGTTCTCGGGGACAAAAACCTCAATCAGATCCTCGAAACCTCTGACGTCGCCGATTTCGTCCAGGGCCTTCTGTTGCCCCAGGACTACGCCAATGCTCACAATGGGATCACCCCCGACAGCCGCGGTGACATCAACGGCGATGGCGTGGTCGACGGGCGGGATATAGGCGGCTTTGTGGGCCTGCTGCTCGATTAGTAACCCGCCATTTCGCCTGGCTGGGCACCGGCTGGACCCCAGTCAAAACGGCCCCTTTTTGCCGCTGTCAAAACCTGCCCCCGCCCATGGGGTCCCCCGACAAATCGGCGTGCTCCCGATTCACTTCCGGTCCAGGGTCCTGTATAATCGGTGCAGGCGGAGGAAGTTGCGCGCCGGAGTCCCGCCGGTAGCGCTGAGTTGACACATATGATCTGCCCGGCAAGAAGATCTCGAGGCCTCACCCTCGTGGAGCTGCTGATCGCGATCGGCGTGATCTCGCTCCTGCTTGCCATTCTCATGCCAGCACTCAGCGCCGGACGTCACGCCGCCAAGGACGTGGAGTGCCGCGCGAAGTATCGAACCGTCGTCCAGCGCTTTATAGAGTTCGCCGATGAAAGCGGCGCCGGTTTGCGCGGTGACAGCCAGAACCTCGGGGCCGATCGCTTTCTACTCGAAGACTTTCAGGAGTCGCTCTATCAGATTCACGAATTCTGGCAGGGGCCCAAGTCCGAGGCCGAATCCATCAAGGCCTCCGAGTCGCCGCTTGTCTGTCCCGAGAAAGCCACTCGTCTGACGCGCCGCTCCGGCGTCCCCTGCAGCGCCGGCGCAGTCGGGCCGCAAAAAGAAGTCAGCAGCGGATTCAACAAGCGGCTCGATCGCAAGACCCGTTTCATCAAGGGCAAGCCTTTTCCCACCACCGCATTCCTCTCAAGCAGTATTCTTGCCAATCCTGATGTGCCGCTGGTCTTTGACGTCGACGGCCGGGTCGCCGTCGAGCGACGAATCTCGCCCTACTATTCAGCGCCGCCCATGAAATACGACGATCAAAAGGACGTCTATGAATCAGGCGTGTCCTGGTTTCCCGCGATGCGCCATATGGGAAGGATGAACGTCGGGTTCATCGGCGGCCACGTCCTGTCGACGGACGACCCCGTCTCCGAACCCTGGTCTCGTTGGGAATTCCAGCCGGATTGATCTCAGCTCGCCGGCTGAAACGCGCCCCGCACCTCGGCCAGAAGCTGCTCAACCTTGAAAGGCTTGAAAAGTACAGCGTTCAGGCCCTCTTTGCGCGCCCGAACGATGGAGTGATTCGGGTCATACCCGAAGCCGGTCATCAGAATGACGGCGATATCCGAATACAGGTCGCGCGCCGCCGCGAACACTTCGTAGCCGCTCTTGTGCGGCATTCGGATGTCAGCCACGAGCAGATCAAACGAATGTGCATTCACCGCCGTGATCGCCGCCGCGCCGTCGGCCGCGGTCTCCACCTCGCAGCCGACCTTTCGCAGGACGCCGGCGATCGTCTCGCGAATGATCTCCTCGTCGTCCGCCACCAGCACGCGCTTCCCGCAAAGTAGCGGATCGGAAGCCGTCGCTGAACTGCGCCCAAGGATGCCGCCGCGCGGCACGGCCACGTCCTTCACCTTCTGCTTGATCTCCGTCACGTGATCGCAGATGGCATTAAGTCGGTGACGAAGGTCGTCGTTGCCGATGTACTCTTCCTTCAGAGTCTGCGCTTCAGTAATGATGTCGTTCAGCGGGCCCGAGATCTCGCCGATCACGTCGTCGGCAAGCCGCCCGGTGGATTCGTTGCGCTCGATAATCAGCAGGTCGAGAATGTTCAGTGCAATCGCGACGTAGCGCGCCAGAATCTCCGCGTACTGCCGATCTTCCTCGTTGAACGCCGCCAACCGATCCGACTCGATGTTGAACGCACCGATGATCCGGTCCTGAAATCGAAGCGGGACCGTCAGCGAACTCTTCGCCGTCTCAAGTCCCTGGAGATAGCGCGGGTCCTTCGACGTATCGTGACAAATGTAGCTCCGGCCGGTCGCGGCGACATAGCCGCTGATCCCGTTCCCCTCGGGCAGGGCGTTGATCTCGTACCCCTGGCTTCGAGGCGTCATGCCGTGCTGAAGCACAAACTCCAGCCGGTTCGTCTTCTTGTCCACCAGTAGAACGGCGAAGTTGTCGAAATGGAGCAGGTCGTGCATGCAGCGGAGCATCTTCTGTTCCAACAGGTCGATGCGCTCCTCGACGTTCATCGCTGCCGTGGATTCGCCGTCCAGACGCACCAGCTCCCGGCCCGCCAGATCGATCGCGTCGATCTTCTTCTGAAGTCGCCTGCTGTGCGTCACGTCCCAAACCACCGCGGCGATCTGGATGACCTCCTCGCGGCTGTTCAGAATCGGCGAGATGGTGATTTCAAAATACTCGTCACGCGGACTCGTCAAACTCACGCGCCGCGCACGGTGATGCGCCGGACGCCCGTGGTCGTTTTCGTTGGCAGCGCCGAAACTCTTGACGCACACGCCGCATACCTGGGTGATCAATTCCTCCGGGTAGCTGCGCATCTTGGGGTTCGCCCAGACGAGTCGCCCGTTCAGGTTGACGATGCAGACGCCCTGGCCGATGTTTTCCAGAATCATCGCCGACTGCTGATTGACCGCGGCGCGCTCCACCGCCAGAAAATCGCTCTGATCGGATATGACAAGATCGAAGACGTGGTCCCGCATCGCCGCAACCGCTTCATCAAACGAAGAAACGGTGACGACATCGGCGCCCTCCGTTACGCGCGATGTGAGCGGCCCGATCTGCGATCCCGGCCGTATCAACAATAGCACGCGCGGCTGCGCCATGACGATCTCCCTATGCCTTCCACACAAACAGCATACGCCCGAAGCGGCTTCGACCAAAAATGTCTGACTGAATTCTCATGCCAATCTGGTGTGACCTCGGCGATTCGCTTCCGCCCGAGCCGGCATTCCGATCTAGTAAAACATTTTAGCGGCCCGCCCGCCGCGATGCAATTCATTCCGAACACGTCGATCCGCTTCCTTGGATTATCGGCTCTAAATGCCGATTTGGTGATCCCTCATTTGAATCCTGGGGCCCGATCCGCCGGCTTGCACCAAAATCCCCGTCCGGCGCGACTCACCCCCCTTGCTCACTTCAAAAGTGCGATTGAATCCGGCAACTACTCCAAAGCGGTCATGAACTGAATTCTCGGCCACATCACGACCACGCACGACGACAGCGACGCATCGCGCCCGATTGAGGCCGATGAACCACAGGTCCTTGCGTCCCTCATGGCGATCGTTGTTTCATGGTGTTTACATGGGTCAACGCTCGCGCACCCCGTCACTTTCAGGCACAACAGCACCGGCGCGGATTGCCGTTTCCCGAGTATCAAGGCGCGCGCCGACCTTCGCGTGAATAATTTCCCGGTGCGACATATCATGCCGACATGCACGGATCAAGCTTCCTGACGCAGGCAGCCGTCCTCTTCGGAGCGGCCCTGTGCATTGCGTGGCTGTTCCGCATCGTCCGTGCCCCGGCCATCATTGGCTTCCTCTTCGCCGGCATCGTCATCGGTCCCTCGGGGCTTCGGCTGATTCACGCCGAAGCGGTGGAGCAATTCTCCGAGATGGGACTCGTGATGCTCCTCTTCACAGTGGGGTTGGAGCTCTCTCCGGAGCCACTCATAAGAAGCGGTCGCCGGCTTCTCGTGGCCACCGTCATCCAGATCGGCTTTACCGGTGTCGTCGCCTATGCCGCGGGCCGATTCCTTTACGATGTGAGCGCGGCGGAAACGTTGGTCATCGCCGCCGCCATCACACTCGCAAGCACCGCCATTGTGCTGAATCAACTCAGCCAGCGAGGCGAAACGAATTCCGCCGGCGGCACCCTCGTCACGGGAATCCTCCTCCTTCAGGATGTCTTCGTCATTCTGCTGATGCTCTTTCTTCCGCTCGTCGCGGCAGGCACCGGCGCCGGCTGGCGCGAGGCGACCCTGCGCGGCGTCCTGTCCGTCGCCATGCTGGGTATCGTGACCATGATCGCGCGATGGGTCGTGCCGCGTGTTCTTCAAACCATCCTGCGTTACGGCGGCCGCGAATTGATCACGCTCTTCGCCGTCGTCATGGCGATCACCGGCGCGTGGCTCGCCGGTCTGGCAGGTTGGTCCTGGGCCCTCGGCGCCTGCATCGCAGGGCTCATCCTCTCCCAGACCGACCTGCGGCATCAGCTTTCCGCGGAGATCATGCCCTTTCGATACGTGTTCAACGCCATCTTCTTCATCTCGATGGGAATGCTCGTCGATCTCCCCGCGATCGCGCCGCAAATCTGGAAAATCGGCGCCGTTATTGTCGTCATCCTCATTGCCAAGGGCCTGCTCACCACGGCCGCCGTCAGATTGGCGGGCTGGCCGCTCCGACTCGGCGTCTATTCGGGCATCGGCCTCTGCACCGTGAGCGAGTTCGGCTATGTCCTCGCCCGCGACGCCGATCGACTGGGCATTTTGTCCGAGGGTCACCTCAATCAGTTCACCGCACTGATCGTCGGAACCATGATGGTCGGGGCACTCTTCTTTCCCTTGGCCGGTCGCCTTTCCATGGCCGTGCATCACACGTTCGCCGGCGGGTCAGACGCAGGCCCGGATGTTGGCTCGCATCCCCACGACATGAAGGACCATGTCGTCATCGTCGGCTACGGGCTCAACGGACAGAATCTCGCAAAGGTCCTCAAGGCCACCGGCATTCCGTTCATCGTCATCGAAATGAACAGCCGCCTCGCGCAGACCGCACGCGAGGCGAGCTTTCCAGTTCTCGTCGGTGACGCGGCCCGACATGCCATTCTCGACCACGCAGGATTGAACACCGCGCGGGCAATGGTCATTGCGATCAACGATCAGGACGCCACCCGCAGAATCGTCGCACAGGCGAGGTCACGCCGGCCGGACCTCTATGTCCTCGCCCGGACGAGGTACATCACCGAACTGGAACATCTCTATCGACTCGGAGCCCACCAGGTCATCCCCGAGGAATTCGAGACCTCCATCGAAATCTTCGCCCACGTCCTCAAGCACTTCGGCATTCCCGACAACGTCATCGAGGCGCAGATCACCATGATCCGAGCGGGCGGTTACGGAATGCTGCGGGGCAGGCCGGCAGCCGGTGCAGGGCGGTCGGATCTGCTGGGTTTGCTTGAGGCGACAGCCACCCAGACCTTCATGCTCGATTCCGACAGCCCCGCCGCCTCGAAGACGATCCGAGAGATGAATCTCCGGGCCAACACCGGCGTCACGATCATTGCCCTGGTCAGGAGTGGAAGGCCGCAAACAAATCCATCACCGGATACTAAAATGGAGGCCGGTGACGTGCTGGTCCTGGTCGGCGGACACAAGCAACTCGACATGGCCAAGGCGATCCTCTCCGCACCGTTGCCCACGCCTAATAACCCGCCTTGATGGAGAAGCGTCCCTTGAGCGAGTATCGACGACCGAAGCGCGGCATTGGCGGACCGTGCCTTGGCTGATACGCTCTTGCCGGTAGACTCGGGCCACCCGGGAGAGCCCTGACCGGCCATTCGAATCGGAGCCAGTTCCATGACCAATGCGCTGATTGCTCTTGCCGTCGTCCTCGGCGTCGGGCTTCTCTGGATCATCGTCGCCTATAACGGGTTCGTTCGGCGACGCATGGACGTGCGCGAGTCTTGGTCTCAGATCGACGTCTCGCTCAAGCGTCGCCACGACCTGATCCCGAATATCGTCGAGACGGTCAAGGGCTACGCCGCCCACGAGAAGGACAGCCTCGAGCGCGTCATCGCCGCTCGCAATCAGGCCGTGTCGGCGAAGACCCCCGTCGAGTCCGCGGCCGCCGAGGGCCTGCTGACCGGCGCCTTGCGACAGATCTTCGCCCTGTCCGAGGCCTATCCCGATCTCAAGGCCAACGCCAACTTCCAGCAATTGTCATCCGAGCTCTCCGCCACCGAGAATCAGATAAGCAGCATGCGGCAGCGCTACAACCGCGCCGTCGCAGACTTCAACGAAGCCATTCAGGTCTTCCCCAATCTGCTCGTCGCCGGTCCGCTCGGCTTCCGCGCCGAGGAGTTCTTCGAGCTCGACGATGCCGCGGCGAAAGAAGCGCCGAAAGTAAAGTTCTGACCCATCGCGGCGCAACCATCGGCTTTTTAAGGCCTCGCATCTGACAAGGAGCCCGACCAACCGGCCGAAACTGCCGAATCCCCCAATTCCAGTGCCTTTAGGCTGCCATTGGACATCCAGCCAACCATGCACTACGATATTGCCTGATTCAACGAGGCAGAAAGCCGTTGGATGATTGCCTTGATCCGATGACTTGATGAGGACGCGACACGCGTCCGGGACATTCGACGGCACTTTCCACTTCTGTCCGCCAATTTCAACAGGAACATTCATGAAATTCGAAGACCTCGGGCTCGCTGAGCCGATCCTTCGCGCTGTCACCGCCGAAGGCTACACCACCCCTACACCCATTCAGGTCCAGGCCATCCCCCAGGTGCTTGCCGGCCACGACCTGCTCGGCTGCGCACAAACCGGCACCGGCAAGACGGCCGCGTTTGCCCTGCCCATTCTCCACCGATTGATGAAGCCCGCCGGCGGCCGCGCTCGGCCGATACGCAGTCTCGTCCTCTCCCCAACGCGCGAACTCGCTTCGCAGATCGGCGAGAGCTTCCGCGTCTACGGCGCGCACTCCGGCCTGCGCGAATTGGTCATCTACGGCGGCGTCGGCCAGGGCCGACAAGTCGCCGGCATTCGCCACGGCGTTGACGTCCTCGTCGCCACCCCGGGTCGACTCCTCGACCTGATGAACCAGGGCCACATCGACCTCAGTACCGTTGAAGTGCTCGTCCTCGACGAGGCCGACCGTATGCTCGACATGGGCTTCATCAACGACATCCGAAAGATCGTCGCAAAGGTACCGAAGGTCCGGCAGACCCTGTTCTTCTCCGCCACCATGCCGCCCGACATCCGCAAGCTCGCCGATGCCATGCTGAACAAACCCGTCCTCGTGCAGGTGGCCCGCGAATCCGCCGCCGCCGACAACGTGGAGCAATCCGTCTACTTCCTCAAGCGCCGAAACAAGCCCGCCCTGCTGAATCACCTGCTCGGCAGCACGTCATTCACCCGTTCGCTGATCTTCACGCGCACCCGCCGTGGGGCCAATAAGGTCGTGCGCGATCTCGAGATCGCCGGAGTTCGCTGCGAGGCCATCCACAGCAACAAGAGCCAGAACGCCCGGCTTCGAGCCATGGAGAACTTCAAATCCGGCAGGTCGCGTGTCCTTGTCGCGACCGACATCGCTGCCCGCGGACTCGACATCGATGAAATCTCCCACGTCGTGAATTACGACATGCCCGACACGCCCGAGACCTACGTCCATCGCATCGGCCGCACCGCCCGGGCCGGCGCGTCGGGCTTCGCCGTCTCATTCTGTGACTCGGACGAGCGATCCCAGCTCAATGCGATCGAGCGACTGATTTGCAAGACCATCACCGTCGTGAGCGAACATCCCGAATACGCGCCGTTCGTCGCGTCGAATGATGCCGCCGATCGACCGCGATCGTCACCGATTCATAATCCCGGACGCCCGAGGCAGGCGACATCGCGACAGCATGGCCACGCGGACAACCGCGACCGCAACGCGCACGCGCCGCAGCGAGACCAGGCCTCGTACGGCAAGCCGCGCCGAAAGAAGCGACGCGGCGGCCGGCCGGGTCATTCCGGACAGTCCGCCGCTGCGGCGCACCATGGACGCGGAAATCAGCCCGCACCCCAGCGGGATTCAGACGGCCGATCAGCGCCCAAGCGCGATACAACGCAGCGCCCGGCGGCCCACGCCGGCGCGACCGCGACCGCTCATGCGAAGCCGACCTTCGGCAGCACCAAGCACCGATCCCGCCGCCGTCGAAGATAAGCCACGCCGGCACTAATCCGTTTCAACCGCAGTTCATCGCTGCCGATCGAGCTGCCGATAGTTCACCGCCTCGCTGACGTGCTCCGGCAAAATGCGCGGCGACCCGGCGAGGTCGGCAATCGTCCGCGAGATGCGCAGCACCTTGTCGTGCGCACGCGCCGATAGTCCCAATTCCGTCATTGCCTGCTTGAGAATCGTCTCCCCGGCGCTGTCCAGCGGGCAATGCTGCCGAACCAGCTTCGGGCCCATCCGCGCATTGAGCATCGTCGTCGTCGCCCGCGCCGCGGTCAGGACAGCCGTCTCCTCGCGCCCGGCCGATTGCGCCGCCTGCTCCCTCGAAGCGGCGAAACGTGCGTGTTGAACGTTTCGCGCCGCCAGCACTTCCTCGCGCATCTTCTTCGAGTCCGTCCCCACCTTCTTGTTCCGCAATTCATCAAACGGCACCGCCGGCACCGTGATATGAATATCAATCCGATCGATCAGCGGCCCGCTGATCCGCGCCCGATACCGCTCGATCTGCATCTGCGAACACTTGCAAGGCTTCCGCGGGTCCGACAGATACCCGCACGGGCACGGGTTCATCGCCGCCACCATCATGAACTCCGCCGGAAATCTCACCACGCTGTGCGCCCGCGCAATCGTGACGCACCCATCCTCCATCGGTTGGCGAAGTGTCTCCAGGATGGCACGCTGAAACTCCGGGAACTCATCGAGAAACAGCACCCCGTGATGCGCCAGCGAGACCTCGCCCGCCTGCGGGATCGTCCCGCCGCCCACAAGGGCCGGGCTGCTCGCCGAATGATGCGGCGTCCGCACCGGTCGCGTCGCCATCAGCGTCGCCCCCGATGGCAGCTTGCCCGACGCCGACCAGATGCGCGTTGTCTCCAGCGATTCCGCCAGCGTCAGCGCCGGCAATATCGTCGGCAGGCACTTGGCCATAAACGTCTTGCCCGAGCCCGGCGGCCCGACGAGCAGCACATTGTGCCCGCCCGCCGCCGCGATAATCAGCGCCCGCTTGGCAAACTCCTGCCCGCGCACATCCGCGAAGTCGAGGTCGTAGGCCGAAGCCTGGGCGAATTGCTGCTGAAGATCGACCGTCGTCGGTTCCAGCGGCAGTTGTCCGACGACAAAGCCCACCGCCTCGGTCAGCGATGCCACGGCGATGACCTCGAGCCCCTCAACCACTGCCGCCTCGTTGGCGTTCTCTCGCGGGACGATCACCCCGCGAAAGCCCTCGCTCTGCGCCATCATCGCGATGGACAGCGCGCCTTTGATCGGCCGCACCCGCCCGTCAAGCGCCAGCTCCCCGACGATGACGTATTCCTTCAGCTCCGCCGGAGCGATGCCGTCGTTGGCGAAGATCATCCCCAGCGCGATCGGCAGATCAAACGCCGGCCCCTCCTTGCGAATGTCCGCCGGGGCGAGGTTGATCACCGTGCGATTGCCCGGCGGCTGGTATCCGCAGTTGGTGATCGCCGTGCGAATACGCTCGAGGCTCTCTTTCACCGCCGCGTCCGGCAATCCGACGATCACCGGTGCCGCAAACCCGCGCGACGAGATATTCACCTCGACCTCGCAGGCGATGGCGTCAATACCAAACAGGGTGGCCGTATGAAGTTGAACCAACATGGGCGGAAAGCCTACCAACGAAACGCCAATTCGCCAAAACTCGAAAACTTAAGTGTCCCCGCAATGGCCCGCCCCCCCTTACCTACAGCCCATAGCCTACAGCCTACAGCCTCACTCCTTCCCTCATCCATTCGGACAAATCACCGCCTTGCCGGTCCGCCAGTGCGCCACGGCCTCCAGCGCCTCATTCACATGGTCCAGCGCGAATCGGTGCGTGATCAATTCGTGAAACGGAAATCGGTCCCCGCGTGCTCGGAGAAATTCCAGCGCCTTGGCCCAGTGGTGCGGCTCGCTGCCGTACGACCCGTGAATCTCCAGCTCCTTCTTGGTGATGTAGTGCGGGTTCAGCGGAATCGGCCCCGCGTCGCAGTATTGCCCCAGCACCATGTACCGCCCGCCGTCCCGCGCCAGGTGCCATCCTTCCGACACCGCCGCCGGATGGCCGACGCACTCAATCACCACGTCCGCCCCCAGGCCGTTGGTATTCTCCAGCACGATGCCGCGCCGCTTATCAGGGTCCTTGATCTCGTCAATGTCTATGGTGATGTCCGCGCCGAAGCGCAGGCACCGCTCCAGCCGATCCTTCGGCCCGCCGATGGCGATGATCGGCCGAGCCCCCGCGTCCGATGCAATGGCGATGGCAGCCAGCCCGACCGGCCCCGCTCCCTGCACCACGCACGACTCCGCCCAGCGCACTGGCATCTTCTCATAGCCGTGCACGCAGGTGACGAGTGCGCAGCCCGCGCCGATGAGCGCTTCGGACGGCAGATCGTCGGCCAGCTTGAAGATCGCCGTCCCTGCGCGCAGGTGGTGAAACTGCCCATATCCGCCGAGGAAGTGCGGCGCGTGATTGCACGGCGTGTTCACGCCGTACGCCTTGCGGTTCGAACAGCGCGACGGCAATCGGTGCAGCCGGCAATAAAGACATTCCCCGCAAGGCCGGCCGACCGTCCAAGAGACCCGGTCGCCGTTTTTGAGAGGGCTTCCGAGCCAGTCATTCGCCTCGCCGCCGATCGCCTCAACCAGGCCGACCGTCTCATGCCCCATGATCAGCGGCAGCGGCACGGCAAGCTGGCCCTTGTGCAGGTGAACGTCCGTCCCGCACACCCCGGCGAGGGTGACTCTCACCAGCACGTCGCCGGGAGCAAGTTCGTCCGGCAGCGGAAAGTCCTGCACGCGGATCGACTCGTTAAATGCACTCATCACGGCGGCTTTGGCGTTTTTGCTCATGGTCGCCGCATTTTCGGTGACCTGCCGAATAACGGCAAGTGCGCCGCTGCGGCGTCGCTAAAGCATCTGCCTTCAGTGGAGGAATTCGTCGCCGTGCCCGATCAAGGTGAATTCAGAACTGCGTCAACAAAGCCTGCGATATCGAGAGCATCCACCCGTGATGTGCCGTCACCGAATACGTCGCCGTTCGTATTGGCAATATAGCGACCGCATCCGGTGAGATTCTCCGGTTCCAGGATGCCACTCACAAACCGGCTGACATCACCCACGTCTATCACGCTGTCGCAGTTCATATCGCCGACCCGGCAGACCGGTCCCAATCGGGCGACGTAATAGTTGTCCGTCGACCACTCAAGTGGGTACGGATAGTCGCCCCCGACGACCAGTTCGCCATTCCACACCTGTAGCGCATAAACCTCACCGCCAAGACTCGCGGCGACATCTGTCCAGGCCTCGCCGTCCCAGCGAGCAACGTCTGCCGTATTTCCGCCGGGAACCGAGAATGATCCCGATGCGTAAAGATCATCGTTGTAGGTCGTAAGGTCGCTTATCCTGTAGCCGGGCAGCCCGGTATCGAGCGGCGTCCAGTTGGCGCCATCCCATTCGGCGACATTGGAAGTCTGAACGCCGTCCGCCGTCGTAAACCCTCCGCCGACGACCAGCTTGCTATTATGGATCGCCAGCACGGACACGCCGCCATTCAAGCGCGGACCGACGGGAAGCCACGTCTCCCCATTCCATCGGGCAAGGTACGGAATGTCCTGCCCGTCCACGCTGGAGAAGTTGCCGCCCACAATGAGGTCGCCCTGAAAAACCTCCAATGCCAGGACGATCCACGAAGTTCCTGTTCCAAGAGAACGCCACGTCGTCCCGTCCCATCGGGCAATGTTGTTGACGACCACGCCGCCGGCGCTGCTAAAGCTGCCTGCAACGACGAGTTCGTCGCGGTATTCCGCCATCGCGAAAATTGTCAAAGGAGGGTCCTGTGAAAGGGCCGTGCTGACCGCGGACCACGTTTGCCCGTTCCAGCGCGCCAGGCTGTTGGCAGGCGTGCCGTCAACTGCGCCAAACACACCGGCCACGATCAGGTCGCCATGGTAGGTCATCATCTTTTCGATGCCTTCGGCGTAATTGTTCAATGGCGACCAGTCACCGTCCCGAAATCGATATAAGAAGAAAAAGGGCCCCTCCGATGTGAATCGCGACAATCCAGCGGCAATCAACTCGCCGTTGTAAATGCCCATTTCATGAACCGGTCCGGGCAAGCCGTCGCCAACTGCCCGCCAGTCGTTGCCATCCCATCTCGCGATGCTGCTTGCATGAATGGCACCACCGGCAAGCGAAAAGCTTCCACCGGCGTACAGGTCACCCTTGAGTTTTCCGAGTGTCCGCACGTACCCACCGTGATCACGGGTTATTCCCTTGCCTAAGAGGTTCCAACTCGCTCCATTCCAGCGGGCGATTCTTTGGGATCGAACCCCGCCGATTTCCGAGAATTCACCGGCGACGATCAACTCGTCATTGAAGACGATCGCCGCATGGACGCCTCTGTTGACATATCCCATCTCATGCCATTCGACACCATCCCATCGCGCAATATTGTAGGCGCCGATACCACCCGTCATGTGAAAGTATCCTGCCGCAATCAGGTCGCCGTTGTAGACGGTGAGCGCAACTGCTGAGCCCCAGTCGATTCCGTTTCCAAGCGCGCGCCACGTTTCCCCATTCCATGCAGCGATGCGATTGGCGTTGACGCCGCCGGCGAACGTGAACGATCCGCTGACGATCAATTCCCCATTCATGACATGTAACGCATACCCGGTCGGTAGGAAGGGGCCCGACACGCCCGATCCGAGTGGCTGCCACGACTTGCCGTCCCACGTCGCAAAGCCGGGCGTCGAGACGCCGTCGACCTCCAAAAAGGACCCGGCAATCACCAGGTTCCCGTTGTAGCTCGCGAACGCGCTGACATACGCATTCAATGAACCGCGCGTCACATTGCCGACCGCCTGCCACTCGATGCCATCCCACCGAAGAACGCGGCTGGGGAGCTCGTAGTAGTCCTCGTAGACACCTGCGAACAATTGACCGTTATGCACACAAAGGGCGGTCACACCTTTCGTGTTTAATCCGTTGTCCATCGCCCGCCAGCGCGTCCCATCCCATGCGGCGGCGTTTCGCGTCAACACATTGCCCGCGGCCTCGAACGAGCCGCCGACAACAAGTATCTCATTCTGCGGCCCATCGCCGTCCGGGTCCCACTCGATCATCGCCGACACGACTCCATCGACGCCCGGCAATCCCGCGCCGGGAAGCCAGTCGTAATCGCATTGGGCATGAATGGACGCGGGCGGGCTGAGCAGAATCGCAACCAGCCCAACAAGCGCGGGAAGCAATGTCGCCGCGGGACGCTCAATGTGAGAAGTTCTTGTCAAGCGATGCACCGGCCCTTGCTGCAAGTCGGCCCAATCAGGGAATCAGTCGCGAATCAGGCTGCGCGAATTCCGGAATGCTGACGGGTCTTTGACGACGCTTGTTCGTGCATGACCACCTTGATTATAACTAACTGGAGAGCCCCGGTATTCCCGTAAAAAAGTTCGATCGAAGCAACGGCACCAGCGCGGACTACCTTACATCCCACTCGAAGCCCACGGACTGCCGTCCGTGGGCTTCCCCAGCAATCCCCCGAAACCCCCGAGAATCACGCCGCCCGCGCGCACGCCGAGCAAGTATTCGATAGTAGAAACCAACCCACCCAATCACGGCGAAGGATGTCTCAATGCCCGCGCGATGCCGAATCCAAAACCCTCGCCCCTTCGGCCCCTCTGTGTCACCTTCCCGGCACATTTTTCAAAGACTTACAAACGAACTTTCCCGAAACTTTCCGTGCTCAGTCGGGCATACACTGGTCATGTTTCACCTTGCCCGTTTTCACCCAAAACCACCCAAAACGCGAATCGCCCCAACACACGCCCGCCAAAACACTTGCAAGCGTCTCCAAAAACTTTTTTCGCCTATTGTCACCGTCAATTCCTCCCTTTCCGCGCGGCCCCCGAAGCGGCTTGCCGGATTGCCCATGGAGCAAAGCGAAGTGGGTTGGCGACGGCCAACCAGCCGCGCCCCATCGCCGTGTGTCACCACCATTGCATTCCCGCTCGATCCCACCGCGCCCCAGGTCTCACCCGCTTCGACTCGTCGAGTTTTCGACTTTTCCACCTACCGCCCCAACCCATGTCCGCCACAAGTGTTGGCACAATCCGCGAGAGGCTTGTGTCACCTTATGTCACCTTGGGTTTTTGCGCCCCGGCGAGCCGATTTGTCACTTCGCGTCGCGCGTAACCGCGCCGCGAATCTCCCGCGCCGCCGTCGCCGCGTCGCTCGCCGAGATCACCGCATGACTCACCGCCACCGCGAACGGACTCCGGCAGACCAACCCCGAGACATTGCTCGCCGTGATCCCGCCGATCGCCACAATCGGCAAATCGCTAAGCCCCGCGGCCTCTGCAAGCAATCGCGCCCCGGCGACCTGTACTTCCGGCTTGGTAGCCGAGGCGAACATCGGACCGACGGCGATGTAGTCGGGCGTCTCATCGATCGCCGCCGAAATCTCCCCCGCGCTGTGCGTGCTCTTGCCCACCAGCACCGTCGGTCCCGCAATGCGCCGAACATCGGCGACGGACAAGTCAGTCTGCCCGACATGAACGCCGTCAGCCCCGCACAGGCGAGCAATATCCGGCCGATCGTTGACAAACAGCAGCGCCCCGGCGGCCTGGGTGATCGCACGAAGACGCACCGCCCGCGCCAGCAGCTCGCGATCGTTCAGCGATTTCTCGCGGAGTTGAATGACATCCGCCCCGCCGGCCAGCGCCGCCTTGCATACGGCCGGCCAGGCGCCCCTGCAGAGTTCGGCGGTGACGAGCACATGCAGTCGGGCATCACGCAGCCGACCCCGCCGCGGCGACGCGAGCAGCATGTCCTGCTCGACGGCGTAAAGGCGATAGCGAAGCTGCTCGACCTGGGCGGCAGCGGAGGGATCGACGAGCTTGCCATACTCCTCGATGCATCGAAGCGACTCGCCGAGGCGCTTCGCGGCGGCCGCGGCGACAGCGGCCGTATCGGCGCGAACGTGCTCCGCCTCCGTGCTGACCTGCGTGCCCACGTCGCCGGGCGTGTCGCGACAGGCAAGCGCCTCGGCGCCCCCGAGTCGCGCGGCGGCAGCGGTCAGGTCGTGCCGAAGCTGCTTGAGCGATTCCGTCAGCGCGATGTCATTCAGGGCAAAGCGGGAATGCTCCTCCAGCACGCGCAGCCCTTCGCGGGCTCGGTTGAAGTTGGCATCGAGTATGCGCAGCGCGGCGGGGTCCATGATGGGGGGATTGTATTCGACGATCGGCGGGCTTCGCCACCGGCGACGCGGGTGGCGCGCCGAGCGTTACGGACACATCGGGTTGGGGTCGCCGATGCCGAGCAGCTTGTCGGTGAACGCGTCGATATCGACGGTGGAGAGGCTCAGGTCGATGTTCATGTCGGCGCAGTAGCAGCCCAGCGCCGTCGCGACGCCCCCGAGATAGCAATCGACGAACGATTGCAAGTCGGACCCGTTGGTGGAGTTGTCGCCGTTCATGTCGCCCCGGCAGGTGGCGCACTGACACTCGTCCGGCACCTCGTCGAGGTTCACGTCGCTGCTGAGCATCGCGAGGATGTCGCAAGTGTCGCGCGCGGCGTTGCCGTTGCAGTCCGGCCCGACGAAAGAAGTGGGGACGATCTTGAAGATCTCGCCGCCGTGATCGACAAGATAAAGTTCACCGAACGCGTCCTCGCCGAAAGAGGCAATGGAGTTGATGGCAAGCGCGCCCGGCGGATCGAGCTCGGCGGTGCGCTCTTCAAAGTTGGAAACGGATACGCCGTTGTAACGGAGAGACCAGATACGGGAACTCTGGAAGTCGGCGTAGAAATAGACACCCTTAAGATCGGGAATCGCGCAGCCGCGATAGACATAGCCGCCGGTGATGGAGACGCCAAAGCCGTGGCCATACTCCTGAATGGGACAGACGAGCCCGCTGCCGCCGGGGCAGTTCAGCGAGCAGGTGCAGCCGGTCATGCCGGTGCAGTGGTTGCCCTCCATGCATCGCCAGCCGAAGTTCTGACCGCCCGCGGTGCCGAAGGGGATGTAGTCAACCTCCTCCCATGCGTTCTGCCCGACGTCGGCGATATAGAGCGCGCCCGTCGCTCGATCGAACGACGCCCGCCACGGATTGCGAAACCCGTACGCAAAGATTTCATCCGCCCCAGCCACGCCGACGAACGGATTGCTCGGCGGGATGGTGTAGAGCTTTTGCGGGTCGGCGGGGAAACCGTCATCGTCGGCGTTGCCCATGATGTTGTCCGGCCCGTCGACGTCGAGCCGCAGGAGTTTGCCCTGGAGGAGGTTGATATTCTGCGCCCGGTTGCTCGGGTCGTTCTGCCCCCCGCCGTCGCCGAACGTGCAATACATGTAGCCGTCGAAGGTGAAATCGAGCCACCCGCCGCGATGGTTGGCGTTGGGCTGGTCGAGGAACAGCACGATCTCGCCGCTGCCCGCGTCGGCGATGTCAGGATTGGCGCTGACGCGATAACGGGCAATGACGGAGTCGCCGGTGTTCTCGATGTAGTTGACGAAGAAATAGCCGTTCGACTCGTAACCGGGGTGGAAAGCCATGCCGAGCAGGCCCCATTCGAGGGTGGTGGAGTTCACGATGGGGTCGATGTCGAGGAAAGGCGTCGGCAGAAGCACGCCGTCCTTAATGATGCGAATGCGGCCCGCCTTCTCCAGCACGAACAGTCGATGAAAGTCGCCCGGCGCGTGCGTTAGATAAAGCGGCTGGGAAAGCCCGTTGGCGACGAGCTGCGTCGTCAGCGGCGTGCCGCCGGCAACGGCGCGCTCGGGCAAGCCGCACAAGGCCGGGATCACACAGGTCAACATCAAACTCGCGACGGACGACTTGATCGCGCCCGATCGCAACGACTCCCGACCGCATTGGCTGTGCACGTGGTTGCTCCCTCCAGGTTTCCATGGTGACGGCAATGCCGGCCACCCCTCCGATCCATATCGTATCGAATCGGACGGGTCGACAACAAGCGGGGCTATGGCTTGTTTCGAGCAGGTGTTAGGATGCGGCATTCTATGCTGGTATTCGAAGGCGTCACGAAACTCTATGACCGCCGCGGCATCGCGACGCGGGCGCTGGACGGACTCTCGCTCAATCTGGAGCGCGGGGAATTCGTCGCCGTCGTCGGACCGAGCGGGTCCGGCAAGAGCACGCTGTTGCACCTGGCGGCGGCTCTGGACGTGCCCACCGACGGCAGGGTGTGCTTCGACGGACGCGACATCTCCAGCATGAGCGAAACCGAGCGGACGGAATTGCGGCGATACCGCATCGGCCTCGTCTTTCAGTTCTTCAATCTTTTGCCCACGCTGACGGTCGAGCGCAACATCGCCCTTCCGCTCCTGCTCGACGGTCGCGGCGCCGGTGAAGCGGCCGAGCGGGCCCATGCATTGCTCGCGCGCATCGGGCTGAAGGACCGGGCCAGGTCTTTTCCGGATGAATTATCCGGCGGGCAGATGCAGCGCGTGGCGATCGCCCGGGCACTGGTCACGAATCCCGACCTGCTCCTGGCGGATGAGCCGACGGGCAATCTCGACTCGACGACGAGCGCCGAGATCATGGCGCAGATCCGCGAGACGGCTCACCAGAGCGGCCGAACGACGCTGCTCGTCACGCACGACATGCAGGTGGCGAAGATGGCCGACCGGATCGTTCACATCCGCGACGGGCGAGTAGAGTCCGACGTCGCGACAGGGAGCGCCCACGCGTGAACGTCCGCGCCGTTGTACAGCAGATGCTCTGTACCACGCCTTCGCACCTTCGGCGATATCCCCTGCGGTACGCGCTTTCAGTCATCTCGATTTCCGTGGCGGTGGCGCTATTCGTCTCGATGCGAGGTACCCAGGCCAGCATCACCGCCGCATTTCGCCGAAACGTTGAGGCGCTCGCCGGGGGGGCGCAGTATCGACTCAAGGCGTCCGACAGGCTGCGCATGGCCGACCTCGCGACGGTCGAATCGGTGGCCGGCGTCAAGGCGGCGCCGATCGTGCAGGGCGCGGCGATCATTCCCGAAGATCGGCAGACGATCATGGTCGTGGGGCTCGATGCCCGGCGTGACGCAGCCCTGCGGAAGTTGCAATTCGCCGAAGACGTGAAGCTGGACCTGCCGACGCTGCTGATGCGGAAGAATGCCTTCGTGGCGCCGGCGGGGATCGTGGAGCTGCGCGGATGGAAGCTCGGCGGCGAAGTAAAGCTCTCCGGGCCGAGCGGTGTCACGACGTGTCATCTTGCCGGCATTCTCGCGGCGGAGGGGCCTGCGCGGGCACTGGGCGGCAACATTGTCTTTCTGGAGATCGGCGCGGCCCAGGGGCTGCTGGCGCGCGGTGACGAGATAGACCGCATTGACCTGGCCTTCGGCGACGGGGCGACGATCGAGGCCGTGCGGAAGGCGGTGCGTCCCGAGTGCCGGGTTGAGTCCGTCGGCGGCGGCGATCCGACGTTTGAATATCTGTACGCCCAGTTCCAGACCATTCTCGTCACGGTCAGTCTGATCGCGTCCGTCATCGGGCTCTTCATTGTCTACAACACGATGTCGCTGTCGGTCGTGCAGAGGGCGAAGGAGATCGGGACGCTCCGCGCGCTGGGCTCGCGACCGCGCGAGATACTCCTCGTCTTCACAATGGAGGCCGCGCTCATCGGACTCGTCGCCTCGGTCATCGGGGCCCTCGGCGGACGGGCCATCGCCGGTGAGGCGCTGCGCGGGGTGGCCAGGACGCTTTCGATCATGATGGATTTGGGCGACATTCAGCTCATCATTCCCACCGATGCGTGGCTGCTCGCGCCGATCGTGGGGGTCCTCGCTGCCGTCGCGGGGGCGTTCGTTCCGGCGAGGGCCGCCGCGAAGCTGCCGCCGGTCTCGGCAATGCGGCCCGCCGAAGTGGAGCGAACGCTTCAACTGCGGGCCGGACTCTGGCTGTTCCTTGGCGTCATTCTAATTGCCCTTTGCGTCGTGATCGTTCGACATCCGCGAACGGAGTGGAAGCCGACGGTGTTCGGGATGATGGCGGCGATGATCGGGCTGGCGCTGGTGGGGCCGCAGTTGTTGATCTGGGCGACGCCGCTCATCCGGGCATTGGGCGCGAGAGTGTCGAGCGTTCCGCTGGCGATGGCGCTCGAGAATATCGTGAAGTATCCCTCGCGGACGTCGCTGACAATCGTCGCGCTGGGGGGAAGCCTGAGCCTGGTCATCGCGGTGACGGCGCTGGTCGGCGGCCTGCGACGGGAAATCGACCGCTGGATCGACAATATCTTCGCGTTTGATCTGATGGTTCAGATGAACGACATCGCGACGTCGGCCTATCCGGCGGGGACGTTTCCGAGCGAGCTTCTCGCCGAGGCCCGCAGTGACCCCGAGTGCCGCAATGCCTACGGCGTGCGCGTGCGACTCGTACCGTTCGGCGGCGACGAGATTATGCTGATTGCATACGAACCGGAGGTCTTTGAACGGATCAAGGCCGAACGCGGCGTCACGAGTGACGCGGACACCGCCTCACAGTCCATCGCATCCTTCAAGGCCGGCAACGTCGCGATCTCGCGGAACTTCGCGCGCATTCACGGGGTGGACGAGGGCGACTTCATCGAACTCCCCACGCCTCAGGGGCCGCAAAGCTACAAAGTCGGCGCGGTCCAGACGGACTACTCCTGGTTTCGCGGCGTGGTGTTTATCGATCTGCCGCTCTACCAACAGACCTGGGACGATACGTCATTGTCATACCTTGATATTCAGGTGAAAGATGGCGAGGCCATCGAGACGTATCGCGCGAAGCTGACGGATCGATGGGCGAACCGGTACGGTCTGTTTGTTTATCGCACCTCCAACCTGAAGGAAAACGTCGCGACCTTCATGCGCGACTGGTTTGCCCTGGCGAATCTGCAATTGCTGCTGGCGGTGGTGGTCGGCGGCGTCGGCGTGGCCAACACGCTTTTGGTGTCGCTGCTCACGCAGACGCGGCAGATCGGACTTCTGCGCGCGATCGGGGCGACGACGGCGCAAATCCGGCGCATGCTTGCCGGCGAAGCGACGATTCTCGGCCTGGCGGGCGGATTGTCCGGCTGCGTCATCGGCATGGCGACGGTCGAGTATCTTGTCCTGCCGATGTCGGTGAAGGCGACGGGTTATGATCTTCCGATTGTCCGACCGTACGGGGCGATGGCCTACGCCGTCGCGGCGGCTATTCTGATCGCGCTGACCGCGGCCGTCCTGCCGCTGAGGGCGGTCAAACGCATCGACGTAACGACGGCCATTGGGTACGAATGAACCGACGCCATTTCATCTTCACAATCCTTCACGCCGGCTTGCTCATTGCGGCGGCAGGGTGCGGGCGACAGCCGCTGGTTTTGTCGATCTCGCAAGAGGTCGCGCGGCCGGAGCGAAGCGCCGTTTTCTTTTTCGTCGACGGAATGGACGAGTCGCGGATGAATGAGCTGCTCGCGGCGGGTAAGCTGCCGAACATCCAAAAGCGCTTCGTCAATGGCGGCGTCCGCGTCAACCATGCCGTCTCGTCGTTGCCCGCGATGACCTATCCCAATACCGTCTCGCTTTTCACCGGCTGCTTTCCCGGGCGCCACGGGATCATGGGCAACCAACTCTTTGATCGCGACCGCCTGACCTGGATCGACTACATCACGCTCAAGAACTATCAGCACGTCAATCGCGACTTCACTCAACCTACGATTTACCAGATCCTCCATGATCGCTTCACGGTCAACGTGCAGTGTCACACCCAGCGCGGTGTGAGTCACTCTTTCGACAACGAGCTTGAGACCGGTCCCGCGTGGTTTCTCGGCTGGCACATTCCGGTGAATCAGTATGTCGCGTCGTGCATCGAACAGGTGGGCCTTTTGGCCGAGCGAGTTCGTCAGTGGCCGTCCGTGTTGACGTTTTACTTTCCCGGTCTGGACGCCGCCGGGCACGTGAGTGGATCGCACAGCGATTACTACGCGCAGGTCTTCGAGGACATCGACCATCAGATCGGCCGCGTCAGCAACGCGATGGAGTCGGCCGGATTGCTCAAGTCCTCGTACCTGGTTCTGGTGACAGATCACGGTCACCCGCGGGCGAATGAGGCGAAGTCGATCGACCTTGCCGCGTGGTTATGCCGAACACGCGGCGTCCGATGCCACGAGGGGGTCGTCCCCGGCGCTGGGTATGCAGAGCGATTTTCATTCCTGGACAAGTATGAGGCCATGCTCGTTGACGGTTCGCATCGGCGCGTCGCCGTTTTCCTCCGGGGTGAGAGCGGCTGGGGGGAATGTCCGAGTGAGGAGCAGGTTGCCGAGTTCATTGATGGAAAACGCAAGGCCGGCGGCCCGGCGGCGGGCATTCAGGCTGAATTGTGCCGTATCGCTGATCTGCCGGCGGTAGCCTTTGTGTGTCGTAGCCTGGACCGCGACCGGGTCGAGGTTCGATCGGCCCGGGAAATCGCGGTGGTCGAGCGGCGGCTGGCCGGTTCGACGAAGGAATACCGCGTCGTTTCGAGCGAGGCACCGCCGTCGAATGTCGTGACCGATGCAATGGGCCTGGCACAGTCGCCGGAATTGGCGAGCTTCGTCGGCGAGGGCTGGCACGATTCGCGGCAATGGCTTGCGAAGACCGCGGAGACGAAGTGCCCGGACTTTGTTCCGCAGATCGTGGAGTACTTCGACTCGCCGCGGGCGGGGGACTTCGTAATCTTCACGGCGCAGGGGTGGCTGCTCGCCGGGAACGGCTGCGGCGAGCATGGCTCGTGTCTCGCCGAGGACATGCGGATTCCAATGTTCTTCGCCGGTCCGGAGCTGGCGAGCGGCGCGTCGATTGAGTTCGGCCGGCTCGTTGATGTCATGCCGACGCTGCTCGACTTGTTAGGCGAGTCGGATCGGCTCAATCGCCATCCTCCGATTGACGGCGTGAGCCTTGCGCCGCAACTTCGCACGGCAAGACCCCACGAGCCGGCAAAGCCATGATGCTACGCCTGCTCATTCACGCCGCGTTTTATCCTTCGCTCTGGTTCAATCGCCTGATGTGTGCCCTGGGTCTCTGGCATCAGGCCGACTGGGTGGATGGACATGTCGCCATTGGTTCGCTGCCCTCGCGCGCGGACTTGGCCCGGCTAAAGGCCGAGGGTGTGACCGCGGTCGTGAACCTCTGCGAGGAGTTCGCCGGCGACGCGGCGACGCTTGCCGAGCTGGGGCTGGAGCAACTCCACCTTCCGACAATGGACTATCACTGTCCGGCCGAGGACGACCTGCGCCGCGGGCTGGTGTTTATCGATGATCGCATCGCGCAGGGCGGAAAGGTGCTGGCACACTGCAAGGCGGGCAGGGGGCGAAGCGCCATTCTTGTCCTTTGTTACCTGATGATGCGCAAAGGCATCCATGCGAATGACGCGCTGGCAATCCTGAAAAGGGTGCGGCCGGGAATCGCGCGCGGGATAGAGCGGCACCAGGTTGTTCGGTCAATCGAACGCAGCGTCTTGGTGGAATCGGTCAATGGGGCGGGTCAGTAGGATAGAACCCGATCGAGAATGCGCGCTTCCATATAGCCATCGCGGCCCATGGAAACCCACTCGCGGGAGGCCGCGCTGAGGGCGACCTCGCCGGTGACGGTGGGCAAGTCGCCGTTAAAGCTCCTGATTGCCGACGAGGCGGTGGTGATCTGGTAGTCGGGTGCGTTCAGGATGAACATCTCCACCTGCACGTCGATCACCCATTGCTGCTCGCGTAGGAAGCGAATCGTCACCTTCCGCTGAATGGTGTGAAGCGAGGACATCGCCAGGCTGTAGCGGTCGGCGACGTCCTGCCGCCAGGGCTCGTGCCATTGCATGCTGGTTGTGGGAAACGTGGTGATGATGCCCGCGGCGCGGTCCTGCCGGTCCGGCTGAAAGTCGAGCTTGCGCAAGACCGAGAGGGCGGAATCCCAGAGCACGTCGATATCCTGCGAAGCGACGGCCGACTCGGTCGGCTCCTGTGGCGGCGCCGGTCGGCTGCAACCGGGATTCTGCGCGAACAAAATACAGATCGTCAGAAGGTGCAAGTGGGAAAACGCGGCGTGTCGCGGTCGTTTGACCATACGAGTAGCATGGTAGCCAGCCGGGTCGCCCGGTCAACCCTTTGTGAAAACGAGCATGCCCGGCCGGGACGAACGCCGGACGCCTGAGGAGACAACATGATTGGTCATGCCGCCCCGTTCCCGACGCCTCGTCTGTTTCGCTCTTTGCTTGTCATCGGGCTCTTCACGTCGCCCCTGTTCGCGGGCCCGGAGAAGCAGGGCTCCGAGACCGCCATCGAAGCGGATGAGTGGTATTCCGTCCGCCTGCAGGACGCCAAGTGCGGCTACATGCACTCGGCAATGGAGCGCGTCGGTGACGAGGTGCATACGACGACGCGAATGGTTCTGGAGATCGCCCGCGATGCCGCCCGGGTAAAGATCGCCATGACCCAGTCCTACCGCGAGTCGCTTGAGGGCAAGCCGCTGGCCTTCAACTACACGATGACGATGGGCAATATCCCGGTGACCTACGAAGGCAGGATCAAGGGCGGCAAGGTCACGCTTCTCAGTGAGCAGTCTGGCGCGAAGCGCGAGTCGGTGTACGACTTCGACCCGGAAGTGAGATTCGCCTGGGGCCAGTTGCTCGAACAGCGGAAGCGCGGGCTCAAGCCGGGTACCGAGTTCACGGTGAAGACCTACGAGCCGAGCATGAAGGTGGACGGCGCTCTTGAGATGACCATCAAGGTTCACGGCAAGGAAACTGTCGACGTGCTGGGCAAGAAGCAGACGCTCCACCGCATCACCTCCACGCTCAACATGGGCACACCGATCGACACGGAAAGCTGGGTTGATGACGATGCCACGCCGATCATTTCGGTCGTCAATATGGGCATCATGCAGGTGAAAATGTACCGCACGACGCGCGAGGAGGCCCTGGAAGGCGGACAGGCTCCGGAGATGTTCGTGAACACCTTCGTGAAGGTGGCTCGCAAGGTGCCGCCTGCGGCGCGCTCGGCGACGTTTCGTTTGCGTATGGCGTCGGACGGCAAGGCGCGCCTGCCGGATATCCCGAACACGTCCATGCAGACATTCAAGCGGATGACGGCGTATGAAGGAGAACTGACGGTTCGCCGCATCGACTGGGCTGCCCTGCGAAAAATCAAAACAGCCTCATCCATCGGTGACGATCTTCAGCAGTTCACCATCGCCTCGACGACGCTGAACATCGACGATCGGCGCATCAAACGACTGGCCCGACAGGCGACCAAGTCGGCGAAGACCCCGGCCGAAAAGGCCGACGCCCTGCGCAAATTCGTCACCGACTACGTGACGGACAAGAGTCTCGACGTCGGCTTCGCGACGGCCTCGGAGGTGGCGCGGAATCGCTGCGGCGACTGCACCGAGCACGGTGTTCTGCTCGCGGCGCTGGCCCGCTCCGCGGGAATGCCCGCGCGCGGCGTCAGCGGGCTGGTGCAGGTTCCCAGTGGTCCGCTCGGGGCCGACGGCCTCAAGGCATTCGGTTTTCACATGTGGGCGCAGGTCAACATCGACGGGCAGTGGGTGGATATTGACGCGGCAATGCGCCAGACCGACTGCGATCCCACGCACATCGCCCTGGCCCTCATGCCGCTCAATGACGAGGGCATGATGGAATCCCTGATGTCCATCCTGCCGCTGTTGGGGAGGCTGGAAATCGACGTGGTGGACATTCAGAAATAGCCGCGCCGCCGGGACGGTCGGAGCCCTGTGCGAATCGTTGAAAAAATCATTTCGCCGCACTTGCCTTTACCGGTCCACGGGGAAGAATTGAAACGGAAGGAACAGGACGACGCCGCGAATCGCCGGGCATTGAGTTGAATCAAGGCCCACGGAAGTGGAAAACGGCGATTCGGTAATCGGCGGCTGGGCTTGTCCAGGGCCGATCGGCCTTGTGGTCGAGCAGTCAGGCGGCGTTTATTCAGATGCCGCCATGGAAGCGCGGAACTCGCACTTCAGCATGCTTCCCGGAAAATCCAGCAGCGCCTCGGGCTGAGACATCAGACCGGCGGCGCAACAAAGTTAATCCAGTGGGTAAAGAAGCACGCGTTAGACGGCGGGGCCTTCCCGTCGCCGCGGTTCCGCGAGCGTGATCGTCGCGGGAACGCCCTGCCCTCGCGCGTTTTTGCCCGGGAATCTGCGACCGTCCGCATGATCGGCGGTGCGCGAAGCTGTTCGAGCCGAGCGCTCGACACATCATGCAAAGCTGCGAGATGAAGATGATTGCCAAAGTATGTAAATCAGGGGGATGGGGGAGGAAGATGGAAGTGACGTACGGGAAACCCTGTGCGGCCTGTGCTTCTATCCTCCGTACGGGTGGTCGCGGGTCGTCGAAATGCCGCGCTGTTGGCATCGGCGAAGGGGAGTGGGACGACGCGCAACGCGTGGTCGGCGCCTCGCGACGCCCGACTTGTGGGTCATTGAAAAAGAGGGGACTGGCCCGTGAGCAGCTGTGCCTTCGCCAAGCGCCCGGCAAAGGCGACACCGATTGTGATGGGGGAATCGCAAGTGCGAGAGGTAGAGTGCGGGGCGCCATGACCAGACGTGATCGGCAAAAAGAGAATCCATCGGGCGGCCGGCGCGCGAGCGATCGCGCCTTTGATGGTCCGGCACCCCGGCGATTCTTGTGAGGGGTTTGGGCCGATCACGATAACGCGGAAGCCGCGCCAGAGTTTGGGGAGAGGCTGTGCGGCCATCTGCGATAAGGCCGTGGTGGGACGCGGGAGTCCACCACGGCCGCTCTATTTTTACGCCGCGCCCGCGTCATGATGGGTGCCGCTGGCGGCGCACCCGGCGCCGACCGACAATCCGCACAAGTCGAAAAGGTAAGTTCGATTTTCCACCGCAGAGCCTTTGATTTGAAAAGCGGCCAGAAAAACAGCTCGTCCGTGGTGCCGGTGTTTCTCGCCGTGGGGATGGTCTCCATCTCCTCCGCGGCGATTCTCGTACGCCTGTGCGACGACGCGCCGGCCGCGGTCACGGCGGCCGCGCGGCTCTGCATCGCGACGCTGGTCCTCGTGCCGCTGCTCGCCGTGATGCGCGGCCCGAAGATTCCACGGATTCCCCGTCATCTCATCGGTCCCATCCTGCTCGGCGGCATCTTCCTGGCCGCTCATTTCTATTTCTGGATGACATCTTTATGGCATACGTCTGTGATGAGTTCGGTGGTGATCGTCACGACGAACCCGATCTTTGTGGGGATCGGCTCTCTTCTTTTCTTCAAAGAAAGGATGCACCGCAACCTCATCTTCGGCATTCTGCTCGCGGGGGTCGGCGGTCTTGTCATCAACTTCGCCGGCGGCGCGGAGGGAAACTCTACCGACAGCAGCTACGGTAATCTGCTGGCCCTGTGCGGCGCCTGGACCGCATCGGGCTATCTGCTCGTCGGGCGTCGCGTGCGGCGGGAGCTGGACAATCTCTCGTACATGCTCGCCGTTTATGGGATCGCGGGGTTGATGTTGCTCGGGTTCTGCGCGGTAAAAGGGTACTCCGCGGTCGGGTACCGTCCGGCGACCTACGGCTGGTTTGTCCTGCTCGCCGTCGTGCCGCAGTTGTTCGGACATGGCTCGCTGAATTACGCGCTGCAGCACGTCTCGGCGACCATGGTGGCCGTCTGCATTCTCGCCGAGCCGATCGGCGCAAGCATCCTGGCGATGATCTTCCTGAAGGAGACGCCCGGCGTTTTTCAGGTCGTGGGCGGTCTCATCATTCTCGCGGGGATTTATCTCGCCTCGCGGCGGCCTGTCGGCGGGCAGCCGGCGGAGATCATCGACTGAAGACAATCAAGGTCGGGTTATCTTCCGGCGTACATCTCTTCGTAGTAGTGCTTGTAAGCGCCGGAGGTGATGTGATCGAGCCACGGCTGATTTGAAAGATACCAGTCGATGGTGCGACCGAGGCCGGTGTCGAACTCAAACGTCGGCTCCCATCCCAGTTCGCGCTTGCTGCGCGACGCATCAATAGCATATCGAAAGTCGTGGCCGGGGCGATCCTTGACGAAGGTGATCAGGCTGTCCGGCTTGCCCATGTGCCGCAGGATCGCCTTGACGACCTCCAGATTCGTCCGTTCGCTGTTGCCCCCGACGTTGTAGACCCGGCCGGCAGCCCCCCGGGTCAGTGCCATCCAGACGGCCCGGCAGTGGTCTTCAACGTAGAGCCAGTCGCGGACGTTTGAGCCGTCGCCGTAGACCGGAAGCGGCTTGCCCTGCCGCGCGTTGTTGATCATCAGCGGGATCATCTTTTCGGGGAACTGATAGGGCCCGTAGTTGTTCGAGCAGCGGGTCGTGATGACCGGCAGGCCGTAGGTATGGCCGAACGCGGCGACAAGATGATCGGCCGCGGCCTTGCTGGCGCTGTACGGCGAATGCGGATCGAGCGGCGTCTCTTCGGTAAAAAGGCCGGTCGGCCCTAGCGAGCCATAGACTTCGTCGGTGCCGACCTGAAGAAATCTCAGATTGCCGCACTGGCGAGCCGCCTGCAGCAGACACAGGGTCCCGGCGACGTTGGTCTCGACGAATTCCGCCGGGCCGGTGATGGAGCGATCGACGTGGCTCTCAGCGGCGAAATGGACGATGCAGTCAACGCCGTGCTCGCGGCACGTATCGACACAAAACTGAGCGCCTCGAATGTCGCCGTGAACAAACGTGTAACGCGCGTCGTCGGCGATCTCCGCGAGGTTTTCCAAATTTCCGGCATACGTGAGGCAGTCGAGGTTCACGACGCGCACGCCGGGATGATTCGCCAGGACATAACGCACGAAGTTCGAGCCGATGAAGCCGGCGCCGCCGGTGACGAGCACGGCCTTCGGCGAGAATGCGGTTGGTGAGGTCACTTGTTTTCGCCCTGTCGGAGTAGTTCGGTCACGATAGCGAGCGACTCAAAGGTGCCGGCGTCGCTCCACCAGCCGCGGAAGAAGCCGTGGCTCAGCGTGCCGCGGGAAAGGTAGGCGTTGTTCACGTCGGTGATCTCAAGCTCGCCCCGGCCGGAAGGCTTAAGAGTCTTGATAATTTCGAAAACCTCGCCGTCATAGAAATAGATGCCCGTGACCGCGTGATTGCTCTTGGGCTGTTTGGGCTTTTCGACGATGCGGACGATGCGGCCGTTCTCGATCTCCGCGACGCCGAATCGGTGGGGGTCCGGCACTTCCTTCAGCAGAAGGCGAGCGCCCTTACCCTGCTTGGAGAACTGACCGACGTCGTCACTGAGGCTGTCCTCGAAGATATTGTCGCCCAGGATGACCGTCATCAGCGAGCCGCCGCAGAAATTCTCCGCCAGGCCCAGGGCCTGCGCGATGCCGCCTGCCTCATCCTGCACCTTGTAGGTGAACCGCGCCCCAAAGTCCTTGCCCGATCCGAGCAGGCCGACGACGTCTCCCATGTGCTCCACCCCGGTCACGACGAGAATCTCCTCGATGCCCGCGCCGCCCAGCTTTTCCACCGGGTGAAAAATCATGGGCTTGCGTCCCACGGGGAGGAGGTGCTTGTTGGTGACCTTGGTCAGCGGCAGAAGACGTGAGCCGGTTCCGCCCGCCAGAATGATGCCTTTCATACGCAACCCTTTCCGTGCGGGTATTGCATCGTGCTACCTGTGAGCCCGACCAACGAGGATGAGGTATTCTACCGCCTTGATGGGGTGAGTCCAGATTGGAGCGGGTTAGCGGCGTCGTGGGTCGCAGACAGGATGAAAGTTTTGCGGGTTTCGACGGGATGGCTATGATCGGGCCGTCAACCAGAACTTCAGTGAGCGAGCATCATGAGCACGGAAGCACAAGAAACCCCCAAGAGCCCGGCAACTGGAACCACACAGGCGGAGACGAGTGGATTTCTGACGCGCGTCATGGTCACCGGGGCGACGGGATTCGTCGGCCGGTACATCACCCGGGAACTGGTCGCGCGCGGCCATAAGCCGGTCTGCCTGGTACGAAATCAGAATCGGTTTTTCGTGCAGGCCCGGGAACTGGGAGCCGATCGGTTCGAGGCGGTGGGTGGCGATCTCTTCGATCCCGCAGGGCTCGCAAAGTCGCTCGAAGGCGCGGAGGCCTGCGTCCATATCGTGGGGATCATCTTCGAGCATCCTCTTCGCGGGCAGACCTTTGAGCGGATTCACGTCGAAGGAACGCACAACGTCGTCGAAGCCTGCAAGGCGGCGGGCGTCCGGCGCATCGTGCACATGTCCGCGCTCGGAACGCGGGTCAACGCCACCAGCCGCTATCACCAGACCAAGTGGCGGGCCGAAGGCATCGTCAAGGACAGCGGGCTCGACTGGACCATCTTCCGGCCGAGCATCATTCACGGCCACGACGGCGAATTCATGCGACTGATGAAGTCGTTTGTCTCCGATACGACGGTGACTTCTCTCGGATTTATTCCGACCCCGTTGCCTGTGATCCCCTATTTCGGCGACGGTCAGAATCGGCTTCAACCGGTCTCGGTGAAGGACGTGGCGCACTGCTTCACTGCGGCGCTGTCCAGGCCGGAGACGATCGGCAAGATCTACGAACTCGGCGGTCCCGAGAAGATCAGTTGGAAAGAGCTGTATCGCATCTGTCGCGAGACGATTCCCGGGGCCAAAATGTGGAAGCCGTTGATCAGCCAGCCGGTCTGGGCGGCGAAGTTTCTGGCGGCCACGATTATGAAGCTCCCAATACTGCCCGACTACATGCGATTCAACACGGCGCAGGTGCAGATGTCCCAGGAGGATTCGGTGTGCGACATCGGTCCGGTTGAGCGGGATTTTGACATCAAGTTGAGAGACTTCCGGCAAGATATGGCTTCCTACGCGAACCTGATCGTCTGACGGGCCACGCGCCCCGGAGGTGTACATTGGCGGATATCAACTGGCTGGGCGTCATCATTCGATTCTCGCATATTTTCGGCGCGATCATCGCCGTCGGCGGCGCGATCTTCGCGGCCTTCGTGGTGTTTCCGGCGGCGCATGTCGTGCCGGAGGAGTCGCGTGCACACTTCAATGAGATGATCCGCAAGGGATTCGCCAGGCTGGTGATGATCGCCATCACCCTGCTGCTGGTGACCGGTTTCTACAACTACCTGGTGGTCGAATTGCCGCTGCACAAGGGGCAGGCGATCTACAACGCAACGATGGGCGTCAAGATTCTCCTCGCCTTCGCCGTCTTCTTCTTCGCCAGCGCCCTGACCGGCAAGTCCGCGGCCTTCGAGGGCCTGCGCAAGAAGCGGAAACGCTGGCTCACGCTGAACATCCTCCTCGCCCTGGCGGTCGTTGTCCTCGGCGCGTTCCTGCGGGCTGTTCCCGACATCGCCAAGTCTATGAATTAGCCAAGTCGCGTGCGTCGCACGGTTCAGTCGTCGCCCGCGTAGATTCTGTTGATGTGTCGTGCCGAATCCAACTCGTCGGCGGTCCAGTCGCTTAATTCGAAATTCAACTTAAGCGCCTTGTTGAAAGAATCAGCCAGTCGCCAAAACGCATGGTCGTAGTTGATCGGCCCGGCAAGGCCCGTCCACGTGCAGACTTTCTGTTGCGGGTACCGGCTGTCGAGCATGATCGAGCCGTGCTGAAGGATCGCCGTCCTGGTGCGCCGCTGCGCCGATCCCGCGATCTTGGAGACGCCCCCCGGCCCCTGCGGATCATCGACGACGACATCAAGATCGTGCCGGCGCTCGAAGCAAAAGAAAGGCCCGCGCTGCGATGAACTCGACCCGTGCGGCGGTGGGGCGTCGCACGATTCGTTCTTCGTCCCCAGCATGCGAGTCCCATGACCGATCGTGCGTATGATTGCTTCGTGCGCCAAACGGTAAAGCGCATTCGGCCTTCCGGCGACAAGCGGATGAAGAATTGGAATGACCAGCGAATAAGTCACTTCGAGATCATGCAGAATGGCCCCGCCGCCGGTCGTGCGGCGAACGACAGCCAGATCTCGCGCCGGCGGCTCCAGCGATTCAAATTCCGAGAATTCCTGAAAGTAACCAAGTGAGATCGTCGGCTCTCCCCAGCCGTAAAAGCGCAGCACCACCGGATGATCCGGCTGCGTACACGCCGCGAGAAGGGCCTCGTCACGAGCCATGTTCTCCGCGCCGCCGGGAAATGGCTCGCGGTCCGCGATCAGTCGGGGATTTTCCACATGGGCATGTTAGCAGGTTCGGGTCCGACGCACCGGGTGGCGCGACAGGAAGCGATGACCGTCGCCATGGGCTAGCGATCGACGTTCGGCCACGGTTTGCGACGGGGCCGCAACACGAAGAACGCGGCGATCGCGCCGAGGACGGCACTGAATGGGACCGCCGAGAACCCGAACAAAATCACGGAGACAATGGCGGCGCTGCCAAGTGCGATGGACATGTCTTTTCCCCCCTCGAACTGAAGAGAGAATGGGCAAGCTCCGTGCCGCCGGTCAATGGTTGCGGGGGTTCGTGATCCGTCCGCTAAGAACGGGTTAGGTGTGGTGCTGCCTGCGGTGAATCAGTTCCGGGGCGATTCACCCGTCCGATCATGTCCCATCATGGCGTTGATGTTGCTTTTGGAAGCGAGCCACGTTGATTCGCGGCAACATTTGGAAGTACGAGAGGTGCGGGACAGGAAAGGCGGGTACTGGTATCGTTTGCCTCAATCCGAGCCGCGACCGTAAGGGAGCGGGCCAGTTGTGCTTGATCGCCTCGATTCTCTGCAAAAAACAAAACGCTACCAGTACCGAAAGGCGAAAGGGACTGGACGTGCAGCCGAAGGGTGGTATCGTTTGCCACGTTTCGCGCCACCCCGCGAATACAAGGCCGCAAAGGACGGCCGCACCATGCCGGAACAACATCGCGCCGCACTCGCAACACTCGCGCCCTCGACAACCCCCTTTGCCAGTGCGATCCGCAAGACATTCAGGGTGGGCTACGGCCTTCGTGATCTACGCGGCGACGCCATGGCCGGGATCGTGGTGGCCGTTGTGGCGCTGCCGCTTTCCATGGCGCTGGCCATCGCATCCGGTGTTCCGCCGCAGCACGGTATCTACACCGCGATCGTAGCGGGCGGGCTGAGCGCCCTCTTGGGCGGTTCTTCGGTTCAGGTAACCGGTCCGACGGCGGCCTTCGTCGTCGTTCTGGCGCCGATTTCGGCCAAATTCGGCCTCGCCGGGCTCATGCTGGCGACCATCATGGCCGGTGCGCTGCTGCTCGCGGCCGGGCTGGCCAAGTTCGGACGATTGATTGAATTCATCCCCTATCCCGTCACGACGGGCTTCACCAGCGGAATCGCCGTCGTGATCGCCACCTTGCAGTTCAAGGATTTCTTTGGATTGAGCATCGCCAGGATGCCGGAGCACTACATCGAGAAGGTGCAGACCATCATCGCCGCGGCGCCGACCCTGCACATGCCCGATTTGGCGATCGGCCTGGGCTCGCTGGCCGTTCTCGTGTTGCTTCCAAGGTTGACGAAGGCGATTCCATCGCCGCTTGTCGCGCTGCCCGCGGCAGGGATTGTTGCCTATTTCATGGGCCTGGATGTCGCGACGATCAACTCGCGGTTCACTTACGAGTTGGCCGGTGTCGCGCATCACGGCATCCCCCAGTTGCCGCCGATGCCCATGCTGCCGTGGACGGCGCCGGGCCCCGATGGACAGCAACTCGTCCTGTCGCTCGATCTGATTCGCAGCCTCGGTGGTTCGGCCTTTGCCATCGCCATGCTCGGAGCGATTGAGTCGCTCCTGTCAGCCGTCGTCTCCGACGGAATGACCGGCTTGCGCCACGATCCCGACGCCGAGCTGATCGGGCAGGGCGTGGGCAACATCGTCGCGCCCTTTTTCGGCGGATTCGCCGCGACCGGGGCGATTGCCCGAACCGCCACGAATATCCGCTGCGGGGCGCGTTCGCCCGTCGCGGCGGTTTGTCATGCGCTGTTTATTCTTGCGGCGGTCCTGCTGTTGGCGCCGTTGCTCGGATATCTCCCGATGGCGTCGATGGCGGCGCTGCTGTTCGTGGTCGCCTGGAACATGAGCGAGCTAAAGCACTTCGTTCACGTATTACGCACAGGTCCCCGCGGCGACGTGTTTGTGCTTCTGGCGTGCTTCCTGCTGACAGTGATCTTCGACATGGTGGTGTCCGTGTCGGTGGGCGTCGTCCTCGCGGCGATGCTGTTCATGCGGCGCATGGCCGAAGTCTCCAGTGTGAATCTCGTCGCCGCGTCGAGCGGGCAGGCGGAGATTCACCTGCCCCCGACCGCGATCGTCTATCAAATCGGCGGTCCGCTCTTCTTCGGCGCGGCCCAAAAGGCGATGAGTTCACTTCGCACGGTCCAGCGGGGAATTGGGACAGTCATCCTCGACCTGACCGCCGTGCCGATCATCGACGCAACGGGCCTGGTCAACCTGGAGTCCTCCATCGAACGCCTGAGAAAGAGCGGGATCTATATCATCATCGCCGGCGTGCAGGCCGAACCGCTCAAGGCGATCGCCCGAGCAGGATGGGAAAAGCGCCATCATGCCTGGCTGACGGTCCGTCGATCATTGGACGACGCCACAGCTCTCGCCTGGGCCCGACATTCAGAGTTTCACCCAGCGCCGGCAGATCGACTGGACGATCATTGAGCTTTCATTGGAAGCCCCCACTTTGATCCCTGTCATCGGAAACCGGGATTATCCTCCCTCGGAGCCGGATAATATGTTACTCTTATACAGCCAAGGGGCTGATATAACTGTTACATGAGCCAGATTTCAAACGATAAGCGTCATAAACCCACATTCCCGCAGCTCAATATGAGCGATCGCAAGAGTAAGAACGTCACCCTCAAAGACATCGCCGATCGGCTCGGCTTCTCCGCCATGACCGTCTCACGAGCCCTTTCGGGCAAGGCCAATCTGGTCAGCCCGGAGACGGCGAAGCTCTGTCGAGAGGCCGCTCGGGAGATGGGGTACCAGCCCAACCTGATGGCCCGGAGCCTGCGAGGCGAGCAGCTCAGCACCATCGTGATGTTCGCCGAGCACATCTCCAGTCATCACTACCTCGCGGAGCTGGTGGACTACGTCTCGCGGTCGATCGAGCGCCGCAAGTACGGCGTGATCAGTTGTCAGTCGATCACAAGCTTTCATCAGGCCTTGCGAAATTTCCGCCTCGCCGGCGCCGTGGTCATTGCCCCGCCGGAAGAGTTCTACGCCGATCCCTTCGGAGAACGCATGTTCGGTGTTCACTACCAGGCGCCGACAGTGCTGATTCACAGCGCCGTCGAACAAAACGTCTTCAACGAAGTGAGCCCGGACATCGCCGCGTTCAGCTTTCACGCGGCCTGTCATCTGCTCGAACTGGGACATCAGCACCTCGGCTATCTCGGCGGACCCCGGGCCGAGGATGAGCCCAAGTGGTTCGCCCTCCGGCGAAGCGGCATCGAGCTGGCCCTGAAGGAATACGGCCTCACCGGCCAGCGACTGCACCAGCAGGCGTGTTGGGATGCGACGATGGGACCGGCCGCGATTCAGCAACTGCTCACGCGCTGGCCCGAAACGACCGGCGTGATGTGCATCAATGATGAGATTGCCATCGCCGCGATCAGCGGCGCCCAGGAGATGCGGCTCGAAGTGCCCGGCCACGTGTCGATCATCGGATCGAACGACATCATGCTCGCGGGATACTTTCGCCCGGCCCTGACCACCCTGAAGATCGACATTCGCGCCATGGCAGAAACCGCGCTGGACCTGCTTTTCGACGAGATCAGTGAGCGTCGCGAAGTGTCCGGACGCGAGCCCATCAAAATTAAACTGCCCGCGAACCTCATCGTGCGCAATTCGACCGCTCCACCGGCCCCACAGCGCGTTACGGCCTGATCCGCCGCGTTCTCCGAGTTCTTTCTCCCCGGACGACGTCCTTCAGAAAAAACATCCATCTCCACTGCTCACGCACAATTGATCGCCTGATTCGCCGGCAATCTCGACGGTCGGGCCGGCGCGGGGTATACTCCATTCTGCTGCCCGCCGCTTCTGTGGCCGGGCATATCGGACTGGAGTGCCTTCGACCGAAAACGTGCGGCCGACGGCATCCATGGGGGCATCAAGTGAGGCGGCTGGTTTGCCGTTCAGTATCTCTATGCAACAGTCTCCTTGTGACGCGCGCCGTTTCACCCCGGTGAGACCGGCTCTCCTTGTTGCCATCGCGGCCGCTTTGGTTTTGTCCGCGACGAGTGACGCACATGCCTACATCGGCCCGGGCGCCGGATTCGCCCTCGCGTCTTCGTTGTTCGTCATCGTCTGGACGATGTTCCTCGCGCTGCTGGCGATTCTGGTCTGGCCGATTCGTTGGGTCATCCGTTCGATCAAGGGGCGAAGGGCGTTTTCGCAGGCCAAGGTCCGGCGATTGGTGATTCTCGGGCTCGACGGCCTCGAACCCAGTCTCGCCGAGAAGTTCATCGCCGAAGGCAAGATGCCGAACCTCGAGCGCCTCGGCAAGATGGGCTGCTATAAGAAGCTCGGCACCGTCACGCCGCCGCTGTCGCCCGTTGCCTGGTCGAGTTTTCTCACCGGCGTCAATCCCGGCAAGCACAACATCTACGACTTTCTCAACAGCGATCGGCGAACCTATCTGCCGAATCTTTCATCGGTGTCGATCCATTCGCCGACCAAGACGATCAAGCTCGGCAAGTACACCTTTCCGCTGAACAAGCCGGAGATTCGCCTGCTCCGTAAGGGCAAGCCTTTCTGGAACACCCTCGGCGAGCATGGCATCTTCACTTCGGTCATTCGCGTGCCCATTACCTGGCCGCCGGAAAAGTGTCGCGGCGTCGTACTCTCGGCGATGTGCGTGCCCGACCTGCGCGGCACGCAGGGGCTCTTCTCGTTCTACAGCACCAGACCCGCCGGACCCGAGCGAACCGGCGGCGAGCAGATCGTCGTCAAGCGCGAGGGCAATCTCGTTCGCAGCCAGCTCATCGGCCCGGACAACAGCGTCAAAGAAGGCGCCGGCGCGATGAAAGCGCCCTTCACCGTCGAGATCGGCAAGAGCAAGGGAAAAGCAAAGGCCGACGCCAAGCTCACCATCGGCGACGATGTCTACGACCTGCGGATCGGCGAGTACACACCGTGGATCACCGTCACCTTCAAAGCCGGGGCGGGCGTGAAGGTCAACGGCATCTGCCGATTCATGCTGATCTCCATCGAGCCCGAGTTCGAGTTGTACGTCATGCCGATCAACCTCGATCCGGAGAAACCGGCCATGCCGATCTCCTTCCCCACGGCATACAGCACCTACCTCGCCAAGCGCTACGGCAGCTTTGCGACCCTGGGCCTGGCTGAAGATACTTGGGCTTTGAATGAAGAATTGATAGACGACGACGCCTTTCTCGAGCAGTGCGTCTCCATCGACAACGAGCGCGAGGAGCAGTTCTTCGACGCATTGGAGAACACGCGCCGCGGTCTCTGCGTCTGCGTCTTCGACGGCACCGATCGAATCCAGCACATGTTCTGGCGCTACCTGGAGCCGGACCACCCGGCCCACCCAAAGAATCTCGATCCAAACTACCAGCCGGGCAAACATGAAAAGACGATCGAGGATCTCTACGTCCGCATGGATAAGCTGGTCGGCCAGACGATGACGAAGGTGCTCGATGCCGGCGATGGCGATTCAATGCTCATGGTCATCTCCGACCACGGCTTCTCGCCGTTCCGACGCGGTATCGATCTGAATCGCTGGCTCATCGAAAACGGCTACATGAAGCTCAAGCCGGACGCGAAGCCCGATGCGAAATATCTCACTTCCGTCGATTGGTCCCAGACGAAGGCCTATGCCCTCGGCCTCGCCGGCATGTTCATCAATCAAAAGGGACGCGAATCCCAGGGCATTGTCGAGCCCGGCGATGAGATGCGCAGACTCAAGGCCGAGATCATCTCAAAAATGTCCGGCATGAAAGACCCCAAGTCAGGCGAGGTCGCCGTGACGCGCGTGCAGGACAAGGAAGTCTGCTACAGGGGGCCCTTCCGCGACACCGCGCCGGACCTGGTCGTCGGTTACAACCGCGGATATCGCGTCGGTTGGGACACCGCAATCGGCAAGATCACGCCGGACATCTTTCACGACAACAAGAAGGCGTGGAGCGGCGATCACTGTATCGATCCCGAGTTGATCCCCGGCGTGTTGTTCTGCAGTCACAAGATATCGTCCGATTCGCCTCGACTCATGGACCTCGGCCCGACGGCTCTGGACCTTTTTGGCGTGGGTGTGCCGGAAAACATGGACGGCGTACCGCTGAAGGTGGAGGTCGGGGCGAAATGAGCATGTTTCAATTAAGCACGCGGCGCGTGGCGCAATGGGCGACCGCCGTCGTTGTCATCGCCAGTTTCTCCCTCCCGATGGCGTGGCTGGCCGGCTGCGGAAAATCCGCCGATGCCGCCGGTCGGAAGTCCTACAAGAATCCCCGGATATGCGTCCTCGGCTGCGACGGCATGGACCCAAAGCTGCTGCGGCGAATGATCGACGAAGGCCGCCTGCCGAACCTCGCCCGACTGGAAAAAGAAGGCGGTTTCAAGTCGCTGGAAACGAGCATTCCGCCGCAGAGTCCCGTGGCATGGTCGAACTTCATCACCGGCGCCGGCCCCGGCGTCCATGGCATCTTCGATTTCATCCACCGCGACCCGGCGAAACAGGCGTCGCCCTATTTCTCCACGAATCGGATTCACGGCGGCACCGATGCCAAGCCGTATGAGATCGGCAGTTACCAGGTGCCCAAGGACATGATCCTGCCCTGGGTGGCCAGCGCTGAAAACGAGCTGCTCCGTCGCGGCACGCCGTTTTGGGATTATCTCGACCAGCGCGGGATTCCCGTCCAGATGTACAAACTCCCCGCGAACTATCCGCCCAGCGAGTCAAAGCACGATCACATGTGTTGCCTCGCCGGAATGGGCGTGCCCGATGCCTTTGGCAATCAGGGGACGTTTCAGCACTTTTCGACCAAGCCGCGCCGCGAAGTGAAGGCGTCCGAGGGTTATCGACTGCGGTTGTATCCCTATAAGGCTCGCGGGGCCTACAACGCGAAGATTTACGGCCCGCCCAATGAGTTCAAGGTGAAGAACCCGCCGACGATGGCGGACCTGAAAGTCTATGTCGATCCCGACCGCGACGTTGCCAAGCTGGCCTACGTCAACGAAGGCGTCGCCGGCGACGAGTCGGTCGAGTTCGTGCTGAACGTCGGCGAGTGGAGCGACTGGAAGGAGATTCACTTCCTCAAGACGCCCGTCGGCCCGTCGATCGGTGTCATGGTCCGGTTCCTGCTTCAATCAGTTCGCCCGGACGTCGAAGTCTACATGACGCCGCTGAATTTCATCCCGACGAATTCGCCGGTGGCAGTCAGCGAGCCGCCCGAGTTCGCGGCCGAGATTGGCGAGGCGATCGGCCCCTATCACACCCAGGGTTTCGCCGAGGCGTTCAACGCCCGCAAGCAGATTCTGATGACCGATGAGGAGTATCGCGTCCAGTCCGACAACATCCTCGAAGAGAGCGTGAAGATGATGGATTACGCCCTCGATCGGTTCGAGGACGGCGTCCTCTTCTTCTACTATTCCAGCACCGATCTCCAGGCCCATATCTTTTGGTGGGACTCGGACGAGAAGCATCCCGTGCGCAAGCCGGAGGAAGCCAGAAAGTACATGCAGGTCGTCGAAAGCGTCTACGAAAAGATGGACGCCGCGCTGGCCCAGTGTCGAAAGAAGCTCGGCGATGATGTCACCTACATCGTCATGAGCGATCACGGTTTTTCCAACTTCAGCCGCTGCGTCGGCCTCAACACCTGGCTCCGCGATGCAGGCTATCTCGCCGCCAATCGAAACCTCGTCATCGACGCCGACTGGGCCAAGACCAAGGTCTACGGACTCGGGCTCAACGGGCTGTACGTCAACCTCAAAGGCCGCGAGAAGAACGGCATCGTCGATCCCAAGGATCGCGACGCTCTGCTCGACGAGATCACCGAAAAACTCCTGGCGATCCGCGACCCGGCCACCAATGCGCAGGTCGTCCGCCGGGTCTATCGGGCCGAACAGTGCTACAGCGGTCCAGAGACCAAGAATGCCCCCGATCTGCTCATCGGCTACGAGCGGGGCTATCGGGCAAGCTGGAACACCTGCCTCGGCGAGTTCGATGCACAGGTGGTGTTCGACAACGACAGCGCGTGGAGCGCCGATCACTGCATCGCTCATGACGTCGTGCCGGGCGTTCTGCTCTCCAATCGAAAAATCGTGGTGGAGAGTCCCGCGCTGATCGACCTTGCGCCGACGATTCTTTCGGAGTTCGGCGTCGATAAACCCGATCAGATGACCGGGAACAACGTGTTCGGAGAATCGACGAAGGCCGTCGCGGCCAAGTGATGGCGCGCCGCGGGAACGGAGGGCTCGAATCGTGTTTGGAGCAAACGTAAAGCTGGATAAGGCCCTGCTCGAACGGGCAAAGAAATACGCGAAGGTCGCGGGCTATCAAAGCGTCGATGAATTCATCGCCCACGCCCTGGAGAACGAACTCGCCAAGCTCGACGAGGCCAAGGGCACGGGTCAGGAAACCGATCAGGCCGTCCTCGATCGACTTCGCGGCCTGGGCTATATCGAGTGATGCGCGGCGCTGCCGGACGGAGCTGCTAGTTTGGACATCGTGACGAGCATTATGACGCACCTGGGGGACTTGGGCTTTTCCCTCTGCGCCCTGTTTCCGCCCGCCGTCACCCTGGTGATCATCTCCGCGATCACCGGCGTCGTCATGCTACTCATCTGGCGATACACATCCAATCAGGACGCCATCGAGGATGTGCGCAAACAGATTTCCGCGCACCTGCTCGCCACGCGGCTCTTCAAGGATGACCTGTCCGTCACCTTTTGCGCCCAGCGGCAGATCATCTGGCAGGCCCTGCGGCTGATGGGCCACTCCATTCGGCCGATGATCATCATGACCATCCCCTTCGTCCTCATCATGGTGCAGATCGGCTTACACTATGAATTCGCCCCGATGCCGGCCGGCCAGTCCGCAAGGGTGAAGGTCACGATGAAAGACCCCGATAAAGGCGTCGCGGCCGGCGCCGCGCTGAAGCTGCCCGACGGCGTGACCGCGGACAGAAATGACCCCTGCCGCGCCGTCTCGATCGGCACGGTTGATTGGCGGCTGACCGCCCGGCAACCCGGTTCGTACACGCTCACCTTCGGTCTGGCCGGCGATACGGTCGAGATGCCGCTCGTCGTCGGCAGTCAGTTCGCCCGCATCAGCAAGCTGCGCGGCGGCGACTTTTTCGACCGCCTGCTCTACTCCGCCGAGCCGTCGATCCCAGAGTCGTCGGCGATTCATTCCATCGAAGTCTTCTACCCAGCTCGGGCCACGGCGATCCTCGGCGTCGAGGTCCACTGGCTGATTTCGCTGCTGGTCCTCTCCATCGTCTTCGCCCTCATCTTCAAGCCGCTCTTCAAAGTCCATATGTGATCCCGGCTGCGGCCAAGCGCCTTCGAAAAGCCTGGATCGGAGATGCAGAATCGTTATCCTGATGTGCTGGCGTTTCGGCTTGACCCGGCAACAGTCCATTCGGGAAATGTCGGTCTCGTCTTCGACGATTAACGGGTGGAGATGCTCAAATGAAGATTGAATCGCCACGGGACCAGGCGGCGCTGACCAGATTCGCCCGATTTGGCGAACAGGTTTACGAAGGCCATCCTGCATGGGTGCCGCCAGATGTGCAGCATATCGTCAGCCAGCTTTCCGGCAGTTTTCCTGGCGTTGAACAAACGCGGTATCGGGCGTTTTGGGCACTTGATGACGACGGAAAGATTCTTGCCACCGTCGCAGCCGTCGTAAGCGAGCCGTTCAATCGACATTGGGGAGAATCCATCGGGCACTTTGCATACTTTGAGTCACTTGATCACCACGACGACGCCGGGACGGCGGTGCTCATGGCGGCTTGCGACTGGCTGATCAGTGAGAAGTGTCGCGCTGCGCGGTTTAGCTTCTTTCCCGGCTGGCAATTTCCTCTCACGATCGACGCCTATGACGACGTGCCGACCTTTCTACATGTCTGCAACCCGCCCCGTTATCACCGGATCATCAAGAATGCGGGGTTCGTGACCGAAAAGAGCCTCGTCGAATATCGGATCATCTTTACTCCGCAATTGGCGGAAGCGTACCGCGGCATGATTGCAAAAGCGGAATCGGGCGGGGTGGCCTTTCGCTCGTGGGATTTTGACAATCTGCAACAAGAGACGGAGCGGTTCTGCGAAATCAACAACGATTGCTTCGCCCGTCACTGGGGGATTCCCCGGTTTACGGTTGAGGAACTGTCGGGACTGACAATCGGCCTGAAGGACTTCCTGGTCCCCGACTACTGCTGCTTTGCCGAAATCGAAGGTCGCCTGGCAGGGCACGTTTATGCGACGCCCGATCTGAACCAGGCATTTCACGCGATGAAGGGAAAAGACCCCACGGCCAACGCGGGGGAAATGGCGGCGCATCTCGGGAAGGTGGACCACGGCATGCTATTGATCATCGGCGTTCGGGAGGCCTATCGTGGCCGGGGCATCAACCTTGCACTTGCCGCCCGAAGCTACCTCGCCATGATCGAGCGCGGCTACAAGAGCGCAAGCTACACGCTCGTGCTGGACGATAACCGGCCGTCCCGCCGAACCGCGGAGAAACTGGGGGGCAAAGTGGCGAGGAACTTCGTGGTCTATCGACGCGAGTTGATTGCATCCACCGGGGCGGTGTAGCGGTTAAGAGCCGCGTTTCCTGTTCCACTTCCAAGAAAAACGAGCCCCGACAGAATTCTTGATGTCGGGCCCGCATACTCTGCGCCTGTCTATCAAAGAGGTTGCATCGACGTGATGCACGTCTGTCTCCCTCTTCCCGAGCCCGAAGGAAGATGCTTCCATGAAAAGCGGTCAACAAGCCGGGGTCTGCCTACTGATGCTCTTGGTGGCGCCCGCCCTGGCCTTGGCCTTCGGCGGCACGATTACCGACGGCGACGCCAGTTTTACGGTCAACAGCTTCGGCGAAGACCCCTCCGCCGACTTCAGCGTCGCGGGGACCGACCGCGCCGTCCAAATAGGCTGGTGGTACCACCTGCTCGGAGATACTCGGGAGTTCAGCTTTCCCGATCCCGATGAGGAAACCTATTCGGGAAATACGTCCTCCTTTTTCTGGAACGACGTTAATGGGGGCGATTTTTTCTCCGCCCGTCTCAACACAACCCTGGTCGAGGATGGAGCTTCAGCCGCGCGCGTCCATTTTATGATGACGATCTCCAGCAGAAGGGCAACCGACCTGACCATTGACCTCATCAACGCCGCTGCCCTGCAAGTCGACGCCGGTCCCGGCGACGATTCGGCAGTCCTGCTGCACGCGAACGATCACATCCGCCTCACCTCCGCCGGTTCCGCCGACATTCTCGAGTATCGCGGCATCGGTTTTCTCGATGTCATGGTCAGAAGCGCCGGAGCTTCGTCGGTAATAGCCCTCCTGAACGACGCCACCGAAACCACCATCGGCCCCAGCGGGCTCCCGTTTGGTCCCGGCGACGTCACCGCCGCATTCGGCCAGCGCGTGATCATGCCCCAGTTCGCCACGATCGTTACATCCACCGTGCTTTCGGCCAACAGTCCGGCGGCGACCGTCCTGATCGGCGCCTGCTGCGTGCCCAACGTGGGCTGCGTGAACGCAATGGAAGAAAACGATTGCCTGGCGAGCGGCGGCGTCTTTCAGGGCAATGGCATTTCCTGTGGGATCAACCCGTGCGAAAGCGCGTGCTGCATGCCGGACCAGAGCTGCCAGTTTCTCGCCCAGCAGCCGTGCCAGATGCAGGGCGGAACCTACGTCCCCAATTCAGATTGCAACGATGCCGACGGCGATGGCCGGGCCAACGGCTGCGACGGCTGCGCCAATGATCCCGAGAAGGTTGACCCGGGAGCCTGCGGGTGCAGCGTCGCCGACTCTGACACCGACGCCGACGGCACGTTGGACTGCAACGACGGCTGTCCGAACGATCCGGTCAAGCTGGTGCCCGGCGCGTGCGGTTGCGGCTTGGCCGATGTCGACAGCGATGGCGACGGCACGCTCGACTGCAATGACGGGTGTCCAGGCGATAGCGCCAAGAATGCCGCAGGCGCCTGCGGCTGCGGGAATGCTGACACGGATTCAGACGGGGATGGTGCGGCCGATTGTATGGATGAATGTCCAAGCGATCCTGACAAGACCCTGGCCGGCATCTGTGGCTGCGGCTTGAGCGATGCCGATTCCGACGGCGACGGTATCACGGACTGCTTGGCGAGTTCGCCCTCGCCGGCGGCGGCAGAGTCTCAGGAGTCCGCAGCCGGCGGGGCATGTGGCGCCTGCGGGCCGGGCACGCCGCTGATGCTCGGCGTCGTTTCGCTCCTCTTTGCGAGTGCTCGCGTCGCACGGCGAAGACATGGTCACGCATGCCATCCGAGGCGTTCAACATATTTGATTCGGCGCCGGGCCAGGATCGAATAGTGCTATCACCGTGACACCTGTACTGCCTGTACCAACGTCACCCGAGGAAGCGGCCGCCTGGGAACGATCTACGAGTAGTCGATCGCCCAATGCTCGGACCCGGTCTGCCAGGCCGGATTGGACGAACAGTTCGCGGCCATGGTTGACAAGTTGAGCGAGCTTGGCCTGCCGGTTCAAGTGTCCTGATCGCCAAACTCCCCGAAACCGAGCTTCTCGCAGAAGCCGCCCGGCTATGAGGTACTGAGGCCTTTGAAGTCCGGTGGCCCCGGCCGGAGGCCTCATTGGGGGCGTTTTTCTTTTTCGCTTGGCACATGCGCCAGGAAATGTATGATGCGGGCCAAGTCGGTCCAGTGGGAGTCGTTTATCCCGCTGCGTCGGCTCCGGTGCACATATTTCGGAGGGCCCGATTCATGCAAGCTGACAAAGGAGTGTCCGCCATGAGAGAATCGCCCCAGCTTTCCGCCGCCCTTCGATCCGCCCCCGTCGATCTCCGATTCTGCCTCGATTGCAGCCTCGCCATCTGCGCCGACCGGCTCCGGGCCGTGCCGCGGGCCCTGCGATGCCTCGATTGCCAGGATCGCTACGAGGCCGCCTTGCTAGAACGTGAAACGCAAAGTCGCCAGCACCATTAACAACACCGCCGCCACGAAAAGCCACTTTCGCCAGTTCCCCCGGCGCGCCGAAACCGGCGTGATCCACTCCCCGCACATCGGGCATTTCGGCGTATCCGCAATCACCGCCGCGCCGCACTCAGGACACGCCATGTCCGCGACCATTTCGGCGGAATCGTCGTCCATGTCCTGTTCCAGCGGCAGATCAGGATCGGAATCATCGCGGTAAGCGGCATCGGGCATGATCGGGCCTACACCGTGGCCTGCTTGATGAGCGGGAGGATGTCCTTGAACTTCGGATGGTCGCAGCGCTCGACCAGTTCGAAGATCATCGACTCGGTCGTCGTTACTTCGACGCCGGCCTGTTGCATTCGACGCAGTGCCGCGTCCATGTCACTCTTCCGGCGAGAGCCGACCGCGTCCTGCGGCACAAACACGTCGTAATCCACGCGGAGCAGGTCCATCGCCGTCTGCTGGATGCAGACGTGGGTCTCCAGACCACAGAGAATGACGTGCTCCCGCTCGGTGCGCTGAAGCGCATTACGAAAGGCCTCGTCCCGCCAGCAACTGCACGTGCTCTTCACCAGCGGGCCGGTCGACTCGATCAGTACCTTCTTTAGTCCGTCGTCCGTCGGGCCTAGGCCCTTGGGGTATTGCTCGGTGTAGATGACCGGGATTTCCAGAATTCGGGCCGCCCCTATGAGCCGTGCCTGCGCCGCGACAAGCTCCGCCTTGGGCGAGCTTGAAATCGCCGAAAGCATCTTTTCCTGCACGTCTATGACGATAAGTACCGCCAGCGAGGCTTCGGCCAGGTGCGCGTTGGACATGATGCTCCGCCCTCTTCCCCCGTCGCCGCGCAGTATAGCGCGCTCCCTCGCGCGATACAACGCGACATTCTCTTGGTTTCAGCGTCGCCTACCGATATCATGCAGATACCGTCATCGCTGGCGGGCGGCAGCACCTCTTGGCACGGAGGATTGATTTGTCCGTCGAAGGCAAGGTCGTCCTGATCACGGGCTCGAGCAGTCCCGTGGGTATCCGGCTGGCGGAGTTATTCGTCGAATCCGGCGCGCTGACGGCGCTGTCCGTTCGCCGAAGCCGCGATGTTGAGACGCTACAACGCCGCTTTTTCGATCGCCCGACCCCGCCGCTGATCCTGCGCTGTGATCTGCAGCAGGAGGAGGAGATCGTCCGCGCCGTCCACCGCGTGGTGGATCGCTACGGCCGGATCGACGTGGTCATCAATGCTGTCTCGATCACCGGTCCCAAGCTCCCGGTCATCAATTATCCCGTCGACCCGTGGCGAAACGTGTTGGCCACGAACCTGACCGGGGCCTATCTCGTTTGCCGGGAGGCCCTTCCCTGGATGGAGCGCCAGGGCGGCGGGTCGATCATCAACGTCACCAGCGCCTGGGGCAGCCAGATCAAACCGCAGGGCGGCGCCTTCATCATCTCCACCCAGGCCCTCGAGGGTCTGACCCAGCTCCTCGCCGCCGAACATCGCGGCACCGGCGTCCGGATCAACTCCGTTGAGATTCCCGGCGGCCTCACCGGCGACGCAGCCGAAGACGCACAATGGACCCTCCCGTTCCTGTGGCTGGCAAGCGACGAGGCGGGCAACGTCACCGGACGGAAGATTCAGGCGATGGGATTCAAACAACCGGCGTCGAAAACGCCGGTCAATTAGGGCTGGGATTCACTCAACAAGTCCGCGCTACGCAACCGCCGATTCACCCTCGTCGAAGCGGACACTCACGCGCTTCGAGACGCCGGCTTCCTGCATGGTGACGCCGTAGAGAACGTCAGCGATGCCCATGGTGCGCTTCGAGTGGGTGATGACGATGAACTGCGAAAGCTCGGTGAACTCGCGGATGATGTTGTTGAAGCGAACGTTGTTCGCCTCGTCCAGCGCCGCGTCCACTTCGTCCAGCAGCACGAACGGGGACGGCCGGCTGCGGAAGACCGCCAGCACCAGCGCGATGGTCGTCATCGTGCGCTCGCCGCCGGATAGCTGACTGATGCCCTTGGGCTCCTTGCCCGGCGGCTTGGCGTTGATCTCGATGCCGCACTCGAGCACGTCGTTGGGATCCATAAGAATGAGTTCGGCCTTACCGCCGCCGAAGAGTCGCTTGAAGAGGCTCTGGAAGTGCGGGACGACGGCGTTGAAAGTATCGATGAAGCGCTGCCGCGACTCGACGTTCAGCTTCTCGATCAGTTCGAGCAGTTGCGTCTCGCTGTTCTTCAGGTCGTTGCACTGCGTGGTGAGAAATTCGAGCCGCTGCTCAAGCTCCGTCTGCTCGGTAATGGAGTCGAGATTCACATTGCCCAGTCGGTCGATTTTCTGGCGTAACTCCTCGATCTCCGTCTCAACCGCCGGCCAGTCCTCTTCCTGATCCGGCACGTAATCCGCGTACTGCGAAACGAGATCGACCGACAGCTCTTCCATCACCCGGGCGGCCAGGTCTTCCAGCCGCACGCGAAGCTCCTGAAGCTTGATCTGCCGTTCGTGTAGCTGGGCCTCGACGCGCTCCTGATCGCTACGCAGCCGTCGGGCATCGCTTGCCAGGCTCTCGACTTCGGAGCGATGCGTGTCGCGATCCTCGCGGAGCGATCGGGCCTTCTCGGTCAGTTCCTTATGCTCAACCGTGAGCTGCTCCAATGCCGATCGGGCGTCCGCCATCTGCGCGTTCGACTGATCGATCCGCTCCTGCGCAAGTTGCACGTCATGTTCGGCCTTGTCCCGGTCCGTCTGAAGCTGGATGCGGGCGGCCTGGAGTTCCGCGATGGCGGTCGAGGCGGCCGAGCGTCGCTGCGAAAGCTCGCCGGTGCGCACGCGTGCGCCGGTGATCGACTCGGCGATGGTCTGCCGCTCGGCGACGAGCGATTCGATCTTCGTCTGCAGCTCCGCGACCATGCGCTCGCTCTCGCTGCTGCGCGTCTCAAGCTGCGAAAGGTCCTGCTTGCTGACTGACTCCCGCTCGCGCATCTCGGCGAGCCGGTTGACCAGCACGGAAACTTCCGAGGCGATGAGCGGTCGCTCCTGGCTCAGTCGGCTGACCACGTCCTCGACGGCTGCCAATTGCGCCCCGACTTCCACGCGCTGCGTGTTGGCGTCGGCGATGGCGTTGTGCAGCGTCTGAAGCACTTCTTCAAGGTGGCCCGCCTCTGAATCGCTGCGATTCAGATCGTCGGACAACGTCACGATGCGCTGGCCGACCTCTTCGAGCTGCTTATCCAGTTCGCGCAGTTCGCTGCGGCGGCTGATCATGCCGGTGCCCGCGCCCATCGGGCCCAGGCCGACCCGGCCGTCGGAATCCCACACCAGGCCGTCCATCGTCACGAAGCGCGCCACCGAGTCCAGCGACGCCATTCGTCGGGCGTGTTCAATCGACTCAACGACGTACGTCCGGCCAAGCAGGTGCCGCGCCAGTCGCTCGCACGACGGCGGATAGGTGATCCAATCGACCAGTCGCGCGATGAAGCCTTCCTGGCTGGACATGTCAGGCCCGCCGATCGGTGGGGGGACCGCGTCGAGACAAAACGCGCGAACCGGGCCCGACAACTCGGCGAGCGCATCGCGATCGGCGAGGATGGCGTCCCGCTTGGCGACGACGAGATACTTCTCATAGTTCCCCAGCACAGCCTCAATCAGTCCGGCATGAGAAACATCGGCGTCAAAAATTTCGCCGACCGCGCCGAGAACATATGCGAACGGCTCTTCGCGTCCTGCCGAAGCCGCGTCCTCGTCGCCGCGCGCCGCGTCTCGCTGCTGGAGAATCTCGCGCGCCCCGGCCATGAGCCCTTCGTGCTTGCGATCCATCTCGGCGAGTAGCTGCCGACGGCTCTCCAGACCGCTGCGATACTCCTTGGCTGCGGCAAGCTGATCCAGCAGTGCCGAGCGATGATGGGCGACCTCGGCGAGGCTGCCGCGCGTTTCTTCCAGCTTTTTCGTTTGGTCCTCAATCAGGTCGAGCACCTGCTCGCGGCGGACATTCATCTGCTGCTGCTTATCGAGGGCCTCGGCAAGCTGGGTCGCGATCGCCTGATCGCGCTCGTCAAGCTTCGCCTTCTGCGTGGTCAGCGATTCGTGCTGAAGATTGAGCCCCTGGATTTCATTATTCAGCCGACTCGTCCGGCGAAGCAGCTCGATAATGCCCGCCTTCTCGTCGTCGAGACGCTGCTGAGTCTCCAGCAAAGCCCCCGCAAGCCCACGGTCCTTGTCCTGCATGGCGGAAAGCTCCGCCTGGACTGTCTGAAGCTCTTCCTCGATCGAACTTACCACCCGCTGCTGTTCTTCGAGCCGCGCCTCGAGGGCGGCCACCTGTCCGTCAAAGCCGGCGAGCCGCTCGCGCGAGCTGCCGAGCAAGTCGGTCTGATCGGAGATGCGGCGATCGGCGGCGGCGATGCGCTCCTGCTGACCGGTGATCTGCGACTGGACCGTCAGTAGCCGGCTCTCGGCCTGCGACGTCTCCTGCTCCAATTCGAGAATGTGCACATTCGCCTGACTCGATCGGGCTTCATTATTCGAGAGGTCGGTGCGGATGCGCGTGACTTCATCGGAAAGGCCGTCGGCCTCGCGCGAATGCGCATCGGCATCCGAGCGATGGCGGTGGTATTCGGCCAGGGCGTATCGGCTGCGAAGTTCCCGAAGCCGCTGGTTGTATGTCTGGTAATTGCGAGCCTTGCCCGCGGCGAGCTTCACGCTGCGCAGGCGTTTTTCGATTTCCTCGACGATGTCCTGCACCCGAAGCAGGTTCTGATTGACGCGCTCCAGTCGCCTCTGGGCTTCCTTCTTGCGAACCTTGTACTTGCTGATGCCCGCGGCCTCTTCAAAGATCTGCCGCCGCTCAGTGGGGTTCGCCTGGAGAAGCACGTCCACCCGGCCCTGCTCGATCACGCTGTAAGCGTCGATGCCGATACCGGTATCGAGAAACAGCTCCCGCACGTCCTTCAGACGGCAGACCTGCTTGTTGAGCAGATATTCGCTCTCGCCGCTGCGATAAAGCCGCCGCGAGACCGTCACCTCAGCCTGATCCACAGGCAGCGTGCCGTCGGTATTGTCGAAAGTCAGATCGACCTGGGCCAGGCCCGAGCTTTTGCGCGTGCCGGAGCCGTTGAAGATCACGTCCAGCATCTGCTTGCCGCGGAGGCTCTTGGCCGATTGTTCGCCCAGAACCCATTTGATGGCGTCCACGACGTTCGACTTGCCGCAGCCGTTCGGACCGACAATTCCGGTAATGCCGGAACCGAATTCGAATTCGGTCTTGTCGGCGAAGGACTTAAAGCCGGTCGCGGTGAGTTTCTTGAGGAGCATATGTGCCCGGTGCCTCCGTGCGTCACTGTTTGCCGCGGCATCCTGTCCGCGGTCCCCCGTATGGAAGCCCGTATTGTATCAGGGCTTAGGCTGGATTCCAGCGGATTGTCGCCTCGAAATCCACCAAAGTGTCGCTCGACCGCCTCAGGTCACCCGCCGGGAGGCGGAGCCGGGAGGAGCTTGTCTTTCTCCAGAGCGCGAACGATGCCTTCAGCTGCGACGTGAGCCCCATCGGCATTCCAGTGTGGATCGTCTTCAAAGTGCAGCGGAAACTTCGTGGATCGCTCGAAATCCTCCAGCAGCGAATGCACAGGGAATGGCACGCGCGGGCCCAGCGCCGACAGCCATTTGAACGGTTCCAGTGAATACGGGCCCATGCGCGTGTAGCTGTAACCCTCCCAATTACGGGGGCATTCACGTTCACTGTACTGAAAGTGTCGCGGATACATGACCATCACAAAGGGAACCTTCAACTCATCCTTACAATACGCGGCGATTCGACGCAGGTTCTCCTCCGTCTCCACCATGTCCGGGAGAGACTTCTCCAGCGGCTGCTCCACGACGAAAAATCGTCGGGCGGGTAACAGCCGTTCCCGTATCGATCGATACCGCCAGATAACATTGAGCCGGAAGTTCTCGTAAAGCTCCGTGATGACCCCGCGCAACCCAAGCCGCGCGAAAAGGTACGCCGTCGGAGAGCGATCCCAATACCCCACCTTGCCGAGCACCCAGATGTCGTCGTGAAAATCCGTGACATCGAGGGCCATGACGACCATGTCCGGCTTGTAAGACGTGCCGATGTCCCGAAGCAGCCGATTCGATGGACCGGGCGAAGACGATATCCACCCGAAGTTAACGCAGCGCGCCTTGAGCGCGGGGTTCTGCTGCCGGAGGACTTGCTCGACCTGCGCCGGCACCGTCTGGTCCGCCTTGAGCAGTGACCCGTACATGAACGAATCGCCGAGGATGATGATGTTGAAGGTGTCGGCCGCAAAGTCGTCAGCCTCGACCGGGCAGCGGACGCCGTCGCTGTTGATCCCGATCGCCTTGTTGGGAACGAGCCGGTGATCGGCGTCGGCGGTAAAGAACCGCGACATCTGCGACTTGAGAACGTATCGCCCGAAGTACTCAAATGCCCCGAACGAAATCAGACCGCTGACGACCAGCGCGATGATGCGAGGATTGCGCCGATACAGCGACTCATAGGCGAGTAGCGCGATGAGCCCGACCGAAAGCGTGATCGAAACATATTGAAAGCTGGCGGCCGCGACGACAAACGCAAGCAGCAGATACCGCAGCCGATGGGGGCGCGCTTGACAGGTGGAAGTGGTCGCCGGCGTCGGTTCGCTCACGTCGTCACCGGTTCCTTTTGGCACGCCGGACAATAGTGCGTCGAGCGACCGGCGATCTGGCTGCGAACGATTGCCGAGCCGCAGGATCGGCACGCTTCGCCTTCCCGACCGTACACCCGATGGCTCACCTGAAACCAGCCTGGCTCGCCGTTCGCGTCACGATAGTCGCGCAGCGATGAACCGCCCGCCCTGATCGCCGCCTGAAGCGTGGAGCGAATGCTGCACGCCAGCCGGTTGATTTGCTTCGGCGTAAGTGAATCGGCCGGCGTCAGCGGGTGGATCGCCGCCTTGTGCAGCGCCTCGTCGCAGTAGATGTTTCCGAGGCCGCTGATCATGCGCTGGTCCATGAGAACGGCCTTAATCTGCCGCCGCCGCGACAGAACCTGCCGAAGGACCGGCACACGAATCGCCAGCGCGTCCGGCCCGAGAACGGAAAGGCCGTTCCCGTTCGCATCATCACCCCGTCCTCGGCACCAGACGCCGCCAAACCTACGCGGATCGCGAAATCGAAGCTCGTCCATCCGTCCGACAAAGCGCACGCGCAAATGAGTGTGCGGGGCAAGGGCGTCATCGATCGGCTCCACCGTCAACCTGCCGCTCATGCCGAGGTGCACCACGATTTCCGCACCTCCGCTCAGTTGGATCACGATCCGCTTGCCGACCCGGCCGACGGACGCAATCTTCGCGCCGACCGCCTCGCGCGTCAGCAGGCGATGGCCCGAATGCACGATGTCCCTGCGGCCCAGCAGCACGCGGGCAATCGTCGCACCGGGAAGCCGACCGGCAAGCTGCGTCACCACGGTTTGAACTTCCGGCAATTCGGGCATGACTCGGGCTATCCTAGCACAGGTCGCTCGGCCCGGTCACTGCGCCAGACAGCAGGGCACCGGTAAAGTTTGGGTGGTACGGGCGTCTCGCCCGTGTCTATTCAGTCCAAACTTTACCGGTACCGGCAGCAGCGAGGGGCGTGGTGGAGTCGAACCGCCTGCGTTAGAATCACCCTCCGGTCCAGCAGGTTTTCGCGGACAGTGGTTCGCGCGGACATCACCCGCAAGTAACAACTCATCACGGAGATATCAGGCGATGAAGTTTTTTCTCGATACGGCGAATCTGGACGAGATCAAGGCTGGCGCCGCACTGGGCATCGTCGACGGCGTGACCACCAACCCCAGCCTCGTGGCCAAGGAATGCAAGGACTTCAAAACGCTCGTCGGCCAGATCTGCGAGGTCATCAGCGGTCCTGTCTCGGCCGAGGTCGTTTCCACCGAGTGCGACGCCATGATGAAAGAGGCGCGCGAGCTGACCAAGATCGCCCCGAACATCATCGTGAAATTGCCGACCATTCCGGAAGGCGTGAAGGCCCTGAAGATCTGCACCGCCGAGGGCATCAAGACCAACCTGACCCTGATCTTCCAGCCGATTCAGGCCCTCATCGTCGCCAAGGGCGGCGCGACCTTCTGCTCGCCGTTCCTCGGCCGCCTCGATGACATCGGTCAGGACGGCATGGTGCTGATCGAAGAGATTCGCCAGATCTACGACAACTACGGCTTCCAGACCGAGATTCTCGCGGCCAGTCTGCGCCACCCGCTGCACGTCGCACAGGCCGCCAAGGCCGGCGCCGACATCGGCACCATGCCGTACAGCGTCTTCGACAAACTGCTCAAGCACCCGCTGACCGACATCGGCCTGGAGAAGTTTCTGTCCGACTGGAAAAAGTCAAAGGCCTGACCCGCGCATCACGATCACTTCGTGGTCCGCCGCGCCGCTCTTCCATATCACTTCAAGTGAGTCTGAGTCCCCGTTCGTTAGCCGCTCGAAATAGGACTCCTGCGCCGCCGCGTCGCCATCGCGGCTTCGTCGGGCATCAACCACATAGTCCGGCGACGTCTCGCGAATGATCCCATTCAATCGCGCGATCGTCGGATCGGTTCGACCGTCATCACCGTAAATCCACGTCGTCTCCGGCCACGTTCGACCCGCGTAAAACATCACTTGCTCGAGTCGATCGTGGGCATGAACCCGGTCGGCGCGCTTCGTGTTCGATCGCAGCCACCAGCCCGCGAGCTTGTACGACGCCTTGTCGGCGTTGACCTGCATCGTCGCGTAATAGATCAGCGGCACGAAGACGACGAGCGACGCGGATAGCCAAAGGCTGGCAGTCCGCCGCCGCACCATCATCGCCGCGTCGGCCCCCGTCTCACCCGCTCCCCTCGCCAGCGCCGCCGCGATCACCGTCACCAGCGCGCTCATGCCCGCCGCGGCCCAGGGAATTGTCAGCGCCGCGGGAATCAGCAGATAGCGAGAACTGATCTCACCGTACGACCTCACCCGAAGCTGCACGGCGATCAGTTGCAGCGCGATGGCGACCGCCACCAATCGGGCTCCGCGCGACTCCGCACGCGGGGCCGACTTGAGAAACAACGCAATCAGCACCAGCGTCGAGAGAACATACCGCCCGCTCTTGCACCACTCCTCGACCATCCGCGCCGGCGCCACATACCACGCGACCTGATGCGCGAAGACCGATGACTGCCGCAAGTTCGCCCCGCGTGCCGCACTCGCGGAAGCTATCTCGGGTCGGCCGGGCTCACTCGGTTCCCCGGTCGAGGATCGCACAACCGCCGCCTCTCTGCCGAACATCAGCTCATCAAGGCTCTTGTTCGGCATGACCCTGCCCGTCGCGATCGAGTGCGGCGCGGCGATGATCGCAAACGCACCGATCATGCACGCGACTCCCGCGACCCGCCGGGCCCATCGCGCCCCTGCACTGGGCCACAGCGCGCATATCGCCATCGCGGCGACCAGCCCCAACGCCTCCTGTCGCACAAGATACGCCAGCCCGGCCGCCGCTCCACACGCGGCAAAGCGCGGCATCGACCTCCGATCCATCGCCGAAAGTCCGATGACCATCGCCGCCAGATACATCGCCAAGTGCGGCATGTCCGAAAGCACATCCGCGCTCAACATCGCCCCCTGCGGCCAGGCGCACGCCATCAGCCCCGCGATAAGTGCGATCCGCGTGTCACCAAACAGCCTTCGCCCAAGAAAATAGATCAACAAACACGCCGCCGCGCCGCCGCACAGCGCGACAAACTGCCCGCACGCCTGCCAGATGATCGGATGATCCTGGTAAAACGAATTGATCGTGATCCGGTTGACCGCCAGCATCAACGCCGGATAGCCCGGCTGCTTGGTCGTGTCGCGCATGACCGCAAGCGGCTCGACGGCCAGCCTCTTCGCGTACGTGACGAACTGCACCCCGTCCCTGCTCAGACACGCAAGGTTGGCCGCGCCGTAAACGTGTACCGATAGCGCGGCGAGGAGAATCCACATCCACGCAGGAACGACAGGCACTGATGTAAAGAATCGATGACCCGCCGGCCGCGACGGGCCGTTAGCGCTGGACAATGGCGAAGTTATCGTGTCGCCGGGAGCCATCCCGACATTGAACCGTCGACCGACGAAAACGCCAGACGGGAATATTCAACGATCGGCGGTCAGAACGGCCGCGCCGATCACGTCGCGGGAATCATCGTCGCCAGTTTGCGAACCAGTCCCAGCTCGCCGGACTTCAGCGTCGCCTCAGCCTGGGCAACCATCTCCCGCGCCGCATCATAGGCCCTCGCCGTGATGGCATGTTGAACCAGCGTCGTGAAGGACGTCGCCGACGGGTCGAACTCAATGACGCGGCGGCCGAGCTTCTGGGCCTCGTTGATGCGCCCGACGCCCAGCAGGGCTTCATAATACTTGCCCGACTCAAACACCACCTGCTGCCGAAGATATACCGCGAGATTATCCCGCGCCCGCTGGTCCATCGTTGACCCGTATTTGTTCGACTGGTCGCACTGCGCGATCTTCGCCTCGACCCGCTGGAAGACGTCCCCGGCCAGGTTCACGATGTCTTCATAGCGCCGCTGCTGCACAAGCAGATCGAGCACGTCGGGAAACAGCATCCGCTGAATCGCCAGCCCGATCTCCCCGTGGGCGTTGAGCGACTCGTACAGCGCCAGTTGTCGCTTGCTCTCGCCCAATACGCGGTTGATCGCCGCCGTCTCCAGCACGCGCGTCGTCACCTTGTGCAGCACACCCCGATCAGGGCTGGTAGTCGCCGTGACGCTGGCCAGCATCTTCGCGGCCGTCGCTTCGATCTGATCGCGCCGTCGGGCCAACGCCTCGGTGCAGGGCGAATAGGTCTTGCCCATGCTCACAATCTCGTCAAGCACCGTCGTCAGCCGCATCCGTGAGAATCCCGATCCCAGCTCCTCGCCATGATCGAAACACCACAGAAGCTCATCGAGCGCCTCCTTATGCTTGCCGGACGACGCCAGCTCACGCGCCAGTTTGATCTTGTCCAGCCCCTTCGTCATGCCGCTGTCCGTCGGCTTCGCGGCAGGCTCTTCACTCGGCGCCGGCTTCGCGCCGTTACCTTTGATCGCGGTGGCGGCATTTCTCAGAAACGTCTGCGGCTGTTGAAACCCGACAGTCCGGCCCAGTTCGCTCCCGTCCGGCCGAATGAAGACCATCGTCGGATACGAGCGAATCTTGTACCGTGCCGCCAGCGGCCGATTTTTCTCCGCATCGATCTTCAACGGAATCGTCCGCTCGCCCAGCCAGTTCTTCACCGCCTGGTCAGGCCAAGTATGCCGGTCGAGCATTTTGCACGGGCCGCACCAGGTCGTGTAAAAATCAACCATCAGCACCTTGCCTTTTTCCCGGGCGGCCTTGCAGGCATCGTCGAAACTGCCGTCGAAAAACGGCGCCTCCGCCGATGCAAGCGACGCAGATGCAAACAGGATGACACAACTGAGAAAACGTCTCATGACCTGGGCTCCATCTATGGCAGCTCCCCGCTGACGGCGAGGGGCAATCGGGTGAAAGAATTCCGGCTGCTCTGACGGTCTCATTCTATCGGTAAAAGCCCCGTCACCGGCAGCCGTTTCACAGCCTCGCCGACCTCTCCGCTGTTCGCGCCCAACCTGCCACGGGCCATACCGGCATGTCAGACTGGCAGATCGCGGATATCCGGCCACCGCCTCGCCGCCAAGCGCGATCCATAAACTAATTAATGAAAGACGTTTATGATTCTCTCCCATCCCCTGCCTCCCTGGCATTCCGGTTGCAAATAGGCCAGGTGGCGCGCCGCTTCCGCGATCAGAAAGCCCCGAAGTCGGCAGGCCCAGAAAACAACACAGGAGCACCCGCTATGTCAAAGATCATCGGAATCGACCTCGGCACCACCAACTCGGTCGTCGCCGTCATGGAAGGCGATCAGCCCAAGGTCCTCACCAATTCCCTCGGCGCACGCACGACCCCCTCCGTCGTCGGCTTCACCGACAAGGGCGAGCGCCTCATTGGTCAGATCGCAAGACACCAGCAGGTCACCAATCCGGGCAACACCGTCTTTTCCATCAAGCGCTTCATGGGTCGCCGTCACGACGAAGTCGGCTCCGAGGAGAAGCTTGTACCCTATTCCGTGACCGGCGGTCCCGCGGAGCTGGTCAAGGTGAAGATCCGCGATAAGGAATTCACCCCGCCGGAAATCTCCGCGATGATCCTCCAGGACTTGAAGAAGACCGCGGAAGACTACCTCGGCGAAAAGGTCACCGCCGCCGTCATCACCGTCCCCGCCTATTTCAATGACTCGCAGCGTAAGGCCACGCAGGAGGCAGGCATCATCGCCGGCTTCGACGTCAAGCGCGTCCTGCCCGAGCCGACCGCCGCGGCCCTCGCCTACGGCATGGACAAGCAAAAGGGCGGCAAGCTCGCCGTCTTCGATCTCGGCGGCGGCACGTTTGATATTTCCATCCTTGACGTTGGCGAAGGCGTCTTCGAGACCCTCGCCATCAACGGCGACACCCACCTCGGCGGCGACGACTACGACCAGATTCTCATCGACCACGTCGCCGAGGAATTCCGCAAGCAGTACGGCGTCGATCTACGCAAGGACGCGATGGCCCATCAGCGCCTCAAGGAGGCCTGCGAAAAGGCCAAGTGCGAGCTGTCCGGCAACATGGAATCGACCATCAATCTGCCGTTCATCACCGCCGACGCCAGCGGCCCCAAGCACCTGAACATGACCCTGACCCGCTCGAAGTTCGAGCAGCTCACCGAGCCGCTCACCGAGCGCTGCCGTCGGCCGGTCCTCAAGGCGCTCGAAGACGCCAAGCTCAGTCCCAGGGACATCACCGAGGTCATCCTCGTCGGCGGCAGCACCCGCATGCCCGCCGTCCAGAAGCTCTGCAAGGAAATCTTCGGCAAGGAGCCGAACCGCAGCGTCAATCCCGATGAGGCCGTCGGCGTCGGCGCCGCCATTCAGGCCGGCATCATCGGCGGCGATGTCAAGGACATCCTCGTCCTTGATGTCACACCGCTGTCACTCGGCGTCGAGACCCTCGGCGGCGTCCTCACCGTCATGATCCCGCGCAATACGACCATCCCCACCAGCAAGAAGGAGGTCTATTCCACCGCCGCCGACAACCAGGGCGAGGTGACGATCCACGTCCTCCAGGGCGAGCGCCAGATGGCCAATGACAACCGCACCCTGGGCAAGTTCAATCTCGCCGGAATTCCCCCGGCCCCGCGCGGCGTGCCCCAGGTCGAGGTCACCTTCGACATCGACGCCAACGGCATCCTCCACGTTTCCGCCAAGGACCTCGGCACCGGCAAGGAGCAGAAGATCCGCATCGAAGGCTCGTCAGGCCTGTCCGAGGCCGAAGTCGAGCGCATGCGCAAGGAGGCCGAGAGCCACGCCGAAGATGACAAGAAGAAGCGCGAGCTGATCGACGCCCGCAACCAGGCCGACCAGATCGTCTACCAGACCGAAAAGACCCTCAAGGAGCACGGCGAGAAGGTCCCCGCCGCCGAGCGCAGCAAGGTCGAAGGCGCGGTCAGTAACCTCAAGGACGTGATCAAGAACGACGACGCCGGCGCGATCAAGCGGGCGATTGAGAACGTGATGTCCGCGTCGCAGGAACTCGGCAAGATCATCTACGAGGAAGCGGCCAAGGCGGCCGGCAGCGCAGCCGGCGCAGCGCCCAGCGATGCCGGCGGCGCACGTACGGCCGGGGCTGGTGCGACGAAGAAGGATGATGATGTGATCGACGCGGAGTTCGAGGTGAAGAAGTAACCCCCCCCATTTAGCCCCGGGTGAATCACCCCGGGGCTTTGAGGGTGCAATGATGATGTAATTGATGTGGAGCTTGAGGTGAAGAAGTCGGGCCGATGCAACGCGAGCCTTGTCGAAGTCCAGTATCGTCGGCGGAACCAATGAGTATGCTCAGCGACATTCAGAATCAACTAGAGACGCAAGGAATTTCCCCTGAGGTCCGACGACAGATTCGGAACTCAAAAATCTGCATAGTCGACGATAAGATCGAAGATCTAAAGGGTCTGACCGAAGGACTTCGACAAGAGGGATTTACCAATATTTCGGAATTGGCGCATGTCACTTCGTGGTCGCAACTACTTGAGTCTGGATACGACCTCATTGTTCTAGACCTAGTTGGAGTAGGTGCTGACATATGTGAGCAGGATGGGCTTGGCATCCTATCATCAATTAAGAAATCCGATCCATCACTTGCTGTCCTTGTTGTCAGCGGATCGCTGACAAGCCCTCAAGCTGCAGCAATCCTGAGCGAAGCCGATTTGATCAGAACGAAACCGCTCCTTTCGGGCGATTTGGCGGCTGATGTCGAACAGATCCTTAGAATACGGAAGGATCCATTCTGGTCTGCTTTTGCTGTACTCCAAGAACTTAACAGTTTGATGCCGATTATTGGCGCACGACTGGGGATTCTCGAGAGGATATCTCTCTGGTGGACAAAGCGCACAATCTGCTCAAAGATTATGTCTCAGGATGTAAGTCTCATGACTCAGCTGCAATCAATAGTTGAACTAGCTGAGAAACTGGGGTCTCCGGCGCTAAAGATAGTACGCTTGATTCATGGCCTTAAGACTTCATGATCGCATTTTCAACTATTGCGGCGGTTCTTAAGGGCTATGTATCGACAATTTCCCGGAATCGCGTCGCTGGTGTCTTTGTCTTGCCAAGTGACTCTCCGCCGAGGTATGCCAGTAGCAAAGGCGAACGTAATCCGATATGTGAGGCTGCGAAATCGAACGATGTCTCGCGAGCCACATGTAATGCGTTCTACCGGCAACTTTCTTGTGACGGTAACCAGGCAATATGTCCGTTTGGGGTGGAAATCAGGTACAAAAAGACCGAGAACGCACCTTCCGTCCTCGGATGCTGCGTGCAGTTGAGCTGCAGTGCCTCTCGTGCGACAGCGGACCTGTCGGCATTCCCAAGGGATGCTAAGAAAGCGATGAAGCGAGCACTTGGAAAACCGATTGCAATGGCAATGGGGGATGCTGATGCTGAGGACATCTTGGTAAGGTTCTCTCAGATGCTTGAAACTCTCTTGGCTGGTCGAGTTGCTGCATCAATGAGAAGTATCACACACCAGCTCTTGACACCAGTTCAAGGCATTATGAATGATATCTTACAGCTCCGAAGCGAAGGCAATCCGATTTTTGACAGACTTGAACGCAATGCTCGCGCTTTGAATAATTGCGCTAAGAGAATTCATATTCTATTGTCTGAAAGGCTTGAGGCGAATAGCAAGAACCTCAGGAATGTCACTGTTCACAATGTGATCAAAAACGTATGCGACAGTCTCCGGTTGGCCGCGGAATCTAGGCACCTAGAGATAGAGCATCAGTATAATAAGTACTCGAAAATGGTTTCAGCAATTCCAGATCAGTTAGAAATTGTACTGTCGGCACTGATAGAAAATGCGATTAAGTATTCGTTCAAAGGCACTGCAGTTCGACCAAAGAGGATAACCATTGCATATTCCGAATATGAGGGATTTTTGAAAATCACGATTTCGAACTTTGGATGTGCGATCACACCAGTCGAATTAGACGAGCGACGCATCTTCGAGCTCGGCTATCGTGGGGAATGCAGTGGCGATCGCGGGCGAACTGGCACCGGATCTGGACTACATGTTGCAGACTTGATCGTCAAGGCTCATAGGGGAAAAATCGAAGTCGCTTCTCGCTACGAGAACGACGAAGGCGACTTTGAAAAGGGAGCGTTGAATATCTTTACCGTTTGGTGGCCAAGACAACTTCAACTGTAAGAATTGAAATCGCATTTATTCGGGGGCAAATCGGGGGGGCAAATCGGGGACATTCTGGGGGCAAATCGGGGACATTCTGAATTCTTGACGTCAGGCCGTTTCAACGGCCTTCCCCGCAGGCCGACTCGGCCAGGGCTTTAGCCGTGGGCAACAAACGCGACCAACCCACTCTCTGTCTCCCCAAATATTTAGCCCCGGGTGAATCACCCGGGGCTTTTCTCAACCCACCAACCCCGCCGCCGTCGCCAAATCCGCGCGCACATGGAGCATGTAATCTCATTGAGATGACTCCAAATTCCTCCCAACCCGCGCCGAGCAATCCCCAATCAGCCCGCCACGCCGCGCCGCCGCTGATTCACCCGCGCCGCATCCTCGATTCGCGTAAAACCACCTTTTTACCGAGTCGCCCCAACTCGTGCCCCACAAAGCAATTGCAATCGCCCGCGTCCGAATTGTTCACCTTATGTCACCTTGGTTTCTCCGCGAATAATCCCCTGGCCCGAGCCCTGGGAGCGGTCCCGACAGCACCGCTTCGCAGCCGGCCCTCCACTGCCTATCGAGATCGATGGGTTGTGCATTTGCGACGTTTGGTTGAGAATCATATTGGCGGTTTGTGGCTGTGGCGTGGCCCGCGTCTGCGGAAACGCCAATCGGGTCAACCACGGATTTGCGGCCAGAGAGGTTCTTGGGTGGGCACGCTCGCGTGCCGATTTTCGAACCAATCTATCCCGTCGGGCGACACCCAAAAGATGAATTTGGTGAGCCAGCCCGAATCGCCGACGAGAATGCGTCTAGAGGAGGAAGGGCCAAAGGACCGAGGGGTCGAGAGACGCAGCGTGTGCTCGTCATGACGCCAAACAGGCGTGAATCATGGCGCCCGGGCCAATCCTTTGTATGCGGTGCCGGCCCGCTCTGCCGGAAGTTCAACGTTTTGTCGGTGCGTACGCGCAGTCCGCGTGCCTGCGCTGTAAAAGAATGGACGCTCGGCGGTCGCACCGTGCAACCTTATGACCGATATGCGCCGGCAAATTCCGATTTTCTCCTTTCTCGGCCTTGGGGAGTTTGCCGCGGCAGACCAACTGCCGCGGCGCTTCCTGGGGAATGATGAGGACGGCAGGAACATCTCGGCCACGGCGAGAGGGTCTTGATCGAGGCGGAGGGGAATGGTCTGCGTTGAAATTCGTACTGTCGGCCGGCAATGCCGCCGGTCAGGGCATACAGACGAAACCTGTCATGGCCGGGTGACACGGATGAATAAACCTCTTAACACGGATGACCTTGAATTGCCGGAAGCGTCGTGCCCGAAGGGCGACTTCGGATGGCTCTATAACATCGCTCGACTGCCGACCGGTGCCCAGCCGGCGATTTGCAGCTTCGCCGCCGGCTTTGACCTGACGCCGCGCGAGATCCAAATCGTCACCCTCATCTGCTGCGGCCTGAAAAACGAAACCATCGCCCGGACGCTCAAGCTCGCCATACCCACCGTCCGATTCCATCTGCGCAACCTCCACCGCAAGACGGGCACGAACGACAAGCTCGACGTCGTCCTTCACATTTGGAAGCACGCAATCGCGTGTAAATGACGCCGGTCGGTGAGGGTCCGACAACTGATCCATGGATGACAAGGACGATCGCCGGTGACGCCTTCCTGTCACATTGGCTAGCTGTCAAAAGAGATGGCATCGCACCGCCGACGAACGGCAGTGGTTATATCGGCATCGATACGCAAACGCGGAAGCGTGTACCGAAAGCTGTCTACATGGATTGGATGGGCGCTTCGAAAAAAGTGATTGATCGTCACTTCGGATGGCGAGCATTTCGATGTTCGGCCGCACTAGCTGCATCGACAGCTAGTAACGCATTAGTCGAAACCTGTAGCATGAGGTGAACTGGCATGGGGAGAATCGTGCACGTCGTACGAATCGCTGCCGATAGTGGGATCGCCTTAAGGAGGGGAGATCACAAATGTTTCAAAGGGCCAATCCGTGTTGCCTTGTTTCGAGGCGACACTCGTCGCCGTCCGTTTATTCAAAGCTGTTGTCCTTCCACGATTCGATGGCGGCCATAGAAACGAGTCGTTGCGCGCTCGCGCGCGTCGGCGCCGTTCGGTGTTCAACGATTGTTCTCGCAATTGTGCTCTCGTTTTCGGTGACAGCCGCGGCCGCGCCGCTGGGCGTGGGTGGCCTGCTGTTCCCGGCGCCGGCAGAGCCGGACCCGTCGGGCGGCGTCCTGATCGCCGGCGGCATTCCTGTGCCCTTTGCCAGCACGAACTACAGCGGAACGCTGACGTCATCCGTGATCGTCGGTGATCCGTCCAATCTACTGGGCGGCCTCACCTTCACCTATCTGCTGGCCTCCGATGCCTCCAGCGTCAATTTCATTTCCCGACTGACCGTCAACGGCTATCAGGGCTTCCTGACCGATGCGAGTTACCAGACACCGCCGGGAGGCGTTATGCCGGCGTATGTCGACCGGCTGACCGCCGACGTGGTGGGTTTCAGTTTCATTTCCTTCCCGATTGGGGCCGGCCTCATTTCGCCCGGCTCGCACAGCGCCCTGCTGATCGTGCAGACGGACGCCCCCGCTTTCACGACGTCCTTCGCATCCGTCATTGACGGTACAGTGGTATCACCGCCGATCTTTGCGCCCATTCCCGAACCGGTTACGGCGGTATTTCTTCTTTCGCTGTTTATTCTTCAGGTAAAGATGGGTCGACGGCCGCGCCGCACCCAGGCGTAGCCATATGATGAATGAACTCTCGGGCGAGAGAAATCGGGGGATTTGTCCCGGCCCAAAAACGGTGACTCACCTAGGGTTCTCTTCCACGTTGCGCACCTCGCTTTTCGCAAGACCCCAACCCCCGACACACTGAGCCCCCGGTCATTGACCGGGGGCTTTTCTTCACCGACCAACCACGCCCCGTCGCCAAATCCGCGCGCACATGGAGCATGTAATCTCATTGAGATGACTCCAAAACCAACCAACCCACGAATCCAGGACCACTCGCTGATCCGCCACGCCGCGCAGCCGCTGATTCACCCGCGCCGCATCCTCGATTCGTGTAAAACACCTTTTTACCGAGTCGCCCCAACACGCGCCCGCCACAGCATTTGCAATCGAAGAAAATTCGCTGTGTCACCTTATGTCACCCTGGATATGCCGCAAAAACCCGCTCAGGAAAGGCCCTGCGAGCCGAGTCCCAACCACGCCGCCGGAGCGAATCGAACCACCGCGTGCAGGATCGCCAGCGTGTACAAGCCCGCGACGATGTCGTCGAGCACCACGCCCCACCCGCCGGGCAGCTTTCGTTCGATCAGGTTCGCCGGCCAGATTTTGGCGATGTCGATTGCCCGCTCCAGAAAAAACGCCGCCGCCACAAGCTGCCAGGTGCATGGCACGGCGATCATCGCCACGAGAAAGCCGGGTATCTCGTCGATGACGTTCTTCTTGCTGTCTTTCTCGTTGAGGATGCGGTCGGTGCGATCGGCGACATATATGCTCACGGCCGTGAATGCGAAGGTGAAGCCGATGTACGCCCCGACGCCGATCTTGAGCCAAAGCGCCGGCAGCAGATACAGCGGCACGCCGACGACGGCCACCGCCACCGTGCCCGACGCGAAGGGGACGAACCCGACATACGAAAGAGAACCGACAAACAAGAGAACATGCTGCGCGATCGTTCGTTCGGCGGTGGTTTCAGGCGGCGATTGTGTCATGAGAAGTATTTCGACACGATCGGTCCAAGTCGCCGACGGGTCTCAGGCGAAAGGGCCTCGCGCTTCGTCCAGACCGCCATCGCCAACGCGCTCTGGCAGGTGCACGCCGCGGGAGCTTGTCCGACGAACCGCCGAATCGCCGCGCGAATGAGCTGAATCGAGTTCGCCGTGGCGACCTCGACGTTATGGATGATCTCCTTGAGCAGGGCCGTCCGGTCGGCCCCCGGGTCGTGAGGTCGCCAGCAGTCGTAGTCGGTGGGCAGCGCCACCAGGGCGTAGCACATCTCCGCCTCCCGGGCGAGCTTCGCCTCCGGCATGCAGGTCATGCCGATCAGGTCCCCGCCCCACGAACGGTGCATCCGGCTCTCGGCCACCGTCGAAAACGCCGGCCCCTCCATGCACACATAGGTCCCGCCGTCGTGCAACGTCGTTTGCACTCCGCCGCCGCTGTCCAGCAGCAGACGCCGCATCGCCGGACAAAACGGCTCGGCAAACTCAACGTGCGCCGCAATCCCCGGCTCATCGAAGAAGCTCGACGAACGCCGATACGTGCGGTCAATGACCTGATCCGCAATGACCAGATCGCGCGGCCGTATCTCCTCGCGCAGACTCCCGGTCGCCCCGCTGGCGATGATGCGCGTGACCCCAACCGATTTCAGCGCAAAAATGTTGGCACGATACGGCACCGCCGATGGCCCAAAGGTATGGCTCGGACCATGACGTGGAAGAAAGGCAATCTCAACACCTTCCCACTTCCCCCGTGTAATCGGGCCGCTCGGAGGACCGAACGGCGTCTCCACCGTCACCGCCTCGCCCCGAATCTCGCCTGCAAGGGCATGACCCAGGCCCGTGCCGCCGATGAGCCCGATGATCTCCGTCGCCATGCGCCGTGTCCTTTCCCGCGGCAGCGCCATCGCATCTGCCGTTCGTCGGCAATATCCGGCGAGCCGGGAATTCCGTCAAATCGCCGGCCGTTACCTCATTCATCGACTCGCGTAAACTACAGCCATGGCGGAAGCCCGGGCAACCTTCGATCAGCAGGAACTGGCCATCGTCCTGAGCCACTACGATCTCGGCAGGATCGTGGACCTCCGCGATTTTCCTCGCGGTTCACATCAGGCGGCCAAGATTCTGGTCACCACCGACCGCGGGAAGTTCCTGCTCAAGCGCCGACCCAAAGGCAAGGACGACCCCTACAAGATCGCGTTTACCCACGCGCTGCAACTCTACCTGGCCAATCATCACTTTCCGATGCCGCACCTGGTTGGCACCCGGGCCGACAACAACTCGATGCTCAAGATCAGCGACTGCATCTATGAAGTCTACGAGTTCATCGAGGGTGAGCCCTACGACGCCGGGATGCTGGCGACCTATGAGGCCGGCAAGACGCTGGGGCTCTACCACGCCCTGGTGAGTGCCTATCAACCGGAGTATCCGCCGCCGCCGGGAACCTATCATGGGTCGAAAGTGGTGCACGATTCGATTGCGAAGATGCAGATCGTTCTTGCCAAGCGCCCCTCGGCGGTGGGGCATGAGGATGCACTCGCGGCGACGATCGGCGCGCTCCGCGAGACATACGCCATGGCGGCGGCGCAGGCCAACGAGCTGGGCCTGCTGAAATGGGAACCGCAGATCATCCATGCCGACTGGCATCCCGGAAATCTGATCTTCGACGAACAGCACGTCGTCGCCGTGATCGACTACGACGCGGCACGAGTCGCCCCGCGCGTGGTGGACATCGCCAACGGATGCCTGCAATTCTCCATGATCACGGGTCCGCGCGACCTGTCCGCATGGGAGGCGCGGGCCGACGAGGCGAGGATCGTCCGCTTTCTGCACGGCTACGACGAGATGAACACCCTGACCCACGCGGAGATTCGCACGCTGCGCTTCTTGATGCAGGAGGCGCTCATCGCGCAGGTCATCTCGCCGATCCTCAAGCGCGGAACGTTTGCCGGACTGGATGGTTTTGAATTTCTGAAGATGCTCCGGCGCAAAGCGGAGTGGCTGGGGCAGAACCCCGGCGCATTTGAGATCGACACGGAGAAGGAATAAGGTGACGCAACCTTATGGCTAATGTCATCGTAAAATTTTACGGCCCGGCGAGAGATCGAGCCGAGGTGGAACAGATTCCGCTGGAGATTGCGGCGGGCGAGACGGTCGGCGGTGTGGCGGGCAAGCTGGCGGAGAAATACCCGAAGCTGGGACAGTCACTGGGGATTCGACTGGCTGTGAATCGGGTATTTGTTCCGCTGAGCCATGTCGTCCAGGACGGCGACGAGATTGCGGTGATTCCGCCGGTGTCCGGCGGCGCGCCTGCGCCACGCGTCGGCTTGACGAGGGAGCCGCTTGTCACGGATGCGGTCGTTGCTGATCTGAAGCGGCCGGACGCGGGGGCCATTGCGACCTTTGTGGGGACTGTTCGGGCGGAGCTGGACGGCTGCAAACCGCTGACGGCGCTGGAGTACGAGGCGTATGAGGAGATGGCGCTGGAGCAGATGGAGTCCGCGCGGCGGAAGGCGGTCGAGAAATTCGGCGTGCTGGATGCGGCGATTTGGCATCGGCTGGGGCGCATCTCGCTGGGCGAGGCGTCGATCCTTGTCGTCGTCACCGCCGCGCATCGGGTGGAAGCATTTGATGCATGTCGGTGGATCGTGGACAAGGTGAAGGCGGACGCGCCGATCTGGAAGAAGAACATCTGGGCTGACGGCTCAACGGAATGGGTGGATCCTACGTGTACATGAAAATTGCTCGGGCGATTGCGCAGACCTCGGCGGGCATCTGGCTCGGGGCGATCGTGATGATGGCCATCGTCGCGCCGACGACGTTTTCGGTGATGCGCACCGTCAATGTGGATCGACCAAATACGATCGCCGGAAAGGTGATGGCAAAAAACTTCTCCCGTTTCGATAAGGTACAGATCGCTTGCGCGGCCGTCATTATCGCGTGGCAATGCGCTTCACTGTCCATGGGACGTCGCACCACGCGGGACAAGGTGCGGACGGGCATGATCGTTGCGGCTGCGGTTCTCGTGCTGTACAGCGCGATGGTGATGACGCCGAAGATAGCGAACATGCAGTCGGACATTGCAGCGCCGGACACCGAAGCGGCAGTGAAGGCCGCCTTTGATGCCTTCCACGAAACGGCCGTTCGCATCGCCCAGGCGGTCATGGTGCTGGTACTCATCCTCAATATTGAAATGGCGATGCCGCAGCACGAAAGACGCTCGCCGGAGAATGCGTCATGAAATCGGCGAAACCGAAGCCCCGACGCGGCGGCACTAAGAAGGTGAGCGGCAGGGAGTCAGCCGAGTCGCGGCATGCGCGGGCCGCACAAATCGTCGGCGAACTTCACAAACTGTACTCAGATGCAGACTGTGCCCTGGGTCACGAATCCGCTCTGCAACTGCTCGTTGCTACGATTCTGTCCGCTCAGTGCACCGATGACCGGGTAAACAAAGTGACGCCCGCCTTGTTTGCGCGATACAAAACGGCGGCGGACTTCGCGAATGCAAAGCCCGCGGAGTTGGAGAAGCTCATTCAATCGACCGGGTTCTTCCGCAATAAGACCAAGAATATCATCGGCGCGGGGCGGGTGATTTGCGAGAAGTTTGGCGGCCAGGTTCCGGACAACATGGACGACCTGCTGGAGATTCCCGGCGTCGCGAGAAAGACGGCAAACGTCGTTCTTGGCACATGGTTCAAGAAGAATGAAGGCGTCGTGGTTGATACACACATCGGGCGGTTGTCACACCGGCTGAAGCTCAGTTGGCGATCCAGGGATGACAAGGACGCCGTGCGAATCGAGCGGGACTTGATGGAATTGATCCCGCGCGAGGACTGGACCTTCGTCGGTCATGCACTGATCTGGCACGGAAGGCGCGTGTGCCCGGCGAGAAAGCCTGACTGCGACCGCTGCACGCTCGCTGACTTGTGCCCCTCGGCGCACTCATTCACGTCGGCCTAGCGGTTCCGGCAGGGGGGATCGATCAACCGAGAATCGCGCGAGTCGTTTGAAGTGCGAATCGCTCCCATGAGAACATTCGGCGGGCATGCGCCGCGGAGGCCCTCGAAAGCGCAGACCATTTGCGCTCGTCCTTCAATAATGCCAAGACGGCTTCGGCGCATTGCTCGATGTCGCCATCAGGAAAGACCAGACCGGTTTCTTCGTGCCGCACCGCTTCGGGCAGTCCTCCCACGTCGCTGACAACACAGGGGATTCCGCGGGACATGGCCTCGATGACGGTATTGGCCATCGACTCGCGGCGCGAGGCCTGGATGCAGATGTCGAACTCCGAATACACGCGATCGCGGTCGGCGACGTAGCCCTGGAACGAGACGCGATCGGCGACTCCGAGCGATACTGCGTCGGCCTGCAGCGCCGGAACCAATGGTCCGTCTCCGTAAAACACAAGTCCCACGTGTCGATGTTGCTGAGCGATGCGGCCGAAGGCTGCGAGGACGATATCGCACCCTTTCTCCTTCGAGACGCGGCCGACGACGCCCAAGACCGGCTGCGAGTTTCGGAGGCGCATCGCGGCGGCGGGCATTATCCGATGGCCGTTGAGAATGACCCTGGCGCGATCTTCCTGAAAGGCGAAGGCGTGAAAGTAGTCGCGTGCGACTGTCTGGCTATTGAAAATGACGGTATCGCAGCAGCGCGCAGGCAGCGCGCGACGGCGGATGGAGGGACGCAACATTGCGGCCATCGAAGAGATCGGCCGGCGGCGCTGCGTCGTGCGCGGCGCCATCTGTCGTATCGAAGAGACCACGCGAAGGCCCAGTGAGCGGGCCGCGACAAGCGAGGCGAAGAAGGCCGCGCCGGAGGCCTGCTGCACGGCGAAGAGTGTATCGGCGTGCGTGGCGCGGAGCCAACGCCTGCGTTCGCGATGGCGGATCAGGCCGAGCCGATCGTCGCCGCAGAGCTGCTCATCAATCCATCCGACGTGCTCGACGGTCAGCGCGTCCGGCGCATACCTGTCGAGCAAGTCCCCGTAGACCGAGACACCGCTGTAGCCGACATGGACTCGGGCGCCGACGGAGAGCAAGGCCTCGACGGCATCGCAGACAAACTTCTCGGCGCCGCCGGTGAGAACCTGGCCGCCGGGATGAACATGGTGAACGGCGAGGACAGCGACGCAGCGTCCGCGGCCGATCTGCGGAACGGGGGCCTGAGAGAACTCCGTTGTGATCGTCGGCGCGGCGAGGAGCGGATCGAGCGGGGGCCCGAGGGCTCTGGAACGAGAATCAGGTATGGCGGTCCTGGTCGACACCGCATCGCCTCCATGCGTTGATATCGGCGGTCCGTCGCCGATGGCCTGTTGTTATTGTCACTCGGAATCCTGCCTGAAGCCGGGGCCCATTCGGGGCGGGTTGGGGATGTATTCCCTAGCGATCGGCCCGAGCAGGTCTTCCTCGTCCTGCGGCCACGATCCGTCCTTTCCGAGCAGGCATTCAATGACGAACAGGCGGCGCGAAGACTGCTTCGTTGGGATCATGACGTAGCCAAGCAGACGCTCTTCGACGGGCGCCTTGCCGAAAAGTTGCTCGGCCGCGGCGGGTTCGTCGAGGAGGGTCATGTAGGCCATGAGGGCCTCGGGCTTGACGAAGAGGAGGTCTCGGTCGCGACCGTCCCTTTTGTAACGCAGTGCCATGCAATCCTCGCGGTCCCAGTCGAGGACGTTGTTCAGGACGACGTCGGAATCTTCGCCGGGCCTCCATTCGCCGTTGACGGAGCGAACTGCAGCGCCGGATGAGGGCGAAAGGCCGCCAAGGACTGCGTAGCCGTGCTCGCCGGCGGTGCCGGAGAGGGTTAGGCCGGAGACGCCCGTAATCCGTCGCAGATTATCGACTGCGAGATTCGGTAGCGATGTGCCCCAGTCGCGGCGGACTCGATCCCATGCGTAGTGATCGCCGGGCCTGGGCTGCATGTCGGTCGACACGAGATCGGTATCCGGCGGAACGTTGACATAGGCGAGCCCGGTGATCGGTCTGTCGTCAATTCCGCAGAAGCGCAGGGAAAACTTGCGCGAAGCGTCTGTTGAAGCTCGATCTGGCGCAAAGGTGACTTTCACTTCGTTCCAGCCGGTGCGAAGCATTGCAATCGCCGCGGCGGTGTCGGGAAGGAAGACTTTGGCGAGGGCGGCGCCCTGGTCGCTGGCCTGAAAGGCCGGGCGTCCGTTGACTTCGACGGCAGCGCTTCCGCCGAGCCAGACGCCGACCTGCTTATCTATCGGCGAATAGACCCAGCATCTCGCGAACGGCCCATTCGATACGCCGGCAAAAGCTCCGAGGCGACTGATATCCACGACGTCTGACTTGCTTTCCATCGGGTTGGTGGCGGAAGAGACAATCGAACCGGGAACATCCCACAGGCGGACGAACTCGGTCGCGCCGGGGCGGGGGACCATTTTCACCCAGGAAAGGACATCCGGCGGCCAGTGATATTTGAGTGCCGCGCGGATGGCGTAGCCAATGTCCGGGACCGGATGGTGGCCGCAGTCAGCCAGTTCATCAGGCATGGGGATGCCGCCGGTCAGTCCGCCGTTTCGCGCCGCCCACGAGAACTGTTGATACCAGGCCAATAGGAAGTCCTGCCAGGTTGCGTCGGTGCCGATTGTGGAAAGGCCCGCGCCGTTGGGGCCGACGTCGCCGCCGACCGTCTGGACGCGCGGGCCGGAATCATCAGGGCCGCGCGGACGGATGAAGATCACGCTGTCGAACCAGCCGCGCTTGGCGACGATGTCCTTGGCGGGGCCGACGAGACCGCCGGCGTAGGTGGACAGCGGGAACGAATCCATCTTGTCGAGTTCATAGACGACCGCCTGGGGAACCACCTTTCCCGATGTGGCGCCGCGGACCATGTCTTTTGCGATGATCCACGAGGCCTTGAGGTCGAGGAGCCGCGAGTCTGACATTCGGGCATCGCCTTCCCCGCGGACGAGGACGATGAGCACGGACCACTGCGCGGGGTGCTCCTCAAAGGCGGACGATGCGGCGCGGTCCATGTAGTCCTGAACCTTGAAGATGTCGCCATCCATATGATCGAGCATCTCGCCGGCGCGATATTGGGCGTCCGCGTGTTTCTGGTAGATGATCCGGCATTCATTGAATTCCTTAAACGCCGGGGCAAAGACGCCGGTCTGACTCAAAAAAAGTCCCCAGCGATAGTGCTCGCGGAAATTGCCGGAAAGTTTGTGGGGGCGCTGGTCGTAAGACAGCAGACGCACGCCGCGCCGAGACAGTTGTGCTAGCCGCTCGTTCTCTGACCCGGCGAGCTGATGATAAGTTGTTCGGGCGAGTTCCTTGTTGCCGGCCATCTCGTTGGCCATGGCTCCGAAATACGCCTTTAGTTGCGGATCCTGGGCCTGGTCGAGGTATGTTGAAATCGGGCCATCGAGTGAATCGCTCAACAGCAGCGGGTCGGGCATGCCGAAGGCGGAGATGTTCACGGCTTCCGCGACGGTGTCGAGGTCGAAGTTGAGCTCGACGCGGCCTGTGGCGTATTGCGGGTTTGCGCGAAGCGTTGCCGGGCTGATCACATAGGCGCTTGCGAATTTGTAGAGTCGCCAATCGGGCAGCTGCTCGCCGGCCATGGTGATTTTGATGGTGGCCGGGACCTTGACCTTGGGCACTTCCTCCTCAGACGCAGGGGCGTCGGCGAGCGGAGCAGCGGGTGCGACGGCCGCCAGGGGCTGCGCCGCGACGATGACCAGGGCCTGCGGGAGAGGTCCGTTGATGTCGGTCGGAATGCGAAACGACTGCGTCGTGCGGCCCTGTTCGATCGCGCCGCCGCCCAAAGGGGTGATGGTGACTTCGGCACGGCTCGCCGCGAACGAACGTGATCCGCCAAGCATCAGGACGCAAGAGAGGGCGGAGATGATTCCGAGTGGTTTTTTGCGCAGCATCGTTCCTCTCATGTTGGGCCGAATGAGTCGGCGTGAGCCCCACTTGCCGCGGAAGCGATTCCACCACGGCAGTCCATGAAGCATTTCCGCATTTTCTCGGAGGGAACGATTCGTTGCAAGCTTGAGCGGACTTGGCAGAAATTTCCGCGCGGAAATGAGTGTCATTCGTCGCGATCCGAATCGCGCGGCTGCCCGGTGCGAACCAGCCAGTCAAAGTCACGATCTGACGGCTTCGCGGCGCGCGCCCTGGCGCCGGGACCATCTGCGTGGGGCTCGACGCTTCGAAGTCGTCGTCGCATGACGAACCAGATGATCGCCATCGCGGCGACGGCCACGACGAGCCAGGATGTCGGTCGATCTTCAAGCGGATTCGCGACGCGTGCGGCGGGGGTACGCAATTCGGCGAGACGATTCGCAACGACGAGGGCGCTAGAGCCTTCGGCGCCGTCGCGGCTGCGATATCCGCGGACCTTGATGAAGTACCCATGAGCCTTAACGACGCTGCGGAGTGGGACATCGCCGGGGTCTTCGGTGAGGACTAGCGAACAAAGCAGGGGACCGGCAATCTGTGACAATTCCATCTGGTAGAGGCGCGGAAGGTCGGGACGATTGGTGACCTCGTGGGCCTGACAGGAGAGGACGACTCCTTCGATGGTGATGAGCTGCCCGCGATAGTCGGAGGGTCGCTCCAGAAGCACCTTCCAAATCAGCGGTTCGTCGGGCGCTCGATCGACCGACTCGACCGGCGGCTGATGAGAATGAGCGAATCGGCAGAACCAGTAAAAGGCGGGGTCGTCGAACGAGAACACGCCGTCGCGGACGTCTTCGAGCAACCGCTTGCCCTCGGCGAGTGGATCGCCTGCCCCGCCGACGTCGGGCGCAGGCTGGCCCAAAGCGAGGAAGAGGCTGATCCATATGGGCGACAATAAGAGCGTCATGACAATGGCACTTTTTCGGTCACGGTTTCCGGTCGCTGATCATCTTTCGCGCCTGGGCAGACAAATCGAGCAGCTTGTTCTTCCATGGGGGGCCGCCGAGTTCGGGATGCCATGCCTGCTCCGACTCGATGCCTTTGATGACGTCTTCGGCGCGGCCGTGGCGAAGCAAGTGGGCAAACCAACAGGACCGGGCCTCCCAATAATGATCTGGAGAGCGATCGCGCAAGCCGGCGTCCTGGAGCAGACGCGCCCAGAGTGACTCGGCGCGTTCAGCGGCCTCGTCTCGCTTCTCGCCGGTCCATGCGACGCTGACTCGCTCTTCGGTTCTGGCGGCCGCGAGGATGATCGCCCCGTTGGTCGGTGATTCGGCAATCAGTCGGTCGAAGCGCTCGCGCGATTGTTCGATTTCGCCGGCAATGCCGAGGGTCCGGGCAAGGCTGGTTTCGATGACTGTCGCGTTGAGCTTGCCGTCTCTCGTCTCTTTGACCTGTTGCAATAACTGGACAAGAAGCGGGACCGCATCCTGCGCGACTTCCTTGGCAGCGGACAACCGTCCCTGATCGATGAGCGAGTCCATCTCTTGTTCAAACCCTACCGCAAGGTTGAGCACTGCGTCCGGAGAGCCGCCCTCAGCAGCGTGTTTTAGGAACGACAAGAGTTCCTGCTTTGCCACTTCGGATTGCCCAGTCGCACGAAAGCATCGGAGACGAAGCCCGACTGATCTTGCATCGAAAGCCGCGACGTCCAACAGCTTTAATGCCTCCGCGAAATCGCCGATGGCCTCCGAGGCAAGCAGCGCGGCAGCGGCGAGGCGGGCCTCGGACTGCCATTGGGCCGATTGCCTGGCGGACGGCGGATGACTGGACTGGTCTTTCGAGCCTTTCCTGGGTGGGCTGTTCTGAGTTTCCTTCACATCGTCCGCGAACCGACGCCAGAGATCGACGGCGACTTCGGCAGACCGGCGAAGTGACTCCGGAGAACCGCGACCCAGTTCCCTCTCGTGGAGCTTCTGCGCGCAGACCGCCTCGCCGCGCCGGGCATCCCAATAGTGCTCCGAACTTGCCGGCACACGGGCGAACGCCTGTCGAGCGAGCAGCACGTCACCCGCCTCCTGGAGTGCCAACCCTATGACCCACCGGCCCTCTTCGGCGAGTTTGCTGTCAGGGAATGAATTGACGAGTCGCTCGGCGGATTCGGCGAGCTTTCGATGGGCGTCCGGGGACGGATGTTTTCCGGAAATCACGCGTCTGCATTGATAGGCGACTTCCGCGGCACGCTCGGATTGCCTGGGCGGCAGTCCGTCGGCAAGCGCCTGGTCCATCGAATCGGCGGCCTCGTCATACACCTCCTGTGCGAGGTAGCAGATGCCGAGGTTGAAGCGGACATGGGCATTGCGTTCGCTGCCGAGCGGCCGCTTCAACAATGTCTGCCACGCGTCGATCGCCTCCTTCACACGATCATTTTCCATGAGGCGACTCGCCGTGCTGAAAATCTCATCATCGCCAAGCCGGGAAAAGTCCTGTCCACGAATGTCGAGCAGGCCCAGATAAACGCCCGCCAGCTCGTGCCAGGCGCCGCCCTGCATGGCGATCTTGTTCAGGGCCGTCGTCGCGCGCTCGCGATGCTTGAGCTGCTCGGCGGGAGGCCACTGCGGCGACTGCGAGGCAAGGATGTCCGAATAGGCGAGCATGAGCGGCGCAATGCCCAGGTAGAATGCTTCGTTGGCGGCGACGGCGGATTGCGCGGCGGCCGCCAACGCATTCCACTCTTTTTGTGCCTTGTCCGTGTTGCCGGACGCCAGGAAGAGACGGGCCTTTTCGTGTCGGGCCCTGGTTTGAATGGCCGGGGCCGCCGTCGAATCAATCACACGATTGAAGGCGATTTCAGACTCCGGGTAGCGGCGGAGTTCGCGCAGTGCGATGCCCACGCCGATGGCGGCGTTATACTTATTGGTGTCGTCCTTTGAAGAGGAAGCAATCCGATCGAATGCATCCAGCGCCGACAGGAGCCTGTTCTTCCCCGATGGGGTGGCCGCTCCCTCGATCTGGCCGAGGTAGAGTTTCGTCCATGCGCTGATAACGGCATGCCTGGCGGCGAGGCGCGGGATCTTGTTGCCGAGCCCCAGCAGGAGGAAGTCCTGCTCGCGCGTGCGCATGCCGACCTTGAAGTCGTCGAGCCGAGTTGACGCGGTTTCGAGCAGCTTCTCCGCGTCTTCGAGCAATTCGACGAGCCGGGCTCCATTGAAGTCCAGTCCGCTCGTCATCTCAAATCGATCCAGGTCCGGTGCGCAGCGCTGCCGGAGGATGAACTCGGCATACTCAATGCGCCAGTCGCAGACGTTGAAGCTTCGGCGCAGACCCTTGAACCACTTGGTGGAATTCTCAAGGGCAATGGCCTTGCGATAGTAGCTTGCCGCCTTCCTGGTGAACTTTTCGCTGACCGACTGCTCGGGCGCATCAGGGGCCGCCTGTGCATAGGCACGAGCGATGTGGACGTAATAGGTCTTTGGAGCGTTTCGAAGCAGGGCCTCGACGAGTTCGGGCATTCGCCGACGTGTCAGTTCCTGGACCAGCTTCCGCTCCTCGGCTGCGAGCTTGTCCTCCGGCTCTGCGCGAACGTCGAGGACCGCCTGTGCCCACAGGCGCGATGGGTTCATGGCGGACATGGCCAGGATGCACGCAAACCCCAGGGTGAATAGGTGCCCGCGAGGGCCGATTGAAGTTGGATGAAGAGTTGCCTGGTGCTTCATGGCTGGTGAGCCGCCGCGATTTCGCCGGGCCCGACGACAAGTTGAACGTTGGGCATGCCGGCGCGAACGCAAGCGTCCATGGCGTAGACGACGTCTTCGTATCGAATGACCGGATCGACCGCGAGGAGAACGCGACCGGCGGGGTCGGCTCCGGCCTCGACCTTCTGAACAAGGAACGCGTAAAGGGCCTCGAATCCCTCTTCTGACAATTCCTTGCCCATGACAAGAATGCGGCACTGAGCGCTCGCCTCGCGCGTCACCAGGGCGATGCGGACCTGCGGCACGATGGAGACGGAGGCCGCGCCGCCCGGCCCGACCTGGGCGGGGAGCTGCGACGGGAGCACGCCTTCGGACAGGGCAAAGCTGGTGCCGAGCATAAAGAAAATGAGAATGACCATCACGACGTCCACCATCGGGGCGAGGTTGGGGATTGAGGGCCCAGACGGTCGGCGCGCGCGGTGCATCTTCGATCGCATCATGGCGTTGTCTCCTCGGTGGCCGCGCTGAATGCGATGTTTTGAACGCCGGAGGCGAGACAACCGGCGAGGACATCCTCGATGTATCGATAGTGTACGGACTTATCGGCGCGGAGGACGCAGTTGAGCTGCGCGTTGGCAGCAGCCTCGCGCGCGATTAGCTCGACGACGCTCGTTTCGTCCAGCGGCTGTTCTCGGATCAGATAGGTCGGCGCGGCAGCGGGGTCGGCGGCCGCGCGGATGTTGATCACGAGGCGGTCCGCGAGCAGCGCGGAATCCAACTCGCGGGCGGACCTCGCCGGGGGAAGATCGATGCTGCTGGTTTCCTGCTGGACCATCTTGGTGGCGACCATGAAAAAGATGAGCAGGCACATCATGACGTCGACCATCGGGGCGAGGTTGAGTTCCATCGGGGTCGTATGGAGGGGTCGGCGCATGATGACGGAGTATCGCTCCTATCGTGACGTCGCGGTGGGCTGCGGCAAGCTGGGGCCGCTCGACTGGGCAGAGGCGTCCGGCGACTTGGAGGCCGCGGCTGACTGTCGGCCTTCCGGCTTGGCAAGTTGCGGCGCCGGAACGGCAACCGGGGACTGCGGCGCGGCGGCGGAGGCCGCAGGCGTCGAGCTCGACGGCATTCCGACGGCAACCGGGCGGAAGAACTCGAGCAGGTCAATCGCCGCGGCGTGGGCGGCGACGGTCATGGCATCGACACGGCTGCGGCAGATGCCGAAGAAGCCGAGCGAAATGATGGCGACGGCCAATCCGAGAAACGTATTAACCAGGGCGAGGCTGATGCCGCCGGCGAGGTTCTCCGGCTTGTAGGCGCCGTGTGCGGCCTGCATCTCGCCAAAGGCCTCGATCATTCCCAGCACGGTTCCCAGGAGCCCCATGAGTGGCGCGAGGTTGCCGATCACGTTGAGCGCATCGACCTTGCGGAAGAGCCGACTGCTCCACGCGGCGCCGCGTTCGTCGGCGGCCTCGTGCATGGCGTCGAAGCCGTGCCGGCCGTGGCGAAGGGCTGTGGACATGACATCGGCGAACATCGTGCGACTGCCCTGGATGGCCTCAATGGCTTCCTTAAATCGGCGTGCCTCGATGTGTTGGCGGGTGTTTTCGATTTCATGCTGGGGGGACATGGTGGATCGGCGGATGGTCCAGAAGTGCTCGATGATGATGGTCACGGCGGCGAGCGACAAGACGAGAATAATGACGCCCGGCCATTCCGCGCCGTCTTTAAGCACGCGCAGGAACGATCGGCCCGACTCGACGGGCGCATCGGCCGCAAGGGCGGGAGCGGCGAAGGCGTGTATCGCTGCCATTAAAATCAGAGCCCGCACGGTCGTCATACGAATCCTCATGAGGCAGATATCAATAGGTCGAACCGTAACAGAACAGTGTCCCATTCCGCACATCGATACTTTCATTTGAAAGTGGCCCAATGATCATATCGTGCTAGAGATCCTCCTGGCGGACGTGCTTGTAAACGCCGCCGTTGTCTTCCGCAATGCTCCGCAGCACGCGCTGGCCGTCGCCCATCGTGTCGTACACGAAGAGGATGGTGTTGATGATGGTTTCACGATTCTTGTTCTTGCGTTTGATGGTACTGGTGATGCGGCGATTCTGCTCGCCGAAGTCGCCGTCGGAAAGCAGGAACAAGACATCGGGTTTGTAGCCGAGGGCCGTCTGAATAGCGCTGAGCGGCTGGGTCTGCCCGCTGGGAATGATGGCGGCGATCGCGTCAAAGACTTTTCGCTTGTTCTCCAGCGTGGCGGGTACAAGCTTGGTGAACATCAGCGTCGCGTCGCCCTCGTTGAACCAGATGACATTGAATTGCTGGTCGCGCTCCAGGGAGCCGATGGCCTGCATCAACTCGCGCTGGAGCAGCTTGAAGGTGTCGGCCATCGAACCGCTACGATCCATGACATAGACGATTGATCGGGCCTTCTGACCTTCACCGACGCCCCAGAGGCTTCCGACGGGGCCGCCGCCCGCGAGGTCGCGGTCGCCCAGACCGGTTCCGCGACCGTTCTCGCCGCCGGTACCGGTGCCGGTTAGATCGGTGCGGCTGATGGGTCTGGATGCAAGGCGAGCGAGCGAGGTGCCAGAGGCCGACAATGAGGCGGCGTCCGGTGGGGATTGGTTGGCGATCATGTCCGCGAGTGAGGCGGCGGGGGCCGGAGCGCCGGCTGCTGTAGCGGAGTCGGGTCGGTCGATCAGGGCGCTACCCGGGAAACGGAAACCGCCGCTGCCGGTCGGTATGTCGGCGGCGACGATCTGGGCGTGGATCTCCGGAGGGGCGGCGCGAACGATTGTGCCGACGGACCAGGTCACAAGACCGAACAGGGCGGCGACGATCGCGTGCGAAACAAGGCTGAGGCCGAGCGAGCCCAGTGTGCTGACCGGGCCGAGTGAACGGCCTGAGGCGGCAGATTCACCCACACCCGGCGGTGAGGCGGCATTTTGAGAATCCGCGCCGCGGGAGGTAGCGGATTCGGGCGTGAGCCGGGCGGCGATGAGTCCTTGCGCGACTGGCTGATGCGTGGGGCGATCATCGGCGAGGGTCAAGGGCGGCCTCCGGCAGGAATGTCTCGCATGGCGCGCGTTTCAGTGAGGAACGCTTCAGGTGATTATATCCACGTCCGAAGGGCTATCAAATATGGATGAACGCCGGCCAACCGTTGTGTCGGCACAGGATTGCGATGGAACGCTCGATTATCAGCGAGACTGCCGATCGCAGGCCTCAACTGTGTTCTGCAGGAGCATGGCGACGGTGACGGGCCCGACGCCGCCGGGGACGGGGGTGATCGCCGAGGCGACCTGGGCAACTTCGTCGAAACGGACATCGCCGACTGTGCGGGTGCGTTCTGCGCCGTCCGAATCGATGAGCTTGACGCGATGAGTGCCGACGTCGATGACGATGGTGCCGGGTGCAACATGTTCGGCACCGATGAGGCCGGGAACTCCGGCGGCGACCAGGAGGATCTCGGCGCTACGGGTGTGCTCGGCGAGATCTCGCGTCCGGGTGTGGCACTGAGTGACGGTGGCGTTCGCGTTCAAGAGCAGCATGGCCAAGGGCTTGCCGACGATGACGCTGCGGCCTATGACGACGGCATCGCGCCCGGCGAGGTCGGGCATATGGGCGCGGAGACATGCGAATGCGGCGGCGGCCGTGCAAGGTACGAGGGCTTTGCGGCCCATGGCGAGCAGGCCGAAATTGGCGGGGGCGACGCCTTCGACATCCTTGTCAGGGCTAATCTGTCGCTGGAGCTTGAATGCGTCGAGGGGCGACGGAACCGGCAATTGGAGAATGATGCCGTGGACCTTTGCGTCCTCGTTGAGCTTCCCGATCGCGTCGATCGCCTTGGATTCGGTCGTGCCGGCGGGTAACGGAGTCAGGCGATACTCGACGCCGACATCCTCGGCATGCTTTGCCTGAGACCGCGCGTAGCTTTCGGCCGAGGGATAGTCTCCGATGAGGATCGCCGCAAGGCAGGGCTTGCGACCGCGCAGTGCAAGGGCTTCGGCGCGAGTGGCGATGTCTGACTTGATCTTCGTCGCGAGGGCCTTTCCATCGATGAGCTTGGCGATCATGCCGCGATTCTCAATCGGGCACGGGCAATTATCAATCCGGATTTATTTGAGCGCCGACATGTATTCCAGCCAGGCGAGTTGAAACTTGGCGTCCGGCCTGCCAAAGCACTTTTCGAACGCGGCCCCGTCCGAATCAGCCGGTGACGGCCGGTCGGTCTGCGGTTGCTGAAGAAGTCGGACATACACGGCGAATTCGCGCGGCTTCTCGTTGATCAGGAAATGCACCAGTCCCCAGGCGGCGGCGTAACCCACCGACGGCTGCTCGGCGCCGGGGCCGAGTAGTTTGGAGTCCGTAATCAATGTGCGGACGGTGAGCTTCGGGTCCGACCAGTCGATGTCCCGAAAGTCGGCCAGGCGGTTTGCGTTGATGCGGCTTACTGATTCGAACTGCGTCGCCAGTCCTTCGCAGAGCCAGCGCAGGTCCTTCATGCGCGGCGTCTGTATGCCGAGATTGGCCAACGATTGATGAGCCAATTCATGTCGTATGACGGTCTGGTTGATGAGATTCTCGTGTTCGAAAAGCGCATTCGTCATTTGCACGATGGCCGTAAGTCGCTGACCGAGCTGTTCCTCCGTCAGATTGTTGAGGATACCGGCGTCTCGGTCGGCATTGAATCTTGCCCGCGCAGTCTCCAGCACCGTTCGCTTTTCACGCATGAGGGACGAATTGGCGTAGTCATAGCCGAAGCAGACCCCGGATTTGTGATCGAAAAAGCCGGGAGCGTTTTCATTCAAGGAGAATCCCGACGCTGCTCCGAAGCGCTTGTAGTCCTCCCATTTGTTGAAGAACACAACGGTCATCTTTTTGCCCGGCCGAGTCGTGCCTAGTTCCAGGCGACCTGCAAACTCAATAACACGCTGATAGACGTCGTCGGCCGTCCTCATGATGACTTCAGACTGGTCGGCGGAGTCAGAAATGACGCAGAAGTGTCTACCGTAGTCGGCACTGAAGCGACTTCCCAACTCACTCAAGAGTGTCCGGGCGAGCTCTGTGTCAACCGCCGGTCCGCCGACGGATGGATCACCCAGCGCGATGGTGACAAACAGGAGCGTCGGAGCGAAGAGCATCAGCAAATGTTAGCACGCGGTGTGACAGGGCGTCGCGGTCATTCGGCGGCGACAAGCTCGTGGCCCTGCCGGGGGGCGTTCTTGTCGCCCTTGTAGGCCGTCATCGGGATGGTCTTCTCGCCGAGAAGCGGCTGGAGATACTTTGCCGCAGCCGGCAGGGCGCGATCGGCATCGGCCAGGCCGGGGTTCCACAACTTGGGCCACTCGAAGCACAGATATTCGCGATAGCCGATCCCCTTGAGCAGTTGGACCAGCCTCGGAATCTCGACCGAGCCCTCACCGGGGAGGACATGGCTGGCGAACGCGCGTCCATCGAATTTGGCGTCGGTCAGGTGTATGTGTCCGATGCGTGCGGCCAGGCGGGGGATGGAACTGGTCGGTCGTTCGCCGCGCGTCAGCGCCGCCATCGGGTTCCAGCAGCACTTTACGGCGGGCGAGTTCGCGGCATCGACGAGGTACCACATCGCCGGGCTGTCAGTGAAGTCACCGCTGTTTTCAATAAGGATGGTCACGCGGTGAGCAGCTGCGAAGTCAGCGAGTTCGCTGATGGCCTTGGCGATTCTGCCGAGGACGACTTCGCGACGCTCGTTGCCGATCAGCCAGAAGCGTGCTTTGGGAATCTCGGCGCCAAAGACACGTACGAAGGGGCAGCCCAGCTTGCCTGCCAGTTCGATGTATTCGCGCACCTGGGCCTGATTCTGCGCGACTTCCCGCGCGTCTCGCATATGGAAGGCAGCGGAGGTCGCCAGACACACCAATTCGACGCCGGCGTCGCGCATCAACTTGCCGACCTTGGCGGGGTTCGATGCGAGCTGCGGCGCCAGCGGCAGGTGCATCTGCCCGTCGAGGCTGCGCAGCTCCAATCCTTGATAGCCGTACTCCTTGGCCTTCTCGACCAGGGTGACGATGTCCCAGCCGGGGCAGGCAACGTTGCTGAAAGCGAGTTTCATGAATCAGGCTCCGGGAAAACGTCAGGACGTCGGCTTATGAAAGCACTTAATCGAATCGTGTCCAATGGGTCGAAACGATAGGGCAGGGGGCATTCCGCGTCAAAGAACCGACATCTCCGGCTTCAGGCCCTGCGCAGAACGTATAATGTTGTCCGGGAGAGATGAATGGCTGACTCGGATCATCCTGCAGAGAATTCGCGAAACCGCGTCGGTGGGATCGTACATACCTATCTCGGGTACGACCCTCAGCGGTTCCCGATGCCTTCGGCCACGCCCCCGGACATGGTGACGCCCGCATTCGAACATCTCCTGGAGTACGGCAGCCTTCGAAACCTGACCGAAGAGGAACTGGCGGAGGCGATCGAGCTGGACCCCTCCCAGATCACCGGGCTCGGGCCGAGCATCAGTTCGCTCATCGCAATGCTCGAAGAACGCAAGCGAAAGATTCTGGAGACTTACGAGACCACCGCGGCGCGCGATGACGCCGAGCGCGAGTTTCAGCAGGCGGCGCGAGAGACGGAGCCGCCGAAGAACCGGCAGCAACAATTCGACAAGGCCGTTCGCGAAGGCCAAATCGCCGACCTCGAGCGAATGTGGTATCGCGAGGATCAGCGAAGCGAGTTTGCCCGGCAGTTGGTGTCGCTGATGGACCGGCTTGGGGCCCGTTACGAGGTCGAGCAGTTGGCTGCGAAATACCCTTTCACCGGTCGGCGTCCGATGTCGGTCGAGCAGGCGATTGAAGTGAAGGAGGAGTTGGAAACGATCGACCGGCTGATCGAGCAACTGAAGGAGGCGGCGAAGAACGCGAAGATATATCTCATCAACATGGAAGAGCTGGGTCGATTCGCCGACGAGGAGCAGATCGCAGGACTCGATCGCATTCGGCAGCAGGTGGAAGAGATGCTACGGCAGCTCGCCGAACAGCAGGGCCTCCAGCAGGAGGGCGGCCGATACCAGCTTACCCCGAAGGCCTTCAAGCTCTTTCAGTCGAAACTGCTCGACCGCATCTTCGCCGATCTCCAGGCGGCCAAGAGCGGGCGGCACGCGCAGCCCATCGTCGGCGACGGCGTGGTCGAGACGCAGCGGACCAAGGCGTACGAATTCGGCGACAGCCTGGCGAACATGGACGTCGGCCAGTCGATGATCAACGCGATGATCCGCGAGCGCACGACGCTTCATCAAACGCCGAGCGCCGAAGAAATCGCCTGCATCGCGCCGTCGAATTCGAAAAGTCCCAACCCTGCGGGGCGGATACGGCTCATGCCCGAGGATATCGAGATCCACGTCACGCGCAACACGCCGAAGTGCGCGACCGTGCTATGCATGGACATGAGCGGCTCGATGCGATTCAAAGGGCAGTACGTTAATGTCAAGCGAATGGCACTCGCCCTGCACGGGCTCATCCGCAGCGAGTATCCCGGAGACTACGTCGATTTCGTGGAGATGTTCACCTTCGCAAAGCGCCGACATATCTCCGAGGTGCCGCAGCTCCTGCCCAAGCCGGTGACGATTCACGAGCCGTTCGTGCGGCTCAAAGCGGACATGAGCGACGACCGCCTCACTGAGCGCGACATCCCGCCGCACTTTACGAACCTGCAACACGGTCTGCAGATGGCCCGGCAACTGCTGCAGGTGCAGGACACGCCCAATCGGCAGATCATTCTCATTACCGACGGCCTGCCGACGGCGCACTTCGAGGAGAAGTGGCTGTACCTGCTCTACCCGCCGGACCCGCGAACAGAACACAGCACGCTCCGCGAAGGCCACCTTTGCCGCGAGCAAGGCATCACCATCAACATCTTTCTGCTTTCGAGTTGGTCGCAGACCGAGGAGGACGTGAAGTTTGCCTATCGACTGGCCGAGGGAACCAGCGGCCGCGTCTTTTTCGTCGGCGGCCGGGAACTGGATCGCTACGTCGTCTGGGACTACGTCAAACGCCGACGGTTCATCATCGGTTAGGCAATCGCAGCCGCGATCGACTTCATCGCTTCTTTCATCGTGCGCCCCGGAGCCATGCCGATTTCGGCAGAGAATCTCGACGAATCGAGGCTCACATCCGCCGGACGAGGTTCCGCGAATTGCATGTCTGACTGGCGGCTCGGAACGATGGATGGACTTGAGATGCCCAGTGCCTCTGCCATGACGCCACCCATCTCCAGTCGGCTCATTCGCGCAGGCCCGCCGAGGTGCAGGATGCCGTGATAGTCCGAGGCGGCAGCGATGCGCGTTGCATCGGCTGCGTCCTCCAGCCAGATCGGCGTGCGAAATTCGTCCTCAAAGAGCTTGAGCGGCCTGCCCGTCCGCAGCGATTCGATCTGCTGCAGAAACGTCGTCGGCCGATTCACCGCCGGCAGTCCATACATCAGCGCCGGTCGAACAACGACTCCCCCTTCGTAGGCGAGAACGATTTTCTCCGCCTCCACTTTCGATCGGGCGTAGACGGACAGCGGCGATACCGCATCCGTCTCGCGGTAGGGCGCCGAGGAACCATCGAACACCAGGTCGGTCGATGTAAAGGCGAATCGCGCCCCGATCTCCGTCGCAAGCTCCACCAGGGTCCGCGTCGCGTCCACGTTGACCCGCTGCGTCACGTCCGGCGACTCGTAGGCAACCTGAATGCTCGTCACCGCCGCCGCGTGAACGATGATGTCCGGGCGGTGTGAACGAACAATCTCGCGGAGGGCCGTTGCGTCGGTCAGATCGCCGCGTATGCAGCACCCGCCATCCGGCTGCGGGCCGTTGGCGGAGGTCAGTCCGATCGTCTCCGAGCCGCATTGTGCGAGCAGGCGCATCAGCACGCTGCCGAGCTGGCCTCCCGCGCCCGTGATAAGCCACTTTCCGGCCAAGTCGGACCCCTTTGCGTCCCTGCACTTCGTCGAATCATCGGGTACTGGTAAAGTTTGGATTAAAAAGACACGGGCGAGACGCCCGTACCACCCAAACTTTACCAGTGCCAATCATCGCTCGCCGTCTACAATCGACGGAGATTTCCGATATGATACAGGAGCGAGCCGAAGTCAGCAGTTTGCGCCCGTCCCGGCAGCCCCTTCGAGCGAGGCACCCATGCCGCCTCTGCAAATGTCAGTGCGTTCGCCCTCATCTCGCGGCGTCCGAGGCGTCGCCGGTCGTAGCGCGTTCACTCTCATCGAATTGATCGTTGTCATGTCGATCATCGCCCTCGTCATCAGTCTTCTGCTCCCGGCGCTGTCGTCATCGCGCAGCGAGGGCACCAAGGTCAAGTGCCTCGTGAATCTCAAGCAGATCGGCCAGTGCCTGTCGATGTACAGCGACGAGGACGAGCAACATTACACGACGCCGGTGCATCCGATGGCGGAGACCCGCTGGCTTTACGACGGCGAGTATGAGTACGGCGGCAATACCGGCGTGGGAGTTTTTCGCTCGGCCGACTTTGTCAAGGAAAACCGCCTGCTTAATAAGTACGTCTATGTCGACGGGGCCGGCGCCGAGTTGGCCTTGTTCAAATGCCCCAACGATCGTCCCATCGAGGATGTTGGATCGGGCGGCGTCAATTTCGAGCCGTACTTCCTGCACTCCAGTCGATCACACCTGAACGTCTATCAGATCACCGGAACGAGTTACCGGTTGAACAACCACATCGACTTCACCGGTACTCAGGAGCCTGCATTTCAGCAGAGTTTCTTCGGCCCGTACCTCCGCACGAATACCAAGGTCCCCGACCCCGGGATGACGGTCTTGATCGAAGAGACGGTTTCCGAGGTGGCCAAGTGGAATCCAAACCGTCAGGTGCTCGGCTGGCACCGAAAGCCCAACGTGTTCAATGTTGCCTTTGCCGATGGCCACGCTGGTCCGATCCGCCTGAGCGGACAAACCGGCGGTACCGACCCGACGGGGAACTATTGGCTGCGGCGAGGCGAGGGGTGGCGCATGGACTGTTACCCGTCGGCACCCGTTTTCGACCGGCCGCGGCGGGGACCCTAGGGCGTAGTGCCTCAAAGTCATGCTCAATCAACAGTTAGCATCGTCCATGAGCCCGTCGGCCCTCCGCCCCGTCCCGTGAATCATTTCCCTGGGTACCGCCCCTGTCCGGGGGTGCTTGCAAGAAGCCCCTCCAGCCGCTACAAAGCCAAGTTTAGTCAACAGGCTGCTGATTCCAAGACACGGTAACTGTGCCGTAAACAGTCGCCGGCACAATAGATAGCAACAGCTCGCGGATCACGAACACGGCACGGTATGAAGTTCATTCTGATTGATCGCATCCTGAGCATCGAGCCACCCAGCCGCATCGTTACGCGAAAAAATCTGACGCTGGCGGAGGAATACCTCGCGGACCATTTTCCGACCTTTCCGGTGATGCCGGGTGTCATGATGCTGGAGGCCATGGTCCAGTCGGCGGCGTGGCTGGTTCGGGCGACGCAGGACTTTTCCAAGAGCATGGTCGTACTGGAAGAAGCCAAGAACATCAATTACAAGAGCTTCGTTGCCCCGGGTCGGACGCTCGAAGTGACAGCCGAGGCGATAGAGATTTCCGAAGGGTTGAGCCAGTTCAAGGCCTTCGGGATGAGCGACGGACAAGAGATGGTCAAGGCCCGCCTGACGCTGCGGCACTATAACCTGTCCGAGAAGAATCCGGCGCTGGTCGACGTTGACGAGAAACTAGTGGTCGCGGCACGCAGGGTGTTTGATCTGGTCGGAGGACCAGCCGCGACGAGGACGGCGGCAGCGCTGGCCGTCGGCAGCTAACGAATTGAGAATGTCCCAGGGAGGACGCTGAAGATGGCGATGAGTCGAGATGATGTGTTTTCAAAGGTCAAGGAAGTTCTGGTTGACGCGCTCGGCGTGGACGACGACGAAATCAAGGAGGACGCCACGCTGACGGGCGATCTCGGCGCCGAGTCGATCGACTTTCTCGACATTGTGTTCCGTCTGGAGAAGACGTTTTCGATCAAGATTCCAAGAGGCGAGCTCTTCCCCGACGACATCCTGAACAACCCCGAGTACGTCGAAGGCGGCAAGATGACCACCAAGGGTCTCGACACCCTGAAGAAGGCCATGCCCCACGCCGACTTCACTGAGTTTCAGCGGGATCCTGACGTCGCCAAGATGCCGAACCTGTTCACCGTGAAGACGATCGTCAACTACGTGACGACGAAGATGGCGGCCTAGGGGGCGTGCTGCGTTGCGTTGGATCTGGATCGACAAGTTCACCCATTTTGAATCCGGCAGGCGCGCCACCGCCATCAAGAACGTCAGCCTCGCCGAAGAGCACCTGCACGACCATTTCCCGGCATACCCCGTCATGCCGGCCAGCTTGATTGTCGAGGGCATGGCCCAGACCGCGGGAATTCTCGTCGGTGAGGCCCGCCAGTTTCAGGAAAAGGTCATTCTCGCAAAGGTCAAACGGGCTCGCTTCGAGCGCGAGGTGCGCCCGGGCGAGCAACTGCGCTACGAGGCGGAGATTGAGCAGGTTTCTCCCGAGGCGGCGAGCACGGTCGGTCGGGTGTTTGTCGATGGCGAGCCGCTGGCGGAGATCGACATCGTCTTCTCGCACATCGACAACAACATGAGCGGCCTGTCCTTCCCCGAGGAGAACTTTGTCTTTACCGAAGACTTCAAGTCACTCCTTCGCACCTATAATGTGACCGTCGATCAGAAGTAAGGCCTGCTGAGCCCCTTTAGCTACAGGATCGCCATGAAGAAGCACCGTGTCGTTATCACTGGACTGGGGGTCGCCTCTCCGTTGGGCCTGGGCGCCGTCGAGACATTTGAGGCCCTGGTCGAAAAGCGCTGCGGCATCGATCGCATCGCCGCATTCGATCCCAGCCACTTCACGTCGCAGATCGCCGGCGAAGTCAAAAATGGCAATGTGAAAGATTGTGTCCCCAAGGGCTACCGCAAGGCCACCAAGGTGATGGCCAAGGACATCGAGCTTGCCGTCATCGCCGCCTATCACGCCGTCCGGGATGCCGGCGTCCAGACCAAGTGCCTGGTTGAGCGCGGCGAGGCCCAGGCGGCGGATGTCGATTCCACGCGCTTCGGCGCGAACATCGGCGCAGGCCTGATCTGCGCGGACCTGACCGAACTGGCCGGGGCCCTGTCCACCGCTGCAGAGCGACCGGACGCGGCACAGGATCGGGGCTTCTCACTGAAAAAGTGGGGCACCGAGGGGATGAGCAACCTGACACCACTTTGGCTGCTCAAGTTTCTTCCGAACATGCTGGCCTGCCACGTGACCATCGTTCACGACTGCCAGGCCCCGAGCAACACGATCACCTGCGGCGAGGCCAGCAGCCATCTGGCGATCGGCGAGGCCTATCGCACCATCGAGCGCGGCGCAGCCGACATCTGCATCTGCGGCGGCGCTGAGAGCAAGGTCAACCCAATGGGTCTGATGCGGCAGTCGCTGCTCAACCGGCTCGTGACGGACTCAAACGAAAACCCGGCGCAGGCCTGCCGTCCCTTCGACAAGGATCGCAAGGGCGCGGTCATCGGCGAGGGCGGCGGACTGCTGATCCTCGAGGAGTTGGAGCGTGCCAAGGCGCGCGGAGCTCGCATCTATGCCGAGGTCGTCGGCTTCGGCGCATCCGTGAATGCCAAGAACTGGCTGGAGCCCCAGGCAGACGGCCGCGGCCTCGCCCTGGCCATTGGCAAGGCTTTGAAGGACGCAGGCGCGAATCCCACAGATGTCGGTCTCATGAACGCTTTCGGCGTCGGCACCGTTCAGCACGACGCCTCCGAGGCGGCGGGGATCAGGAACGCGCTGGGAAGTGATGCGGGCAAAGTTCCGGTCCTGGCGACCAAGGGTTCGCTCGGCAACTGCGGCGCCGGCAGCGGGGCGATTGACCTGGCGATGCTCACCCTCGCCATGTCGCGCGGGGTCGTGCCGCCTTCGCTCAACACAACAATCGTCGATCCGGCCTGTGAGCTCAATGTCGTCCGCGGCGATCCGACCGACTGCCACGCCGAACTCGGTCTCTCCGTGGCCAGCGCCCTATCCGGCGGACAAACCGCCGCTCTGCTCATTCGGAGGTATCACGCATGACGCGGCGAGTCGTCGTTACAGGTATGGGATGGATCACACCGCTCGGTCACGATATCGAGACGGCATGGAAAAAGATCCTCGGAGGTGAGAGCGGCATCGCTCCCACGACGATCTTTGACGCCGGCACGTTCCCCACTCAGTTCGCCTCCGAGGTCAAGGGCTTCGACCTGCGCAAATTCATCGGCCCCGATTACGAATTGCACAAAGGCGTCAGCCGCCAGGCGGGCTTTGCCCTCGCTGCCGCGCGGATTGCCTGGGACAGCAGCGGCTTTGAGAAGGCTGCCAAGCTCGACAAGACGCGCATCGGCGTCTATCTCGGCGGAGGCGAAGGCCCGATGGACTTCGACAACTTCACCGCCGCGGCGGTCGAAGGCTGGAACTACGGCGAAAACACGCTCGACGCTAAGCGATGGGCCGATGTCGCCTACAAGTGCCTGGAGAAGGTCGTCGAGGCCGAGCAGGACCCGAACATGGCCGCAGCTCATATCGCCCAGCTTTTCGGCGTTGAAGGGCCGAACTTCAACACACTGACCGCCTGCGCCGCCAGCACCCAGGCCATCGGCGAGGCGACCAACATGATCCGCCGAGGTGATGCCGACGCCATGATCTCCGGCGGCTGCCACTCAATGATCCATCCCTTCGGTGTGACCGGCTTCAATCGGCTGACCGCGCTATCCACCCGGAACGATTCGTGCATCACCGCCTCGCGGCCGTTCGACCGCACGCGCGACGGTTTCGTGCTCGGCGAAGGCGCTGGCATGCTCATTCTGGAGGAACTGTCTCACGCCAAGGCGCGCGGCACAAAGATTTACGCCGAGGTCAAGGGCTATGGTTCGACGGCCGACGCCTTCCGTATCACCGACATTCACGAGGACGGCCGTGGCGCCATGGCCGCCATGCGGCTTGCCATGCAGGACGCCGGCCTCACCACCGCCGACATCGACTACATCTCCGCCCACGGAACCGGCACGGAGGAGAATGACAAGATCGAATCCAAGGCCATTCGCGGCGTCTTCGGCGATCTGTCCAAGAAAGTCCCGGTCAGCAGCGTCAAGAGCATGCTGGGCCATCTCATCGCCGCGGCCGGCGCTTGCGAACTGATCACGTGCCTGCTTGCCCTTCGCGATCAGGTGATTCCCCCCACGATTAATTACTCGACGCCCGATCCCAACTGCGACCTCGACTACGTTCCGAATGAGGCGAGAAAGACGAAAGTCCGCAATTGCCTATCCAACTCCTTCGGCTTCGGCGGGCAGAATGACACGCTCGTCGTCGCGGCATTTGCCGATTGATGCTGATCGTGGCGAATTATTTCTTGGGGATTCCACTTGTCTGCTATTCCGTTTTCGCAAACAAGATCGTAGACTGAGTATCTGAGACGTCTCGCCCGGGCCTTTTTGCACCTCATTTCGGAGGAACCGGCGATGAATCTATTATTCAATTCTTGCGGGCCGCGTTCCAAGTTCGTGGCGGTTGCGTCACTGAGCGCCTTCGTTTCATCGGCGTATGCGGGATCCTTCACGCGGCTCGGATCGCTTGACCAAACGATCGCATTCAGCAATGTCGTCGCGATATCGCGCGACGGGTCCGCCGTCGTCGGCAACACCGTTGAGAATGGGCATCAGACCGCCTATCGCTGGCAGGCAGGCGCCATGATTTCTCTCGGCAACCTCAATGGTGAATTCACCGAATTCAGCGAGGCGGGCGGTGTTTCGCGTGATGGGTCGGTCGTGTCCGGAATGAGTCTCTCCCCAAACGGGACCGAAGCATTCCGATGGGAGGCCGGCGTCATGACCGGCCTCGGTGATCTTCCCGGCGACATCTTCTACAGCCACGGATTTGAAGTATCGGGCGACGGCAGCACGGTGGTCGGCATCAGCCGAACCGGAGACGTCGGCGATCATCCGTTCCGCTGGGTCGGCGGTGTCATGCACGATGTTTTTGATGATTTCCCCAAGGGGGCCTTTCCGCCGTTTGCCAATTGCATCTCGGATGACGGTTCAACCATCGTCGGCTTTGAGTTTCGATGGCGCATGGGCGAGGTTGAATTCATCGATCCGCCGGATGGAGCGCAATTCGCCATGCCGCTCCAGATCTCCGACGACGGATCAGTCATTGTAGGGCATGCCAGATTCGATTCGTCTCGTACCGAGGCTTTTCGATGGGAGGACGGAGGGTATCAACTGCTCAGCGACCTTCCGGGCGGCGCTCTAGATAGTCGCGCCACGGATGTGTCAGGCGACGGCTCGATCGTCGTCGGCGTGGCAGGCACAGCGTCAGGCATGCGACCGTTCATCTGGGATGACCAGCATGGAATGCGAAATCTCGTGGACGTGCTCACGATGGATTTCGCACTGAATCTCGCGGGCCTGACGCTGACAGAGGCCGTGGGCGTCTCGGGCGACGGCCTAAGAATCGCGGGCAACTCCGTCAACTCGAACGGGCGGCCTGAAGCCTGGTTGGCGGACCTGACTTGCGCCGCAGGCGATTTGAATCACGATGGATCATGCTCGATACAGGACATCGAGCCGCTTCTTGATTGCCTTCTGATGGGAATGCCCTGCGGTTGTGCCGACCTTAACAACGACGGTAATCATGACGGGCACGACATCGCAGTTCTTGTGCAATTTCTATTCAGTGCGTCGAAAGCACTTCCCCTTGATAAGTGAGAGCAGTTTTCGGTTTTTTAGGACGCCCTTCACCGGCGCTATCAGTCCTTGTTCTGTCCCGCCGAGACGATGCGCTCAATTTCTTCAATGCTTAGGCCGCGCTCCACAAGCGAGCGTTTCAGCGCATTGTCAGACTTCGTCTTTTCAATGCCGCGCCACGCCATGGCGATGATTGAAGCGATCGGAATCATGCAGCCCATGACGATCGCGATGTTCGGCATCTTGAAAAGCTCGGCCCAGGCAGAATCTGCAATCAACATGTATCGTCCTCCACCAATCGCGATGACCGAGTAACATCCTCGACGCATCGCCAATCAATGACCAGTCCCACCCATGTATTATTTGAGTATCCGCGAATATTCACCCGAAAAGCGGGCCATATTCCCTAAACCTCGCCGATTCGGGCCGCCAACTGGGCGTCCGTCTTGGCCCCGCGCACGTTGAAATACCGCGCCTCGGGGTGGTGGGCGATGATCGCACTGGTCGATTGCTCCGGCTCAAGCTGAAACTCTTCGCTGAGCTCGATGTCGATTCGGCCGGGCTCCATGAGCGGCCAGAGCTTGGCCTGGTCCTCCAGGTTTGGACAGGCCGGATAGCCGAAGCTGTAGCGACTGCCCTGATAGCCCTGCTGAAAGAGCCGTCGCACTTCGCGGGCGTCCTTTTCCGCGATGCCGAGCTCCATGCGGATCTGCTTGTGCATGTACTCGGCCAGCGCCTCGGTCGCCTCCACGCCAAACCCATGTAGGTGAAGGTAGTCGCGGAAGAGATTCTGCTCAAACCACTGCCGTGCGACGTCACTGGCCTTTCGTCCGACCGTGACGATATGAAACGCCGCCACGTCATACTCACCACTGCTGATCGGCCGGTAAAAGTCGGACAGGCACCAATACGGCGGCTCAGTCTGCCGCGGGAAGCTGAACCGCGCAATCTCCTTCAGCGCCGGTCGCTTGCCTGGTGCGATCGCATCGGCACTCTGCGGCGGCTCGTAGATGATGAGGTCCTGCCCCTCACTGTTGGCCGGCCAATAGCCGTAGATCGCCTGCGGCGCGACAATGTCTTCCTGTGCGCACCGCTTGGCGAGTTCATGAAGAATAGGCCGCACTTCAGCGCGAATGTAGGCATCGTACTCATCCTTCTTCCGGCCGGCGGGCGTATACTGCCACTGCACCCCGAAGAGCATCTTTTCGTTGATATACGGCATGACCGTCTGCAGGTTGATTCGCTCGACGACGCGAGAGCCCCAGAACGGTGGCGTCGGGATCGGATTGTCGATCGCAACGCCGCTTCGCGCCGGCAAAGGGCCCACGGGCACGTTTGACGCGGTGGCCTTGGAGCGCTTGGGGCCCACCTGCGGCCCGCCCGGTTCAAACAGCGGCTGACCCTCGGAGAGTCGCCGCATCAAGGCCAATCCCTCGAAGGCGTCCTTCGCATACGTAACGGGTCCCTTGTAGATCGCTCGCAGGTCATTCTCGACGTATCCGCGCGTCAGGGCAGCGCCGCCGAGGATGATAGGCATCGTGAGGCTGCGCTCGTTGAGCACTTCGAGATCGTCGCGCATGACCAGCGTAGATTTCACCAGCAGCCCGGACAGACCGATCGCATCGGCCTTGTGCCGGTTGAATGCCTCTATCACGTTGGTAATCGGCTGCTTGATGCCGAGATTGTGCACGGTAAAGCCGTTGTTGCTGAGAATGATGTCCACGAGATTCTTTCCGATATCGTGAACGTCGCCCCGCACCGTGGCGAGGATAATCGTGCCCTTGCTCTGGCCCGAGACCTTTTCCATGTGCGGTTCGAGGTGGGCGACCGCCGCCTTCATCGTCTCGGCGGAAGACAGCACGAAAGGCAGTTGCATCTTGCCTGCCCCGAAGAGCTCGCCGACGACCTTCATGCCGTCGAGCAGGAACGTGTTGATGATCTCGAGCGGCTTGTATCGGGTCATCGCCTCATTGAGATCGCCTTCAAGACCGATCCGCTCGCCGTCGATGATTCGCTGCTTGAGCCGCTCCTCGATGGGCAGGTCAGACAGCGATTTTCGCTTTTCGCCGACTTTCTCGCCCTTCTCGAACATCTTGAGATAAGTCTGAAGTGGATCAAACCCCTCGCGCCGTCGGTCGTAGATCAGGTCCAGCGCCGCGTTCCATCGCTCGTCGCTGATCTTGTTGCGCGGGAGAATCTTGCTGGCATGAACGATCGCCGCCGTCAGGCCGCGCTGCATCGCTTCATGCAGGAAGACCGAATTGAGCACGGCTCGCGCCGCCGGCACCAGGCCGAAGCTCACATTGGACAATCCCAGAATGCTCCCGCACCGAGGAAACGCCTTCATAATCCGCTCGATCCCGTCAAGCGTTTCAAGGGCAAGTCGTCGATCGGCCTCGGTTCCCGTCGTGATCGGAAAGGTGAGACAATCAAAAAGGATGTCTTCCTCCGCGATGCCGTATTTCTTCGTCAGCAGATCGTGAAGTCGTTCGGCAATCTCGATCTTCCGATCGGCGACCTTGGCCATCGCCTCAGTGGGGTCTTCATCGATGGTCAGCGCCACGACCGCTGCGCCGTACTTCCGCAGCAGCGGACAGACGCGCTCCAGCTTCTCCTCGCCGTCCTCGAGATTCACCGAGTTGACGATGCACTTGCCACCCGCGCGCTTGAGCCCCGCCTCCAGTACCTGCCACTCGGTGGAGTCGAGCATCAGCGGAACGGTCACGTCCTGCGCATAGCGCGAGACGATCTTGTCCATATCCGGCACGCCGTCTCGACCGACGTAATCGACGCAGACGTCGAGAATATGAGCTCCCTCGCGGACCTGTTCCCGGCCCATGTCGACGAGGCCGTCGATATCGCCCGCCACGAGCAACTCTCGAAACTTCTTGCTGCCGTTGGTATTGCTGCGCTCTCCGACGATCAGAAAGCTGTTGTCCTGTCGGAGCGTAACCGCCTGATAAATGCTCGAGCAGCTCGGTTGTTGCTGAGGCTGCCGCTGTGCCGGAACCAGTCCGCGCACGGCTTCGACCACCGCCTCCAGGTGCGCTGGGGTCGTGCCGCAGCAGCCGCCGACGAAATTAACTCCGTCGGCAACAACGAACTCCTTGAGCCACTTTGCCAATTCCGTGGGAGTCAGGGCGTAGTGCGTCTTGCCACCCACGAGTTGCGGTAGTCCCGCATTCGGCACCACGCTGATGAGCCGCGAGCTATGCCGGCCCAGATGGCGCACGTGTTCCGACATCTCCTGCGGACCAGTTGCACAGTTGATGCCGATGACCTGCACCTGCGGATACGACTCCAGTGTGGTCAGAGCCGCCGCGATCTCGGTGCCGACCAGCATGGTTCCGGTGACTTCGATCGTGACCTGCGCGAAGATCGGCACCTGCCGCGACTTCTCATGCATGGCGAGCGTCGCGGCGCAGACGGCCGCCTTGGCCTGAAGAATGTCCTGACAGGTCTCGATGATCAGCGCGTCCACGCCGCCATCAAGCAAACCGCGCGCCTGCTCGGCGTAGCTGTCCTCGAGAATGTCAAAAGTCGTGTGCCCCAGCGTCGGCAGCTTTGTGCCCGGCCCCATTGAGCCGAGAACGAATCGCGGCTTGTCCGGCGTGGCGAATTTGTCCGCCGCCCGCCTCGCCACCTGCGCGGACTGCTTGTTGAGGGCGTAGGTCATTTCGGCCAGATTGAATTCGCTCAGGACGATCTTGTTGGCCCCGAAGGTGTTAGTCTCCACGCAGTCGCAGCCGATGCGCAGAAACTCCGAGTGAATCTCCTCGATCACCTCGGGCCGCGTGTCGGTGACGATGTCGGTGCAGTTCTCGCAGCCACGATAGTCCTTGTCGATGGACAGATCGTGCGAATAAATGCTCGTCCCCATCGCACCGTCGATGACGATGACGCGCTGCCGAGCCAGGTTTAACAATGGATGATCCAAAATAGCATCCTTCCAGAAGCTGAAGCGTTCAACACATATTGTAATTCTATCGATCGGTCGCGGTCACGAAGATAATCGTATGTTCCGGTCACGCGCATATCCGCGCAGGCGGATATGGGTGCGTCATTCGAGGCAGGCTCGAACCGCGGCGACCGCCTTATCGACCCCGTCCGATGGGATATCCAGATGGGTCACACCGCGAAGCTGGGTCGGCTTCATCAGGCCGCTGAATCGAACGCCGTTTGGCGCCAGCCGATTGAGGAAATCCGCACGCGGCATTTTGGCGCCGCCAATGTCGAACACGACGATGTTCGTCTCCACCGCATCCACATCGACCGATATTCCCTTGATGCCGGCCAGCCCCCGTGCCAGCGCTTTGGCCTTCGAATGATCCTCGGCGAGGCGCTGGACGTTGTGCTCCAGCGCATAAACCCCAGCCGCCGCGATGATGCCCGCCTGACGCATCGCGCCGCCGAACAGGTGCTTATACCGCCATGCCTGGGCGATGAACTCCTTGCTGCCCGCCACGACGCCGCCCACCGGGCAGCCAAGTCCCTTCGACAGATCGATCCAGCAGGAGTCAAACGGCTCGCAATTGTCTTTCGCCGACACGCCCGATGCCACGACGGCATTCATCAGCCGCGCGCCATCGAGATGCAGCATCAGGCCATGCTTTCGCGCGCAGGCCGCGACCGCGCGAACCGCCTCCAGCGGCCACACCCGCCCGCCCTTGAGATTGTGCGTGTTCTCAACGCACACCAGGCGCGTTCGCGGAAAGTGCGGATCGTCAGGACGAATCGCGGACTCGACCTGATCGGCCGTGAAAATTCCCGTCTCGGTGTCGATCAATCGCAGCGAGGCCCGACTGTGAACTGCCGGACCGCCGCCCTCAAAGTGCACCGGGTGCGTACTCGCCTCGAGGATGATTTCGTCGCCCGGTCGACAATGAATGGCGTGAGCGATGAGGTTGCACATCGTGCCGCTGGGCAGAAACAGTGCCGCCTCCTTGCCGGTCAACTCGGCCGTCATTTCCTGCAATCGGTTGACGGTCGGGTCTTCGCGTTTCTGTTCGTCGCCGACCTCGGCGTTTGCCATCGCGCTCCGCATACCCGGTGAAGGACGTGTCTGCGTGTCGCTTGAGAAATCGTAGGGAAAGCTCATCCTGGGAAACCCTTTCTTCAGGCGTCAAACCCGCCCAATATACAACCGATGGCACGGCCCAACCAAGCCTCCCCCCCCGCGCCGTTTCATGCTTGGCCCAGCCCCGAACCGATGATATAAAGAAGGCGGCGGGACGGCCGCCCGATGGTTTGACTCAGAGGATCGGCAAGAGGACACATGCACCGCTTAAATCGAGCCTATCGACGCCGCTGGATCATGCTGGCCGTCATCTGTCTGGGGACGACGGCGCAGCTTTCCACCTGCCGCGAGGATGCCGCCCTTTTCGGCGTGCGAACCGCCTTCAGCTCCGTCACCCTGCCGATCAACACAGCCATTCGGCAATTCTTCTTCGGCGGTTTCTAGTCAGCGAGCTGCTTTGCCCGTCTCCATCCCGCCTTGGCGATTCTCCCATACTTCTTCGGCTTCCGGACGACGGATGTAAAGCGGGATCAAATCGCGTGCCGGTATGAACGCGCCCTGCTCGGCAAGCCGCCAGCCGAGTCTGCAAATGCTTGTCGCGCGGGGTACCCAATAGGCGGAATCAACAACCGATGCCCCGGACGTAGAGATAGCCTCTTTGTGGTACTCGATCCCCTCTCCGGTCACGCTGATCTTCCCGTTGTACCGCAAGATTAATTCCCGCGGACTCGCCAGGTGAGGCGCCTCAATGCCGTGGTACGCACCCTCGCGCCATTCGAACACGGCTGCAAAAACCTGCCCGCGCTTCGCATCCAGCACGACGGCAAGCGGTGTGGGCGGCGGCTCGATGGACGCGCAATTCTCAGCCACAACCGCCAGGGTCGGCACCGCCACAATCTTGGTCGCGCCCGCCAGCGCGAGATGTCTGGCAAAAGCGACGGCGACACGCAGACCGGTGAAACTGCCGGGCCCGATCGACACATAGCATTGATCCACCTTGCCCCTGGGCCAGCCGGCTCGGCGGTAGAGTTCTTCCAGCGAAGGCAATAGCTCGCGCGCATGTTGCGTCTGCGTCGAGAATTCCGCCTCCGCGACCACATTTGGGCCTTCTGCCAGGGCCACGGACCCGCGTCGGCTTGACGTTTCGATGCCAATAATGCGGATCGTCTGCATGAAAACCCCGACTCGCCTGTGCCTTTGCTCCGGCGTAAGATAGTGGCATGCCGGAGCGACGTATAGAGGTTCGGGCTGTTCGCTGAAACGGGAGTATTCGACTGTGGCTGCTTCAAATCTGCGCGTGGAAGACTACGCGGGCGTCACGCTGGTGACATTTACCGATCCTTCGATTCTCGACGCCGCCACGATCGAGCAGATCGGCCGCGATCTTTACAAACTGACCGACGTCCAGAAAAAGCAGAAGCTGGTTCTGGACTTCGCCAACGTTAAGTTCCTCTCGTCGCACGCCCTCGGCGTATTCATCACGCTTCAGAAAAAGGTCGCGGATATCAAGGGCACCATGGTCTTCGCCGGTTTGCGCAAGGAACTGATGAAAGTCTTCTCCCTCACCGGTCTCGACAAGATGTTCAAGTTCTTCCCGACCGATGCCGACGCCTTGGGGTCCTTCGGCGTTCGCCTGAGTTGATTCAGTAATTACCAATTGAACATCGACGATCTGGGCCGCCGACAGAAAGTGACTGCCGAGTGCGAATCCCTCATGCCTCCGCAGGCTCGCAGTCCCAGGTTGCCCCGGCCGCGATAAGCGCCTCGGGCCGCAGGCGGCGCGAAACCGCCGGGTAGCGGGACTCGTCGCCGTACCATTCATCTAGCATGGCATGCCAGTCGGCCGCGGACTTGACCGCGAGGAAGGCACGCTTCACGTCGACGCTGAGCGGGTGAAGTTCGCTGTAGCGAACGCCGAATTTTCGCAGCAGCGGACCGGCCAGCGCCTCGCCGTGCAGCGCGGCGACAAGATCGTAATGGCGGGCCAGGGCGCGGCGCTGCTCGGCGATCGAAGGCGGGGCAATCCCCGCAATGGTCATTTGCACATCTGGGCCTGCATGATCGACCGTCTGACCGAGCAGGGCCCGAAGCTCGCGGAAAATAAAAGGGTTGCCGATGGCCCCGCGGGCGATGGAACAGCCGTCGACGCCCGTCTCGCTGAGCATCCGCACGCAATCCTCGGCGGAAAAGAGATCGCCGCTGCCTAGAATGACCCGGTCGCCGACATGTCGCTTCACCCGGGCCAGAAACTCCCAATTGCTCGGGCCCACGTACCGCTGCCTGACCGTCCGCCCGTGGACGGTGACGGCGGAAAGACCGATCTCAAACGCGGCATCCAGGACCGAAAAGAAATTCGCTTCGCTTTCGGCGGTGTCGTCCATGCCGCGGCGCATCTTAAGCGTGACAGGGACACGACCCCCGACGGCGTCGTAGACTTTGCGGATGATCTCGCGGGCCTGATCGGGTACCGAGAGGAGAAAGCCTCCGCGGCAACGCCCAAGGACCTTGCGTACCGGGCATCCGAAGTTGATGTCGATGACGTCGTAGCCGACCTCGACGAGAACGTTCGCCGCCGCGGCAAACTGCTCCGGCTCGCTACCCATGAGCTGGCCGCCGACGGGGTGGTCGTCCGGCGGGATGGCGAGCATTCGGCGCATCTTCTTGCCAGCCTGGCCGACTAAGCGATCGAGGACGACTTCGTTAATGGCGTAGGGACAACCGTACTCCCGGGCCAGCAGCCGCATGGCGGCGTCGCTGTAGCCGCTCAGGGCGGCCTGAACGAAGGGGGCGTCGAGATGGATGTTTCCAATTCGGAGCATGATTGTTTGCCCATTGTAGCAGGGGGGCGAGGTTGAGGGCACGGGTGCCGATTAGGGCGAAGGCAATGTATAATCCCCGTGGTTGCGAGCCAGTCACGCGAAAGCGTCATACCTTTGAGGAACACATCATGAACCAGAAAGTGAACTCTCTCCGCTGCATTCAACGGGCGCGGGTGTTGGTTTTGGCGGTTTTCGTCACGGGGCTGCTGATGGGGCCCTTGATGGCGGCGGGCGCGGACCCGGCGGAGATTACAAAGCTGCAAAGCAAGCTGCGGACGGAGTATCGCGCTGCCAAATACAAAGATGCGATGGAGACGGCGACGAAGCTCCACGAAATCGTGCCGGATGATGCGGACACGATCTACAACATCGCCTGTCTGCACTGCCTGATGGGGGAGAAGGGCGAGGCCTACGAGTGGCTGGAGAAATCGATCCGCGTGGGATACCGGGACGCGGATCATCTGATGAGCGACGCCGACTTTCGGACGATTCGCGGCGAGGATCGATTCCGCGAAATCGTCGCCGATTTGCGCGCAAACGGCGGCGGCCGAGCCGATGTCGAGGAAAAACCGGCGGCAAAGAAAGATGACAAGCCTGCGAAGAAAGCGGACGCGGGCGACAAGGATGAAGAGCAGGTCGAGGAGATGTCGACCCGCGATCGCGCGATGCGGATCAACGAATTGACCGGAAAGCTGATCCAGACGGCGGGCGAGAAGGATTATGACAAAGCGCTGGAATACGCGCTGGAGGCGGAGAAGCTGGCGCAGAAGGACATGAACGCCGCAACAAAGGCCCTGACCGCCTACAACGTCGCGTGCATGCAGTCGCTGATGAAGCACAAGGACGAGGCGATCGAGGCCTTTGAGCGCGCCGTCCACACCGGTGGGTTCAACGAAAACCTGATCGAGCAGATGAAGGGCGACAGCGACCTCGACTTCATCCGCAAGGACAAGCGGTTCATCCGGATGGCGGAGGAACTGACGAAGAGCGCGGCGAAGAAAGTTGAGCCGGCTACCAAGGTGACGCTGCCGAGGAAATTCGACAAATCGAAGAAGGCTCCGCTGATCGTGGCGCTCCATCCGTGGGGCGGAAACATGAATGAAACGCGCGACCGATGGCAAAAAGTGGCGGACCAAATGGGGGCCATCCTGCTGACTCCGCAGGGGACCTACCAGTTGGGCGACGACGAATACCGCTGGGACATGAGCCTCGACGTCCTGGAGGATCAGGTCATGCAGGCCGTCGAGTCGGTCATGGATCAGTACAAGGTCGATGAGGAAAAGGTGGCGATTGTCGGGTTCTCGCAGGGAGCATGGGCGGCATATCTCATCGCCCTGCGCAACCCAGGAGCCATTCGCGGCGTCATCACAATCGCCGGCAAGTTTGACAAGTCATTTGAAGCCGAGGCGGACGGCGAAGATCTGGGCGACATGCGCTGTGTCATCATGGTCGGTGACCGGGACGACAAGGAGATGCTCGAGTCCAGCCGGCTCGCGGAAAAGGTGCTGAAGAAGTCGGGAGCGACGGTGCGTTACAAGTCTTACAAGGGGCTGGGCCACCAATATCCGAAGGACGCGGAGAAAGAACTGACCGAGGCGGTGAAGTTTGTGTTCGAGTAGCGCAAGCGATCTCGCCTAATTGGGCATTTGATAGAACTCGAGTCGTGCGGGCGTGTCGGGCCGGGCGATCATGAAGGTGTTGAGCACCGAATTGAACGCCATAAACGAGTCCACGGCATTCGTGTTGTCCGCCGCCGTTTGGAGCAGTAGGTGGTAGGGCTCGATGACGCCCGAAGTCATGTCGAAGAAGAAGACCTTCAAGTCAAACGTCGGCACTTCAAATCGCGAATTCGTGGCGATTCGGTTTTTCACCGGGTCAAACGCCATCCCGAAGATTTGTATCCCTGCGCAGATTTCACCGACAACTTGAAGAGTGTCAAGGTCGTAGGTGCGAATCGAGGAACAGCCGCCCGGCCCGCCAAGTAGCATGTTTACGTGCAGGCGGCGGCGAATTGGATCGACGATGACGCCCTGCACATTGTCGTTGACGGAGTCGATTTCCGTGCTGATTTCCGTTCCCAGGTCCACGACGTGCAGTTGATAGTCGCCGGCGAGGAAAAGGCGGTTGGTGTCCGGGTCGATCCCGGCGCCCGGGTAACGCGGCGGAGAGAATGAGGTTCCGGCGGGGCGGTACTGAATCTGTCGGGTGACGCCGACCTGCCCCGGCACAAACTCGTAGACGATGCCGGAGATCCCGTCGCGGACATAACTTAAGTTGCTGATTGGATGCACGACAATGTCGAGAAATGTATCGAGACCGTTGGAGTCGATGCCGCCGGGTGTAATCGCGAAGTCAGGATCAAATCCCACGACCTGATCGCCGGCCGACGCGAGCACGCTGCCGTTGGTGGTCAGACCGAGTGCGTCGACGTCGCGCGGCGCAAGGATGGTCTGGTCGCCGCCGCCCTGCGGAGCGAAGCACAGGCCGTTGATTGCCTGGAAAAGTGATTGTGGGCCGAAGGTGACGGATAATTCGAGGCTGGGGAAATCGACCGGAATCGTGGCCGGATTCGTCGTGTGGTCGATGCGAATCAGCGAATCGGTGAACATCACGCTATCCAGAACGCCAAGCAATTTGATGGTCCAAAGCGTCCCGTCAGGTTTGAAGGCAAGGCTTCCGCCGGTAACCCCCAATGGCAGTTCCGAGACCAGGGCCCCTGCGCCGGTGACGGTGTCGATCGTCACCACCTGAACAGGTCCGTTGCCGGGTGGGTTCAGTCCATACAATTCTCCGTCAAGCGGCGAAAACGAGAGCCCCTGGACATTAGAGAATTCCGTGGGATTCGCACTCAGTGCCCCGACAAGTTCGGCCATTGCCGTATTCGGATTGATCCGCCACAGGTCGTCGTTCACATCCACGGTGTAGAGCATCCCGCTTGCCGGATCGCGCGCCAGACTGAAGACAGAGCTGAGCCCCGCGCCCAGACCGGTATCGCCGATCTGCGCACGCGCGCCGGTAGCCGGGTCAAACTCGAAGAGCGTCGCTTCGCGGCCCAGTGCGAAGATATCAATCACATAAAGTTTGCCGGTATCGGGGTTGTAGTCCATGCCCGTGACAAAGCCGGCGTTCAGCGGCGGCACGATGAAGCTCTCGGGATAGGCGAGGATGCGTGTGATCCGTCCGTTCGCCGGATCGATCTGCGCGAGAAAATCATCGCGCGAATCGAGACCGTAAAACACGCCCCCCGGAGCTTGCAGCGGGAACCAGTCCCGGGTGGAGAGCTTCAGCCTGCGGATGCGATTGTCCACCGCGACGTATGCACGGTCGCGCGCCAGGTCGAGGGCGACGCCGTTGGGTTGGCCGCCCAGGAGCAGTTCAGAAAGCTTGGTCGGCGGCGTTGCCGGCGTCGGAGGCGGAGGCGGGTTCGGAGAGGGATCGACGGGCGGGTCTACCGGTGGCTGCATCACCTGCTGGCAGTCACCCGCCGCAGCCACGAACAGCATCGCCAGAACGCCGATCCCTCTGAGAGTCCGCATATTCATTTGCAGCGCCGTCGGAACCGGCGTCGTTGCCGGTCACCCGATGGACCTCCGAAAGAAATACACCCCTCACCGACCGACCTCACACAGGGATTTCTTTCCTCAGAGGCCCCGGATATGCGGGGAATGCGTTCGGAAAAGGCACTTTATCCGGACGGGACGGGCAGATATGACGCTTTTAGAAGAGCGCGGGCAGGGTCACGCATTGAGCGCGACGCCTTTGGGTTCATCATGATCCGGCAATCAGCCGCCATTCACGCCGCAACCGCGAGAATAGCAAGCAGCCAGTTCTGGCGGAATCATCGTTTCGTAGGGTCTTTGAGAAGTCTGGAAGCGTTGGCCATGATGATTCGCGCTCCGCAGAATCCATGAATGTTCGAATTGCCCACTAATTCTGTACCCAACGAGGGCTCGTATGGGCTCGCGCGCGCCGGACCAGCTTGGCCAAAGCCGCTATATCCTGCAAAATCGCACTTTCCCTGATTGTCCATGCGCTTCAAGTCGGGACTTGCTGTTCTCCTGCCGCTGAAGCCCGGACGCATACGACTTTCGAGAGGCGGTCGGCAACATGCTGGTTTTGGGTTCGACGCGTGGCGTGATCGAGGTGGCGTCGAGTGTTTCCATCGATGATGCGGCGATCGCTCAGTGGGCGCAGAACATGTCGCGAGAGGCCCTGCGCCCCTCGGGCCATGATCTGTTGGGAAAGCTTGAAGGCTCGCAGGCCCAGTTGGCCAACATCGTCTTGCTCATTGACGCGCTGAACTTCTGCTTCTGGTCGAATAATCCGCTGAAGATCGAATGGCGTGGCACGACGTACGAACGATTTCAGGCGATGCTGGTTTCGATTCTGCTCGCGGTCAGGTACGAGCCGGCATGGTTCGACGCCCGATATTGGATAGAGGTGCCGTCGGACGAAATCCGGCAGGTGCTCAGCGGAAAGGGTGAATTGCTTCTGCTGGATGAGCGCGAGCAGATTATTCGCGATACGGGACGCGTTCTTCTGGAGCGCTTCGAGGGTCAGTTTATCAACGCCGTCGAGTCGGTGAGTTCCCGGGCTTGGCCGCTGGCCGTCTTGTTGATGACCGAGTTCGACTCATTTCGCGACGTGGGCAGCTACCGCGGAAGCATCGTCTACTTCATGAAACGGGCCCAGATTACCGCTCTCGACTTGTCCGTCGCATGGCAGCATCGCGACCATCCGCCGCTGGCCGGGCTGGAGGAGTTGACGGCCTTCGCGGACTACCGCGTCCCGCAGGCCTTGCGCCACCTGGGAATCCTGAAACTCTCAAACGAGTTGGCTGCCCGGGTAGAGCGGGAGGAAGAAATCGCCGAGGGCAGCGAAGAGGAAATGGAGATTCGCGCGGCATCGGTACAGGCCGTGGATCGAATGGTAATGGCGCTCGCGACACGGGGAAAAAAGTCGGCGGCGTGGGAAGTGGACTGGTATTTGTGGGAACTCTCGCATGCACCAGAAGTGGCCATCGCCCACCATCGTACGCGGACAATCTACTACTAGTGGGCGTGGCGGACATGCCGGAACCGGCTCCGAACAGGGACTCGGGAGTGCCGATAATTGAAATGTGACTGTGCGGACACTTCAAAAAAACGCTAAGCGCCCCGGGGCTGATCCGGCGGGCCTTCGCCGCGCCCCAGTCGGGCACTTCATCGCCACCTATCACTACATTCGCGAGCGGGATTCCGACGGCGTAACCGGCATCACGCCGCAGCACTTCAAAGAGCAGATCCTCGCGATCAAGTCGCAGTACGAAATCGTGACGGCGCAGGAGTTTTCCGCGCGAGCCGCTAACGAAAATCGACTGGGCCTTATCACGTTCGACGACGCTGTGAAGGATCAGGCCCTCGCGGCGGAGATTCTCGACGAGCTGAGCGTGCCGGGCGTTTTCTTCGCGCCCATGCGGCCGTACTCGGATGAACCGGATCGCTGGTGCGCCCAGCACTTGCTTCACGCGCTTGCAGAGCACCTGGGTTGGCGGGAGTTTGAGCGCCGCGTCGAGCCGCACATCTGCGGCGTGGAGATCGACGTCGCGCGGATGGACGCGCTGTATCACTACGAAGTGCCGCACAAGCGGCGGCTGAAATTTGCCCTTGCCTTTGCTGTGCCGCCGGAGCGGGCATGGACCATCCTGCGCCAGATCAACACCGATGTCGGCCTTCGCTCGGACGATTGGTACATGAGCGAGGCGGAGCTTCGCGCGGTGCAAGCGGCGGGGCACTCGCTGGGCGGTCATGGATTCAATCATGTGCCCTATACATCGCTCTGCCCCAAGGCGCAGGCGGCGGACATGCACCGCGCGGCGGCGACGATGACCCGACTCTTCGGCGCCATGCCGCGGATGCTGGCGTACCCGTTCGGCAGGTATGACGAGACGACGGAGACAATCGCCCGCGGCTGCGGGTACACCATGACATTCGGGACCGACGAGCGCGTGGACGCGAAGTATGTGATGGACGAACTGAGGCGGTGCGGACAGGGAGGCATATAGTAATGGGCGGCGAGATTCGACCTTGCGAAGATGCCAAGCAGCTTCAACAGTACATCAACACCTACTGGCGGCGCGGTCATGTGCTGGCCACCGACGACGCCATGTTTCGATTCACTTACTCGACTCAATGGGTGGATCGGGCTGTATGGCCCGGCGGAATGAGTGTTTTGGGCCTTTATGACAGCGCGCGAATGACCGGCTTTCTCGGGTCGATCGTCGCGCCGTACCCCCGGCCGCAATCGTATTGGCTGGCCCTTTGGCACGTCCTTCCGGAGACCAAGGGCACGGGGCTGGGTGGCAAGCTGCTGGCGAAGATGCAATCCATCGCCGAGGCGTGCGACGGATGGATCGGCACATTCGGGGCGGGGCCCGATGCGCTGCCGGTGTATCTGAAGCGTGGGTTCTGCGTGCGCGGTGCACGGCGCTGGGTTTATTCTCCGGATGGAGAAGTGAAGAAATCGCAACGGACAACAGGCCCTGCGCGGCCGCATTCGGCCGAGACGCTCCCGGGCGACGCGTGGTTTGATCATCGGTTCTGGAAGCACCCTATCTATTCCTATCAATCGCAGTCCGGCGTGGTTTATCGCACCGAGGAAAACGAATGGGGCGTGGTGACGCATGTGTGTCATCATCCCGAGGAGGCGGACCCAACTTTTTCGAAGATCCACGCGGCGGAGTCGGCGAAGGCAAACGGCCGGCGATTTCTGATGGATGCCTGGGGGTTTGATTGTCCCGGCGCGAACTGGGCCCTTGCGCCGGACGACTTGCCGACGGTGTTTCATCCGCCCGAGGCGCGGGGCAGCACGATCTACGCGGTGGGGCGGCCCTTTCTGATGACGCGTATTCACAAGGGGGATTGCGATCAGGATCGACCGAACGGGGCCGCGGCGGCGGTTGGGCAGGCCGCGATGTCGAATGCCGGCTAGGGCGGCATGCGCGTAAGAGCTGCAAAATCGAAGGAGCAAGAAAGGGTCCAAGGGGTCCAGGGGCCGAGGGGTCGAGGGTAAAGACAAGGCGTGGACCGCGCGCAAGTCCTGCAAAATCGAAGGTGACATATGGTGACACACGCGATTTTTTTCGTTTGCAACTCTTGTGGCGGGCATGTGTTGGGGCGGTTCGCGTTTGGGGTGGTTTTTGGGTGGAAACGTCGAAAAATCGAAACGTCGAAACGTCGAAATTCCGCAGAGCCGGGGCCTGAGGTCTGGGGTTGGGATTGCCGGGACCATGGACATCGCGCGCTACCTCGCGGGGCGTGGGTGGATTGATCTCCATGCATGGAACTCTTGCTCCCCGTGCGCGCCTTGATGGGTGCCTTGTTCAAGGATCAGGGCGCGCGAGGTGTGCGTTCGCCCGGTCGGGCGCGCGATGATAGCCGGTGAGTTCAATCACTGGGCCGTCGTGTCTGGCTTTCATTCCTGTCCGGAGGCCGGACGAACCTGGATGACCAGCGCGCGTCCGCCCTTGCCGGGCGGTGAAGCAAGAAGGAGGTGGTTGGGCTCGCTAACCGGTGGTTGAAACCACCGGCCACCATCGTTGGCCCTCCGGGCCCTCGTCGTCTTGAACGGCGGCACGGCGGTCAGCGCTGGCGAGGACTTACAGGCACGCGGTCGTGAGGGGAATATCCTGGCGAACGACTTGGCATGTCGAGGGTATCATGTACGCCTGTGGCTGGGTCGTGCCGGGGCCATCGCTGAGCGGCTTGCCGTTGACGCGACGAGTGACATGGTCGCTCACCGCCATGCGGGCGGATGCGGCATTTGGTATCGTGTCAATGGGACGGCTCCGGAAAGAAGGGAGATAATCATCGTGACACGTTTTCCTCCGCTAGCAATTCAGTCTTCGTGGAGTGAATCACAACGATACTTGAGAGGCGTCAGGATTGAATGTTGGCTAAGACTGATTCACGCTGAATACGATGATGTACGACCTCAACTTGAGGAAGAATCTGCGTTCCTAAGATAATAGTTCTGCTTGCAACATGGGTGAGTAAAATGAAAGAGGGGCTTGGGGAGATAAAACGGGTCAATGTTCGCACACTCTGGCCCAATGAGGCGCACGACTTTACGCCCTGGCTTGCTCAGGAGGAGAATATTGCCCGCCTCGGTGACGCCGTCGGGATGGAGCTGGAAGTCGAGAGCACGGAGACAGCGGTCGGGCCTTATTCGGCCGACATCCTCGCGAAGGAAATGGTCTCAGACGGCTACGTTGTCATCGAGAATCAGTTTGGAAAGACGAATCACGATCACCTCGGCAAGCTTATCACCTACGCATCCGCGCTAAATGCGACAGCCATCGTGTGGATAACTGAGAACTTCACTGAAGAGCATGAGAGGGCGCTTAACTGGCTCAACGATCACACGACCGACGATCTCTCCTTTTACGGCGTTCAATTGGAAGTTTTTCAGATTGACGAATCCCGTCCGGCCATGCGATTCAACGTGATTAGCCGCCCGGCAGCGCTCGCGAAGCAAGTTGCTTCTGCAAAATCGCGTGAAGGCGTAGGAGAGACCCAAAAACTCCAATTGGAATTCTGGACCTTATTTCGAGAGAAGCTATTGGCGGCAAAGGTCATTGCCTCCGCTCAGACTCCCCGTCCTCAGAATTGGTTCAATGTTCCTTTAGGCCGATCCGGCATATTCTTGTCGAATTTCGCCAATACGTGGGAGAATCGAATCGGAATCAGAGTCTATCTTTTCAATCGTTATGCAGGAGGGGCTCTTCCTCAACTGCTCGAACAAAAAGAAGAAATCGAAAGAGAACTGGGCGAGGAGATGATTTGGAATCCAAATCCCGACAAGCGCGACAAAACCATCCTTTTGCAACGTGAAGCAAATTTGTCGCAGCGTAATCGGTGGGACGAATACGCTGATTGGATGGTTGACCGCACTTGCAAGATACGCAAAGTATTCATGCCAAGGGTCAAGCAGCTTGATCTTGGATCATCGTCCGCCCTAGAGGAGGTTGAAAACTGAAAACGCCGAGGTGCCTGCGAGTGTCATCAAAGGAATGGAAATGGAGACATTCTACTTCTCTGACGTGATGCCCCCGCGTCGGGGGTCTTACCGCATGCTGCGCATTGCACGGGCAGCCGCCGGGCGTGTCTGCTATCAAGTCATCAATCGCGGCAACGGTCGCATGAAGGTCTTTTGCGGCGACGAAGATTACGCCGCGGTCGTCGAATTGCTTGTGTGGGCCTATGAGCACGCAAGCATAAGCCTGGCCAGCGCATGCTATGGCAGATTGCGCGTTGATGCAGCGTTTAATATCAGGAAATGTTGCTTGCGATTCACGTCCGGCAGAGGCGCCGGACGCTACGCAGATGGCAAGCTGCTTTGGTCGTCGCACGCTTGTTCGATGGTCTAGGCCTTTGACTCGGCCAGCTCGGCTCCGACTTCGCGGAGGAGGCCGGGTGGGGCTTCCATTGCTTTCTTGCATTTCGGATAGCCGCTGCATCCCAGGAACCGGCCGGTGCGGCCCATTCGCAGGAGCATCTTCTTCCCGCAGTCGGGGCAGGTGACGTCGGTCTCGATCGGCTTGGCGCGCTCCGGCTGTGGCGAGTCCGCTTCGGCCTTTTTCTTTGCTTCACCGCGTAGATTTGAGACGGCCCGGCATTTGCCGCATGAGAAGAAGGGCCCGAAGCGCCCCTGGCGCAGCGTCATCTCGCCGCCGCATTCGAAACACTTGAGCCCCGACGCTGGCCACGTCTCCACGACCGGTCTGCCTGTGAGCGTCCATGCGAATCCCTTGGGCGGCGGCCCCAGCGCGGCGATCTCTTCCTTGGTGAGGCGCTTCACCTTGCCCTTGGCCGTCTTTGCGCGATTCACTCGCCCGTTTCCAGCGGCCGTCTCAGGCGGTGCTTCCGGAATTTCGCCCGCGGCTTCCTTGCGCTTCAGTTCGTCCAGCTTCTCCATGGCCATCGCGTTGCGGCATCGCGGAAAACCGACGCACGACAGGAACGGCCCGCGACGGCTCTTGCGAATCACCATTTCCCGGCCGCACTTGTCGCATCGGGCCCCGGCCGATTCCGGCTTCGGCTTCTCGACGAACACGCCCTCTGGCATGGGGCTTGTTGCCTTGCATTCCGGGTACTTCGTGCATCCCAGGAACGATTTGCCACGCGCCCACTTCACCGCCATCGGGCCGTTGCACTCGGGGCATTTCTCCTTGATGTCCTCGGCATTCACCTTCTTAAGTGCCACACCGGCGTCATCGCAGGGCTTCGTGCTCATGCAATCGGGATAGCCGGTGCATCCCAGGAAGAGGCCGGACTTGCTCTTGCGAACCATCATCGGCTTGCCGCACTTCTCACACGGCTCGCTGCCCATGATCGGCTCGATCGGCTTGCCGTCGCGATCGACGTTGCGCGCCTCTTTGCATTCAGGGTAGCCCGTACATGCCAGGAATCGTCCGTTCTTGCCCAGTCGGTAAACCATCGGCTTGCCGCAGGTGCTGCACACATATTCGCTCGGCTCGGCCCGGACGGCGTCCATCTCGTCATGCGCCTTGGCCAGGGCCTCTTTGAAGGGGTCGTAGAACTCGTGCAGGACGTCGTGCCACTCCATCTGCTTGTCTTCGATCTTGTCCAGATCGGTCTCGATGTGGCTGGTGAAGCGGATGTCCATGATTTTCGGGAAGTGGGCGCAGAGCTTCTCCGTCACGATGTCGCCGCGCGGCGTCGGATAGAACTTTCGATCTTCCTGTTCCACATAGCCGCGATCCTGAATCGTCTTGATGATCGCCGCGTAGGTGCTCGGCCGCCCGATGCCTTCGGATTCCAGCGTCTTGACCAGCGACGCTTCGGTGAATCGCGGCGGAGGGGCGGTGAACTTCTGCTTCGGCTCGATCGCAATCGGGTGGACCGCCTGGCCTTCCTTGAAGGCAGGCAGGAGCTGGTCGTCGCTGCTCTTCGGCACGCCGACCACCTTGTAAAACCCGTCGAATGCCAGCACGCGGCCGCTCGCCTTGAAGACCGCCTCGCCCTTGTCGGTCCTCGCGCTGATCAGCACACTGGTCGAATCCCATTCCGCGGGCGTCATCTGGCACGCCACGAATCGATTCCATATCAGCGTGTAAAGCTTGTGCTGCTCCGGCGTCATGTGGCCGCGCATGGCGTCGGGCGTTCGCGTCACGTCGGTCGGTCGAATCGCCTCGTGCGCCTCCTGTGCCGATTTGCCGCTGGCATAGCGGTTGGGCTGTTCCGGCAGATACTTGTCGCCGAACTTGCTGCCGACAAAGTCCCGAACCGAATGGACCGACTCCGCCGACAGATTCGTCGAGTCGGTTCGCATGTAGGTAATCAGACCGACGTTTCCCTCGCCGGTCTTGATGTCGATGCCTTCATAAAGCGCCTGGGCCACCTTCATCGTCCGGCTCGTTGCGAAATGAAGCTGGTTGGCCGCGGCCTGTTGCAGGCTCGCCGTCGTGTAGGGCGGCGGTGGTTTCGTCCGAGTCCGCTTAGTTTCAATCGACTTCACCGAGAATGCCGGCGCGTTCGCCTGACGAATCTCTCCGAGCATTTCGATCTGCTTGAGCCCCAGGTGGGTGTACTGTTCCCACACGTCCTCAATCACGCGTTCAACGTGGAAGCCCATGGCCTCCGCGATCGGCCGCACTTCATTGATAGCGCTGGCGAAAGTCTTCTTGCCCTTCGACCCTTCAAGCCGGCCTTCAGCCTTGAACGGCGAGCCGGAGACCTCGACCAGTTCCGCGCCGAAGCACGATCGTTCGCCCAGCCAGGCCATGCGATCCTTCTGGGTAGGCGGCTCGGATCCCTTCGCCGTTGGTCGGATGAATGCCTGCCAATCCTTGCCCAGTGAGGCGGCGTCCTTCGCATTCGTGGCGAAAACGCCGTCGATGGCCCAGTATTCCTGCGGCTCGAATGCCTTGATCTCTTGTTCTCGATTGACGATCAGCCGCACCGTGACCGACTGAACACGACCGGCCGACAGCCCCTTGGCCACCTTCTTCCATAGAAGCGGCGAGAGTTCATATCCCACGACCCGATCGAGAATGCGCCGTGCCTGCTGCGCATCCACCTTGGCGATGTCGATGTCGTGCGGCTTGGAGAACGCCTCCCTGATGGCGCCCTTCGTAATCTCATTGAATATGACGCGCTTGATCTTTTTGGCCGGCAGGTTCAGCGCCTGCGACAGGTGCCACGCGATCGCTTCCCCCTCCCGGTCGAGGTCGGTCGCAAGATAGACGATGTCCGCGTCCTTCGAGAGCTGCAGGAGCTCGTTGATCGTCTTTTGGTGGCTTGGGAGGATCTCATAAACCGGCTCAAAATTCCGGCCCGGGTCCACCCCGTATTGATGCGGCGGCAGGTCGCGGACGTGCCCCTTCGAGGCCCGAACGACATAGTCCTTCCCCAGGTACTTATTGATGGTCTTGGCCTTGGCCGGCGACTCAACAATCACCAGTGATTTGCCGCGAGGCTCGCTGCCTGCCTCATCCGACGGATCACTCTTTTTGGTAGCCTTCTTGGCCATGAATTACCTAACTTTCGATCTGTCCAAATATTAGAACTCGATCGACGTCCGATCCGGATGGTTCCTGCGTCGCCGATGCGGGCTATATCGGCCGCAGCGGGCCGTCACTCTCCGACTAATCAATCCGCCCGGTACCGGAATACCGAGCCCCCGAAGCGTCGGGAACCTAGCACCCTTTGATCCTGCTTGTCAAATCACAGCCCCACGGAAACCCCTTGGCCCTTTGGGCCAAGTTTCCGGAGAATCAGGCCCCGGCCAGGAAAACAGACGGCACCGTCCCCGCCAAGCCCTCCATTCACCGTTCTCCACAGAGGACCGAATTCGCACTAACACGTTCGCTGCGCACCACTTGCGCGATCCCGATTCCTCAAATGCGCCGCGAGCCGCGACTCGATCATCCTCCGTGGGCACCGCGAGCCGCCGTTTCAATACTGAGAATCCAAGGGACACACTCCCCGTTCCTGCCATGTCGAACATCAGGCAACATACGCTGCTGCCGCCCGTGAAAAGGCCGCCGATAGCTACTCAATTCGACGATGCGAGATACGCTCGCCCAATACGGAAGGTGAGTTTCTGCCCTGGTTTTCGTTATCATCCTTGTCGGGTGGAACCCTCGGGCACATCGCCCGTAAGAGGATGGGCGAGCGAGACTCATTTGTCGGGAGTTATTTTCAATCGTTTGGCAGCCCTGAACGACAGGTTTGCCATATTCACTTGCGTCGTACTTCGATCCGTCTGATCCGAATTACCCGCTGATTACCGTCTGCTTTCCAAGGAGTTCTTTATGAACAATAAGTTACTCGCCTCATTCCTGGTCATCGTTCTGACCGGCGTGGCGCAGGCTCAAATGGACGCCCGCCCGATGCCGCCCAAGGATGCGAAGCCCCCCATGCCGGCTGGTGCGGACAAGGAGAAGCCCGACTTCCCGCCCTTCGATGAAGCGATGAAAGACTATGAAGAAGTGCCGACCGCCGAGTCGCCTTTCTTCCCGCTCTGGTACAACAAGAAGACTGACTCACTCCGTGCCCAGATTCCCTCGGGCATGATCGGTCAGCAGTTCCTCATCGCCACCAGCATGGCCGGCGGCCCGGTCGCAACCGGCTTCCAGATTGACCATTTCCTCGCCTACTTCGATCGCATGGACAAGAACCTCGTCCTCATGCGTGTTGATCCTCGCTACGTCGAGGGCGAAGGCGACCAGCCGCTCTCCGACGTCATCAAGCGAAGCTACGGTGGCGACGACATCCTCAAGTCCATCTCCATCCTCACCATGAAGGGCTCGGACCCGATCATCGACCTGGATACACTATTCAAAGGCGACTTCTCCGGCATCGGACGCTGGGGCATGGGCCAGGTCAATCCACAGCTCTCCAAATGGGCCAAGTACAAGACATTTCCGCAGAACGTCGAACTGACCGCCGACCTCGCCCTGATGAATAGCGGTTCCGGCCGGCGCACGCTCTTCCATTACAGCCTCTCGAAGATTCCCGAGTCATCCAAGGGCTACAAGCCCCGCCTCGCAGACGATCGCGTCGGCTACTTCATGACCGTTCGCAAGGACTGGACCAAGGAACATAACGCCAAGACCCTCTTCGATCGCTACATCAATCGCTGGAAGCTCGAAAAGCGCGACCCCTCCGCCAAGCTCAGCGCCCCCAAGGAGCCCATCAAGTGGTACATCGAAAAGACCGTGCCGCTCAAGTACCGCCGCTGGGTCAAGGAGGGAATCCTCGAATGGAACAAAGCCTACGAAAAGTGCGGCTTCCTCGATGCCGTCGAAGTTAAGCAACAGGAAGACTACGACCCCGAGACAAAAGACCTCGATCCGGAAGACGTTCGCTACAACTTCTTCCGCTGGATCGTCACGGGCCGCGGTTTCGCGATGGGCCCGTCGCGAGATCACCCGCTCACCGGCCAGATCTTCGACGCCGACATCGTCTTTGACGACGCGATGGTCCGCTTCTACGAGATGGACTACGCCAACATGACCGGCAATGAGGATTCCTGGCGTCCCTACGAGCCGATCGCCGAGGACTTCTTCCGCACACATCCCGAATGGTCCTACCGGTCGCCCTTTCAAAACCTCCTGCCGAATGTCCGCCTCCGCAACGATCCGGAGGCCGAATTCCGGGCGAACCTGATGAAGCACATGCAGCGCCGTGGTCGCCCCATCTGCGAGTGCGCTGCCGGAATGGCGCACCAGATGCAATTCGCCGGCATTGCCCTCGAAGGACAGGGCCTGGGCCGCAGCAACGAAGACTTCATGGGACAGGTCATCAAGGAAGTCGTGATGCACGAAGTCGGCCACTGCCTCGGCCTGCGACATAACTTCAAGGCCAGCACCTGGCTCCCCATGGAGGAAATCGAGTCCCACAACGAGGCAGGCGAGGCCAATGTCGGCTCCGTCATGGATTACAACCCCTCGATTGTCGTTGCCCGTGACCAAAAGCAGGGCTCATTTACCACCCGATCGATCGGCCCCTACGACTATTGGGCCATCGAATACGGCTACCGCCCGGTCGGCGAGCCCTACAAGAGCGAGGAAGAATTGCTCAAAAAGGTCGCATCCCGCGTCGCCGAGGCAGGCCTCGATTACAGCACTGATGAAGACACCATGTGGGTCATTTCCCCCGACCCGCTGTCGAACCGATTCGACATGGGCCGCGATGTGAAGAAGTTCGCGAAATTCCAGATCGACGTGGCTGATTCGCTCATCAAGGACATCAGTGAATGGGCGGTCAAGGACGGCGAGTCCTACAACCGCCTTCGCCGAGCCTTTGGCAGGCTCCTGTTCGAGCGCGGAAGCGTCTGCGAATACGTCGCCCGATTCGTCGGCGGCATCATCGTCAACCGCGACCACCGCGGAGACGAGGACGGCCGAACCCCGTTAAAAGTCGTCGATGCCAAGACTCAGCGAGAGGCCCTGGAGTTCTGCTGCAAGAATGTCTTTGCCGAGGATGCGTTCCAGATCAGCCCCAAGCTCCTCGCCCTCCTTGCGCCGGGTCGCCATTGGCACTGGGACAGCGACGAGTTCTCGCTCCGCGTGGAGTTCAACATTCACGATTTCGTGGCCCAAAGCCAGTACGGAGTCCTTTTCAATCTGATGAATCCGTTCACCATCGGACGCATCCACGACAATCAGCTCAAATTCCAAGAGGACGACAAAGTCTACACCCTGGCCGGGCACATGACCGACCTCTCTGATTCCATCTGGTCCGAGTTGCAGAAGAAGTCCCGCAAGGGCACCGATGAGAAGCCCATGATCACCAGTTTCCGCAGAAACCTCCAGCGGATGCACGCGGGAATGTTGATCAACCTGATCCTCAGCGAGCCGGGCGCGATCGTTCCTGCAGACGCAAACGCCATTGCCCGGCTCTGCGCCAAGCGGCTTTCCGACCGGATCGCCAAGTGCCTCGAATCGGGTGATGCGGACCTCGCCACCGAGGCCCATTTGAGCGACGTAAAGAAGCAACTCGACAAGGTGCTGGACGCCCAGTACTCCATTGGCGTCTTTTCGGGAGGTGGAGAATTATTCTTCCTGGGAAGGACGGCCGAAGGCGCAAAGCCCGTAACTATCTTGCCCAGCCGTTGATAGAGCTTTTTGTGGGGCAGGCCGACGGGCCTCCTCATCACTCGATTCCAGCCGGCCGGATGCCGGCCGTAAAGGCCCCGAACCCCTCCCGGTTCGGGGCTTTTTTTTGTGCTGTGAAAATCTTGAATTCACCGCCGAACAAACGCTTGACATCGCGGCAGAGAAGATTAGAGAATTGCGCTTTGACCGGACGATTGATTCATCCGGTGGCGGTCGTTTTCTTATAGCGTGGAAGATTCTTCTTCCGGGACATTGGACTTCGCCGCACGCCGGCAGGGCGTGCAGAACGCGGTGCCGCAACCGCGAACATATTATTCAGCGGCGTTTTTTCTCCTTCAGGAGTGGACACTGATGACACACAACGAAAACACAACAGCCGACTCCATGAATATGACCGATCACGAAAACCTCGTCGAAGTGATGTTTGCTCGGAGTACCGCCGAGGCCAACGAGTGCGTTCGAGCCCTCATTGAGAGCGACATCCCGGCTCGAATGGAAGGCAGCGGTCGGTCAGGAGCCGGCTACGGCATCGCCGTGCTGGTCCCTCCGGACAGAATGATCCTCGCCTCGGAACTACTTGCGGCCAAGGCCCATGACGACGAGGACGAGGAGGACGAAGAAAGCGAAGACACCGCCGATGAAGAGGTGGACGACATCGACGACGACGATTTCGACGACGATGACGACGATCTGGACGACGACGACGAAGAAGATGATGACGAAGACGAAGATGAGGACGATGAATTCGAAGTTGGATTCGATGATTAGCCGATAGGTGAAGAGATGGGCTGCGGCCGCGCAGTTTTTGCCGGTCGCTTCGCCGATCGCCGATCCCGGTCGGCGCCTTCGGACATGGCCGGGCCCCTGCACGCTTCGAACCTAGACCGGGAAATTCGCCGAGAGGACGTGACCCATGGATACGCCCGCTGCTGCCACCGCTCGGCCCAATTCTGACTCTCGCGAAGACAAACCCGACAGGCGAGCCGACAATCGACGTGAAACGCCCGTAGACCGCCGGGCCGGCCTTGAGCGCCGCCGCGGACCGGGCAGACGCCGGTCTGATTCCCGCCGCAGCGCCGAGGAAGGCGAACTCAATACCGAGCAATTTGAATTCGTCATGGCCATGGACGAATACAAGCGGGCCAACAAGAAGCCTTTCCCCAGTTGGACCGAAGTCCTCGAAGTGCTAAAATACCTCGGATACCGGAAGGTCGCCGATGTGGGAGAGCACGTCGATCGGCCAGCCTTGGAAGATTGACCCTCTTTCCCGATGCCGGGGGATTCAGGCATGCCGACCGACAATTACGAGGTCGTCGACGTCCTCATGCTCGTGGGCAACATTGTCCCGATCGCCATCTATTTCCTCATCCTCGGCCTTGTCAACAGCCACGCCAGACCCTGCCTCATCACCAGTCGATCCGATTTTCTCGCCCTGACCGGCGTCCTGCTCCCAGTCTTGCTCTGGCCGGTTCCTGAGTTCGTTCGATCGGGCATGTACATCCCGCTGGCCGGCGGCTTGCTTTTGGCCGCCACGGTTTTTTATTATCTCCTTCCCAAGCGCGATGCGGGATTCGTCATCTACAACATCTCCCTTCGCCAGTGTGTCCGATTGATCGAGCAGGCCGCGACGCGACTCGACCTCGCCGGTCATCGTCAGGGTAACTGCTGGCTTGCCGACAACGGATCGCTCCGCATCGAGCTGCGCCCGTTCCCCTTGCTGCACAATGTCGCCCTGCACATCGAACCGACCGACCGCCGAAGCGAGGCGCTCGTCCCGTCGATCGGCATGGAAATCGATCGACAATTGTCCACCGTCTCCCAGCTTCCCTCCAACATGAGCGCCGGAATGGTTCTCGCAGGCGTCACCCTGCTCCTCCTGCCCATGTGGATGGTCAGCCGCCACGTTGACGACCTCGTCGATGCGATGTTGCACCTCTTCGGCTGATGCTCGAATCCCCGCCGGTGGTGATCCTCGATTTCCGATTCAGGCGTTGCGCAGGAATCATTCCATCTCGCCCTCTGGTTTTGGGAATCTCTCCGATAGAATACAGGTTCTAGTAAGCGTCGAGCCCGTTCAACTGATGGGTGGCCGTGGAATCCGTGCCGTGAACCGAACCAACGCGATCAAGATCTCCATCACCGGTGTTCTGTTCCTCATCGGGGGCATCCTGGTGATGCAGTCTCTTTCCAGCCCCGACGCCGAGCCGGTCGCCACCGACGCCCGGCCGGTAGACCTGGTCTGCACCAGTTGCCAAAAGCACTCAACGATCAGCTACGACGATTACGCCAAAGCGCCTATGAAAAGTGCCGCCGGAAACTCAGGCCGTGTCGCCGGTGCAGGCCGATACCAGGCGGCGCAGGCTCGCCGAGCCGATTTCGCGTGCCCCGCATGTGGTGAAAAGTCCACCCAGCCGGCGAGCAAGTGCGCCAGGCATTCGTTATACTATCCCCGATACACCGACACCGGCGCCAACGGTCAATGCCCCCAATGCGGCGTCGGAGGCTGACCGACACGTCAAGGCAGCGGCGAGCAGACAGGACAACGGGCTCATGCGACGATCCGCGTTCACCCTGATCGAGCTCTTGATGAGCATCGCCATCATTTCCGTGCTCATCGGAATTCTTCTGCCCGCGCTCAGCGGCGCGAAAGAGACCGCCAACGTGGCCCTTTGCCTGTCCAACTTCAGCACGCTCACCAAGACCGCGGAAATGTACATGGAGGACCTGAACAAGCGGACCCTCCCGTGGTACGTCGCTGACTTCGGCTTTCGCGGCATCAACACAGTCAGCGAATACAGCTTCGGCGGATTCCAGCACACCACGCCCAGCCCCGATCCGAGATTCAGCATGCTGGACACAATGCTCCTGAAGACCAGCGAGCGGCCCTTCAACAAGTACATTGCCAAAGGCGCCGACGGCACGTCGCCCATCAAGACCTATATCTGCCCTTCGGATAAGTCGTGGATTACGCCCCTCGTCGGCGACACGCTACCCGAGAGCTTGTCCCCGACCGATGCATATTCCTCGTGGCAGGTTCAGGGCAACAGCTTCGCCATCAATTGGTATTGGCTCAATGGACCGCCGTGGTACGGAGAAGAAAGCTGGTACGGCAACCTCGCGGCATTCAGCCTCACCGGTGAAAAGATGCTCTCCAGAAAGTGCGGTGGGGAGGCGGCCAAGTTCGTGCTCTTCACCGAAAGCTGCATGAACTACTTCATGTACGATGCCCGGCCGCGCAGTGGAAACTACGGTGAGAGCAGGCTCCAGAAACTGGGGCCGGGATGGCATCGCAAGTTCTCAACCTATTCGCTCGGCTTCCTCGACGGTCACGCCGAGTTCCGTTACGTCGACACACGCTATTCCGACGATACCGGCTTCGACATCTGGCCGACCATTCGCTGATCGCTGCCCCGCGATCCCTCAATTGCGATTCTCACACAGGCGCATCGTCTTCGCCCCTGAGTAACTGCTAAGTGAACAAGGGTAGCATGGGCTTCCAGCCCGTACGTATTGACTGAACAACTTCGAACGAAATCGCTACATCCGCGAGAATTGCCGCGCTAATGCATCGCCTTGGAGATCGTAAAGATCGGCAGCAGCAGCGCCAAAACAAGCCCGCCGACCACCACGCCAAGAAACATAACGATCGCAGGCTCGAGCAGGCTGGTCATCGTCTTGATGGCCACGCTGAGTTCGGCCTCGCAAAATATGGACACATTTTCCATCACGGTGCCGAGCTTGCCGCTGCGTTCTCCGGCGCCGAGCATCTTGTTAATTGCTTTGGGGACTTGTCTGTAGTCCGCAAGGGACTCCGAAAGCTGCTGCCCGCGCTCCAATCGCTCGTTGACTTCCTTCCACATGGATTCGTACTTGGGGCTGCCGCAGACACCGGAGGTGAGGCGGACGCTGTCGAGCATCGACACGCCCGCCTGAATCATCGTGCCGAGCGTTCGAAGGCTGCGTGCGAGATATGTCTTGTGATACATCGGCCCGAGAAGCGGCATTGCCAGCTTGATGGCGTCGAGCTTGATGCGCCCTGCCGGCGTGAGAAAATAATAGATGGCCGATCCTCCGCCGATCACCACAAACGCGAAACAGTAGAGGCCGTACGTCATAAGATTGTCGCTGAATGCCAGAAGGTACCTGGTGAGGATGGGCAACTTGTCTTCACGACCGGCGTAAATGGCATTGAACTTGGGCAGCACGAAGGTCATCAGAAAGATGGTGACGCCGATGGCGAAGACAAACATCACAATCGGATAGGTCACGGCGCTCTTGATTTTCTTCTTCAACTCTCGCTGATCCTGAATGTGATCCGCGAGCCGGCGCAGGATCGGGGCCATCATGCCCGACGCCTCCGACGCCTTGACCAGGCTGACGTAGAGATTCGGAAAGACTTCCGGATGCTCGGCGAGGGCCGCGGAGAATTCGGCCCCGCCTTCGACGCGCTCAATCACCCCGTCCAGTGCTTCGGCGAATCGCGGTGAATTACCGTCATGGCGGCAGGCCTCGAGCGCCTCTGACATGGATACGCCTGTCTCCGTCATGACCGCAAGCTGCCGCGTAAAGAAAATCAGGTCGTCCGGGCGAAATTTCTTCTTTTTGAAGAAGTTGGACGTCTTCGCGGCCGCGGGGTTCGCTTGCGCGGCCTTGGTCGCCTTACCGCGAGCCGTCACCTTGACGACAAAGCGGCCCTCATTGCGTACGAGCTTCGCCGCTTCGACGGGAGAAGCGGCAGTGACGTCGCCCTCCACCATCTTTCCGGTATTGTCGCGCGCAACGTATGCGAAAACAGGCATCAGCGTCTCCTGATCAGTCCGCTTGTTCCGCCCACGGAACCGATGCGCCGGCCTTTCGGGGGGCGGCGCGCAGGCCGGAGCGAATTTCAGCCGTGTCCACGGTGTCGCCGATCAGCCGCGACAGTCGTGCCCGATCGGTCGTCGCCGCGAGGGCGGAGTCCTTATCAATACGACCGGACTGGACGAGCTCGGCGAGATTCTGCTCGAGCGTGTGCATGCCCAGACTGCGGCCGGTCTCGATCATCGAATTAATGAGGTGAGTCTCGTTCTCGCGCAGCGCCCGTCGAATCCCCGTGGTAGCCACAAGAATCTCAGTCGCCGGGACGAGCGCCTCGTTCATCTCGTCGCGCAGCAGCGTCTGACAGACGATGGCCCGCAGCGAGGCCGCGAGCTGCACGCGAATCTGTCCCTGCTGCATCGGCGGAAACACATCAATCAGTCTAGCCAGCGTCTGTGACGTGCTGGACGTATGAAGGCTTCCGAAGACCAGGTGCCCGGTCTCTGCGGCCGTCAGCGCCGTGGAGATCGTCTCCAGATCGCGGAGCTCGCCGATGACGATCACATCCGGCCGCTGCCTCAAAACGTGCCGCAAAGCCGAGCCGAACGTCGGGCTGTCCGAGCCGATCTCGCGCTGCTCGATCAGGCAATGGTCGTTCGTGAAGGCGAACTCGACCGGGTCTTCGATTGTGATAATGTGTGCGGCCCGCGAGTGATTGATGTGATCAATCAGCGTCGCAAGTGTCGTGCTTTTCCCCTGTCCGGTGCCGCCGGTCACGAGAACCAGTCCGTTCGGATAGTCGGCAAAGGAAAGAACCTGCTCGGGAAGATTCAGGGACTCAAAAGTTGGAACATCCCGGGGAATAGAGCGAAATGCCGCGGCAAGAGTGCCGCGCTGATAATGCACGTTCGCACGACATCGGCCCGCACCGGGGATTTCAATGGCAAAGTCGAGGTCCTTGGCCTCCTCCAATCGCTCGATTTGATGCGGAGAGAGCAGGGCCTTCAGATGCGCGTCAAGCTCCACGGCCGGCGGTGACGGCAGTTCCAGCGCTTTCCATCTTCCATTCACTTGGATCGTCGGCGGCGCATCGGCAACCAGGATCAGATCGCCGGCGCGCTCGGCGATAAGTCGCTTGAGCAGTCCGTGGACATAACCGTCCTCGCGGACCGCAGCATCGCCGCCGGCCCGAGTTGCAGCCCGGCTCTCCACATCGGTACGGGGCGTCTCATGCAGCACAGACACGGAACACCTCCTCAACGGTCGTGATACCGGCCTTCGCCTTCAACATGCCGTCTTCGTAAAGGGTGCACATCTTGGCGCTCAGTGCCACTTTGCGAAGCTCCTGAAGCGGCGCGCCGTCGGAAATGGCCTGCCGCAACGCGTCATCGGGAATGAATAGTTCGTGGATGCCGACTCGCCCCGAGTAGCCGGTGCCATGACACTTGGCACAGCCCTTTCCGACCATCAGCGATTCAACGTCGTAGCCAAGCTTCTGCATCGCGTGCTTGGTGTTGGGCGTCGGCTCTTGCGGCTCCTTGCACGACGGGCATATCTTTCGCACGAGCCGCTGGGCCAGCACGGCCTCCAGCGCTGCGGCGATGAGATACCCCTCGACGCCGATGTTGTGCAGTCGGGTGATGGCGGAGACCGCGTCATTTGTATGCAGAGTCGACAGCACCATGTGGCCCGTGAGCGCGGCCTGTACGGCGGTGCGCGCCGTGTCATCGTCGCGAATTTCACCGACCATGATCACATCAGGGTCCTGTCGCAAAAGCGCCCGGAGGACCGTGGCGAATTTCAGCCCGATCTTCTCGTTGACCTGAAACTGGTTAATCCGGCGGAGGTTGTACTCAATGGGGTCTTCCACCGTGCAGACGTTTCGCTCCGGCGAATTGATCTCCATCAGCGCCGCGTAAAGCGTCGTGCTCTTGCCCGATCCCGTGGGACCCGTGACGAGGACGAGTCCGTGCGGGTGCAGCAACTGCGTGCGAAACGCCTTCAGCAGGTCGATGGAGAAGCCGAGCGTCTCCATGTTCACCAGAATCTTCGAGTTATCGATGATCCGGATAACGACCTTCTCGCCCTGCATGTTGGGCAGCGTGCTGACGCGAAGGTCGATGGGGCGGCCTTCCATCATGACGTGAATGCCGCCGTCCTGCGGAAGTCGGCGCTCTGCGATGTCGAGTCCGGCCATGATCTTGATGCGAGATACAACCGGCGCCATCATCTGCGCCGGCGGGTTAAGCTTTTCATACAGCACGCCGTCGACGCGATTTCGGATGCGCAGGCACGTCTCGTCCGGCTCGATGTGAATATCACTCGCGCCTTCCTTCACCGCGCTGTAAATCAGAAAGTTCACCAGCTTGATGACCGGTGAGTCGCCCGCCATGCCCTCAAGGCTGGTGATGTCATCGACCTTCGTTTCAATCAGCTCGAAAGTGTCGGCAGACACGTCCTCGATGATATCGTCAATGACGAAGACGTTGGCGCTCTTCACGTACTGGGCAAGGATCGCCTGGATGTCAGCGCCAGAGACGGCGACAACCTGCACCGTGTAACTGGTGATGCGCCCGATTTCCTCGAGCAGAAACACGTTGGCCGGTTCGCTCATGGCGACAGTCAGGACGCCCTGAATCAGGAACAGCGGCAAAATGCCGTGCTTCTCAAGAAACTCCCTCGGGATCAGATCGATCACGCGCGGATCGACCAGTCGCGGCGTCAGCTTGGCGTAAGGAACGTTGTATGCCTCGGCAAGCGCCTCGACGACCTGATCCTCGCCCGCTAGCCCGAGTTCGATGATGACTTCGCCGAGGAGCTTCTTGTTGCGGCTGGATTGCTGCTCTTCGATGGCGCGCTCAAGCTGCTCCTCGGTCAGCAGCCCCTTCTTGAGGAGGATCTGCCCGAGTTGCTTCTTGCCTGCCTTCGCGAGCGTTGATTGCATTTCGACGGCTCTCTCCGTAACGGGTTACACCACGATCACGCGAAGCTCCGGACCGCGGCATCGATATCGGCGCAAACCTCAAACCGTCGCGCCAATCTGGTAATCTCAAGCACCTTCTGGAACGTCGGGTTCAATCCGCACAACCTGATGCGGCCAAGCCCGTTCTCGCATTGGGCCTGCAACTCCAGCAGCAGCTCAAGGCCCCGGCTGTCGATGGCATCCGCCTCCGCGAAATCGACAACGACATCGTGCCGACCCTCCGACTCGAGTTTCTTCACGTGGTTCGCGAATTCCTCGGTATTCTCGCCGGCAAGGTCTTCGGTGACGCTGCAAACCGTCACGTTTCCATAATGGGTGATGCTGGTCGGCATCTTCTTGGGCTCCAGATTCTAAAAACGACGATCCCCTTCAATTCGGATTCAGCACGGCGTGCAGCGCGCCCAGGTGCGAAATGGTCGCGTCACTGCCCGAGCAAGCCCGCGCCTCCTTGAAGAGCTTCTCGAGATCGAGCTTGACGAAAAGCTCCGCGAGGTGCGGGTCGAACTGCGTTCCGGCACAACGCCGGACTTCCGAGATCGCTACGTGAAACGGAAGTGCCGCCCGGTAAGTCCGGTTCGTCGTCATCGCATCAAAGCAGTCGGCCAGACAGATGATCCGCCCGATCAGCGGAATCGCTCGCCCGGCAAGTCCGTCCGGATACCCGCGACCATCCATCCGCTCGTGGTGGTAGAGAACCCCGGGCATCAGGTCGCGCGTCTGTCGAACCGGCGAAAGAATTCGCACGCCGATTTCCGGATGCTTCTTCAACGCGTCGAATTCCTCATCAGTCAACTTGCCGGGCTTGCAGAGAATCGCGTCCGGCACGCCGATCTTCCCGACGTCGTGCAGAAGTCCGGCGAGGTACACCCGCTCGCAGTCAGTCGGTGACAGCTGCGCCGCGCTGGCCAGTGCGCGACTCAGGTACGCGACGCGCTCGGAGTGGCCGTAAGTGTAAGGGTCCTTGGCATCGACGCTGTTGACGATCGAGTGCAACAGGCCCATGAGGAGGTCGGTCAGGTCATCGTAAAGCGTCTGGTTTTCGAGGAATGACTTGATCCGATCTCCGACGGCTCGAAAAAGCTGCACATCGACGGAGGTAAAATCCCCTCCGTCTGGGCAGTTCAGGGCCAGCATGACGCCGAGAAGCTTGTGATGATTCCAGAGCGGCAGGGCAACCGCATGCCGAAGCCACGAAGTTGCCCAGGCAAGCTCAGGCCGCGAGGCGACGTCGTTGAGCAGTACATGGCTGGGCGTCTTCACCGGGTCAAGTTTGCAGGCCTCGGCAAGTTTCAAAAGGCCTAGTGCATCCGCGTCCGCTTCGAGCTCGCCGACACAGACCACGCGATCGCTCAGGGAATTCGCGTCAAGGGTGGCGGGCACATTTCGTACTTCGCCGGCCGACTGAGCCTCGGTCAGGACAAACGCTATGGCGGCGGCTCGTGATACTTCATTGACCTGCTCGCCGATCGTCCGCAGAAGATTCTGCGGCCGCTGCGGCAAGCCCATTTGCGTGCTGATTCGATAGATGAGGTTCAGTTCCTCATAGGTGTTCTGCAGGTTCTGAACAAGCAGGTCGGACTCATCGCTCGCGACGTCAATCTGGCGTGCCTGTTCGACGGTGAGCCGCAAAAGGTCGACAACCGACGCTTCCTGTTCGTCGGCAATGCGTTGCTCGCCACGGCCGCTGGTCTGCATGGCCGTCAGGTCGAGATTGCACGCGCCGCACAGCCGCGCAAACGACTCGCCGCGAAGATCGGACTTGAGGTACGCGCCGACGATCGCCCCCAAGGGTCGCTGACGGCGGTGGATCATTGCGACCGCGAGCCGCAGATCGTCGGGCCATGGACCGGGGCCATAGTCAATCGTCGCGACAGTACCGCCCGCGACCAGCTTTTGCGTGCACGCGCGGACATAGTCGGTCACGCCGGCGGCAAATGCACCCTTGCGCGACCAGAGCGTGTTCCAGAACTGCGAGCCCTCCTTGTCCCAGAGTATGGCCTGTCCGTCACTACTCCAGAGTGAGAGCCACAGACCGGACTGACGCCAGTGAAGCGCAAGTCGATCAAAGCTGCTTGCTGTGATGGGCCATGTCACCCTGGGCAGCGGGATGCGTCCCTGGCTCTCCAGTGTCGTGGTCATGCCTTGCGATCTTTTCGTGATTGACGCCACAGAGTCCCTCACGGCGACTAAACGCCCGCACTCAGGTCGGACGCGACGGGGTTGCCCGCGCCCTCGATCACTTGTCGAACGGTGCTCAGCACTTCACGCGGCGAAAACGGCTTGACGAGTACCTTCTTGATGTTCGTCCGGCCCAGTTCCTGCTCGTTGAGCGAGAATCCTCGGGCCGTCAGCATGATCGCCGGAATGTGGCTGGTGCGTGAATCAGCTCGCATCTTCGCGCAGAGTTCAAGTCCGCTCAGCAGCGGCATTTGATAATCGGTGACGACAAGGTCCGGAATCTCAGCCTGCGCGATTTCCAGCCCTTCGGCGCCGTCCGCGGCGGTCAGAACTTCGAAATTTGCATGCCTGAGTTTGGCCGAGACAACATGTAGAATGTGCGGCTCATCATCACAAACCAGGATTCTTTCAGCACTCATAAATTATCCCCATGTGCAATTCTCGAAAATCAGCCCTTGGCGTTCTCCGTCGCGAGCGGCAGCACGATGCCGAATGTGCTCCCTTTGCCCACTTCGCTGGTCAGCGTCAGCTCCCCGCCGTGGACCGTCTCGACGATCTGCTTCACCAGGTTCAGCCCGAGTCCCGTGCCCTTGGCCAGTTGCTTGTTGGCTTCTACTCGGAAGAATTTCTGGAACATCCTGGGAAGGTCTTCCTTGGGAATGCCCAGTCCGGTATCGGTGACCTCGATGCGAATCGACTTGTTCACATCCAGCGGCAGCATGCGAAGCTGGACGCTCCCGCCGCCCGGCGTGTACTTCACCGCGTTGGAGAGTAGATTGAGTATCGCCTGATAGATGAGGTCGCGGTCCGCCATCACCTGATACATCGTCGGCGTCAGTTCCTCCGTCAGCGTGATGTTCTTTTCCTCGGCGGCCGGACGCATCAGGTCGCAGGCCTCCTTCGCGACGATCGACAGCGATACAGCCTCCTTGCTGATGCGGACCGTCCCGGCCTCGATGCGGCTGATGTTCAGCATGTTGTCGATGAGTCGGCCCAGCCGATCGGCGGAAGCGTCGATGATTCCGTAGTACTCGTTTCGCGTCTTCTCGTCGTTGGCCTCACCGTCCACGAGCATTTCCACGTACGCCCGAATCGACGAAAGCGGCGTCCGAAGCTCGTGCGCGACCTGGGCCACGAATTCGCTCTTCATACGCGCCGCGAGCCGGTCCTTTGTGATGTCGCGCATCAGGCAAACGACCCCATGCGATTCGACCCCGCCCATCCCGCCGGACGTTTGCGACCCGATAGGGGAGAGCGTCATCGCAAAGACGCGGTCGCCGATGTCGAGCTCGATCCGCCGCTTGGCGACGCGTACCTCGGCCTCTCGTGAGTCTCGAATAGCGGCGACAATCTTCTCGTCGTTGATGATTTCCGAAACAGGCACGCGCGTGGATTGATCGCCCTTGATGCCGAACAATTCCTCCGCGGCGGGATTCGCCTGCACCAGTTGATCGTACGCATCGGTGACCAGCACCGGGTCCGAGATGGCTCGAAGCACGGCCTCGGCCTGCTGCTTCTGCACCCCGGAAAGGCTCAGCGCAAGTTCCATCTGCTTCTGGTCGGACCGGATTCTCTGCAACTGGCCGCTCAGCGACGTGGCGTGCTGTTCCACCGCCGACCACACCTGCTTGAGTTCCTCGTCGATCGATGGAGGCGGGGCGACCTCTGCGCGCTCGCGGCCGATTCGATCCAGGGCTGTACGCAGCTCTGTGATACGATCCTTACGCGCACGCCACGAGAAAAGGACGATCGCGATGGCCAGACCGTTGAGCGTGAACATCCCCAATTGCGCCATGCGACTAAAGCCTTCCGACCAGAATCCGAAGGCTATTCCGAGCAGAAGCCAGCATGCGGCGACAATCAGGGGGGCGACGGCGTGGACCGCCCTGAGTCGCGTCATGTAGGCGCGAGCACCGCCGGCCACAACGTTGGGCGCGCGATAGGGCCCCGGCGCCGATCGCTCCGCGCGCGGCGCGGCGTTCGTGGCCGAAGGCGCATCGCCGCCGACAACGTCGTCATCCACCTGCGACCAGGGTTTGATCTGCGTTTGCGTCATGGTTCCATTCCGCCGGCATCGTCGGGACAATCGCCCGCGAATTCGGGACTGGCGGCTTCGACCCTCATGGACAACAGATTCAGCCGTCTCACGGCAGGCTCAAAATCAGGCTCCAGTTTCAATACTTGCCGGTACGACTCGCGCGCCGCGCAGACATCGCCCTCGATCTCCGCCGCTTCGGCAATCAGAAAATGCGCGGCAACCAGGCCGGGCTCTTCCAGAATGGCCCGGTTGCCCGCCTGGCGCGACCTCGCCGAGTCTCCGCTCCGAAGGGCGACGTAGGAAAGCAGCACCCACGTCTCCGCGGTCATAGCGCTGTTCGCAATGACATGATCGAGAGACTCAATGGCCGACTCGAAATCGTTGGCCTCCACCGCCGCCCGGGCATACACGCGCCACGCCGTAAGATTCTCCGGGTTTTCCTTCATCACCCGGCGAAGAACCGACATTGCCCTCGTCGGCTTCGACGTGTTCAGGTAGGCGTCGGCGAGCATGATCAGCGCGCTCGGCCGACTGGGCTGTTCGATGTTGGATGCCTTATCCGCGGAGATATCGGGGAGTGCGGCCGACTGTTCGGCAAGCGGCTCAAGTACGCGGATCGCCTCCTCGTATCGACCTGCCCAGTGCAGGACGTTTCCGTACTCGGTCTGAAGATTCTTATCGCCGTCGCAGATGCGCAGCGCATCGCGGCAGAATTCGACCGCAGGTCCCCTCAGCCCGACGATGCGCGCAATCCGTGAGCTCAACATGCGAAGCGACACGTTTTGATCGAAATCGACCAGACGCGGCTGAATGAGTTCGAGCGCGTCCGTCGGACGATTCATCGCCACGAGTACTTCAGCTTCGGCGAGCAGATATGCCGCCGTCTGCGGCGACAGCTCCGCCGCCGTCGCATAGTGCTCAAACGCGGAAGGCAGATCGTCCTGTCGCTGAGAGATCTGACCGGCCAGGTAGTGAATTTCGGGATCGCCCGGGCTCAGCGCCGCGGCAAATGCGGCGGCCTGACGCGCCTCGCCGATCTGCCCCTGGGCAAGGCGAATGCGCGCGGCGATGAGGTAAGCGTTTGGGTCGTTCGGCATCATTGCCATGGCTTCATCGAGCGCCTTTTCAGCGGCTTCGAGTCGTCCTGCCTTAAGATGCCCCTCTGCCAGTTGGAGTTTGACGCTTCCACGTACCGAATCCCAGCGCTCCTTGGCTGCGGCGCGCTGATTGTTCTCCATGTGCGTTGAAAGAAGCGTGCTGTCGATTCGACTGCATGCCGAGCATGAGAAAGCAAAGGTAAGTGCGATGAGTCGCAACTGCTGCGCAATCGTAAGTTGAAGTATTCGGGTCACGGCAGTTCCTCCCGCTTTGCGTCGTCATGGGATGGGCCGTCCGATTCGCTCTTGTCCACGGATCCCGAACTCGTCCCCGGTGCGTCCTCTTCACCGATGGGGCCCTCAAGGCCGCTCGGTAACTCGAACGGCGGACCGGGACGCCCGAACGGGGGAGTGATCACGCCGCTTTCGCTCTCGATACGGTCGCGGATGAACCCGCGAATGCTCGTTGCCTCGGACTCCCACAGTCGCTTGCCCTGGAGTTCTTCCTTCAGCTTGATGGCATGCAGATGCTGCGGGTACGCATTGACGGCCAATTGCGCATCCCAGATCGCCTTCTCAATGTCGCCGCGCGCCATGTGCTCCGTCGCCCACCGGTAATGAGCTTGGCTCAGGCGCTCGCGCCCGAACCACTGAACGCCCTGTCGAGCGCCGGTCCGAAACCGCTCGATATCCTCTGCGACCGCCTCCGACGCCTTTTCGTCGGCCTCGCCCTTGAGGATGTGGACCGTGAGCAGGACGATGACTTCTTCGCGGACTGTCGCGTCTCGCGTTCTGCGGAAGAGCGCGCCGGCCACGGGAATGTTCCCCAGCAGCGGCACCTGGCCTCGCGTGGCGGTGCCGACTTCGCGGAACAGGCCGCCGATCAGAATCGTTCGGCCGTCGCGGACAAGAATGTTGGTGGTGACTTCGGTCGTCTGTTCAAACGGCAGGTTCGCCTCGGTCAATCCGCCCGTCGAATCCTTGGGATGAATCTCCATTCGCACGATGCCGTCCTTGCCTATGAAGGGGCGGAACGTCAGCACCGTGCCGGTCTCGAGAAACTCAACCGTCTGAATCGCCGTCGTCTCCGTGATCGTCGTCGTCAGATATCCGTCGCGCCGGCCGACGATGACCTGCCCGACCTGCTTGTTGAGCGCCAGCAGTTTGGGATTCGCAAGGATGTCGGTGTCGGTGATCTGCTCCAGAGCCCGGACGAACACGCCAATCTGGTCCTTAAGGATGCCGAAGGTAAACCCGCCATCGGGCAGCCCGCCGTTCAGATCGGTGCGTACCGTGAAGTTCGTGTTGTTGAGCTGCGGCGTCGGGATGTTCCCCGTGGTAATTGACTGCGCCGCCGGGCTCACGCTTGAAAGCTGCGAAAAGTCGATCCCGCCGACCGTGGTGAAGTCGATGCCCAGCGAGTTGTCTTCATTGAGCGTCGCTCGAAGAATCGTCGCCTCGATCAGCACCTGTTCCGGCCGCGTGTCCAGATCTGCGATGACCTGGCTCACGTTCTCGATGATGTCCTCGAAATCGGTCACGACGATAATGTCGCCGGACGCAGTGGCATCGCCTTCCGTATCCTCCGGTCCCGTCTCGCCGCCGAGCCCCCTTGTGGATGGCGGTGTCGTCGCGAGCTTACCCGAGGTGCTCAGCAGCGGGGCGATCAGTTCCTTCGCCGCCGCGGCATTGAGATACGTCAGTTTGAATACTCTGGACACAATTCGGCGCTGCGACTGCTGAAGCTTCGACAGTTCGTCGATCGGGTGAACGAATATGAAGTTCCCCTCTTGTCGGTACCCCAGGCCGTTGGATACCAGCATCGCATCAAGCGCCTGATCGAAGGTCACGCTGTAAAGACTGGCCGTAACCGACCCCGTCGCATTGCTCGAAAGCACGATGTTCCGCTTCGACGGCTCCGACAGCATCCGCAGCGCATCTGCGATGGGCAGTCCCGACACATGCATCGTCACACGATCGTCGAGACCGACACGGACAAACTGCTCCGTTTCGGGCTTCGCCGCGGGAGCTGCCTTTTCCTCGGGCTCGTGCACCGTGCCGTTCATCATGTCCGGCGAAATGTTCGTATCCGGTTCCTGCGCCTCAGTCCCTCCGCCAAGCGTGAACAGGGAAGCAGCGCAGAGTGATGACAGCACGAAGATCGCACGCCGTCGGCGGTACAGATCGACGAAGCCGGTCCGGCCGTTTTGAGCCGTCGCGTGTGTCGACGAACCTGTTCGCCGATGGCCCCGGGATGAAGATTCTGAGACGATAGACATACGAACTCCGCAGGAATCCGAGACATTCCATCGGTTGTCGGACCCTTGCGGTTGTGCTTTAAGGCATGGAAAGGACGCGCTGGATGCCGCCCTTATCGAGCGTAACTTGCCGATCCTCAATGCGAACGACCGAAAACCCGCGGATTTTGTCACCCACGTGAACCAAACGTCCGGAAATGTGCGCCAGGGCCTTCGGCCCGGTCATCGTCGAGTGAAGCACGAACTCGGCGAATTCCTTGTCGATGTCTTCAGTCTCCTGGCGTCGAAATGCCTGGTACGAGACGATCCCGCCGCCGAGCTTGCTCCAGAAGCTCCGCGCGACACTGTCCTCATTGGACGCATGCTGATCGGCGCTGTTCTCCATGATGACGAGCGGGAACTTCGACCACGCCGGCGCTTTGAACAGGTTGCGCGGTGGGGTGCGCGGCATTTCCGAGATACACACCGTCGTACTCCCGCTCCCGCCCAGCAACCACTCCGCGATCTTATGGCCAGCCTCCTGTTCGGCGGGACTGGTCGCCTCATGCGCTTTCGGTGCGATGGTCTCGAGCGTCGGCGGGGTGGACGTTGGAGTCACCGGCTGGGCCGGCGGGATGAGATCGTCCGCGGCGGCAAGTGCCGGGTCCGGCTTCTTGCCGAATAGCCCGGTAACGACAAACAGCAGAACGATGAATAGCACGCCGAGAATGGCGGACTTCTTCTTGTCCGCCATCAACTGCGTACGAAACTGCGTCAGCATGTCGTTGACATTCGCCACGATATTCGAACTCTCAATCCTGTGCGCCCGGCTCGCTGACCGGCTCCCGCTACGGGCGGAAGTAAGTGTGCACGACAATATCCGCCTTTATTCTGCCGGGCTTCATTTCATCGTTGATCAGTTTCAGTGACTCCACGTGCGACAATCGCCTGTTTTTCTCCAGATAGTCGAGGAACTTGACCATCGCTGGAAAGTCCGTCTGAAACTCGATTCGCACCGGAAGCACGGTCGTCCCAACCGCGAGCTTCAGTTCGTCAGGGACGCCCTCTTCGACGATCGTCATGGACGGGCGAGGCTCGACGACGTAATTGATGATTTTACATTTGCGGAAGCCGTCGGAGAGGTAGCTGAGGAATTCACCGAACTGCCGATCCCGCGGCAGTCGATGGCGAAACCCCTGTAATTGCGATCCCAGTTCCACCGTCGAAGCGTACAGTTCGCTGATATTGCCGAGCGCCGCCTGCTTCTCCTTCACGCGCTCGACCTCCTGAGCGGCCGATGCGCGGGCTTCCTTCAACTTCTTGACGCCCGGAGTCAGCAGACCCAGCACGAAAGCCGCGGTCAGAACAACCACGATGACCGCGGCGGCAATGTTCATCTTGGCAGCGCTCATCGAGGGTGTTTCTCCTCCGGGTGCAAATCGCAGGTCATCTTGAATCCCTGCCCCCGGCGGCCGCCCCAAACCACAATGCCCTTCAGTTCCATCTGCACACGTGAAACCAGGGGCGACTCTTCGAGCAGGGCGGAGAACTGAATGACGTCCGGCGTCTCCGTGGCCAGACCGCTGATCACGAGCTGCGGCGCGGAAAGCGGCTGGCTTTCGGGTTCGACGGTTTCAGCCGAAGGTGGCTGCGTCGTATCCTGCGGCTTGGATGACTCTCGCGCCTCCTCAATCTTGGCGTAGCAGCCCGCGGAGGGCGTGGTCAGGATCAGGTCCGTCAAAAATACGGTGTCAGAGATTCGCCGGCTCACATCCGAAAGCACCACAACCGGGCTCGCCTTCGATTCAAGGATTTCAAGTAGCGTCAGGCCGTCTTCCAGTCGGGCCCGCTCCTGCTCCATCTCCGCCTTTTTGGTGAGATGCGTGTTTACCTGCGTCTCCTGGGTTTTTACCTCTATGGTCATCGCCTGTGCCGCGCTGATGCGCTTCTGGTTGGCGACGACCCAGAGAACCATGAACACAACCATCGCGCCGATCAGCGAGGCGCGAAGTCGCACCGCCCCCTTCAGAGAGCGCGTCTCATGGTACTGGTCCGGGATGAAATCCAGATCGATCACGTCTGACTCTCCCTCATGCCACAGGGGCGCTCACCGAGCCACATGCCTGTGTTGAAGTCCGGATGCAGTTGGCCCCGCGTAGTGCAAGCCCCGTCGCGACGCTCCATGCAGGCGCCAGCGTCCGCTCGTCCCGCGTGAGGGCCTGCTCGATGCCCGCCATCCCGCGCAGCGGATGTCCGATCGTGCACGGGATGTCGACCGACGCCGAAAACGCCCGATGCAGTTCGGGCTCGTGTGCCTCGCCGCCCACCAGCGTGAGCGTGCCGGGCCGCTGCCCGCGAAACGTCACCGCCAGATAGCGCAGGCAGAGCTGCATGTCGCGGCAGATGCGCTCGGCGATCGGCCGAATGGCATCGGCGGCGCGCGCCCGAATTTCGTCGGGGATGGCGTCGTCGGTACTCGATTGCGACGAGGCGCTCTCGTGCAAAATGCGCACGCGCAGTTCGGCGGCCTGGTCGGGCGAAAGGTTCAGTGCCTTGGCGACGGCCGCGTTCATCTGCTCGCCGCCGACGTCCAGCAGCTTTACGAAGCAGATGTCCGTCCCCCGGGTGATGACGATGCTCGATCCTCGGCCGCCGACGTCCAGAAAGACGTTAACCGAGGCCGCGTCCTCGCTGCGCCGCAGGAATCGGATGAAGCTGCGCGCCACGGCGCAGGGCGTGACATCGACCGCCGTCGGCCGCAGGCCGAGCGCTTGCAGCATTTCCACCTTCGACGTCACCGCTTCCTGCGTGGCCGCGAAGACGAGAATCTCTTCCTTGATTTCCGTGCCGTGGCGGACCTCGCCCGCTGAGAAGAAGCGCACCTGCGCCGGCTTGCCGCCCAGGTCGAAGCGATCCTGGGCTTCGAACTCGACGGCCGCGGCAAGCTCTTCCGGCGGCATCTTCGGCAGGCGGATGCTCTTCATCTGGAATTCGCTGAGGCCCAGCCCGGCCACGACTTCGCGGCCGCAGAACGGCCTCGACGCCATGGCATCCTTCACGGCGTGCGTCAGCATCTCCGAGCGCTCGCGCGCATCGGTGATGCCCGGCGGAAGCTCGAAATGCGTCGCAGCCTGGACGACGGGATCGCCTACGGCGTCGGCGAATTGAATCATCCGTACGCCGGTGGAGCCGAGGTCGAGACCGATCGGTCCGTGTTTTCTGCCTCTTCCAATCAACCGTAATCCCCCAAACGAGCGCAATCAGGGTGGTCTTTGCCGGTTCCCGTATCGGCTGATGATGACCGCTGATTGAGGACCACATCGGAGGGCTGCAAAGAGGGCGGTGATTATCGTCCATGGCGTTATCGAACCGTGGAAGCGCGGGCGCGGCCCGGTACTGGTCAGGTTGGGGTGGTACGGCCGTCTCGGCCGTCTGTTTTTCTTCAAACTGTACCAGTACCGAAATCTTCGGGAACGTGCTCGTTGCTGCGCGCAAGTCCTGCAGAATCGAAGGTGACAATAGGCGAAAAAAGCTTTGGCGGACGATTGCAACTCGCGTATCGGGCATGTGTTGGGGCGGTTCGACTTTTCGGTGGTTTTTCGTGAAATCGTGCAAAGTGAAACACGGCCGGTGTATTGCCGAATGAGCACGGAGAGTCTCGGGGAAATTCGCTTGTAAGTCCTTGAAAAACGAGGGCGGCAAAGTGAAAACGGCCGACAGGGTGAAGTGAAATGGTGAAACGTCGAAACGTCGAAACGTCGAAACAAAGGGACGGAGAGACGAGGCCGCGAAGGGGTCGAGGGTTTTGCAATTCGCATCGCGCGGGCAATTGAAAATTCCATCGTCGGGCATGGGTGGACGCTCCTCTATTTGCGCACACTTGCTCCCTGTTCGCGCGGTGGGCGGCCTCGGTAGCGTCCGCGCGCCTCTGCCGGACGTGGATCACGAATCCGCTTCCGAGTGAATTAGTGCGAATTTGGTAGGACGTTTTCCCGCCTCCCGCGCGGGCCCCGGCTCGCCGCGTCCGACTGACGAACGAATGCGCTATCTCATTAAGAGGCCCTCGGAATGGAAGCGGCGGCAGGGCCGGCGGCGGAATCGAGTAGAATGAGTTGTCGGGCCACCGGAATGGCGAGATGACTTCGGCGAGGATCGTCCGAGCTTCACGCCGCAATGGAGACTAGACCCGGAAAAGTAGAATGCCCCCGAAGGACCTATTCTTGGTTGTCGGGCTCCAAAGAAGTCAAGCTGATTTGCCACGAATCGTTGCGCTGAACATCCCCGGCCGAGGCTGCCTGTTGCTCAACCCAGTGTTGGACGCGAGATACGCAATCCGGCAATGCGTCCCGGACTTGATACACCCAAAATCGCATTACATCCCAACCGAGTTCAATGAGTCGTCTATTGCGAATCTGATCGCGGAGCGCGAGCTCGCCGTTCCATGACCTGTGGTACCGTTCTCCATCAACCTCAATATCAAGGCGACGGTTTCCGGTGGCGACCGCGAGATCAAGAAGGTACTTTTCTACGGGGTACTGCGGCATGCATCGAATCCCCACATGATAAAGTGCAGCATAGAGGTTGTGCTCCCACTCCGATACCCGCTCGGGGTTCGCAACGTTTGGATACTTTGGACCAAGGTCACCAATTGTTACTAAATCTTCGACGCGCGACCCCTCTGCTGCCTCGACATACCTCGCAAATGCAGCCAAGTGCTCGACGGTGCAGGTCGCGCACGCGCGATGATCTCCTACGACTACAAGAGCTGCTCGCGCTCTGGTGATTGCGACGTTAAATGTGTTCGGATTACCACGTAGGAACCCCTCGGCAGTCTGCGGGGTATTTTGAGAGACAACTGGAGAGAAAAACATTACATCTCGCTCATCACCTTGGAACCTATAGACCGTTTCAATCAGTAGCTCGGAATTTGCGAGCGCCTCGAGCAATCGCTCGTTTTGATTAACGAGATCACGAATGAAATTCGCCTGGGCGCGGAATGGGCTAACGACACCGACCGTCCCCCGATACCTCTGATCAACGAGTAAGTGCTCGAGTTCCCGAACGACAGCATGGGCCTCATCTCTGTTGATCGCGCCACCACCAGAAGGTCTTACGACGTTTCCTACGATATGAACCCATCGCACGGCCGGAGAACCAATTGGGACCCGAAGTTCGGACTCCCTCGTCGCGACTCGAAGGCGCCCCTCATAGAAATGGCGGTTAGAGAACTCGATGATTTCATTGCGCGACCGATGATGATCACGAAGACTGATTACGTCGCCGCTCTCAGTAAGACTTGCAGCAAGGTCGAATAGAGAGTTTCCGGTGTAACTCCATCGCTCCCCTAATGATGAAATATCCTGCTCCTGCATCAACTGTTGATTGACTCTGGGGGCGATCTGCGTAATGTGTCGAAGTTGCTTGGGGTCCCCAATGATCGCCGATCGTTTGCACCTGAATAGAAGGGGCAGCACAGACGCGATGTCGCATTGACTCGCCTCGTCAAAAATGAGAAGATCAAAAAAACCTGCTTCGAGCGGAACGCGGCCGCGAGCTGAGAGATTTGTTACTGCCCAAACCGGCAAGACATTTGTCAATTTCGGAAATAGCTCATAAAAGCGACGATAAACATGCCCACTGACGCGCTCGTTCACATCGCGGGCCTGCGTAATCGTTTCGAGCAGCGCTTTGTAATCGCCGAGAAGCTTGCGCTGTTCTCGCGTCAGGCGCGACGGCTGAAGCCTAAGCCACAATTCCCAAAGCGATGCCGACACTTCCGAAAGGCTGTTCTCGTTCTTCAACAACGATACCGTCAACTCTTCCGAACTAGGCGCGAGCCTCAGCTTTTGCAGGGCGAGAAAATAATCTCTGACTCCTTCAGCAGCATCGAGTCGCTGGTCGAGAGCGTCAAGATAGGCATCAAATGCACTGGCATCACGAGCATTATCAAGATTCGGGAGGGCCGGCTGGCAAACTCGACTGGCTAGTAATGCGACTTCACTGCATGCGGCCATCGCGGCATCAACCCGTTTTTTCCAGATAAAGCTCCAAAGGAGTCTTGTCAAGAATCCCTGTCGTCCTCGTACAGCAGCCTGAGTAACACTTCGCGCGCCGACCGCGCGTCGCTCAAGTTCCGAGGTATCGAATTGACCGACACGATTCCATGAATCTCCCGGGAAAAGCTCTCGAAACAACTCGACCTCCTGCTCCAGCCTATCGGTCTCATTCCTGATTGCGACGAGCTCATCGAGTTTGCGAGATATCGCGCCCCGCTCTTCAATTATTCGGTGGTAACGATCCTCGCACTCGCGATACTCCTCATTCTCATGTTTGAGTGTAGTTGCAGCCAGGAGCGATGCTAGATATTCAGCTAGTTTCGTTTGAATCTCACTGGTTCCGAGTCGCAGCAACACTGGACGGGGACCAAGTCCGTTTACTCGAGTCTCAACAACGTCCACAGCCTTGTGGTTTTTGCTTGCGAAGAGTACTCGTTGTCCACGCCAGGCGCAATTGGCAACGATGCTGGTTACGACTTGCGACTTTCCGGTACCCGGCGGGCCGGTTATAACGGTTAGTGGGCGGGACAGACAACTGCGTACTGCACTCCTTTGCTCAGAGTTGAGCGGTAGCACCTCAATCAGTGGGTGATTATCCTGATCAAACTTGGCGCAAGTTCCCTTGTCGAGCCAGTGCCCAAGTGCCGTGGCAGAGTATTGCTGCTCCTCCAGTTTTTCTAGTTGACGAAGTTCCGTTTCTAGTCCTTGGGTATAAAGTGATCGCTCAGCGGCCAATACAATTGCGCGGTTGTATATGCCTTCATGGGTCAATGTTGCCAATGAGGGTTCAGTTATTAGTTTGGTCGGCAACAGCCTTTCTCGCCACGGCCACTCTGAACGCACTTCTATAAGCGCAACGAACATGTCCTCAAGGTCCTCAAGGGAGAACCCTTCGGAGTCGATCCCGAGTTCTTGGCGGAGCAGGATTACTTCGTCCAAGAGTTCGGGACCAGTCTGCCCAGACAGCGCTTGAAGAGCTCGAACATTTATCTCTGGTCGCTCGTCTTGAAGTGTCGGAACGCCCCCTTTTTCAATGTTAAACTCAAAAACGAGCAGGGGCTCGACAAAATACCCCTCCCAGCCACTCTTGGCCCGGACAAACGCAAGCCGTGTCGGGTATCCAACAACAAGCGACAACTTACGCCGCTCTTGCCGAATCTTGGCCATCACACGCCGTACATCGTCAGAGTCCCATTGCAGGCCTTCGTTGTCGCAGAACGGTAACTGAGCTAACTCTGCGTAACTAGGACTTCCGTACTTACTCGCAGCAAATTCGCTAACATTTCGATCGAGGTCTTTTGCAAGGCAAGACAAATAATAGCGCGTCAGCTTCGCCAACGGCGTGTTGCACAACGACTCCCGAGAGACAACTTCCGGACGAGTAGAACCAAGATCCACCAGCTTCCAGCGAAACCCGGGCAACTGCTCTACCAAGCGTCCACGCATTCGGTAGAGAATGGAATTAACAATTGACTTTTCCTCAGCAAGCGCGGCCGCGATCTCGCGAGCCTTCTTGCCCGGGTGCTTGCCTAAGTACTCGAGTATTCGCTCTTCTAGTGCCATTCGATTAGCAGCCCATGTACGTCATTGACAGGGTAACGGACTTCTAATTCGGCGTCATCTCCATCGCAAAAGGCACGCTTGCTTGCAAACTGGCTTGTGTCGAATTGGGTGGTATCCCAAGGGCACACGGACGCCAGGGCATGGGCAACTTGGGCGAAGGGTCCTTTCGGCACGTTCAACTCTTCCGGGCGGGTGCGAGATTTCCTTCTCGCGTCGACGCGGGATTGCTGCATTCACAGGCCGCTTGAGCGGCCTTCCCCGCAGGGCAACTAGGCCGGGGCTTGAGCCCCGGTCGACTCAGCCCGACGCCTCAGACATTCCCCGCTCTCCCACTTGCCGCCGATGCCGCGTTCGTGATGAGTCGAGGATTGACGAAGTGCGGCATCGGCGGCAAGTGGGAGAGCGTTTTCTTGGCAACCGATCCCGGCCCTCAAGGACCGGTCTAACAACCCTTCGGGCAAGCCCTGTGAACAGGGCTCAACGCCGCTGTTGCCGTTTCGATCCGAGATTCCCCCAGATCGCTGTGACCCAACTCAAACGGCGCGAACGCCGAGCAAGTGTAGACATGCGGGAGGCGATCCTGTCATGTTCAGCACGGTCTCATCAAACCCGCACGACTCGGAATCCGAGATTCACGCGCACTTCGTAAAAAACCATCCAAAAGGCGAAGCGCCCCAACACGTGTCCGCCACTTGTGTTGGCACAAATTCCGCGAGGCTTGTGTCACCTTATGTCACTTTGGGTTTGGACGCGTTTTGTTTGCGATTGGGAGCCACCGGTGGATGTAGAACCGCCCGGGCAGAAGCCCGGGGTTCGTCGAAATACGGGGCTTATCGGTGGGAGTTTTGATCGGGTTGGAAAAGCGACGCCAACAACGACGACGCCACCCACAAGGGGTGGCGCTACAGTGGGGGACCAAAGGCGGCGGCGATTTGGGGTGGCGATACAGCGGGGGAGCAAAGGCGGCGGCGATTTGGGGTGGCGCTACAGCGGGGGAGCAAAGGCGGCGGCGATTTGGGGTGGCGCTACAGTGGGGGAGCAAAAGCGAAGGCCATTGGGGGTGACGCTACTGAAGCGGCGCGGGTTGGTGCGTTGTCGCCGACTCATTTCGCTTCGCTCCATGGCCAGGTCGATAAGCCGCGCTGGGGCAAGCGCGGAGATCGTTGGCAGGCGCCGTGCTGCTGTTGGCGTCGCGCGCCGCGGGGTCGGCTAGTTCGGGGCGGCGGCGGAGCCAGTTGGTGAGTTGATCGAGCGTCACTTCCAGCGGGCCCTGTCGGACAAGCTGAAGGGCGGCGACGGCCTGGGCGAGGTAGGCGGACTGCATGAGCGTTGCGCCGCCGGCTCGAGCGAGGGCGGCGACAGCGAGCTGGCACTCGGCCGCGCCGAGGCGATCGACGACGTGAGACGCGAACGAGGGAAAGTGCTCGCTGAGGAGGCGATCGATCCAGGCGGGGTCGGTGCGATCGTGGGTCGGCCGATCAAAGGTGACGAGGCCGCGTTTGCCGAGGGTGACGATCAGCCCGGCTGCGCTGGTGGCGGCCATGAGGTCATAGGCGGAGGAGGAGAGGCCGCCGGCGAAGTCGGCGGTGGCGGAGCGAAGGCGGCGCTCGGAAACGTGGAGCAGGTCCGCGTCGGTCATGTGGAGAAGGTTGCCGTTGGGCTCGGCGGCCATGCCTGCGAGGATCGGGGCGCGCTCGCGAAGCTGGACGCCCAGTTGCTCCAGAAGGCCGGAGGAGAAGAGGCCGTAGCCTGCGTTGTAGTAAAGGGCCAAGTCGATGGGCCCTGCGGCGGTGAGGGCGAGGTCGATGACGCGTCGCTGTCCGGCGGAGTCGAGGGGGCGCGGGGCGCCGCGATCGAGCTTGAGCATTTTCTGGTCATCGACGAGGAAGCGGGTGCGTCGCGGCAATTCGTCGCGCCGGGCCGCCGCCAGAATCTTGACACCGCGATCTTCGAGCTGCCTGACGGCGCGGGTCGATGACTCGTCGCGGCCGAGGACAGTGATGAGGACGGGGGACGCTCCGAGGGCGGCGCACTGGGCGGCGAGGATCGCGGCGGCGCCGAGGTGCTCGCGCCGGTCGAGTTCGGTGAGCGACATCATCGGCGACTCACCGGCGAGGCCCTTCGCATCGCAGAGGACATACTCTTCGATGGCCAGGTCACCGAGGATGAGGACGCGTTTGCCGCGAACGGCTTCGAGTATTTCCAGGAGTCGATCGGACGAGATGCAATGCCGCCGGCACATGTGACCCAGTCGGGCATCGGCGATTTCGTCGCGGTCGCCGGCACTTCGCTCCATGTCTTCGCCGAGCCGGGTGGAACTGAAGACGACCTCGCCGCTGGAGAAGAGGACGCGGCCGCCGTAGGACTCGACGACTTTTTTCTCGTCGAGAAATCGCGGGTCGCGGCTGACGGCGTACTCTTCGCCCTTGACGTAGAAGTCGGGCTTGACGGTGGCCAGGAGCTTGGACGCGGTGGGATTGGGATCGATGACGACGTAGTCGACGAGTTCGAGGGCGGCGAGGTTTTCGGCGCGGAGTTCCTGCGGGATGTAGGGCCGGACGCTGCCTTTGTCGATGGCGGCGTCACCGGTGATGGAGACGATCAGAACGGTTCCCTGACTCTTGGCGAACTGGAGATAGCGGATGTGGCCGGGATGGACAATGTCGAAGCATCCGTGGCACTGGACGAAAATCGGCGCGCCGGGGCGATCCGGGGGACTCATCCTGGCTGCGTCGATGGCGGCCTTCAGGAAGTCGATGGAGACAATCTTGCGTCGGAAGTCGTTGGCCTGCGGCGACGGATTGGAAAGTGAATCATGATTCATTGTGGTTACCGTCACGGCTTAATCGGTTTTGAGTATGACTTTTGCGGACGAGACCGCGGCGCGCAGGATCAGTGAGCCCATGAGCATGAGCAGCAACCAACCGAGGGCGAGTGCCAATAGCGGCCACGCGCTTTGGATGACGTTGGGAAGCTCCGTGAGCACGGTTCCGGCGAGACCGGCGGCGACTCCAATGACGACGATGGCGCCGACATGTCCGCGGATGTTTCCGGGAGAGGGGGCGAGTCGGATGGTGAAACAGATCATGAGATAGGTGAAGAGCAGAAGCTTCCAGGGTTGGAGATCGGCATTGCGCAGGGCATCGAGAGTTCCTTGCGAGAGCGTGAGCAGGGCGCGAAGTTGGTCCCACAGGGCGGCGAGGGTGAGGGGCGGCACGGTGGAGACGGCGGAGGTCGGGACCTTTTCGACAACGGCGTATCCGAGCCGAACGCCGACGAAATAAAGGACGCACGTGATCATCGTCATGGGCACGAGGGCCACGACCATGGGCCCGATGACGGGCATTTTGGGCGCCCAGTCGGCGGTAGGGCCTTGCTCTCCGCTTTCGGGCGGGGCTTTGACGACTTTCGCGCCGGTGATGAGGAGGGCGAGGACTCTGCCGATCTGTGCGAGCATCGCGCCGGGCCAAAGGAAGACGCGAATGGTCTGCGGCTTGGCGAGGCCCTTCCAAATCCTGTCGACGCCCCAGGCGAGGAGGATAATGACCAGGACCCAAAGCGATGCAGCGACGTAGATCATCTTTGTACGGGCGCAAGTATTGCGCTGCGCGGACCTTCCGCGCAGTGCCGTCCATTGTGACATCGGCTAAGAGACGGTGGGCCTTTGGGATTTCGGAGTCGATCCGGGCGTTAATCGACTTGCCTATCGGTGTGTTGAACGCGAGAATAGGGGTTCCGGAGCGTGTTAGGAGGAGCTTTTGGGATGGCGCTCGTCGTTTGTTGCCCGTGTGGCAATCCGCTTGATTGTGACCAGCTAGACCTTGTTGTGACGGTCAATTGCCCGCTTTGCAAGAAGGAGTTGACGCTGGAGCTGGAAGATTCCGCAGGCCGATCGAGCCGGGCGGTTCTGACGGTGATGGAGGGGCCATTCTGGGTGGGCGAGCAGTTCATCATGCCTGTCGGGCACGAATTGCGCATCGGGAAGGGGAGCGGGAACTGGCTGGCATTGGATGCCGATGGGCTTTCGCAGATTCACTGCCGGCTGAACCTGGGGGAAAACGGCACGGTCATCCTGGAAGACGCGAAGAGCGAATCGGGTACCTGGATCAACAAGCAGCGGATCGTCCGTGGGAAGCTGGGGACGAAGCAGTCGTTTCGGGCGGGCGAGTTTCGATTTCGACTGGACATCCAATCTTCCGACGGGACGACGGTGGTGGCGGCGCCGGGCGCGGCGATGCCGATGGACGAGTCGGCCTTTCTGCCGGTCATGCGCGAGGTCAAGGACCGGCGGAACCCGCTGCGGTGGTTCAGCATCAACCGGTTCATGATTGCCCGAGCGTTTATGACGGCGTTCGCGGTCTTAATGGGCTTGTTTCACCTGTGTGAGATTCATCGGACTTCGGATTCATCGCGACCGTGGCTGGTGGGAATTGCCTATGGTGTGGGCATCGCGGGCATCTTTCTCCTGTCGGGCCGTCGCGTGGCGCTGGCGCACAAGCACCTGAAATATGGGTCGCTCGCGGTGCTGGTGTTGTTTGCGATTCTCGATCTGGCGTGGTCGATGCCTGTACCGGCGATCGCGTGTTTCGCGATGGCGGCGTGCGTGACGGTGCTGATATTGCGGATTCCCGGCGGGGCGCTGGCGCTGATTGGGACGACGGTCGGAGTCTGCTCGGTCACGATTCTGGTGACAGGGCTGGCGATGACAGCGGGCCGTACATTCTCGACGCCATGATTCGGCGGTTGTAACTCATACGGTGAATCTTCTAGAATGGGGGCTGCTTCGCGATGCGGTTGATTCCAGTCGCGCGCGCGGCGACGCGCTGATCGCGCGGGAGGGAGCTACATCGCATGAGTGAGACAGCAGCCAAGGCTTGCGAGGGATGCGGGGCGGCCATCACCGCGGACCAGATCGTCAATCGACAGGCGGGGCTTGTTCACGGGGTACTGCTTTGTCCGGGATGCGTGGACAAAAAGCGCAAGGAGGCGATGGAGGCGCAGCGAGCCGCGGCGGCCGCCGAAGAGAAGCTGACGCTCGAGGGAGACGACCAGCCGGGGGAGAATCAATCATCGACCAAGATCCGCAGCTTCGCGGAAGGCAGTACGCTGGCGGGGGCGCATCACGATGCAAAGTTGAAGCGTCAAATAGCCGGCCCGACGGATGCGGCGACACGCATTCGGACTTTTCACAGCAAGCTGACTCCGGCGGCGTTGGCGCACATGGACGATCAGATCAACGAGTGGGTTGACTCGCATCCCGAGATCTACATCAAGAGCGTGAATACGACGGTCGGGCCGTTTGAGGCGAAGCACGTCGAGCAGCATTTGATCGTGACGATTTTCTATTGATCGGGGCGGCGCCTGGGACGGGCGAGACCGGAATCCCGGGGCACCTGGATCTGAAGGCTGTTTTGCCCGTTTGGCTGGGAGAATCCGGTACTGGTAACGATTGGATTGAAAAGACACGGGCGAGACGCCCGTACCACCCAGACCTTGCCAGTACCGAGAATCCTGCCTGCGTTGCGAGTGGGTGGGCGGCGGATATAATCCCGGCCGGTCCTGCGATGCGGCTTTTCATGACGATTCAAACCCGATCAACATCCTGCGACATCGACTCAGCTCCGCGAAGGGGATGGCGCGTGACGAGCGCGGCGATGGCGGCAGTCATCCTGACCGGTTGCGGGTATTCGACCGATCGGACCGCGGTGGTTCGCACGCAGAATTCGCGAAACGATCGGATTCGAACGGTGGCGCTGGATATCTTCGAGTCAAAAGAATTTCGGCGCGGGTTGGAATTACAGTTGACCGAGGCGCTGGCCAAGCGGATCGAGTCGGAGACGCCCTTCAAGCTGGCGAAGAAGGATTTGGCGGACACGATTTTGACGGGGGAGATTCGGGAAGTCCGGCAATCTACAATTGGGCGGGATTTTCGGACGGTTCGGCCTCGGGAGACGACATCGACCGTGGTTTTGAGCTTTCAATGGAAGGATCTGCGCACCAACGAGGTTCTGGTAGATCGCCCAAACTATGTGCAGACCGTGGATTACATTCCGCCCCTGGGGGAAGATTTTTACCACGCGAGCCAGCGGGCCATGGATCGGGTGAGCGAGCGGATGATCGAAGAACTGTGGACCACAGATTGGTGATATTGGCTTGCCGACTATAATCCGATAGACGATAGCACGATCCCCCCTTGTCGGGCGTTCGTAAGAGACAAGACCGTGTAAGAGTTCTGGGAGCTTCATGGCTGAAAACGGCCCACAACCAGATGACCAACAGGACCCGCAAGGCGGCCGACCCAAGCGCCCTCCGCAGAAGGGGATGCCCCCTCCGCGGATGAAGATGTCCCGCGGGGTGATGAGCTGGATCGGGTTCCTGATGATCGCGATGATGATCGCGCTCGTGGTGTCCCAGGGGTACACGTCTCCGAAGGAGATCAGCATCGACGCGTTCTGGAAGGACGCGGAGAACGGCAAGTTCGATGAGATTCTGGTGAAGGACGACGAGATCACCGGGACCTATGCCGCGACGGCGCAGGGGCTTCCTCAGGGCGTCGCCAATCGGCGATTCAAGGTTTCGTACAACACGCTCGGTCGCGTTCCTGAGGTGGAGGCGAAGATTCGCCGGACGGCGCCGGGGGCCAAGGTTTCTTATCAGCCGTCGAGCGCTCCGTTGATGAACATGCTGATCGGGATCGTTCCGTGGATCCTGGTGTTCGGGTTTGTGTATTTCATGATCTTCCGTCATCTGCGGGCTTCGGCCGGCGGCGCGGGGATGCTGGGCAGCTTCGGTCGGTCTCGCCATCGGGTGAGCAACAAGGAACTGACGAACATCACGTTCAAGGACGTGGCGGGCGTCGAAGAGGCGAAGGAAGAAGTCGCCGAGCTGATTGAATTCCTGAAGCATCCGAAGAAGTTTCAGCGGCTGGGCGGTCGGATTCCGCGCGGCGTGCTGCTGGTGGGCGAGCCGGGGTGCGGCAAGACGCTTCTGGCGAAGGCGATCGCGGGTGAGGCGGACGTCCCGTTCTTCTCGATCAGCGGCGCGGACTTCGTGGAGATGTTCGTCGGCGTGGGCGCCAGCCGCGTGCGCGACCTGTTCAAGAGCGCGAAGGAAAACTCGCCGTGCATCATCTTCCTGGATGAGATTGACGCGGTGGGGCGACGTCGGGGCGCGGCCTACAGCGGCGGCGGCCACGATGAGCGCGAGCAGACACTAAATGCCATCCTCGTTGAGATGGATGGTTTCGATACCTCGGACCAGGTGATTGTGATCGCGGCGACGAACCGGGACGACATTCTCGATCCGGCGTTGACGCGGCCGGGGCGATTCGATCGGCGCGTTTATGTGCCGCTTCCGGACGTGAAGGGTCGGCTGGAGATTCTGAAGGTCCATGCCAAGAAGGTGAAGATGTCACCACGGGCTGACCTGATGAAGATGGCCCGGGGGACGCCGATGTTCAGCGGCGCCGAGTTGGCCGCGATCATCAATGAGGCGGCGATCATCGCCACCATGCAGAACAAGGACCTCATCGAGATGGATGATCTCGAAGAGGCACGGGACAAGATTCGCTACGGCCGGTCGAACAAGAGCCGGACGATTGAAGAGAAAGAGCGACTGGCGACGGCGTATCACGAGGCGGGGCACGCGGTGCTGCAGATGCTTCTGCCGGACGGCGATCCGCTGCATAAGGTGACGATCATTCCGCGCGGAAGAGCCCTGGGGGCGACGATGTCGCTGCCGGAGAAGGACCGTTATGGGTATGGCCTCAAGTGGCTTCGCGCACAGATGCGCGTGCTTTGCGGCGGCCGGATCGCGGAACTGCGGCACTGCGGAGACGTCTCCAGCGGCGCGGCGATGGACATCGATATGGCCACGAACACGGCGCGGGCGATGGTGCTGGAGTGGGGCATGAGCGATAAGCTCGGCTTCGTTCGCTATTCACCGCATGAAAACCGTGAGGCGCTGATTCGCGAGCGAGAGTATTCCGACGATACGGCCCGACTCATCGACGAAGAAGTTCGGCGGATGATTGACGAGGCGTTTCGGGATGCTGAGCGCATCATCAATGAGAACTGGGAGAAGGTCGATGCGGTCGCCCAGGCGCTACTTAAGCACGAGACGCTGGACGCCGACGAGGTTCGCCGGCTGTGTCAGGGCGAAACGCTGAACCGTCCGACTCTCTCGGGCATCCTGGCCGATGAGAATCTGCCGCCGAAGCCGACGGCTCGTCCGGTCGTTTCGCGGCCGGAGCCGCAGCTTCCGCCGGGCGGCTCACTGCCCCAGCCGGGCTTGGGCTGATTATTCCCCGCGTATAAGATAGCCGGTAGATGGGTTATGGTTTTTTGCTGCGCGGCGAAATGCCGCGTGGCGCGATCGGGTGGAGGCGTTTCCCTTAAGGAAGCGCGAGGCGTGATGGCAAATGCAGAAGTAGTCGTCGTCGGGCCGGGTGAGCTGCCGCTGATCGCCGACCTATATAACGAGATCTTTCGGCCGCCGCACGACGTGGAGTTCTTCCGGCGTCGCCTGGTGGGTCGGTACAACCCGCTCCTGCTGGTTGCGCAGGTCGACAAGCGACCGGTGGGATTCGCCACCGGCTTTGAACTGAAGCCGACGGTTTTCTTTTCGTGGCTGACGGGCGTTCATACTGATTTTCGGCGTACGGCGATCGCGACGCAGCTTCACGAGGCGCAGATGGGCTGGGCGGTGGAACACGGCTACCACTGGATTCGCATGGAGTGCCACAACGCGCACCGGGCGATCCTGCACATGGCGATCCAGATGGGCTTTGATATCGTCGGCGTGCGATGGGACCCGGACAGGACGGAGAATCTCATCATCTTTGAGAAGCAGATTTCGGAGTCGTAGTCCGGCTTCTCCCTTCTTGCTCGCTTCGCTATCCTTAGCCTTCGGCAGACATGCGAAGCATCATTTCCAACATCTCGCAGCTTGTTGCGGTTCCGATGGGACCGGTGGGCGGGGCTGCATTCAGTCATCCACCGATCATCGAACAGGCCGCAATCGTCATCGAGGACGGGATGATTGCGTGGTTCGGCGCGGAGGCGGGTGCGCCGGCGGGGGGGACGTTTGACGAGACAATCGACGCGGGCGGTGGCACCGTCGTTCCGGGGCTGATTGATTGCCACACACATGCGGTGTTTGCCGGGTCGCGCGAGGGCGAGTTCGTCCGCAAGATCGGGGGGGCGAGCTATCTCGAGATTCTGGAGTCGGGCGGGGGGATTCGCTGCACGATGCGATTCGTTCGGGCGGCAAGCGTCGAGCAGCTTGTGGCGGAGTCGCTTCCGCGCGTCTGGCGGATGATTGCCGGAGGCGTGACGACGCTGGAGATCAAGAGCGGCTACGGCCTGTCGCCGGATGATGAGCTGAAGATGCTTCTGGCTGTCCGCGAGATCTCGGCGCGCGTGCCGATTGAGATCGTGCCGACGTTTCTGGGGGCGCATGCACTGCCGCCGGAGTTTGAATGGCGAGCGGACGAGTACATTGCGTCGATTTCCAGTGACGAGCTGCTCGGGCGAATCGCGCGCGAGAAGCTGGCGGATTTCGCCGACGTCTTTTGCGAGCGCGGGGCGTTTACGGTGGAGCAGTCGCGACGGTTTCTCGCGGCCTGCAAAAAGCACGGGCTGACGGCGAAGGTTCACGCTGAGCAGCTTTCAAACAGCGGGGCGACGAAGCTCGCGATTGAAATGGAAGCGGCGTCGGCGGATCACCTGGAATGCATCGACGACGCCACGATCGCGGCGCTGAAGACGAGCGGGACGATTCCGGTTTTGCTGCCGGGCTGTTCGTTCTTTCTGCATTCGGCGGCGGCCCCGGCGCGGAAGCTGATCGACGCGGGATTGCCGGTGGCGCTGGCAACGGACTGCAATCCGGGATCGGCGATGATCGAGTCGCTGCCGCTGGTGATGTCGATGGGCTGCACGATATTGCGGATGACGCCTGCCGAGTGTATGGTCGCCTGCACCGCGAATGCGGCGGCGGCACTGAGACGCGCGGACCGAATCGGGGCCATTGCGGTCGGACACGAGGCAGACCTGCTGGTTCTGGATGTGCCGAATCTGGACCGCTGGCCTTATCGCGTGGGGGTGAACGCGGTGCGGGCGGTGATCAAGAAAGGCCGGGTCGTCCCGATCCGGGAAGGATCGTCGCCGAACTTGCTTTCGTCAGATTGCCGCCGCGACCGTCAGGAGTAGATTGCTCTGAAAGTCCGTCGCGTCCGCGTCGCTGGATATCAGCGCCGGGGCGGTGATGGTGCCGTCCTCTTTCATGTCGACAAAGTAACCGGTCGTTCCCATGGTCTGCTCCGACTTCGATGTCCGGGCCCAGGCGTTTAAGCCCTTCAAAAAATAAACCCGATGCACCGATACGCCGGCGGACTCGGTAATCTGGACAGCGATCGCGCTGCCATCCGCGCCCGCGGTGCCGTACGGAGTCTCGATGAGCGGGGTTTGTCCTGTCACATAGACCCAGCCGCATTCGATGAAGACAATCGGATCGGTGTTCTCGATCTTGGCCTTGGCCTGTTCCGCGGAGCCAAAGTTGGGGCCGAACAGGGCGAGGACGTTCGTTTTCGGAAGCGCGACGATTTCAAGCTTCAGAATCGTCCGGGTCGTGATATTCTTCCGAGCGTCGAACTCCTCGCGGAGTGTCTTGTTCTCCAGGTTGATGTCGGCCAGGCTGACGAATCCATAGTCCATGGCAGCGGGCGCCTTTCCGAGTACGCCGATGACCGCATAAACGGGCTGAGTTTTGGTGCCGCCCTCCAACGCACACCCACTCATCGCAAGCACCATCATGAGATGCACCAAACATGCTCGCCGGAACATTCGTGTCTCCTTTCAAACAGGCCTTCGACTCGCGGCCCAAGCCGGGCCGAGCTTTAGCAATGCTGTCGCGAAGCAGGCGATCATGAGCGTCAGGATGGGAGCAATGGGGTTCAACAGGACCTTGACCTGCTGAGCCGCCAGCCCGCTGAACGCACAGATCGCGAGAATCGACGCGGCTGTCAGGACTGCACGCCTCCGGAATGAGCAAAATCCGATGACTACGCCGGTAACTGCACACATGGCGATGGTCGCGGACGCCGAAAAGGCGAGCGGCGCGGGACGGTGACCGGGGAAGGCCAACTCCTGAAGAAGTTGTTCGATCAGGACGGCGTGGGCATAACAGCCGGGCTGCCCGGTCGGTTGGCCGAAGTGATGGCGATCCACGCCGCTGCGCAAGTCGCCGATGATGACCACGCGATCTTCAACCATGTCCGTAAGTTGGTGGGGGCTCGCCGCGAGAACGTCGCCGTATCCCAACGTGGCTGAGTCAAGAATGGACTGATCGGGCATGGTGCTGACTCGGAAGCCGACGAGATCGTTTGGATCGAGCCCCGCGCAGGCATCCAGCGCAGAGCCGGATTCCACGCGATGGACATACGACAGAGTGACTTCAGATTCGGTCGGGAGCCATGCGGTGGTCCCGGAATCGCTCGGAGCAGGCCCCTGGTACCCGATCGTGACAGAATTCTTCGCGTCATCGAATTCGTAGGTTGGCGTGCCGCGCGGCTCGGCATAGGCAGCGACGGCCGCGAGGGCGAGTGATGGGAGCGGATGCCGGGGGCCGCGGCGTATGATGAAAAGCACTCGCCAGGGGTTGTTCTCGAATTCACCCTGAATGCAGCCGCAGCGCGTGAGCGGGGCAAGCTCGGGATTAAGTTCGGGTGTGCCCTGTTCGTTCGTCCACCATGCGTGGACGGCGGCGATCACCGGAACGCCCGCGTCGTTCAGAGATTGAACGCCGTCGATCAACTCCTTGTCGAAATCACTACGGGTGGCGAAGACGATATCCAGCACGACCACGCGGGGTCGGGCCGTGGCAAGCCGCTTGAGCAAAATCCCGTGGACGCGCCGCATCGAGCGCGGATTGTCCATCGATTCGTTCGAGACGCCGGCCCGGTTGAAAAGCGCGGACGTTGGTGGGTCGTCCTGGATGCCGAGGATGGATACGTGTCGAAGCGAAGTGCCCGCGGGCGTGGCGCCAGCGATTTGAGCGGCGGCGCGCTCGAACACGTGCGTTAGAAACGTCGTCCGCATGACAAGTGGATCAATCGCGGCCCGACCGAAAACCGTCGTCGCAAGGGCAATCAGCACGGCGGTGACAATCGGGTGCCGCCCCATCAAGTAGCGAGCGCGCTTCCGCGCGACGTAGGCGAAGCGGTCGCTGCGCGCCGAGATTGGTTCGCCAGAGACAAATGACCGAAGGTCCTCGGCGACGGCGTTGGCACCGGCATATCGATCGCCGCGATCCTTGGCCAGGCACTTCAGGACGATGGTGTCGATCTGCCGGTCGAGGCCGGCGCGGAGGCGGCTGGGCGGAAGGGGCTCCGTCTTAAGAATGTGCTGCATGGTCTCGACGGGCGGGCCGTCGGTCGGATAGGGCATCTGCCCGGTAAGCGCTCTGTAAAGTAGGACACCGATTGCATAGACGTCGGTTCGTGCGTCGATCAAGTCGGGGTTACCTCGAACTTGTTCGGGGGCCATATAGGCAAGGGTACCGAAGGCCGTGCGGCTTACGGAGACAAGCGAGTCGCCCGCGCCGGCGAGGATTTTGGCCAGCCCGAAGTCAAGTATGCGGGGCTGTCCTTCGTCGTCGACCAGCACGTTACTGGGTTTGAGGTCGCGATGGATGACGCCGCGGCCATGGGCGTGATTCAGCGCGTCGCAAATTCGGGCGAAAATCCGGCAAATGTCGTGCGTCGAAAGCGAAGCGGTGTCGATGTACCGCGCGAGCGTCTGGCCGCGAACATATGGCATGACGAAAAAGGGCAGCCCGTTCGCGGTGACGCCTGCGTGGAGAACGGCAACAATGTCAGCGTGTTCGAGCCGGGCGATGAGTTCGATCTCGCGCCGGAATCGCTTTGTCGCGTCGTCCGACGCATGAGGGCCATCACGCAGAACTTTAATGGCGACTTTGCGCTTGGTTGCTTTCTCATGCGCGAGATAGACCACGCCCTGCCCGCCGCGGCTCAGCTCGCGAAGAATCTCATATCCTTCGAAGCCATCAATCTGTAAGGGTGCCGAGTCCATACTAGCCGGCAGCGCGACTGTCTCGGCTTCGTTGGCCGGAGTGCGCGGCGACGTGGATTTCTCTCGATCGGACATGTCTCGTTCGGGCCCACGATTACGAGATAGGTGCTTGAGCGGCGTTCGGTCGTGTTGCAATAACGTGAGCCCGTTGGAACCCTTGAGTATAATCGCAGAGACCGAATCTGGACAATTGGCCCTCCTGGCGTCTTGGAGGGTACAGTTTCGGTGCTGTCAAAACGGACACCGGTCCATAGAGGTCTTGATCATCATTCGTCGGGCACTGACGCCCGGCATCCCCGGAGGAGTCTCATGCCGCCGTTGATTGAATGCGTCCCCAATTTTTCCGAGGGGCGCGATATGGCCGTCATCAAGCAGATCACCGACCAGATCGAGACCGTCGAGGGGGTGCGGCTGCTCGACGTCGATCCGGGCAAGGCGACGAATCGGACGGTGGTGACGATGGTCGGCGCGCCGGAGGCGGTGTGTGAGGCGGCGTTTCGCGCCGTGCGCAAGGCGTCGGAAGTCATCGACATGCGAAAGCACAAGGGCGAGCATCCGCGATTCGGGGCGACGGACGTTTGCCCGTTGATTCCCATTGCGGGGATCACGATGGCGGAGACGGTTGAATTCGCGAGGAAGCTCGGCAAGCGGATTGGCGAGGAGTTGAAGATTCCGATTTATCTTTACGAATACGCGGCGTCGAAGCCGGACCGGAAGAATTTGGCGAATTGCCGCGCGGGTGAGTACGAGGGCCTTGCTGAGAAACTGACGCATCCGGAGTGGAAGCCGGACTTCGGCCCTGCGGCGTTTAATGAGCGAGCGGGGGCGACGGCGGTGGGGGCGCGAGATTTTCTCGTGGCGTACAACGTCAATCTCAATACGACCAGCACGCGCCGGGCGAACTCGATCGCCTTCGACATCCGCGAGAAGGGCCGGGTGAAGACAGTCGACGGCAAGCCGGGCAGCAAGGCGGTGGTGGACGCCAGCGGCAACAAGGTCTGGGAGCCGGGTACGCTGAAGTGCGTCAAGGCGATCGGCTGGTTCATCGACGAATTCGGCGTGGCGCAGATTTCGATCAACCTGACGAATCTTGGCGTGACGCCGATTCACATTGCATTTGACGAGTGCGTGAAGAAAGCGGGGGAGCGGGGGATTCGCGTGACTGGCAGCGAGATCGTCGGGCTGGTGCCGCTGGCGGCGATGCTCGATGCGGGGCGCTATTTCCTTCGCAAGCAGGAGCGCTCGATTGGCGTCAGTGACGCGGAGCTAATCAAGATCGCGGTGAAGAGCCTGGGGCTGAACGATCTGTACCCGTTCAAGCCGGAGGAGAAGATCATCGAGTACGCGATCGCTGACAAGGGCGCAAAGCGGCTTGTCGATATGACGGTGGGGCAGTTTACGGATTTGACGGCGTCGGAATCGCCGGCGCCGGGGGGAGGAAGTATCTCGGCGTTGTGCGGATCGCTGGGCGCGGCGCTGGCGACGATGGTGGCGAATTTGTCATCGCACAAACGGGGCTGGGACGAGCGATGGGAAGATTTTTCCAACTACGCCGAGGAGGGCAAGAAGCACTGGACGCGCCTGTTGCAACTGGTGGACGAGGACACGGCGGCGTTTAACGCGATCATGGCGGCGTTCGGTCTGCCCAACGGGACGGATGCGGAGAAGCAGGCGCGCAAGGCGGCGGTGCAGGCGGCGACACGCGGGGCAATTGAGACGCCGCTGGCGGTGATGGTCGAGTCGTACGAGAGCATGAAGGTGATCGGGAAGATGTCGGAGATCGGCATGGAGGCGAGTGTCTCTGACGCGGGCGTTGCGGCGCTGTGCGCGCTGACGGCGGTTCGCGGGGCTCACCTGAACGTTCGGATCAACGCGGGATCGCTCGACGACAAGGCGGTCGCCGGAATTTATCTATCACGGGCAGAGGAGATCGAGGGGCAGGCGACGAAGGCGGAGCAGGAAATCCTGTCGGTGGTGCGATCGAGGATGAAAAGCTGAACGGCCAGGTTTCGTCGGGTGAGTGCGAGCGCAGGAATTGCGGAGCTGCGGTCGGTCCCGGCGGATCATCCTAAAAGGGGCGGGAAATGGGCATTTCATCGGTGAGGGGAGCGGCGGGACCTATCCCGGCGGTGCTTTGGTGACAGGCGGGGCGTCGCGTCTATAATACCGTCGATGGAGCAAGACATTGCGAGGATTCTGATTCCCCGGGATCAGATTCTTCATCGCGTCAAAGAGCTGGCCCGCGAGATCGATCAGGCGTATGCCGACGACTCCGAAGGATTGATCATCGTTCCGATCCTTGCGGGCTCCATCATTTTCCTCGCCGATTTGATTCGATGCCTGCCGTTCAAGATGCGGATCGGGCTGATGACGCTGAGTCGTTATCGGGGTGAGACCACGGTCGGGGGGGAGACGAAGCTGGTGCAGGACCTGAGCGTGGACATTCGCGGTCGACATGTGCTGATCGTGGACGACATTCTGGACAGCGGTGGGACGCTGAAGGCGGTTCGCAAGCATCTGATGGAGCGCGAGCCGGCGGATATCAAGGTCTGCGTGCTGCTTCGAAAGCCGACGAAGGCGCCGAAAGAACAACTGGCGGACTTCGTTGGATTCGACATTGAGGACGTATTCGTCGTGGGCTATGGACTGGACTACGATGGACATTATCGAAACTGGCCCGACATCGGCGTGCTGCGCCCGGAGATGTACGCGTGAAGGCGACCCTGGAGCCGCCGGTGAAGCGTCCACAAGGGGTCGTGGCCCATGCGGAGGGTCGCGCGGGGCCTGTGGTGGGTCTGGAGCTGGGGCAGGTGGTGCCTGCGCATCTGCTGGACGGGGGCGAGGTGGTGCATTTTGCGCTGAAGCCTTCGCCGTGGTTTGTGGTGCTGGTATCGATACGTTGGGTCGCGGTGGGGATCGCGCTGTCGTATTTTTCGATGACCGAATGGGTGCCGCACGCATCACGTTGGTATCTGTATTACCTGGGATTTTCGCTGGCGGCAGCGCGCATCGGCTGGGGAATGCTGGAATGGGTTTCGCGGCTTTATGTGCTGACGAATCGGCGGGTGATGCGCATATGCGGCGTGTTCAACGTGGAGCTGTTCGAATGTTCGCTGGATCGGATACAGAATACGTATTTGACGCTCAGCATCCTCGAGCGCGTCACGCGCACGGGGACGATTTCCTTTCAGACCGCTGCGGGCTCCGGCGGCTCGACCGGCACGGCGTCGTGGCGAATTGTGGCGCGACCGCTGGAGGTACACGAACAACTTCGCGAGGCAGTCATTCGGTCCCGAAACAGAGGTCATCATGATTTCTCTTAATCCGACACAGCTGAGAAGGTTCTCGGTTGCTGTTGCGTCGGCGGTCGCGGCGTTTTCTTCGATCGCGGCGGCTCAGCCGGTGAAGCTTCCGGACGACCAGGCCAAGCAGGTCGAAGAGGCGATGGAAGTCGCCAAGCAGATCGGCCCCTGGGAGAACCAGATCCCGCTGATTGAGGACGCGGCGGACAACATCTTTCAGCAGCAGGGCTGGAATTCGCCGGAGGACCAGTTTGCGCGAACGGTGATGCGGGACGTTGGGCGGATTCCACCGTGGGACCCGGTGGCGCGACAGGATGCGTTCTTGAACGCGGTGCAGTCGAGGTGGAGCCTGAGCCATGATCAGCGGAGCCAGCTTGATACGACGGTTCAGCGCGAGGCGATGATGATGACGCTCAAGCACTTCAAGGACGTGCTTCCGGTCATGGTGGATATCACTCGCGCGCGGGCGAGCAACCAGCCCTTCACGCCGGAACAGGTTCAGCAATGGGTGACGCGGCTTCGGCCGCTGATTGATGAGAGCGGTCAGGCGATTCAGCGCGTCACGCAGCAGCTTGACCGGACGATGAGCGACGATCAGCGGAAGCAGATGCAGGCGGACCTCGCGGCGTTCAACCGGCGGCATAACGACGTGACGAAGCTGGTTCAGAAGTGGCAGTCGGGCCAGTGGACGCCGATGGACTGGGGACTTCAGAATGATCCTGTTCATGCTCCGGTGATGGCGCGATACGTGCAGCGTGACACGAACCGCGATGCGCTGGTCGCGCAGGCCCAGCTTAAGCAGGGAATCGACGAGAAGCGGTTCTCGACTGATGAGACGGAGTGGGACAAGTACGTGCGTCAGTTCTGCCAGACCTATCAGTGCGATGAGTCGCAGATCAATCAGGCGGCAGGGATCCTCAAGAATTCCAAGACGGAAGCCATCAACTATCGAAACAGCCGGAAGGCGGAGATTGCCAAGACGCAGCAGCAGCTTTCGTCGGCGTCGAACCCGTCGGCCCAGAAGAATTATCAGGCCGACCTTGACCGGCTGCTGCGGCCGATCAATGACATCTTTGAGCGCATGAAGAAGCGACTGACGATGGAAGTGCTGACCACGAGGCAGCGCGAGCAGTTCGGTTCGCCGATCGCGGCGTCGGGGTCGTCAGCGACATCGGGGCAGCGGTAATAGGCCCCGTGCAAGCTCGGCAGTCGCACCACGTATCATTTCTTGATTAGCGTCCTGGTGAGCAGGTCGTCGATGATCTGTTCGCCCTGCTTGTCGATGCTGATTTCCAATTGCGCGACCAGGAGCCGGCCGGCGGTTTCGTTCCAGCGACCGACGAGCTTGACGGCGTCCTTTTCGGTGGTGATGACGGCATTGGCCTCCAACTGTCCGGCGACGTCCTGCAAGCCCTGGACCTCGTCGTCGGTATAGGGGTGATGATCGGGGTATTGATAGGCGGCAAGGACGCGTACGCCGGATTTTTCGACGGAGCGGCGGAAACTGTCGAAGTTGCCGATGCCGGCGAAGATGACGGCCTGCACGCCGGAAAAGTCGTCGATTCCGGCAGGGCGTCCCCTGATGTCCATGAGGCCCGCGGATTGGTGCGAGGCTTCGACGATCGGCTTTCCTCCGGAGACGCGGCGCAGCGTTCCCAGCAGGACGTTTCTTGTTGCCTGATCGATTTCGTTACTTCGTGTGAGGATGATGAGGTCGGCGCGTCGCAGGGACGAGGCGGGTTCTCGGAGGAGGCCGCGCGGAAGGACGTAGCCGTGCCCAAAGGGCGTTGTGGCGTCGATGAGGACGATGTCGAGGTCCCGGGCGAGTTTGCGATGTTGAAATCCGTCATCGAGGACAATGACGTCGGCGCCTTCGGCAACTGCACGTTGGGCGGACTCAGCTCGATCGGGATTGGCCAGGACAACCGCCTGCGGGCACCTTCGCTTGAGCAGGAGGGCTTCGTCGCTATGGGAGGCCCACTTGGTGCGCTCGGGTGATTTTTTTGAATCAGAGTCATCGGCCCGGGATGCCTTGTAACCGCGCAGGAGGATGGCGACTTTTCTCTGTCGGGCGAAAAGCCGGGCGGCGATCATCAGGGTCATGGGTGTCTTTCCGGTTCCTCCGGTGGTGATGTTTCCGATGGAAATGACCGGGCATGCGGCGCGGACCAGGGACTTTTTGAAGAGATCGTAGTAGGCATTTCGGAGGATGATGATGGAGGCGTAGGGAACGGACAGAACGGCGAGGGCGGCCCGAATCAGGTCGAAAAAGAGGCCGCGTCGTCGTTCGGCGATGAGGTTGAGATAGCTGCCGGTCAAGTTCATGGTTAGACCGGGAGTCTAGCAGATTCGCAGGGGCCGGGCGCGTTGACGGGTTCGGCACCGCGCGCTAGGCTTGCGCGGCAAGGGGAGGGAGATTCCAGTTCTCTGCCGCTTTCCGGAAGGAGTTCTCGACATGGTTTCCCGCCGATTTTGCCGAAGCATCTGCGTTGGCCGCGATCGGCTTGTTGCGCTGGCCGTCATGGCGCAGATTGTCTGGGCAGTCGGGGGATGTTCCGAGCTGGAGGCCGGGGGCATCGGCGGTGAGCGCGGTGAGAGCTGGTCGCGCGTCACGCTGCCCAAGGTTTCCCAGGCGGAGGCGTTTGACGCGGGCGTCTATGCGATGCGTCAGTGGTTTCGGCTGGAGTCGGTGGCTCCCGAGAGCGGTTCGGTGCAGAGCGTCATGTCCGAGTACGAGCAGAAGGGCGGGACGGGTCGCATTCGCGACGCGGCGCTGGGTTATCGCAATCGCATGCGGCGGCAGGCAACACTCGTTGTTGAGGAATCGGCAGCCGGGAGCGTTGCGCGATGCATTGTGAAGGTGGAGCGGTTGGACACGGCTGACCATCGGGTGTTCCGCGATCAGACGCGGTTTGAGGATTATCCGTCCGAGACGCCAATCGATCGCGAGGCCGGAGTCTCGGCACGTCAGGACGAGGCCTGGACAGAGATGCCCCGCGATCGGGGGCTGGAACGGGAGATTCTGGCCGTGCTGAAGAGTCGTGCCACGCCCGCATCCGTCAACATTCAGCCGTAAATCGATGGGTCGCGTGTCACCGATCTTCTCCTGTTTCGGGGTCCTAAAACGCGCTGACCATTGGGCCGCTTCGCCTCGGTCGTTTTTGCAGTTTCGTCGCCCGATAAGTCAGGGTTAATGATCGCATTTCGTGGAGTGCCGTCGGGGGAGTTTTGCGCGTACTGGTTATCCCGGATGTAGCTGCGGGCACCCAATCAGTCGGCCGATAGAAAGACCGGGTCAAGATCGCCGCCCCAGCGGCGGCAGAGATTTGGGGGTTCCGAAGTGGCCGGCGACCAGGTCGATGGACGTCGCGATGATCGACCGTTGATTCTGATCGTTGATGACGATCCGGACATGGTAGGTCTGCTTGCGACGATCACGCGTAATCACGGCTTTCGTTCGACGCTGGCAAGCGACTGCGAATCCGCGCTGGCCATTTGCGAAAAGTATCGTCCCAACGTGGTACTCCTGGACATCAAGTTGTCCGGCTCACGTAGCGGCTTCGACGTCTGTCGGGAGCTGAAGGCGAACCTGGGGACGGCGGACATTCCGGTCTTTTTTGTGACGGGCCTGGATCGAAGCGACCAGTTGCTGAGTGAAGCCTTCGAGGTCGGCGCGCATGACATCATCTTTAAGCCGATCAGCAGTGTGGACCTTCTGGGGCGATTGAGGGTGGCGCTTCGCGAGCAGCAGACCCGCGAGGCATACCGAAAGCTGGCGCTACAGGATCCGTTCACAGGATTGTCGAATCGCCGGCAACTGATCATTCACATCACCGAGGCGCTGATGGCCTCACGCCGCGACGGTTCGGTGGGCGGCATGATCATCGCGGACATCGATCATCTGATGGTCGTGAATGACCGGCACGGATACGATCTGGGAGACGAGCTGATTCTCACATTGAGTCGGCTGATGCGACGGCTCACCGGGCAGAACTGCCTCGCGGGCCGACTGGGTGGGGACGAGATGGCGCTGGTCATGATGCACACGACGCAAGACGCCATCAAACAGACGGCGGACCGACTGCGCCGGACGTTTGCGGCGATCGCATTTGATGCGACGACGCAGCCCAAGCACTTCACGCTCGGCGTGGGCTGTACGGCATTCGGCGGTGAGGCGGCAACGATGGACGCCGACGTGGTACTGCGGCAGGCGGACACGTCCCTGTATGCCGCGAAGCTTCTGGGTCGCGGCCGCTCAAACGTCTTCTGGGAGCTGGACGCCGAGAATCTGCCGGTCTTAGAAGCATCCAAGCGCCATAGCCGCACGAAGCGCCGAGAGAAGACGAACCGGTCGTTTGTCGGTGTGCAGAAAGATGTCGCGGTCGAGTCAGACGCTTCGCCGCCGGCATCCCCAACCGCCGGGGCCTGAACCGGGCGTTCGCATTGCTCCATATTTCTCTCGAATCGTGAGCCAGCACTGCTCGGCCATGCCATGGGCGTGACTGCCCGGCTCAACGGCCCGTGCGAATCCTGGGGGGCAACACGGTGCATCCGGGGCAGCATCTTTGTACTCGGCGCGACTCGCTTCTAACATAGCGCCGCGATGATGCGGAATCTCATGTTGATCCTCGCCTTTGACGGGGCGGATTTTCACGGTTGGCAGAACCAGCCCAATCTGCGGACGGCGCAGGGCACGCTGGAGCAGGCGCTGCGCCGGTGCCTTCGTCACCAGGTCGCGCTGATCGGTTGCAGCCGAACCGACTCCGGAGTTCATGCGGCGGGGTATGTGGCCAACTGTTTTACGACCAGTCCGACGAATGCGGATTCGATTTCTCGGAGTCTCGGCTCGCGATTGCCGAAGGACATGACGCTGCTGCACCTTGCGGAAGTGCCGCTGACCTTTCATGCGACACGTTCGGCGATCACGAAGCTGTATCGGTATCGAATCCATAACGTCGCCGCGCGACCGTGCGAGCATTTGTCCCAGCGATTCGTTTATCACTTCTGGCAGCCGCTGGATATGCAGCGTATGCAGGAGGCGGCGTCGCATTGGGTGGGGCGGCGTGATTTCACGTCGTTCGCCTCTGCGGGCAACCAGCGTCAGTCGAATGTTCGAACGATTCGACGCATCGAGCTCTATCGCGTTGATCAGGAAATCCGCATGGACATCGAGGGCGAGGGATTTCTCTACAAGCAGGTTCGCAACATGATGGGAACGCTTGTCGAGATCGGGCGTGGTCGATGGCCCGTTGAGTCCGCGAAAGAGATACTCGAAGCGAAGGATCGAAGTCGAGCGGGGCCGACGGCGGCGCCTCGCGGGCTTAGCCTTCAGTGGGTGAGGTACGATCTGCCGAGTCTGCCGGCGCCCAGTGCGGAGATGATGGCGCGTGCCGAGGCCGCGGAGCCCCCAAAGGGCGGGCCGCGAGAGCGCGTGGATCACCATCCGCGATCGACCGCACCGATGCCCCAGGGCGTAGACCATTTGGAGGAGCCCTCGGCGTAAGGGATCGGCAATCCGGCCCTTTCGGCGGCACCATGCGCATTGTCCACGTTATCACGCGATTGATCATCGGCGGGGCGCAGGAGAACACGCTGCTGACCTGCGAGGGCTTGAGCGCGCGCGGGCACGCAGTGCATCTGATCAGCGGACCGACGGAGGGCCCCGAGGGGTCTCTCGCGGGGCGCGCCCGAACGGGGCCCTATCACTTTGAGGAGTTGCAGGACCTGGTGAGGCAGTTGAGCCCCCTGAGGGATTTCGCGGCGCTTCGGTCGCTGCGCCGAACGTTTGAATTGCTACGGCCGGACGTGGTGCATACGCATTCGAGCAAGGCGGGGGTTCTGGGGCGCATCGCCGCCGATCTGGCCGGCGTGCCGCTGATCGTGCACACGATTCACGGCATGAGCTTCAATCGGACGCAGAGCGCATTGACGAGCGCGATGTATGCCGCTGCTGAGCGGCATTGTGCCAGGCGGTGTCACGGAATTGTCAGTGTCGGGGATGCAATGACGCGTCAGGCGCTCGCGGCAGGCGTGGGCCGTCCCGAACAGTTTCGAACGATTCGCAGCGGGATGGTGACGGCGGACTTCGAGCCCGCGAAACATGACGGCCGGGAACTTCGTCGCCAATGGGGCGTGTCTGATTCGGACGTGCTGGTGGGGACGGTGGCGAGGCTCTTCGTTAATAAGGGCTACGAGCAGTTGATTCCGATCATGTCGCTTGCGGCGAAGCGGAATGGGCATTTGAAATTCGTCTGGGTCGGCGATGGTGCTCAGCGAGAGAAATATGAGGCAGAGTTGAGCAAGCGCGGGCTGCGCGATCGGGTGATCGTCACCGGGCTGCTGCCGCCGAGCGAGATGCCTCGCGTGCTCTCTTCGATCGATCTGCTGGCACATACCTCGCAGTGGGAGGGGCTTCCGAGGGCCGTGGTGCAGGCGATGCTGATGGAGAGGCCCGCGATCAGTTTTGACATCGACGGCGCACCGGAGGTCGTGATACCCGGAGAGACGGGCGAACTGGTTCGGCTGGGGGACCTGGAGGGATTCGCCGATGCGATTGTGAAGCTATCGGCGGACGAGGCGCTGCGGAATCGCTATGGCGCAAGCGGTCGGGCCCTTTGTCAGCGCGAGTTCGACCATCGGGTCATGGTTGAGCGGCTGGAGGCGCTGTACGGCGAGCTAGCTCCTCGCTGAGCATCCGGGCCGTCGCCTGTTGAGCTTCGTCGCCGTACCGGAGCGCAGCCTCGACGAGGGGTCTGGCGGCTTCGTAATTGCCGGTTTGAATGCGAAGGTATCCAAGGCGCAGCAGGGCCTCGGCGTTTTGCGGCTCGGCGTTCACGATTTGCCGGTATTGCTCAATCGCACCGGCGGCATCGCCCAGGATGAGCAAAAGTGCGCCGTAGTCGGCACGGGTCGCCCAGGCGCCGGGCGCCAGGCGTAGCGCCTCGCGGTATTCGGCGGCGGCTTCCTGATACCGCTTCAACTCAGAGAGCGCGAAAGCGAGGTTGTTGCGGAGCGAAAAGATTTCGGGCCTATCCTTGATTGCTGCCTGATATTCGGTGACGGCGCGGTCGTAATGCTGTTGAGACTTGTTGATGACGCGCAGGGCCTCGTTGACCTCCGGGCGGCCGGGGGAGATCAAGGCAGCGGCGATGAATGCCCTTCGAGCTGCGTCGGGGTTGTCCATTCGGAGGTGGCAGTCGCCCAGTGCGAGCTGACAATCAGCAAAATGGGAGTCGTAATTGCAGGCGAATTCGAGTGCCGCGACGGAGGCATCGGCCTCTCCCATGTGACCGAGGAACATCCCCCACTCGGTCCATAACCGAGCCGAGCCTTCCATGGGGCGATCTGTGATCTTGCGTCCCCACTTCTCGCGCTGCGTGGTTTCCAGCTTCAGGGCCCGCTCAAAGGCGATTCGGGCATCTGCCAATTCTCCGGCGGCGGTGAGCACTTTGGCGAGGTTCATCCAGGTCGCGAAGTCATCGGGATTGCGATCCAGGGCGGCCCTGACGCACTCCGCCGATTTGCTCAGACGATTGGCGCAGACATACAACCAGGCCCGCTGAAGATCGTTCTCCGGCGTCGGGTAAAGCCCCCAGCGATTGCAGAACTCGAGATGGTGAATGGCCGTTTCGACGCCGGCTCGGTGCGGGTCTCGCGAGGCGGGAGGACCGGCGGGGTCGAACTGCCAGCGGAATGTCTCGGGCGGCGAGTGCGAAAAGGCGCGTTGCCCCTGCGAATCGTGGAATCTCCAGATGCCGGAGTGAACGGTGAATGCGATGATGGCGAAGACGGCGACCAGGAAGACCATGCCAAGCGGTTGCACCTTACCGCCGATTTTCAGCCGCGTCCGCTGGATGAGGACGTCTGGGGCGTATGCGATTCGAACGGCCTTCATGATGAGAAACGCGCCGACGCCGGCTATGCCAAGCGACATGAGAAACGGGACTTTTCCATAAAGGCCGCGATAGGCAAGGAATACGCCGGTGAAGACGATGAGGGCGAGAATCTCTTCTGCGAGGGAGAGATCGAATCGTCGTTTGGCGGGCGGGGCGATCGGCTGGCGTCCCAGCGAGGGTGGGCCGAACCCAAAATAAAGGGCGTCGTTGGGGCAGACGGTCACGCAGTCCATGCACTTCATGCAGCCGGGATCGACGACCATCTTGTAGAGGTTCACTTCCTCGGCGACACGGACGTTGGATGTGCACACCGAGGTGCAATGGCCGCATTGATGACAGTCGTCCGTCACGCGGATGCGGCCGACGGCCAGTTTGTCGGTGAGGCCGAAGAAGGCTCCGTAGGGACAGGCAAAGGTGCAGAAGCCCTTGGGCCCGAGGAAATAGATGATGGCGACACCGCAGGAGAGAACGGTGAGGATGGCGATGCCGTATTGCGGGAAGGTGTCCCAGAAGCCGGTGGTGCTCACATGCCAGGTTGTCGGGGGCCTTTCGACGCCCAGATAGAGTCGTACGATTTCCGGCCAGACGAACATGTACAGGGCGGCGATGAGGGGGACGATCCAAAAGAGCCGCGTTGTAAAGGGCTTGGGGCGAAGCTTGAGCTTCTTGAGCACCCAGAGGGTCAGGTCCTGGTAGGCGACGAGATGACAGCCCCACCCGCAGACCCAACGGCCAAGCAGGAGAGTCGCCAAGAGCGCGACGGCGAAGAAGATGAAGCCGGCGTTGATTTTCCCGCTGGTGATTGTCTCCATGGATTCGGAGGGCTCGACCGGTGAGATGGTTTCTCCGGCGAGCATCCATTGGATGAAATGCGCGATCATGAAGACGTGGACGGACAGCAGGGAGTAGGCCCGCCACTTTCCCGCCCTGGAGGGCCGGACTCTGGACTTGTCCGCGGGCAGGACGGGGAGCTTCAAGTCGTTGCGGGCGTGCGGCGGCTCGCAGTGAGCTGCCTGACGTGCGGTTGCCGAGCCGCGTGAGGGTTTGGTCTGCCTGGCCAAGGGCGATCCTAAGGGAGGACGGCGGCACGATGCGCTGTGTCCTCACAAAAAAGGGTTCCAATGTGCAAGTCTCTCCGATTGGGGTCTCTCCCCGACCGAAGAGAACTAATAGTATATGATAGACCCCGCGACGGACACGCCATCGACCGGACTATGGATTCATGCCCCCGGGAACCCTTGCTTGCGATTAATGCTCAGACGACATCGCGGTGAAGAAGGATTTCGCTGTGACGCGCTGAAGCGCCGGCGCGGCGCCGCCGTGTTGGCGGCGATTCTGCCGGCATGGGGCTGCACATGGGTCGGATGTCAGGGTGGATCAGCGGAAAAAATCATCCCGGCGCAGGTATGGGCGACCGGTCCTTCGTATCGGGTCAATTTGCTGGAAACGCCTCGCGTCGAGACTTCGATCTATACGCGCGGGCGCGGAACCATCCGGCTGACGAGCGCGGTCAACGAGAAGATCGGATTCAATCTGGTCATCTCCGCGGTCGAAAGCGCCGTTTCCGGGGTGGAGCTTCGCGCGGATGATCTTGCGGGACCCGAGGGGACCATTCCGGCCAGCGCGATTCGGGCCTATCGACCGTATCCGATCACGGTCGAGCGTTATCCCAACTGGTTTCTCCGCACACAGGGGTTGCGGGAGCCGCGGGCTTATCCCGATGCGCTGGTTCCGATACCGGTGAACGGAGTCGGGGCGTCGCCGGGCAGCATTGCCGCTCAGCCGCTCGTTGTCCTCGCGGGGCAAAGCCTGGCCCTTTATGTGGAGGTTTTCATTCCACCGGAGGCGCGGCCGGGCCCGTATACGACGGCGATCTCGCTGGTGGGCCCCAAGTGCAAGCCGCTTCGCACCCCGGTCGAGGTACTCGTCCGGGACGTCTATCTCGATTCGAAGGTGACCATTCCCGTTGTTGCCGGCGTGCAGCTTGGGCCGGTGATCGCGAGCTTCACGGATGTCGATCCTCAGAACAAATCCGTAGCGGTCGCAAAGCCCGAGTGTCGAAAGGCGATTGAGAAGACATTCGCCCTTTTGAGCGAGCATGGTCTATCGCCGCTTTGCGATGAGATCTATCCACGGTTTTCGCAGGATGTGGATGGGAATACGGTACTCGACTGGAGTGAGTACGACGCGTTTTGCGGACCGTATATCGAGGGCAGCGCCTATGTTGACGGCCGGGGAGCCTTTGCGTGGACTCTGCCGGTTGGGATGAGCCAGCCGCATCCTTCGCAATTCGACGGCGTGGACTCGACCGCCTACCGGCTGGTGCTTCAGGACTATCTTTCCAAGGCACGGGCACACTTTGAGGAGAAGGGGTGGCTGGATCGTGCGGTCGTTTATTTCGACTATCCCCCGGTTATAGATCCGGGCGAGAGCGAGCTTCAACGAGTGCGCAGGTTGATCGAATGGGTGCACGGTGCGGGCGAAGAGCTACCGTTCATAAGCAAGCTGATTCCCCAGCCGATGACGCCATTTGGCTGGACCGCCCATCGTTTTGTTGATTTGACAAGAAATGTCGATATCTGGGCGACGCCGGCGCGATACCAGGATGCCGCGACGCTTGCGGAGCTTCAACGTCTTGGCAAGCGGACATGGTTGCTGCCGGACCGTCCTCCGTATTGCGGGAGTCTCGCGGTGGAGGCCCCTCCCACGCATGCGAGGAGCATTGCGTGGCAGGCGTATTTGCAGGGGCACGAGGCGATCTGGCTGCCGCGTGCGACGGACTGGCCGGGCAAAGTTCTCGATGAGGCCATTTCGCAGGACGACCAGGCGTCGGATGCGTGGCTGGTGTATCCCGGTAAGTTGTTTGGCTGCGATGGTCCGGTGCCGTCGGTGCGGCTCAAGCTCTTGCAATCCGGCATCCAGGACTACCAGTGCCTGCGTCTGTTGAGCGAGCACGGGCACGCGGCCACGGCTGGGCTCCTGGCGCGCTCGCTGATCAAGGCCTGCGGGACCGACGCCTATGGGGATAATTTTCAGGACGCTCATTGGGATCGGCGGATTGACGACCCGGACGTCTGGGATCTGGCGGCAGCGATTCTCCGTGAAGAAGCGGAGCTCGCGGTGAGTGAGCGGCCGGCTGAGCCGATCAACCTGGAGAAGAATCGCGCCGATTGGCTTCGTTTTCTTGCGGCCACGAGATCGCTGGAGGCGTGGGTGGGATCGGCCCGATTGCGGAGAGATCCCCGACCGGGGCAATCGGGCTATCTCGCGACGATCGACGCCGAGGTGCGTAGTGAGTTGCGCACGTCGGTGGAGGGTCGATTGAGATTCGGCCCGCTCGAAGAGGGCGCATCGGCCATCGACGATGACAAGCAGATCGGCCCGCTGGAAGAGATGTCGGTGGCGAGTCGTAGCCTGACGGCTCGTTTTCCCGAGGCGCCTCTTTGCGATCTCGATGGGCACTACATTCAATCGATTGTTTTCGATGCGGGTCGATCCGGACTGGTGGAGGCGCAGGCGACATTTTCGATCACCCGGATGTCGGAAGTGTCAAAGCCGCCCAGGATTGACGGAAGTCTCGATGACTGGCCTCCCGGCACGCAGAACGTCATGGGCGATTTTCGACTGATCGCGTTCACGCACGGATCGGCGCGGCGGCGCGCGGAGAGCCAGACGATCGGGTATTGCTGCACGGACGGGTCGAAGCTGTATCTCGGCATTCAGGCGCTGAGCCCGGCAGGGCCGACGGTTTCGAATGTTGAGAGCAACATCGTGACCTACGAGGACCTGCGTCCGGTCGGCAGCGATCTGGTTGAGATCATGATTGATCCGACAGGGGCCGCGACACAAAGCGACGACATTTATCACGTGGTCGTGAAATCGACCGGGAACCCGATTTTTGAGCGCGGCGTGTCGGTGTCTCCGCCGATTGGGTCTGTCGCGCCCTGGCCGGGGCCGAGACCAGAGTACTCTGTGACCAGGGGTCCCGACGGCTGGACGGCGGAAATCGCGATGTCACTGGAGTGCTTCGGTCCGCGCGAGTCGCGGAATCCTGTCTGGGGCTTGAATCTTGCCCGACTGGAACCGGTTCGCGGCGAGTACTCGGACTGGGCTCGGGCGCAGCGATACTGCTACGATCCGGCCTCGTTTGGGAATCTGATTTGGCCCGATGGCGGCGCCGGCGAATAAGCACCACGTCCGACAGATTCCGCAACTCTGGCGGACAATTCCCAGATTTCTTAATGGCCGGTGCGGTGACATCCTTTCACCGGGGTGAATATTCCACAGGCTGCCGTGGTCCCGGAATTGCCAAGTTCACCAGCAAGGTGAACGTCGGGTCGGGCGGCGAGTCCGCGCCTGCAATCACCCCATATGGGAGCATCGGAATGAACAAGCGATCCTGGGCGGAGCCATTCAAAATCAAGATGGTCGAGCATCTGCGGATGACGACGCCCGATGAGCGGGCGGCGGCGATTCGAGAGGCGGGCTACAACACGTTTCTCCTGCGCAGCCGTGACGTGTACATCGACCTGCTTACCGACTCCGGGACGAATGCGATGAGCGACCGGCAGTGGGCAGGGATGATGCTGGGTGACGAGGCTTACGCCGGCTCCGAGAATTTCTATCACCTGGAGGACGCGGTTCGGCGTTACTACGGCTACAAGCATCTCATTCCGACGCACCAAGGCCGCGGGGCAGAGCATATTCTCAGCCGGCTCTGCATCAAGGCGGGCGACTTTGTGCCGGGCAACATGTATTTTACGACGACGAAGGTGCACCAGGAGCTGGTCGGCGGACACTTCGTGGACGTCATCTGCGACGAGGCCCACGATTCACAAAGTGACGCGCCGTTCAAGGGCAACGTCGATCCGGCGAAGCTGCAGCGGCTCATCGAAAAGGAGGGCGCCGCGCGCATCGCCTATCTGTGCGTAGGCGCGACGGTGAACATGGCCGGCGGGCAGCCTGTCAGCCTGGCCAATCTGCGTGAGACATCGCAGCTATGCCGTCAGCATGGCATCAAGATATTCCTCGATGCGACTCGGGCCGTGGAGAACTGCTACTTCATCCAGCAGCGGGAGCCGGGTTGTGCGAAGCGGACGCTGGCTGACATCCTGCTGGAACTCTGCTCGTACACCGACGGCTGCACGATGTCCGGCAAAAAGGACTGTCTCGTGAACATCGGCGGATTCCTCGCCGTCAACGACGACGCACTGGCCGACGCGGCACGGAACATGGTGGTCATTTATGAGGGTCTGCATACTTACGGTGGGCTGGCGGGGCGCGATCTGGAGGCGATGGCCATCGGTATCACCGAGTCGGTGAGCTGGGATCACATGCACGCCCGGATCGGGCAGGTGCAGTATCTCGGCGAGCGTCTGCAGGAAGCCGATGTGCCGATCGTTCGCCCGATCGGCGGGCACGGGATTTTCCTGGATGCCGCAAGATTTCTGCCGCATATTCCACGCGAGCAGTTTCCAGCGCAGGCGCTGGCGGCGGCGTTGTATGTGGATTCGGGCGTACGCGGCATGGAGCGTGGAGCTGTTTCCGCCGGTCGCGACAGGGAGACCGGCAAGAATCTATTCCCGAAGCTGGAGCTTGTGAGGCTGACGCTGCCGCGGCGAGTCTATACCCAGGCGCACATGGACGTGACCGCGGAATCGGTCATTGGTCTGTTGGAGCAGCGGGACAAGATCGTGGGTTTGCAGTTTACTTACGAGCCCGGGTACCTGCGGTTCTTTCAGGCGCGTTTTGAGCCGGTGATCGGCGACCGAGTTCTTTGCAGTTGAGGCAGGGTATGAAGACCATCATCGAGCCATTTCGTATCAAGAGCGTCGAGCCGATCAAGATGACGACGCGCAGCCAGCGCGAGAGCATGCTGATCGAGGCGGGCTTCAATCTTTTTCTGATTCCCGCCGAATACGTGCTGATTGACCTGCTGACCGATAGCGGGACGGGGGCGATGTCCGCCGAGCAGTGGGCGGGCATCATGCGCGGCGACGAGTCGTATGCGGGGGCAGCGAGTTTTTACCGATTTCAAGATCGAATTCAGGAACTTACCGGCTTTGAGCACGTGCTGCCGACGCACCAGGGGAGGGCCAGCGAGCGGATTCTCTTTGAACTCGTCGGCGGGCCGGACAAAGTCGTGCCGAATAACACTCACTTTGACACGACCCGGGCGAACATCGAGCACAGCGGGGCGAAGGCGGTCGATGTGGCTATTTCCGAGGGGCGCGATCCTCGGAATCGGCATCCCTTCAAGGGCAATATGGATGTCGCGGCGCTGGAACGGCTCATCGGCGAGGTCGGGCGCGAGCGCATCCCGCTGGTCATGGTGACGGTTACCAACAATAGCGGAGGCGGCCAGCCGGTCAGCCTGGAGAATCTTCGCGGGGTGCGTGCTGTCTGCGACAAGCACGGGCTGCCGCTTTTTCTTGACGCGTGCCGGTTCGCGGAGAACGCGTATTTGATTAAGCAGCGGGAGCCGGAGATGGCAAACCGATCGGTCCGCGAGATCGTGCATGAAATGTTCGCGCTCGCCGACGGGGCGACAATCAGCGCGAAGAAGGATGGGCTGGTGAACATCGGCGGGCTACTGCTTCTGCGAGATGAAGAGCTCTTTCAGCGCGCCTGCAATCTGCTCATCCTCACGGAAGGATTCATCACCTATGGCGGTCTGGCGGGGCGCGATCTGGAGGCCATGGCCCAGGGCTTCGAGGAAGTCGTCCACGAGGACTATCTGGCCTATCGGATTCGCAGCGTTGAGTATCTTGGCGAAAAGCTGTTGGCCGCCGGCATTCCCATCGTTGAGCCGCCGGGCGGCCACGCGATCTACATTGACGCGGGCGCGATGTGCCCGCACATTCCGCGCGAGCAGTTTCCGGGGCAGGCCGTGGTCTGCGGCCTCTATCGGGTCGGCGGGATTCGCGCGGTGGAGATCGGCTCGGTCATGTTCGGCGCCACCGCTTCGCCGCCCCTGGAACTGGTGCGACTGGCGATTCCGCGGCGAGTTTACACGCAGAGCCACATTGACTACGTCATCGAGGCGGCGACGGAACTGGTCGCCCAGAAGAAGGAGCTTCGCGGGCTTCGCTTCGTCCAGGAACCGCCGGTCTTGCGACACTTCACGGCGCGGTTCGAGGAGGTTTAAGGCCCGCGAAAACGAATCCCCCGGCGTGGGGGAGTTGGATCCGTCGGCTACACGGTCGCAACCTGCCCAAGATTTTTTTCAAGCTCCAACGCCCGTGGGAACAGGATGTTGTTCTCCTTGTGTACATGCTGATGCATGTCGGCCTCCAGCCGCTCGAGGTTATGCAAGAGAACCCGGAAGGTCGTGCATGCGTCGGGTGGAGCGCGAAATCCATTGGTCAGCTCGCGCAGCTTCGCCAGGGCATCTCCCGCGTGATTGTGCTCCGCCTCCATCACGCTGATCGGATTCGCAATGCTTCCGCAGTGAAACGGCGTGACATGCGATTGCGTCTCCAGTACGCGCACGAGCGGAAAGAGAATCGACTCCTCTTTGTGCATGTGCGCCTCCAGTTCGGCTCGGAAAGACCAGAAGATGTCGCGACAGATGGGCATCTCGGGGTGCCGCCGGCCGTGAGCCACGGCGACCTTATCGAGCATGGCCGCCAGTCGCGGCAATTCTTCGCGGAGATACTCATGGTGCTGACTCATGATATGACCGGTGAGATCGGTGAGTGATGCCTTTGTCCAGTCGGTCTCCTCGGTCGATCGTGCGGCCTTGTCGGATTCCTGAATGGCGCTGCATACCCGGTCGAGATCGATCCTGCGTTCGGCACACACATCCGTCAGCGGTCGTTTCCCGCCGCAGCAATAGTCGATCCCGAACTTCTCAAATACTCGGGCTCGCGCGGGCTGCTCGACCACGAGGGCGCCGACGGCTGCGTGGGTGTCGATATTGTCCATAAAGACTTTCCTTTCCAGCTTGTTCCAGTATTCAGTTAGATGGCGCCGGCTGTTGCGGGCGCGTGCGAGTTCGTTTCATCAGTAGTCGGAGCGGATTGTCCAAGTGCCTCGTTTGAATCGCCCAGCGACCAGCCGGTTTTCAGTCCAAGGATGAACCAACCGAGGGACATGACGCCCGTTGCGAAGACGGTATCGCCGAGGACGCGCAGCCACCGAAGGGTGTCCATGATCGGCGTCTGAAGAAACTCGGCGGAGCGGGCGTACCACATGCCGCGCTGGACGCTGGCCCAGGTCTGCATCAACCCGACGGGCAGCAGGCTGACCAACACCATCAATGCCAGGCCGATGTTGATGGCCCAGAAGGCGTAGGCCAGTGCGCCGGTGCGCCACTGCTTGTGAGAGGCGAGTCCCTTCATGCAGAAGAGCATGAGCCCGATGCCGAGCATGCCGTAGACACCGAAAAGAGCGGCATGACCGTGGACCGGCGTCGTGTTCAGCCCCTGCATGTAATACAGGGCGATCGGCGGATTGATGAGGAAGCCAAAGAGGCCGGCGCCGACGAGATTCCAGAATGCGACGGCGACGAAGAAGTAGATCGGCCACTTGTAGGCGCTGACCCACGGGCGTACGCGGCTGAGTGTGAGATTCTCGTATGCCTCGAAGCCGATCAGAACGAGCGGCACCACCTCCAGCGCGCTAAAAGTTGCTCCGAGTGCGAGCACAATGGTGGGGGTGCCGGTGAAGTAGAGATGATGAAACGTGCCGATGATTCCGCCGGAGAGGAAGATGGTTGTCGAGAAGAGCACGGCCGACGTCGCGGTCGCGGTCTTCAGCAGGCCCATTCGCGTGAACAGGAACGCGATGACGACGGTTGCGAAGACTTCAAAGAATCCCTCGACCCACAGGTGAACCACCCACCAGCGCCAGTATTCGGCGATGGCCAGGTGCGTCTGGCGGCCCCACATGAGACCTGCTCCGTAGAACAGGGCGATGGCGACGGATGCGATGAAAAAGAGACCGAGCAGTTGGCGGTGCTCACCAGGCCGCCGCAGCGCGGGCCACATCGCTCGACCCATCAGAAGCAGCCAGAGGATGAGACCGACGAACAGGAATATCTGCCAGAAGCGGCCGAGGTCCACATATTCGTATCCCTGGTGGCCGAACCAGAAACCGGCCGTGAAGCCGAGCTTTTGCTGAACGGATAGCCACTGCCCAGCCATCGATCCGACGACGATGATGAGCAGACAGACGAAGAGAAAATTAACGCCTGCGCGCTGGAACTTTGGTTCATGACCGGAGACCGCGGGGGCCATGTACAGGCCGGTGGCAAGCCAGGCCGTGGCGATCCAGAAGATGCCGAGCTGGGTGTGCCATGTTCGCGTAACTGAATAGGGGAGCCACTTCGCAAGCGGGAAGCCATAAAAGCCCGATCCCTCGACGCCGTAATGCGCCGTGACCGCGCCGAGCCCTACCTGGGCGACGATGAGTGCGGCGACGACCCAGAAGTATTTGAGCACGGCCTGCATGGAGGGCGTCGGGTTGAGCGCCATCAGCGGATCGATTTTCGGCGCGGCGTGCTCGGGCTCTTCCTTGCCGCGCTGCACGGCAAAATACCATGCGAGCGCGGCGATGCCGCCGAGAAGCAATACAAAGCTGATCACCGACCAGACGACGATGGCGCCGGTCGGCTTGTTTCCGACCAGTTCATCGGGGGGCCAGTTGTTTGTATAGGTGATGTCGCTGCCGGGTCGATTGGTCACGCAGGTCCACGCGGCCCAAAAGAAAAAGGCGTTCATCGCCTTCTGCCGCGCGGGGTCTTTGATCGCGTTGGCAGGAATCGCGTATGCGTCGCGCAACTCCGCAAGCCCCGGGTCGTCGGCAAACAGTCCCGCGTAATGCAGACCGACAGCCCTAATCGCCTCTGCGCGTTCCGCCGAAATTGTGAGGACATTTGTCTCAGGGTCTACCCGATTGGCGCGTAATTCCGTCTGCAGCGCCGCCCTGAGCATGGCCTGCTGGGCGGGAGTCAGTTTCTCAAAGCTCTCCGCACCCAGCGCGAGGGCCTTCACAGCGAGAATCTGCTCCGCCTCACGATGCAGCCAGTCCGCCGACCAATCCGGTGCGACGTACGCACCGTGTCCCCAGATGCTCCCGAGCTCCTGGCCGCCCAGCGATTGCCAGACATTCTGGCCGTCTCGAATTTCGGCGTCGGTCATGACGACATGACCATCGGGGTCCACAACGGCAGTCGGAATCGGCGGGGCCATTCGATAGATTTCGAGCCCGTAATAGATGAGGACCAGGAATGAACCGGCGATAACAAGCGTCAGCGAAATCCAGAGTCGGTAGTTCCTCATAAAGGCGTCCCAATTCCTTAAACGTCTGTAAATAAAGCGATTACATGCCTGTCGATGGAGCAAGTTAATATAAACCTAGACATCTAGGTTGATAAATAAAGATAACACGGTATAATCTGGATGTCAAGGGACAGGTTTACAGTTTTTTCTGGTAGAGTCTGGCGATTAAGGCTGGCCCGCTCACCGCAATCGGACTATGCGTTTGGGGCCGGGGATGTGATGGAGTTCGAATTGGAGATCGGCATTTCGACTATTCTTGCAAGGGCGCCACGATGATCTCCCAAACCGCTGAGTACGCATTGAGGGCCGTTGTCTGGTTGGCATCTCACGGCGACGGTTCGCTCGGAACGCTGCATATCGCGGAGGCGACGCGCGTACCACCCGGCTATTTGTCAAAGGTGCTACAAGCCCTTGCCCGCGCGAAACTGGTTGTTTCGCATCCGGGACGCAACGGCGGCTTCGAGCTCACGAGACGGCCCGAGACGATCTCGGTTCTCGACGTGATCAATGCCGTGGACCCGATTCAACGAATCAAGACGTGCCCGCTCGATTTGAAGACTCACGGCGTCAACCTGTGCCCCCTGCATCGCAGACTGGATGACGCGATGGCCAAGGCGGAAGAGGCGTTCGCCAGTTCCACGATCGCCGAACTGCTTGCCGAGCCGACGACGAGCACGCCGCTTTGCGAGAGCAAGCCGATCACACTGTCACTCGGGAAGAGTCACGGACCGAAGTAGACTTGATGGATCAATCGTTGGGCGGTTCGCGTTTGAAGGCGAAGTTTGTCAGGATCGCCGCGTCGGCTTGCGGCGGTAGTGGGTGATCTTCAGCGATGGGTCAGCTTCGTAACGTGACGCCTCCCAGTTTGATTCGTTGAATTCCGGAAAGTACGCATCGCCCTGGGCATCCGGGGCGTCGATGGTGGTGATGATCATCTCGTCCACGATCGGCATGGCCTCGGCATAGATCTGCGAGCCTCCGGCGATGAAGGCGAATTGTTCGCCGCGCGATCGGCATAACTTAATTGCCAAGTCCAGCGAATCGACGAAGTCGAGGGTGGTGCCGCTCGGCAGGGCCGCCTGCACATTCGCCTCCGCCGCGTGCTTCGTCGGATCGCGGGTGATGACGATGTTTCTCCTTCCCGGCAGCGGCTTACCGCAGGAGTCGTAGGTCTTGCGGCCCATGATGAGGGTGTGGCCCATGGTCGTCTGCTTGAAGTGCTTGAGATCGGCGGGGACGTGCCACGGCAGACCCCCGGCCTTGCCGATGAGGCGATTGGCGTTCATGGCGACGATGATGACGGTTCGCATGGCGGGGTTTTACCGCCATCGCGAGGAAAGACCAATCGGGCAGGTCTGTCCCGGTCGCCCGATTTCCAGTTGCACTATGGGATAGAACTACAGGATTACTTCTTCGAACTGTTCGAAGGGATTACTCTATAGAGCCTCCCTCGAACCGGACGAGCCTGTCTCCAGGCATCCGGCTCTACGGATCATGGGCCGTGACGGCTGGTGAAGCGCGTCCCCTTAGTCCCGATGGTGAGTCGGGATTTACCGGGCGGCCCACGCCCATCTTAAAGCGTCAGATACGCGGTTGCGTTCCTGACAGCCGCGGGATTGTTGGTCCCGCTCGATGGCAGGATAGCGTGATTCCTCAAACCAAATCAATCAATTACCCCATGACCTAACTGAATAGTCGGCAAACAAATGATCTTTGACCCGCGCTTAATCCAACACAGTCTCGTTCGTCTGCCGTTTCCTAAACAGAATCAAGGTCTTGGCGGGTGATAGATTGGGTACTTATCCACCCGATCGAAGCGCAGCAAATGTGCGACTAATTCTGCTCTCGAAGCGCCCTGATAGAATTCCCCGAGAATCGGCCAAATGTTCTCCCCGTCGCCACTACTTAACTGGTCCCGGGACGAGATAACGGCAAGCATCCTGCTGGAAGCCGCAACAGCGTCAACGTCAAACGGTCTTCCTGTTAGACTCCGCAGGTCGATTGCTGTAACCGCGGCGAGGACCCTCAACAGGTTCGCCGAAAGCTTGGGCATGAGCGATCTATCGACCGAGCGAATAGCTCGATACAGGCCGCGGGCAAAAGCGCGTATTGCTTGAAGTTGATCGCGTCGCGCCAGCCAAATCCAGCCGAGTGTACGGTCGACCAGTGCCATGCCATTGAGCAGGCCCATCGAAGAGTAGTATTCCTGGCATTCAGTGGCAACTTTGATCGCCTCGTCAAGCTGTCCCGTGTAGATGTGCGTCTGTGCCTCCAAGTCTCGGATCTCCGCAAGGAACTGGACATCCTTCACCTTTCTGGCGCCCTCGGCCGCGTTGGCAAGCCTCCGCACCAAGCGCTGAGCCCAGGGACGAACGACCTTGCGGAAGCCCCATCGGTGAGAATCGCGGTCCACGGCCAAGTCGAGTCGCTGAAGCGCCTTGACCCAGAAATGGCAATCATAGTGCTGAAACCGCATCCGCGCTATTGGATCCGCGACTCCTCTTACCTGCCGTCGCCCTTCTTTCAGTAGGCGCATCGCAGTACCAGGTTGCACAAGACCGATAGTGTATGAGAAAGCCTCGAACGCATAAGTCAAGGCGACGGTCTCTGGATCCGCCCACTTTGAACGCATGGTTCTGCACGCCTGCACGTGTTCCTTATAAGCGGAATTTCCCGTAATGGATCGATGGTACAGCGTTACCCGCTCCGGCCGACGCTTTGAATCGTCCGACTCCATAACCAATCGACCGATCACGCTCCTGGCGTCGACACTGTTCGCGGCGTCACACAGACGCGCCGCGAACTCAACGGTGGCATTCGGCGTAAACGCAGAGAACGGGTCACTCGCGGCCGCCATTGCTAGTTCACGTTCCCATCGCTCTCCTTCAGTTGGTAGCGCCGACTGCCTCGCGATGCAGCCTAGACGCTTCATCATCCCTAGGAAGAAATGCTCACCAGGTGCGGTAGGGTGGAACAGATCGCAAGGTAGTGTCTCTATTCGCGTCGATTCCAAGAATTCCTGGCGCAGGACATCCATCCCGCGCCGGGAATCGATCGCACTGGCCATAGACCGTTCAAGTCGAATGGCGCACGGAGGAGTCTGACCCCTTCCAGGTACGAGCAGTCGCCTGATCAACGTCCGGAGATCTGGGTCGTTGAACCCGTACCCGGCGAAGATGAATGCTGACGCAGGCACCAACAGTTCGTACGCTGGCTCAAACCAGGAGGGCGTCAACATGCCGTTGGCGAGCCCTGCGGCCGTGAATACAAGGGATGTAGGTCGGTCAATCGAACCGTGTACTTTTAAGAGTTGAAGGTGGTCTCCATAGCGACGATGCCTTGATGCCGACAAATGATCCGGCACGCCCTCAATCGGCACCCATGAACCGTTCGCGGTCGATCCTCCGCCGCAACTGGGAGTATCTCCAAGCGCTGCCTCCAGAAGCATGTCGTAGTTAGATGTGACAACCGTTACGCGCTTGGTTAATTCTGTGTCCAGGGCCTGCCGGATCAAATCAGCAAAGAGGCCATGGAGGCCGCTGGGCTTCGGCTCGGCATCGCACCGACAGGCCAGCCGGATCACGTCAATCGCAGTCGAACCCCCGTCTTCCGCGTCAGCCAGACAAGTCATGAATCGTTCAAAGGGAATTCTCTCAACGGCCGATCGGAGCCCATCCTCCCGAGCCGACCCGGACGACTCCGAGATCAACGGACGACTTCGAAGGCGCGGCAACAACGTCAGGAGCTCTTCGCGCGTCGCCGAATCGATCTCATTCGTAGTAAAGCCACGAACTCTTTGAAGAAGGGAGTCGACTATTAACTCATCTCTAATTTGCCAGACATCGGCACATGCTGAGGGACCGCGGGCGGAAAAGATGGAGCCAAGCCAAAAGACAATATGATCGAACTTGCGATTTCTGATCCCGTCGGCCCAATCGTCAAGAAATCCCGCCGACATCGTTATCCTACGAAAACGTCGGCCCTGAATGGCGCCCCGCCCTGATAAGACTCAGTTCATCCGCTAGTTACGTCCCTGACGGCACGCCGCTGACCGAGCAACAATGCCAATGCTCCAGAGGTGGCTTCGGTTTGACAGAACCAGCGGCGCTTGTAGCCCACGATCTCCTCCAAGAGACCGTATCGGCGGAGTTCCTCGCGGTTGGCCGGTACGCCGTTCAAGACGACTTCGACCACCTCGTCCCCGGCGATCCGGGCCGTCATCAGCCGCCAGCCATTGTCAAACTCGATTATACCTCCACCGACCAGCAGGTCGAGGATTTCGCCGGGCGTCGCTTCGGCCAGCGGGGTGCCGATGCCGAGTCGCTGCTTGACGCCCGGCACGTCGGACGGGCTGGGGTTTAACGGCGTTTTTCAATTCGCTCGCTCGAAAGTATGGAAGTCTTCCCGGCCGACCGCTCCGCTCTATCGGCCGAACCCGTTTCGGAACCCCCCGCACGCCGCCGGTTCCAAACCTCCCCCGCCCCCTTCTTTCCCCCGGTAATGGCGAGGCCTTCGCGGGGCATTCAAAAGTCCCTCCGGCCAGCAGATCCAGGATTTCGCCGGGAGATACCTCGGCCGGTGTGGTGCCGGGAATGGGCCGGGCAACCGGCGGGACGCCGATGCTACCCAGACGTCCGTCAAATCAGATGCGCAGGCTACACCGCCACCTTGAACTTGATCGGGTTCTGGGTTTGGTAGCCGACGAGTTCAAAGTCGTCATAACGCAATTCGTCAAACGGCTTTTTCGCGATGACCAGTATTGGTAGTGTGGTCGGGGTGCGCTTCAACTGCTCGCGGAGCCCGGCGACGTGGTCGTACTCGGCCATCGGGCTGCCGGGGTCGGCTGCGTAGATGTGGGCGTCAACAATCGTATGTGCGAATCGGCCGAGGCCGAGCCCGACTTCCTGGGCAATCATCTGCGTGAGCGCGGCGTAGGCGGCCATGTTGAAGGGAATACCGAGGGCGATGTCGCCGCTGCGCTGGCACAAGTGGCAATTGAGCTTGCCGGCGGCGGCGTGAAATGCGAACGTGTAATGACACGGCGGTAGCTTGCTGGCGATGGCGTTGCCCGGTTCCCAGGCGGTGACGACGAGTCGGCGGCTGGATGGGTCGCGATTGAGCGTGTCGATGACGTAACGAATCTGGTCAACCTCGCGGACCTGCCAGTTGCCGTTTTCGTCCTTGGTCGCGCTGGGGAAGTGCCGCCAGTAGTGGCCGTAGGCGGTGTCGAGATTGCCGTCTTCGTCGGCCCAGGCGTCCCAGATTTTCGTGTATTCGCGCAGGTTGCGGATGTGGTTGTCCCCGGAGAGGTACCAGAGCAACTCGCGCAGGAGAGACGGCCACTGCATCTTCTTGGTGGTGAGCAGGGGAAAGCCCTGAGCGAGATCGACCTGATAGTGCGCGCCGAAGAGACTGATGGTATCGACGCCGGTGCGTGACGGCTTGCGTACACCTTCGTCGAGTACGCGCCGAACAAGATCGAGATAAACCTGCATATTCGCTCCTCCGTGAACGCCGATCGTCGCCGAAGCCGGCGATTGGACTGACCGATGGTTTCGATTCTATCTCAGGTTGAGCGGTGCAGCGACGGGCGACCGATGTCGGCCGTCCTCCGGGATTCACAGGGGCGGCTAATGTTCTATGCGGTCGGCAGGTTCTGATGCGGGGGGGCTCTGCGGGCGGATGAGTCGCAGCCATCGTGGCAACTGATGCAGATTCGTGAAGGCGGGGTTAGATGCAGCCTGAGCAAGAAATGCTGGTTTCAGGAGAAGTGACGATTCCAACTCCCCGAGGGCGTCGTCGGCGCGGCCGGTGAGAGCCAGCGCGCCGGCGAATGTGTATCGCGCGTCGGCGAGCTTCGCCCTGGCCTGCTGCAGCCTCGATGGTTCACTCTCCCGTGACGTGAGTTCAGCGCGGAGATCGACGACGACCTGGAGTCGATCGGCCGCCTCATCGGCGCGACCGACCATGATGAGGGCAACGCTCCAGTTCTGGCGACCGTCGAGATCGGTCGGGTCAAGCTCGTAGAGCCGCTCGAAATGCACCAATGACTCTGCCGCCCGACCGGTTCGCAGGAGTGCGTTGGCGAGGTTTTTTCTCGCCTCAACGTTGACAGGTTGGTAGGCGAGAAATCGCTCGTACGGCTCAACTGCTTGGGCGTATTGCCCCGCATGCGTGTGGGCCAGGCCGAGGAAGAGATATCCTTCGGGGTCTGCGTTGGACTGCGCCAGTCCGCGCTCGATGATGGAGATGCCCTCAGCCAGATTGCCGCGGATGATCTCAATGTGCCCCAATCGGTAATATGCGTAGCAATACTCCGGGTCGGCCTCGATGGCCCGGAGGTATTCGTCGTGAGCGTTCAAGAGGCACTCTGCGCGGCGTTGCTCAGCGTTCGGCTGGTCGACTGCGGCGAGGCGGTGATACTCAGCGATGAAGGCATTGCCCAGTCCGTAGTGGCCGGACGGCGCATCGGGGAATCGGGCGATGACGGCGTTGTAATAGGCATAGCTGTCATGCCACACAGATTGCTGGCGCACGGTGAGATATGCGAACAATGCGATGACGACGGCGCCGAAGACCGGCGCGCCGCTGCGGACGATGCGCGAGGCCGAAGGGGTGATGCGCCGAACCAGAAACTCAGCGAGCACCACGATTGCGATGATCAAGGGCGTGTAGGCGAAACGGTCGGCGGCAATGGTGCGCGTGAAGCGCACCGGCGTCAGCGTCGGACCGATCATGAGCAGGAAGGCGATGGGCAGCGTCCAGGCGAAGGTGATGCTTCGGCGGTAGGCCCAGGCGCAGGCCGCGGCAAGCAACGCCACGCAGATGACACTCAGGAGATAGGTTGCAGCGCCAAGCGACACGACGGATTCGTCCGGCATCAAATATTCGGGGCAAAGCCGCATCGGCAGGATCATCTTGGCGATGTAGAAGACGAGATTGTGGCCGGCGACGAGGACGGTAACGCCGAGAGGGCGATGACCTTCATGCCCCGTGAGATCGACTGCGTTGGTCTGCGAAACGTAGGCGATCCAACCTCCGATGGCGGCGAGGATGAGGAGGGGAATCTTCTCATTGACTCGTCGGCGGGCGTCCCGGTCCAGCGGCCATACGTCCATGAGCACAAAGACAAGTGGAAGTAGAAGCCCCGTGGGCTTGGCGAGAATGGCGGCGAGGTAGGTGGCGATGACGGCGACGTACCAATGGGGCCTCTCCGTGCGTGCGAATCGTGCGTAGGACATCACGGCCAACAGGGCAAAGAAGGTGGCGAGTACCGCCTTGCGCTGGCTGACCCAGCAGACGACTTCGACGTTGAGCGGATGCACCGCGAAGAGCAGTCCGCAGAAAAGAGCCGTGCCGCTGCGTCGGGTCAGGCCCAAGACCAAAAAAAATACGAGTGTCGCGTTGCAACCGTGTAGGAAGATGTTGGTGAAGTGAAAAATGAACGGTTCGGCCGTTTGGGTGTATCCGCCGGAAAGAGCGCCCTCGACGACCCGGTCGAACATGAGGGACGCCAACGTCAGAGGTTGGTAATAACCGAGGACGGTCGTCGGACGGAGGACCTCGCCGAAACAGGCGACGAGCTTTTTCCAACTCGGATAGAGAACGTACGGATTGGCGGTGACGTATTGCGTGTCATCGAGAATGAGAAACTCGGCGCTGAAGGTAGGCAGATAGACCGCCATCGCGACGAGCAGCACCATCACGGCGAGCAGGGCCGGGTGTAGCTGGTTGAGCGCCCCTCCGGCGAGGCCCGGCTCCCGGTGTGTCGGCGGCCGCGATAGGGAGTCGATCTTCTCGTTCAAAAGGGCGCCTCGGTAAGGATGGGGCCGAAAACCTTCGTTTATCGGGCACAAAGGCCGTAATTGCGGGATGAAATTGCCGCACGAATCTTGATCATATATGATGATGGTAACTGGGTCGCCCCGTCGTGGTTGGTTGAATTGGCGCGCGGGGGCAGGATGCGGACCCGGCGAACCGGACTCGCGCAGTTTTTTCTGCGTCCGCGAATAGCTCGGACGCCAGCGATGAGAACCGGATCGCGCCATCAAGACCGGTGATGAAATGGATTTTTTCCGGAACCCAGGGGCGTTCAAAAAGGTAAGCATTCCACGAGGCCAAGCCGATAGAGCCCGAGGGAGAAACTCGGACCTCGCACTCCCCGGAAGGCAATCAGTGAGTTTGATGTCGAAGAAGCATGCGTTCTGCGGAATGCTCGTGGCAATGGGGCTCAGCCTCTGCGCGGGCTGCGCCGTGCCTCAGCCTCGCGGCGAGGGTCTCTACCAGTACGTGAAGGAGCCGACCACCGGGGCGGGCTATCACCTTTACCTGCCGGCCGACTATGTGAAGAACAGCGGTCGTCACCCGAACTCCAAGATGAAGGGCTGGCCGCTGGTGATGACGTTCCACGGCATGAAGCCGTATGACAATGCCCTTCCGCAGGAGCGGGAGTGGGAGAAGGAAGCGGACATCTACGGGTACATCATTTGTGCGCCGGAACTGCACACGAGCGATTCGTTCATGGAGTATCCGCTGACGAAAGAGCATGACTACGTGCTGGAAGACAAGAAGGACGTCCTGGCGATCATGGATCACATCTTCGCTACGACGCGAGCGGATCCCAAGAAGGTGCTCTCAACGAGCTGGTCTTGCGGCGGCTATCTGGCGCACTATTTTCCGAATCGTTTTCCGGAGCGTTTCTCCTGCATCGCGACCCGACTGTCGAATTTCTCGCAGAAGCTGCTGATCGAGGAGACGGTTCCGCGTTATCGAGACCGAACGCCGGTGGCCATCTTCATCGGTGACGGCGACTTCCCGGCCTGTAAGAGCGAGTCGGAGGAGGCCGTGGCATGGTACACGGCGCGCGGGTTCCGCGTGGTGCGCGGAAAGATGATCGACAACATGGGTCACAGTCGCATTCCGCAGACGGCTGCTGCATTCTTCGCCGAGCACATCGGCCTCGAAGCGTTGCATCCGAAAGAGGCGGCGGCGACCGTCGCCCAAGTTCAGATGACCGAGTACTTTCCCCCGCAAGAGATGATCGCGCGGCTGTCTCCGCCATTGGGAATGACGTTTGCCCGTGCGGGCACGCCGGTGGATTCCTCGTCGCGGCGACCGACGATGGCGACAACACCTCCGACGCCGCTTCCGTCCGCGCCGGCCGTGACCAGCGCCGTGAGCTACAACAACAAGACCGCAGGACGGCAATATCCGTACGGCGCATCGCCGTCTTACGACCCATCGCCGAAGCGCGAAGAGCAGCCTGCCGACACTCGGCTTGCCTCCGCTACCGATCCCAAGCGGGGCAACTGGCTGGAAGGCCCGAAAGTTCCGCCGCCGCAGCAGACCGCTGAGCCCAGGCGAGCCGCTGAGCCGCCGAAGTCCGCATCCACTGCCGGAAACTCTTCGACCTCTACAGCGAGAAATCCTGAGCCGTCCAATCGACGGGGATCAGAGTCGGCAGGTCGAGCGCCGACCGAGCGGAGCAGGCCGACGGCGAGCATTCCGCCGCCCAAGAACCGGACGTATTCGCCTTCGAATGCCGGTCCCAAGAACTATGAGCCGAGCCAGGGCAGCGGCACTCCTCCGAGCGCCGCGTTCGCGGCCGCGAGACCTGTGTATAAGACTTCGAGTCCGCCGCCCGCCCTGCGGTCGACGCCGACTGAGCCCAAGCGAGAGCAACCTCGGCCCGCCGATCGTGTGCGCCGCGTCAACGTAAAACTGGCCGGTCCTGCGATCGGCACAAGCCCGCACTACCTCTCGTACAGCATCGACTTGCCGCGCGAGCAAACGACCGGCGCGGATTTCCTGTGGATGGACAACGGGGTCTGGATTGGCGACGAGGCGCGCGGCGTGAAGATACTCGAGTCGCCCGGCCTGCACCGTATTTCCGTCCTGGTCGTGACCGCCGACAACATGGAGTACCGCGGGACGGCGACCGTCCAGGTTCTCGACCGCGGGCCCACGGCGGCGGCGAACTGACCAGTTCCACTCACAATCAGTCAAAGAACCACAAGAGCAATTAACGGCGCATTGATGAAGCGCAAGGCCGGTGCGATACTCTTGCAGACCAACAGGCAGTTCAAACAAGAGAGGTCATCATGACGGACGCCGCGCCGAATCAATCTGACACGATCACATTTGACGACTTCGCGAAGATTGATCTTCGCGTTGCCAGGGTGCTGGAGGCCAAGCCGCACCCGAATGCCGACAAGCTGCTGGTTCTGCAGGTCGATCTGGGGAGCGAACAGCGCCAGATCGTCGCGGGCATTCGCGGGTACTACCAGCCCGAAGACCTGGTGGGCAAATCGATCATTGTTGTGAAGAATCTTGCCCCGCGAACCATGCGGGGGGAGACGTCAAACGGCATGCTGCTGGCGGCCTCTACCGAGGATCGGTCACAGGTGATCCTGGTAACTCCGATGAGCGATGTCTCGCCGGGTGCGAAGGTCTCCTGAGTGTCGGGCGGCGCTCGCTCCATCAGTTGCCGCGGCTACTTCTCGACCTTCGGCTTCTTCTTGCGGCGCTCTGTTTCTTTCCTGACTTTCTTAAGTATGTCGTCCAGCTCTTCTTCGGAATAGCCCTCGAGCTTGTCGGTGATCTCCGGGTTGTAGCCCATTCGCAGAAGCATGTAGGTCTCGTCGGGCACCTTCTTCGTTCGCGGGACGTTGTCGCCCACCCAGGTGTTCCAGCTTGTCTCCATCTTGTTTCGAGCGTCCAGCGGGAACTGATCTTCCCAAGCTCGGAGGCCGTCCCCCTTGTAGGTAGTCTGGCGGTCCGCGCCGACGCGTTTCGAGAGGTCGAAGATCGCCCGGAAATCCTTACGGCCTTTGACGCCGCCGTGCATCATGTAAGCAGCCAGTGACCAGGCCTGGGCATAATTCAAGAATCCCTGATCGCTGGTCATGTCGGCGTGCCAGGTGGAAGGATCAATTTCCCAGACATACTTGAATTCCTTCCAGCGGTCGGTCTTGTGAATGCGACGGATGACCGGCGCATAACGACCTCGGTCGGGGATGAGGGCGAGGTTTTCGTCGGCGGTCTTGTCGAAGTCCCAGTATTCGAAGACCGACGCCTGGCCCTCGTCAAACCATCGCGGGCAATCGACGGGCACGGCCAGTTGAATCTGAGGGATGAACGACATGCCCAGGCGGAGGCGCATCTCCATGTGGGCGGCTTCGTGCTTGAGTACGCCCTTGGGCCATTTGGCGAAGTCGTCGATGCCGTCGGTGAACTGCATTAGGCGATAGTGCAGAGCCGGCCAGAAGGGGCCGCGATCCGGAAAGGAGAAGTGGGTCATGAACTGTCCGCCGCTGCCGGCCCCGCCGCCGTTCTTGGTGTAGGTCGCTCGGCTTTGGAAGATGATGACTTCAATGGCCTCCTTCACGTTTGCCGGCATATTGCCAAGGAGCTTTTTGTAGGCCGCGCCGTATTCGCGGTGGAGCATCTCCATGTACATGACGGAGTCGGCGGTGAACTCGGGGCCGATGTCGGTGCGGACGATGAAGGGGTGGCCCATGTAGGTCCACAATCGCTCAGGTCCGCCTTCGATGTTGCCATCTCTGTCGAATTTGATCTTTTTGAGAACGCGCTGGTAGCGCTTGTCGTACTTTGCGTCGGTCTCATTGGCTCGCTTGCCCCAACGGATGACCGACTTCTTGGAGGACTTTTTCGCCGCCGATTTGTTGGACTTCTTCTTCGACTTCTTGCTGGTGGATTTCTTTGAATTCTTATCAGGGAAGTGGCAACACTCGATATCGCGGGCAAACACGGTCGTCGGTGATGGCGTCACAGGCGCCACGATCGCGATCGCGACAACGAGCCCTGCAAGTCGAGCGACGCCCGAAAGGCGCTTTGTGAACTTCATCAGAGATTCCCTTTCACCTTTGCGATCGAATACAAAAAAAGGGGGCCCGTCGGCCGGCCCGACGACCGGTATAGATACCGGTTGCGATGCTTATTGTAGCAATCGCGACGCATCGAGAAAAGCACATGGGCCGAAGAGCCGTGCGTGTTTCTAGGGGCGTGGGGCGGTCATGGTCAGCGGTCGCGCCAGGACGACAAGCTCGTAACCGCCGGGGAGCGGGTCCTTTTGAAGGATCAGATCGGTATCAGCCGCGACCGCGCGACTGATTCGCCGTGGCAATGGGTGGGTCAATTCGGGCGGGGGAGGGCCTGGGTAGTTCCAGGTGTCGTGACCAAATGAATCGGCAGAGGTTGGTACAACATAGGCGACGGGTCCTTCCTGAGAGACAGCTTGCTGATAGTGCGCGAGCCGCGACCAGAACGGATCGAACTCCGCGACGCGGCACTTCTGTCCCGTCATGTACGAGAGAAGGTGCGCGTCGAAAATCTCGCCGACTGCGGGATCGACCTTGCGGGCGACTAATTCGTCGGCGACTGCCCGAAGCGGATGTGGGTTTCCAAGCTGCTGGTACATGGCGAACTGGCCAAAGGCCCAACCGGCGAGCAGAGATGAGCAGGCCGTGATGGCGCCAAATCTGAATCGCTGACTGACGGCGATCGCCGCCAGCAGACCCGGGACGAAGGCCCATAGCGGGATGAGGTAGCGGATGGTGTTGAAATCATGGGCGGCGCCGGACAGCAGGTAGAGCGCCGTGGTGACGGCTGCGCCGATCACCAGCAGCACCGTCGGTGAGTAAAGCCCCGCCCTTAGTCGCAGGAGTCGGCTGATTTCCTGCTGGTGCGAGAGCCAGAGGATCATGACGGCCGTCATGGCCGCGCCGAGGACCAGCCAGTTGGCGGCGGCGAGCACGCCGGCGGTCATGATATCGAGGGGCTTGAATACCCCGATCCGGCCGATGGTGACGAGATCGAGGAAGGGTCTGGCATCGGCGCCGAAGAGCAGCGGCACGCCGTGCAGAAAGTAATCGATCGTCGATTGGAGTTTCCAGATCGGTCGGATGCCGAGTGGTAGCGACGGGTCCATCTCGCGCATCCCCAGCACTACCTCAACGACGTACAGCAAGGCGGGCGACGCGCCGATCAGCACTCCGAGCATCAGTGGTGCGGCGGGGTTTGCCAACTGTCGGACGCGCTGGATGAGGTTAAGTCGTTTGTGGGCGTAGGCGAAGAGACCTGCGCCGACCAAGAGGGACACACCGATCGCAACGCCGCGCGGTAGGAGTCCCAGCAGGATTTCCGATCGGACCTGAGAGCCGTCCACGTAGACATACCATACGCAGTTGAGCGTCACGACTGCGGCAGATGCAAACAGGGGTAGCGAGAATGGACGATCCAGCTCGCGTGCGATGAATCGTCGCAGAGCAGACATCGGAGATTGATTCACTGCGGCGAATGCGGCGTTAAGCGGGCGGTTCAATAAGTGGTGCAGCGCGATGGGCACCACGAAGAGTACGATCGACGGGTTGATCCATAGTCCCGATCCGATAAGCACGCCGAAGGCAAGACGTCGAAGTGACGCCCGGTTTGGTCGAACAGCACCTGGCAAAAGCCATTCGCTGTAAGCCCATAGAAGCGCCGAACCCCAGACGAGAATCTCGATGTATCCCCCTCGGGCGGAGATGGACCATTGGGCAAACATGGGACCGCACGCGAGCAGGGCGGCGGCACCGACGATGCCACCCCGCCGGCCGAACCATCGACTCAGCATGAGGTACTGCACGACCACGAGCGCGGCGAAGAAAAGCGTGGGCCCCAGTCGCAGCGCGGTGATGGGATCGGTAACGACGAAGGAGATCGCGGCGATGACGTAAGCCTCCAGCGCGCCCATGTATCGCTGGCCGTAGAAGAAGATGGGCAGGGATCGGCCCTCGGCGATGTCCTGCGCCATGAGTCCGACAATGGCCTCGTCGGAGTGGAGGAGCGTCTCACCTCGCTGGATGAGCGGCAGGCGCGCGGCAACGGCACAAAGAAAGAGCGCGACGGCGAGCAGGGCGTCGAGTCGTGTGAGCCGATGCCGCGTCCAGGTCTGCGGCTCTGGTGACTCGACAATCAGCGGCGGCGCGTGGAACCACTCGGCAAACTCTTTGGGCGTGGGGATCGACGGATCGGAAGTTGGTCGAGTAACGCGCATGCAGTGCCCCACGAGGGTCGGCGAGACCTCGCAGGTTTTTTCGGTCCGTGGCGGGTGGGGAATTAGGTATGACCGGGCAGATACTCGGACGTTGTCGCGGTTTCGCGTTCGGCTGCCCTAGTACCGGCAGGCCGTATCGGAGGGGGAGCCCTGCAGGACGGTGCTCAAGTAAGTCGTCCAATAGTCCAGGGCCGGCGAGAGCGAAGCCCCGGAGGAGAGCGGAGGCGTGGTGACCAATGGAAGATCGGTGGTCCGGCTTTCGATCAGTGCGATGGCGGCATCAGCGACGGTGCGATGCCAGACGTTCGCCGGATGAACTTCGTCAAAGAAGAGAAACTGGGCATGATCGGGACTTAGTTCCCCGGCCTGCTGGGTGCCGAGAAAGCCGCCGGTCCAGGCCGGCTCGCTGACGTTGGTGATACCGGACGGAGGGCTGGCGATGGCCTCTGCGAGAAGGGTCGCGGCATCGAGCCGGTAGATATTGATGCCGGGAAGCTGCATAAGCTCGTCGAGTTGAATCGTCAGTGCCGCGTTCACCTCATTGCAGAGGGTGGTCGCGATCGGGCCCTCGGAAGTACCGCGATATTCCGGCATGGAACCGAGGTCCGGGAGATTCGGCACCAGGAAGTGCCGGGCTCCACGCTCATGGAGCCGTCGCACGGCACCGGCGATGTTCTGCGCGATCTGCTGGGCGGATGTCGTGCAGCCCCCGCGAACGTGGATCAGCACGTCGATGGATCCGGTCCAGACCACGACGAGATCGGTTGACGTCGGCTGCCCTCGGAAGAGGTTGATTTGTTCATGCAGGTTGGGGCCGACGGCGAAGGCATCCCATTGGGCGAGGCCTGACTCGCTACCGGATGCACCGCAGGCGAAGTTGGTGCCGCCGACCATGCTCGCTGTAGCGCTCAGGCCGAACCGACGGGCCAGCATGTCCACCCATAACTCCCCGTCGCAAAACCGGCCGTCGTGATAGGGCGCGAAGGGTACGATGCGCTGTGTGATGGCGAAAATGTTGCCCGTGTCGGAAAAGCTGTCGCCAAAGACGATTAGCCGAGAGAATGGGCCATTGGGAATCGGCGGGGGAGAAAATCCGCACGAGGCGAAAAGGGGGAGTATCACCGTGGCGATGACGATACGCCGCATCTTCATTCCGCCTCGCCTTTGACGCCCTGATTGAGGGGCCCGCCCGGAAAACCGGGAGCCGACGGCCGCAAGCATAGGATACTATGTCGCTTTTCGCATCCTCAGGAAGGGCACGCAGGTATGAATTAACGTCAGGCCCGGTAAGAGCGCACATTCGAGAGCCTCTGGCGTGCGAAGAAACAGTTTATCGGGCGTGGCGCGGCGAAAGACGCAATAGCCTGGTCCGTTAATCGTTTGGGTGGACGAGGCTTCGAAGCTAGGATACAGCTCTATCTATGGTCAATCATCAGGTCGATTCCAGGGTCGGTCCACGCCGTCATCAGCATGATTCCGCGCATCATGCGGCGACTCGACTCTGCGCGTTTACGCTCATTGAGCTGCTCGTCGTCATCGCCATCATCGCCCTGCTCATCGGGATTCTGCTCCCAGTGCTCAGTGCCGCTCGGGCCCGTGGCGAACGGACTGCCTGTACGAGCAATATTCGCCAGGTTGGTTTTGCGGTTCGGTCGTACCTGGACTCGAATAACGATGTCTATCCGTTTGGGTCATTCATGCCTTCGGTTGACGCATTCCCAGTGTCATCCGGTGAGACGATCTATATCGCGGATGTATTAGCGCCTCATCTCTCCGGCGATGCGGCGGCGTTTCATTGCTCCATGGATCAGGGACAGATCGAGCGTCCGGCCCCGAGCACGGGCAAGTCGTATTTCGCAACCGAGAAAAGTAGCTACGAGTATCGGAGCCATCTGCTCGGTGGGCAGACCATGAAGACAGCCTTGGAGCGGATTCGAGACTTCACCGGGGAGAATCGGCAGGAGAGCTCGATTTGGATTTTCCGCGATTATGATAACTTTCATGCACAGGGCGGGACCGAAGGCGCCCGTAGATATGTTTACAGCGATGGGCGGGTCACCGATTTCGAGAACTAAGGGAGCCACAGTTCATGGACGCGCAGAAAAATAGAAAGCCGTTGATCATTGGCGGTATCTCGTTGATCGTTCTGGCAGGCGGGGGCTTTGCTCTGGCTGGGCTGTTCAAGGCCGAGCCGCAGGATCAATTGGCCATCGCCATTCCGAAGGATGCGACGATGGAGGAACGCGTCGCTGCGATGGACAAGTTCCGCGACCAGATGCGCGATGAGAAGCTGACCGACGAGCAGCGCCGAAAGCTGGGCGAGTCGATGCGGGCGACCTGGGAAGGCGAGATGCAGAAGCGAGTCAACGAGTATTTCAACGCCGACCCCGCCGAGCGCGACGCGATTCTCGACAAGCACATCGATGAGATGGAGCAGTGGCGCAAGATGATGGACGAGCGCCGCGACAAGGAGGAGCAGGAGGCCCAGGAGGAAGGCAAGACGGAGGAAGAGATTGAAAAGGATCGCGAAAAAGAGCGCGAGAAGTGGCGCGATCGGATGAAGTCACGCAGCCGCGAGGAGCGCAAGAAGGACTCCGAGACGCGCGACCCGAACGAAATGGCCCAGCGCATGGCTTACTTCTCCGCGATGCGCAAGCAGATGGAGAAGCGCGGAATCCAGCCGCCGATGGGGCCGGGCGGCCGCGGACCCGGCGGCGGAGGCCGCGGTGGTCGCGGTTGACGATCTCAGCACGGCGGATTTCTTTCGCGGTACTGCTTAACCGCGCGTTTCGTCGCAGTATTGATTTGTACGGTTTAGCCAATTTTGAGGAGTCGAAAACCCGGAAAACAAAGTGTTTCCGCAAGGTCGATGCGGTTTTTGGCATGTAAGATAGCGCTCAATTGCCTGTGAACCATTGAATTCCTTAGGTTTTTCATACTCGTGGTTCCGAAAATTGGCTAAACCCTACGATTTGAAACCAGGCAAAAGCCCGGCCGATTTCGGTCGGGCTTTTTTTGTGCCCGGATTTTGTGCCTCAGCGTCCGGCAGGGGTGCCAGCCGCCCACACCGGATGGTCGTCCGCTACGCTCATTATCAAATCCAATGAGCGTCGTTAATGAGAGCCAAATATGGGAACTGGGTAGGGCCGGAATTTAACCGGCGACACACGGATTTTCAGTCCCGAAAAAGCCGAAAAGTAAGTGACAGGTTCGTAACAACCCCGCGCCATTGCGTCAGAATCGAGGTTGCACCGAGCCTGTTACGAGCTTCCGCGCCGTGGTCAACAACAGACTGACCCCGAAATTGACCCCGGTATCGGCAATCAGTCGAGGCGGTATTCGAGCACAAGAGTGACGCTGCTTGTGTTCCCTACATAATGAACAATCAGTCCATCGACGAAACGAAGCCCTGAACTGTCTGGCGTGTACTGGACGGAAATTTGGGGCGACGAATTCCATAGGCCGCTAGCTCCAATCTCTAGGCAATCGGCACGAATTAAAAACCCCGGAAGATCAGGAAAGAAATTGTTCATCCGGAATGCTCCACTTGTGCCTCTCGGAAAAACGACTAGATCGGACCCCGGTTGGACATTCGGAAACACCAGTTGTTTATAGCTCCAAGCACACCGATTGCATCCGCCGATAGTGATTGCCGTCCCCGTCGTGTCCCCGGCCGGTTCTATCTGCCCGGGCGCGGCGGACACGATCCTGTCCCCGGCTGAGCCGATGGCCACAAGACATCCAACGCCGATCAGCGCAAGGACTCCACAAACCTGATTCACGTTTCGCATCATCTTCGATTTCCTCCTACCCTGCCCGGAATAGGCGGGACCGTGGCATTATAAACGATTGCGATTGATTGACCCAAGTCCGAGTTGTATGAGGAAATGCACGCCGTGCTACTAGGCTCGGGCCGTACTGTTGAGTTAGAGCAGTGTTGGAGAAAAAAGGCCCATTTACTCGCTCAAGGCTTGCCGCAGGAGATCGCAAGTCAGATCGGGAATCAACTTGGTTAGGTTGTCGGCAGGGCCTTGGGTTTGCGCGTTCTTGATTGCATCCGTGTTAGACGATCCAACATCTAACATCTTTGCCGAAACGTACCAGGTCTCTCCTAGCTGATAAACACGGCCGCTGATTATTTTCTGCGCCTTCAGTTTCTTGCCGAAATCAACCATGCACCGAGTGTCTTCGCAGCTAATCGTAGAAGCTAGATCCTCTTCGCTGAGTAAGGTCGCCATGGCCTCTCTGTCTACCAGAATGTATCGCCCGCTTTCCTTGACTGATTGGCGGCAAAAATCGGCAAGTAACATTCCTACATCAGTTTGCATGTCACTTGAAGTCGTTCGAAAATCAAACACGGCAACTGAATTAGCGATTTCACCAACTCGACGATCTGGAAGTTGGCAATTCAAGGGTCCATTACTTGGCCCTTCGATTTCACCGAGAAGTGCGCGAGCCTTTTTAGCTATCACAAACGCTGCGGGGAGGTGGGCGAGGGCGAATGCGAGGTCGGTCTTTGCCTGAGCATATTCACGCTTTCCCCAATAGGCCTCCGCGCGATAATAATGAGTTTCGCCACTATGCTCCTTCAACTCGATTGCGCGAGTAAAATCAGCCACTGCGCGTACGAATTCCTTCTTCTTGAGATATGATCGACCTCTCGCAGAGTGTGCGTCTCGTACCGTCGATTTGACCGCATTCGATTTGAGTACCCTGTCGGCATCCCGAATCGCCTTTTCCGGTTGCCCCATACCCAGGAACACCCATGCGCGTGTGGCATAATTAGCGATATGCCCAGGATTCTGGGCAATCTCTTCGTCTATGAGTTTGAGGGCAGTTTGGAAGTCGTCCCGTGCTCGGGTGTCCTGACCGGACTCTAGCAATACCCAGCCTCGAGCGTTTACCGGCCATGCGAACTCGGGTTCAAGCTGAATGGCCTTGCTCAAGTCTGCAATCGCGCGGCCGGCATCGCCAACGACCCAATGCGCGTAACCACGAGCAGCGTAACCGCCGACGCCAAAGCCCTGATCAATTGCTTCGTCGAGACTACGGATGGCGAGCCCGTAGTCGTACTCAGCCCCCCATGCCACTAGCCCGCGGACCCAAGAGCTATAACCATTTCCGATGTCTGGCTGATCTAGACTTAGAGCCTCATTGGCATCTCGAACCGCTGAATCGAAGTCGAGATTTTGCAGGTGCGATTGGGCTCGGGCGGAGAGTAAACCGGGAACACTTCGATTAAGTATAATAGCCCTGTCAAAGTCTCGGATTGCAAGAGCAATCTCATCTTTGCTCTGATACGCTAAGCCCCGATTGAAGTAGGAATACGGCTCGTCCGCATTCAGTTGGATTGCCTCGGAGAAGCTGAGGATAGCGTCTTCATAGTTTTTTGCATTGAGTTCCTGGACGCCCCTATTGAAACTTTTTTTCCACTCTGGGGTGGCCAGCTTCGGGCTCACCAACCAGGTATAGCCACACGAGATACACTTTCCTCTTCCTTCTGTCTCGGAAAGCGAAGCCTTGCTGAAATACCAGCTCTGCCCACACTTGGCACACGTCGAGAATTGCAGAGTTGGGTCCGTGGCCCGCGGATCGGGTTGATAAGCTGGCGGCTGGATTCTCGTCGCACCCGAGTTGACATGTTCTGGGTACACGACCCAAACATTTCCACAAGAGTTACATCGCCCTCGACCCTCGTACTGAGAAAGGGTGGTCCTGCTAAAGTACCAGCTAAGTCCACACTTCGAGCAGGTCGAATACCGCATGTCGGGATTCGTGGCGAGTGGATCGAGGCAACCTGAAGACGAGGTGCCGATAGAAACAGCTAGAATAGAGAGGCTTACCTTGAGCAATCGACTTAAGGGCATTTCGACTGTTCCGCATCAAACCCCAATCATCTAGATTGAGGCTTGAAGGATGTTACCGCGAAGCTTGGCCTCGGCCAACGTGCGCCGGCGGGAAGAAATAGAGAACAAAAAGAACAAGAAAGCAGCAGTGGTCGGCTCGTATTCCTTTTCGACGGGTGCCCGGATGATGAAGGCGTGGCCGTCGAGAGTATCCACGGCATCGAGGCAGACCATGAGGCAGCCCTGCCGAAAATCACAGTAACAGGCCCGGCCGACGTGATAGCCGAGGCCCTGGATATTGTCGAGCAGGACCGAGCATAGGCGGGGATTGTGCGTCGGTTTAGAATCCTACCCCGTGGCCGGACTTCCCGACAATCGACGGCGCTGGATCAGGCGATTCGCCAAGCTCGGCATCGCGGGAGCCGTGGCGAGCGCAGCGTCGTTCACGACGGCGTTGATCTACCTGGGGCCGAGCTATCACGTGATGTTCATCGGCGGCGGGCTCTTGATCCAGCCAAGTCCCGCGCCCGTGAGCGGCGGGCTCCAGTGGGCGGCCGCGAAGATTCCGGCGAAGCCGTTGACGGACAGGATGCGCGGGTGGTTTCTCTCCCCTCGCGGCATGGGCTCGGGCTCCCTGTTCATTTCGTTCGGCTTCCCCAGGCGATCCTGGCGGCGCTTTCATCTCTAATATTTTGTGGAGGACAAAACGGCGCATCCCTGAGGGCTAATGTCGGCAATGCGGGTATGACCTTACGGGTCTGGTGCATGTCGTCTGCCCGGAATGGGGGACAAGTGTCGAGCCGATGTCGGCGACTTCGGGGGGAACGCTGCGGCAGGTCTTCCATTGGCTGGGCTGCATTGGGAATCGCCCCGGAATCCCGTAGAATCAACGCTCATGGGCACCCGCTTGTCGCGGGCTTTTCTTTGCATGGTCTCTCTGATGGCCAACGAAGCCGACACCTGCCGAATATTCGTCATCCGCAAGCTCCGAGCGGCGGGCTTGGCCTTGGTTTTGCCGCTGCGCCGCCGATGCCGTTAACGCCGTGCTTTTTTGCCATGTTCGTTGAAGAAGAACACAATGAACTACAATCTAGTTGACGAATCGTGGATACCAGTGTTGCGGGCCAATGGCCAACCCGAGAAGCTAGGGATTCGCCGCGCGCTGACGGAGGATCAATTGGAGCTTGCAAGGGCGGCAAGCATGGCGGCGATGGAAGGGGTGATATTGCCCCCGACTGACCCCGGAAGCCGACGAAGGCGAAGAAAAACCCGTTTCTGGATTGGGTAGGGCCGGAATTGAACCGGCGACACACGGATTTTCAGTCCGTTGCTCTACCAACTGAGCTACCTACCCGATGCGACTCGCGGATGTCCGCGACTCCTCGACCAAGCGAGGGCTCGGCATTATCCGAGAGGGTGGAGAGCGTTGCAAGGCCTCCAGTCCCGGCGAGAAGGACTCCATTAATAAACGGGGATCGCCTGCCAAGAGCCCAACAGACTGAGTTCAGAATCTCAGGCCGTAACGGACGGTCAGGATCGGGCGAACTTGGAAGGATCGAGCGAGCCCAAGCCCTGGTCCCACTCGATCGTGATGCCGCCGCGCCGCGAGGCCTGTTTGGCGCGCTTTTTGGCCTGCTCTTTTTCGGCGGCTGCGCGCCGGGCAGCAATCTCGGCGAGCTCCTCGGGGGTCGGCTCGCGCGGGGGCGTCTTCATCGAAAGCGAGATCTTTCGGTTCACCGTATCGACCGACAACACGCGCACTTCCACTTCGTCGCCGGGTTTGACCTTGTCGGTGACGGCATTGATGCGCGTGTCGGCAAGCTCGGAGATGTGAATGAGGCCGTCGATGCCTTCTTCCAATTCGACGAAGGCGCCGAAATCAGCCGTGCGTGCGACCTTGCCCTTGATCTTCGCGCCGGCGGGATAGCGCTCGGCGACCGAAGACCACGGATCATCCTTGACGGCCTTGAGGCTCAGTGAGATGCGCTGCTTGCCCTGATCGACGCTGAGGATCGATACCTCCACGACGTCGCCATCCTTGACGATCTCCGATGGATGGCGAACGCGCCGGGTCCACGACAGCTCGCTGATAGGCAGCAGGGCCTCGACGCCGGGCTCCAGCTCCACGAAGGCGCCGAAGTTCTGCATGCGGACGACGCGTCCGCTGACTTTCGCGCCGGGGATGTACCGATCCGCGACGTTGGTCCACGGATTGGGCTTCACTTCCTTGAGGCTCAGGGAGACCTTTTCTTTGTCCCGCTGAAGCTTGATGACCTTGACCTCGACTTCGTCGCCGACCTTGACAACCTCCTCCGGCTTGTTGACGCGGCCCCAACTCATGTCGCTGACATGCAGCAGGCCGTCCACGCCGCCCAGATCGATGAATGCGCCGTAGTCGGTCAGGCTCTTGACGGTTCCCTTTCGAATCTGTCCGAGGACCAGCTCGGCGAAGACCTTGTGCTTCTCCTGTTCGGCCTCGACCAGCAGCACTTTGCGGCGGGATAGGACGATGTTCTGCTCGTCCGCCTCGAACTTGGTGACTTCGGCGCGAATGGTCTGTCCCAGCAGCGCGGAGATGTCCTTGAGGAAGTGCACATCGACCTGGCTCGCGGGAATGAAGCCGCGAAGGCCCTCGATGTCCACTTCGAGGCCACCCTTGTTCATGCCGCTGACAACGCCTGAGACGATGGTGCCGGGCTGCATGGTTGCCAGGGTGAGCAGCTCGCGGGCCTTCTTTCGCGAAACAATGAGCAGACCGAGGCGCTCATCCTTGCCGACCACGGAAACTTCAATCGGATCACCAACAGCGTACTTCTCATCTCGGCCGAATTCGGCATGCGGCATGCTGCCGAGACTCTTGCCGTCGAAGTCGATCAGCACATCCTGTGAGCCAATGTTGGCGACGCGGCCCTTGAGTAATTGGGCCTCTTCAGGCTCTTGATCCTTCGGCGCAGCGTCGGCTGCGGCGGCCATTTCTTCGGCGGTCATTCCGCCCATCATCGTGTTCAGCTCGCGTTCAACGGAATCCTGCTCACCGTCCGTCATGGCTGCGACAAGATCCGCCGGGCTCCTGGGCGCCGGAGCACTCGGTCGAGACGGCTTGTTTGCAGGCGGCGCGTCGGGTGCGGGTGCCGGCTGCGGTGCGTTTGTTTCAGACACGTGCGGAGTGTGATCGGTTGGTTCCATGGAACGCTCTTCGTGGGACGAGGATGGGGGTTGTGGTGATTGATCCGTCATGATCTCAGAGTCGCCGCGAAGAAGGCATCCTCACATCCACGCGGCGGACAATTGAAAGGTCACGAGTACACGCGCTATCGAGACCATCGGCGCTGGAAGGAACCGTCCTTCCGGCGAGGAAAACCTGTTTGCGACTCCGGGTTTCGCTAATCGTGTCCTTACTCGACGCGCCCCATCCAGAAAGCATGTGGATTGGAGGGTCGAACCCGTACTAGGCTAACAGAAACGCCAAGGCGAGTCGAGCCGATTCAAGAGCCCGGTGAGCCAAAGAAAAGGCGGTCCGCGAGTCGATGTTCACGGACCGCCTTGGTGTTCCTGATTAAATGCTTAAGAACCCGTCCGGCCCCACGGAGGGGCCGCCAACAAGGCGTTTCTACATCGGCTCTTCGTGATGCTGGATGTTTCCGTCCTTGTCGAGGAAGCCTTCGAGCTTTCGGCATCGCACGGGGTGCTGAAGCTTGCGAATGGCCTTGGCTTCGACCTGTCGCACGCGCTCGCGCGTCACCTTGAAGATCTTGCCGACCTCTTCGAGTGTGTATGTATAACCGTCACCAATTCCGTACCGGAGCTTAATAATCTCTCGCTCGCGATAGGTCAGGCTCTTGAGGACCTGTTCGATGCGGTCCTTGAGCATTTCGTTGGTGGCGGTGCTGACCGGGCTTTCGGCGGAGCCGTCCTCAATGAAGTCGCCGAAGTAAGAGTCCTCGCCCTCGCCGACCGGCCGATCAAGCGAGATCGGATGCCGGCTGATCTTCAGGACGCGGCGAACCTCGCTCAGCGGCATGCGCGCCTTCTTGGCGATCTCGTCGATCGTGGGCTCGCGGCCGAGTTCCTGGAGCAGATCGCGCGAGATGTTCCGCAGTCGGCTCATCGTCTCGATCATGTGGACGGGAATGCGAATCGTGCGGGCATGGTCGGCGATGGCCCGGGTGATGGCCTGGCGAATCCACCATGTCGCGTAGGTGCTGAACTTATAGCCGCGACGATACTCGTACTTGTCGACGGCGCGCATCAAACCGGTATTGCCTTCCTGAATGATGTCGAGGAAGGACAGGCCGCGGTTGCGGTACTTCTTGGCGATGGAGACGACCAGTCGGAGATTGCCGCCGGAGAGCTTGCGCTTTGCGTCTTCATACTCCGCGAAGACGCGCTTCACATCGACGACACGCTTGCGGAGCATCTCCGGTGTTTCAAGAACGAGGTCCTGGAGGCCGGCGATTTCGTCGCGCATGGTCTCCTGGTCCTCTTCGGGAATGGACGCGAGCTTCCGGGGATCGGCAAGACGCCGCTCGATTTCGGTCATCTTCTCAGAGAGGGCGAACAGTTTGCGCATCATCGGCGTGACGCGGCTGGTTCGCAGGGCCAACTCTTCGAAGAGCGTGACGGCTTTGCGACGGCGCTGATGAATGCGTCGCCAGATGGTCTTTTCATTGGCCTCGGAGTGGCGTCCGTTGTGAAGCTCGGCCCAGTCCTCCTGGTTGAGCTCCATCAACTTTCGGACGGTGGCGAGGTTGCCGGGGAGCCGCTGAAGAACGGTCTGCTTGGCCTGGTTCTCGCCGGTGGAAATCTTCATGGTGCGATCGAATGGCAGCGAGCCTTCGTGAACGCACTGGATCGTGTCGGCGGCGGCGGCGAGACTGCAATCCGACTCAAGCACCTTGCGACGGAACGCGGTGCGCGTCAGTTCGATCTTCTTGGCAAGGGCGATTTCCTGGGAGCGAGTCAGCAGGGGAATCTCGCCCATCTGGGTGAGATACATGCGGACCGGATCGTCGATCCGGCGACTCGGCGCCTCGACGGGGAATTCATCCTCGACGGCAACGGGCTCTGCCTGGGCAAAGGGCTTCTTGACGGCCGTGGCGTCTTCGCCGAATGCAGCAAGCTTCGTGGCTTCGGCCTCATCGACCATGTCGATGCCGATTTCTTCGAGCTTCTGGAGAATGGCCTCGAGACGATCAGGCAGGATGGCTTCGTCGGGAAGGGCTTCGTTGAGCTCCTCCCATGTGAGATAACCGCGCTGCTTGCCCTTCTCCACCAACTCGCTCACGCTCAATTCGACCGGGTCGGCGCTACGCGCGACGGAGGCCGGCGTGGAATTCGCGGCGGCTGCCAAGATTGTTGCTGGAACGGGGGGTTCCTTCGAATGTTGTTTCGTCATCGCTCGCGTCATATTTCGTGCGGCTCCAATTCGATGCAGTTTTGCGGGCGGCGGGGCGAGGATTCGACCCGCGAAAGTTCGCTCTCTACTCCCGATTGACGCGACCACAGCAACCGTGCGGCGGTCGGCTCTCTCTCCCACTGGTTCGACCGTCGGTCCGCGCCGGAGAAACACACCGGACAAAGACGCGAAGGTTCAGAACCTCGCCGATTCACTCGGCGCTGGGCGGCGTTTGGAAACCGGCACCCGCAGTCAGTGGGGTCGCCAGGTGTTTATGCGCCGCAAAATGACTTACCCGTCGGGCCACTTCAGTGACGGCAAGCCGGGCGGACCGATCATCGTCGGCCGCGCTGTCGGCATCGTTGCTCGTCCCGGCCGATTCGACCGGTATGGCCTTACCTCTCAGCCCTGCCGTGATATGGGCGAGCTGATTGTGTTCCTTGATTTGCCTGAGCCGAGCGACGGCGCCGCGGAGCGTGGCTTCATAGTTTCCGCGGCACAGGCCGGCAGCCTGCAAATCCATGATCCTCGCGGCGATGTCGACCGACTCAAACCGGCCGAGCAGTGCGGCGAGGGACTTCTCGCAATGTTCATCGCATGTCATCTCACGAACGGCATGCGCAATCTGGCGGAGTTGAACGTCGGCGGATATTTCCGGGTCGAACTCCGAGGCAATTTCTTCGTAGAACTGAGGCTCGTTCAGCAGGACGCCGAGCAGGTCCGTCATGGCCGCCGACCCGTCATCGCGGGACATGGCGGCTTGACGCTTGACGCTCGGGGCTGCCGGGCCGACCGACGCGGAAGGGCTCGGTCGGCGCGCGAGAAGCCTCAGTTGGCGATTCACTTCATCCGCTGGGACTCCCAGCAACTTCCCAACTTGGTTAAGAATCAACCCCCGTTGGATCGGATCAAAGGCACCCAGGTCAGTAGACCTGACGATCAGGTTCAAGAACTCCTCGACCGCCCTCCGTCGGTCAAGTGGCGAAGCCGGTCCGTGGCAACGCTGTACGACCTGTTTCCACTTGAATTCTAGCGCCCCGAGAGCCGAGGTCAAAACCGCATTAAACGCCTCTGGGCCTGCGGAAATGAGGAAATCGGCCGGGTCCTTGCCTTCTGGGACGTTGGTCAAGCGGACGTCCATCCGCTCGGTCAGGAAAAGGGGCAGGCTGCTGTCCGCGGCGCGCTGCCCGGCCTCGTCGGAGTCGAACACCAGCGTGACTGAATCGACATAACGGCTCAGCAGTCGAATATGCTCGACGGTGAGGGCGGTACCAAGCGTCGCCACGGCGTGCGTGAAGCCGTGCTGCTGGGCCATGATGCAGTCAATGTAGCCCTCAACCAGAATGGCATTTCTGGATTCGCGGAAGGCGTCCTTGGCGGTAGCCAGGCCGTACAGGCAGCGGCTCTTGTCGAATAGGGCGCTTTGCGGCGAATTCAGGTACTTGGCGTCGTCATTGACCAACGTGCGACCACCGAAGCCGACAGTTCGGCCCATGGCATCCACGATGGGGAAGATCAGCCGGTCGCGGAAGGCGTCATAAAGTGAGCCGTCCTCGCGAGGCTTGGCCAGGCCCGTGGCAAGCAGCAGGGGCTGGGGAATATCGGCCTGTCGGGCCGCGGCGGTCAGGACAGTCCAGCCGCCGGGGGCAAAGCCAATAGCGAACTGCTCGGAAGACTCCGCTGAGATATTCCTCGCATCAATGTAATCCCGCGCAGCCTTGCCTTGCTGTGAAAGCAACTGGGAACGAAACCACCGGGAAGCCCACTGGTTGACTCGTTCCAGGTCTAGCTTGCTCGACCCTTCGCGCTCATTGCCGCTTGATCGTTCTTCAAGGTTGATGCCTGCCCGATTGGCGAGAATCGCCCGTGCCTCAAGGAAGTCGACCCCTTCCCGGAGCTGGACAAACTTAAAGACGTCGCCGCCTGCGCCGCACCCGAAGCACTTAAAGGTCTGTTTATCGGGCGCAACATTGAACGAGGGCGTTTTCTCGTTGTGAAATGGACAAAGCCCCTTAAAGTTTCGGCCTGCGCGCCGAAGGGTGACATAAGCCGAAACGACATCCATGATGTCGGAGGCCTGCCTGATGCGATCGGTAAGCTGGTGGGCCGTACTCTGACCGATCACGTTAACTCCCAAGAGGCTTGATTTGCGGCGGTTCGGATCGAGGTCTTTCCCTGACCTTAACCCTTGAATTGTCAATCGTTTGTGACGACTCGGTACGCCCTGCTCCCCCAAAGAAGGGGCTTGAAAAAGACCAGTAATTATAACACCAATACTGGGATCGGGCAAATTATCGGCGAAGAAAATTAACCTGCCAAAGCGTTACATTGATATGGGACGAGCCGCTGTTTACAGCCCTTTGGGGTAGCGCATTATTTTGGGGGTGAGTCGCTTTCCAGGTAGCCAATCGGGCATGCTCGCCGCCTGCCCGCTTCGACCGTAGGATGCCGCCGAACCGGTCGATGTCCGCGTGGACGGCGCACCGTGAATTCTCTCGTCAAGGTATGTCTATCATGAAATCACAAGTCAGAAAGCCGCTGTGGTCGATCGCGTTGGTGCTGTTTTGCATCGGGCAGGTTCGGGCGGAGACGATTGAAGACGTGAAGCAGAAGATTCACGCGAAAGTCTCCTCTTACAAGAGTCTCGAATACAAGGCGATCTTGAGCATAGACGTCAACCTGCCGCAGATGAGCATGAAGACGACGACCGAGCAAACGGCGCAATACCAAAACAATGGCGAGAAGGTCCTCGGACGATTGGAGACCAGCATCAAGTCCGAGCAGAAGATGGGCGATCAGGCGAGCAAGACCGAGTCCAAGTCCGTCGATATTTCCGACGGTCAGTTTGCTTACACAGTGACGGAGACCGACGGGACTAAATCAGCTTCCAAGCGAAGGGCGGACCTCACCAAGGACCTCAGCCCGTTCAACGCCCAGGCCTCATTCAAACTCATGGAAGAGCAATTCGCGATCAAGCTGCTCCCGGACGAGACCGTTGACGGCAAGGCGGCCTGGGTGCTGGAAATGAAGTCGAAGAGCCCGGCGGACTTGGCGTTGATGGGCCGGACGCTCTCCTACTACGACAAGGACACGGGAATCAGCGTCAAGAGCATGAGCTTCGACCCCAGCGGGAAGCCCACGACGACCTCCGTGACGAAGGACATCAAGATCAACTCGGCCATCAATCCCGATCGGTTTGTCTTCAAGGCGCCGCCGGGGGTTGATGTGGTGGACACGACGAAGCCGGGGAATTAGGCGGAGCGTTTGGCCCGCGTACGGACGCTCGGATATACTCCTGGATTCTATGCCGAGTCAGAATCTCGCAGTTGAGCTTCCCGTGCAGGAATCCGCGGGGGAGAGTCCGTCCAACGAACGGCCGATTCCCCTGGGGACGCGCCTGCGGATCGGCTTCGTCCGGGGCTTTCTCGTCTTCTATGCGCGCTGTTTCGGGCTCTCCGGCCTCTATCGACTGGGGCGGTTTTTCGGCATCCTCGAATACTCCTGCGACTATCGCAGGCGGGGCCGGGTGCACCGCAAGCTCCAGTCGCTCTTCGGCGATGAAATGTCGGCAGCGCGGCGGCGGCAGGTGACGCGGCGGTACTTCATGCGCGTTCGCTGTGACAAGATGTTTTACACCATCATGGACCGCATCCCGCGCGGCAAGCTGCTCAACCGCATCAAGATCAAGAATGTCAACAACGTCGACGACGGGCTGGCGCGCGGCAAGGGTCTGTATGTCGCGCTGTGCCATTATGGCTCACATCATGTCGCCGGCCTGATGATGGCCCTTCGCGGTTACAAACTCGCCGGCGTGCGCGATCCGAAGGAAAGCCACGTCCGACGCTACATTCAACAGAGATATCGAGACACATTCCCGGAAGTGGCGGCGATGAAGTTCGTCTATGCCAGTTCTTTTCCGCGGGTCATTTACCGGCACATGCAGTCCAACGCGATCGTGGCAAGCCTGCTCGACGTGGATCGTAACCGGGGCGAAAACACAAAGACCTGCACGGTCACGTTCTTCGGTCAGGAGCGGCAATGGCTCACCGGACCGGTGCAGATGGCGGTTCGCTGCGGGGCGACGATCATTCAGGGGTTTGTCGTATCGCGGAAGAACTTCTATTACCAACTCATCGCGACGCCGCCGCTGGCGGAACCGACCGAAGCCGCCGCGGCCGACGAGGACAAGGTCGTTCCCGAGATCCTGCAAAAGTACGCGGCGGCGGTTGAGCAATTCGTCCGTGAACACCCTGACCACGTCATGAACATCTGACGCCGACGATTCACAGAGGCGGTTTTCAGCTCAGTTCCATCTCCGCCGCGTGGACCATCGGCTTCAGCGTGTTCGCTGAGAAATCGAAGCGAACGCCGGCGGTCGAGAACAACTCCGGCAATGGCCGCCTTCCTCCCAGAGACAGTGCATTTCGATAGGCGGCTACAGCGCCGGGATAATCCTTCCTCGAATTCAGCCAGACGCCCAGCGCCCCAAGCTGGGCGATGCCGTACTCCACGTAGTAAAACGGCACCGTGAAGGGATGGCCCTTGCGATGCCAGTTGTAGGCCAGGGCATCGTTATGGCCGGTGTAGTCAACGCAGTCGCCGAAGCGGCGGTTGAGTGCCACCCATGCGGCCTTGCGTTCGTCGCGGCTGTGCGTCGGATGCGTGTAGGCCCAGTGCTGGAGCATGTCGACGGTGGCCATGTAAGGGAAGAACCGCACGATACCGTCGAGATGATCCTGCCATGCCCGTGCGGCGTCTGCTGAGTTGTAGAACTCGCCGAGGTGCGGGCCGGCGATGAGCTCCATGCCCATGGAGGCGACCTCGGCAAACTCGATCGGTGGATCGCGAAGGTCCGCCAGCGGTTCGTGAGCGGCTGCGAAAACGTGAAAAGCGTGGCCGCCCTCGTGGAGCAGTGTCTGCACGTCGTCGTGTGTGCCGACGGCGTTCATGAAGATGAACGGTTGCCTGCGCCCTTTGTATTCCATCATGTATCCGCCGGGGGCCTTGCCTTTGCGGCTTTCGAGGTCGAGCAGGTTTTCCTTTCGCATCGTGTCGAACTGTCCGGCGAAGTCGGGGTGGACCTTGGCGAACATGGCGGCGCAGCCTTCGATCAAACGGGCCGCGCCTTCGAAGGGCCGCAGCGGATCGCGTCCCTGCGGGTCCACCGCCATGTCCCAGGGACGCAGGGATTCAACGCCGAGTTGCGCCTTTCGCTTTACTCCCAGTCGCCGGGCCGCGGGCACGACAATCTCGGCGATGGCGTCGGAAAAGGTCTCACAATCGGCGGCGGTGTAATCGAATCGCTCAAGTTCCTTGAAAGCGTAATCCCGGTAATTTGCAAAGCCGGCATTCACGCCGATCTTGTGCCGAACGGCGACCATCTTGTCGTATTGCGCCTCAATCTCCTCACGGACCTCGGCCCACTTGTCGGCCATTCGCTGCCACGCATCCTGCCGCGTGTGACGATCTGTGTTTTCCAGGTACCGACCCATCTGCTGCATCGTCTGTTCGCGGCCTTCGTACTGGACGGTCAGCCCGCCGGTCACCTTCTGGTATTGCTGACGGAGCTTTTCGTCCTCAGTTTGGAGCGGGACGTTCTCTTCGCGGAAAATGGCGGCGCTGTTTTCGACTTGTCGGATGAAGACCTCGAAGCGATCGCGCGGAAGTGCGGATCGGTGATCGCAGGCGAGGAATTTCTTCTCAAGGCGATTGTTGCAGACACTCGCGAGCGGTTGGACATTCTCGACGAAGTCCAGATAGCGCTTCTCGCGCCCGGCGTCGTCGGTCTGGCAGGTCATCTCGACGTACCGGATAGAACCTTCCTCGTCGAGCCACGCGTCCAGGTCCGACCATTCGAGCAGCCACGCTTCCAGGGCGGCGGCGCTGCCCAGCGGCCGGGCTTCCAGATCGCGATAAAGTCCTTCAACGACATCGGGCTTACCTAGGTCGGCGTCGTTAGGAACGAATGTTCGAGTGGGGCGTGGCAATGCAGTCCTCCCTGACAGGCGAATGACAAACAGAAACGTCTTGAGCCGCTTCGCCGAGTGCGGCTTGCACGATAACGGGAAATCGCAGGGAGTAAAAAAGGCGTGCGGCACCCCGTGGTTTTGGCGCGGTCAAAGGGTGCCGCAGCGAGTGGAAGACTGGCTTTTCCTGATTCCCATCGGCTCACAGGTAGTGAGCCGTTGAGTGCCGTTCGGACAATATCTTGAACCCCCAATCCGGCCTCTCGGATTGGGTGAGAATTCGTATCTACTCGGTGGCAAAGCCACTTAGGGAATCTTGCCGCCCCTCGCCGGCAGGGTGAGCCTATTCGTCCACCCTACGCTAACATTATAATCCTGATAATTTTAGCGGTCAAGCCCGGCCGGTCGGTTTTCCCGATAATGTTGTGTGAATCGGGTCAGATGTTCGAGTTTGCCGACTCGGGGAGTCAGGGCTGAGCGATCCGTTCCCGTCCACCCATGTAGGGGCGAAGAGCCGCAGGCACCGTCACGCTTCCATCGGCGTTCTGGTACTGCTCCAGAATCGGGATCAGGATTCGCGGGCTCGCAATCACCGTGTTGTTCAAAGTGTGGCAGAATCGCGTTTTCTTGTCCTCGCCCCTGTAGCGCAGATTCAGCCGTCGGGCCTGAAACTCCCCAAACCGTGACGCGCTGTGCGTCTCGCCGTAGCTCTTTCGAGACGGCATCCAGGTTTCGATGTCGTACATCTCCACCTTGCCCTGGCCCATATCCCCGGTGCATACCGCCATCACGCGATAGGGCAGTTCCAGCTTTTGCAGGACCGCTTCGGCGTTCGCGATGATTTCGTGGTGGTACTTTTCGCTCTCGGCCTCATCGGCCCGACACAACACGACCTGCTCCACCTTGTCGAAGAAGTGAATCCGGTAGATGCCGTATGTGTCCTTGCCCGCGGCGCCGGCCTCACGCCGGAAGCATGTCGAGACGGCGGCCAGCTTCACGGGGAGCATCGCCTCTTCGAGAATCTCGTCACCGTACATCGCCGTCAGCGACACCTCCGCGGTACCGACCAGGCTCTTTTCATCGCGTTCGCAGCGATAGGCCTGCTCCTCGCCGCCGGGGTAATAACCCGTGCCGTACATCATTTCATCGCGAACGAGGATCGGCACGGTGACCGGCTCAAAGCCTCGCTCGATGATGACGTCCATCGCAAGACGCAGCACCGCGTGATGCAGTAGGGATCCTGCCCCGCGAAGGAGATAGTTCCGCGATCCCGCCAGTTTGACCCCGCGCTCGATATCGAGGATCCCCAGCGAAGCCCCAAGCTCGACATGGTCCTTCGGCTCAAAGTCGAACTTCCGTGGCTCGCCCCACCGCCGGGCCTCCACGTTTTCATCTGCATCCTTGCCGATCGGCGTCTTGGCGGACGGAACCTGCGGTACAGTGAGCATCAGCGCCTTAAAGTCGGTCGCCGTGGTCCGTTCTTCGTCCTCCAGTTCCTTGATGCGCTGCTTGATGGCGGCGGACTCGGCTTGAAGCTTGTCACCATCGGCCTTGATCGTCTCGACCGGCGTTCCCTTGGCGACCGCCTCCTGATACCACTTGCTCTTGGGGTTTTTGTAGAGGCCGATCTGCGAGGACAGCTCGTTGCTCTGGCCGCGCAGGTTGTCGGCCTCCTGCTGAATTTGCCGACGCCGATCGTCAATCGCGAGCAGGCGGTCAAGGTCGCAGGTGACCCTCTTGTCCCGGATGGCGGCCCGGACGGCTTCGGTGTTCTGACGTATGAAATTGATGTCGATCATGGCTTTCCAGGGCTCCGGAAGGGGTTCTCGCAAAGCTTTGCGGGCCCGTTTTCCGGCCGACTTTACCGCCCAAGAGACGGACGGACCGATCCGGGACCGATTACGGGGCGGATGATAAGGGAATTCGCGGCCCTGCAAAGCGGCGCGGGCCGGTCTGTCGAGTATACATGGGTGGGTACATGAGCCTGGCGCGGGCTCGATCCTCGCTTCCAAGAACATGATTTCGGCATAGGGTGTCCCTCAATGCGACGATCCGCACTCAAGACGATCTTACTTGTACTTGCGTCTGCCCCGATATTGGGCACGACGTGTCTGGGCGGCACGGGCGGAACCGGCTTTCCCCGAACTGCGAACTGGAACCGGGCGACTGTAAACACCGGTGCAGCCCTCCGTCCGACCGTTTCCCTGACCGCCGACTTCGATGGCGATGGGAAAGTGGACATCCTCGTTGGCTACGCCGGATCAGGGGCGTCAAACCCCGCCGTGGTCATCTTCTTTCAGGACACGACAACGAGCTTTACCGCCGTCACGCTCGCCAGTAGCACCGATCTCGCCGGCATCGTCGGTCTGGCGATCGGCGACCTCGACGCGGATTCTCACCCGGACGTGGTTGCAGCATGCAATGCCCGACTCGTTTATCTCCACAGTCCCGCCGCACCGCGGACCGGCGCATGGACCCTCTCGACACTCGACCAGTCCAACGACGCCGCACTCGGACAATGGAACGACGTCGCCATCGGCAACATCGACAACGTAAACGGCCAGGACATCGTCGCCTGCAATGCGGGCACACCGGGTCGGGTGAGTTGGTTCCGCAGTCCCGCCGCGAACATTGTCAACGGGACCGGTTGGACGCGCGTGGACATTGACATGGCTTCGCGTACCAATGCCTCATCCGTGGCGCTGGCGGACTTTGACGCCGACAATCGAATCGACGTCATCTCAACGGCGCCCGGCGAGAGCACCGCCCGCGTGGCGTGGTACAAGAATCCGGCCAATCCGCAAACCGATCTGTGGACCAAGTTCACCATTGGGAATCTGGCTGCTGCGTCACGAATGGCCGTCGCTGATCTGAATGTCGACGGCCGTTCAGATGTGATTTCGATCAACGGGCCCGGTCGGCAGGTCGGCTGGTATGTACGACCCGTGGATGCGACGCAGGCGTGGAGCGGGTTTTTGGTGGCCATGTATACGAGTGCGCAACCGGTGGACGTGAAGGCGGCAGATTTGAACGCGGACAATCAGGTGGACGTCGTAGTTGCAACCAATACCGGCGGCACGCTCCGCTGGTTCATCCCCACGCCCGGCCAGACGCAGACGGCCCAATGGCTGGAAAACAACGTTCGCGACGTCACCGAGACGATCCAGCGCATCGCGCTTGGCGACATCGACGCCGACGGCCGGCCCGACGTGGTGGCGCCCCTTCAGGCCGCGTCGACCGCCGCCGATACGGTGGCTTGGTTTGAAAATCCCGAATGATCGAACGGCGAAGTGGCAGCCGTCTCGCTCTCCCTGCGCGGCACATCCGCACGCCGATCCTTACGGATGGGCATTCTCAATCGAATAGAGCCACCACCGCCGCTTTGCTGACTCACCGCGTTTGACATGTCGAACGGCGTAGATCGTCATCACCTCGCCGCTGTCCACGCGCACCTTCCAGAAGTGCTTTCGGTAGTAGGCCTCGCCCTTTCGATGAAACTCACGTTCACTGACTTTCCACTGCGTGATCGTTTCCACAATCACATAGTGACGATCTTGCCAGGTGAATCCCGTCGGCAGCCCTGGTCGGCCCGATGCCATCGCTGCGGCATCAAACGTTGCCGCGTCGGGCAGGATCGCCTCGGAAATAAATGTTTCGTCTGTCATCGCCCAACACATCGTATCCGGCGGTATGGGTTCGGCGACCGCAAAGGTGCAAACCGAGAGATGATCCCGGGCATCGACCGATAGAATGCCGCTCGCTTGCGAAACAACCCCCCTCGAATACGCCATTTTCATCGATTTCCTCAAGAATCCCCGCGCCCGCTCGATAAAGGAGGCGGCGGAATCCCGGGTCGTCGCGCTTGAGCGAGACGCAAAATCCGCCTGATCTTCGAGAGGGTCGATCGTCATGAACGCCTCCCTTGCAACAGGTGTTGTCCTGACTGAACCGCCTCGCCGTGTGCCCGCGCCGGTTTGTGTCGGCGCGCTCCTCGGCGCCAGGCAACTGCAATTCGGCTGCGGCATCGTGCTCATCGCTATGGCCGTGATATGGGTTCTTTTGCGGGGCGAAGTATTCAGCCCGCTGACCGGGCTCGCCCTCCTCGGGCCGACGACCCAGGTTCAGGGTGTTGTGCAGGAAGTGATCGAGGGCGAGACAGAGACGTACGCACCCTATGCAACCGACGGCAGTGGCAATTCCTATAGTTTGGAGCGCGTCACCATTACCGGTGTGCGTTACGGCTACATGGGGCCCGATGGCACGCCGCTCTCCGGAGTCGCCACGGGACTCCAGCAGAATCGTGACGAAGGACTAGCCGATGCCGGAGCATCCATCACGGTCGAGTATTCAAACTGGCATCCCGAGCTCTCGCATGTGCCCGGCCTGAAGAGCGACGCCCAGGCCAAGACGTATGTTCTTACGGGCGCTTTCTGGCTGGCTGTCTTTTTCGCGGTGCTCGGAGGATTGGGCGTTCTCGATGCCCTGTGGCACGGCATCTCGCAGATTCGACTGATGGGGCGTGGCGTCCTCACCGAGGGCCGGCTGATCGACCTGCGGCAGTTGCCCGTATTGGGAATGGTTAACCTGCGGCGAATGGTCTATTCCTACTTCGACGGCCGACAACAGCGGCAGGCCAGCGTGATCGGGACACATGACGAGATGGCCACCGCGGCCCCGCAGCCGGTCTTCTTCGACCCGTCGAATCCCGATTCGATCGCCCCGGCGAGCATGATCGCGGGACATTTCGAAATCGACGCGCAGGGCGATCTGACCGAAGGTGATTCAAACCCCTACAACTACATGTGGCTCCCGACGGCCTGCTGCCTCGCGGCGGCGTGGTTCACGTTGAACCTTCTCGACCTGGCCGAGACGCCGGAGTTCCTGAAGACGGCGATCGCCTTCATGGAAATCTGACCCGACCGAGCACACGGCCGCCCCGTCACCTCCTAACTCCGTTGAGCTGTAGGGCTTACATCGCGCATAGATGACAAGTCCATCGTCCGTCGATACATTCTCCAAAGAGATCGGGCCATTTTCAAACGAAAGGATTCGGCCATGAATAACTCGAATAATGAGTATCGATCGAGTGGATCGTCGCAGTTTGAAGGCAGCATGAGCATCTTCGCGCAGGGCTACGAAGGCGCGGTTGACCGCAGCACCTTCGTCATGCGCACTTACATGCATCTGGTCGGCGCGGTGATGGCGTTTACGGCCATCGAAGTCGCGCTCTTCCAGAGCGGGCTGGCAGAGCGCATCGCGGCCGCGTTCAGGGGTGTCAGTTGGATGATCGTCCTGGGCGGATTTGTCCTGGTGAGTTGGTTCGCCACGCGCACCGCCCATTCGGCGGCGACCCTCCCGACGCAGTATCTGGCCCTGGGCGTCTTCGTCGTGGCCGAGGCGCTGATCTTTGTGCCGCTGCTCTACATTGCCAATTCGTTTGCCCCCGGCGCGATTCAGAGCGCCGCCGTCTGCACCTTGATCGGCTTCGGCGGGTTGACGTTTGTCGCATGGGGCACGCGGAAAGATTTTTCGTTTCTGCGCGGCGTTATCTGGTGGGCCGGCATCTCGGCGATGGTCGCCATCGTCGCCAGCCTGATCTTCGGCTTCACCCTCGGAACGCTCTTCTCCGTGGCGATGGTCGTCCTGGCCGGCGCGTCGATTCTGTACGACACGTCCAACATCATCCGCCACTACCCCGAAGACCGCTACGTCGGCGCAGCCCTCGAGTTGTTCGCCTCCGTCGCGATGATGTTCTGGTATGTCCTGCGAATCTTCCTGAATGCACGAAGGTAAGCCGCAGAAAAAGTAATGAGCTCAACAAACAAGGGCTCATCGCAAACGCGATGGGCCCTTTACTTTGATCCAAGTAACTCAACCACGTCCGACGAGGTCCTGGAATTCTGACTCGGTTAGCACCTTTACTCCCAAGTCCGTGGCCTTGGATAACTTGCTCCCCGCCTCCTCCCCGCAGACAAGATAGTCCGTCTTCTTGCTGACGCTGCCCGAAACCTTGCCGCCGAGGTCCTTGATGAGCCGCTCGATCTCACTGCGCGAAAAGTTCTTCAGCGTGCCCGTCACGACAAGCGTCTTGCCCGACAGCGGCTGTGCCCCGCCCGCCTTTCGCTTCGGCTGCGTCATGTTCACGCCCGCGTCGCGCAGGCCCTGCCACGCCTTGCGCCCCGCCGAACTCTCGAAGAAATGCCGAATGGAAGCCGCCACTTCCGGCCCGACGCCCTCAACTTCCTGAAGCTGCTCATCGCTGGCTTCGGCGACCATCTCCATGTTCCCGAAGTGCTCCGCGATGATCTCCGCCGTGCTCACGCCGACGTGTCGGATGTTCATGGCCGCAAGCACGCGCGCCAGCGGTCTCGCCTTGCTCGCCTCAATTCCCTCGATCAACTTATCAGTGCGTTTCTCGCCGAACTGAACGACGCTCTTCTTCGTCTCGCCGGTCTTGGCGTCCTTGCGCTGCTGCTCGATCTCCAGCAACATGACATCATCGCGACGCCCCGGCAGCTTGTAGATGTCGGCGTATGCATGAAGCCATCCCTTGTCCACCATCTTCTCGATCATCACTTCGCCGAGGCTCTCAATGTCCATCTGGTCCCGACCGCAGAAAAACTTCAACCGCTCCTTGATCTGCGCGTCGCAGGCCGGGTTGATGCATCGGACATAAACGCCGCCCTCGTCCTTTTCCACTTCGCCGCCGCAGACCGGGCACTTCGTCGGCGGCTCGATCTTTCTCGTCCCCGTGGGCCGCTTTTCCGTCACGACCCGAATCACCTGCGGAATGATCTCGCCCGCCTTCTCGATGATGACTGTGTCGCCGATGCGCACATCCAGCCGCGCGACCTGATCAAAATTGTGCAGACTCGCATGGCGAACGATCGTCCCGGATAACTGCGTCGGCTCCATCACTGCCCGCGGCGTGATCGTCCCCAGCTTACCGACCTGAAAATCGACGTTGAGAAGCTTGCTCTCCGCCTGCTCCGCTGCGAACTTGTATGCGATGCACCATCGCGGATACCGGCTCGTCGCGCCGAGTATGTCTCGTTGATCCATCCGATCGACTTTGATGACCAGTCCGTCGGTCTCGTAATCCAGCTTGCGACGCTGCGAGTCCCACTCATGAACGAACGCAACCACTTCGTCGATCGTGCCGCATTTCCGCTGATGCGGGCTCGTCGGAATGCCCCATTCACGCAGCAGCGCGAAGAACGCCGAGCCGCGGTCGAACTTTGCCCCGACGATTTGGCCGTTCCCGTGTGCAATGAACGAAAGCCCGCGACTGGCGATGGAGGCGGAGTCGAGACTCTTGAGGGTGCCCGTTGTGGCGTTTCGAGGATTGGCAAACGGCTCCTCGCCCTCTTTCACGCGTAGCGCGTTGAACGCGTCAAATGCCTTTCGCGGCCAATAGACCTCGCCGCGTACTTCCAGCACCTCCGGCCAGCCCTTGCCGTGTAGTCGCAGTGGAATGGCCCGAAGGGTCCTGATGTTCGCCGTGATGTCGTCGCCGGTCTTTCCGTCGCCGCGCGTCGCCCCAAGCACGAGCCGCCCGTTCTCGTATCGCAGCGAGGCGGAGACGCCGTCGATCTTCGGCTCGACCAGGTACTCGTACTTCGCCCCCTCCAGCCCGCGCGAAACGCGACCGTCGAATTCCCGCAGCTCTTCTTCGTTGTACGTGTTGTCGATCGACATCATCGGCACGGCGTGCGTCACATGCTCGAAGCCTGCGATCGGCTTCTCGCCCACGCGCTGCGTCGGTGAATCGGGCGTGATCAACTTGGGGTTGGCCGCCTCCAGTTCCTTCAGGCGCGCGAAGAGCCGGTCGTATTCACGGTCGGATATCTCAGCCCGGCCGTCGACGTAATAGAGATGATCGTGCCGGTTGATCTGCTCGCGCAGCTCGGCGATTTCCTTCTCGACATTGCTCACGATGGCGGTCCCTTCGCCTCACCCATGTGGCGGCATTGCGATCCGGCAATATACCATCCCGATTAGAGTTCGCTTTCCTCGCGCGGCGGAATCGGCGTTGCCGTCTCGACGTAGAGCAGTCCCGAGTATCCATCCTGTGTCTGGGCCCCTTCGCGGATTCGGGCGATGCACCGCAGACCCGTCGGCGGCTGGTCCGGCTGCATGGCCAGGCGGTAGGCCATCGACTGCGAGATCTCGGGCTTGTAGCGAAGCTCCTGATGAAGCAGGCCGAACTCGTCGATCGTCTCTTTCGGCGGCTCGTAGGAACGAAGCTCGCCGTAGGCGATGAATTCGTAATTCATGAGTTGCTCGTGCGGTCGAAACGGCACGACGACGTACCTGACGCCGAGCTTCTCAAGCTGCTGGATGGCGAGCAATTCGTCCCGCCCGGCATAGAACTGTGCCGCCGCGACGATGCCCTCCATCGCCCGATGATACGGCGCGGCGACGATCGGCAGCCGCGTGCGATAAAGCAGCATCGGTCCCTCGCCGTCTTCGCAGAGGATGGCCCGGCGAGTTTCCGGGGACGCCGCGCGCGATTCGAATTCGCTGATCCGCGCGGCGACGTGCGCGGTTCGCAGGTTGGTCGGATGCGGTTGGGGGCTCTCAAACTTGAAAAGAAAATCGCTGCACGGCCACATCAGCACCACGCACGTAGCTGCGAGGAGCCCCGCAGCCATCCACGGCCGCGCTGGGGTTGATTTCAAGGCGCGGCGGATCAATTCGATGAGGCCGATGATCGTCACAGTCGTCAGACCCAGGAAAGCATGATCCAGCCATCGCCGCTGGACGATCGCCAGTGCCGCAAAGCCCACGGCCGAAAGAGCGAGCATCATTCGTGGACCGACCGGCAGCAAATTACTTCGCAGGAAAAACCAAAGCGAGATCGGCAGCACGTAAGGCCAGAAGCCCAGCCAGATGTGCAATTGGGCGAGGGAGAATTGGCTCGCCGTGCGCGTCCACAGCGGTTGAAGTTCCACGATGTGGGCCGACCAGCGAATGAACTCGGAGCCCATGACATCACCGAAGATGTGGTCGCTCTGCACGAGTGCCCATACCGCGAACAGGATCAGTCCCGTGGCCAGCGGCGTCCAGTGGCGCAGGCCGTGAACAAACTTGCTGAGGATACCCTTCCGCGCTGCGGTGACGGCCCCCGATGGAGCGAGAAACGCCAGCAGCGTCAATGCGACGTGAAACACGCTGATCTTGTCCGCCGATGCGGCAGAGACCGTCGGCCAGTTTTCAATGAGAAACCCGATCGCGACAAGAAAGAACACGACACAGCTCCATTCAAATCGCCGTGTCGCCCACATCACACGCTGCGCCTCCGGTGCGCGAAAGGTCGCAATCGTCGCGCCGCATAGAATCGCCAGCCAAACCGCCATCGTCTGAGGAGCGACCCACAGGGCAAGGCCCATCGCTGCTCCACTAAGTGGGGCAGCCAACGCGGAAACAGTGGCGGGTGACCCGTGCTGGGTCCGCCGGGGAAGCCATAAGAGCATCCCGAGCATGAAAAGTAACTCGAGCAGACAGTGATGGTCCGGATGGCCCAGGGCGAACGGCCTGTGGAATGCGGGCGTAACAACGACCACCAACGAAATTGTCAGCGCCATCGGCCAGCCCGTGGCCCGTTGAAGCAGCAAAATCAGCAGCGAAACATAGATTGCCCCGACAATCACCGGCAGCCACGCCGCCGCGCGGTCAAGCCGGGCCTGCGGATTATCGCCAAGCAGCGGGCCAATGGTCCGTGCCGCCGCGACGACGAGATAGTCCATCGGCGCGGTCCAGTGCGGCGTCGTGCCCACCGGCCAGTTGATCTCCGGCATCTGCCTGACAAGCGATGCTCGGCCCTCCATGATCTCGCGTGCCCGATACAGGCGCATGTAATCATCGGGGTCGGTGTAGAGGACGCCGCTATCAGTGAAGACGGCCGGAGCGCGGCGTGCTTCCAGGGCCACGCCGAGTGCAACAATGATGAGGCCGATGATCGGTCCCGCCGCGCGACGCACAAACACCTCCAAAGGTCGGCGGCCTCCCCGCTCGACCCCGTAGAGCATAACGCATGTTCGCAGCTCCATCAGCGGCGCTTGCCATGGCGATTGAAAGGGCGGTCAAGGCGCCTGGTCGGCCACAAGCGCAAAAAGAAAGCGTCAGGATTCACTGGGAATGCCCGACGCTTTCCGGAGGGGAAAGAAGCCGATTGCCTCTGCCCGGCTCCTGATAAATCATCGAGGGCGAACCCTCGAAGCATGAACGTCTTTCACTCCTGCGTCGTCGTTACGCGACCAGGCACTGCCTGCTGAGAGCTAGCAGTGTGAGTATCCGCATCCGTGGCACTTGGTGCAACCCTCGCCGAAGTCGAGCACGCCGCCGCACTCCGGGCACTTCAACTTGTAATCATTTCGATGCGAGGCCACCTGAACGGCCGGTTCAGCGAGTCGCCCGGCGGTGATGGTCACGTCGGCGTCGTGTTTGTCGCCGCCGTTGCCGTTTCCGTTCTTCGGCGATGCGACCGCATCTGCGTTTGAAGGATCGACCTCGCCCAGGAGCAGGGCCCGCAGGCCGAATCGCTCCTTGGCCTTGGTGTACTTCTTGAGACCCTGAGCGAGCCCGTCGCCGAGCGACATGATCCGCCCATCGCGCGTCGGGATCTGCATCGACGAGCCGATGCCCGAGAGCTGCTTGATGACGTAGGACAACCGCCCGCCGGCACGCAGCCACAAGCTGATCATCCGGCAGATGGCCTCCAGATCGCTGGTGGCGATGTCGCCGCCCTTGCCAAGCTGGGCGAAGACCTCCAACTCGCGTTCGGCCTGGGGGTCAACGGTGATCTGGATGTGCATGTTGCCGAAGGGCGTCTGCTGTCGAACGCGAATGCCGCTGGTGATGGAGGGCAGTTCGCGCGGCTCGAGCGAGGGCGAGGTCTTCTTCACCTCGGTGATCCGCTCGCCAAAGAGGTTTCGCTCGGTGGTGATTCGCATTCGCTCGCCCTCGGCCTTCCGCTCGATAACTTCGCGATCCAGGCTCGGCGCGGCAGCAATTGAAGGGCTCCCGGCGGCCTTGGCCTTCATCTCTTCGTGCTTCTTCTCCGAGTCGGCCAGCGCCATGGGCTGACTGGAGCGGCAGCCGTCACGATACACGGTGACTCCCTTGCATCTCAGGTTGTAGGCCATCCTGTAAATCGCGTCGACGTCGGTCGGCCCGGCGTCGCTGGGGAAGTTGATGGTCTTGCTGATCGAGGAGTCGCAGTGCTTCTGGAAAGCTGCCTGCATCTTAATATGCCATTCCGGCGAGATGTCGTGGGCGCACACGAAGACGGCTCGTACGTCCTCCGGAATGTCATCAATATGAGCGAGGGTGCCTTCCTTGGCGATCTGTTCCATCAGTCCCTCGCTGTAGAATCCCCGCTCTCGAGCCACGTGAACAAACGTCTCGTTGCTCTCGATCATCGGGGTCTTGCCTTCTTCCTGCCCCTTGAGGACGTTTCGGAAGAAGGCAAGGCTGAACATCGGCTCTACGCCGCCGGAACAATCCGCGATGATGCTGATGGTTCCGGTCGGCGCGACCGTTGTCGCACAACTGTTGCGCATCGGGCGGTGATGCTGCGTGTCCCACACGCTGTTGGTCCAGTTCGGGAAGCTGCCGCGCTCCAGGGCCAGCTTTTCCGAATAATTGTGGGACTCGTCATTGAGGAACTTCATGAAGCGCTCGCCCCAGGTCACGCCGGCGTCGGAGTTGTAAGGCACGCCGAGCTTGTAGAGCGCATCCGCGAAGCCCATGACGCCCAGGCCGATCTTGCGATTGGCCTTGCAGACGTCGTCGATCTGCGGCAGTGGATAGTTGTTCGCGTCGATCACGTTATCTAGAAAACGAACCGACTCGTGAATCGCCGTCCGCAGGGCGTCCCAGTCTACTTCCGCGTCCGCCGTGCAGGCATCCTTCACAAACAGACCGAGATTGATGCTGCCGAGATTGCATGCCTCGTAAGGAAGCAGCGGCTGCTCGCCGCAGGGGTTCGTCGCTTCCATTCGGCCGACGTGAGGCGTCGGATTGGCCTCGTTGATGCGGTCCATGAAGACCACGCCCGGCTCGCCCGTCTGCCATGCGTGCTCGATGATGATGTCCCAGATATCCTGCCGCGTGTAAACGGGCGTCAGGCCGTCGTACTTCTCGGCGGGAATCAGATCCTTGATTGAATAGTCCGCGATTCGCACGGACTTGGGGACGTAAAACTCGAGATTGTTGCGGGGGTTTCGAGTGAGGTGCGGCGAATTGGGGTTCTTCAGGAAGGCATCCATCCATTCGTCGGTCATTTTCACGGAGATGTTGTAATTCGTGAATTGGGTCAGGTCCTGCTTGGCGTACAGGAACTTGATGATGTCCGGGTGGTGGACGTTCATCATGCCCATGTTCGCGCCGCGGCGAAACGCGCCCTGCTGAATCGCGTTCGTCGCCTCGCTGAAGGCCCGCCAGAAGGAGATCGGCCCGCTGGTCGTGCCACCGCTCGACTTGATGTAGTCGCCCGTGGGACGAAGGGCGTCAAAGGCGAAGCCCGTTCCGCCGCCGGCCTTTTGAATCAACGCAGTATGCTTGATTGAATCAAAAATCCCGTCGATTGAATCAGGAACCGGCAGAACAAAGCAGGCGCTCAACATGCCCATCGAGCGGCCCGCATTCATCAGGGTCGGGCTGTTGGGCATGAACTTGCGTGACGCCATGAGATTCTTGAAGCGCGCCTTCCACTCGCTGCGACAAGACTCGTTACCGCCGTAAGTCAGCTCGACGTCCGCCATGACCCGCGCGACCCGGTCGAAGAGGTCGTCCGGCTGTTCCGTGCACTCGCCGGATTCATTCTTTTCCAGATAGCGCGCGCGCAAGACCCGAAGGGCGTTTTCGGTCAGGCCGAAATCACCATAGCGAGACGAGGGTGCGACATCCTTGTCGCTGACCTTCATTCGATCCGTCGAAAGATTCACCATACTTGTCACCCGGTTCCCGATATTGGCCGCGGCTTTCCGCCGCCGGCCGCGCCTGATCAATCGATTGCGACCGACGCCACGAACGGCCGCGATCGATTGAGGTTGATTCCTCTGGGCCGAAGTTGACTTCCAAACGAGAGCAACGCGAAGCGGCGGGCTCCCCTTCGGGTAGGCCACATCTGGTCCCGCTTCGCGGCAGGCTCGATAATCAACTTCGGATTGCCCTCGACGAATGCTTGAGGACAATCCGTTTAATACCCCAATATGTAGGGGGTGTCAACGAAATCTTATCAAAATATTGTAGTATTGCTAAGGTTTGAAGGCGTTGCGATTTATGGAGTGAATCTGAAAACTCCCCCGATTATTGGCCACTTCGAATACAACCTGTCGTTCCAACGCGGACTTAGCGTCGCACCCGAGTTGGCAGGTCCGAAAAAACCAACTCAGCAGGTTACTCAACCCAACAATTCACTCGTGGATTTGTCGCACCACAAGGGCGCGAAAGCGCCGTCGTGATTCGCGTTTTGTCTCAGCTTTTCGCCAGTTCGGCCTCTGGAAGGGTGTCCGGCCATTCTTGCATCAAACCTGGCGGTGGCGATCGCTCCGCGCCAGCGATTGCCAATCCACGGCTAAGACGCGAGCGAATCGCCGCTGCCGCAACGAAGATCAGGGGGCTTGCGATTGAATCGGTCCGGCCGATTTCGTAACATCGAAGTAATTGGTTATCGGAAGGGATGACCCCCTCAGTAGGATAACCCGCCACAAGGCAATTGGGCCGCCGTTTCTCGATCCGACCGACTTGGTGAATCATTTTGGCCGTTTCGAAATCGCAAGGCGCCGCTCATACGAGCTTGAGCCGGGCTCGAATGGGTTAGGCGAGTTGGGATATTCTCAGATGCCGATCAAGCAATCCTTCGCGACTGGCTATGTCCGATTCATCGGACAAAAGTCAGCGATGCGGAACCTGCAAGCTGGCTGCAGATTCGCTCGATGCATCTTCGCTTTCATGATTGCCGCCTTCGCGCTTCCCGCCGTCGCTCTTGCCGACCCTCCCGCCGTACAGATTGATGAGGCGATGGCCGGAGCAAACGGCGATTCGCGCATTCAGTTCATCGAGTTGAAGTTGTTTTCTGCCGCGGATGCATTGTGGGGCCCGCAGTCCGGCGAATCCGAAGGCCGACTGCGCCTGCTCTTCTTCGACGCGACCGGAGCCGAGATGGGCGAGTACGTCTTTCCCGCCGACGCCCCGGTGGGAGTAATCGACCCGATCAACGGCGGCTACAGCGTCCTGCTCGCCACCCAGGGTTTCGCTGACGTCGCCGGAATGCCTGCTCCGGATTTCATCATTCCCAAGTCTCTGATGGTCCTGAATGGCAAGGTATGTTTCACGGGGAACCCCGACAATCTCAACGCCCCGATGCTGAATCTCTGTCTGTCATATGGCAACTTTGTCGGCGATCCCGGCAGTGATACGTTGGGACAGCCTGCCGGTCCGCCGGTAGGCTCGCTCCCTTCGACCGGCACCACTTCTCTGAAGCGATCTTCCAACTTCGGTAATTATGGAACAGGCCAGTTCAACGCGAATTTCTCCTCCGGAGCCGCGGCGCCGAGAAACAGCGACGGCAGCACCGGCACGATTCCCGTCGCCTCAAACGTGAACCAGGGCCGCAACGTGTTTCTTCACGAAACCTTTGGCGGCAACGGCCGGACCTGCGCGACGTGCCATCAGGCTGACATCCTCTTCGGCCTCTCGCCTTCAAAAATCTCTTTCCTGCCTCCCGGCGATCCGATGTTTGTCGCCGAGTCGGATCCAAACCTCTCCGAACTTGAGAATACTTGCCTCCTCGTCGGCTCGCGGGGCCTGAACCTCGAAAACATCGACGGTTTCGAGAATCCGCCGGTCTTCCGCGGTTCGCCGGCGCTGGTAAATCTCCAGCTTACCGCGCCCTATGGCCGTAGCGGGGAGTTCACCTCACTCCAGGCATTTTCCACCGGCGCCGTCTTGCAGCATATGCCGAAGACACTGGTGCGCAACACCAACCCGTCAGCCGGGCCGATCGACTGTCGCCTTCCCACCTCGGCGGAATTGTCGACGATGGAAGCATTCATGCTCTCCATAAAGCTGCCTGCGAACGGCAACTACATCATCTCCAATATGACCAATGCGGCCATTTCCCGTGGCGCCGACGCTGCCGCCATTGCCCGGGGCCAGGACTTGTTCTTCGGCGTCACCGGAAACGCCAAGTGTTTTCTGTGCCACAGCGGCCCCGTATTCGCGCTGGCCGCTCCAGAGCTGGGCGGCGGCACACAGTCGTTCAACACGGGCGTCGGAAATTTGCCGATCAATCTCACATTCCCCGAGGCCTGCCTCAATGGCCAGCCCATGCCTCAGGAGGACGGCGGCAATCGTGTGTTCAGCACACCCCAGCTCATCGGTGTGGCCCGAACCGCGCCTTACTTCCACAACAATGCCGTACCGACCCTTCACGATGCTGTCGCTTTTTACGCGGGCCCTGAATTTAACACTTCACCGTCCGCTCAGAATCCGCTGATCGGCACCATCTCCATGACCGCCCAGGAAATCGACGACATCGTCGTCTTCCTGACGGCGCTGGACGAGCCGTTTGTCGACTGCGACGTGGATACCGTTGACGATCGTGTTGAGATTGCGGGCGGCGAGGCCGATTGCAATGCCAACCAGGTGCTCGATGCGTGTGAGCTCGCGGACAAAGATTGCAACGCCAACGGTATCCCGGACGAATGTGACCTGGCCCCCATTACTTTGAATGCTCCGAACGCCACGGCTTCATCGAGCGGAGGCTTCTTTGTTCATGCCTGCGATATTGACGGCGACGGCGACGCGGACCTTCTCGTCCCCGGATGGATCGGCACGCATCTTGAAGTTCTGCTCAACGACGGCGGCGGAACGTCCTTCAGTTCCGGTGGAACTTTCGCCGTCAGCTCGTATCCGCGAAGCGTTGCCACCGCCGACTTCGACGGCGACGGCGATCTTGACGCCGCGGTTTCCAATCTGCTCGTGAATCATGTCACGATCTTCATGAACAATGGCATCGACATGAAGGATCAGTGGCTCGGGTTTTCGAACGGCGCCCAGATTGATATGAACGTTCCCGCCCAGCAAAACGGCGGAACGCTCTTCGTTCGTGCCGCGGACGTCAGCAATGACGGCCTGCCGGATCTCGTGATCTGCAAGGCCTTCATGAATGAAGTCTCGATCGTTCTGAACCTGGGGCCCGATGGAAAGCAAGTCTGGCAGGGCTTCGGCGCGCCGACAGACGTTTCCACGGGCGGCCAGACCCCGTGGTCCGCATCAATCGGGGACATCAGCGGCGACCTGCTTCCGGATGTTGTCGTGGCAAATCAATTGTCCGACACCATCTCGGTCCTGCTCAACCTCGGCGCCGGCGCATTTGGCGCCGCCGCGACCTATGCGGTTCAGGAGTCTCCGGAATCCGTCGTTGTCGCCGACCTGAACGGCGATGCCCTCGCAGATGTGATTGTCGCCAATGTCGAATCCGACACCTTGTCGCTGCTGATCGCGACGCCCGGCGGCGCTCTCGGCTCGCCCCAGACGCTTGTCGTCGGTAACTATCCGTTTGGAGCCCAGCCGCATTCCGTCGTCACGGGCGATGTCGATAAGGACGGCGACCTGGATATCGTCGTTGCGAACAAGGAATCGTCCAACGTCTCCGTCCTGCTCAACGACGGTAGCGGATCGTTTGGCACGTTGGTCAACATGCCGTGGACTGGGGCGCCTGACTACGCCGTCCTTGCGGATCTCGACAATGACACGTTCATTGATATCGCGGCCGTCGAGTATGCCACGGCGATCGTCAGCGTCTCACTCAACTCCACCCCTCCCTTCGGAAACGACTGCAATTCTAACGGCACGCCGGACTCCTGCGATCTTTCCAGTGGCGCTGAGACCGATCTCAACATGAACCTGGTCCTCGATTCCTGCGAGATGCTGGGCGATCTGAACGTGGATGGCGCCGTGGACCTGATCGACGGCGACATTCTCGTAAACGTGCTGATCGGCGTCGACACAAATGAAACCCACATCGCCCGATCCGACTTGAATGGCGATGCGTCCGGCAATGGCCTGGATATTCAGTTCTTTATCACCATGCTCTACACGGCGAATTGATTCCGGCCGCTTCTATGACCCTGCCGCAGGGAAGCGGCCTTCACTTCGATGTGATCGTTTGTTTCCTGACCTGCGCTGGTTTTCCGATCAGGCCGGACTTGCATTGGTTGCGCCCGCAGCGCTTGGCTTCATAGAGGAGCTTGTCGGATTGGGAAATCAGCATCTCCGCCGTCAGTATTTCCGTCGGCGCCGACGCCGCGGCCACGCCGATGCTCACCGTCGGCGAATACGTTTCTGAGGCGACGATGATTGAAATTCCAGCTATGGCGATACGGAGCCGTTCCGCGAGAGTCATTGCTGCCTGCAGTTCGCTCTCCGTCGCGATCACGGCAAATTCCTCGCCGCCGTATCGGGCCGCGTAGTCACACTTTCGAACCGTCTCCCTCAAGACCCGACCAACCTGCTTCAGGACATCGTCCCCGACCAGATGCCCGTGGGCGTCATTCACTTGCTTGAAGTAGTCCAGGTCGAGCAACAGCAGCGCCATTGGGCAGCCGTGTCGGCGCGACCGTTCCACTTCCGCCGCGAGCCTCGCATCAAACCCCTTTCGATTGGTGAGTCCGGTCAGACCGTCGGTTATCGCCTGGCTCTCCAGTTCCTGCGCCCGATCTTCCAGTTCCTGGACCTCAAGACTGCCCGCCACGTTCAACTGCTCCGCAAGATCGCGGGCCTGATCCTCAATCACCTCGGGATCGGGCAGGTCAGCCAGCGAAATATCCAACATCCCGGCGGCTTGCCGAAACTGGTCTTCGATCACGGAAATTTGGACCACCGGCTGCGGTCGGCCACCCTCGGAGCCTTTCGATAATCCGCAAAGTACGTCCGCGATCTTCTTGGCGTGGAGAACGGCTTCGGCAATCTGCTTTGCCTCGGCAGTCGGGGCCGCGGCCGGATTCAACTGATACCGCACGGAGTCGACAAGCAGGGCTGGCAATTTCCACTGGGCCAGAAGTTCCGCGCCGATGTCAACGTGAGATTCGCCGAAAACAGCTTTCTCCTCGTCCGTCCCGTCCGCCATCAGATTGGGCAGTCTCGCCAGAACACCGTCATATTCCTCGGGCATCGCCGTCACGAACGCGAGCCTGCCGATTCGCGCGAGCAACCCGGCGGTAAACGCCTCGTCCGCCCGCGCAGGGCAGCCGACCGCCATGATGCCGCGGGCAGCCGTGGCGATGGCCGTCGCATGTGCCCAGAAGACGTCGTAATTAAAGTGAGGGCATTTGGGCTGTTGGCTTTTTCGTACAAGTGAGAATCCCAGCGCCGTCACCTTGACGCTACGGATGCCCAGCATGGTGACCGCCTGCTGGACGCTGGTGATTGCATTCCGCGGACCCACCATGGGAGAGTTGGCGTACTTAAGCAGACGCGCCGACATGGCAGGATCCGTCAGAATCATTTCAGAGATTTGCTTGACGGTCACATCCGGCGATTCCGCCAACTCGAGGATTTTGAGTGCAGTGGTCGACGGGCTTGGCAGACGTTGAGTCCGGGCAAGTTGAGCGTACAACGAAGATTTCAAGAATGAGGCCTCCATCACATCGCGGCGGCTCCGCTACGAGGGAAGGCACGACCGTCGATGGCTTTGAACAAGCTCTGCGCGCGACCCTGTCGTAACCAACACCGGATTAAAGACCCGGCTTGTCACGAATTCGGGATTTACTTGAGAGTATCGGCACCATCAGCGGCAATGTAAATGTGATTCGCAACCAATAATGCGAAATCGAGAGCGGAGAGTTTTTCCTCACTCTAACAGGTGAGTTTTCTGCTTTGGACCGGCTCCTGAGCGCAATTTACGCAGGTGTCGCATACTTTTTCGACATTGTCGTGATTTAGGATCGAACCAGGGAGCAAGACGCATTCGAAGCAGAGGGTTATGGGCGTCTATTAATCGAATTCAAGAACGCCCTTGCCCAGGTCATAGATCAGCCCGACAAGCAGCAGTCCGAAAAAGATCGCCATCTCGATAAAGAGGAAGTTCAGCAGCGCCATATCGCCTGACGAGCGGGCGCTCATGAAGTTAACGGCCCACGGATACAGGAAGATCAGTTCCACGTCGAACAGCAGGAATAGCATCGCAACGAGATAAAACCGAACGTTGAATCGTCGTCGCGCATCGCCCACGATCGGCATGCCCGATTCGTATGTCGCGTCCTTCCTGTCGCCGCTGCGCTTGGCCTTGGGGATCAGGTGTGTCAGCAACATGATCACGGTCGAGACAACCGTCGTGAAAATGACCAGTACCACGATCGGGCCATAACCGAGATCGGAGGCAGCCATCATCAAATCACAGTTTCCAGCCATAGGGACATCCTAAACAGGAATGGAGTCGCGAGGAAGGGCTTCGTCAGCCCCCATTTCCGGTCGGTTCGTCCGACCGGAAAATCGCCGGCCTTTGACAACCACGCCACCCACCGGGATGCTGTTGAGCGTTGTGGACTGCGTCCGCAAACTTGGGGTATCGGCCCGATGGTTGGTCGTCACAATCCGATGGTCCGGGGGCATTCCGCGAAAGACGCTGGGATGATGCGTTGAGCAAGCGGCGGCCATTCTCCATTCTCCCTCAGCCGGACGGCACCACCTGCGGACCAACGTGCCTGCACGCCGTCTATCAACACTACGGAGACAGACTTTCGCTCGACCGCGTCATCCGCGAGGTGCCGGCTTTGAAGGAGGGCGGCACGCTGGCTGTCTTTCTCGCCTGCCACGCGCTGCGGCGTGGGTATAAAGCCACGATCTACACCTTTAACCTGAATGTCTTCGACCCGTCGTGGTTCGGAGGAAGGAAGGGCGTCGATCTGCGCGCCAAGCTGGTGGAGCAGGCTAGGGAAAAACACTCGCCCAAGCTGCGCAGAGCAACAGAAGGGTACCTTGAGTTCCTGGACCTGGGCGGTGAGATTCGCTTCGAAGACATCAGCCGGCCGCTGGTCCGCGATGCGCTGATTCATGACCGGCCGATTCTGACCGGGCTCAGTGCCACCTACCTTTACCGCACGCCCCGCGAGCATGAAGAGTCCGGAAGGGAAGATGACATTCGCGGATTGCCCAGCGGACACTTCGTCGTGTTATGCCGCTACAACCGCAGGAAGCGGGAAGTTCTGGTGGCAGACCCGCTTGATCCGAATCCGCTCTCCAAGGGTAACATTTATTCAATTGGGGTGGACCGTGCGATTGGGGCGATCCTGCTCGGCGTGCTCACCTATGATGCAAACATGCTGATCATCGAACCGCGGAAGGCCGGTCGGGGTCGCAAGGCAGCGAAGTAATGGCGCACGTCATCGTCGTTGAGAATCCGAAGCGCTGGCCGTTGCACGTGCCCGGCGCGCCGGTTGTTGCGGCAAAGTCGTACCTGACCGACGTGCACTACAGCGACATTCGCAATCTGAAGGTCTACAACCTCTGTCGATCCTATCGATACCAGAGCGTGGGCTACTATGTTTCGCTCCTGGCGATGGCCAGGGGCCACAAGCCGCTGCCCAGCATCACAACCATACAGGACATGAAGACGCTGACGATCACACGCATCGTCGCCGAAGACCTTGAGGCCATGATTCGCAAGAGCCTGCGGTCGATCAAGTCCGCGACCTTCACGCTCAGCATCTACTTTGGTCGAAACACGGCCAAGACCTATGACGAATTGAGCCAGCGGCTCTTTCGATTGTTCGAAGCCCCGCTCCTGCGCGCCGAGTTTCGGCATGAGGATGATCAGTGGGCCCTTCACTCCATCCGCCCGATCGCCGCCAGCGACATTCCGGAATCGCATCAGCCGCTCGCCGTTGAGGCCGCGACCGAGTATTTCGCCCGGAGTCGCTCGCCTGCGCGGCGCCGCCAGCCGACGCTCTATGATCTGGCGATACTTCACGACCCCGCCGAGCAGCATCAGCCCTCGAATCGGGGCGCACTCCGAAAGTTCTACGCGGCGGCACGGCGACTGCGCATGGGTGTGGAGTTCATCGGCCGTGACGACTACGGACGCATCGCCGAATTCAACGCGCTCTTCATTCGCGAGACCACCGCGGTCAATCACCATACCTACCGCTTCGCCCGACGGGCCATCGCCGAAGGACTCGTGGTGATCGACGACCCGGAGTCGATCGCCAAGTGCAGCAACAAGGTGTACCTCGCCGAGTTGATGAATCGATACGATGTGCCGATTCCCAGGACGCTCATTATCCATCGGGACAATCGGGAGCTCATCCGCGTGGCCATGCGTCTGCCCTGTATCCTCAAGCAGCCGGACAGCTCTTTCTCGCAAGGCGTCATGAAGGCCGAGACCGAGTCCGAGGTGGAGGAGATCGTCGAACGCCTCCTCGAAAAGTCCGACCTCATCATCGCACAGGAATTCCTGAAGACCGACATGGACTGGCGCATCGGCGTGCTGGATCGCAAGCCGCTCTTCGCCTGCAAATACTTCATGGTCAAAGAGCACTGGCAGATCGCCCAGACCCTGGGAGCCGAAACGCGCTTTGGCAGCGTGGAGGCCGTGCCGCTCGACGAAGTGCCGCCCAACGTCATTGAGACGGCCCTTCGCGCCGCACGGCCGATCGGCGACGGGTTGTACGGCGTCGATCTCAAGGTGGTCGGCAACCGCGTGTTCGTCATGGAAGTCAACGACAATCCCAACATTGATGCGGGCCAAGAGGACAAGTATCTCGGGAACGAGTTGTACGACCGGGTCATGGGCTCCATTCTTGCACGGCTCAAGGCCAAGACCAACGGCGAGGGTCGCAAGTCGTCATGAGCGGGCCCCACCACCTGTTTCAGCGCTTCGGCGTCGAGTTGGAGTATATGATCGTCGATCAGGCGAGCCTCGACGTTCGTCCGATCAGCGACAAGTTGCTGGCGGCGCAGGCGGGGGAAATCACCGGAGATGTCGACTTCGGCGATTTGAGCTGGTCGAACGAGCTTGTCTTGCATGTCATCGAGCTCAAGACGGGGGAGCCGGTTGCGTCGATGAATCGGCTGGCGGATTCGTTTCAGGCGGGCGTGGGACGGATCAACGAAATCCTCTCGCCGATGGGCGGTCGGCTGATGCCCACGTCCATGCACCCGTGGATGGACCCCCATAAAGAGATGCGGCTCTGGCCGCACGATTATGGTGAGGTGTACGCGGCTTTCGATCGCATCTTCGACTGTCGCGGACATGGATGGGCGAATCTTCAGTCGGTGCATCTGAATCTGCCGTTTTGCGGAGACGCAGAGTTCGGCCGGTTGCACGCCGCGATTCGATTGCTGCTGCCGATCCTGCCGGCGCTGGCGGCGAGTTCGCCGATCATGGATGGCAAGGCCGGCGGTTTCGCCGACGCGCGTCTGAATACCTACAAGTCGAACTGCAAACGAATACCGTCGATCACCGGTCGGGTGATACCGGAACCTGTGTTCACGATGCAGGCGTACCGGGAACAGATCCTGCAAACGATCTATCGCGATCTCGCCCCACACGATCCGGAGGGGCTGCTTCAGGATGAATGGGCCAATGCACGCGGGGCGATTCCGCGTTTTGACCGCGACACGATTGAGATTCGGGTGCTGGATATCCAGGAGTGTCCCGCCGCCGACATCGCCGTGCTGAGTCTCATCTGCTCGGCGCTCGAAGCACTGGTGGGCGAGCGATGGTCGGATGCCGGCCATCAACAGTCCTTCTCCGTCGATGTCCTTGAGCCCATCCTCACGGCGACCGTTCGTGACGGCGATCGCGCCTCCATTACCGATGGCGAATATCTGCGAGCGGTCGGCTTGGGCGGTGTGGCGGTTACGGCCCGCGACGTCTGGTGTCATTTGCGCGAGGCCTGTTTGTCTCCCTTTGGGCAGTCCTCGGGATCGACTGCGCCGCTCGATGTAATTCTCCGCGAGGGCAACTTGTCGAGCCGGATCGTCCGGGCGGTCGGCGGCGACTTTCGGCGGGAGCGATTGGCCGAGGTTTATGCGGAGCTGTGCGATTGCCTGGCGAAGGGCCGGATGCTGCGTGCGTAAGTTCGATCGCATCATCATCACTTGTGAGCACGGCGGCCACCGCGTACCTGCCGCCTATCGATCTCTTTTCGTCGGGCGGGATCGGGTGCTGAGGTCGCATCGGGGATACGATCCCGGCGCGCTCGAACTCGCGCGAATGCTCTCCCGAAGCATTCGAGCGCCGCTGATCTTCTCCGACGTGACGCGGCTGCTGGTTGAACTGAATCGCTCCCCGGATAGCGACGACTTTTTCTCCGCCGTCACCCGATCCGCCTCGGCGAAGCAGCAGATCGGCATCGTCCGCGATCACTACCTGCCCTACCGAAGAAAAGTTGAGCGACGCATCGAAGGCTGGCTTGGCGAAGGCCGGCGCGTGCTTCACCTTTCGATTCACTCCTTCACGCCGGTCTTTCGCGGGCGGCGGCGCGACCTCGACATCGGCCTGCTCTACGACCCTGCCCGAAAGCTGGAGGCGACATTCTGCAAGGCCTGGCGCAGCAGCCTGCACAAATGCGACCCCTCGCTTGTTGTCCGTGCGAACCAGCCCTATCGCGGCACCGCCGACGGATTCACGACGTACCTGCGCACGCTCCCGGGGGCGGCCGCGCATTACGCCGGCATCGAGCTGGAGATCAATCAGCGATTCTGCCGGGGCAGTGAAAAGCAATGGCGGGCCCTTCAATCGAGAATCGTCGAGAGCCTCGTACATATCGTTGCGGCGGATTCGTGATCGCATTCGCGATTTGCCGCGGACATCAGTTAAGATAGGCGATGGTTCGGGAATCAGGCGCGAAACGGATCGCGCGCATCTTCTGAAATCCGAAGGAGACTTCAGATGTTTTTTGGCATTCGAGTTTCCGCAGTGAGGCTGCGGCTTGTCGCGGTCCTCGCCGCGGCGGTTTTGTCCACCGGCTGCGACGTCCTCAATCTCATCAGCTTTTCCAACTCGCCGCCGGGCACCACGACGACCCTTGTTCTGGTGCGCCACGCCGAGCGCGATCCCGGTCTCGATCCGCCTCTGAACGCGGAGGGCCAAAGCCGCGCCCAGGTGCTCAAGGATGTTCTCTCCGAGCGCGGCGTCAACGCCATCTTCAGCCCCGAGCTCATCCGCAACATGCAGACCGCTGAGCCGCTGGCACAGACGCTGGGCATCACCGTTCAGCCGTGGATCGTCGCCAACTACGTCAACACCGCCGCCTTCGCCGACGCCGTGGTCGACGACATTCTTGCCAATCACGCCGGGCAGACGGTTCTCTTCGTCGGCAACATCGGTTCCACCAGCCTCGGGACGACCGGCATCAATGAGGAACTTTACAAACGACTGGGCGGCACGGGCCGGCCGCCGAATCGCTATCAGGACATGTACATCGCCGTCATTCCCGATTCGGGAGAAGTTCGCTGGATCAAGACGATTTACGGTCCGGCGAGCAGCCTCGATACGCCGCTGTAGCGCGGACTTTTCAATTCGCGTGCGGCATCGCGGGCCTACAAAGCTCCGTGCGCGTCCTTGTTTTGAACGGGCCAGAGGCCGGAAACTGCTCAATTCCGAAAGTGACATAAGGTGACACAAGGTTTCGCGGACGCTTGCAACTCGCGTGGCGGGCACGTGTTGGGGCAGTGCGAGTTTTGGGTGGTTTTCGGTGAAACACCGGTCCGACGACGTGACATTCAGAACTCCCGGCGGGCCCAGGAGCGAGTCGGCACCGAGCAGGCGCGGATTGGCGGGCGTGGTGTACATCTCATAATGAATAGATGCTCCGCGCTCGCGCGGATTCGGAGCGTATTCCGGCGATTGGGGGGATGCGCATAGTGGAATTGGCGGGCAGTGCCCACCCAACGGTTCGCAGGCGTCTCGCGGTCTCACGGTCCCAGCAGGTCGGCGGTGAAGGGGCCGATGTCGAGGGCGTCGATGGCGAGGTCGGCGTTGACGTCGGCGCGCTCCAATCGGCAGGAGTCGGCTGACTGGTCCAGCAGGATCGCCACCAGGGCGTCGATGTCGTCGAGATTGGCGAGGCCGTCGCCGTCGATGTCGGCGGGGACGGGCGAATCCTGATCGTTGGGACAGCCGGGCGTTCCGCCGACGCTGCCGCTGGCCTCCCAATTCGTCGAGAGGTTGCCGACCCAGGTCGAGTCGATGCGCTCCAGCGAGAAGCCGAGGCCGTCGGGCGACGTGGGCCAAGCGCCGCCGTCGTCGTACTCCACTTCATCGACGAGGACGTAGGGCACAAAGAACTCCGGCGGAGACTGCGGCGTGTCGGGCTTGAGCAATCGCACGCGCTCTCCACCGTTACTGAGCAGACCCGAATAGGGGCCGACGACCTGCACGTCGTCGGCGAGGCCGTAGGTCGCGCGGAAGTCGGCGAGCTTGGCCGGCTCGGCGATGGGATCGAAGCTGACGACGAGGAGGTATCCCTTGGGGGCGATCGACACGGCGAGAGAGAAGACGTAACTCACGCCGTCGGAGAGCTGCCAGGGGTGTGTCACACCGGGGTCTGGGAAATATGTCGAAAGAGCGAGCGGGGCGTTGGTGATGTTGCGCAGCTCGACGTATTCGTGGTCAATATTGTCGACGTTCAAGGGAAGGTCGGGCGGGTGGTACATCAGCTCGTTGAGAACGATGGGGCCGACGAGGGGCAGGGAGTTGGCCTCGCCGGGAGTGCGCGAGACCATCGCGTAGACGGGTCCCGTGCCGTTGGGGTAGCGGCCGATGGACACGCCGTTTTCGGCGGGGCCGAAGGAGATGTAGTCGCGACCGCCGGTCATGACGCCGAGGCCGTCAGCCTGAGACAGGACGACGTCATCGCCCTGGGAGGAGTTGAGGCCGAACCCAAACTGGGACTGGTAGAGGACGAGGTAACCGTTGGCGGGGATCGACGTGCCGTCGGGGATTTGATACTGCGTGAGATCGCTGAGCGAATCGGAGAGGTACCACTTGCTGATGTCGATGGGGCTGCCGGTGGTGTTGTGCAATTCGATGTAATCCTCAAGTGGGGGGTCGGTGTGGGTGAGGACTTCGTTGATGCGGACGGAGGTGAGCGGGGAGTACGGCAGGACGCTGCGCAATGCGGAAAAGTTCTGCATGCTCGCGCCGCTGTTCCAGAGATTCGGCGCGCCGAACGAACTGCTGCCGCCGTCGTTGTAAGCAGAGAGCGGCGTAATGGCGGCGGAGGGATTGGCCTCCAGCTTGCAGACTTCGTTGTTGCCGACGCCGCTGGGGGGAGCGATGCCCTCACCGGCCGGGCCGAACCTCACGGCGTTGAGGCTGTCGCGTATGGTGAGTTGCCAGTTGTCGTTGTTGACGCGGAAGTTGGAGTTGGTGGTGTAGGCGCCGTTAGTGTCGTCGGCGGCTTTGACGTTCAGCCACCACTTGCCGAGGGCGGGCTGATAGTCGTCGACGTTGTTACCGAGATTCTCCGAGACGGTGATGATCGTGCCGCTTCGCAGGTCGGACCAGATGTTGTCGTTGGTGAGGGTCAGGGTTTGCGGGCCGGTCAAGCTGCTGTCGTTGAGAGTTAATGTCCAACCGCGCATGTCCAGATGGTCGGTGATGACCACCAGCTCGAACCAGTCGCCGCCGTTGCCCAGCACGATTCCCCAGAAGGCGTCGGACGAACCATTGGCGAGGAACTGCGTGTCGCTGACGGCGTTGTATTCATTGAGGATGACGTCGGCCGCGCGGGCGGCGGCGGCGGCGCTTAGAAGTATCATGGCCGTCGCAACGGTCGTTACGAGTCGCATCGCTCTCTCTCCTCCGCCGGTTTGCGAGGGATGGTGAATCCGCCGTACCGGCCCCGTCTGACCTACTCTTCAAATCTTAGCGTCACCGCCTCGCCCGGCATGAGGGTCGCGTCATTCGACAGGGTGACGATGACCTCGCGCCCCCAGACGGGCCAGGACGGCATCTTGCGGAAGCGAATCGGCGCCTCGGTGATGGCGTCGGCCACGCTCAGGACAGAGCCTTGCACGTGGCGGCTCTTTTCGTTCGTCCCGGCAACTGGAAAGATGGTGACCGGCTCGCCGAGGTAAACAAACTTGGATCGTTCCGGCGGGAGGAACGCGACGACGCGATTGGTGGCCGTGGGAGATATCTTGACGAGGGGGTCGCCGGCCAGGACGCGGTCGCCCGGCTCGACGTAGATCGCGGTGATCTGGCCGCGCGCCGGGGAGCGAATGACGTTCTGGTCGATGCGAAAGACGAGTTCGCGAATCTCTCTCTCGCGAACGTCTGCGGCAAGGCGGATCGGAGTGAGGACGGATTCGTAGTCCACGGGCTCCTGCTGCGCATCGGTAAAGGCGAACCATCGCTCGTCGGCGTCCTTGAAGGCCTTCTTCATTCGCTCCAGCGCCTCGTCGGCCGTCTTGACGCGCGCCCGTAGCGCGTCGACCTGCGTTTTCATCAGATTGAGTTCGCGGAAGTTCGCCTGCTCTTCTTCATACAACCGCTTCATGATGTTGTATTCGACCAGGGTTCCGTCGAGGGTGGCCTGATCGCCGGCACGCTGAATGATCTGAACGAGGTGTTGGATGTGGGCGGATTCGCGGTCGACCAGGAGCCGGCGTGCGAGGTCTCGGGCGTTGAGGTCGGCGCTTGCCTGGGCCAGTTCGATCTGGCTTCGTTCGGCCTCCACCTCGTGTTGCAGCCGTTCGAGGTCCTTTGAAATCGTCGTGAGGCGAAGTCGATCGGCGCGATCGTCCATCTTTGCCAGCAGCTCACCCGGCTCGACGTTTTGATGGAGCTCCACGCGCAGCTCTCGCACCATGCCGGGCTCGAGGTGGGCGATGGTGACGGAGCGTTCCTCGCCATAGGCGGATATGGCGCCCGTGCTTGAACGCCGCGAGTAAAGCATCAAAACAGCCGCGAGGGCCAGGAGCCAGACCGCGATCGGCCCGTAAGTCTCCAGCGCTTTGCGGAGCAGCCGCTGGAACCAGCGCGCCAGGCGGGACGAGACTGTAGTTGATGTTGGCGGGACCATGATGGTTACGCCACCTCCTCATGCTCAGGATCAACCAGCAGATTGACGAATCGAATGGGCTTGGCCTCGCGAAGGGTGGAAAGGAGGTCCGGTGCGGACTCGGGGTCGCGGAGCCGGACGCGATAGACACACTGATAGACGTTGCCGGCGCCGCTTTCCATCGCCGGGCCCTCGTCGATGGAGACAAGCGTGTGTCGTTTGCAGTAACGAGCGAGAACGGCTTTGAGGTCGGACTCGTTGTATTCGCCGACGCTGATCTGAAAGCGAAGCACGCTTTCCAGGGAACGCCAGCCGCCGAAGCCCGTCATGTGAAGATACCAGGCGATCAGATTCGCCCCGAGCGCCCCGATCGCGGCAATCTGGATGAACCCCAAACCCATCGCCATGCCGCAGACGAGGCACAAGAGTACATAGACGTTGTCGCGGGCATCGCGAACGATCGTTCGGAAGCGAATGATCGCCAACCCGCCGAGCAGACCGAAAGCCGCCAGCGGCGCCGTGGCGATCAGCATCATGCTCATGGAGGCGATCATGGTGATGAGAACGAGCGCCTGGGTAAAACCGCGGGAATAGGAGACGCCGCGGTGGGTCCATTTATAGAACCAGGCGTTGAGCTGACCGATCAGAAAGGCCGAGAGCAGGGTCAGCACCAAGGACCCTGTGCTCGACGCCGTGGGCTCCTGAAGAGAGTATAGAATCTCGTCCATGAAGCTATTCATGCGATTCGAGTCTCCTTCATGTCCAGCGACATGCCCCGGGCGGCCTGCAGGCAGAGCGTGTATTTGCAGACGCCGCGACGAACCAGATCGCTCGATGCGAGCAGGTTCTTCAGCCAGACGGGGTATGTATCGGTGAACTTCACTTCAAAAATCACGCCGCGAACCGGTACCGGCCACCAGGCGCCGGGGTCCGAGACATGATTTGAGTCGGCCGGCTGAAAGGAGAGTCGGCGATCAAAACTAAGCCGCACACCCTTGCCCGCGTCCTGTTCGTAGGCCTCGCGCGTGTAGAAAACGGCGACCTTCGGCGTCGCCCGAAGCTGATAGCGAAGCCACTGAAACCGCGCGAGCTTATCGTTTGCTTCGACTGCCGTGACCGTGCCCGGACTATGGGTATCCGTTCCGTTTCGCATCAGCCGAGCGGCATCGTTGCGATCGACGATCGCGCGCTGTTTGTAAACAATGCCCATGACCTTGCGCTTGATTTCGAAGAAAGCCGGCAGGCCATTGTCATTCTGGTTTGTAGAGCGATAAGTGCGAACCCGGAGCTTGAAGCGATCCGGCTCGCCGGCCTCGACGTTGCGAGCCAGTTGAAGGTCCGGAGAGTCGAGATAGACGGAGTGAATCGGGTACTGACGATCCGCGAAGGGCTGGCAATGTCGATCGAGTCGCAAATTTTGGACGCAATACCGACGGATGCGAAGCGCCAGTGCTTCGTCAATGAAGTACTTCACTTCGTGGCGCTGCCAAGATGTCCGAATTGACGGATTCGTCATCGAACTCCCCAATTGACGACCTAGCGACCCTGCCGCAATGATCAACGAGCGCCGGAAGCAGAACGGTTTAGCGCCGCACAACCCGCATTTTTAAAATCTGTCGCTCCTATCAACAGAAATGCGAAGCCGTTCTCGGGTAACCCAAGTGCAGTCCTGACCGCCGGCTTGACCTCAATTACGGCTGACCCTAGCTCGGTATCTTAACGAATCCTTAACTCGATGTGCAATCTTTTTACTTAGAATCGGGGGACGGGCAAGGCCTGGGCCGGCAAGGAATTACAAAAGGGGATCACCCCATTTCAGCAGGATTCCAACGAATCAGCCGGACGGTTCCCCGCGGGAGGCTGCCGCGGACTTGCCGCGAATGGCACCGGCTTTTCGCGACGGCCAAGACCGCCTCAATTCCGGCTCTTGAAGTAAAAAGCCTGCCCGGGGAAGCGTCACTTGGGTAGCCAGGGATCCGGCGGCCTCGTGGCGAGTAAAATGAGTTATTGGCCGCTCGGCGCCCGTGCCGTAGCAAATGTGCTTTGGCCGTCTTCCAGGCGCCGCTGAGCCGTTCTGATTTGCTGCCCCCATATGTGATCCCTAGACTGGTGTGCATGAGTGAGATGCCGAAAGTGCTGGTCGCCATGAGCGGCGGCGTGGACAGCAGCGTCGCGGCCTGCCTCCTTCACGAGCAGGGCTACGACGTGGTCGGCGTCTTTATGCGCCTGGGCGCGGCCGATCCGGAACCGGTCGCGGCATGCGTCGGAAGCAACGCTACCGACGGCACATTTTCTCTGCCGATTCGCTCGTCCGCTGCGGTCGAGCCGCGACATCGAGGCTGCTGCTCCGCCGCGGACGCAACCGACGCCCGCGTCGTGGCCGGAGAACTGGGCATCCCCTTTTATGCCCTGAACTTCGAGGAAGACTTCAGCCGCCTCAAGCAATACTTCGCGGATGAGTACGCCGCCGCGCGCACGCCGAACCCCTGCGTCATGTGCAACCAGTGGCTCAAGTTCGGCAGGCTGATCGACTATGCGAACGCCATCGACGCCGATCTGATCGCCACCGGCCATTTTGCCCGCGTCGATAATTCCGGCGATCGGCCGCGACTTCTGCGCGCCCGGGACATTGCGAAGGATCAGTCCTACGTGCTCTTCGGCGTATCGTCGGAGATCCTGCGGCGGACCCTCTTCCCGCTCGGAGACCTGACCAAGTCGGAGGTCCGGGCACATGCCCGCAGACTTGGCCTGGCCGTTCACGACAAGCCGGAATCGCAGGACATCTGTTTCGTGCCGGATCGGGACTACGCCCGCGTGGTTCGCGAGCGCCGGCCCGATGCATTCATCGAAGGCGAGATTCGCCACGTCGACGGCCGCGTGCTGGGACGGCATTCCGGGCTGCCGAATTTCACCATCGGCCAGCGGCGCGGGCTGCGCATCGCCACGGGCTCTCCCGTTTATGTCTCGCGGATCGACCCGGAGAGCCAGACGGTGACAATCGGCCCGGCGGAGTCGATTTCTCAGGTAACGACGGCGGCTTCCCGGATGCAGTGGATCGGCGAAACGCCCACCGAGCCCTTCCGGGCCAGCGTGCGAATCCGCTACAACCACGAGGCCGCGTCGGCGACGATTGAGCCGCTGGCGGGCGATCGCGTGCAGGTTTGCTTTGATGAGCCGCAGTGGGCGGTCACGCCGGGGCAGGCACTGGTGATCTACCGCGATGTTGAAGTGCTCGGCGGCGGCTGGATCGACTGACGCCGCACGCTACTTGTGGGGATTATCCTTTCGAGCCATCTCCACGATCGGCTCCGCCTCTTCGTCTGACAGCCAGTCCACTCGCATGCCTTCGTGCGTGTTGAAGAGCACATGCCTGCCGCGCGTGAACAGGTCCAGATGGACGTCGGCACAGACCGCGAGCGGGATTTTCTCGCCGGCAGCGGGGATCACCGCCCAGTTTCGCGCGATCAGGTCGTAGTGGCGCGGCGAATTGCCCTTCGCCGGTCGGTCAAACATCTGCCATTGCTGCTCGAGAATGTTGACGTGTTCGTGGGCGAGGTCCACCTTCTTCGCCTGTTCCGCGTTGTACAGCAGCGTCTCGCGGCACTCCCGGCGCCGCGTCTCATATCGATTCCACAGCACCGTCAGCAGGATGGCCGCCGTGCCGAGGATCATCCACACCACCCGACGCCAGAAGATCACCTTTCTGCGAAGGGCGATGGCGTCGTTTGCAATTTCTCGCTGGCTGGAATCCACTCGACACCTTGCTCCCGTCATATCCATCGGCTCGATGGCGTCTTCTCCATCCAACCCCGAGTTTTATCCCTGGACTCCGCCAGAGACAATCCGTGTTTGTGCGACCCCGCCGGATTCGCGATTCCGCGGGCCTCCCGACGCATCCTTTGAGAAAACAACGGTTTAGATTGCAAAACCCCACTTGCGAGGCTATCTTCCTCAACTTATGGAACTACCGAAACGCCCTTTGGGCGACGAGTACATCAGGCCGGGGGGTTATCGGGAACTCAGTCAGCGGCTTGCCGCCAATCCCAAAATGCGCGGACTGACCGCGCTGATCATGTACGCCTTCGATAACAGGACGCGCCTTTTGCCGTTCCTGTTTGCCGACTGGCGGATCATTCCCGCAGGCGTCCGCGCCGTTGCGGACTCATTGGACGGCGCCGGCCTCAGCAAGTCGCGCATCGTCTTCCAGCTCTGGTCGCCGAACGTCCGGCCCTCCCGCGCCCTCATCGAAGGTCGCACGCCCGACATCCTCCTCGTCAGCAGCATGCAGATTCACGCCCAGCGTGCTTACGACCTCGTGGCCGACGCCTGCTCCATCCCTGAGAACAAACGACCGCTCATCCTCTGCGGCGGTCCCAAGTCCATTTACGAACCGTGGGACTACTTCGGTCGCGGCGAAGGCGGCAAGATCAATGCCGACTGCTGCGTGACCGGCGAATCTTACGTCATGCTCCAACTCATGGAGACCATCGTCGCCCACATGGGAACCGGCGATTCGGCTCGCCAGGCCTTCATCCGCGCACGCGAAAGCGGCGCTTTGGAAGATGTGCCGGGCCTGGTCTATCGCATCGACCCGCCGGGCGGCCGCGAGGCCCATCTCGTTGACACCGGCATCCAGCGCCTCGTCCAGTACCTTGACGAGATGCCGATGCCGCTCGCCGCCTACACCCGTGTCGAGCCGCCGCACAAGAAAGCGACTCTCGCCCCCGCTCCGATCCCCGGCGACCAGATCCACAAGCGCGCCCGGATCAACTCACTCATCATGACCCACGGCTGCAAGTTCCGCTGCAGCTACTGCCCCATCCCCGCATACAACCAGAACACCTTCCGCTTCAAGAGCCCCGAGCGCCTCGGCGACGAGATGACCCTGCTCAGTCAGCGCTTCGGCCTGCGCAACTTCTTTGGCACCGATGACAACTTCCTCAACCGCCGCGAAACCGTCGAGGAGATCGTCAATCACCTCGCCACTCGGCGCATCGACGGCCTGCGCTTCCATAAGAAGGTCCGCTGGGCAACCGAGGCCACCATTCACGACGCCTTCAAGTGCATCGACCTCATGCCCAAGATGCGGCAGGCGGGCCTCCGCGCCCTCTGGTTCGGCGTCGAAGACCTCACCGGCACCATGGTCAAGAAGGGCCAGGCCGGCACCAAGACCGCAGAGGTCTTCGCCGAGATGAACGCCAACGGCCTGTGTCCCATGCCGATGATGATGCACCACGACGGCCAGCCCCTCCTCACCCCGGGCAAGCTCTACGGCCTCTACAACCAGGTGCGCTACCTCCGCAAGCACGGCGCCATCAGCATTCAGATCACCGTGCTGACCCCCGCCGTCGGCACGAATTACTTCGACACGCCCTACAAAGAGAAGATGGTCTTCAGCAAGGTCGCCGGCCAGCGCGTCGATGAGGCCCGCTTCGACGGCAACCACGTCGTCGCCACCAGCGAGGGCAAGCCCTGGCGGAAGCAGGCCAACCTCATCCTCGGCTATGGCGCTTTCTACAACCCGATCAGCCTGCTGGGGGCGATGATCCGGCCCAAGCAGCGCCTCGCCGGCGCGGACATCGGCATGCAGATCATCGGCATGACCGCTCTCGCCAAGACGACGCTTGATTCAATCATGTGGGGCTGGCGCCTCTGGCGCGGCCCGGTCGAGCGCTGCCAGGAAGTGCCCGGCGCGAAGCTGCCGATGGTCAAGGCCCGGCCCGACGAGATCGAGACCAAGCGCCCGACGGCCATCCCGCCGGACTCGGCGGAGGTCTACGGCATGCGCGTCGGGGATGAGGCGGCGAAGAATGGGTTTGCCCTGCCGATCCTCGCGGCGGGGTAATACGCTGGTGATCCAAAGATCGCTGGTGATGCAAAGATCGCTGGTGATGCAAAGATCGCTGGTGCGAGAATCCCTTCTCGCACCCACGCTCATGGGAATCCTTTCCCATGTCTTAGTTCCCCGAACTTGACCCCGCCCGCTGGTGCGAGAATCCCTTCTCGCACCCACGCTCATGGGAATCCCTTCCCATGTCTTAAGCCAGCGTATATTTTCCCCCCATGTCACGCTACCGGGCCGACGAGAACCTGCCCTATTTCTGCACGATCACCGTCCTTGATTGGGTTCCCGTTTTCATCGATTCGCGCCACATCGACCCGCTGATGGAGTCCCTTTCGTTTTGCCGGACCCACAAGGGCCTCCAGCTTTTTGCCTTTGTCGTGATGCCCAACCATTTGCACATGATCGCCGCCGCGAATGATCTGCAAGCGCTCATCCGCGACTTCAAGCGATTCACCTCCCGAAGCATCCACGAACGACTGGTCGCCGACCGGCGCGACACGATCCTGGGTTGGCTCAAAGATGCGGCGCAGCACGCCCGCCGGGCACGCGACGAATTCTCATTCTGGGAGGACGGCTTCCACCCCCAGGCCATCTACACCACCGACGTTCTTGATCAGAAACTGCGCTATCTGCACGAGAACCCGGTGCGCAAGGGGTTGGTGCGCAGCCCGCAGGATTGGTGGTTCAGTTCCGCGGGCTGGTATGCCGGGCACGAAGACACTTGCATGAAGATGGACAAGTTGGAGTTGTGATGGCGGGCTTCAGCGGTCCCCAACTGAATGTACGATGCCGCTGGTGCGAGAATCCCATCTCGCACCGACCTCCCATGGGAATATTTCCCATGTTCCAATTCGCCAGTTTAGGCCCGCGGAATGAGGACATGGGAAGGGATTCCCATCTAAGTGGGTGCGAGAAATGATTCTCGCACCAGCCCGCGAGAGGCTTTTGAGTCTAGAGACGCCCAGCCTCCGCGCGATGGAGCCCGCCCATGTCACGTGAGAATTCTCGTGAGAAGAGCGCCAAGAACCACCCCTACTAGCCCGATGATAATTCCCCACATCCCAACCTTGCGGTCTCGCTGTGCTTCGTGACGGTCTGCTTGGCGGCGTTCAAGCTCCGCAGCCGCAGGGAAAAACATTCCTGGCGCATATGGATAATAGAAACAAGTCTCGCCCCTCTCCTTCGTCAGGCGCGTGCGAAGTTCTGTACTGGTGTTGTCGTGCCGATTGAAATCATCCCAAACGTTTTGGAAACATGCCAAACTGTAATTCTGGCCGCAGACGGCGAGAGGATTCTCACCGCGTGCGAGACCCTCCCGCATTTCACTCGTGACAAGCATCTTGGATTCGTGACCCTCTGGCTCTCTATTCCACCGCATGAGAAAGTGGCAAGAAAGACAACGGCGACCGCTTACAAACGATGCACTCATGCAATTAATTCTACGGGGATTCGATCTTAGCGCGAAGCAGGCCAATCGATGCCGAATCAGCACCCCGATTGGGGCGAAAAAAGTGATTTGATCATCAAAGGCGCGGGCGCTGAGCAAGTATTCCCAAATAGAGCCCAACCCATTCACACCCCGCGAGGAATTGCTCGATGCCACCGGCCAGCCCAGACCAATTCTCACGCCCCAGGTCCCAAACCTCAGGCCCAGCCCAGATCCCTCGTGCCCTGGCTTTTAACCTAGAGCCTACAGCCTCCGACCTTCAGTCTCAGCGCGTGCCAGCCCGTTTTTCACCTCGAATCGCGCATCGCCCCAACTCGTGCCCGCCACAAGCGTTGGCACAATCCGCGAGAGCGCTGTGTCACCTTATGTCACCTTGGAAAAAGCCCTGCCCGAACCCCGATTCAGGCCCTCAGCATCGAAGCCATGCCGACGACACGACACGGCCCCGTGCCGCTGCCCTTATTCTCACCCTGCTCTCCTCATCACCTGTTCTCCTGTTCTCATCATCCCTTGCTCTCTTCGGCCCTTGCCTCGCATTTTTCACCCAAAACGCGCATCGCCCCAACACGCGACCGACACAAGAGTTGCAAGCGTCTCCCAAAACTTTTTTCGCCTATTGTCACCTTGCTTTTTTGGCCGTCCGAGCGGGTCCCGGCAGCCTCCGGCATCGAGCGCCGACCCCTCCGTCACCGGCGGGGCTCTGTTCAAGGCACGCGAGGATCGGATCAATCCGATTCCCTCGCTTGCGCTTCGGGCTGGTATGGACGCTGCGGACTGGAGAAACGCCAATGACCCCAGCCTCAATACAACGGATTGATGACCATGCCCGTCGCGAGCTTGGGATAGAAATATGTCGACTTCTGCGGCATCAGTTCGCCCGCCGTGCAGATGTCGCGGAGTTGCTGCATCGTCGTCGCAGGCATGAGACAGGCGATGCCGGAGGAGACCGTCGCGTCGTTGACCGCCTCCATCATCGTCTTGTGATAGTGGATCGCCGGGGCCGTGCCGCCGCAGAGCTTCGGCGTGATGATCTCATCGATGATGAGCCGGTGCAGCACGCTGTACGGCAGGGTTCGCCACGCGGCTTTGCGCTTCGGCTCGATCTCCGCGAGCAGGTCCGCCTTCTTCGGCGCGATCGTGGCGCAGACGTCGCCGGTCCCGACGTAGAGCGCCATCGAACCGGGCCCGGCCGAGGTCAGCAACGCGGCCAGGGCCTCTTCATCCTTGGGCCGTTTGACGACCTCCCAGTTGAACGAGCCGGCCAGCGCCTGGCGCAGGGCATCCGGCGTGATCTTCGGGACGCCGGTGATGGTGCGGAAGTAGGGCATGATCGTCGCGCCGGGGTCCTCCATGCCGCCGAGGACGGCGAGGACGTAATTGACCGGGTCGCCCTCGGTCGGCTCGCCGGATTCGGCGACCTGCTGCGCGCGATACATCAGCGCCGTGCCGTAACGGTGGTGCCCGTCAGCGATGAAGACGGGCTTGTCCGCAAGCTTCGCCTTTACCTCTTCGATGACCCCGCGATCGGTCACCGCCCAGAGGACGTTCTGGATGCCGTCGAGAATGCCCGCCTGGTCCGGCTCGCGACGGTCAATCGCTTCGCCGAGCAAGGCGGCGACCTCGTTGGCCGGATCGGGATAGAGGCCGAAGATGGGGCTGACGTTGCAGCGCGTGGCGGTGGTGAGCTTGAGCCGGTCTTCCTTCGGCCCGCCGAAGGTCTGCTCGTGGGCGAAGACCTGCCCGCGCCCGAACTCTTCAAGCCGGAGCCGGGCGTAGAACTTTTTGCGAGTGAGTGTCTTTTTACCGAGCTTGTAGGACTGATGGTAGACGTAAAGGCCGGGCAGTTCGTCGCGGGCGAGGCATCGGATGTCGAGCCAACTGGTCATGTCGCCGGCGGCCCGCTGATAAACCTCATCCGGTCCGGCGGTCTTCGGCGGGACATGGGGCAGGTCGATGGCGACGATGTTATGGTCGTCCTTTCGGAGCAGGGCGGCCTTGTCGGTGTCATCGAGAATGTCATAGGGCGGGGCGATGAGATTGCTGACGTCGCGTTCGGTGAATCGCAGCGCGGTGAATGGTTCGATGTGTGCCATGGCGGACCTCGGGTGGAAGGGCGTCTTTCCTTTTGGATTCATGATCCGACGAATGAACCGCCGTGTCCAGCGTCGAGGGAATCGGCTGTGGCCAGGCTCGTCTTTCGGGTCCCGGGGCGATGCGGTATCGTGTCGGGTTTGCGAGAAACGGAATGAGTAGCGACTGGACAGTTCGACGCGAGATGTGCGAGGTCGCGCGGCGCGTGTACGACAAGGGTCTTGTCGGCGGCACTGACGGGAACATCTCCGCGCGCATGTCCGGCGATCGGCTGCTCATATCCCCGAGCGGCTCGTGCCTGGGGCTTTTGGAACCTGCCGACCTGGTGCTGATCGATCACGCGGGGAATGTCATCCTCGGCCGCGGTCGGCCTTCGAGCGAGCGGTGGATGCACATCGAGGCATATCGCGAGCGCCCCGACGCCCAGGCCGTGATCCACGCGCACCCTCCGGCGACTGTCGCGTTCACCGTCGCGGGCATCGAGATGGACCCGTGTGCGCTGCCGGAGGTCATTCTGGCGTTCGGCCGGGTGCCGGTGACGCAGTACGCGACGCCTGCCACGACGGAGGGGGCGGTGGTCGTGCGTGAACTCATCCGACAATACGACGCGCTGGTGCTCGATCGACACGGGTCGATCACCGTCGGCAAGTCGCTGAACGACGCCTTCTTCAAGCTTGAGAAGCTGGAACACGGGGCCCATACGATGCTGCTGGCTCATCAGCTCGGCAGTGCCCGGCGACTGCCGCCGGAGGAAGTGGCGAAGCTGGCGGCGCTGCGCGAGTCGATGGGGATCGGCCGTGCGAGCGACGTGCCGCCCAGCTGCACGCCGGGGGTCTTGATTCCGTCGATTAAACCGAAGAGTAACGAACGGTATTAGTGCCGTTACGGTGGCACTTCCCGCCGTCATTTGCCCAGCGCGACTTCAATACCCGCCGCGTGATGCTGCTGCCAGGCCAGCAGCGAGACCAGCGCCCACAGGCAGAAATTGTGATCGGCCCGGCCGGAGGAATGCTCGTCGAGCGTGGCCAGCGCGCCCTCGCGCGACAGGAGCGTGCCGAAGAAGCATTTGTCATCGGCAATAAGCTGGCGGGCGTAGTCGTTGAGCGGGCCCCGCAGCCAGACACCGACCGGCACCTCGAACCCCTTCTTCGGCCGATCGTGCAGAAGCGGGGGCAGCATGTCCTTGAAGGCCTCGATGAGCAGGTGCTTCTTCTTCCAGCCGGCCAGCTTCCACTGCCAGGGCATGGCGAAGACGCTTTGCACGAGGCGGTAGTCGAGGAACGGGGATCGCACCTCAAGGCCGTGGGCCATCGATGCGAGATCGACCTTGGTGAGCATGTCGTCGGGAAGCGAGGACTGCCACTCGACCGCGAGGTGAGCGTTCAGGTCGCCGTCGCCACAACCGCGCGGTCGATAGTTCCAAAGCAACTGCACGACGGCATCAATCAACTCCGGTGCGGTCGACGGGTTGGCCAGCAGCCGCGTGAGGGTGCGGTCGTCGCTGGTGCGCATCCAGTTCGCCTGACGATGGGCCGGCCGGGGGTCCATCGAGCGGATGGCCCGTTTCGCCTGGGAGAAGATACCTCCCAGCTTCGTCTCGCGGCGAGACGGCAATCGTTCGATGAGGCTGCGCAGCGGCGCATAGAGCGGTGTTCGTGCGAGCCATCCGATGCGGCGATTCAAGGTGGCTGAGGCGTAGCGGTTGTAGCCGGCGAAGAGTTCGTCCGCGCCGTCACCACTGAGTGCCACGGTGACATGCCCGCGCGTGAGGCGAGAGAGCAGGTAGGTCGGCAGGACGGAGCTGTCGGCGAACGGCTCGCCGACATGATGCTGGACCGTGGGGATGATGTTCTGCACGTCGGCGAGCGACAGAGGCAGCACGGTGTGATCGGTCGCGTGCATGTCTGCGACCGCCCTGGCATAACGGCTTTCGTCGTAGAACGGATTGTCGGGAAACGACACCGAGAAGGTGCGCACACGATGATCGGAGGTCTGCGCGGCGACGGCGGTCACGATTGCCGAGTCGATCCCGCCGGAGAGGAAGACGCCGACTGGGACATCGGCCAGTAATCGTTGGCTGACTGCGTTGGAGAAAGTCGAGCGAATGCGAGCGCAGGCGTCGGCAAACAAATGACCAGCGCCGGGTGTCTCGACTTGGGTGTGCGAGATCGGCGGCGCCCATGCGCGAATCTCACTCCTGCCGGACTGGTACCTCAGCAAGTGGCCGGGTCGCAGTTTTTGTACGCCGGTGAAGATCGTGCGCGGGGCGGCGATGAAGCCGAGGGTCAGCAGTTGGACAACGGCGGTCGGATCGATCGCCAGATTCTGCACCGCCGGCCGAAGGGCGTGCATCTCCGACGCAAATGCGATTCCCCCACCTTGCAAATCTGCATGCAGTAGCGGCTTGACGCCTGTGCGGTCGCGGACCAGGGTGAGCGACTTGTCCTCGCTTCGCCAGAGGGCGAATGCGAACATGCCGTTTAGATTCGGGAGGAACGACAGTTCCGGGTCGCGGCGGCACAGCTCCAGCAGCACCTCGGTGTCGCCGGTCGATTTGAAAGAGGCGCCGGCCGCGCGAAGCTCGTCGCGCAGTTCGCGGAAGTTGTAGATCTCGCCGTTGTAGACCAGCGTGACCTTACCATCGGTGCTGGTCATCGGCTGATCGGCGGCCGGCGTCAGGTCCTGAACCTTTAGCCGTGTATGGGCGAGGCCGAGCCCAGCCTCGCGATTGACCCAGATGTCGTCGCCGTCGGGGCCGCGGTGCCGCAGCCTTGCGCACATCTCGCGCAGCATCGCTTCGTCCGGCGTGGTGTCAGGTCGAAGGTATCCGGCGATTCCGCACATAAGGCGCAGAGGAACGTGAAACGCCACAAAAGTCAAAACGACTCTTGAGCCCGGCCCATCAGGAATCGGGCGCGAGTGCTTGCTTTCACGATCCGGTGTCCTGAGCTACGCTAGCGAGCGATGAAGATTCTGCATGTCGTTCAATCGCTCGATCCGGCCTGGGGAGGCATCGCCCGGGTGCTGCCGATGCTCGCGGCCGAACTGGCGCAGGCGGGGCAGGTCTGTCGCATCGCCACACTCGCCGGCGGACGCTACGGCACACCGCCTGAAGTCAAAGGCGTGGATGTCTTACGGTTTGCCTCACCCGACGGTTCGCGTTTTGGAAAGTCGCCTGAGTTCTCAGCGAGGATCGGCGAATTGATTCGAGAGGCGGACGTGGTTCACCTGCACGGTCTGTGGACCGGACAAAACTGGGCGGCGGGGAAGGCGGCTCGCAAGATCGGGAAGCCTTACATCATGACGCCACACAGCATGATGATGCCCTGGGCGTGGCGACGCAGTCGTTGGAAGAAACTCCCCGCGGGCTGGCTCTTCGAGCATGCCAATCTGCGCGGGGCCAGATTTCTGCACGCGCTGGCCGAGGGTGAGGCACAGGCGATGCGCGAGCTTTGTTTCAATGAGCGCATTGAGGTCATACCCAATGGGCTGAATGTCTCAGAGTTCGAGCAATTGCCGTCTCCCGAAGCGCTGGAGGCCCGATTCCCCGAGCTTGCGGGGCGCAGCCTGCTTGTTTTCATCGGTCGCATCCATCCTCAGAAGGGCATCGTTCAGGCGCTTCAGGGGGCGTTCGACACATTTGCAGCGGCGAAGGAGTGGCATTTCGTCATTGCCGGGCCCGACGAAGTGGGCATGCAGCGGATGCTCGCGGCCGCCGTTGCCCGGAAGAAGATGACGGAGCGCGTCACCTTTACGGGGCTGCTTTCGCGCGAGGAGGTGCGTGCCCTGCTCGGCCGGGCGGGTGTGCTGCTTCAGCCGAGCATGAGCGAGGGGTTGTCGATGTCCATCGTCGAGGCGCTGGCGGCGGGGGTGCCGGTGGTCATCTCGGAGGCGTGCAACATGCCCGAGGTGGAAGCGGGCGGGGCCGGGCGGATTGTCGAGGCGGATCGGAGTGCCATATCTTCCGCACTAAAGCCCATCGTCGCGTCGGAGGAGGTTCGGCGAGAGATGTCACAGCGCGCCCGGGACCTGGCCCGCGCGCGGTATGACTGGCACGGACTCATTCCGCGATACGTACAACTCTACGAACGGGCCGCGCAAGCTTAGCTCTCGGCTTCACAATTCTGACCCATGCGGCGCATTTCCACCTAGTGGACCATCTCAGTTGAAACTACAGGGTTCGGCCGGATTTGAGGCCGCCGTCTACGCACGAGCCAGAGGCTCATGCTACCCGAAAAATCAACCGAGACGGACCACTAGAGTCGGCGCGAACCAACCATCCGGTGGGTCGTAGCAGGATGATCGGGCGAAGGATCGCCCGGCGCGGTGGGGCCGGTGTCATGGAGGATTTGCGGTGGAGTACAATCTGCGCTTCAACTTTGCGATGACCGCGGCCGTGGTGGTGGTCGCCGGGATATTGAGCGTCACGACCAGCGCGGTGATTGCCTCGCGGGCGTATGTGGAGCGCGGGGCGCAGGCGGTCAAGACAGAGCAGGTCATTTCGGTCAAAGGCTCAACTCGCAAGAGGATTCGCTCCGATCAGGCGGTGTGGCACATTTCCGTTCGCGGGGAGCACAAGGACCTCAAGGAAGCGTTCGCCGTGCTGGACATGGGCGTCCGGGATGTGGGGGAGTTCCTCAAGGAGCAGGGATTCTCCATGCAGCAGATCGTGCAGGACGCCATCAATACAATCGAGCATCACGTTCGCGATGCGAAGGGCAATGAGACGCGGGAGATCAGCGCGTACTCGCTGTCTCGCGGTTTTACGATCACGACGCCGGACGTGGACCGCATCTTTCGAGCGGCCGGAGAGGTTACACAGCTTATCGAAAAGGGCATTCTCGTGATCTCATGTTCGCCGGAATATTACTACACGGACCTGGCGCCGCTGAAGGTCGGATTGATGGAGGAGGCCGCGAAGGACGCGAGGGCCCGGGCGGATAAGATCGCGGGCGCGGCGGGTTGCCGGGTGGCCGAGGTGATGTGGGCGAACATGGGGGTGCTGCAGGTGACGCAGCCGCACTCGACCGATGTGAGCGACTACGGTGTCTATGACACGGGGACGATCGACAAGGACGTGCAGGCGGTGGTGTCGGTGCGGTTTCGGATAGAGGCGGATTGAGGCAGCCTGGCCAAATCCGGGGCGCGAAGCAAGCGAGTAGCGGAAGGGCGTCGGGCTAGTTGGCGGCGGCGCGGCTGGAGACGAGCGAGTCGAGGAACCGGCGCGACTCGGTCGTTTCGGCATGGGTGGCGCCGAGGAGTTTTTCGCGGAGGGCGAGGGCCTCTTCGCCAAAGGCTTGTGCCGCGGAGATGTCACCCCTTGCCAGCTTCACCTGAGCGATGCTGGACAGCAGCCGGGCAATGTACTGATGATCGTCGCCGTAGCTGTGATCGCTTCGGAGGATGCGCAGGGCGGTCTGGAAGCACTGCTCGGCGGCGTCGAACTCGCCCTTGCTCTGTAGGAGCTTGCCGAGATTGTTGTGGACCTTGGCGACCTGGGGATGGACGGGGCCGAACGACTCCTGCCGCAATCGCAGGGCTTCTCGATAGCTGCGCTCGGCGTCGGCGAACTCGTCGGGCGTGTGCCGGATGCGATAGAGGCCGCCCAGGTCGTTGAGAGTTCGGGCGACGTTTTCACGGGCGAGTCTGACCTCTCGTGAAGCGGCGGAGTCGGCTTGAACGGCCGCGAGGACATTCCGGCGGATGCGCAGCGCCTCCTCCAGGTTTGCTTTCGCTTCCTCAAATCGTTCGCCATCCTGGCTCTTGAGAACGCCGAGATGATTGAGCGTCTCTGCGACGCGGGGGTCATCGGGACCGAGGACGGACCGACGAACGGCGAGCGCCGCCTGCCAGAGGTTTTCAGCCTGGTCGGGTTGTTCCTGGAGAACGCGCAACTCTCCGAGGTCGTTCATGCTCTTTGCGGTCTCGATGTTGTCATCGCCGAGCAACTTGCGGCGCGTTTCAAGGGCGAAGGTCAAATGAAGGGCCGCCGAAGGCAGGTCGCTGAGGCTGCGGTAGGTGTTTCCGATCGTGTTGCGGACCGCCGCGGCGACCAGAGGGTCATCGTCCAATTCCTCGGTGAGGGCCTTAGCCTTGGCATCAAGCGATTGAATGACGGTGACGTCTCGTCGACCTGATCGCTCCGGGTCCGGCGCTTCGTAGAACGACTCAAGAATCGCCTGCACGCGTTGACTTCTTGCCGCATCGCTAGAGATTTGCCGAGCCTGCAGCAGTGCCGCTACGCCGGAGCCGACGAATGAGAGCAGCAGCATCGCGGCGAGCGCGAAAGGTAGGCGATGACGCGCGACGAGCTTGCGAAGCTGATATCTCGTGCTGAGCGGTCGGGCGAGAACGGGCATGCCTGACATAAAGCGGTCGATGTCGTCGGCGAGGGCCGCGGCGCTCTGGTAACGCTGCGGCGGCTCATTTTCCATCGCCTTCAGGATGATCGACGCCAGTTCGCCCGGCACCAAGCGTTTGCGATTTCCACGGTGGACCGGCGCCTGCCGGCAGGATGGGCCGACGGCTGAGCGCGGCGAATTCCGGCTGCCGTCATCGGGCAGGCCGCCGGTCACGAGTTCATAAAGGACAACGCCGAGCGAATAGATGTCGCTGCGAACGTCGATCTGATCCTGCCGCCCCTGGGCATGCTCGGGGCTCAAGTAGGGGAGTGAGTAAACGTAGCGGCCGTCGTCGCCATGCGTGGATCGTGCGGCTTCGTCGCGCCCCATGAGCCGGGCGTGTCCAATGTCAATCAGCTTCGGGAAGGCGGGAAGATCGTTGCCGTGCGAGTGGCCAGCGCCGTGATCCGAGACGAGGATATTCGAGGGCCTGATATCGCAATGGGTGACGCCGCGCTGGTGGGCGTAACTGACGCCTTCGCAGACGCGACGGAAAAGGACAAGACGCTCGCGGAGGTTGAGCGGCTTTTCGTCGGGCCCTTCGAATCGACGACCTTCGGCAAACTCTCGCAGGCTGACACCGCGGACAAGCTCCATGGCGAAGAAGAAGCTCCCGTCGTCCAATCGACCCGCCTCAAGGACGGCGGCGATGGCGGGATGATTAAGGCGGGCAAGGGTTTGCACTTCCCGTTCGAAGAGACGGGACTGAGAATCGTTGACGCGAGGGCCTCCGCCGATGACTTTCAGGGCGACCGGGGTTCGGGTATCGCGCTGCTCGGCCTGGTAGACGACACTCGAGCCGCCGCGGCCGATCTGCCTGAGGATCTGGTAGTCGCCGATGACCCGCGGCGCTTCAGTTGGGGCGACCGGTGCGCAGCTGACGGCGACGTTCTGCAGGTCGCCGATCAGGTCGCGCATGTCGGAGACTTCGCTCTTGCAGGAGAGACAGACCTCCAGGTGCTGGGAGATCTCCGCGCGCGAGGCGGCATCGTCGTCTTCGCCCTGGACCCAGGTCCAGAGGCGATCTCGTGACATATCGCAACTCATGAAATACTTCCGGATTGATTGCGGAGGGCCTCGCGAAGGTGCTCGGAGGCGCGAACGAGCCTTCCCTTGATGGTGGGCTCGCTGACCTCCAGCGCTTCGGCGATCTCCGCGCGCGATAATCCTTCAACGTGCTTCAGCATCAGCACGCTGCGATATTCTTCGGGCATGTTGGACAGTACCTGACGCATCAACTCCTGTCGTTCGTTGTAAACATCTCCGGCATGGCGGCCTGCGCCGAGCCTCGCGGCGTCGGCGAATCCGTTACGGCTTATGCTCGGCTGCCGCCTGCGCATGATTTCGAGGCAATGATTGCGGGCGACCTTGTAGAGCCAGGGGCGCAGGTCAACGGCGGGCAACTCCCTGCCGTCGCTCAAACTGGCGAAGGTCTCGCGGGCGACTTCCTCGGCCAGGGCTTCGTCGCCCAGGTATCCCATGCAAAAACGATGCAGGGCATCCTTGTACTTTTCAATTATCACAACGGACGTGTCGCCGATGCCATTGCGCGTGGTTCCGGTGGGCCCGGATTCGGTGAGTGATTTTTCCGTGGTCAGTTCCATAGGCCAGTCGCCTTGCTGCGGGGACGTAATGGTCCCCGACTAATACTAAAATACGAACCTCCGAAACGTCATGACGTAATTTAATTGCCTAAAGTGTCAGGTAAGTGCGGGTGCCGAGGCCAGTAAACAGGGTTGAAGAATTATCGGGAGTTGCGCACGACGAGGTATCGGTCCGGGCGTTTGGGGTCGATATCTCTCGTGCCATGATTGCTCGAAGTTGCCGGAGCGGGTAGGCTTGTCCGGTTCCCGGCCTGCCGGCGAAAGGACCATAGTCTCCATACGTTTGGTTCAGCACGCATGATTGACTTAAACAGCCAATACGGCCGAGCGATTCGGCGTGTGATTCTGGCGAGGGCCTATGCGGGCCTGTGCGCCGTCATGCTTGTTGCGTCTCCCGCCGTCATGCCCGGGATCGGGCTCTCCGGCTCCAGGGGCCTTCCGGTCAACGAAGAGGAGAAGGGCGCTCCGGTTGAAAAGGAGGAGTGCCGGTCGGCGTCGTCGGTTCTTGCCGCGGAGTCGTCCATTGCACACGCCGCAAGCAAGCGGCGCAGGGACCCTCTTAACATTCTGAATTGTCTGGTCGGCGGCATTCGACGATCATCGTCGGGCAGTGCCGAGCGACTTTCCAGGCGATTTACAGCGGCGCCACTTTCCGGCTATCCGGCCGACGCGCCCAACATCCCGCTGCGGACCTGATCCCACCGATCGAGGCCACGTCACTCGCACAACGCTTTACTAACTTCGATTCGTTCAAGATAAAATAATACCGGCGATCGCCAGGTGTTCCGTGATAGGATACCTGCCCGCCCGGTCTGAAGCGGCCCATGGTGCCGCGAGGAGACTTCCGTGGAAAAAATCCGCAAAGGCGTCAGTTGCTTTCACGATACGATCTTCCCCAAGCAGAAGGAACATTTTGAGCAACTGGCTCGACAGCAGCGGCCCAACGCGCTGTTCATCACCTGTTCCGACTCTCGCATTCACCCCAATCTCATCACACAGACCGACCCGGGCGATTTGTTCATTCTCCGCAATCCGGGCAACATCGTGCCGCCGTATAACGCGAGCGATCCGGGCAGCGAGGCGGCGACGATCGAGTATGCGGTTGCGGTGCTCCAGGTTCCCAACATCATCGTGTGCGGCCATTCGAATTGCGGGGCGATGGATGCGTTGCTGAGGCGCGGCGAGCTGAACCAGCTACCTGCCGTCGTGTCCTGGCTGCACTATGCGGAGACGACGCTGCGGGTCATGCAGACATGCTTTACCGATCTGAAGGATACGGAACGCATGGATGTGACGATCGAGCAGAACGTCCTCATGCAAGTTGATAATCTCAAGACGCATCCGTCGGTTGCCGCGCGGCTTACGGCGAAAGATTTGCAGGTATTTGCGTGGGTCTATGAGATCGGGACGGGCGACATTCGCGAACACAACGCAGCGAGCGGTCGATTCGTGTCCCTGACGCGACCGCCTTCCGCGGGCCAGTCCTGATTCGATAACGGTAGTTCACCTTTCAATCCACCGTGTCGAATCGGTCGACTGCTTCGGCGGCGGCATAAGTGTTTGCGTCTTGATCCTGCACGAATGAAGTTCCGGGAGTCATCCGATGAATACTGAACGGGCCACCACTTACTTTCCATCGCTGTTCAAGAGCGATTTCCTGGCATCGATTGTCGTTTTTCTCGTTGCCTTGCCTCTTTGCATGGGTATCTCCATCGCCTCCGGCGTCGGTCCGGCGGCGGGGCTCATTACGGGGATCATCGGCGGTCTGGTGGTCGGATCGGTGGCTGGATCACCGCTTCAGGTGAGCGGGCCAGCGGCGGGCCTGACGGTGATGGTTTACGAGATCATCCAGCGGGACGGACTGGCTTCATTGGGCCCGATCGTGCTTCTGGCGGGCGCGATCCAGATCGTCGCCGGCATCCTGGGGTTCGGGCAGTGGTTTCGTGCAGTTTCGCCGGCGGTGATCAAGGGCATGCTGGCGGGGATCGGCGTGCTTATTTTCGGCAGCCAGTTTCACGTGATGGTCGATGATGCGCCACGTGGAAGCGGGCTTCAGAATCTGATCTACATCCCGGAGGCGATCCTCAAGGGAGTCGTCCCCAACGATAACTCGACACATCACTGGGCGGCGATGACGGGTCTGATGACGATCCTGATCATGATTATTTGGAAGCCGCTCGTGCCGCGCAAGCTCAAGATCATTCCCTCGCCGCTTGTGGCGGTCAGTGTCGCGACAGTGATTGCATGGGCGATGAATTGGCCGGTGATTCGGATTGACTTGCCGCAGCAACTCTTCAGTGAGATCACTCTGCCGGCCGGCGGTCAATTGGCCCGACTCCTCAACGGCGAGATATTGCTCGCGGCCCTGGCACTTGCATTCGTCGCGAGCGCGGAGACGCTGCTTTGCGCGACGGCCGTGGATCAGATGCATACGGGGGTTCGGACGCGCTACGACAGGGAATTGATGGCCCAGGGCGGGGGAAACATGCTCTGCGGGTTGCTGGGCGCTCTTCCCATGACCGGCGTCATCGTGCGAAGCTCTGCCAACATCGAGGCAGGGGGCAAGACGCGGATGTCGGCGATCATGCACGGGGCCTGGCTGCTTCTGTTTGTGATGGTCCTCTCGAATGTGCTGCGGCTGATTCCCACATCGAGTCTGGCGGCGATGCTGGTCTATACGGGGTACAAGCTGGTTGATTTGAAGTCGCTGCGAAAACTGTCGGACTATGGCCGGGGCGAGGTCGCGATTTACATAGCGACCGTCGTCATGATTGTTGTTTCGGGGCTTTTGACGGGGGTCCTTGTGGGGGTGGCGCTTTCGGTGGCGAAGCTTCTGTATGCCTTTACACATCTGGAGTTGAAGCTGACGGATGTGCCGGGTGAGAACAGAACGGAGCTGCGCCTGCGCGGGGCGGCGACGTTCATTCGGCTTCCCGCGATTGCCGTCGAACTCGGGAAGGTACGACCCAGTACCGAGTTGCACGTTCGGTTCGAGAATCTCACGTACATCGACCATGCATGCCTCGACCTGCTGATGAACTGGGAGAAGCAGCACGAGGCGACGGGCGGTCGGTTGATCGTGGATTGGGATGACTTGCATGGGCGATTCCGGCCCACTACAGAGGGGGAGGGGACGGACGACGATGACAACTCCGGGGAAGCCGGGAAACGGGCGACTCCTTCACCCGTTGGAGCGACTTGATGTGCCGCTCAGAGCCCGTGAACGGTGAGACGTGGAACTGCCCTCAATATGGGCGAAATCCGGGGTTGTCGCTTGACGGGAGAATTGTTCCGTCCTTATGATAGGCACGGTTTCATTAAGGACTCGCTCAATGCCCGCGAAACGATCGTTCTTGTTCGCTCAGCCTTACACATCGTGATTGCGCCAGTGGCTCATCACTGGCATGTCGGCCATTGCGCATCCTCCGCGCATATTCAGATTCAAAACAAATTCGCGAGCTGTCAGGGGACACGCGATTTTCCGGATATACGACTCGCATGACTCGAATCACGCTACCAGATAACTCAGTTAAGGAACTTCCCGATCGCAGTACCGGCGCCGACGTCGCCGCGGCGATCGGTCCCGGTCTGGCGAAGGCCGCGATTGGTGTGATCGCCGACTTCGGTCACGGCGCGGTGACGCTCGATTTGAGCACTCCGCTTTCGGGCGACTGCCGTCTGAAGATACTGACGGACAAGAGTGAAGAATCCCTGACGGTACTCCGGCATTCGACGGCGCACGTCATGGCCGAGGCGATCTGTCGGTTGTGGCCGGAGACGAAGCTGGTCTATGGCCCGCCGGTGGAAGAAGGGTTCTACTACGACATTGATTTGGCCCATCGCCTCAAGCCGGAGGACTTTCTCAAGATTGAGGAAGAGATGGGGAAGATTGTGGCCGAGGACCGGCCCTTTACGCGCTACGAGATGAGCCGCGACGAGGGTCTTGCCAAGGTTCGCAAGGAAGGGAATCCGTACAAGGTTGAGAACGCCGAGCGGGCCAAGGGCGATGTACTTTCCTTTTATGTGACCGGTCCTGAGCCAGGAGCCTATTGGGAAGACTTGTGCATGGGGACGCACGTTCCTCGAACCGGGCGCATCGCGGCGTTCAAGGTGCTGAGTGTTTCCGGCGCGTTTTTGCACGGGGATGCGACCAAGCAGCAGCTTCAGCGGGTCTATGGCACGGCGTTTTTCTCCAAGAAGCAGCTCACTGAGCATTTGACTCGACTCGAGGAGGCCAAGAAGCGCGACCATCGAAAGATCGGGCAGGAGCTGGGTCTCTTTGCGGTCGATCCGCTCGTGGGAAGCGGGCTGATTCTATGGAAGCCCAAGGGGGCGACGATCCGGCTTCTGTTGGAGAATCACCTTCGCGACAAGCTTCGGGAGCAGGGGTACCAGCCGGTCTTCACGCCACACATTGGAAGGCTCGAGCTTTATCGCACCAGCGGGCATTTTCCATATTACCGCGATGCCCAGTTTCCACCGCTTTACGAGTCCGACGCGGCGCGGCTTCTGAATGAACTGTGGGTGGTGATTGCCGAGGCTGTGGCCGCGGAAGGGTGGCCGGCCGATGCGGATCGCCTGCTCAGTGAATTGAAGCTGGCCGACAGGAACATCTGGGCGCAGATTTCCGGCGCCGACGAGGGCGTGCCGCCGAACAAGCGATTGCAACGCACGCCGGAGGGCCGGGCCGCGAACCTGCAAATTATTCGTGAGCACCTGGCGACGTCGGACGGCTTTCTGCTCAAGCCGATGAATTGCCCGCATCACATTCGCATTTTCGCGAGTGAGCCGCGCAGCTATCGCGACCTGCCGGTGCGGCTTGCGGAGTTCGGCACGGTTTACCGCTACGAGAAGTCGGGCGAAGTTTCGGGATTGACGCGCGTTCGCGGTTTCACGCAGGACGACGCGCATCTGTTCTGCACGCCGGAGCAGTTGCAGGACGAACTGGTGAGCTGTTTGAGCCTGACGCGATATGTGCTCGAGATGCTCGACCTGAAGGACTATCGGGTCCGGATTGGTCTTCACGATCCGAACGACGCCAAATTCATCAAGAATCCGCAGGCATGGGCCGAGGCGGAGGCCGCCGTTCGCGCTGCCGCGGCGCGCAGCGGGATGACCGCGACGGAGGAGATCGGCGAGGCAGCGTTCTACGGGCCGAAGATCGACTTCGTGGTGAAGGATTGCATCGGCCGTGAGTGGCAGCTCGGCACGGTCCAGGCGGACTATATTCAGCCCGAGAATTTCGGTCTTGAGTACGTGGGTCGTGACAACCGAATGCACCGGCCGGTGATGGTGCACCGCGCTCCGTTCGGGAGCATGGAGCGGTTCATCGGCATCCTGATCGAGCATTTTGAAGGCGCGTTTCCCTTCTGGCTTTCGCCGACCCAGGTGGTCGTCGCGAACATCAGCGAGAAGAGCGCCGAGTATGCCGGCAAGGTCCATCAACTTCTGAAAGTGGCGGGAATTCGCGCCGAGTTGGACGATTCTCCGGAGAAGATCGGGCCGAAGAAGCACAAGGCCCGGCAGATGAAGGTTCCATACATTGCCGTGGTGGGCGAACAAGAGCACGCGGCCGGCACGGTGAACATCAACGACCGTGATGGTCGTACGCTGGATAATATGGCCCTGGATATGTTCCTGACGATGCTCGTTCAGGAGAACAATCCCGGGGGTCGGGAGTTCGCGGCTCGAAAGTCGCGACCGGCCGAGTGATGAACAGGGTACTTATGGAAAGGAAGGTCGGCGCCTATTAGCAACCTAAGATGCAACGAACAGATTCGCTTGTCGCCGGTTCGCGTCATCGACGAGAACGGCACCATGCTGGGAGTCGTCTCAACGTCGGACGCCATGCAGCGTGCGCGCGACGTTGGAATGGACCTCGTGGAGATATCTCCCAACGAGCGCCCTCCCGTCTGCAAGATCATGGACTACGGGAAGCACAAGTACCTGCAGTCCAAAAAGCACAAGCAAAAGCACCATGAGCAGAAGCTCAAGGAAGTCCGTATCCGCCCGAAGACAGACCCGCACGATCGCAGCATCAAGATGGCCCATGCCCGGGGTTTTCTGGAGCAGGGTGACAAGGTGCTCTTCACCATGCTGTTTCGCGGTCGAGAGCGGTTCCACCAGGATATCGGGGACGAGAGTTTCAACGACATCATCACCAACCTCGTGGACATTGCGAAGGTCGAGCAGCCTCCCAAGACGTTTGGCCGGCGCATGACCATGGTGCTTGTGCCGCTGAAGGTGCCCGCCCCCGGTAAGCCCAAGGTGCCGGGCGGAAACAAAGCCGCCAAGGCACCCAAAGCCAAACCGCCCCGGTCGGCACCCGCCCCTGCGGAAGGCGCCGCGACCGATGAGAAGGCCGGTCAGACTGATCAGGCCGCTTCACCGGCGTCGTAACGCCCGATATTGTGATTTTGCCACGGGACAGGCGCCGCGCGGTCTTTTTGGGTATGGGTGGGCAGCTTGCAGGTCCGCCGAGGGGCTGCTAGACTGCTGGGCTTTCGATCAGCAGGAGCATTTGAATGGCCGCAGAAATCAGTCCGGGCACCGTCATCAGTGTGACAGTCACCAAGTCTCCGACCAATGAGGCGGCGGCCAAGACTTTGTCGCGAATCTTCGCCAAGGATCCGGAGAACAAGCGCGAGCGCGGTCGGCGCAAGAAGCTCCTCGTAGCGGCCGTGGAAGTGCGTCGTCGCGGCGGTCGGCCGTGGGAAGTGCGATCGAAGGCGCCGCGACTGGTTCAGCCGGTCAAGGGTGACGGCTGCCGCATTACGGCCAGTTCGGACGTCCTGCGAGACCTCGGCAGCGTGCAGCGCTTTGTCGCGGTCAAGCCTGCCTGATCAACCACTTATTGACGAGTGCATGGCGTTTGCGCAGCGGGAAGCCAGTCGGCTGATCGGGCGTCGGTCTATTGCGCCGGTTGTGAGCCTGGGGACGCGACTTCAAAGGGCCGATCAAGATACCATGCCATCTGCGGCGGCGTGATGTTTCGAAACTCGTAATCGCCGAATTTCTCCACTCTGATTGGGGTCCGCGATAGTCTGATGCGGTCGTTCACCGGCGTCGCGTGGTTAAGGTCTTTCCAGGCTGCGATGTATTCGGGCGGGATCATCAGGCTGTCGAAGAACGCATTGCACTGCCGGTGCGATCCCAAAATCAGCAATAGCAGGGAAATGACGAGGGAGCCGTCGGAGGCGATCCGCCCGAGACGGACCGTGATCTGCCTCAGCAGGCAAATGCCGGTCGCGGCGAACAGCGCCAGACAGGGGCCAAGGTAATAGAGCCAATAGTGATGCACGCGGTATTGCCGCCAGAAGAGTGCGACCCACAGGACTCCGGTGGCCAGGAGGACCATCGCAGCGGGCAGCCTTTCGATGGGCACGAGATGTCGGAACCGACGGCTGCATGGGCCCGTAAATCCGATCAGCGTAAAGATGATCGCGATGAGTGATGCGTTGTTGACCGTGTGAGTCCAGGCGTTGCCGATGATGATTCGATCGTCGGCCCCACTGCCGGTGCGGGCGGTGAAAATGGACCAGAGACTCTGCCACGATCCGCCGAGGCCTGCGTACACGATGTGAAGGGTAACGGCTGCGCACGAAAAGATCGCCGTGGCCCAAACAAATGCGCAGAGCCCGCCGCTGATTCGTTTGCATCGCCATGCGTAAGCAGCGTAGAGGCTGAATAAGGCTGCGAAGAGAAAGCCGGGCCAGTCGATCGCGGCACAAAAGACAATCGCCAGCGCGAAGCCTGCCAGACGTGGGAAATGGCGCGTGCCTGGGGCGGGCGGCGACTCGAGGGGTTGCCAACACCACAGGGCCAAGAGCATCGCGGCCATGCAGAACGGCTCGTGATTAACCATCCTGCCGAAGAACACGTTGAGCGGCATGATCGCGTACACAAAGCCGCACAGCAGGGCCATCGGCAATCCCAGCCATTGGCGAACCAGATCGAAGAGGAGAGCAACTGAGAGCAGCGAGGCAGCGATGGCCGTCAGGCGCGAGGCGAATTCACTCTCGCCGAATACTCTGAATGCCGCGGCGATGACCCAGACGAGGCCGGCGGGATGGGTTGCGTAGATGCTGCGATCCTGTGGAGCGGCATTCTCACCGACGGCGACGAGGGGCATACCGTGATGTATCTCGAGGGGATATCGCAGGGCGTTGCGGGCGAGCTGCGAATAGAAAGCGCCGTTCCAGTCGTGAATGCGAATCCAGGGCTCGTCGATTTGTCGGCAGAGACCGACGGCGTAGGCCGTCAGAAGCAACGCCAGGCACAGCAGCGCTGGACGGTGACGAGATGGCGTATCCGCCGCATCACCCGAGACCGAGGGAATCTTTACACACTCACTCACGCGGGGCATACTACCACTGATCGCCCGGCAACTACCACGAATTGAATCCTGATGGCTTCTAACCGGCAACCCGACCGCCTCGTTCTCGCCTCGACCAGCCCGCGGCGCGCGGAATTGATGCGCGAGGCGGGATATCAATTCCGGGTGGTGGCACCGCCTTTTGCCGAGCCGGAAGAGAAGCATCCTCACGTGGACCCGGCGAATTATGCCGAGTCGCTGGCTTACTTTAAGGCCCGCAGCATCGCGGACACCAATCCCGCCGACACGATCCTTGCCGCCGACACGATCGCGGTGATGGACGACGAGATCTTCGGCAAGCCGGAGGATCGAGGCGATGCGCGGCGCATTCTCAGCAGGCTGTCCGGTTCGAGCCATCGGGTGATTACCGGGGTCGTGCTGATGCATCCGGAGACGGACGCACGGCAGATGGGCCATTCGATCAGTGTCATCCACATGCGCAAGCTATCGAAAGACGATATTGAGTCCTATCTGGATACGGCGGGGTGGGAGGGAAAGGCGGGGGCCTACGGCATTCAGGACCATGGCGATGCATTTGTCGAACGATACGAGGGAAGCTTTTCCAACATCGTCGGACTGCCCATGGAACTGGTGAAGGACATGTTCGGTAAGTGGGCTTGAGGCGCGGCGGGCTGCGATGCCGGGTACGATGCAGAGATGATCGATCTGGGGCCGGTGCTTCCGGTTGTCATTGTCGTCTCGATCGCCCTGATCGTCGCGATCTTCGCATATCTCGCGGCGGAAAAGCGGCGCAAGGAACTGGCGGCCTTTGCCTTCGGGATGGGGCTGGAGTTTACTGCTTCGCCGTCTGACGTGCATTTCAAATACGAGTATTTCACTCCGTTTGGCAGCGGGCACAGTCGCCGATCGAAGAACCTGATTCACGGTCGGCGAAATCAGCTTGGCTGGGAGCTATTCGATTATCGCTATACGACCGGCAGCGGGAAGAATCAGCAGACTCATCACTACGGCATTGTGGCGGCGCAGGCGTCGCTGGCGTTCCCGGTGATGCGAATCAGGCCCGAGGGCTTTTTTGACAAGATCGCGGCGGCGGTCGGATTCGACGACATTGACTTCGAGAGCGACGCCTTCAGCCGACAATATCACGTCAAATGCAGCGATCGCAAGGAGGCGTACGACCTGATTCACCCGCAGATGATCGAGTATCTGATGGCGATCAGGCCGTATGACTGGCAGTTCAGCGGACCCTGGATTCTGATTCACAAGAGCGGTAGGTTCTCCGTGGTGGAGATGGCGTCGGCCATGGAGGCAATCGAGGGGTTCGTGGAGCGCGTACCGGAGTATGTTCGAGAGGATATCGGCCTGGGCTAAGGAGAGCTAGTGCAAATCGATCTCGTTGCCAGCGGATTGCCGGACAATGTGCCGATCGGGCTGATCGTCGTCGGCGCCGTCGTCCTGGTGCCGGTGATTTGGTTCATCGCGACGCTGAACCGGTTCGTGCGGCTGCGGAATCTGATCCACGAAAGCTGGGCCAACGTCGACGTCGTGCTGAAGCGGCGATACGAGCTGATCCCCAACCTCGTTGAGACGGTGAAGGGATACGCCGCCCACGAGCGCTCGGCGCTGGAGCAGGTCATCGCGGCGCGCAATCGCGCCCTGGCCTCAACCGGCCGGGTGCGCGAGCAGGCGGATGACGAGCGCCGGCTGGTGAATGAGGTGAACCATCTCTTGGCGCTGGCGGAGGCCTATCCTGATCTGAAGGCGAGCGAGAATTTTCTGCAGCTTCAGCGCGAGTTGGTGAATACCGAGGATCGCATCGCCGCCGCCCGGCGGTTTTACAATGCCAACGTCCGAGAGAACAACACGCTGGTACAGCAGTTCCCTTCGCTGATTGTTGCGCGATTAATGGGGCGGCAGCCGGAGGACTTTTTCGAGGTCGATGAGCTTGCCATTCGCAAGGCGCCGGCGGTCGGGTTTTGAAATCCAGTCGGGCAGGCGGCCGACGTGCGATCAATCGAGCGCGATGATCTTGCTCGTCTTATAGGATTCCACCCACGAGTTTTCCGGCCCGATGGTAATGCAAATGCAACCGTCATCCGCGGTGCTGAGATAGCCTCGGCCCCCGACAAGCTGCTCGATTCCGTTGGTGGTTAGCTCGCGGCGCTGGCCGGTGGACCGGACACTCGCCCTGGGATTCACCGCATCGACAAACGACGCCGTATTTCCGACGACGCTGCCGTGATGCGGCAAGGCGAGGATGTCGGCGCGGATGCGGGGATCGCTCGACAGCACGGCCATGGCCGTTTCGGTTATGTCGCCGGTGAGCAGAATTGAGCGATCCTGATAGGTCAACTTGAGAACCATCGACGTATCATTTCCCTCGGTAAGCCGCCGCTGTGAGGCCGAGGGCGGCCACAGCATCTCCAGCCCGACGGATTTGAACTCATCGAAGGCATACGGCGCCGACTGAACCTCGATGGGAATGTCCATATCGCGCATCGCGTCGAGGAAGCGGCCGGGGGCGGAGTTCTTTGGGGCGAAACGGTTGAAGTGGTCGGTGATGATGACGCGGGAAAAGGTCACCTCGTCGGCGAGCCTCGCAATCGCGCTGAAGTGATCGAAATCGGTATGCGACAAGAAGACTGCATCGAGCCGGTTGATGCCCCGGCGGCGCAGAAACTCGCGCGCGACCGGCAGGACGTCGAAGGATGAGCGTGTGCCAAAGTCGTAAAGAAGCGTCTTACCGTCGGGTAGCTCGATGAGGGTGCCGGTGCCGTCGCCGACAGCCATCATCCAGACCTTCAGCGTGTGACGATCCCGTTGCGCCCAGCGTGTCGGGACAAGCCACCAGCCGATGAGCAAGGCCGCGGCGATTGTGAAGGCGTGACGCCGAAGCAAGGTCGGAATTCTCGCCGAACTGGGGGCGCTGTAGTCGGATGTTGTTTCGGTCCGGGACTGTGTACTGTCGCGACCGGTGGCGGAGGTCCTCCTGTAACAGAACAGACCAATCGCAGCGTAACAGGCCAACACCCATAGCAATGACGGCGATCCCCCGCTGACCACCGAGCCGGGGATTCGCGCCAGAGTATCGACGACCGAGAGCATGGTGTTTGTGGTAAATGCCAGAACCGGGCCGAGAAGCGCACCGGCCGACGGGAATGCCAGGCGCGTGATGACGGTGAGGTACCCGACGATATTCGCGGGCATGGCGAGGAATGCGATGACGAAAGATCCAAACCATCCCCACGGCATGAAGTTGTCAAAAAGATAGCAGGAGAGCGGCGCTGTGATGACCCACTCGGAAATTGAGAGGGCGAGCAATTGAGCAATGGCGACTCCGAACCAGCGGAAAATACGGCGCCTCAATGAGGCGGGAGCCGCATCCACATCAAAAAGAGATAGCGCGAACGATCGGCCATCGAAAGCTTGGGCGATTCGAGTCAAGCCGCGTTGAAGGAGAAAGTCGGAGATTTTTCGGCTGACGATCGGACAGAAAAAGAGCAGTCCGACGGTGGCGAGAAACGTGAACTGAAACGCGGCGGAAAAGATATCTCCCGGGCGGAACAGCAGAATCACGACGGCCGCGGCGGCAAGGGCGTTGACGGAGTTGTATCGCCCTCGAAAGAAGGCCGCCGAACAGGAGAACACGCCGACGATTCCTGCGCGGAGGATTGACGGGCGCGGTTCGGCGATCAGCACGTAAGAGATGATCACAAGGCCGACTATTAGCGCGGTGTGGCGATAGTAGAGGCCCGTGAATCGGGCGATCGTCCAGACGACGAGGGCCAGCCAGGCGACCTGCATTCCACTGGCGGCCAGGAGGTGGGCGTTGCCGGTGCGTAGAAATGCTTCATTCATTGCACGCGGTACGGCGGAGCGGTGGCCGAGGACCATTGCGGCGAGGACGCCGGCGGCGGGATCATCCTGTGTAAAAGCATCGTCGAGGAGATATCCGCGCAGTCGCGTGCGAACTGAGTCGAGGAGCTGGGTTAGTCGTGCGGCCATGCCGATGCCGTCGCGATCTTCCTGTTCCGCCGACTCGGCATCAGGCGGGCCGACGAGGACGGACTCGGCGTGATCGCAGGAAAGGCCGGCAAAGACGCCTTCGTGCTTCATGAATCGGGACCAGTCGAAGGCGTAGGGATTGGCCGGGCCCTGTGGGCGATAGAGCCATCCCGTGATAGTGACGAATTGCCCGGCGCGCAGGTCGAGGCGCGGCGCTCTGACGTTGACGGTTACGAGGCCGGAGACCGGGAGCGGACCATCATTGCCCGCAAGTTGGCGGGCGATGAGCGTGAATCTCGTGGAGGGGCTGCGTGGGTATGCCGCGGGAACTTCAGGATCGGGTTCCCGAATGACGGGGGTGGTAGTGATGCACCCGCTAAGGGTTGTGAGACTGGGTTGGTCGGCAAGATAGTGCGCGATGTGGTCGGACGGGAGGAATCTGTCGGAGACCGCGTGGCGGAGCATTCCGAGCGAGGCTGCCCCAAGGACCAGGGTCGCGCAACTGATTTCGCGGGTTACGCGGGCTCGAAAAGCAAATGCAACGACGACGCCGCATGCAAGGAGTGCGATCGGGACAGCGACAGTAGGGGCCCATTGATCATCGATGATGATGCCAAGGCCCAATCCCACGGCGACGGGCAGCAACGGCCTCGGGGCCGCGGGCTTGTGCGGAAGGGGAATGCCGGCCGATAGCTCGGCGATGTTCATCCGTGAATTTCCGACCAGAGGGCCCGATGGACGGCGAGCGAAGCGATCTGGGCGATCTGTGCCGCCGCATAAAGCGAATATCGGGTTTGGCCTTCTCCTCGGCGGGCCATGATGACGGATGCCAAATACGTGACACCAAATACCAGCAAGCCCAGTTTCAGCCCAATAAAGTAGTTGCCCCCCTTGGCGCAATAGATGACGCTCAAGACGATGGGCAGAATAGCGTGTGTCAGAAGGTGGAGCGGCCGGGAAGATGCCACGAAGGCTCTGACTTCCGGTTCAGTGTTGCAGCCGGTTCGGCCCGCGCAGGCGGCAACGATCATGCCCCATCGTCCCCAGAGTGGGGCAAGGATGAGGGGACGGTAGATCGGGGCGGGATAAAGCCAATTGAAGTGTGATCTCCAGCCGGTGGATGGCCACCAGGGGGTTTCAGGTCGGATGCTGAGGATGAGGACGAATTCTGTCAGGATTATCAGGCACAGGGCCAGGGACGCAATCTGCGAGAATGATGCCGACCGATCGAGTGGGCGAGTCGCGGGGGCTGCGCCAGTCAGCGTATCAACGGTTCGCGCGAAGCCAAGGACGAGGAATGTGCCGGTAAAGCAGCAGTCGAGAAGAACGATGGCCAGGGCGGGAACAGGGCGGAGACTTCCGGTCTCGCCGAAGACGCGCCAGGACACGCGAAACAATCCGGCCCATGCCAATCCGACAATGAGCCCCAGTGGCACGATCCAGTGAATGCAGATTCCGTATGCATTCGTGGGTAGGTCGCGGCCGTTGCGCCCAACGGGAAATACCATGCGCAGCCCGGCCAGCAGGCCGTGCCAGGGCGTCGCGGCAGACGATTCCGAAGGACCCGGTGGAGGCGCGTCACCCTTCGCGTGGGATTCGTCGTTAATCGGATCGCCGGCAAGTCGATCCGCGGTCCTGCGAGGGTCGAGGTCTGAATTCATGAACCAGAGGCCCGTCAGGAGGTCGCGATCGGACAAAAAGCAATCGAAGCGTGAACGCATGCGCTTCTCGACGCTGGTCATTGTATACTACCCGGGACGCTGCGAGGATAAAGAATGGTGAAGCGTGAGGACATCGAGTTGCCGAGGACCTGTCGATCCATGCGGCAGGCAGCAGCCGATGGCGGGGGCTGTCGTCACCTCGCCGCAGGTGGCTTCCGCATCTGGCCGGAGACAATTCTTCGCCGAGTCTTTCTGATTTTTCTGCTGATGACCCCGGTCGCCGGGCGCGCCGAGGCGTTTCAGCAGGTCCAGCAGATGATCGAAGAGCTGACCGCGAAACGGCTGGATCGAGCGCCGACAGACGGTATGCGGTTGACCCCTATCGTGGACCGTGATGCCGAGGCGTGGCTCAATCGCGGCGCGGAGGCCGCGGAGCGGGGCGACTGGAAACTCGCTGCCGATACGCTTTCGCGCGTGATCGACGAATACGGCGACCGGACGATCTCGGTTGACGACGGGCGGCGATTCATTTCGGCCGCCAGGGCCGCGCGATTTGCAATCGCAGCTTGGCCGCCCGAGGGCATCGAAGCGTATCGCCTTTTTTACGATGCCGAAGCCCGGCAAATGTTTGAGCAGGCGAAGGCTGATCACGACCTGGATGCACTACGTCGGATTTCGCGGAGATTCGCCCTGACATCAGTGGGACCGGAGGCGATTGACCTTCTCATCGACTGGCTCATCGACGCGGGGCAGGGCGCCGAGTCAATCGATCACCTCCAGCAACTCGGCGAACTCCAGGCGGGTCGCGCTTCATGGAAGGAAAAACTTCGCCTGGTGATCGCGCTGACGCTCAGCGATCAGCCGCAGCGGGCACGGGAGATCATCGCCGAACTTCGCTCCGCGAACGGACAGCCTGACTCCCCCGCACAAGAGAAACTGCCCGAAGACTGGGCCCGGCGTCTGGACTCTGTAGCTCAGTTTGTCGAGGCGTCGGCTACGTCGGAGTCCGACGGGCTTCAATCACCGGGCGGATCGAGTTGGCCGCAGATGCTTGGTTCCCCGGCCACCGGCGGGCGGATGAGCGCCATCAATCCGGCCGTGACGCCCGAGGACGCGTGGCGAGACTCTTTGCCGGGGACGCAGCGGTTGAACATCTCGGCGGTGCACCAATTGACGATGATGACGGGGCGCCCTCCGGTGTGGCAATGTGTGAGCGACGGTCGCAATCTGTTCTGCTCGGGGCCGGAAGGGGTGATGGCGCGCGATCTGGCCACGTTCGACCTGCTGTGGCGGTCCGTGCCGAAGTCGAGTCCGCGCGATCCGGCGCTGACGCAGTTTCGGGTGAATGTCGGCACGTCCGAGGCGAACAACGACGACCGGCTCGACGAGCTCACGACGATCAGCCTGTTTCATGACTATCGCGGGACGCTTTCGTGCGGACTGGGGATGGTCTTCGCCGTCGAGCAGTTCGGCACTTTGAATGAGCGATTTCCGACTCGGCAGGGCGTGGCGGACCCGAACGATTCGTTCACGGTGGCGACGCAGACTGAGGCCAACTCGATTCGCGCCTTTGAGGCCGACACGGGCCGCGCGGCATGGACGCGCGGGCGCGGCGGTCCGCCGGATGATGAATTCAAGTTCGCGCACTTCTACGGTCCGCCGATTGTTTCCGGGGACCGCCTTCTCGCCGTTTGTCAGGTGGGGGAGGATTTGAATCTCGCCGTATTCTCAGCGGATGGAAAGCTGCTGAGAAAGACGCTGCTGGGCAGCGGCCGGGCCGGCATGTTTCCGATCAACGGGGCACTCCAGCCGACGGTGCATGATGGAACGGTGTTTGTTCCGACGGGCGCCGGCGTCTTGATCGCCCTGAATTCATTCGACTTTTCACTGCGCTGGCTGGCCACCTACGATCGCCACGAAATCGCGGGGGCGTCACGTCGGCGCGGATCGCCGGCTGTATTTGTGGCGGGCCGGGCCTTTACGCAGCCGGACGAATGGATCAGCAGTCCGCCGGTCGCGGCCGGGGGGCTTGTCATTCTCGCGCCGCACGATAGTGACAAAGTGCTGGCATTCGACCGGCAAACCGGCGTAGCGGCCTGGCAGCGCGATCGCGGTCGATCGAGATACATCATCGGCGCCGACGCCCGGCGCGTGCTGCTCGGAGGGCAGGATATCGTTTCGGTCGACACGGTCACCGGCGAGGAGCAGTGGGCTCAGAACGGCGTATCGCCGACGGGTCGGGCGATCTACTGCGGCGAGCAGGTTCTCGTTCCGACCGGCATGGGGCTCACGCGGCTCTCCATTGCCGACGGGCAGGTACAGGAGCCGACCCTCTATTCGCGCGATCCGATGGGGAATCTTTTTGCCATCGATGGGGCGCTTTACAGCCTCAGCGCCGAATCCATTTCGAAATATGCCGACCTGGAGCAAACCCGGTGGGCTGCGAAGCTGGCGCTGGAGCGCGATCCGAACGATCTGTCCGCGGTTCTTCGGCTCGGCTGGTTGGCGACGATGGAGCGGCAATGGAATGAGGCGCTTGAACTTCTGGATCGCGCCGATCGACTGTGTACCCGCGAAAACGCCGACGAAATCGGTTCGAGAATCGCTCATCAACGCGTCAAGATATTGCTCAGCCTCGCGGCGGAGGCGGATATCGAGCATCGGGCGGAGTTCATCGTTCAGGCGGAAAAGGTTGCCCTGCGGGCCGATGATCGGGTTCGCGCGGGGCTGGCCCATTGCGATCTGCTTATCGAGCAGGGTTCGGCGGAATCGGCGATTCTCAATATCCTCGATTTGGCGCGAGCCGACGGCGATGAGCCCGTTTCGCTTGAGGCGCAGCTGGATGCGCGGGCGACGGTGATGATTCGCGATCGCATCGTGCGGGCATGGCGCAAGGCGAGTGGGTCCACGCGGGCAGAGGTGGCCGGGGAGATTCGCGAGCTTGTCGAGGCGGCGCTGGTCGATGGCCATACATCCGAGGCCGTTCGAATGGGCGACGCCCTCGATCTCTTTGCCGATGAGGACGTCGAATCTGATTTGACGGAAATCGTCGCGGCATTGAAAACAAGGCTCGGATCGTACTTCCACGCGCAAGGCGATCCGGAGAGCGCGATTTACTATTGGGAGCTGGCGTACCGAACCACCGGCTCGGCGAAGGCCGATCCGACGGCCGCCTTGCTGCTGGCGCGCGCCTATCTGGATTCCGGCGGCGGGATCGCCGGGTCGCCGGCCGATGCGCTGCGCGTGCTGCGTTCGATCCCTCCTGAGTGGGGGGATCGTCGTCTACCTCAACAGGCTGTCTCGGCCGGTTTCGACCGCGACCTTTCGACGGTTCGCGACGCCGTGTCGTCCCTGGAGCGTCGCCTTCCTGCCGGGCTTGTCGAGTCCGATCGTCACTTGCCACGCATCTTGTCTGAGTCGCGCTCCCTGGTTGTTCAGCGCCAGGATGACGTGCCGATGAGCATTGGTCTGCGCGATACGGTCTCGTTTCTGGATTTCACCGCGCCGCCCGACGTGTTTGCGGAGGTGATGCCGATCGTCAAGCTCAGCCAGGTCCTGGGTATTCGGACGAGCGGTGATTCACCGGACATGACTGTCTGGAGCAACGACCTTGGGCCGATTGTGGAAGATCAGGGCGCGGTGCTGAGGGATTGGATGATGCTCAACTCGCGACCGGCGGCCGTCGCGGGGCGTGTCGGGGTGCTGGCGGCCGGTGCGAGGATTTGCGCCATCGGCTTGATGACGGGCCGGATGATGTGGCCCAGCATTTATATAGAAGGCGACGGCGGTGACCTGCCCCAGCCTCCAATGGTTCATGTTGCGGGAATGGTCGTCGTCGCGACGCATGCCAATACGCTCGTGGGTATCCCGGCGCGGCAGGGCGCGCATCCGGCATGGCGCCGGCAGTTTCCCGGCAATCCGCTGGGCCGCCTGGATACGGTCGGCAATCGGCTGGTGGTGACGGACGCCTCGACGGAAAGCCTGGTCGTCATTCATCCGACAAGCGGACGAATCCAGCGAAAATACAGCCTGCTCGTTCCGTCAACGAAGCGCGCCAAGGAGATTCAGGTCCAGGAAGCGCTGCGGGATATCCTGAAGAACGCGGCGGGTGTGACGGGCGTCGATGACGCGTCGCTGGATACGGAGGCTGATTTTAACCATGTGGCCATCACGGGCGGCGTGGTTTGCCGCTCGGGAGAGTCGCGCGTGATCGGGCGCGACGTTCTCACCGGTCGTACGCTGTGGGAGCTTCCATTCACGGACCTGATTACGGGAATATTGCGTCTCGATGATTCGCATTTTGGGATTTGCCGCGGTCGGCATCGTATTGCGGTTGTCAGCTCGGCGACGGGGAGCATCGTCAAGGACATCCACATGCCGGGCCTGCAGATTCCCCCGCTCGACGCCGTACTTGACCCGCCGCCGTCCAGCCTGCTCTCTGGTGGGAACCGATTGCTGATGTACACGCGGACCAGCAACGACCCGGCGAGATACGTCTTGACGTCGTATCCGATGAAGGAAGGCGACTTGCCGTGGCAACAGGAACTGGGTCCGCTCGCGACGGTCAGCCACCGCATGATGCGCGCCTCGCCTGATTACATCGCCGCAGTGGCGTATGAGTTTCCGCCAGAACAGAATCGCATGCAGCGGCCGTTCCTGGCGCGCGGTCTGCCGACGCTGGCTTCGGCGAGGCTCTTCATTTTCGACAAGGGCGGCGAGCGCCGGCTGATCGAGAGTCCGTTCGCTTTTCCCATCCTTTCGAAGCCGGATGATCGGTGGTACACCGGTTTGATTGCCGACGTGGCCATCTTCGATAACCGGATCATTGCGGTCGGACCAGACGGGTACTATGTTCTGGGCGTTGAAGAAGCGCGCACGGCACTGGATTCGCAAGGGCGTGAGAGATGAAGGATAAATCCATTTTCGGTGCAGGTCGGTTGCGAACCGCGGCAGTATGCCTGGTCGTGGTCGTATCCGGTCGCACAGCGCACGGTCAGCTTCCGTCGAAACGCCCGCCGATGATGACGGCGGAAACGGAGGAAGCGATCGAAAACGGGCTCAAATTCCTGGCCTCGCGGCAGAGCGCCGATGGGTCCTTTCGCGAAATGGGCGGCATGGGCAGTTATCCGGTCGCGATGACGGCGTTGGCGGGCCTAAGTCTGATGGCATCGGGCAACACGTCAACGCAGGGTCCCTACGCCCCTCAGGTCAGGAAGGCGACGACTTTCATTCTGCGTTCGGCCCAGCGCAATGGGCTCATCTGCCGAGCCGGTGAGGAGGAGTCGCGTTCGATGTACGGGCACGGCTTTTCCATGCTGATGCTCGCCGAGGCGATGGGAATGGAAGAAGACCCCGAGCGCATGTCGCAGATTCGGCAGACGCTTCAGGACGGAGTGAAGATCATCGCCCAATCGCAAAGTACCCTCGGCGGCTGGTTGTACACGCCGGACATGAACGGCGACGAAGGGTCGGTCACGATTACGCAGGTACAGGCCCTTCGCGCCTCGCGGAACGCAGGCATCGCCGTGCCGAAGAAAGTCATTGACCATGCGATGAAATATCTTGAGAAGTCGGTGCAGCCGGACGGCGGCATTGCCTATCGCGTCGGGATGACCGGTTCGCGTCCTCCGATCACCGCGGCGGCCGTTGCCTGCTGGTTCAACGCAGGAGAGTATGACAACCCGTTGGCGTTGAACGCGCTGCGATTTTGCAAGAAGAACATCGGCATCGGTAATTCGTCGGAGGGCACGTGGGGGCACTGGTATTACGCACACCTGTATCTATCGCAGGTGATGTATCTATCCGGCGAGAAGGATTGGGCCGAGTATTATCCAAAGATGCGCGATCGATTACTGGCGACACAGGAGTCGGACGGCTCCTGGCAGGGGGACAGCGTCGGCAAGGTGTACGGCACGGCGATCGCGCTCGTGATCCTGCAACTGCCGCTTAACAATCTGCCCATCATGCAGCGATAGTCGGACAATTGACCAAATCCGGGGGGATTGCTGTCGCTCCCGGCGAAACCTTGAGTAAGGGGATATTGGATGTCAGATATGAACCTGCAACAACCGGACGGCGCGGCTGATCTGGCGGCCGCCGAAAAGCTCCGCGATTGTTATAAGCGAATACGGGCCGAACTCGGCAAGACCATCGTCGGGCAGGACGCCGTCGTCGAGGAACTGCTGATCGCCCTGTTCTCGGGAGGGCATTGCATTCTCGAAGGTGTGCCGGGCCTGGCAAAGACGTTGATGATCTCCAGTCTGGCGCGATGCCTGTCCTTGAGCTTCAACCGCATTCAGTTCACGCCGGACCTGATGCCGAGCGACATCACGGGTACTGAGGTCATCGCCGAGGACAAGGCAACCGGACATCGTGCCTTCAAGTTTCTGCCCGGCCCGGTATTTGCCAACATCATTCTCGCCGACGAGATCAACCGCACGCCCCCGAAGACACAGGCGGCGATGCTGGAGTCGATGCAGGAGCGTCAGGTGACCGTCGGCGGGGTACGGCATCTCGTCGAGTCGCCGTTCTTTGTGCTGGCCACGCAGAACCCGATCGAACAGGAAGGAACCTATCCGCTTCCCGAGGCGCAGCAGGATCGGTTCATGTTCAAGATCTACATTGGGTATCCGTCGTATGAGGAAGAATACGAGATCGCGATGCACACGACCGGAAATGAGTCGCCGAAGGTCGAGAAAATTCTCAACGCGGAAGACATCCTGAACCTGCAGAAACTCGTCCGCCGGGTTCCCGTGGCCCCGCCGGTCATCAACCATGCGCTCGATCTGGTACGGCGCACGCGGCCGTCCGATGCCGCCGCGCCGGAGTTCGTCAAGCGACACGTGGCCTGGGGGGCCGGGCCGCGCGCCGTGCAGTTCCTGATTCTCGGGGCCAAAGCGCGGGCGGTGCTTCGCGGGAATTATCACGTGTCCACGGAAGACCTTCGGGCCTTGGCGCCGGCCGTGCTGCGTCATCGCGTGATTACCAATTTCGCCGCTCAGGCCGAGGGCTACGACTCAGACCGGCTCATCCGCGACCTTCTGGAACAAACCCAGCCTCATGCCGGCGGCCTGCTCGCCGATGATCGCGTGAACAAGGCCATCAATGCCTGACCATGCCGCTTCCAGGACAAATTACCTGCGTCCCGAGATTCTCTCGAAGATCGGCGGCTTGGAGCTGCGCGCTCGCAGCGTGGTCGAAGGCATTGTCAGCGGGATGCACCGGAGCCCGTACCAAGGGTATTCCGTTGAGTTCGCGCAGCATCGGGAATATGTGCCCGGAGACGACCTGCGGCATCTGGATTGGCGCGTCTACGGTAAGAGCGATCGGTTTTACGTCAAGCAATACGAAGAGGAGACGAATCTTCGAGCCTACCTGATGCTCGATTGTTCGGCTTCGATGCGCTATCCCGAACACGAACGGTCGTCGGGACGCATGACCAAGTTTGAGTACGCCGCGACGCTGGCGGCTTCGCTTGCCTATCTGCTCGTCCACCAGCAGGACGCGGTTGGACTGATGCTCTTCGATAATCAACTCCGGGCGAATCTGCCGGCGATGTCGAACTATGCCCACCTGCACTCGATCCTGGGACGGCTTGAGCAGGCCCGGCTGGAGTCGCCGACCGACGCCACCGCGGCGTTCGCGCAGCTCGGGACGCAGCTCCATCGGCGCAGTCTGGCGATTCTGATTTCCGATCTGCTGGCAGACGTTGATGATGTTATCCGAGGCATCGAGCGGCTGGGTCAGGGCAATCATGAAGTCATTGTGATGCACGTTCTGGATGAGGACGAGCGCACGTTTCCGTTTGTCGATCAGACCCTTTTTGAGGGGCTTGAAGCGACGGAGGTGCAGCTCACGGCGGACCCCCAATCGTTGCGCACCGCCTACCTTGAGGCGCTGGAGGCGTTTGTGGAGCGGCTGCGTTCGGCGTGCGTAAATCAGCGGATCGACTATCTCGGGGTGTCCACGAATGATTCGCTCGACGTGGTAATACGCGGGTACCTTGCGGCGCGTCTGCGAAGGATCAAGTCGAGAGTGTGACGCAGCGAGACGGATCGTTGTGCGGTTAAGTGTAGTCGGCAACGGGCCTCTGGCACGGAACGGATTGAATACATGTGGGCTTGGCTTTCCAGCTTCCTGTTGAACCCCGCCATGGCGATCGGCTCGGCCGCCGTTGCCAGCCCGATCCTGATTCATCTGCTCTCGCGTCGGCGCTTCCGCCGGATTCGCTGGGCGGCGATGAGCTTTCTCCTTGAGGCCCAGAAGAAGAATCGCCGCCGTGTTCGCATTGAGCAACTCATCCTGCTGGCGCTTCGCTGTCTGGCTCTGCTCCTGCTCGCCTTTGTGATGATGCGGCCGTTTCTTTCGGCGGGAGCGCTGGGTGCCTTGTCAGCTACAGCGCGCAGCGAGCGCATCTTCCTGCTCGATGATTCCTTTTCGATGGCCTACGTTAGTCCGACATCGTCCGCCGGCGGCCAGAGCGTCTTCCGGCGCGCCGCGGAGTCGCTTGAGACGATTGCCCGGCTCGCGTCCGAGCAGAATTCCGATGACACGCTGACGCTGATCACCACCAGCAAACCTCGTGAGCCCATCCTTGCGCTGCCGAGCCTGAGCGAGGCCAATCTGCGGCGCCTCTCCGATTTGCTCTCCGTCCAATCTCCCACGCAAAGCGCCGGCAAGCTCTCAGACGCCCTGGCCGCGCTCGCCGAGATGCTCCGCACCGGACCGCCGCAGGCCAATCGCATTGTCTATATCATCAGTGATTTCCAGCGCCGCGACTGGCTGAAGGACGGCAAGCCCGTCGGGCCGGAGGCGTCGGGATTTTTCGCACCGCTGCTCGGGCTTGAGGATCAAAAGGGCTCCTTGAAATTCGTCCTGGTGGATGCGGCGATCGACCCTGTCCCGGCAAACATTGCATTGACGAACATCCGCGGCCTTCAGCCGCAGTCTGTTGCGGGCGTGCCGACGCGATTTGAGCTGACCATCGCCAATTACTCGGAGCGTACGCTGCAATCCGTGGAACTGAGCCTGCGCGTCGGCGATCGGACGCTTCCGTCGCTGACGATTCCTACGCTTTCCGGCGGGCAGATCGCGCGCGAGCCGATCGAAGTCACGTTCCCCGATGAGGGGTCGACCTTTGTGGAGGCAAAGTTGATCGGCGGCGTGGGCGCGAGTGACGGCGTGGCGCTGGACAACGTTCGGACCTGCCCGGTGGAGGTTGTCTCGGCGATCAAGGCGATTGTCGTCGATGGAGAGCCGAGCGGCGATCCATACCGGGACGAGGTGTACCTGTTGAGAACGGCGCTTCGACCCGACGGCCGCGCGGCCAGTGGCATCGAGCTCGACGTGCTCGACGAACAGGAACTCGAAGCGGCGGACCTGAACAGCTATGCCGTTGTCATGCTTGCCAACGTGGGACGCCTGCGAGAGAGCGTCGTTCGCAACCTTGAGGAGTTTGTCCGAGCCGGCGGCGGGCTGGTGATCATGGCCGGCAGCCAGGTGGATATCAGTTCGTACAACGAAGCGCTTTTCTTGAACGGCGCGGGTCTGTTACCCATGCGATTGGTCGACATCGTCGAGTCAACGCCGTCGGCGCGGCCCGTCACGATACACGACTGGGACGTCGCCCATCCGGTCATGCGATCGTTTGTCGACGAGTTGGCCGCGGTCCTGCGCCAGGTACACGTGGCGAGTTTCATTCGCGTCGCCGATGAGCCGGCCGCGACTTCCAATCCGAAGGAGCCGAGTGAATCGGCTACTGGACGTGCAGGCCCGCGGGTTCTGGCGCGGCTCAATGACCCGGACCAGACGCCGCTGATTGTGGAGCGGGAATTCGGTCGTGGAAAGTGTCTCTGGGTTGGTACGACCGCCGATCAGGACTGGAACGACTGGGCGGCAAGTTTTAGTTACTTGCCCATGATGCTGGAGATGGTGCAGTACGTCGCACGACCGGCACAGATCGCTCCGCAATCGGTGGTCGGCCGCAGTCTCATTTGTGAGATTGAGCCGACAACGGTGCGATCCGATGCGACCCTTCGGACGCCGGGCTACCCCGTTGAGCCGGAAGTTGCGTTGAAGGCTGTCGTGAACGAAGGCGGCGCGCAATTCCGATTCGACGGAACCAGGCAGTGCGGGCTCTATCAGTTTGGCCTGAGAACGACGCGGGGGGAATCGCGCCGGCGGTTGGCCGCGGTGAACCCGGACGGCAGCGAGTCCGACCTTTCTCGGACAACGCAGCGGGAATTGGCGACGGTGCTGGGCGATCTGCCGTTCGAGTATGTCGGCGATACGTCGCGCGTCGTCGGTGATTTTGCCGCGGCGCGGACCGAGGTCTGGTGGCCGCTGCTGCTTGCGGTCATTGTGCTATTCATGAGCGAGCACGCCCTGGCATGGTGGTTTGGGACGAGAGGATAGTTGATTGAGTCCGATGTTTTGCCAAATTCTGGCCGAGGCGACGCCCAGTGAGCAGGTCGAGCTGAGTCTCGAACTCGCGCGGTGGTCGACGGACACGGCTCTCCTGGTCGGCGGCGTGCTGTCGATTCTGGGCGTGTATGTCATCGCCTGGCTATACCGACACGAAGCGCGCGGGCAGGTTGCCCGGCCGCTGCGCTGGGCGATGGTGACGTGCCGCGTGCTCCTGCTGTTGCTGCTCGGCCTGATTGGTTTGGAGCCGGTTCTGGTGAAGTATGTCCATCGAAAGGTGGATGCTTATACCGTTGTGTTGGTGGACGCTTCGGCGAGCATGTCGCTCGTCGATTCATACCGTCTTCCCGAGGATGCGGCGCGAGTCCGCAGCTTTCTTGGTTCGGCGACTGCGTCGAATCTTGAGCGAGCGGATCTTGAGGAGTCGCTGCTCAAGGGCGAAAACGGCCTGCTTGCCGGATTGGCCCAGCGAAACAAGCTGATCGTGATGCAGTTCGCGGATCATGCGAAGGAGATCAGTACGGTCGCCGAAGGGGCGACGTCCTCGGCAGGCGGCGATGACTCGCAGCGCCTCATCCGCCCAAGCGGCTTAACGACCGACATCAGCGAGGGACTCCGCGCGGCCCTCGATGCCGCGGGCTCATCGCCCGTGGCGGGCGTGGTCGTGTTGTCGGACGGAAACTTCAACCGGGGCGAACCGCCGTCGGTGGCGGCTGAGATACTTCGTCGTCGCGGCGTGCGGCTTCACGCGATCGGCATTGGCGACCCGGCGAGCCCGATCAACGTCGCCGTCACGGAAGTAAGCGGTCCGCGTGCGGCATTTAAGAACGACCCATTCAGCATCACCGTCCGTCTGGACGCGCGCAATCTGGAACCTCAGCCGCTTGAGGTGACGCTGGTCGAGCGCCGCGCCGGCAGCGCGGCGTCCCCCTCGATCGTCGATCGCCGTGTCGTCTCGCCGACCGCCGACGGATTGATTGAGCCCTTGGTCTTCGAGCGGAAAGTAACGGAGCCGGGCGCCCTGAGCTATGTCGCTCGCGTCGCGGCGATCGAGAATGAGTCGATCCTGTCCGACAACGAGAAGGAGATTCTTCCGGCGGTTTCGGTGTTGGATGATGAGATGCGTGTCCTTCTCGTCGCCGGATCGCCCAACTATGACTATCGATATCTCACGCGGCTCCTGGAACGTGATGCAAGCGTCGACGTCTCGACATGGCTTCAGTCGGCGGATGTCCGCGCCGTCCGCGAGGGCGACACGATCATTACCGAATTGCCGTCCGATCCGGAGACCCTCTTCGGCTACGACGCCGTCATCCTGCTTGATCCCGACCCGGATCAACTGGACCCGACCTGGGGCAGCCTGCTTGTAACCTACATCACGGAACAGGGCGGCGGCGTGCTCTACGAGGCCGGCAACAAGTTCTCCGGTCGCTTCTTCCGATCTGCCAATACGGCGAGCCTCGTGGAGATACTCCCGATCGTGCCCGATCCAGATGCGGAGATCATTCTCAATGAGCTCGGTCAATACCAGCGCCGGCCCTGGCCGTTGCAATTGACCGATGCGGGGTTGGCGAGCCCCATCCTGCGCATGTCGCAGAACCCGATCGAGAATCGAGAGCTATGGTCGATGCTGGACGGGGCATACTGGCATTTTCCCGTGCGAAGAGAGAAGCCGGTCGCGTCGTCGTTGATACGGCACTCGAATCCGCGGATGGCCGGTCCTGACGGCCCGCATGTCCTCATGGCCACGCAATTCGTCGGCAGCGGACGGAGCGGATTTCTCGGCATCAACAGTACCTGGCGATGGCGGCGGCACGACGAGAGATACTTCAATCGCTTCTGGATTCAGATGGTGAGATACCTGGCCGAGGGCAAGCAGCTTGGTGGCCTCAGTCGGGGAATGATCCTCACGCCGCGCGATCAATTTGAGCTCGGCGAGTCGGTACCGGTCACCGTTCGGGCGTTGGATACGCGATACGAGCCGCTGGTTGCCCCGGAGTTGGAGCTAACCGTCGCGCCGACCTCTCGCACGCCGGATGTCGACGATGCGACGAGCTCGCCGATTCGGGTGTCCCTCATTCCCGTAGTCGGCCGCGAGGGCTATTACGAAGGGCGATTCACGCCTGTCGCCGCCGGAGCGATGCAGCTTTCGGTCAGGCTATCCGATGGAACCGGGGAGATCGCCCGGATTGAAAAGGACATCCTCGTGCAGCAGGCCGAGATCGAGATGCAGCACACCGCGATGAATCAAGCAGCGCTGGGGCAACTCGCTGCGGCGACGTCCGGACGCTATTTTGAGATTGACGAGGCGCGGGCCGTTGCGGATGTGATTAACGACTCCAGCGAGACCGTCGTCACGCGTGAGCGCCCCCGGCCGCTTTGGGACAATGGCTGGGTGCTGGCGGCGTTGGTCACCATCGTCACGATCGAATGGATACTCCGTAGAAAGGCGAGGTTGTTATAAATGCCGACCGGCGCCTTGGCACACACAGACTTTGACCGGGCGATCCTGTCGTCGCTCGTGGCAGCGGGCCGGACCCTGAAGCGACAAGTCGTCCTACAGGGCATTTGCCGCTGCGCGGTCATTGTTGTTCTGCTTGCCGTCGCGCACTTTATCCTGGACTACCTTCTGGTTCTCGGTGTTGGGCCTCGAGCGGCATTGTTGTTCCTGCTGGTGGGTCTCGCGGCGCATCAGGCGTGGAAGTGGATCATCCGGCCCGCGGCGCTACAGGTGAGTCCGCAGCAGGTGGCGGAGCTGCTTGAACGACGCCATCCGGAGCTGCGCGACGCGCTGCTCACTTCGGTATCATTCTCCACGTCGCGGCCGGACCGTACGAGAGCCGATCAGGCATCCTCTTCGATGATCGACGCAACGGTGCGGCGATCGATCGAGCAGATGCAGTTCGTCCGTGTGCAGGACCTGTTCCTGCCGAAGCGACATCTTCAGTTTCTGGGGGCCGGGCTTGCGGCCGTCGTGTTCTGCGCCGGGATTGCAGCGGCGTTTCCTGACATGGCTGCGACCTATGTTGCGCGCGATCTGACGCTGCGTGACGTGCCCTGGCCGTCGGGCGTTGTGCTCGTGCTGGAAGGGTTCGTCAACGATCGACTTCGCTGGCCGATTGGTGACGAGTTGACGCTGGTGGCAACGGCGACAGACGAAGTCCCGTCCGGCGTTCGGGCGGAGTTTGAATCTCAAAAAGGCGAGCGCGTCGTGCGGGAGATGGGTCGTCGCGGCGAGGACCGATTCGTGCTCGACTACGGCCCGCTTCAAGCCTCGCTTCGAGTGCAATTTTCGATTCGTCGCTTCGGCGCGGACGAGCGAACGCGCTGGTATACGGTGGAAGCAGTTGAGCGGCCCTCCGTCAAGGACATCGCCCTGCGCATCATGCCGCCGGCGTATTCGAATCTTGATGACATCGACATGCCCGCCGGTCAAACGGCCGCCGATGTCCTCCGCGGATCGTCGGTCGTCGTGCGAGCGACGACGAACAAGCCGATCCAGCGCGCGGCCCTGCGAAGCTCCGAGCGTGTCGTGGGCGAGACCGTCGTGGAATCGGGGCGAGACATCATTGCCCGGTTCGATCCGACCGAGAGTGGGGCCTACTTCTTCGACCTGCTCGACGAAGACGGTCTGACCGACAATCGGCCCGTCACGATGACGCTGCGCGTCGTCGCCGATTCACCGCCGAAGGTGAAAATGGTCCTCGCGGGCGTCGGCGAGATGGTGGTGCCGGATGCGGTGCTGCCACTGGAGATTAGTTGCGAGGATAACCTCGGCCTTCGGGCGGCGGAGCTGCAACATGAGATCAGTCACGCCGAGCAGACGACGACGGCTCCAAACGCGCCGCGGGTCGAGCCGCTTCCGAGGTTCACCATCGGCCAGGTGAAATATTCGATCAAAGAGTCGTGGCCGCTATTGCCGCTCACCCTTCGGCCGGGCGACCAGCTTACCGTTCAGGCGCGGGCCACCGACGATCAACCGCTGTTGACCGGCGATCAACCATCCGCGCCGCTCGCGCCGCCCAATCTCGGCTTGTCGGGGGCATATGTGCTTCGCATCGTCACCGCGGAGGACCTGTCGGCAGAGCTGTCGCGGCGGGAAAACGAATGGCGGCGAGAATTCGAACTGGTCATCAAGTCCCAGGAGCAGCTTGAGGCGCGCGTCAAGGAGCTGGTTTCGCTCGATGCGGCCCAACGCGCCTCGGGCACGGCGGCCGCGCGATTGAACTCCGAGCGCCGAGCCCAGCGCCAGCAGGCCTCCCGGTTGCGGACCATCGGGCGTCAATTCGAGCAGATTCTCTCGGAGATGGAAGTCAATCAACTGGCCAATTCGATGGTGCGCCGCCGACTCGACGCTGGAGTGATTGCGCCGATGCGGAAGTTGACGACCGAAAGCGTTCCGGCAGCGGCGGACCTGCTCGACTCATTTCAGACCGCGCCGGATGACGAATCGGCCTCACGTGTGCTGGATTCGCAGGCTGGATTGATCCGCGAAATGTACGCCATTCTGGCGAACATGCTAAAGTGGGAAGGGTATGAAGAGGCCGTTTCCATCCTGCGCGACATCATCCGCCTCCAGGCCGACCTGAACGAGGACACGCAGCGACGGCTCCAGGAAGAGGTGGATCGCTTGTTTGACCAGGAGACGGAGGAAAAGCGATGATCGTTCGTCGGTCCGTCATAGGGTCGATATCGTGGGTCGTGGCGCTGCTCACGCTCGCGAGCCCCGCGCCGCTGCCCGGCCAGCAACCGACTTCCGCGCCCGCAACTGGGGAACAAATCGGCATCGTCGAGCAGCAGCGCGTCATCCGGGACCGCGTCGCTCGGCTGGAAGATCGGATGTTTCAACTGAGCCAGGCGCTTCGCAAGAGCGATCCCGAAAAGGGCGCGCAACTTATGCAGTCGCTTGGCGCAGCCCGGGGAATGCTGCTGCGCCAGAGAATGGAAGAAATCGCGAAGAATCTCGAGCAGTCCAAACTGGCTGATGCGACGGACCAGCAAAAAGAAGTCTCCGCCGATCTTCAAACTCTCCTGCGGCTGCTCCTCGAAGGGCCGGACAAGCTCGACGAGCGAAAGCAGGAGATCAAGCGCCTCGAAGCAATGCAGAAGCAACTGGAGGCGGTCATCGCCCGGCAGCAGGAAGCGAAGCGCAATGCCGACGCCGCTGCCGGCAAGGGCGACGACTCTCTCCTGGAGAAGATCGCGCAGATCGGCAAGCTCGTTCAGCGTCAGCAGGACTTGACGAGTCGAACCGCCAAAGCAAGTGAGATGGGTGCGCTGGCCGAGGAGCAGGGTGCGCTGAGGCAGGAAGCCGATGAGCTGGCCGAACGGTTGCAGTCGGGCGAGTCGTCCGGTTCATCGGGCCCGACGCCGGAGTCCGCACAGGCCGCTGAGGCGATGTCTCAGGCTGCCGGGCAAATGGATGCCGCGCAGGAGCGAATGGCCGAGGGATCGCCTCAGCAGGCGGGAGGTCACCAGAAACAAACCGAAGAGCAACTTGCTCGCGCGATGGAGCTGCTGCAAAAGCGGGCTAAGGAGGACACGGCGGCGCGCAGAGCGAATGCACCACTCGATAAGCAGGCCGGCGACCAGAAGGAGATCACGCAGGCGACGAAGCAGCTCGGGAAGAAAATGCAGGGCGCGGGGGCTGGTCAGCCGGGTGATCCTGAGTCGCCCCAGGGTGGACAGCCGGGCGAAGGAGAACAGAAGGAAGGCGCCGAGAGCGCCGGTAAAGGCCAGAAGTCACAAGGCGGCGAGCCCGGCGAAGAGAAGGGTGGCCCAGGCAAATCCGGCGAGAGTGGTGCCGAAGCGCCGACACCGGGCGGGGAGCAGGTTCAGGAGGCCGTGCCGTTTCAGGAGGAAGCCGAACAACAGCTCGACAAGCAGGACCCATCAAAGGCGGCCCAGTCGCAGGAGAAGGCGCTGGAGAAACTCGAACAGGCTCAGGAAGAATTGAAGAAAACCCTCGAGCAGCTTCGTAAGGAGCAGCAGGAGGAATTGCTGGCTGCCCTTGAGAACCGGCTGCGTTCGATGCTTGCGAAACAGCTCGAAGTGAACAAGTCAACGATTCGACTCGATAAACTCGGCGCCGCCAACTGGCGGCGCGCCGACGAGCTTCAGCTTCCGGAGCTTTCGCAGAAACAAGTCTGGGTCGGTGAAGAAGCGGACAAGGCGCTCTACATCCTGAAGGAAGAGGGAACAACGGTCATCTTTCCCCAGGTGATTGAGAATCTGCGGGATGACGCCCGGGATGTGAGCCAGCGGCTGACGGCGGCTGCGACCGGTTCGGCGGTACAGGCGGTCCAGGAGTCAATCGCCCAGACGCTTCGGGAGCTCATCGAGGCGATTGAGAAAAAGCAGCAGGAAAATGACTCCCAGTCAGGTGAGGGGCAAAGCGAGAGTCAGGATCAGGAAGAGCCGTTGTTGCCCCCATCCGCCGAATTGAAACTCCTGCGGTCGCTCCAGGTCCGCGTCAATGAAGCGACGCTCCAATTGGAGAAAGACCGGGCTGCGAACCCCGATCAGACCGATGAAATGGAAGCTCGCCGGCAGAAGCTGGTCGATCGGCAGCAGCAGGTGCAGGAGATGGCAAAATCGATGCACGAGGCCCTGCGCAAGGCCCAATAGCCGCTGATTATCGCGAGATATTCAGGCCGGCGACGCATCCAATGGCGGGTCGGGATGCTATGATAGGTTCGAGGGAATATCCATGATGACGCTCGTAACGATGCTGGCGGTAGGACTGTTCGTGTTTGAGGCAGATGCCGCTCCGACGCCCACGCCGGATCAGACCGAGCCGGAGCAGGTCGCAGAAATCGAGGCGGCGGCGGAGACGGAGATTGAAGACGAATCCGATGCCGGACGTCTGCATGCCTTCGCCCTCCCCGAGACGCCGCGTCCTTCCGTTGATGCGGTGATTGAGGGATTTCTAGCTGACCTTGCCACGAGGGACGAGTTTCCTTCGCAGGCGAGAACACATCTGACGAATTCCATCTCCAAGCTGGAGCCGTCGCAGAAGGGTGAGTTTCTGAACTCCGGATTGGCCCTGCTTTCGGATGGTTTTCGACTCGGCCTTGAATCGCTGGAGCGCGACGAGCCGGAGAAGGCGGCCGACATCTTCGAGGCGTTGACCATCGACGACAATCCCTATCTCGCGGTCGCTTCGGCCTGTCAGGCGGCGACGGCCCTGGTTGACCTGGAGCAGATCGATCGTTGCGGCCGGATGCTGGGCGCCGTCATGGAAGCGCACCCGAACATCGAGCAGTACACACTCGCCCCCGACATCTTCGTGTTCATGCTCGGCTATTGCCAGCTCCACGAGCTCAATTACGAGGCTGCTCCGATCACCCTCAGGACTTTTCTCGCTCGATATCCACAGGCGTCGGAGCGATTGCGGACGACGGCAACACAGATTCTGACCGAGCTTGATCGTAGGGTGCCCGGCAAGCTGGGCGACGTGCGCGATCTGATGAACTTCGCCCGGCGCCGCATCCACAACGGCGACACCGGTGAGGTTGTGGCGTCCCGTCAGGCGGCCGCGGTCGAACTGCTCTCGGCGATGATCGACGAGGCGGAGAGCCAGGAGAAAAGTAAGAGCGGCTGCAAGAAATGCGGCGGCGGCAAGTGCAAGGGCGGCCACGGCGACCCGAAGGGCAACACGAATCCCGGCAGCGGTGCCAAGCAGTCGAGCCTACCGGGCGGAGATTCCAGCGTCGGGGAGCTTCGAAAGACGCAGGCCCGTCCCGGCGAAGAGTGGGGACGGATGCCGGCGCGGGAGCGCGATCAGATTCTTCAGACTCTTCAGCGACAATTCCCCAGTCAGTATCGAGAGCTTCTGGAGCAGTACTACCAGCAATTGGCGAAGGATGCTCAGCCTCGATGATGATCTTCAGTCTTCTTATTCCATTCTTACTGACGGCCCCGGACAAACCTGTGCCGCGGGCCGCGCAGGCCGCGCCGCCAGCGCAATGGACGCTCGAGACGGTCGAGGGCGCGACGATCGAGGGTGAGATTCTAGCGATCGATGAAGCTCGTAGGATCATGCTCCGGGTCGCGGGTGCCGACAGAGCCATCCCGCTCGACGACCTGACGCGCATCGCCCGCACGGCGGAGGCGGACGCGGCGCAGGGAAATCTCGACGCGAATTGTACGATCCATCTCTCGGACGGCGGGACGCTGGAGGCGAAGCTCCTGGAAGGCGCCGCGGGCAAAATCAGGATCGACATGGGCATTGACCGCCCGGTGACGCTTCCGATTTCCGGTCTCGCCGGTATCCGTTTCAACACCGTTTCGCAGGCGGCGGCCCTTACCGAGTTCGCCGCTCGACTCAAGCAGCCGGAGAGGGGGCGCGACCTCCTCCTCGCGGATCGGGACGGCGGAACGGTGGTGCTTCCGGGGGTGCTCGAATCGCTGACGTCCGAGTCGTGGAGCTTCCGCATCGGCAGCAAGGTGCAGACGGGAGCGCTCGATCGTGCATTCGGCATCATCCTCGGCGGCGCGGCCGCATCGAGCCCTGCCGGCAAGGTGCTTATCCGTCTGGACGGCCGGCGAGAGTTCTCTGCAGATATCGTCTCGGCCGATCCGGCGTCGGTGGAAGTTGATGCGGGCCCGCTTGGGCGACTGTCAGTCGCGTGGCAGGCGATCCGCGGCATCGACGTGCGCAGCGATCGGGTCGTTTTTCTCTCCGATCTGGAGCCGGTTGATATCGTTCAATACTCGGTCATTGACGCATCCTGGCCGCCGCGTAAGGATCGCAGCGTCACTGGTTCGCCGCTGATCGTCGACGGCCGACTTTACGAGCGCGGCCTCGGTGTTCACGCGACAACCCGCATGACCTACGCACTCAACGGCGCTTACGCGTCTTTTGTCTCCATCATCGGGATTGACGATGCCGCCGGTCCGCGCGGACGGGCCGTGTTTCGAGTCATCTGCGACGGTCGCGTCGCCTATGAGTCACCACATGTCGGCCCCGGGGCCGCTGCGACCGTTCGCGTGCCGACGGACGGCGTGAAACAGTTGATCCTCGAATGTGATCCCGGCCCCGATCTCGACATCTCCGATCATTGCGACTGGGCGGGCGCCAGATTGATTCGTGCCAAGCGCACGGACATGCGCTGATAACAGGGGTTCCATGTCTTCGGTAATCTCCATCGCGGCGGCCGTGTTCGTCGGCCTGCTTCCCGTGGATCAGTCTGACAGCGCGACCGATCGGGCTCGGGTAGTCGCGGCGCAATCCGCCCGTGTCGAGACGATTCAGCGGCTCGTGCCCAGCGTGGTCTGCCTGTTCAACAAGGGCGATCAGGCCGGCGGAGGGTCGGGCGTGCTGATCGACAAAGACGGCTACGGCCTGACGAATTTCCATGTAGTAGCCGGAATGCTCAAAGATCATCAGGGCGATGCAGGTCTGGTTGGTGGTCGGCTCGTCGACATGGAAATATTGGGCATCGATCCCGGCGGCGACGTCGCCATGTTTCGAATCGACCCGAAGGAACGATTCAACCCCGCCCCGCTCGGAGATTCCAACGAACTGGCCGTAGGCGATTACACCCTGGCGATGGGCAATCCATTCGGCCTCGCTGAAGACTACGCCCCCACGATCACGCACGGCATTATTTCCGGGCTCCATCGCTTTCAGGCGGGCGTTCGCGGCGCGCTGACCTACACCGATTGCATCCAAGTGGATACGTCGATCAACCCGGGCAATTCGGGAGGCCCACTCTTTGATATGTCGGGCCGGCTGATCGGCATCAACGGGCGCATCGCCGTCGAAGAGCGAAATCGGGTCAACGTCGGCGTCGGCTTTGCCATCTCCATCAATCAGGTTAAGCGGTTCATGCCCATGTTGCGCGCCGGGCTGGTCACGCCGCATGCGACCGCCGGATTCACCGTGCGCGACCAGGCTCTGCGGGTTTTGGTTGATGAGATCGAGGACCGCGCAGCGGCCCGGACGGCGGGTCTTCAGCATGGCGATGAACTGATCCGTTTTGCCGGCCGCGACATTCACAGCGCCAACGATTTTCTCAATATACTCGGGACGCTTCCGGCGGAATGGCCCGTCGAGGTTGTATTTCGGCGCGACGGCGAGGTTCGCAGGTTCAACATGCGATCGGCCGCCATGCCGCTGCCCAAGCTGACGCGGGATGCGCCGAATCAACCACGGCCTGCGTTTGACCCGTATGGTCCGCATCCGGTAACGACGAAGGCCAATCGTCGCGCAGTGCGCCGGGCGATGGAGCTCTTTCACAAGGCCGCCGGATCAACCGGCGTTTGGCATGATGGAGTCGGCCTGCGCGGTGTCGGCGAAAGAACGCCGGCGGGGGCGCATGATGGAAAAGGCGAGGCTGTTTCGTGGCGCATCGCGGCCGGCAGCGACGAGTCAATCGCCCCGGATGCGATTCCTGATTCGGTGGAAGCGACGATCTGGTCCGACTTATTGAGCATGAAAGCGGACAAACCGGCAAAGGGACTTCGAGTCGTCGCATCCGACGAGGTTCGAGGACGAATCTGCGCAGTCATTGAGCGAAAGATGGACAATCGCCCGGTGCAACGGCTGTGCTTCGACGATGAGACAGGCGAGCTTCTCGCGGTCGAATTCACCCACGGCGGCACGGGGATCGTGTTTCGCTATGAATACGGCTCGGTCCAGAGCGTCGGGGCGATGCGCATGCCGCGCGCACGATGGGTGTATCGCGGCGAGACTCTGTTTGCCGAGGATTCGTTCACCGAGATGGCGATCGAGGCAAGATGATGACTGATGGCGCAAACATTCTGCGACGCGGCGGGCTGTTCGCGACTGGCCTGTGCATCTGCTTTGCGATGCTCTGTTGCGGTGACGTGGTTGCGCAGCAGCGCATTTCCCCGGAGATTCACCGTGCCGCCGATTGCGTGGTAAAGCTCTATGGCCCGCGGGTCGGGCGCGAGCACGGCTACGGCTCCGGCGTGCTGGTTTCGGCGGATGGCCGCATCCTGACCGCGCTGTCGCTCCTGGTGAACCTTCAGGGCGTCAAGGTCGTGCTGGCCGACGGGCGACACTTCGAGGCGACGCTGGAACGGGCCGACGAACTTCGTCAGTTAGCGTTGCTTCGTATCGATGCGCGGGCGCTGCCGTTCCTGTCTCCGCAGTCCAGCAGTGAACTTCGCCAGGGCGATACGGTCGTTGCGCTGGGCAACTGGTTCAAGATCGCCGACGGTCGCGAGTCGATTTCCGTGTGCAAGGGCATTCTCAGTCTGCGAACGATGATCGATGCCATGCGACTCGCCCAGGAATCAGAGCTGCAAGGTGAGGTGCTGGTCATCGACGCGCTGACCGCCAACCCGGGGGCAGCCGGCGGCCCGCTGCTCGACGCGCGCGGCAGATTCATCGGACTGGTCGGCAAAGTCATTGAATCCGCCGCGACGAACACGCGCATCAACTTTGCGATCCCCGGCGAGGCGCTTGTCGAATTCCTCCAGTCCGATAGTGCGTCGGTCCTCGAGCCGCCGCCGCCGCAGACCGCGGCCTCCGGGAACGCCGGCCGTCCCTACCTGGGCATCAAACTCTCGCGTCTCGGTTATCGCCAGGTATCGGCTTATGTGCAGCGCGTAAGCCCGAACTCTCCCGCGGCCAAGGCGGGCATTCAGGCGGACGATCTGATCCTTGCTGTCGACGGCCGGCGCGTGGGAGACGTTGCGACCTTCGACGAGGCGGTCGCCCGGCTTCTTCCTGGTCAGACCGTGCAGGTCGTTGTCAAAAGGGGTCCGGATGTTCAGACCCTGTCGCTCCGGGTGGAGGCGATGGAATGAACCTGCTGGTCGCGCTGCTGTTGCTTTCGCCCTTGGGTCAGACCCAGGACGGTTCGGTTGCGCAGGAGCGTCTGTACGAAGAGGCGACGGCTGCCGTAGTGCGCGCCGCGGTGGCTGTCGTGTCGCCCTCGATCGTGACCATCGAAACGGTCGGCGGCGCTCAGCCGGTGCGGCGCGGCGCGCGCGGCGCCGTCTCCGAACGATTCAAAATCGCCGACGGCCCGTCAACCGGGATCATCCTCAGCGAGGATGGTCTCATCGTCACCAGCAGTTTCAACTTCGTGCGCGAGCCGACCGTGATCACCGTGCGCCTTGCCGATGATCGGCGACTGGTGGCGACGCTTCTGGCGCGCGACCACATCCGCCGACTCGCGCTATTGCGCGTTGAGGCAGGCGATCTGCAAGCTGCAACCTGGGCGCCGCGGGAGGAGATTGTCCTGGGACAGTACGCCCTCGCCTGCGGCAACGGCTTGGGCGGCCCGCAGCCGTTTGTCTCCCTGGGAATTGTCAGCGCCCTCGGCCGTCGAAACGGCCTTGCCATTCAAACCGACGCCAAGACCTCGCCGATCAACTACGGCGGAGCGCTGGTTGACATCGACGGTCGCGTGCTGGGGCTCATTGTCCCCATGGCCGGTTCCGGCGGCGGCGCACTGGCGGGCGTGGATTGGTACGACAGCGGCATCGGCTTTGCTATTCCGCGAGATCGAATCGACGAAGTCCTGGATCGACTGCGACGCGGAGAAGACATCGAGCCGGGAAAGATCGGCATCGTGCTCGGCCCGCAGGAGCCGGGACTTCTCGACGACATACTGGATGAACTCCTGCCGCAATCGCGCGGAGCGAGAATCACGGCCGTGGGAGACCCTTCCCCCGCGAAGTCAGCCGGGCTGGAGCCTGAGGACCTGATCGTGGCGCTGGATGCGCGCCCCATCAGCGATCTCGAAGCGCTCCTGCGAGAGTTGAGCGACCGCGCGGCGGGCGAGCGCGTCACCTTGACGGTCAAGCGGCGCTGGCGCCGATTCGAGCGAACGATCACGCTCGCGAAGAGTTCTGAAATCGGTCCCGTCAAGACCGCGGCAGAATCTCCGCCGCCGCAGACCGACGAGGCCGATCCTGCCGAAAAAGAGGAGAACGGCGAAGAGAACGAACGCCCACCGACAACCCAGCCCAACTCGAATTAGCATTCACGCCCTAATGCGACGGCGTGTCCGGCCGCAGATTCTCCAGTTCCTCCAATCGATAGCGCGCTCGGTCGTGGTCCGGGGCAATGCGAAGCACCTCGCGGTATTGTCGCATCGCGTCAACGAACCGGCCCTGCGCCGCGAAGACCCCGGCCAGGTTGTAATGCGCGTCGGCGAAATCCGGCGCAAGCCGAACGGCAGACTGAAACTGCTGCACTGCCTCATCGAGTCGCCCTACGGAATCGAGCATAATCCCCAGGTTGTTATGCAGTGCGGCGTCCTCAAGGCCCTTTGACAGCCCTTCGCGCAGAATCGTCTCCGCCTCGGCATGGCGATCCTGCACGGCAAGCAGCACAGAAAGATTGTTTCTCGCCGGCAGATGGGCCGAGTCCATCCGCAGCACCTCACGATACACCTGCTCGGCGTCGCGCGTGCGTCCGGCCTTGGAGAAAATCACCGCCGCGTCAAAGAGCGTCGAAACGTCACCCGGCGACATACGAACCGCCGCGTCGGCATGTTCCGCGGCTTCGTTCACCTTGCCCGTTCGAGAATACAGCCCCGCCAGATTCCGATGCGCCGCCGCGTAGTCGGGCCGCAGCCGCAGCGCTTCGCGATACGCCGCAATCGCCTCCTCAGTCCGCCCCTGCGCCGCAAGGGCCGCGCCGAGGTTCAGGTGTGTCGCCGCCCGGGTTGGCTCGATACGAATCGCTTCCCAGTACGCCGCAATTGCTTCGTTGTGACGGTTTTGAGCCGCCAGCAGATTGCCCAACGCGACATGCGAATCCGACCGCAGCGGCTCAAGCTGGACGGCAGCGCGAAGATGCGTCTCCGCCTCACCGGGCGACCCCTCGCGTGCAAGCGCGATCCCAAGACCCAGGTGAACCAGGTCCGACTTCGGTGCGATCGTAAGCATGTGGGAGAAGAGCGACCGAGTGTCGCGCCAATGCCCGAGCTGCCGCCGTGTCGCGTTTGTCTCGAGCGCGAGAATAAGCAGCATCGGGACGATCAACACCACGGCCGATCGGTGTTTGCCAGCCTTAACTGCATGGATGCCCCTCGTCAGCCCCCAGGCAAGGAGCATCACGATCCCCAGCGCGGGCAGATAGACAAACTTGTCCGACGCGATGACCCCGCTGAAGCCGACGATCTGCATGGTCGGCAGGAGCCCCACGACGAAGATCAGAACGACGGAGAAAATCGCCCTCGAATGACGCAGAGAGACGAGCAGCAGCCCCAGAAGGATGGGCGTGACGATGACACCTGCCAGAATCATCGGCTGCGACAGATCCATCGGCGACGGCACGGGGTAGTGCGGTGAAAGCTCGACCGGGCGCACGATCTTAAACAGATAGAAGGCGATGTTGTGAAAGAATCGCAGCGGGCCCTCGGTCCAGGAGTGCGCCCCCGGCAGATCGACGCCGAAGGTCCGGGCCTGCGAAAGGAGCGTGACCGTGGAAGAGATCGCGGCAATTGCGAAGAGCGGCATTTTCTCCGTGAAGACGCGCCGGCCCGACCGCCGAAGCGGCCAGTAGTCGAGCAGAAGCATGATGACCGGCAGCGGAAGGCTCGTCGGCTTGGAGAGCAGGGCGAGCGCGTAAGCCAGGATGGTGCCCGCATAGGCCGCCCGTTCCCGCCGCTGAGTGTATCGAACGTAGCACACCAGGCTGACCAGGGCGAAGAACGTCGCCAGGAGCGTCTTGCGCTCGCTGACCCACGCGATAGGCTCGACCGTCAAAGGGTGCACGCCGAAGACCATCGCCGCCAGCGCCGCGGCCCAGGTGTCTGCGAATAACAAATACATGAGCAAAAAGAGCAGCAGCGTGTTGGCGACGTGTAGTGTGAGGCTGGTGCGATGGAACGGCCGCAGGTCGTCGGCCGACCCGCCCATCGCCGCGTCGAACATCAACGAGACCATCGTCAGCGGCTGGTAATAGCCCGCAACGGTTGAAGGCCGCGAGATCTCCGTAAAGAACCGCCCGGCCGAGTCAAGGCTCGGCGTTTGCACCAGCGGGTTTTCGATGAAGTAGTTCTGATCGTCGAAGCAGAAAGCGCGGGTGGAGAGAGAGGGCCAGTGAGTCCAAGCTACGATAGCGGCGACGAGGATCGCCGAGATGGCCGAAGTCCCGACACAGGACCTTGGAATTGGGACAGTCGCGATACCTTGTGCACCGCCTGCAACCACCTGGCCGGACTCATTTGCCGTACTTGGTGTCATCAAAACGGCACTATTCCGTTCGCGCGATTAAAGCCGTTCCGTAATGCTCTTGCCCTGCATGAACAATTGCAGATAGTCCCGCCCACCGGCCTTGCTGTCCGTCCCGCTCATGTTGAACCCGCCGAACGGCTGGACATCCACCAGCGCCCCGGTGCATTTGCGGTTGAAGTACAGATTGCCCACGTGGAATTCGTGTCGGGCGCGTTCCAGCTCCATGCGATCGTTCGAGTAGATCGCACCCGTCAGGCCGTAGTCGGTGCCGTTGGCGATGGCCAGCAGCTCGTCGAAGCCGCGGCCCTTTATGATCGCGAGAACAGGGCCAAAGATCTCCTCCTGTGCGAGCCTCGCATTCGGCTTGATGTCGTCAAAGATCGTCGCCGGAATGAAGAACCCGCCGGTCGGCGCCTTGGCGTCGCCGAGCAGCATCTTGCCTTCCTTCTTTCCGATCTCAATGTAGCTGCTGATCTTTTCGAACGCGGACTTGTCGATGACCGCGCCCATGAAGTAGTTTTCCGGCTTCGTCGGGTTGCCGATGGTCAGTTTCGATGCCAGATCGACGACCTTGCGCACCAGTTCGCCGTGTACTTTTTCATCGACGATGAGCCGGCTGCATGCCGAGCACTTCTGCCCCTGAAAGCCGAATGCCGCCGCGACGACACCCTCGGCGGCCTCGTCGATATCGGCCTTGTCGGTGACGACGATGCAGTCCTTGCCGCCCATCTCCAGGATGGTCCGTTTCAGCCATATCTGCCCCGGGTGCACTTTCGCGGCGCGCTCAAAGATACGCGTGCCGACTTCCCTCGATCCGGTGAAGGCGATGAATCTCGTCTTCGGCGAATCGACCAGCGCGTCGCCCATCGCCCCGCCGCTTCCGGGGCAGAAGTTGACCACGCCGGATGGCAGCATGATCTCTTCGAGCATTTCATAGAACTTCGCGGCAATGACCGGGGCGGCGCTGGCGGGCTTGAGGACCACGGTGTTTCCGGTGACCAGAGCTGCAGAAGTCATTCCGGCCATGATGGCCAGTGGGAAGTTCCACGGAGGGATCACGACGCCGACGCCCAGCGGCATGTAGCGCAGCTCATTCTCTTCGCCGCAATACGGTGAGACCGGCTGGGCGGGACCAAGCCGCATCATCTCGCGGCCGTAAAACTCGAGGAAGTCTATGCACTCGCAAGTGTCGGCGTAAGCCTCGATCCACGACTTGGATTCTTCAAAAACCATCCACGCGGAGAATTCATAGACGCGGCGACGAATCGCGGCGGCGGCGCGAAGCAGATATCGGGCTCGCACCTCAGGGGCGACGCGCGACCATGACTTGAACGCCTCCTCTGCAGCCGCCAGCGCGGCGTTGGCCTCGTCGAGGCCGGCCTTGCTGACCGAGCCGACGATTTGATCGCTCCTGGCGGGGTTGATGGACTCGATTCTCGCGCTCGTCTCAATTTTCTTGCCGCCGATGCGCAGCGGATAGCTGCGGCCAAGCTGCGACTCGACGAGCTTCAAGGCGTCCAGCATCGCCTGCCGCGGCTCAGGCCGGCCAAAGTCGACGTATTCCTCGGGATAGTACGGCGTAAGCATCAGTCACCTCATTGACTCATGACAGTCTGGTCCTGTCGATAGGAGTAGGATAGCACAGCGCTCGGCTCGCCACGAGTTAGGCGAAGGGGTTCAACACTCAGGGCGGTGCGAGGGTATCTCGCTGAGCATATCCGGCGGGTTTCAGGAGTTTCTCGGAGAGGATAAAACGTGCCAGCTCATCCGAAATGATGCGCGACCCCTCTGGGCTCGGATGAACCTCATCGTTGAAGAGCGTTTCGACCGGCTTCTTCGTCCTGTCAGTCCATTCAACAAATGCGTCGGTGACGTCCAGGTGCGGAACGCCTTTCGAGGCCGCCCATCCGTTCAGTCGGGCAATGATCCTTCTGGCGCCCGCATCCGGCGGCATTTTTATTCGGATCGGCAATGAGAGAAGTACCCAGGGCACGCCGGCCTCTTTGCAGGCATTATCAAAGTCACTCAGATCATCGAAGATTCGGTTCCACGCCTTGACGATGCGCGGGGGAAGTGTCGTTTCGAAGAACGTTTCGAAACCAATATGCTCATTGGGCGGCGCACCGAAGACGTTCTCATTCGTCCAAAGCCCGTGTTCCCGAATTTGTTTCGCTCGATACCGATCCCAGTAATACGCAGCCATGCGCGCCAGGCCGCTGACATGATTCAGCGGAGGGTATTCCCGGATCCACGGTCGTCCGCGAACGAATCTGCCTTCTGTATTGAGTACGTCGAGCAGGTCATTCAGACAAAAATTCAGCACAACCAGGTCGGGCGAGAGTTTCAAACCCTCATTCTCAAGATAATCCGCCTCTTGCCACGTCGTGTACCCCGTGCAACCGGCGTTCACCGTCCGGACCGCGTAATCCGGCAAAGCCTTCGCAAGAAGCGGATGGATAAGTCGGACAAACGTGTGGTCCTCAGCGAGCCCCAGCCCGAGCGTAATCGAATCTCCGACGAAAAGTACGCGAAACTCTCCCTCGGGCTTTGTGATAGGGAATTCCTCGCCGCGAAGTCCCAGCGAGTTAATTCGCGTGGGCATCCCGAAGTAGTCGCCGGTTGCCAGCGGCCGATGGCTCCAGCCGCGCGTGGGATGAGGTTGAAGTACCGTGTCCCGGTCATCCGGTGGCGGGAAGAGAACCCCCGCAATCACATCAAGCGATATCGGCAGGAACAGGATGCAAGCGATCAAGAGAAGTCGCGGGACTTTCACTGTGACAATCCGCTGACGTCGGAAATAGAGAAAACCTGCCAGTGCCACCGAGGCCGTAACGGCATGCACGCACATCGCAACATACAGCGGCATGACCTGCGTGGGAATGAATCCATCGGTAGTGGGTAGAACTCGAAACAATGCGCTTGTGACGGTGGTCACGATGATCGAGTAGCACGCGAGGACCAGCAGAATAGCCCGACATAGCCGAGCGTAGTCCCTCGCCGCGCCAGGCCCAATGGCTCGATCAACAGTAATCTCGCTTCGCGTCATGGCCGGAACTCGTCAGGTAATCATGGGTTGTCTTGCCTTTTGGGCATGTTCCATTGGCCCTTCCTGCGGCAGGCACATTGTACTTGCTGCCCTCTCTTCGGGACACGCCGTCGGCGCATTCGTCCGGGTGGCCGATCCATGCCGGGTTGCCGATCCATGCAGCACGGCGGGTAACGCTCGTGGCATTGCTTGTGGGCTGCATCGGCGTCGCTATGATGGCTCGCTCCTTGAGGCAAGAAAGGCTGATTCATGTCAACGCACGGGAAGTTGCTCGTCTTCGCAGGCTCTGGCAGCGGAAAATTCACGGCCGCCATCTGCAAAAACCTCAAGGTTCGACCCGGTCGCTGCGAGACGACCTTTTTCTCCGAGGGCAATACCTTCGTCCGTGTCGGCGAGAACGTGCGCGGCCGGGACGTCTATTTCGTCCAATCGCTCAGCTATCCGGTCAACGATCATTTCATGGAGATCCTCTTTTTCATCGACGCCTTCAAGCGCGCGTCCGCGAACAGCGTCACGGCGGTGATCCCGTTCTTTGGGTACGGCAAGGGCGACAAGAAAGACGAGCCGCGCGTGTCGATTCGGGCGCGCGTCTGCGCGGACTGTCTGGAGGCGGCGGGCGTGGATCGCATCGTCACCATGGATCTGCACGCACCGCAGATTCAGGGGTTTTTCCGTGTCCCAGTCGATCATCTTTATGCGCTACCGGTGATCGCCGCGCACTACAAGCGCAAGATGCGACAGCCCGACGACTGGGTGGTGGTGGCCCCCGACGTGGGTGCGGCCGGCATGGCTAATGCATACGCAAGATTCTTCGGCGCCAAGACGGTCATCGCTGAGAAGACGCGCGAGGGTCATCGGGAGAAGGCCTTCGTCAATCGCATCATCGGCCACGTGAAGGGAAAGCACGCCCTGATGGTGGACGACTTCACCATCACCGGCGGGACGCTCATCGCGACGGCGGAGCGGCTCAAAAAGGAAGGGGCGCGCGACATCTTTGCGGCCGTTGCACACGGCGTGATGAGTGGGGGGTCGATGGCGAAAGTGGATGCCAGCCCCATCAAGGAACTGGTCATCACCGATACCCTGGAATACCGATTCGAAGCGCTCTCGCCGCGCGTTAAGGTTATTTCGGCGGCCCCGCTCTTTGCCCGGGCCATCCGTAACATTCACCAGCAGACGAGCGTGTCGGGGTTATTCGAACAGTAGTGTTCGGTTGGGGTTTCGCCCGGCGGTCGGCGACGGATCATTTTCGCAGATCAGTCCTGCTCGGTCACAAGCGACAGGGAAGTCCGCTGCTTTCGACCGCTCGACAGCATTCGAGAAAGTTGTTCAATCGCCTGATCGATGTCGGGCATGTGCGGGTGCAGTTTCATCACCGCTTCGTAATGCCCAAGAGCCTCATCATAGCGGCCGAGCGCAACAAGGCTGTTGGCCATGTTGGCCATCGCGCCGAAATGGGCCGGGTTCAGGTCGATCGCGCGCTTCGCGTCGCGCATGGCCGCCTGATAGCGCCCCAGAAGCGAGTACGCCTGACTCCGCTGGTGATAGGCCTCGGCGAAATTTGGAAAGGTCTTGATCAGGGATGTAAGCAGAGGAATGACGTTTTCGCCTTCCTTATCGTGAATGAGCGGAGCGATCCGCGTGAGTACGCCCTGTGCGACCGGGCCCGCGGCGCGAAACCAGATTGACCACAGCGCGTCTTCGGCCAGCGAAATAAGTCGCGGGTCATCGCGATGCAGCATCTTCAACAGCGCCGGACAAGCCGACATGTCCCCCACAAGGCCCAGCGCGATCGTCACAACCTGAATCGTCTCGGCGTCATGCGATTCGAGGAACAGGGCGAGGCAATCCGCCGACCACGAACCGTCGAGGTCACGGGCGAATCCTGCGAGATCGTCCCTCAACAGATAAGGGCGTGCGAACTCCACGAGCTTTCGCGCGGCGATGTCTTGTTCGTCCATTTGTTCTGATCCCCAGACGACTGGTACATCGACCATATCAGAATTCCCACCGCCGAGGCAAGGGAGCAGCGACCGATTTCAATAGGATAGTTTCCAACTCAGAAAGGACCGACGACTACCTTCCGTGGGTCGCGTAATATCAAGTATATACCGCCAAAAACGCGGGTCAAACGGGCCGGCCTTTTCGACGGGTGAAAACCGCGATAGCATGGCTGAAAATCGTGATGTGCCACAAGAAATTGTCCGGCTAGACGCATCGGAATCGACGCGCCTCTATACATGTACCCATGGATTCAATTCTCTTAAAAGATCTACTCGAAGCCGTCCGCTCCGGGAAAACCTCGGTGGACCAGGCCGTCGCCCGGCTGCGTGACCTGCCCTTCGAGTCTATAGGCTTTGCCAACGTGGACCATCACCGCGCGATCCGCTGCGGTTTTCCGGAGGTCATTTTCTGTCCCAATAAGACAAACGAGCAGGTGGCTTCTATTTTTGAGAAGCTCGCCGCCGTCGGGGGCAATGTTCTCGCGACGCGCGCCACCGCGGCGCAGTTTGAAGCCGTGCGAAAGGCATCGCCAAATGCCAAGTTCCACGAGGCCGCGCGCTGTATCACGCTGCGCCAGCAAACCGCGGCGCTGTCGACGGGCGTCATCGCCCTGGTCACCGGCGGGACCAGCGACATGCCGGTCATTGAAGAAGCCCGGGTGACATGCGAGATCATGGATCAGCGCACGCAGCCGTTCTACGACGTCGGTGTGGCCGGGATTCATCGCCTGCTCAGCCAGTCAAAAGAATTGCGCGCCGCGCGGGTCGTGATCGTCGCCGCCGGCATGGAAGGCGCCCTGGCCAGCGTTGTCGGCGGCCTCGTGGCGGCGCCGGTCATCGCCGTGCCGACCAGCGTCGGATATGGAGCGAGCTTTGAGGGACTCGCAGCCCTGCTTGCCATGCTTAACTCCTGCGCGACGGGTGTGGCCGTCATGAACATCGACAACGGCTTCGGCGCCGGCGCATTGGCGGCAAAGATCAGTCGGCTTGGCGAGCCGTCGACCGGCTCATAGTCGAGCGAAGCAGCTTATCCATCGCGCCGAACGTCCTCCGAGGCCGGCTCGATGAATGCCGAAAAACCACGGTCTAATGGGACTTCGCGCATATGTCTCAATCAAAGCCCCGACTTCGCAGGATTTCGTCCCTTCCCAGGCTCCCGTCCCGGCCGAAAGACGCCCACAAAGGCTCCTTCGGTCGTGTTCTCGTCATCGGCGGCTCTCGCGGCATGATCGGCGCGCCGGCCTTGGTGGCGAACGCCGCGCTGCGCAGCGGAGCAGGCCTTGTCACCGTGGCCTGTCCCCGTTCCATCCAAATCGCCGTGGCCTCGCTCTGCCCCTGCGCTACCACGCTGCCGCTCCCCGAAGACGCACAAGGCACCCTCGACCCGCGGCAGGCGATGGAAGACCTCCACGACCACGGTCTGCTCAATGAGCCCACCGCACCCGCCGTCGTCGCCATCGGACCTGGCATCGGTCGCGGCGACAGCACGTTTGACGCCGCACTGACGCAGCTGATTAATTCCTTCGGCGACGATGCGCGGACGCCCGTCGTGTTGGATGCTGACGCGCTGAATGTCCTGCACAAGTCCGTGGGCGACGGCGCCGGCTGGGATCGCGCCCTCCACTTCCGGACCGTGATCACGCCGCATCCCGGCGAACTTGCGCGGATGCAGGGCGTCCCGACGGCCGAGATTCAGGCGGATCGACAGGGCTATGCCGTCAGGACGGCGAGAGAAATGTCCGGCGGAAAGGACCATCCGGATTATCGTGCAGTGGTCGTCCTCAAGGGCGCCGGCACAATTGTCACCGACGGCGTGAACCTCTATGTCAACAAGACCGGCAACCCCGGGATGGCCACCGGCGGAAGCGGCGACGTGCTGACCGGAATCATCGCCGGACTGATTGCACAGCAGATGTCCGGCATCCATTCCGCGGTCCTGGGCGTTCACATTCACGGATCAGCCGGCGACCTGGCCGCGAAGTCGCTTGGCAAGGTGTCTCTGATTGCAACAGACCTGATCGATCCCCTGCCCTACGTATTCAAGAAGCTTCAGCGATAACCACTTGCCGTCTCGATCTTTCCAAAAAAATCCTGATACCGCGAAAAATTTCGCGTGAGCGTTGAAACCCTTCGACGTTTGTAGTAGGATGACGACACTTGTAGTAGGTTAGACCCCTTTGGGGGCCTCGCAGGTGCAAGGGAATATCCCATGACCGACCGACAATACGATTTGGGTGATGCCGAGCTGGAAGTCCTCAAGGTTCTGTGGGACGAGGGGCCGGCCACCGTGCGCGATGTCATGAACGTCCTGCACGACCGCGGCAAAAAAGTGGCCTACACAACGGTTCTCACGTTCTTGTCACGGCTGGAGCAAAAAGAACTCGTGGCCAGCGACAAGTCAGGTCTGGCCTATGTCTATAAGCCGCTGGTATCGCGCGACAAGATCACTAAAAACCGGCTCAAGACGCTCGTGAAACAGCTCTACAACGGTGCGGCGGGCCCATTGGTCTTGCAGTTGATCAAGACCCAGCGCTTTACGCCGGATGAGATAGACGCACTCCAGGATTTGATCAATCGTTTGGACGCGGGAGATAACCGCTCGGACTCATGATCGATCACCGCCGTGATTTGGACACGGCCATGATAGGGGAGCGACGCTAATGGGGTCCTGGGCCTCATTCCTGATCGACGCACTTTGGCGAAACGCACTGGCCGTGATCCCGCTGGTGCTCATCGTCGCCGCCGCCTGCCGATGGCTGCCCTGTCGACCGGCAACCAGGCACTCCCTGTGGCTCTTCATTCTGGCGTGGCTCGTCGTGCCGCCGATGCTGCCGTCCTTTGTTCCGAGCGGCAATCCGTCCTCGCAGTCACCGCCCTCCATCGCCGAAAGGCAATCTCAGAATCATCAACAAGCTCCCACTCCACCCTGGACAGAAGACTCGGCTTCGCTCCATCAGCCGGCGAGGCTCGCCTCGGCTGCGGACGTGGTCGGGTCTCTGTCCGCCCAGGGTTCCAGGCCCTCCGTCGCCGATTCGTTGCTGACGGTCGAGCGGCAATTGCTGACGCGCTTGCCCCGTGTCGATGATTTGAATGGTCGGCAACCAAAGTCTGTGGATCGCCGGCAGGTTTGCGATATTCCGCCTTCCTGTTCATCGCCCCCGAAAATCCGATCGAAACTAAGTGATCAATCCCTCGCAACCCCAATTCCCCCGCATCGCGTCGAATACACCCTGCCGCGCAGCGATGAGCCGCCTGCCGTTGCAGATCTGCCGGCCGCGCGGATCGCACAGTGCTTGGTACCGCGCGGTTCCGACGATCAATTACGCGCCCAGGCCGGCATACTCGATGCATCTGAGAGTGCGCTGGCCACCGACCCCATCGATCGATCGACCTCGCCCAACTTAGCCCCGCGCAGTCTTCTCGCGGCGACGATCGAAAGCGTCGAGCCGTGGTTGATTTCACTTGTCAATGTTCGCGACGCGATCGGTCGTCTGCCCGCTGTCCCGGCGGTGGTCTGGTTCACCGGCATCGCCTTGATCATCACGTGTCGCATTCTTCGAATTCTTCGCGTGCGAGGCATTCTCGCTCGCGGAAAGCGCGCCCCTGCGGAAGTGCGAGCCATGGTGTCCCGCGTCGCCGACGAGATCGGACTCCGTCAGCCGCCGGTTACGCTCGTCGTCCCCGATCGCGTGTCTCCCATGGTCTGGTGCGGCCTGACGCCCCGACTGATTCTCCCGAGGGAGCTATGGGGTCAGTTAGACGACATCGGGCGACGGGCCGTCCTCCTTCATGAATTGGCTCACGTCCGCCGCCGCGATCACTGGATTACCTGGATTGAAACAATTGTTGGGAGCCTCTATTGGTGGCATCCCGTGGTGTGGTGGGTTCGTGGGCGGCTTCGGGAGGAAGCGGAGAATTGCTGTGACGCGTGGGTGACATGGTTGTTCCCACGCGGACGCAGGGCGTTTGCCGAGGCGCTTTTAGTAACACGGCAATACGTTGCGGAGGGTGGAGCTTCCGCGCCGGTAAACGGTATTGGTGTCATTAGTGGGCGAGCCGGACAATTTGCAAGGAGACTGACCATGGTCATGACGCAGCGATCCTCCCCTAACTTATCTTTTTCGGGCATCGCGCTCATTTTCTCTCTGGCATCGGCCGGCTGGCTGGCGACGCCCGCGTCGTCGTGTCCGCCTTCCGAGGGCAGCGCCCCCAAGGCAGCCACGTGCGCAACAATTGAGACAACCGCTCCGCGCGTTGTGGTCGGCGGCGTACCCTCGGCCATTCCGGCTCCGATGCCGAGTGTCTCGGGCGGAGTAGCGATCGCACGCACGCCGGCGCCCCCGGTTGCGGCATTTGCGCCGCTGCCCGGTGTCCCGACTTTTGAAGCTCCGACACGCGCGATCCCCGCAGTAGCGGCTTACTCGCCGCCGGCAGCGCCCACGCTGCCCGGGCAGTTGATGTTGGCCGGCCCCACGGCGCCACCCGCCAGGCGCTCGGGCAACGTCGATGAACGCCTTGAGCGGCTCGAACGACAGTTGGAGCGACTCGCCGATCAACTCGAGCGATTAAGCGGCGGGCAAGGACGCGCGCGCTCGTCGGAGCAGCCGTCCGCGCCGCGGCAGCCCTTGTCGACCGTTGCACCGGCTCCCTCCGGCAAGGAACAGACCCGGCGCTATCAGCTCTCCGGCGAGAAACTTGAGAAGCTGACGGCATTGATGGTTCGGGACGATGTGCCGATCAAGGTCCGCGCCTCGGGTGACGGAATCGAAGTCATCGGGACGCACGAGCAGCAGATGATCTTCGGGGCCTTCGTCAACATGATCCAGCAGCCCGACGAAACGGTGTATTACGAGCTTTCTCCGGAAAAGCTCTCGGCTCTGACCGAGCTCATGGTCTTGAACGACGTGCCGGTCATGGTCCATCCGGGCGAGGAGAAAATTGGCGTCAACGGCGGCGGGGCGATTCAGACGATCTTCGGCGCATTTGTCCGAATGATTGACCCCAATGCAAGCGTCGCCAGACTCAACAAACGCGGCAACGAGAAAGACATGCAATGGAAGAGGCAGCTTGAAAAGGAAATGCACGAGGCCCACAAGGCCCACGAGGCCGCTGCCGGTGCATACAAACATGGGCTTGCCCGGCAACTGTCCGATGAAGCCCGCGCGGAGGTCGAGCGTGCCCTCGCCGAGGCCAGGCGAGTCCATGGCGAAGTTTCTTCCGAAGCCAAGATGGCGTTGAAGGAGGCCGCCAAGGCGCTCAAGCATTCCAAGGGTGGCCTCAAGCAGCAGCTCCGATCAAAGCTTCAGTCGAAGGCCGGTGGGGCGCTGAACCGAGCCCGGCAACTGGAACAACAGGCGGATGACCTGGAGCGTCAGGCCGACCAACTCCGCGACAAGGCGGAGAGCCTGCGGGAACGCGCCGAAACGAGTCAAAACAGGGATGAGGCTGAGACCTTCTTAGCTGAGGCCGACGTCCTGGAAACCCAGGCATCGGAAATCGAAGCCGGCAGCGAACAGCTTTTGGCGCAGGCGGATCAGATCGAGGAGATCGCCGAGTCAATCGATGATACGATCGATCAGAGCGATGCCCACGACGAAGTGGATGTCGACGCCGACGAGGACGACTCCGACGACGAAGACGCCGACGCTGAGGACGACGAAGAATAGCCCTGCGACCGCCGGCGCGCGAGGATGGCGCAGCGAAGCAGCTTCGTCGATCGGCGAGGTCGCTTCGCGCTCCATCTCCGTTCGCCCGCCATCCGGAAAACTCTCACCGTAAAAAAATGATCCTCGCCCCGGTTTGATTCGTATCAGACTCACGGCACGGCGATGAGTTCAAATTATCCCATCAACTTGAGCGATTCGGAGGCGTCCCGATGATCGCGCGGTTATATCGATTCCCGATGCGTCTTGGCGTGGCTTTATTCCTGCTCGCGATGTCGCCGGCGGTTGCCGACGAGGGGGGGGCGACTAACGCGGCGACACTGCGCAACTATCACGGCGGGAACGGTCTGCTTCAACGCGGCCTGTACGACTTGGCCGCCGATGAGTATCGCGCGTTTCTAAAAACACACAGTGATCATCCCAAGGCGCCTATGGCGCGATACGGTCTGTCGGTTTGCGAATTTCGCCGCGGCAATGCTGAAGAGGCCCTCAAACAGCTAAAGCAATTGCCCGATGCCGCTGGTTTCCCGTTTGACGCCGAAGCCCGGCTGATGTGCGGCCAGTGCCTGCTGATTTTGAAACAACCTGCAGAGGCAGCCGAGGCCCTGCAAGGCGTGCTCAAGCTTCATGCAGACCACAAGCTGGCCCCGGATGCGGCGGCCCTGCTCGTCGAGAGCCTGTTTCGCGCGGGCGATTTCGACGAAGCAATCCGCGCCGCCAAGTCCGCAGCCGAAAAGTGGCCCGATCACCCCACCCGCGAGCGCGTGCTCTACTTCGAGGGCATGGCAAAGGGAGCGATCGGCAGACACGACGAGGCGGCCCAAAGCTGCGAGGCCGTCCTGCGTGAGTTTCCAGTCGGCGAGCTGGCGGAAAGCGCCCGCCTCCTTGCAGCACAATCATTTCATCGCTGCGGGAAGCTCGCCGATGCACGGCGGCGCTTCGAGGAAATCGTGGCCCGTGGAGAGTCGGATCAGCAGCGAGATGGGCTCCTGGGTCTCGGCTTGGTCCTTTTTGCGGCGAGAGAGTTTGACGACGCCGGCGCAAAACTGGATGAATTCATCAGGATCTCCCCGGACCACCCCAGCCTGCCGATGGCGACATTGCACAGGGCCCGCGTGTGGTTCGAGCGCGGTAAGTACGATCAGGCCGCCGCCCTTCTGAAAGAAGCGGCGAAGGCTGACCAGACCCTCGCCGATGAGGCGGACTACTGGCTGGCGAAGTGCGAATCCCGCAAGGGCGAGTTCGCCTCGGCTGCGAAGATATTGAAGGCGGCGGTCAGGAAGAATCCCGAGAGCCGACTTCGGGCGGAGCTCTTTTACGACTACGGCGTTGCGCTTTACCGGGCGGCTGACTACACGGGCGCGGCGACGGCGCTGTCGCAGTTCGAGAAGAATCAACCGGATCACGCACTCGCCGCGGAAGCCCTTCATCTTTCTGGATTAGCCTTGCATCAGCAGGCCGAATACAGCGCCAGTGCGGACAAGTGCGAGGACTTCATTAAGCGATATCCGAAGCACCGCCTGATGCCGGAGGTCGAATTCCTCTCGGCGGAAAACCAGTTTCTCGCCGGCGAGTTCGCCGACGCCATCAAGCGATTTGGCAGTTTCCTTGCGGCCTACCCGGAGAGTCCCGACGCCGATCGGGCATCCTATCGACTGGGCCTCGCCCACCACCGCCTCGGGAAGTTCGACAAGGCCGTCTCCCTTCTGGAGCAAAGCCTGAAGAGCAAAGATGCCGCAAGCTTTGCATCGGCGATGCCGGCCCTGGGCGACGCTTATTTTGAGCTAGGTCGTTGGCAGCAGGCGGACGCGACATTGACCGAATACATCAAGGACCACGCAAAGGCCGACGGCGCGGATTCCGCGATGCTTAAGTGTGCCCTCTCCCGGCAGCGGCTCGGGAAATTCGAGGCCGCGCTGGATATGCTCAGTCGCCTGACCAGTGAGCATCCGACCAGCCCGCACGCTCTTCAGGCGATCTTCGAGACAGGGCAGTGCCTCGCGGCGCTCGGTCGCAGTGACGAGGCAGAGAAGCGTTTCAGCCAGGTCCTGGAACGCGATGAAAACTCCCGCTTTGCGTCTCACGCCCTCCAGCATCTCGGCCAAATCGCCCAGACCCGGGGCGATCACGCCAAGGCGGCCAAGTATCTCGCCAGGGCGGACAAGGGCCTGCCAGAAGATCTCGCCGATGATGCGCGCTACCTTCGGGCCCAATCGCTCATGGCGGCAAAGAAGTACGCCGACGCGGAAAAACTCCTGCGCAGCCTTACCAAGCAAATGAAGGACCCTGCCCGCAAGCTCGCCGCCAAGGCGAGCCTGTCGATCGCAGTCTCCCGGCAGGACCGAACCGGCGAAGCCCTGAAGCTGATTGACGATCTCGATTTAACTGAGTTGGAGCCGACCCTGCGCGACGCGGTTCGCTACGAGCGGGCATGGTGCCTGAAGCAGCTCGGCAAAACCGACGATGCGATGACCGCCTACCGTGATCTAATCGACGGTGACTCAACGAGTCCCGCGAACCCGCACGCACTGCTCGAACTTGCGGTCATGGAGGACGAAGCCGGCCGGCGAAAAATAGCATCGGAGCTTTACCGGCGTGCAAAGGATACGGCGTCTCACGGGGGCGATGCTTCGACGGCTGAGGTCGCCGAGCAGGCTTCCTACCGACTGGGCGTGTGCGAATTCGAGCAGGGCAACTTCGCCGACGCGGCCGCACATCTCGAGAAGTTCATCAAGGAGCATTCCGGCAGCAAGATGGCCCTGTCGGCGCATGCCCTATGCGGAGAATCCCTGTTCAAGCTCAATCGACACGCGGCCGCCATCGAGCATTTTCAGGTCGTCATCGATAAAGATGTCGCGGACTCAGGCCTTGCCGGCGCGCTTCTGCGAATGGGCGAGTGCCAATCCGCGCTGCAGCGCTGGGCCATTGGCGAGAAGCACTTCGCCGATTACCTCAAGCGATTCCCCGAAGCCGAGAATGCGTTTCAGGCCGCGTTCGGCCATGCCTGGTGCCAGGAAAACCAGGGCCGACTGGATGAGGCCGTCAAAGGCTATCGGCGCGTCATCGAGATGCACCAGGGGCCGACCTCCGCCCGGGCACAATTCCAGATCGGAGAATGCCTGTTCGCCGCGAAGAAGTACGAAGATGCGGCCCGCGAACTGATGAAGGTGGACATCTTGTACGCATACCCCGAGTGGAGCGCGGCAGCGCTCTACGAAGCGGGCCGGTGCTTTGCAAAGTTGTCAAGGCACGTCGAGGCCCGACGTCAGTTCGAACTGGTATCGAAGAAATTTGCCGACACCCGTTGGGCGGCCCTGGCGGCCGAGCAATTGCGCGAAGCCGTTGCCGGCGTACCCGGGCATTAACGGCGGGAGGAGCCATGAACGTGACACTATTTTGCGGTCTTTTGAGCGCAGGCCTGTTAGCCCAGTCGTCCTCCCCGCCGCCGGGCGGCGCCGACCCGACCATCTCGGTCCAGTCAGTGTGGGAGTTTGTCATCAAGGGCGGGCCGGTGATGATCCCCATCGGCCTCTGCTCGCTCGTCGCCCTGGCGGTGTTCACGGAGCGGATGGCCAGCCTTCGCCGCTCACGCATCATTCCCGCAGGGTTCATGACCGGTCTCAAGGGGCTCCTTCGCGATGTCGACGAAGACCGCGACCAGGCCCTTTCATATTGCGAGAAGGATGCCAGCCCCTTGGCGGCAATCGTCGGCGCAGGCATCAAGCGGCTTGGCCGATCCGTGGACGTCGTGGAGAAGTACGTCCGGGATGCCGGGGAGCGCGAGGTGTTCAAGCTGCGAAAGCACATGCGCATCCTCGCCGTCATCGCTTCGATTTCCACCTTGCTCGGCCTTCTCGGCACCATCACCGGAATGATCACCGCCTTTCAGACCGTCGCTGCCTCCGCCGAGGCCATGGGAAAGACGGAACTCCTCGCCAAGGGCATCTACGAGGCGATGATCACGACGGCCGCAGGTCTCATGCTCGCCATCCCCGTCGTGCTGGCCTACAACTGGCTGTCCTCCCGCATTGACGGCCTCATCCATGAAATGGACGCGATTGCCGTCGAGTTCGTCGAGGAATTCGCCGAGTTGCCCGAGACACGCAGGTCCGCAGCCGATGAGCCCGAGGACATTCGGTTCGATCCCAAGGCCGCCGCGGCGGTGGGAGGTTGAATCGCGAATGCTCATCAAGGCAAAAGACGCAGCCGAAGGGGCCATGCTCGATCTCACGCCCATGATCGACATGATGTTTCTCCTCCTCATCTTCTTCCTGGTGGCCACGACCTTCCACAAGGAGGAGCGAGAGCTTCAGGTTGCCCTCCCGTTCGCCGACGCCGCCGGCCCCATCAGTACGACCCTGCGCGAGATCATCATCAACGTGGACGAGGCCGGGCGAATTATTGTGGCTGGCAGGGCGGTCGATACTGAAGAACTGCGCCGCGTGATCGAAGAGGCCGTCCGGGTGAATCCGGGGCAGAAGGTCAGCGTGCGCGGCGATCGACGTTCGAACTACGGGGCCGTCGTGAAGGTGCTCGACATCTGCAAGGCGGCAGGCATTCAGGAACCGTACCTCGACACCATGATCGAAGGCGGCTCGTAAGCGATCCAGGGGCGCCGCGTGAAGCGAGTACTCATCATCATCGGCGTCGTCCTACTGGCCGGCGCGACCGGCGCTGCCGGATGGGTGCTATGGCCGCGGCACCTGACCTTTTACAGCGATGCCGGGCACATTCGGGAGCCCGCCGAATCCGCACGACTGCGCGAGATTCTTTGGCAGCCGCCCACGGCGATGTCCGCGGAGTTTAATTCTCCCGAAGACGAGTACGAGCCGCGCGTCTCCGCCGATGGTCGCATGATGTTCTTCGTGCGCGGCAAGCCCGGTCAGCAGGCGGATATCTACTACGCACTTCGGACGACCGAGGGTTGGACGCCTGCCGAGCCGCTCGCGGCGATCAACACCGAATACGATGACCTGGGGCCCGAAATCTCCCCGGACGGCCGGACTCTCTATTTCTACAGTGATCGTCCCAACGGCGTCGGCGGCTACGACCTGTGGATGTCGCATAGCGCCGAATCGGGCTGGCAGGCGCCGATCAATCTGGGGTCGCTGATCAACTCCGAGTTCAACGAGTATGGCCCTGCGGTATCGCCGGATGGAAAGTCGATCGTCTTCGCCTCGAACCGCCCGCGCGAGGCGGCAGACCTCCCGTCGCCGAAAGGCGCCTGGCAGGCGACGATCCGCGAGGACCCCTATCGCCATGATTATGATTTTTATCAATGCGAGCTGACCGACGCGGGCGTTTCCTCGCCGCGTTGGCTCGATAAACTCAACTCAGACGGCAACGAAGGCGCGCCGGCCTTCAGCCCCGCTGGCGACTTCCTCTACTTCTCCTCGGATCGCTCGGGTGGATTCGGTGGCTTCGACCTTTATCGCGCGCGGCTGGTGCGCGGCGTCATTGAGCCGCCGACGAATCTCGGCGCGGCCGTCAACTCCCAAGCAAACGAGCTCGACCCCTCCCTGGAGATGGGCGGCTACGCGCTTCACTTCAGTTCCGATCGTCCCGGCCAATCCGCGATCAAGGACACGGCAAAGTCCGGCACCGCCCCGGCCGATTACAACCTCTACCGCACTTTATCGCGCGAAGTATTTCGAGAAGTAGAGACCCGACACGCAACGATCGACTGGGCCGGCATCTGGCAACAGATCGGGCCCAATCTCTTGATGGCGATCCTGGCCCTGTTGCTCTCGCTGCTTCTGCTGGCGCTGCTTCGTGACTTCAAGCAGCGTCGATTAAGCCTGCTGGCCCGATGCCTGCTCACATCTTTGCTGGTGCACTTGCTGCTCATGATGCTCCTCAATGTGGTCGAAGTGACGACCTCCATCGCCTCGGCTTTCCGCAAGTCCGACCGAATTCAGATCTCCCTCGCATCCACCGCGCAGGCCGGTGAAATCGCCATTCAGCTCCGAGGCGATCTGACCGATGCAGCCGTGCCACAGCCGATCCGACAGGCGCCGAGCCGCGCCGAAGTGGCCGTGCAGTTACCGTCCACCGAGCCGATCGCAACGGTTTCGGTGGAGTCGGTTTCGCCGTCCCGTGAAAGCTCGTCCGTCAGCGAGCCCGTCATCCGCGAGGCAATGCCGTCGGAGTCGCCGATTACCGTGCCATCGCCGCATGTACCGGACCTCTCTCACAGTGAGGTCGTCCTCGATGCGCCGCGCGAGGCGTCGCCGATTAATGCTCGCGAAGCACGCGTCGAGTTCATTCCCCGTCCGGATGACCTCGGCGAAGTGCTTCGCGCCGAGACGCCCTGGCCGACGAGCCAACCGGCGATGGATCGAAATGTCGTCGCCATCGCTCCCGAAATCTCGCACGCCGAAAAGCCGCCCACTAGCGAGCCGATCTTCGCGCATTCGCGATCCCCCTCCGAGTCGTCCGAACCACTAGTCCGCGCAACAGAGGCTATCCCAACCGCCATCGACATTCCCCTTGAATTGAATCAACGCGTGGAGTTAGGCGCGCCGTCAGAAGGGGCCCCGGAGCATTCGTCGCCGGACTCCGATCAATCGGACTCGGTCAATTTCGCGGCCCACACCTCGCCGCTGGGCCCTGAGATTCGAGCGGATGCGTCGCTGCCGCCGCCGCCGGCGACACATTCGATCGTGCCGACGCCGATCTCGCCGCAGGGGTCGGAAGGGCCGCCCGCAGTCGATAAGCCGCTCGCCCGAATAGCATCATTACCCCGCGACTCTGCAACGGCGATGCGAAGCGAAGCCCCCGTCGACTCCGGCGCTGCCGAGCCGCCGACACTCTCAGCGTTGAACGTCGAGCTCGCACTACCTACCGAAGTCGCCTCACCTACCACGCCCGCATCGGGAGCCATCGGCACCATTCGCGGAACAGCGACCGACGCGCAATCGCTTCGCCCGCTGCACGGCGTCAAGATTCAACTCGACCTGCCGGGCCATTCCGGCGTGACGGCGACAACCGCATCGAACGGCGAATACATCATGCTCGCGCCGAACGTGCCCGAACACTTCGCCCTTTCCGCATCCGCCCCGAATTACCTTCCGCAAACCGTGAACGTCGCGGCCGCCGACCTTTTCGGGCAAACGCTCGTCCTGGATTTTCCACTGCGGCGTATTCAGGAAGACGTGATTGCCATTGAGTCCGATCCCGAAGTGCATCACCTCGGCAACGACCGTTTCGAGGGGCGGATTAACAGCCAGTTTCAGCGGCAAAGCGAGGGCGAGCGGTTCCGCGCCACTTTCACGCTGACCCAGGAGCAACTCGCCCAGCCGATGCAGGGCGCCGCCATTGAGATGTTGATCAAGGGTGTTCAATGCCCGCATCAGATTCGCATTAACGGCCGGCGACTGGATCGACGACTCGGCGAGTCGCCTCTGGACGGGAGCTTCGGCGCGTTCGTCGCCCCGTTCGATCCTGACCTGCTTCGGGCCGGTCGTAACACGCTTGTCATCCGCAACGTCAGTTGCCGCGAAGACATCGACGACTTCGAGTTCGTCAACATTCAGTTGCGACTCGTACCGGCCGGCGTCCCTTTGCCGCCCGATGGCTCCAGCGAGTGACCGCGACCGATGAAGTCCAGCGAGCCGTAGAACACAAATAATAGCACCGCCAGACCGCCCGCCTCAACCGGCGTGAGTTCGTGATACCGCTTGCCCCAACTGGTTTTCTCCCAATACCTGGCCGACGGGCCGCACCGGCGAATGACGTATTTCGGCTTGGACCCGTCCGGCAGCGGATCGAGACTCATTTGCCCGGTCTGCCAAAGCAGCCCGCACGTTAGGCAGACAAGCAGCACGATCCAAAGCGGCGTCGCTCGACGGAGTAGTGCAACAGCGGGACGTCTTAAGTGATGTCCGGTTGGAATCGTCCCTCGTGCCGAGAGCCTGCCTTCAACCGCGACGTAAACCAGCGTGCAACCAAAGCCCGCGCCGATCGCGTTGTACATCATGTCATTGAAGTCGAGATTAATGGCCCAGTTCGGATGGGATACGTAGAACTGGAAGCACTCATCCGCCGCGCCGAGCAGCGATGCGTAAAACACCGCCCGCCCGAACCGCCGAGTCAGCGCGTACAGTAACACGCTCAAAACCGCGTACTGCGGAAAATGGACGACCTCAATATCCGTGTAGAACAACCACGGCCAACTCGCCGCGATCAATCCGAGCGTGACGATCAGATAGATGATCTTCGTCCGCCGTCCGTTCGGCCGGGCCAGGTGCCTGGCGACGTACACGACAAATGCCAGGGCGATGCCGACACCGAATGCGCGAACGACCGTGTTGACCGACTCGCGCGAGAATCGGTCATAACAGGCGATCACGCTGCGCTGGATGAACTCGTGAGACCCAACAACGAGCACCACATAAACCGCGGTGAACGTTGTCGTCGTCCACCGCCGGGCGGATAGCCAAAGCAAAACTCTCTCCATCAATCGCACCAGTCCCCCCTCACCGGGCAGGCAAGTCGCCGCCTCGGGAGGGTCATTTAACCCGCGATCAACGCCCGGGCGTCGCGGGCGGACACTTCGTCGCATGGCCCGTCGAGCCTATGGCCCGATCGCCGGAACCGCAATTCACGAGAACTCGAGAGAAGCCGATTGGCGAAAGGCCTCCCGGGGCGTATCGTTATCTGAATTAAGACTCCAAGATGTTTCTATCGGCCGCCGCGCGATTGCGCGCTTTGTACCGGTATCCTTCGAAATCAGTTTCGATCATTGGCCCTGTGAAAGTGAGGATTGTCGTGCATTCTCCACGCCGTCTAAAGATCGTTGGTTGCCTTCTCGTGTCTGCGTTTAGCCTGTGCCTCGTCTCAACGGCATCCGCCGAGTTGAAGCGCCGGGGCATGGTCGGTGTTCAGCTTGCTCCGGTTCCTCCGAGCGAAGGATCAACCGAGCCCGGCGCCGGCGCGCTCATCCAGGGAATCGTCCCGGGCGGGGCCGCCGAGGCGGCAGGCCTGAAGGCAAACGACGTCATCATCAAGATCGGCGATAGCGAAGTGGCGAATCTGCCCGGCTTCATGACCGCCGTTCGCGCGTTTGGTGCCGGCGATAAGGCCCCGTTCACCGTCCGCCGCGGCGATGAAACGTTGACAGTGGATGTCGCGCTCGCCGATCGGCCGCGCGAGACGTCTGACAAGTACGAAGTGATTTATGACAGCGTCGACGTAACCGGCGTGCGACTGCGGTCGTATATCACCAAGCCAAAGGGCGACCGAAAGCATCCGGCGCTGCTGATCCTCCCAAGCCCGAGTCCCCAGCCGATGGAGATGCTGCCCCAGATGGCGGACCATCCCTACAAGAAGCTGCTCGACGCTTTGACCCTCGCCGGTTTCGTCACCATGCGCATCGACCGTTTCGGTGTCGGTGACAGCGAAGGCGGCGATCCGATGAAAACAACGATCCAAATGGATGCCGATGCCTATCGCGCAGCGGCCCGCCAGTTGGGCAAGCTCTCCTACGTCGATTCAAATCGCGTGTTCATCCTCAGCCAGGGAATGGGAAGTGCCGTTGCCCCGTTTGCGGCAAAGGACTCCGGCGTTCGGGGGTTGGCGCTCTACGGCTCGACAATCTTCCGTCCGGCTCAGTCGGGCATGGCCGAGGCGGTCCGGCGCATGCTTCTCCTCAATGATCCCGATGACAAACGAATCGACATGACGACTTCGCAGTTAGAGCAGTTCTTCACCCTTGTCGCTGACGGCGCCAAGCCGACCGAGGCCTTTGCAAAGATCGAAGGACTTGCCGAGGCGCTGGAGACCGTCGGCGGCGCCCAGGGCGGCGACGCCTACGTCATGGGCGTTCCATACGACTATTTCATGCAGATGGAAAAGACCGACTACGCCAAGGCCTGGGCCGGCGTCGGTGCCAAGGTGTTGGTCCTCTGGGGCGAGGCAGACTATCAGGCGAATCGAAAGGACTCCGAACTGATCGCCGCCTCCATCAACAAGTCCAGGCCCGGCACGGCGGAATTCAGGGCATTGCCCGGGATCGACCACGTCGGCAACCTCGCCACCGACCAGGAGGACAGCTTCCTCTCAGGCTACTCCGCCAGCGATTTTAATCCGATTCTCGTCAAAACCCTGTCTGACTGGGTTGAAAAGACCGGCAACGATAACGCCTGAGAAGCCCGGACCGCGTTTAACAATTCACAGTTCCCAAGGGCGGGAATCCCGTTGCGGATGCCTCTGCGGCCCTCCTCGTGGAGTCGAACGCACGATTGTGACCTAAGTGGCCCTGCGCTAAGTCCGGGAAACACTGCTTCCTGTCCACTCTGCCGTACCTGCTTCGAGGCGTGAAGCTGGGTAAACCCCAACGTTTCTATTCCTTGTGCCCATCGTCCTCGCATGGTTCCGCCAGGTTGCCAAGCGGCCGGGCGGCCACTAGATTCGGCTTTGGGTGGGGGCCCATAAGCCCTGTCAGGGACCTTGATTAACGAAATGACGACACCAAAACCAGGGAATCAGTGGCGACGGGCGGTCATTCGCCTGTCCGCCATGGCCATGCTCGTCCCAATGGTGAACGAGCGCCTGTTCGCCGGCAGCGTGCTGGAAATGCTGCCCGCCGATGTGCCTGGCTTCCTGATTCTCCCGCACATCACCGAAAGCAACGATCGCCTGACTGCCATCGCAAGCCGAATATCGAGCGACTATCGTCCGCGCGAAAGCAACGATTTGACCCAGGAACTCGGCATACCCGCAGGGAGCTGCGACGCCTCCAAGCCCATTGTCCTCATCTTCACCCGGCCGACCTTTGATCGATCGGACTGCGTCGTTGCCTTCCACCCCGCCGATCCGGGCGCTTTCAGGCTCACCCACGGATTGAACGGTTCGCGGTCCAAGCGTGTCGAGGTCGACGGTAAGAACGTTCGTATCCTGATGCGCAAGGACATTGCCTTTGTTTCGAGGCGACTCCTTCCGCTGCGGGTTCTCCGAAACGTCAATCCAAACTCCACCGCCCTGACCGCGATGGATGACGCGGACAGGGCCCATCTTTCCAACGGCGACATCGTCGTTCATCTGAACCTCAAGCGCTGGCGCGAGCGACTCGCGCCGATACTTGCGTTGGCCACAAACATGATGCAGTTGGGCATCGCCGCCGAAGGAGATGCGCAAAAGGCAGCGGCAGCGCGCGAAGTCCTTCAGTGGTTCGGATCAGGCATCACCGAGCTGGTCGCCCAGATGGACTCGGTGACCCTCGCGGTTAGGTTGAGCGACGATGCAATTCAGATCGAGCATCGGCATCGATTCTCATCGGGCGGCGGTGTCTGCCGCTATCTGGGCGGCGTTACTCGCGAATCCTCGAATCTGCTCAAGACCCTGCCCGACCGCGCCTTCTGGTTGGCTGGCGTTTCGAATTGGCGTTGCCCGCCGGGCGAAGACCTGACCACGCGGCTCACCGAATTCGTCATGAACAAGGAGATCGTGGGTCCAAAGCTGTCCGACGACAAGGTCAAGCAAATCGTCTCCGATGTTCGTTGCTGCTACGGCCAGATGAAGGGCAGTTCCTTCATGCTCTCGTCTCAAAAGGGAATCGTCTTCCCGATGGAAATGATCGGCTCCTATATCCTGGACGACGCGGTTAAGGGCGTTAAGCAGATTTGCTTCATCCAGGAGAATGCCAATGAAGCGATGAGCTTCCTGATGCCCACCGGCGACCTGGGAAGTAAGTTCCAGCGATTGGAGAAAGACGGCTTCAAGTATTGCGAGATGAAGCTGAACTTTGATTCCATGAAGCCTTCTCTCAGAAAGCAGTTGGAACAGACATACGGCCCGAAGGCCCGATTCCAGAATGCCACCATCAGCCCGACCGAAGTGATCTTCTGCATGGCCGAACCGCCCCTCAGCGTGGTGACGTTGTCCCAGGCGCGCAAGGCCGACATGCCGACCCTTGACCAGAACGAGGAAGTCAAACGGATCACCGGCTTCCTGCAACCAGAACCCAATATCATCGTCTTGCTCGATCTGGATCGGCTGATCGCCGCAGCACCCGAGTTGGCGACGCAATCCAGCGTCAAAGTCGGGATCAGCGACGATCACAAGTCCGGGCCCGCCGATACGCCCCCCTACGAAGTCCTCACCCATTCCAAATCACTCTTGGGCTGGTCCTGCGTGGTCCAGCGCGGAGAGCTGACCGGCCGACTGGCCATTGACGTCGAAGACGCCGTGTCCGCCGCCAAGGGAATTCGGCGTATTGCAAAGATCATGGGTGGTCGCCATTAGCACGTCGCCTAATACGTCCCGGGCGACCTTTCGGCGGTCGATTGCTTGACGCCCGGTGTTCCCGACAAGAAGATGCCCGATTGATTTGTGCTGGTTTCCCTCGGAAATAACAACCTCGAATTGTATCCCCTAAGGAGTCATGATGATGCGAATCAGAAAAAACCCGATGTTCTTTGCCGCAGTTGCGGCGCTGGGTGCCGTCCTCAGCGGCCAGGCGGCCCGTGCCGCCACGCCGAAGGACATGCTCGACCTGATCCCGGAGGACGCCTGGGGTTTTGTGATTGCATCTTCGCTCGACAACGTCGATGCGAAGGTGACGAAGTTCGGCGCCGCCTTTGGCCTGCCCGTGCCCGATGGCGTTTCGACCATGGCCCTGGCATCGCTGAATCTGGCCGACCAGGTTGACCGCAAGAGCCCGATTTGCGCCGTCATGATGGACGCCCAGAAGTACGCCGGACCGGATAAGGCCGCCGTACTCCTCATCGCCTCCGACGACCCCAAGGCCCTGCTCGAAAAGCTCGGCGCCGAAGAGGCGACCGACGGCATCTCCAAGTGCATGGTCATGGGAGACGCAGCCTACGCCGCCGTCAGAAAGAAGATCATCATCCTCGGTCCCAGTCAGGACTGTGTCACCAAGGTGGCAAAGGCGACGAAGTCCGTCGGCGACTCCGCGGCCAAGGCCCGATTGGCCGTGCTCGAAAAGAGCGATATCTACCTGAGCATCTCCCTGGCCTCCATCGTCAATGCCTACAAGGATCAGTTCCTTCCCATGGTCCAGATGATGACCGCCGCAACCGACCCCGAGGGCAAGAGCCTCAAGCGGATGGTCAAGATGCTCACCGAGGTCTCCGCCTTCGACCTGTCGGTCACCTTCGATGACGGCGGCCTCAGCCTGCAGATGCTGGTGAACCCCGTCTCCGAAAGCGACATGCAGAAAATGATCGCCGAATCCAAGAGCACCTCCGACCCGCTGCTGGCCGGACTGCCGAAGGAAAACTTCCTCTTCAGCATGGGCAGCACCGGCAACCAGAGCGAGCAGGCCGCGAAGTTTGCCAGTGAGACGCCCATCGGCGACGTCCTCAAGATGACCCAGATGACGGGCCTGGACGCCGATTCGGTCAAAGCCCTTGATGCCGAACTGGTCAAGCTGCAGAAGTCGATCGAGCGGTACGCGGCCAGTGTCAGCGCTCTGCCCGAGGGAGACGATGGCATGTTCGGCCTGACCCTCGTCGCCGAGACCGCCGACTCCGGAAAATTCATCGAGAGCATTCGCAAGGCCTATGAGTCCGCATGGAAGGTGAGTTCGGACGAGGAAGTCGCCGAGTTCAAGAAGTGCATCACCCACAAGGCCGACGCCGAGACCGTCGCCGGCAACAAGGTCGACACCATCACGGTGGACCTCGTCAAGATCGGTGAATCACAGGACTCCGACCCGGCCGAATTGAAGCAGGCCGAGGCCCTCTTCGGAAAGGAAATCGTCGTTCGCTTCGGAGCCGGCGACGGTCGACGCGCCATCATCGCATTCGGAGGCGGCAAGGATCGCTACGAGCGCGTCTGCAAGTCGCTGTCCTCATCCGCCGATTCGCTCGCCGGTGACGCCGGCATCGGCGCGGTCAGCGGTCAGTTGCCCTCGCCGAGGTCCAGTGAGGTTTACATCGCCGTTGACAGCATCCTTCAAGTCGTCAACCGCATCGCCAAGGCCGTGGGCGAGGAACCGATGCCTTTCGAAGTGCCCACCGTCAACATGCCGCTGGCCGGTTCGAGTACGGTACAGGACGACGTCATGCGGTTGGACTTCGTCATTCCCATGAAGCTCATCAAGGCCGGCAAGGACGCCTACGACAAGTACGCCGCCACCATGCAGAGCGACGACTTCGATGAGGAAGACGACGCTGCGGAAGCCGACGAAGGCGCCGACTCGGACGAAGGTTCCGAAGACGCTGCCGACGATTCCGCCGAAGATGCCGAAGAAGAAGACGGCGGCGACGAGTAATCATCGTCTTCGCTAATGGGTCTGAATAGCACAGAGCCGTTTTGCTCTGGGCATGCGGTAGCTGTCTGATCATCTTGATGGGTTCGTCCCCGGTTCCTTGTGAGAGCTCTGCGGCGAGTTCTTCATGATCGCATCAAGAAACGGGCGGCAGTGGGTGAGGATTGATCTCAACCATTCGACTGACATGGGCTTGCGGTTCTTCACACAGTGCGCCGGTGGTGAACGCGCGTTGGATACCTGACTTGTCGGCCATTTCTCAATCAAGATGATTCTTAAGTATTTGGGCCCAGAGGCGTACGGTGATCCTCCCTTCAAGGGCGAAGTTCCATTTCAAATTGGCTTCCCATATGAGGTCGCCGAGATTCTCGAAATGGACGATCACCTCATGTGCCGCGCACCTGGCGCATCGAAGTGGCCCGGGCCGGGCGACCCGATGTTCGGCTGGCACCCGGAACTGTTTGAAGAACCGGCGCTACCCGTCGAGATCGTATCTTGCGGTTACTTTGACAAGCGTTTTTACGGTTATTGGGGAGTCGTCATCAAGAATCAAGCCGATGTGGACAAGCTTCGCAAGTACGCAGCCATTTACCATGACCACATAGACCCTCCTGATTATCCGGTGATGATGACTTTTGAGGCGTGGCGCGCGCAGATGCCCGATCTTTCGGATAGGGTGGCGCGAGTGGTATTCGAGTTCGAGTGCCTTCCCGCCTCGATGCCGGAAATCGTCATTATTGACGATGCGGTCTATCCCCCTGAATTGCGATCGCCTTTTGCGATAATTTCCTACGAATCGAACATGATGATCCGATTTGACCTCTCGCGACAGGACGTAGAAGCAAGGATAAATAAGTTCCTGGTCTCTCTCGAAATCGAGCCGCTCCCGCTAGGCGAGGTCAATTTCGGCTATTGGACTCGCGATGAGTTTAGATTTGATTCGCGTTTTCATTCAGAAATCTGAGCGCGTAGTTCGAAAACGCAAAACGAGAAAAGTCGACTCCTCGTCGCCAGGGGAAAAACTGCGGCACATTCAAGATCGCGGCTCCCCCTGGGGGAGCGCAGTGATTCCCGACAGCGGCGACAACAAAAACCGCCGGTGGCACTCAGGGCACAGGTCAAATCGCAGGTTGCGATACACCTGGTCCTCCAACTCGTCCGGCGAGCGTTTCTCCAGTTCGGCGATGAGCCGTTTCATCTCGGCCTCGTGGTCGCGCTCCACTTCCTCGCGCGAAAAGTCCAGCCTCCCCGCCGCCGCGTAGGCCTCCATCTTGAGGATGTAGTGATTGGAGCCGTCGCGCTCCAGGTCCAGCCCGCAACCGTCGCAGCGATATCGAATCATGCCGGTGTTCCCGAGGTTTCCGCCAGTCGCCTCAGCTTCTCGCGTGCCGCACCGGTGTCAATGGCCCGTCCCGCGAAGTTCACGCCCTCGCTCAGGTCGCCGGTGATGCCCGCCGCCACCAGCGCGAGCCCCGCGTTGAGCAGTGCATGATCCCGCCGCGGCCCGAGCTGGCCGTCGAGGATCTCGCGAATGACGCCCGCGCTCTCGCTTGGGGTCGTGACGCGAAGATCATCAAGTCGCCCCCGGCCAAGCCCGACGTCCTCAGGGCAGATCGTCCGCACACTCACCCGCCCGTCGCGCACCTCCGCCAGCGTGCTGGCCTCGCAAATGGTCAGGTCGCAAAGCCCCTCGTGACCGTGCACGACAAACGCCCGCTCCGCCCCCAGAGCCGCCAGCGCAGCCGCAACCTTGTCGATCAGTTCGAGTCGCGGCACCCCGATGATCTGCCTCCGCACGTTCGCCGGATTCGTCAATGGGCCCAGCAGGTTGAAGATCGTCGGTTTGCCGATTTTTCGCCGAACGTCCTTCACGATCGCCATGGCCGGATGCAGCTGCGCCGCAAAGAGAAAGCCGATGCCGACCTCGCGAATGCATCGCTCGACAACCGCAGGCAATGCTTCGATGTGCACGCCCAGCGCCGTCAGCACCTCCGCCGAGCCGCTGGCCCGCGAGTTCGTACGGTTGCCGTGCTTCGCGACGACCGCGCCCGCCGCCGATGCAATGATCGCCGCGGTGGTAGACACGTTAAACGTGCTGATCCCGTCGCCGCCGGTGCCGCACGTGTCGATGGCATTGGGGGTGTCGCATCGAATCGGCATCACATGCCGCCGCATGACACCCGCCGCGCCAACGATCTCGTCCACCGTCTCGCCGCGCTTCGCCAATCCTCTGAGAAAATGCTCGATGTCATCCGGTGGAATCCGGCCCGACATCAGGGCGTCGAAGACGTGTGCGGACTCTTCGCGCGTCAGGCTCTCGCCGCTCATTCCCCGATCAACAAGTTCTGCCCACGACTCACTCACGATCAATCACGCTTTCATGGCTCCGGCCGTTTTCCGCACGAGTCGTGGTGTCGCAACGATCAATTGACCCACGCGCTCGTTCGCCTGATAATGACTTTCACTTATCTTATCGCACTCAGGCGCGGTCTGCTCGGGAGAGGGCATGCTGCAAATGCGCACGCGACGGCGGAGCCGCTCATGGCCGAGACCGTACCCATTCTGATAGACACCGACATGGGCGTTGACGACGCCGCGGCGATCTGCCTGGCCCTGGCGTCACCGGAACTGGACGTGCGCGCCATAGTCGGAGTCGGCGGAAATGTCGATGCCGCTCAGGCGACAATCAACATCGGTCGTCTTCTCGCGGCGATGAAGCCTCCGGTCATGCCGGTCGTCGGCAGGGGGATGGATCAACCGGCCGGCGGCTTGGCGGATCGTCGGGCCCTCTTCGGCGAGGACGGTCTGGGCGGTTGCGAGTTCCCGTCGCCGGATCAGTCAAGGGTTGCCGAGTTTTCAGCCGTCTATAAGGACGCGATCGAAGAGGCCAAGGGCGAGTTGGTAGTCGTCGCCCTCGGGCCGCTCACCAACATCGCCGCGATGCTCGATCAATCGCCCGACTTGATGCGTCGCATCAGGCATCTGCACCTGACCGGCGGCGCCGTCTGGGCCCAGGGCGACGCATCCCCCGCGTCAGAGTTTAATTTCCACAAGGACCCGACGGCCGCTGCCAAAGTCATGGCATCGCGCCTGCCGATCACGGTGACGCCGCTCGACGTAACGCGCCTGGTCTGCTTCGATGAATCGCACGCCGCCCACCTTGCCGCCAGTGGCTATCGCACTGGCGAGGTCCTTTCACGCCTGATGAGATTCCCCATCGAGCAGGACATCGATCCCGGCTACGGCAAGTGTCATCTCGCTGACGCAGTAACCATCGGCAGCCTCCTCTGGCCGGGCCTCTTCCTCAAAACGCGCATGCGGCTGGAGATCGTCATCGAAGGCCCGCAGGCAGGGCGGAGCAGGCCCGCGCTCGGCGGTGCCGCGGAGGAGCGGATCGACCTCCTCACCGCGATCAACGCCGTCGATTTCCAGGAGAACCTGCTAGAATCCCTTTGCCACGAGGCGTTCGTGGTCTAGATGTCCCTATCAGGTGACCGTACGTGAATCGCTACACGATCGACATCAGCGGCATGACCTGCGAACATTGCGTGGGCACGGTTCGGCAGGCAATCGTCAGTGTTCCCGGCGTGGTGTCCGCGGCAGTCGAGTTGAATCCAGGCCGCGCTCTCGTCGACGTTGATGACGCTTCATTGGGCATCGCACCGCTCGTGCGGGCGGTCGCCGGCGCGGGCTATACTGTGGCCGGGTATAAAGAAACGCCCCTGCACCCTCATCCATAGGCTTCAGAGTCCGTCGTGCCTCAATCCATACAGTTGCGAATCTCAGGAATGACCTGCGGAGCCTGCGTCCGCCGCGTGGAAGATGCCCTGCGCGGCGTCACCGGCGTCGCGGACGCCGCCGTCCAGCTCATGTCGGAGTCGGCGATCGTCACGGCGAACGATGCCGCCGTTTCGAGAGAGTCGCTCGTTCAGGCCGTACGCGCAATCGGCTACGACGCGGAGGTCATGATCGGAGCGGACGCGGCGATGCCCGGCGCGGATGATTCGGGCCATCGCGAACGGCAGCGCAGGCATCGCCAGGCGTTGATCCAGGCGATCGGCCTCGTCCTGCCCATTCTCGCCGTGGATCATTTTCGCCATGTCCTGTGGAGCCACAACTCCGGCAGCCAGACCGCAGCCATCCTCATGGAGCTCGTCCTGCTGCTGATGCTCGCCTTGAGCCCGGCCGGCGCGCCCATCCTGGTCGGCGGCCTTCGAGCGTTCGTCTTCCGCACACCGAACATGGATCTGCTCATCACGATGGGCTTCACCGTCGCCTCGCTCAGCAGTGTGTACGGCGCGTTCATCGCCCGCGATGAGGCTTTCGTCCACGTACACGCAGCCGCGATGATCCTCGGTCTGGTCTGCGTGGGCCGCTATCTGGAAACCCGCGCTCGCGGTCGCGCCGCCTCCGCCATGAAGGCCCTTGCCCGCCACGCGCCTAAAACCGCGCTCGTCAAGCGCGACGCCCAGGTGGTTTCCACACCAGTCGACGACCTGGCGATCGACGACATCGTCGTCGTGCCCGTGCATACGGCGATCCCGGCCGACGGTGTGATCGTCGAAGGCAGTGCGGCCGTCGACGAAGCGCTCATGACCGGCGAGCCGTTTCCTGTTGCGCGGGCTCAGGGTGACTCGGTGCTCGGCGGCACTTTAGTCGTAGAAGGGCAGATAACCTTTCGCGTCACCGCAACCGGAGCCCAGGCCGCCGTCGGTCGAATCGCGCAGCTCGTCGCCCGCGCCCAGGGAAGCAAGACACAAATGCAGCGGACCGCCGACCGCGTGGCAGCCATCTTCACACCGATCGTGATGGCCGCCGCGTTGCTCACCTTTGTCGGATGGCTCTCGCTTTACGGTCGTGATTCGATGGCCTCGGCCGCCCGCTCGGCCATTGCCGTGCTGGTCGTCGCATGCCCCTGTGCCCTCGGATTGGCGACACCGGTCGTCGTCAGTGTCGCATCGAGCATGGCGGCTCTTCGCGGCATTCTCGTTCGCGACGCCGGGATGCTCGAGGCCATGGCGGGAATCGATCTCGTCGTCTGGGACAAGACGGGCACACTCACCTCCGGCAAACACAGCGTGCACTGGGTCAAACCGCTGGCCTTCTTCAACGAGGCCCAGCTCCTGGCCCTCGCCGCCGCTGCCGAGCAGTTCTCCACGCATCCGATCGCCCGTGCCATCGAGGCGCGCGCTCGCCGTGAGTCGATGGACCTCGCCATTCCCTCAGCCTTCAACATTGTTCTCGGCGGCGGTGTCACGGCGCGGGTGGGCGAGCACGATGTCGTCATCGGCAGCTTGGGATTCCTGGAAGACCAGGGCATCGCAGATGCTCGCGTCGTCGTCAAGCACGGCGCCGACGCCGGGCCGAGGGACACGCTGGTCGGTGTCGCCATAGACGGCATGATGGCAGGCCTGATCTCCCTCTCCGACGCGACGCGCCCATCGTCGGCGCAGGCCGTCACCACCTTGAAATCGTTGGGCATCGAAAGCGAGCTGCTCACCGGCGACGCCGCCGACGTGGCGGGCGTCGTGGCCGCCGAGATCGGCATTAAGCGCGTCAGCGCGGCATGTAGTCCGGCCGACAAGGTCGCCCGCATTGTTCAGGCGAAGCGGGAAGGGCGGCGCGTGGCGATGGTGGGCGATGGCGTGAACGATGCTGCGGCCCTGGCGGCGGCCGACGTCGGAATCGCATTCGGATCAGGCACCGATGTCGCGTCCGAAGCGGCCGGAATCAATCTCATCGGCTCCGCGCCCGGCGGCGTTCCCAATGCCGTGAAGCTGGCTCGGGCGAGCCTGCGACTGATCCGCGAGAACCTGTTTTGGGCATTCGCTTACAATATTATTATGATTCCATTCGCGGCGATGGGGCGATTGCCTCCCTCGCTGGCCGCCGGAGCAATGATGCTTAGTTCGCTGACCGTAGTGCTTAATGCCTTAAGATTGGGTCGCCTTTGGCGGGCCGAAAAGAAGTCGGCCCATCATCCGGACGCGAACGTCATGGAGTCTTGAGTCAAAGCTCAATGCGTCTTGCGATTCAGCCGTCGCCGCAGGAAATGGCTTAAATCTCTCGCGTTCATTCGCAGGTGACCAATGCGCGTATATCGGGGCGTAGCCGCCATAGACGATCATCTTCGTGGCGCGGTGCTGACCGTCGGAAACTTTGACGGCGTACACCTCGGCCACCAGCGCATCCTGCGAACCGCGCACGCCTTGGCCAAAGTCTCGAATTCTGCGGTCGTCGCCATGACCTTCGAGCCCCATCCTGTCGCCGTGCTCCGACCGGAGCACGCGCCGCCGCGATTGACGCTTTGGGAGGAGAAACTCCATCAGCTTGAACTCGCCGGTGCCGACGCCGTCATTCGCCTCGATACAGATTGGCCGTTGCTCTCGCTGCCCGCGGATGATTTTGTCCGCGAGGTCCTCATCAAGCGGATACATCCTTCGTACATCGTCGAAGGGCCCGATTTCGCCTTCGGTCGCGGCCGTACCGGCGATGTCCATACCCTCGAACACCTCTCCCCCAAGGGCGGCTATCAGGTCCGCATCATCGATCCTTATCGCCTGCACCTGGACGGCGGCGAGCAGATCGCGGTCTCCAGTACGCAGATCCGCAAGCTCCTTTCAACGGGAAAAGTAGAGGAAGCGGCGCGTTGTCTCGGTCGCCCTTACGCGCTCACCGGCCCTGTCATTCACGGGGCCGGCGCGGGGCACAAGCTCGGCTTTCCAACCATCAACCTCAACGTCGGCGAGCAGCTCGTTCCGGCCGAGGGCGTCTATGCAGGCATCGCCGCTGTTGCCGGCCTCCGCGCGCCCGCCGCCATCAGCATCGGCACACGTCCCACCCTCGGCGGCCGCGAACTCGCCGTGGAAGCCTTCGTCCTGGACGAGAGCGGCGACTGGTACGCCGAGCACGCCCGAATAGAGATTTCCAGTCGCCTGCGTGACCAGCGCAAGTTCAACAGCCCCGAGGCGCTGGCCGGCCAAATTGCCGAGGACGTCAAGCGAACACGCGACATCATTTCGGCGATCAAGTAAGCTCCCGGTATGAAGCCCGCCCTCATTTCCATCGAGAAATTGCTTCAGCACATCGGCGCGGCAAAGCGCGTGCTCATCACGACCCATGCCCGCGCCGATGGCGATGCCCTGGCCTGCGTCGCGACCATGCAGCGAGCCCTTCGGCAACAGGGCAAGACCGCCGACGGCTATCTCCACGAGTCGGTCGGCGAGCGATATCAATTCGTCGAGTCGATCGAGCGTTTGAACGTGTGGCAGCCTTCAACCGCTGCGGATATCCTCGCGGATCACGACCTGCTCCTGGTCGTGGATACTTGTGCGACAGTTCAACTCGGTGAGGTCGCCGCGGCGATCAAGGCCGCCAGTATCGTCAAATTGGGCATTGACCACCACATCACGCGCGACGACATCGTCGACGAGGCTTTTGTCGATGAGTCGGCCGGCGCCTGCGCTCAACTCGTCCTTCGAGTCTGCGAACACGCCAGTTGGCCCATCGACGCCGACGCGGCCACACTCTTATTCTCCGGCTTGGCGACGGACACCGGCTGGTTTCGATTCTCCAACGCCGATGCCGTCGTCTTTGCCGACGCCGCCAGGCTCATCCGCGCAGGGGCCCGCCCCAACGAGCTCTACGAGCGCCTCTTTCTATGCGAAGTGCTTCCCCGCATTCGCCTCATGGGCGAAGTCATGTCAACCTTCGAGTTGCTGGCAGACGGCCGGCTGGCGATCGTGCGCATCACGCGGGAGATGCTGGCGCGATGCGGGGCAAACACCCAGTTGACCGAGGACATCATCAACGAGCCCCAGCGACTCGGCAGCGTGATTGCCTGCGCGACCATCATCGAGCCCGAGCCGGGCGGCCCGGTCCGAGTCAGCATGCGCAGCAAGCGTGATATCGACGTGGCGAAGCTCGCCGCCGAGTGGGGCGGAGGCGGCCACGCCCGCGCCGCCGGCGTCAAGTTCAGCGGCGAATTCACCGCGACCGCAAAGATGGTGACCGACGCGTTGCTCAAAGCGATGGAGGGCTGAAAGATCAGTTTCGCCTGATGACCAACACGCCAACCACCAGTCGCTTTACTGGCATCCTTCCGACGCTGCCGACCGGCGCGCGCATCATGCTCACCGCGTTTCTGGCGATCATCGGCTCAGGCTACCTGGTGGCCGTCGCAAACATCTACTCGCGCCACCAATTGGCCGACGGCAAGGAAGGCGTTTCTCTCGACGATCTCCGCGCCGTATATTCGGGCACGACGGTCGCGGTCGATGCCAGGGAATTGCCTTCGCGCATGTTGACAATGATCCGCGGAGAAATGCGGCAATACTTCTCGTCCGATGCCAGTTTCTCCGTGTTGGAGACGTGGCTCAAGGAAGGTGGAAGCGAGGCCGGCCTGACCAAGGGCGAGGGCAAGGCCGCACCGAAGCGCGTGCTTTTGGTGGACTGCATGCGCTGTCATGCTCAGAGTACCGAAACACGCATCTCGAAAGAGGCTCCCTTCGGCCCCGACGAGTTCACCATCGACTACGGCCTCATCTCGCGGTTTGTCTCCGCGTCGAAGGCCGAGTCCCCCGGCAAAGTTCGTGTCCCGCCCCAGTACACGATTCCTCGGTTGGTGCTCGTCAGCCACCAGCACATGCTGGCCATCCCCATGTTCACGCTGATCGTCGGCCTGCTCTTCATGACGACACGGTTGCCACCCACGCTGCGCGGTGTGATGACACCGATCCCCATGATCGCAGTCCTCTTCGATCTGTCCGGGTGGTGGCTGGCCCGCGTGGCCGACCCGTTCGTTCTGGTCATTGCCGGGGCGGGCGGCCTGTTTGCACTGTCCTTCGGCTTTCAGATATTCTGCGTGCTCGTCGATCTGTGGCGACCGCAGAAACATTGATAACGATCTCCGTTAAGGGTCGATTCAGATTTCGTTGCCCGGCCCGCCGATTTTTTCTCAAATGCTCCTCTGTGTTGGCCTCCGGGCCTCGTCTATAATAGTTGGAGAGCCGCACAATTAACCCACAGACCCGCGGGCACCCTGAATGTCAACCATGGCTGTCGATCGAAAGCCCGACCTCCTCGAAAAGCTCCGTAAGCTGAGGGCCAACGTCGAAACCGTCTTCATCGGCAAGCCCGATGCCGTCAACCAGGTCCTCATCGGCCTCCTCGCCCGGGGGCATGTCCTGGTCGAGGATGTCCCCGGCGTCGGAAAGACGGTGCTGGCCCGTGCCGTCGCCCGAAGCATTGATTGTCGCTTCTCGCGTGTCCAGCTCACGCCGGACCTCTTGCCTTCCGACATCCTGGGTATCAGCATCTATAACGATCGTTCAGGCGCCTTCGACTTCAAGCCGGGGCCGATCTTCTCGAACATCGTCCTCGCCGACGAAATCAATCGCACGACGCCCCGCACCCAGTCTGCCCTGCTTGAGGTCATGAACGAGGCCCAGGTAAGCGTCGACGGCCAGGCCATTCGGCTCGACCAGCCGTTCATGGTCATCGCCACACAAAACCCCTTCGAGTTCGAAGGCACATACTTCCTGCCGGAAAATCAGCTCGACCGCTTTATCCTGCGCGTGAAGATCGGCTATCCTGCCAGGGCCGACGAGCGCCAGATCCTTCGCCAGCAGCCGGATCGTGAACCGTTGGAGTCTCTCGCGTCCGTCATGGGCGCCGACGACGTCCTCCGCCTTCAGAAATTGGCCGACGACGTGCGCGTCGATGACGTACTTCTCGATTACTTGCAGGACATCGTCGAAGCCACCCGCCGCCACGAGGCATTTGAGGTCGGCGTCTCTCCCCGCGGCGCCCTCTCCCTGCTTCGCGCGGCCAAGGCATCGGCCGTCCTCCAGGGCCGGGATTACGTGATTCCCGATGACGTCAAGTCGCTCTGCGTCGCGGCCTTCGCCCATCGCGTCGTCAGCAAGTCGTACCTGCGCGATGGTCACCTGGGCTCAAACGACCAGATCATGCTGGAAATCCGCGAGCAGATAGCCGTACCAACGTGACGGCCATTGCCGACGATCAGAATCATTCCGGGACTACGCACGGCCCGAGACCATGAAGCGACACCCTTCCGAGCGAACGCGAAAACAACGCCGGCGATCCATCGGCATCGAAATGCCCCGACCGGCCGTCTATCTCTGCGCCGGTACGATCGTCATCGGCCTCGCCGCCGTCGACGCCGACAACAACATCCTGCTGCTGATGTTCGGCATCTGCCTGGGGGCGATTGTCCTGAGCTGCCTCACCGCCTGGCGAACCCTCCGCAGAATCAGCGTGGTCCGCGTCTCGCCCGAGATGGCCATCACAGGTCAGCCGCTTGAGCTGCGCTACACGATCACGAACCACCGTGCCTGGGCCGGCGCACGCTGCCTCCGCATTGTCGAACTAGTGGAAAAAGGATTCCTCTCGCACAGGCCCGAGGTTTTCCTGCCGCGGCTGGCCGCCCAGCAGAGTGCCTCCCTGACCGTTTCGGGGGTTGCCCTCAAACGCGGCAGAATCGCGCTCTCGGCCATCCAGGTCTCCTCCGGTTTCCCTTTTCAGATTGTCTCAAAATCAATCACCCACTACGTGGACGACGAAATCGTCGTCTACCCCGGCCTGGGAAGACTCCACGGCCAGATTGCCACCGGCCGGGAAGTTCGCGATCTCGTCGGGGTCGGCACGACCACAGCGCGCAGTCGCGGTGATGACGAGTTCTTCGGTATTCGCGAATACCGCGAAGGCGACAACCCACGACGAATCCACTGGCGACGTAGTGCCGCCTCGGGCCAGCTCATGATCCGCGAAATGGCCGGTACCCGCGATCCGCAGCTCTGGTGCGTTCTCGACACGCAAATCGACCCGCGCCGAAAAGCTGACTCTGACCGACTCGAGTTGATCATCAGCGCCGCCGCCACCGTGATCTGTGACGGCCTCGAAAAGGGCCTTCGCGTCGGCCTCGTCTGTAACGGCGATCCGCTCCTCGTCCTTCCGCCCGGCGGTGGTCGCCATCGACGCACCAGGCTGCTGCGCGAACTGGCCCTGCGCGGTCCCAATCGGACCGATGCCCTCCTGGACCAGCTCGAACGTATCGCCTGGCCGGCACGCTGGCGAGGCGTCGGCATCTTCTTCTCGGCGAGTCCCTTTGAAGCCGAGGGTACCCTTGCCCGCTTCCTCAACCGAAACATCGGACCGACGCGCGCTTACGTCCCCCACACGACCGCGTTCGACAGCTTCTTTGAGCCGCCGTTGATCTTGCGGCCCGACGACACGGGGAGGTTGACGAAGTGACGCCGCGCGGACGACTGCACATCGGAATCATCCTGCTCGCGCTGGCCAACATGCTGCCCGCCGTCGAGGTTGAGAATTCATGGTGGCAGTTCTCACTCGCCGTGACCGCCGCCGGCCTCAGCCTCATCCTGATTCGTCCCGACGGATCGAGCAAACTTCCCGCGCTCTACATGCATATCGGCCTGCTGCTCACCGGCGGCTTCCTCGTCTGGGAGATGTTCGGCGCTCACGAAGAGCCCACCGTCTACATCATCGATCTCTCCCACTTCATCATCTTTCTCGGGTGCTTCAAGTTCTTTGAATTGCGGACTCACCGCGACTACGCCTTGCTTGCCACCATCAGTTTCCTCCTCCTTGTCATCAGCGCCTTCGCCAGCGGAAGCCCGATCTTCGGCGCCGTCCTTCTCATCGACCTGACCTTCGGGCTCGCATGGTTGATGGCCTTCCAATGTGAGCGGGCTTTGTTGATGCTGGATCAGCAATCGGGTCACAGAGTCCGCCCGTCCGGTCTCGATGCCGGCGAAGCCCTCTCTACCCAGCGCTTGCCGCGCCGTGGCTTTGCCTTGCCTGCGATGATCTGGGCCGTCGGTCTCTTTCTCTTCGCGGGCGTCGTGTTTCTCGCCGTTCCTCGCGGATGGGGCCGCGGCCTCTTTGTCAGAATCCAAAACGTCATCCCCACATCCGTAACCGGCTTCTCCGGAGAACTCACCCTTACAAATAACACCCTCGTCGAGGACGTCACCCCGGTCTTAAGGGCCCGATTCACGCGCGGAGGTCGCGTTCTGAAAGAGGGAGAAGTCGCGCCGCTGCTGCGCGGCAAGACCTTCGAGCGCTACGAAAAAGGCCGTTGGCTGCAGCGCGGGAGATTTCGCATCTCGTTGGACGTCGATCCCGGGCAGGGGCCGTCGATTCTCACCCGTATCAGCCCGGACGAACTGGGCGACGACGTTATCGAGCAGGAAGTCTGGCTGGACGACGTCAGCTCCGGGTGCCTCTTTTCCCTGTACCCGCCGCTCGACTTCGATTCAGAGGACATCAAGCGCCTTCGCTTTCGTCCCAATGACCTGACGATCCAGGCCCCCGATCGAAACCACACCAGCGTCCACTACAAGGTCCGTACCACCGATCGGCTTTCCCGCGATGAGAAAGTGATTCTCGATCCGCCGCCCGAGCGCCCCAGGCGGCCGACTCGCCTGTCGGAGGTGCATCGCGACGTGCGAGAATTCGCCGAGGACTTCTTCAGACGCAGGGGTGATCCATCCGACCCACTCGAACGAAGGAAGCTCGCCGCGGCGCTCTGCGAGTACCTCGGCTCCGGTGAATTCGAGTACACACTCAATCGCGGCGTGCGCGCGCGAACCGGCGATTCCATCCGCGACTTTCTCTTCTTCCATAAGCGGGGCCACTGCGAATACTTCGCCTCCGCCATGACCGTCGTGTGTCAGGCCGGCGGCATTCCCGCACGCGTCGTGACAGGCTACGCCGGCGGCGAGTACGACGACTCCGACGGTTCCTTCACCTTCAGAAGAAGCGACGCCCATGCATGGGTGGAAGTCTTCATGGCCGATGAAGGCTGGGTTCCGTTCGATCCCAGTCCCATTTCGACGGCAACCCGAAGCACCGCCTCTGGCGGCCTCTGGGCCACGGTCAATGCATGGCTCCGCACCATCGAGCTCAAGTGGTCAACCACCGTCGTTGCCTTCGACGCCCAGACCTGGGCGACCCTCGTCCAACGCGTGGTCGATTTCGGCGAAAAATTGCAGCAGGAAGACTCCGGCTCAGGTATCTCCGGAATCACGATCAAAACAGTCCTCTGGGGGCCCGACTTGCTCCCGCTTTGGCAGCGGTTCTTCTATTGGCTCCTCCTCGCACTTGTACTGGTCCTTCTCGTCCTCGTCATCCGCGCCATCGGGATTCTCTCCCTCATGCTCAAGGAAAGCATCGGCGTCGGGCGGCAAAGCCGATCGGTGATCGTCAGAAGGCACGACGCCAGGTTCTACGATCGACTGCTGCTCCTCCTCGCCAGTAAGGGCCACGTCAAGCCCGGTTCGCGATCTCCACTGGAGTTCGCCCGAGATCTCGCATCAGCCCACCGCGAGCTCAAAGACCTGCCGCTCATCACCAATTGGTTCTATGAAGTCCAGTACGGTCGAAGTGCCCTCACACCGCAGCAGCAGTTGCGAATCCGAGCCCTCCTCGCCCGCCTCCGTGAAGACGCGGCATTCGGCGCGCGAAACGAGCAGGACCGCATCGTTGCCGGAGGAACGCTTTGACGATTAAGAGGCGGCGCACAGATCGCACCCGCCTATGAAGTGAGTTTCTCGCGCCGGTGCCGATCAGCCGCCGGGGCCCCTGCGAGTTCGTCGAATGGCCCACGTTCCGATGAAACACATCGCCAGCGTCACCACACCCGTCGCCCCGCAAAGTCCGCAAGCCGCACCCAACCCGCCCGGCGGAACAATCGAGAAGATCGGCGACGTCGTCACCGACAACGTGAACACGGACTTCACGCTGCATCCCATGCTGTCGAATGCCTCAACCTGAACGACATACGCGCCCGGCGTCACAGAACTGATCACCGGGTCTGTCGTCTCGTCGCCGCTGATGACACCGTCGATCTGCGGACCGGAAAGGATCGACCATTTGAAATGATAGGGAGGCGTCCCGCCCGTCGCGGCAAACTGCGCCCCGGGCTCCAGCGTCCCCCCGACCGTCAGAATCGGGTGCTGCGTCGCGTAGAGTCCCGCGCTGAGTATGATCGGCTGTCCCGTGACCGGATTACCACCCGTCGGGCAATTGTCGCACGCGTCGCCGACTCCGTCCCCATCCTCATCGCCGTCCGGGCCGGTCGACGCGACTGTTGGGCAAATGTCGCAGGCGTTGCCCTTGCCGTCGGAGTCGTCATCCGACTGCGTGGGGTTGAAAGTCATCGGGCAGTTGTCGCACGCATCGCCCCGTCCGTCGGTGTCCGCGTCAATCTGGTTTGCATTCGAGTTGTTCGGGCAGTTGTCACAGATGTCGCCGATACCGTCCCCATCGCTCTCGGCCTGGTCCGGATTGGCAGTGAAGTCGCAATTGTCGCAGGCGTCTCCGACGCCGTCGAGATCGGCGTCGAACTGATTGGAATTGGAAGTGTTGACGCAGTTGTCGCACAGATTGCCGATCCCGTCCGCGTCCGCATCGGCCTGGTTTTCATTGGTCACGTTCGGGCAGTTATCGCAGGCATTGCCGCGCGAGTCACCGTCATTGTTCGCCTGGTTCGGATTGGAGTTAATCGGGCAGTTGTCGCAGACGTTCCCTACCCCGTCCCCGTCGGTGTCCGCCTGATCTGAATTGGGCGTCACAGGGCAGTTGTCGCACACATCGCCGTCGCCGTCCCCATCGCCGTCCGCCTGGTTGGCGTTCGCAATGTTCGGACAATTATCGCAGGCATTGCCGAATCCATCGCCGTCGCTGTCGGTCTGCGTCGAATTCGCCGTCATCGGGCAGTTGTCGCACTCGTCCAGCACGCCGTCTGTGTCGAAGTCGGACAATAGCGGCACCGTCAGGCGCACATTATCGATCTGCCACCCGAGAAAGCTGCCCACGATCGGCGTCGAACTCGCCTGAATCGTGAATTGAAGTCGTACCGTCGAACCCGCGAAGCTGGACAGGTCGAGCATCTTATTCTCAACCACCCCCGTCCCTCCGCTCTCCGTCAAAACGCTCACGCCGTTGACCAGTACACTGGCGAAATCGAGACCGCTGCGCGTCTGCAGTCGAGAACAGTAGGACAACGTCACATTGGTCGCATTGCTCGGGATATAGACAACCGGCGACGTAATCTGTCCGAAGTCCGACGCCGCATACTCGCAGGCTGTTTCATCACCGGCGTAAGCGAACCCGCCACCTTCGCAGGGCATGCCCGCCGTGCCGCAATCCCCAGTCGCTAACCAGATTCCGCTGGCCGTCCAGCCGTCGATGAATCCGTCCTCAAAGCTCGTCGAAAGTATGACACCGCCCGATGGGTGGAATTGACATGCATCAAGGAGTCCGTCCCGGTCGCAATCCCGACTGGCATTCTGCGCGATCTCGCACGTGTCCGGCCCGCCGGTGCTGTTGCAGTTGCACTCGCAGGCATCGAGAACCCAGTTCGAGCAGGCATCGAGCGATGCGTTGCCCGCGATCTCGACGCGGTCCACCATGCCGTTGGTATTGCAGTCGATGGCCGCGGGATACTCGATGAACGCCGCGATGTAGTTGCCGCCTCCGCACGCCGCCGAATTCACGGCTGCCGAAGCGATCATGTTGATCGTCGCGTTCCCGCCCGCCAGCGCCGTATTGTACGTCGCCGCATCAATGACTAATTCATCGGAGTCCGGCGTGGTCGCACACAAGGAGGCGTTATTCTCAAAAATTCTCCCGATGCCCATCCCGTTGATCTGCACATCCACGAATTCGCCGTTGTCCAAAAAGTCGCCGACCCCCTTGAATGCGAGCCGCACCGGTCCCGCTGCATTAGGCGGCCCAGTCATCGTGAACGACCGAGGCGAACCCGAACCGATCGTGCTCAGCACCGCCGATGAGTTGGCAAACTGCGAGTTCTCAATCCCCGCCAGCAGATTGGCACTGCAGTTCACGCAAGTGACGAGTTTCACATCATCCACGTACCAGCCCGCCGCGCCGTCGCACTCGTCGCGGCCGAAGTCAAATCGCACCTGAATCGTCGTCGTGCCCGCAAGGAAACCAGTCAGATCGACGACCGTCACGCCCCATTCGCCGCCGATGCCGGTCCACGCCTCCTGTCCCGCGAGCGGATTGGTGTTTCCCTGCGCCGCCGAAAGAAGCTTACCGTTGTAAGGGTTGAACTTGAACGCAGTCCGCGGCACCGCCGACACCGTGCGCCCGTTCGTGCGAACCTTCAGATTCCCGCCGTCGAACTGTCCTTCCGAGGCAAGGTAGTGGCTGAAGACGAGCTGAAGCGACGTCAGGCCGCTCGGCAGCGGTATCTCTGGGCTCAGAAGCGAGTGTGACGCCGAAGTGCCGCCGGTAAGGCACCCGACACCACCGGGAAAATCTCCCGCGATCCACGCTACACCGGGCCGACCAAACGGAAGCGGATTGGCCGAGAGCATCCAGGAAAACGGCGTCGCCGGACCGGAGTTGGTAACCGTCCACCGTCCCGGGCCGCCCTCGAAATCGTCCTCAAAGAGGGTCTGTGGATAAGTGCAAAGCGTCGTCGGCTCGCCGGGCTCAAGCACAAGGTCCGTCTGGCCCCGTGCCGTCTCCTGCCCGATGGCCAGGATGCAGATAAGTAAAAAGGCGATGACCGGCCCGGCCGAAGCGGGTCGGGCCTGAATTGACAAGGATTGAGCGCTGATCATGCGGCAAGGTCCTGTCCGAAGTCCGCCCCCCGTCTGGGCCGCCGTTGGAATGTCCGTCGATGCGACCATGGGCAGGTACAAGCAGAGCGGCGATGCGAGGCTGGCGAACGCTACTCTGGATGCAGAATCTACCCACTTACGATATCCCAACCACGCCCTAAAAACAACCCTGCGTGGCAGCTTTGCGCCTCACGAAGCGACGCTTGAGACTTGGGATGTCGTAGGTTATCCACCCTTGCCGGTGGACCGAAAACATGTTTCGGAGCGGACCAATATGTGACGATCGTGAGCCGGACTTACCCGCCGGACTGCTCTTCGAGCATCTTCCGCAGATAGTTATTCTCCCGCCGGGTGGCCTCAAGATCGAACAACAGATACTTGATCGACAGCCGCAGATAATCAATCGAATCCTGCAGGCTCGTTACGGTCTGCTTGAGCTTCTCATGGCGATCCTTGGTCTGGGCCGCCAGTGTCTGAAGCTTGGCCCGATCCTCTTCCGGGATATTGCCGATTTCTTGAACCAGATCCGCAAGTTTTTTCTGGAAATTCGCCTCGTCCATCTCTCTCCCCCCTCGCACGACAGATTGAAGGTCTTCCCCTGCGACCTTCTTGCATTAGGCTCTCGCCGGGTCGTGATCTACCAGAAGCACGGCCCGTGCCCGAAGGCGTTCCTCGCCCCTCAATAGCGCCAAGGCCGGTAATATGGATGAGAGTCGTCGGCATTCTCCGATCACCCGCGTTCGCGACGCCTCCTGTGCACCGGTCTTGCTGTAGCGGGGTGCTGTCGAAAAGCGACACGCGGTGATCGCCAAAAACCCGATGAATCGAAATGAGAACGTCGATCCGATTATCGGCGTCAAAGCAAGAGGTTCGATTGACCGTTGCAGACCAGAAGTCGATGCGTGCCAACCACGTCCGCGGCGGCCGTTACTCTGCCCTGATCTGTCTGGGGCTCGTCGTTCTGATATCAATCCTCGCCTTTGGCGAATCAGCCGGCGCCCCATTTCTAAACTGGGACGATGATCGAAACTTCGTCGCCAATACGGACTTCCGCGGCGTTGGAGGTGATCAATTCCGTTGGGCCTGGGACACTTACCATCTCGGCGTCTGGCAACCGCTCAGTTGGCTCCTGCTCGGCGCTCAGTGGCAGGTAGGGGGGCTTCAGCCCGTTGTCTATCATGGCGTGAGTCTCGCGCTCCACGCTCTGAATTGTATGTTGTTCTACCTGCTCGTCTGCCGTCTCCTGAGTCAGAACCCGCAAAGCATCGACGTCCCGCAAGATGCGGCGATCGACCTTGCGGCCGTCGCAGGTACGGTCCTATTCGCATGTCACCCGCTCCGCGTGGAGCCGGTCGTCTGGATCTCCTGCCAACCCTATCTCCCCGCCGTCGCCTGTTACCTGATGTCCATCCTCGCATATTTGCGCGCCTTCTCGCAGCCGCACCGCCCGCGATATGTCTGGTGGCTCGCCAGTTTCGGCTGCTTTACCGCCGCCGTGATGTTCAAAGCCGTCGCCGTCAGTCTGCCCCTCATCTTGTTAATCCTCGACCTCTACGTATTGCGCCGACGCGAAGCCGGCGCAAATGAGCCCCGCGTCCGATGGACAACGCTTCTGCTCGAAAAACTTCCATTCGTTCTTGTGCTGATCCCGGTATCGGCCTGGGCCGTCGCCGCCAAGGATTTCAACGACTCTCGAGTCGCCTTTGCCGACATCCATCTCGCCGAGCGAGTCGCTCAGAGCGCCTACGGAATCGTCTTCTATCTCCAAAAGACGCTCCTCCCCATCGGCCTCAGTCCGTACTATCGAATCACGGATGACCTGACGCCGACGACAAGCCGCTTTCTGCTCTGCATCGTCTTGACTGCGTCCGTGACGTGCATACTTTTCCTGCGACGCAAACGCTCCCCTCGGCTCCTCGCCGCGTGGCTGGCCTATGTCGTCATCCTCTTGCCCAATCTCGGCGTCGTGCAATTCAGCCAGCAATTGGCCGCCGACCGCTACAGCTATCTCGGCATCATGCCGATCATGGCCGTGGTTGCCGCAGGACTAGCCGGCCTTTGGCGATCTGCATCCCGAAGTTCCCCGACGCGCCCGGCACTAGTCATCGCACTGGTCGCGCTTTCATTGGGCGGCATCTATGCTTCGAGAACCTACACACGTCACTGGCTCGATTCCCTCAGCCTCTGGCAACGCGTCCTCGATCTCGATCCCGATTGTGCCGTCGCCCACTGCAATCTCGGCGATGCACTCCTCCGCGAAGATCGCACAGCCGACGCCTCGCGCCATTTCGCCGCCGCCATCGACCTCGATCCCAACTTTTCCTTCGCCTACGCAAACTTCGCCGCGCTCCTCGTCCGAGCAGGCCGGCTGGACGACGCGGTCTTCGCCGCCCAGCGAGCCCTCGCCGAAGATTCACCGCTCCGCAGCCGAGACCTCGCCCGCGCCCACGCGATTCTCGGCGAGGCCTACGCCGCACAGCGCCGCGACGACCTCGCCTGGCATCACACCCTGCTCGCAAAAGAACTGGGTTTCCCCGAAGCGCAGAAAATGATCGACTACCTCAGCCGTCTTTCATCGCCCCCGACGACTCGGCCCGCACAAACGCCGCAAGATTAGTGTTAGCTGACTTGGAAATGACTAAATCGACTGCCGACTCGGTTCGCCGGTTGTCTCGGGTGTCGAAGTCTCGCCCTGGGCCGGCGCGCCCGGCGTGATACCCCGCATCTTCCGAACGGCCGCGCCGACCGGCCCGCTCAACGCGTACAAAATAGCTGCAATCGCAATCGTAAGTTGAAACTGAACGACCAGCCCAATCAGTAGGATGATGACCATCCCAACGATCTGCCGAAACGGCCGCCTGCCGCGAAGGATGGCGTTCACCACATGCGGATAGCCGAATCGACTCACCATCAGCAAACCCAGCACCATCGCAAATGGCGGCATCATTCGACCGATCAGCCGATACGTCCAGTCCGACATCGTTCCCACTAGCAAGTCCTGATGGAGTATCACCAGGCTGATCACCGCCCCGGCCGCTCCGGGCGTCGGCAATCCGCGAAACCCCATGTGTGCCGACTCGTCCGCGACGCTCTCCACGTTAAACCGCGCCAACCGAAGCGCCGCGCATGAAACAAACACCGCCGCCATCACCCACTCGGCGCGCCAGTACGCCCGTGCCGGGCCGGACAGCGCCGTCACATCACCGGGGTATGCGATGCATAGAACCAGCACCGCCGGCGCAACACCGAAACTCACCACGTCCGCGAGAGAGTCGAGTTGCGCGCCGAACTCGCTGGTCTTTCGCGTCATCCGCGCCAGTCGCCCGTCAATCGCATCGAAAAACATGGATGCAAAGAGCAGATACGCTGCAATAGCGAGAAAGCTGGGAAAGAAATTGCTCAGTCGCGCCCCGTCTATCGGCGTGAAGTGGCGACCGGCTCCGCCTGCCTGCATGCTCAGCATGCACACATAAATCGCCCCCAGGCCGCAAAGCAGATTCCCCAGCGTGGCCAGCGATGGCAACACCGCAACCGTCTTCAGCACGCGGTCGTGCCGTCGCTCCTTGCGCCGGGATACTTCCGGGTCGTGTACGATTCTCATGATGTTCGGCTCTTCCAGATTCTCATCCATTCCGCAATCAGGCGATCGTTGGCTCTTCTCGCCGGCGTCCCGACCCAACCCGCGGGCCGGATACCGTCTCAGGAACGCATCGCATCAGCACCGTCGCCCCGCCTCGTACAGAGTCCCCGACCTTCACGGTCGGGTTGAACCCCGACGCCTTCGGCACGATCAACTCCGTGCGCGAGCCGAACTTGATCAGGCCCACCCGCTGACCGCATTCCAGCATGTCACCCGGACCGACCCGGCAGATGATTCTTCGGGCAATCAGACCCGCAATCTGACGAACGATCACCGGACCGCCGATCTTGCCAGTGGGTTCAATAACGATGGTGTTGGCTTCGTTCCGAACGCCGCATTCCGGGTGCCTCGCGTCGAGAAACACCCCGGGCTTGTGCTCGCAGGAAACCACCCGCCCGCTGCAAGGCGAGCGATTGATATGCACATCGAAGACCGACAGAAAAATGCTCACCCGAAAAGCAGGCCCGCCGACAAGGTCGCAATCCTCGATGGTCGTGACCTCCGTCACCTTGCCATCGGCCGGCGAGACCATCACGTTCGCGTCCGAGGGAACTACGCGGTGCGGATCGCGAAAGAACGCAATGCTGAAGACCCATACCGAAAATAGAACGATCGCCGGCGCCCACAGCAACGGGTAATAGACCGGCGCCGCCCACGCTGACGCGACCGCCGGGCCGAGACAGACAAGCGTGGAGATGGAGATTTCCCGGAGGCCTTCGCGCGCAATCGTCATTTCAAGAACTCTGCCAAAGATGCGTTTCGTCGCGGAGGAATGATAGCGGAACCGGCGGCCCTTGGCGCGTGCGGCCTGTTTGAAGTTTCAGAGGGGTTCTCGCTACCGCCGGGTGACCTCTTCCACGTAATTCGGCTGCCAGATCGTGCCACCCAAGCCGTAGATGGAGCGTGTGTCGAAATAGCCGTGTGCAACGTGGCCGTCCGCGAACGCGACCGACCAGGAAGAGAATTTGCGGTGCCAGCCGCTGCGCTGCGGAAGCGATGGCGGCATGGGGTCGTCTTCGGCGGCCTCGGGCGAGGCGTTGTAGGTGGCCCCGTAGAAGCCCTGTTCGGTCCACAGGATGAACTGTGAAGCGTTGCCGCCGACCAGGTGCCGGGCGATCTTGCTCGACAAAGCGGCATAACGAACCGGATCGTGAATCGCCGTGGCGAAGTCGTATCCGGCATATCCCTGAAGCCACCGCGTATTGAGCGAAAAGCTGCTGCCGTTCGCCTCCCAGCTGCTGCGCAGCTCTTCCTCGGCGAATTGCGCCGGCCCGCCGATGATCGAAGTCGTGTTTGATCGGTCGCCCGGACAGATGAACGACTTGATCACGTCCCGCCCGCGGTCGTTGAAGTTGAACGGACTCGCCATCGCCGTGCGATCAATGTACTTGTTCAGCGGGCGAATCTGCGCCGGATACTGGCTGCTGTCCGCATACGCATCACTCGGCTTCGGCGCCCGGAAGCCGCCGAACACCCACGGCGTCACAAGAGTCGGCGTGTAATTCCGATGGAACGGAACCTGATACCACGGGTAAAGCTGAGCGCCCGATTGGTCGTCGGTGTACATCGCGCTGGCCTGAAGAATCGTGCGAAGATTCGCCAGGCACTTCACCTTTTTCGCCTCTTCGCGCGAGGCCCGCAGGTAGGGCAGCAGAATCGAGACCAGGAGCCCCATGATCGCCAGGACGACGAGCAATTCGATCAGTGTGAACGCGGACCGCCGACGGCTCGGCCGTCGTTGTCCATGATGGGTTTTGCTGCAGGTCGGCATATTCCACCCTCGACCTTGCTGCCGGTTTCTCCACCCCGGCGTTGCGCCTAAATGACCTTGGCCGGCGGTTCGCTCGGCACGGGCACCTTCTTTGGATCAATCTCAAGGGGTCTTGGTTCCACGATGTTCGTCCCCGGCTTGACGCAGGCAGGACACCGAGGCGATCCACCTTCCACCTCAGAGCCGAGATACGCCCCCTGGCACGATCGGCACTGCCGAGCCAGAAACGCCTCGCAGCGGCCGCACGCGGGACAATCAATCGGTCGGCCGCCGTTGTAGGGGCCTTTGGCTAGCTCCATGACGCGCGCAGCGGTCAAATTCATGGACTGCCCGCAGGAGCGGCATTTCCAGAGCGTCTCCGTCTGCGGCGACTGCGCGGCGACCGCGTCGTCATTTCCGGCAATGACGGCGACGCTGGCAACCGACAGCGCGGCAGCGACCATGATGAGTATGAGGCTTTTCATGCGAGCGGTTCCCTGTGAAAGGGAAGGATGATCGGCTCTTCGCAATATCTTAACCCCCCGGCCAAACCAAAGTCCAGCCGAATCGCCCGCAAAAAGGGGGGTAGCCGCGGCCGCCCTCCCCGATGGGCCTCAAGGGGCGTAAACGCCGTCTGCGATCACCAGTCGATCGAATTGAGTTTGCAGTCTAGCGGAGACGCCGACCCAGCAGCACCAACCCGGCAAGACCGAGCAGGGCGATTGTTCCAGGTTCAGGAACCGTGGTGAGTCGCGGCTCGGAGAGGTCCGTGCCGTACTGCAAGTACACGTTCGAGATGGAGTCGAGCGTGAAGTTGCCGGGCAGGCCGGTCAGGGTGAAGACGACGGAGTTCTTAATGAGACCGGCGCTTCCCGTGATGCCGCCGTTGCCGGTGCCGGTGTTGTCACCGGCCGAAAGCAGACCGTAGTTGAGGCCGTCGGGATTGGGCGGGGGTGCAAGATCGGGGCCAGGGAAGACGTCGCCGGGACCGAAGAGCCCCAGGCCCGACGAACTAATACCGTAAGCTGCGCCGTGGTACGAGAGTCCGCTCTTGTAGGCCCACTCTCCACCGATGACGCCCCCGGCGGGCTGGCCGTCCGGATCGTAGAAGACGCTGGAGCCGGCGCCGAGCAGTCCGCTCGTGCGCGTCAGCGAAGAAGCGCCGATGTCCATCGACCAGAACGCGCCGGTCAAGACATCCGACGGAACTTCAACATCGCTCATCGCAGTGTTGGTGATCGTGACGATCAGCGCATTGGCGCTGACTTCGAACTCAACGCTTCCGGCGATCGGATTGTTTCCGTTCATCGAATTCAAGCCGGAACCGGTGAAGATCACGCCGGCGGCCGAAACCGACTGAAAGCAAAGGCCGACCGCGATCGTGCAAATAAATGAACGTAGAGATTTCAACTGCATTTTATTCTCCCCCGAGGCGATCCCCCCAAAAGGAACCCCACCGGCGTGAACGTACTGCCGAAGGCAAACCACCCTCCATCGGGGTCCGCCTCAGCCTTAATAACAAGCCATATAGTAAGGGAATTTCGTCCCAGATGGCAAGCGCGTGGCACCCAAAATTTGGCACAGGATAGGGAGTGCCCCATTTCAAAAGGCGTCTTATGGGACTGTGGCAATCGGTACATCTCAACAGACATTCGGAGTGAATACCAACGAAACGTTAATGTGCCCGGTGTATATCGGTCGTCGAGGATTCGTAGTCGCATCTTAGGGTCGCCAAATGGCTGATTTCGCAAGGTGACATAAGGTGAGTCAGTCGGACTCAGGTGATTGCAACTCGCGCGGCAGTCATGTGTTGGGGCGGTTCGACAACCCGGCGGTTTTGAAAGAGACACACGCGGCGCGGCAAGAGAGTCACCTGTTCGGGTGATTGCGGGCCGATGGAACCGCGCATTGAAGGATCGCGGCGCAGCGCCGGCAACCTGCCGGTGAGCTGGATGGCGGCACACCCGTGGCACCGGCGAAGACGAGCCCTGACTTGCAGCCCGGGCGGTTCTGCGCCTACCGGTTGCTCCCGATTGCGAGTGAACCTCGTAAAACCCAGGGTGACATAAGGTGAGTCACTCGGTTTCGGACGCTTGCAACTCGCGCGGCGGTCGCGTGTTGGGGTGGTTCGCAAATCGGGTGGTTTCTGGTGAGACATAGGCGACATTGATGCGAACTCGGCGCGGCGGATGGTCGCGTATTGAGTCGGGCAACCGGCAGGCACGGGATGGGGCTTGCTAGCACGCATTGCATAGGAAGTATTTGCTCCATGTGCGCGCCTGTTCTAAGCGTCACAGCATTCCTGCGCCCCGGCCGGACGTGCGAAACCCATCAGAACGCATCGCGCTAGCGGTGGCCGGGGCAATCTGAGCGACTGGGCGGCGCTGCCATACGGACAGGTGTCTCCGTTCGAGGATTTTCCCGGCCACGCCTTGCGGCGTGGGTTCTGATTGGGCGGCCGATCTGCGGGGCCAACATCGCGGCATTTGTCAGAAGCAATTCCCGCACTGGCAGGCAATCACCCTCGCTTGCGCTTCGGGCTGGTGTGGGAGTGCGCGCCGCAGATTGCCGCTTCGACGTCGTGATTGGCGCGGGGGCGATCAAACTTGTGGTGATCCGACACGAACGTTTAGCCGCCGCTGGGCAGCGTCAGCGTAAAAGTCGCCCCTTCGCCGAAGCGGCTCTCCACGCTGATGTCCCCGTTCTGTTCGGTCATGAGTTGTCGACAGATGTGCAGCCCCAGCCCGATGCCGCCGCGGTCGAGTCGGCCTTCGTGCTGCTTCGTGCTGAAGAACGGCTGGAAGATGCTGGCCAGATGTTCCGAACGGATGCCGCTGCCCGTGTCGGTTACGCGAATCGCCACGCGGTCGCCGATCTGCTCCACCGAAATCGTCAGCCTTCCCGTCCGTCCCACCATCGCCTGTCGGGCATTCAGGCAAAGATTGAAGAACACTTGTTGCAGCGACGCGGCACAGAATCGGGCGTGCAGGTCCTCGGGAACGTTGATGGCGAGCGAGATGCCGTCCTTCTCCAGGTCGCGGCCGAGGCAGTCGATCGCTTCCTGAATGATCGGCCGGATGAGCTGAACCGACGGCCCGGTGCGATCGTCCGTCGCCATGCCGAGAATCTTCGAGCAGAGCACGGCCATCTTCTGCCCGCTCTTGAGCGACTTCTCCAGCGCGCTGCGCATGATCTCCGGCTCGGCGCGCGTCAGCGCGAATTGGCTGTGGCTGATGATCGGCGTCAGGAGGTTGTTGAACTCGTGCGCCAGCATCGAAGAGACGGTGCCGAGCGATGCGAGGCGCTGAAGCCGCTGCACCTGCTGCTGAAGCGCCGCCATCTGATGATCGAGGTTGTCGAGGTGGTGCTGTACGTTGCCTGCGGCGTCGGATAGATTGACATTCGTGGAGGCGTCGTGGTTCATGTGAGGTTCGTGATCCGCAAAAGAGGCTGGTAGACGGCTTACGAGCCAATTATCGGCATTCGCATCGGATGACTTGGAAACGTATCGCCCGATCGGCCGTATGAACCGCCTCACAAATCGCGAACGACCGTACGCGTGCCCGTTGCGCGAATGCTCCGGCGATTCTTGCGCCGCATTGCCGCGCTACCCTTAGGAGTCAACCGAGGTGTACCTGCAGGACCGATTCGATCAACTGCTCGCCCTCGCCGAGCGCCTCGGCCTGGCCATCCGCCGCGAACCGCTCGGCGGAGAGGGCGGGGGCTATTGCGTCATCAAGGGCAAGCCGGTCCTCTTCGTGGACACCCTTGCCGATCTGGAGACGCGCTACGACCGCACGCTGACGACCCTGGCCCGACTGCCGCAGATTGAGGAGCACTTCGTCTCTCCCGAGTTGCGGGACGAACTGGTCCGTGCCAAAGGGTGATCTTTACAGATAGGTTTCGTCGGCCTGCTGTGCATGTTTGCACATCGCGGCGCAAAAAATAACGATGGAGCCGGCAGCCGTCCCGAGCCAATTACACCGCCGACCCCATCGCAAATGCTATCAAAGTATCTATGTCGCGAGGCCGACCGGGAATTGCACCAGTTTTGCCCCTGACCCGAGCGTTTTCTATCTTCACCCGCCATGCCGGAACTTCCTGACATCGAGCTCTACTGCGGCGCGTTGCGTGAACGTGTCCTCCGCCGTCCGCTGGCGAATGTCCGCGTGCTCAGCCCCTTCCTGCTGCGAACCGTGGACCCACCCCTCGAAGCGGCTAATGGCCGAACCGTCATCGCCGTGTCGCGATTGGGTAAGCGAATCGTGCTGGGCCTTGATGGCGATCTGCACCTCGTGATTCATCTCATGATCGCCGGTCGGCTGCGCTGGTTCGCCTCCGACGCCAAGCCCCCGGGAAAGATCGCCCTCGCCGTGTTCGACTTTCCCACCGGCAGATTGGTCCTCACTGAGGCCGGCACCAAGCGCCGCGCCGCCTTGCACTTCGTCGCCGGCAGCGCCGCCCTCGCCACGCACAACCCGGGCGGCCTTGAGCCGCTCACCGCCGACCTGGCTGCTTTCACTGAGGCCCTGCACCGCGAGAACCACACGCTCAAGCGCGCCCTCACCGATCCCCGGCTCTTTTCCGGAATCGGCAACGCCTACTCCGACGAGATTCTCCACGCCGCGCGGCTGTCACCGGTCAAATGGACCCGAAAGTTAAAGGATGATGAGATCGCCGCGCTGCATGCCGCGACGATTCGCGTTTTGTCCGAGTGGACCGCCGCGCTTCGCAAGGAATTCGCCGGCCGCTTTCCCGGGCCCGGTGACATCACCGCGTTTCGACCCGACTTCGCGGCGCATGGGCGCTACGGTTTGCCGTGTCCGGTCTGTCGCAGTGCGATACAGCGAATCAGATATGCCGAGAATGAAACGAACTACTGCGCCCGATGTCAGGTCGGCGGAAAAATCCTGGCGGACCGTTCACTTTCGCGCTTGCTGAAGGATGATTGGCCCCGATCGATCGAGTCGCTGGAGGAGGGCCGTCCTCCACCGCCTGCGTAGCGCATTAAGTTGCCATGCACGCCGCGCGGCCGGGTCCGGCGACGCTCAACCTTCCACCAGTTTGCGGCGTTCCTCATTGAGCAGGGCAATCTTCTCGGAAACGTCCTTCTCCTTGCGTTCCAGGATCAAGCCCGCATTCTGAAGGATCATCAGCACGTAGCCGTTGGAGTTGAACTCTTCTTCCGAGAAGAACCAGTTCTTGTCGAATTGATTGCCGATTCGCGTCAGCGTTTCGTGTATCTCCTGCGTGCCATCCTCGTCGCTGAGCCCGGCCGGCCCCAGCGCCTCCGCATAGCGCGTGGCGAATCGGCGGCAACCCTGTCGGACACGTCCCGCGCACTGGTTGTACGTCGCCTTCAGCGCGCTGTTGATGACCATGGAGATGGCGCGGTGGCCCTCCGCCACGCGGCATCGGCCCATCGTGCTGAGCGTCTCGATCTCCTCCAGCAGACCTCGTCGGGCTTCATCGCCCGCCTTGCTCGCCTGCTTGAGGAGCTTCTCCTGCCTGCCTAACTCGGTGAGTTCCGCAGAGACAATGCCCAGCCGATCCGCCGATTCACCGCCGCCGACTTCGGCCTGACGAAGTTTGGCGGCGAAGGCGGCTTCATATTGTGCGCGGGCCTGGTCTCCCGCCTCGGCGCGTTTTTCGAGCTCCGACACCTGCACCTTAAGGGAGGCGAACGCATTCAGCGCGGCATCGAGTTGAGTTTGAAGGTGATGCAGTTGATCGCGGGTGCTTTCGATGCGCTCACGCCGATCTCCCCGAAGGCTTGAGAGCAGCCCGGTCATGCTGAAGCTCTCCAGGCTTCGAAGCTCTTCTTCGACGGCGCCGGCCTGAAGCTCCATCGCCTGCAGGCGGTACTGCATCTCCACCAGCCTGGCTCGCTTGGACTCGTATTCGCGTCGCGCGCCCTCAGCCTCTTCGTATTGCTCTTTGACCTCCGAGAAATCGTCACCCGGCCGGCCTGATGAACCCTGATTTGTCATGACCCTCGGCTCCTCGTCATCCTCGTGGCAATCGTTGCGGACGCTGGCGCGCAGGCCCGCCGATCTGACCATCGGGCGATCGTTGGGATGGCTTGATGAATGCGGCAATAGCGGACGTGTGCCTTGCCGACCAGTGTGATATCGATGCGAAATATCAGACCGGGGCGCTGCGCTTCAGCAGACTAGGGCCGGTAGACCTGATCGACGATCGCCTCCATGCAGGTGACGCAGTAGGGGAGGCAAGTCAGCGGCGAGCTGCCGGTGCACAACTCCGGGTTCTCATTGCAGGCCTGCTCACAACCGCCGATGCATGAATGGATCTCGGCCTGGAGTATCTGGTTTTTCGTGACACCGGATTGACGGAAACGATCGACTTCATCGATGAGCGCCTGGATCACGTCATCCGGCATCGACTGCCCGCCGCCGAGATTCGCGCAGGCCGATCTCAGGCTCGCCGTGACGGTTGATCGTTCCAATGGGAAACCGTAGCGCGCAAGGTCAAGCCGCCCGTCGCACGCCGCAGGCAATAGCATCGCGATGAAAAAAGCCGCGCGATAGGCGCACCGATGGATGAACATAGCCCCCCTCCGAGCTATCTCATTCTATCTCGTAGGAAGACAATCCCGAACCTGGCGAGCTTCTTTTTTTAGAAACGACCGAGAATCAGGTACTGGCATCGTTTGCCTCAATCCGAGCCGCGACCGCAAGGAAGCGGGCCAGTTGTGCTGGATCGCCTCGATTCTCTGCAAAAAAACCAACGCGACCATTACCGAGAATCACCTGCCGCCATGAAATAGTCATTATCAGGGTGCCAACTTCGCGACGTTGATGACAATCTTTTCGACCCAATAAAAATCGCCCGGCGAGCAATGAAGCCCGCCGGGCGATGGGTCGATTGTGCATACTAAAGACGCGCAGCGTAGTCGTTGACTAGCGGCGTCGCCTGCGTCGCAGGCCGAAGATCCCGCTGAAAAGGAGCGGGGCCATCATCGCCGTGCCCGTGCCACAGGCGCCGCCCGTCGCACCGCATTCAACCGGCTGAGGTCCGGGTGGCGGCGCGGTGTCCAGGCAGTCAGACACGCCGTTCCCGTTTGCATCCGTGTCGGCTACGCCGCAACCGCAGTCGCCGGGCGCCGACTTATTGGCGTCGGCCGGGCAGCCGTCGTTGCAGTCAGCCGTGCCGTCGCCGTCACTGTCCGTGTCCGCCTCGCCGCAGCCACAGGTGCCCGGTGCAACCTTCGTGGCATCATCGGGGCATTCGTCATTGCAATCCTCGGTGCCGTCGGCGTCGGTATCCGTATCCGCTACGCCGCAACCACACACGCCGGCAGCGACTTTTCCGGCATCGGCCGGGCATCCGTCGCAGCCGTCGGCGGTTCCGTCAGCATCGGCATCGGCGTTGTCATCAAAGCCGGGGCAGGCATCGACATCGCCGCAGACACCGTCGCCGTCGGCATCATTGTCAGGATCGTTCGGGCAGGCGTCGCAGCCGTCGGCGGTTCCGTCACCGTCGGCATCGGCGTTGTCATCAAAGCCGGGGCAGGCATCGACGTCGCCGCAGACACCGTCGCCGTCGGCATCATTGTCAGGATCATTCGGGCAGGCGTCGCAGCCGTCGGCGGTTCCATCCGCATCAGCATCGGCGTTGTCATCAAAGCCGGGGCAGGCGTCCACGTCGCCGCAGACTCCGTCGCCGTCAGCGTCGTTCGCTGCGTCATTCGGACAGGCGTCGCAGGCGTCGCCGAGGCCGTCCGCGTCCGCGTCTTCCTGACCGGGATTTGCAGCGGCGGGGCAGTTGTCGCCACCGACGTCGGCAAACGCCGGATCGTTCGGGCAGGCATCGACGGTCATGCCTTCGCCGACTCCGTCACCGTCGCCGTCGGCAAACCGCGGCTCAACGGCGCCGATCATGTCGTCCGTATCGTCACAGTCATCGCCGTTGTCGGCAAAGCCGGGCTGATTCGGGCAGCCGAAGTCCGTGTCGCTGGCATTGCCCAGCCCATCCAGGTCCATATCGACGGGAATAAAGTCGGGATAGGCGGGATTGGTGTCGTCGCAGTCGAAGTCGTTGTCCGCGTTGTACAGCGGGTCGCCCGGGCAAACGATATCTGTATCGCCGGGGTCGCCGAAGCCGTCGCCGTCGGCGTCGGCATAGCGAAGTGTCGCGGCACCGACCATGTTGTCGTTGTCGTCGCAGTCAATCGAGCTATCGACGCCGTCCATGTCATTGTCGACGGCAGCGATTGCAAAATTAGGAAACGCGAGGCCGAGCATCATTGCGACGGCAAGAGTAACCCCCATGAATCTGGCAATACGATCAATACCGGCCATCACAAAGCCTCCAGAAAAATGCGCGAGCGAATACGCAAAACATATGACGACGCCAAAGCGGCGGCGCGAAACTGCATCTTAACCCCATGACGAAGCGCCGGCGAGAGGAATTGCGCTTCGCGACTCCTAAACATAACTGCTTATCAGCTTAGCCCTTTGGAGGCGGGTCGTCAAGCGTTTTGAGACCGGGCGTCCCCCCGTTCGGCCGCGGCTGATGGTGATGCCGGGGCGGTTCATTTCTGATTGGTTTGAGCGATTCGCGTGGCACTGCGCGCTGCTTATCGGTGCGATGTCGGCGATATTCGAGGACGTTGCGTCGCATCAGATTCGCGCATTGTGATCGGGAGGCCCGCTAATCAACAAGCGAGGGTTTGTGAATCCATGCGTGGGGCGCGCGAACAGTCGCTTATGGGACAAACGTTTTTCCACAAAGCGCTGCTATGGCGTCATATGACCCCGAGGATCGCTGAAACGCTACTTCTCCTTATTAGAAAGGTCGCCGTGTTTTCCGGCAGCAAGAATTCGTTCGCTGAGAAGTTTGGAAATGTAACTACTTAGAGCGGAAAACTGCTGTGCCCCGCCCAGCATCATCCTGAGAACGGTGGTGATGACGCCTTAATCGCTCTTAACGACTCCTTCATACATAGGCCGTCATCGACTGTAAAATCGCGCACCCCACCCAATTGGGAAGGGCGAAGCACCATATTCGGGCACGGGGGGTATTGAACCGGGCGAGCCCTTGTGTCATACTGTTGGCTGCAGATTCGGCAAGGAAGCTGTGCATTACGATTCAAGTCTTGCCTGTGGCCGGCAAGTTTATCGTGAATTCGTCGGGGGAAATTGGCCATCGCGCCACCCTCGTTTTGACGACGCAAGGGAATGCCGTTGCAACGGAGTTTTTTGTTTTGAACAGATTGTCTTTGGGGGACTCTGTACCAGGAGGCTCGCGGCGCTACGCAATGTGCGCTCCCCACGGATTCGGGAATGATTTAAGAGGAGATGACGAGATGAAGCTTTCGCGAACACTGAGAACTTGTATTTTGTCCATCTGCGCCGCGCTTACCTGCGTCGCAGCCGTGACCTCCCAGACTTTCGCCGGTGCGCCCGACATTCGCATCAGCCAGGTCTATGGAGCAGGCGGCGGAACCGGCGCTACCTTTAAGAATGACTTCATCGAACTCCATAACCGCGGAACGACCACCGTCGATCTCTCCGGGTGGTCCGTTCAATACGCTTCGTCGGCCGGAACCGGTTGGCAGGTAACCGCTCTGTCGGGCTCCATCGCCCCGGGCGGCTACTTCCTCGTGGCTGAGGCCGGCGGCGCCATCGGCGCCAATCTGCCGACCGCCGATGTCACGGGCGCCATCGGCATGAATGCCAACAACGGCAAGATCGCGCTCCTTAACACGGCTACCATGATCGCCTTCGGGACAGGCTGCCCGGTCACGTCGATGACCGCCGGACTCGTCGACTTCGTCGGCTACGGCACGGCGAATTGCTTCGAGGGTGCGGGGGCCACGGGCGCACTGGCCGCCGCGACCGCCGCCATTCGCAATGGCGCCGGCTGCGTCGATACCAATAACAACAACGCAGACTTTACGGTCGCCCTGCCGACTCCGCGCAACACCGCTTCTCCTCGCGTGTGCTGCATTCCGCCGGATACCGATTCCGACGGCATTGGTGACGGCTGCGACAACTGTCCGATGGACAGCAACGGCGGCCAGCAAGACGCCGACACCGACGGCCTGGGCGATGCCTGCGACAACTGCCCGAATAATGCCAATCCGAATCAGGAAGACGCCGACACCGACGGTATCGGCGACGCCTGCGATGCTTGCCCGAATGATTCCGACAACGATGCCGATTCTGACGGCGTCTGCGGCAACGTGGACAATTGCCCGTCCGACGCCAACGCCGGCCAGGAAGATGCCGACACCGACGGCCTCGGCGATGCCTGCGATCCTTGCCCGAACGACGCCGCGAACGATGCCGACACGGACGGCTTCTGCGCCGATGTCGACAACTGCCCGTCCGATGCAAATCCCGGTCAGGAAGATGCTGACTCCGACGGCCTCGGCGACGCCTGCGATCCCTGCCCCGGCGACACCGAGAATGATGCCGACAGCGACGGCATCTGCGCCAACAACGACAATTGTCCGGCCGATGCCAACCCCGGCCAGGAAGATACCGACTCGGACGGCGTGGGCGATGCCTGCGACAATTGTCAAGACGATGCCAACTCGGGTCAGGAAGATGCCGACACGGACGGCGTGGGCGACGCTTGCGACAACTGCCCGAATGACGCCAATCCGAATCAGGACGACGCCGACACCGACGGTACCGGCGACGTCTGCGACGGCTGCCCGAACGATCCGAACAAGATCGAGCCCGGCCTTTGCGGCTGCGGCGTCGATGAAAACGCCGACACCGACAGCGACGGCATTCAGGATTGCTTCGACAACTGCATCAATGATTCAAACGCCGGTCAGGACGACGGCGACTCGGACGGCGTAGGCGACGCCTGCGACAACTGCCCGAACGATTCGAACTCAGGTCAGGAAGATGCCGACACCGATGGCGTCGGTGATGTCTGCGACAACTGCCCGGACAATTCCAATACTGATCAGGCCGATGGTGATTCCGACGGCATCGGCGATGCCTGTGACGGCTGCCCGAACGATCCGGACGCCGGTCAGGAAGATGCGGACTCGGACGGCGTAGGCGATGCCTGCGACATTTGTCCGAATGACAGCGACCCGATGCAGCTCGACACCGACAGCGACGGCGTGGGCGACGCCTGCGACGGCTGTCCGGAAGACTCCAACAAGACCGAGCCCGGCGTCTGCGGTTGCGGCAACGTCGAAACCGGAGATTCCGATTCCGACGGCGTCATCGACTGCATCGACAATTGCCCGATGGACGCCAATGCCGGTCAGGAAGATGCGGACACCGACGGTGTCGGCGATCTCTGCGACAACTGCCCGAACAATTTCAACCCCGATCAGGCCGACGTTGACATGGACGGCCTCGGCGACGTCTGTGACGGCTGCCCGATGGATCCCAACAAGACCGATCCCGGCACCTGCGGCTGCGGCGTCCCCGACGCCGGTGACGTCGATACCGACGGCATTCTCGACTGCGTGGACAACTGCGTTGACAAGGCCAACCCGCTCCAGGAAGACGGCGACACCGACGGTGTCGGCGACGAGTGCGACAATTGCCCGATGGATGCCAATTCCGATCAGGCCGACACCGACAGTGACGGTGTAGGCGATGCCTGCGACGGCTGTCCGGAAGATCCTGATAAGATCGCTCCCGGCATCTGCGGTTGCGGAAGCCCGGATGTCGACAGCGACTCCGACGGTCTGCTCGACTGCAACGACAACTGCCCGATGGCCGCCAATCCCGATCAGATCGATCTCGACACCGACGGCATCGGCGACATCTGCGACCCGACGCCTCCGAACACCCTGAGCCTCGAGGTTCCGCGGTGCGCCGGCGATCCGGGCGACACGATTCAGGTCGAGCTGTGGATGAGAAACCTGATCAATCCGGTCACCGGATTCTCAGCCTTCCTTTCCTACGACTCCGCCAATCTGACCTTTAACGGAGTGGCCAGCTGCTACACCGAATGCCAGGGCGCAGTGGACCCGCCTTGCGGCGTAGGTCCGTTCTTCGTCCACATTCCGTCAAACATTGCCAGCGCCCTCGGTTCCTGCACGGTCAACACGGCCCTGCTGGGTCTGTCCGGCGGCGTGGCGATTCCGCCGAACGCCATGAATCCCTGTACACAGCCGTGGGGCCCCGGCCTTGCGCCGCGTGAAGGCGATGCCCTTCTCGCGATCCTCAGCTTCACGATCAGCGAAGTCGCTGATTGCACCGTCCCTTCACCGGGAATCGACTTCACCGATTGCGGTGCCCTTCCCTCAACGCTGAGCTTCCAGGGATCGCAGGTCACGACGGCCTTGGTTGCCACCGGCGAACTGACCTTCGATCAGACGCCTCCGTCGATCAAGTGTCCTTCCTCGACTCAGGTTCAGTGCGACGAAAGCACCGATCCCAAGTTCACCGGCACGCCCGAGGCCTTCGATGCCTGCGGTGAAGTGACCCTCGATTTCGACGACGAGATTTTCCCAGGTCAGTGCGAGTCTTCATACTCGATCTTCCGCATCTGGACGGCGACCGATTCCTGCGGCAACTCGGCGCAGTGCTCGCAGTCCATCACCGTCGTCGATACGACCCCGCCGGTCGTCTCCGAGTGCTCCGCCGACGGCGGCAGCGTCGATGCCAACTGCGAAGGCGTTGTCACGTTCTCGGCAACGATCAGCGACAACTGCTGCCTCGATCTGAAGAGCATTTTCGTCAACGCGTTCGTTGTAAACGGTTCGGCTTCACAGGTCGGCTCGCCCACTTGGAAGACTACCGAGTTGGGCCCGAATCAGTACCGCATCGACGGTAGCGTCGTTTACCATGTCACCGATGGCTGCTCAGCCGACATCCGTGTCGAAGTTGGCGCCTACGACTGCTGTGGTAACTTCTGTACGGGCGTCCCGCGCAGCGGTGGTTGCTGCTCCGCGACGGCCACCCTCAGTGACAACACGCCTCCGGAAATCTTCTGTCCGAAGGACGTGGCCATCGAGTGCTCCGGCGAGGGCGAGCCCACCGGCTCGTGCTGCCTCAGCCCCGGCCAGTGCATTGACACGACTGCGTCAGACTGCTTCGGTCGGGGTGGAGCGTTTAACGCGGACATCTCCTGCGCCAGCGGCATTTGTGACGCGCCGGATTGTGCCGCCGCCACGTGCGAAACCTTCGTTCCCTGTGCGCCCAATCCGAATTGTGTCTGCGTCAGTATTACCGGAGGCGGGGCCGCCGGCGTGTGCCTGGATGGCACCACCCTTTGCGCTCCCCTGCTACGCTGCATCGACGGCAACTGCCCGCCGGGATCGGTCTGCGCGGTCAACACCTGCTGCGGCGAGCCGGTCTGCGTGCCCCAGGAACAGTTCTGTGCCGCCAACGGCGAGCTGAGTTCGGCGAGGCTCCTACCGCCGCCGGGCTCATTGACCATCGCCGGCGTCGTGGCGGATAACGGTGCGGGCGCCCACGCCGAATCCCTCGATTTCGTGACCTACCCGGCCGCCGGCAGAGGCAAAAACGGCGATCCCACCTCACCGGAAAACACCGGCTTCCCGTCCGTGAAGGACAACTGCTCGTCGGAGATCATTCCCGAGTATTCCGATGAGGTCACGCCGGGCGAATGCGATGGCGATTACGTCGTCGTCCGCACCTGGACCGCACAAGATGCTTGCGGCAACTCCTCGAGCTGCACTCAGACCATCACCGTTTCCGATACGACCGCCCCAGTCATTTCCGGCAAGGCCTACGGCCACGTCGGTGAGACCTGTGACGGCCTGGTTGAGTTCTACGTCAGCGTCACTGACAACTGCTGCATCGACCTGATCGACTCGATCAGCGTCGACGCATCCGCAATGGGCGGAACCATCGGGCTGATCGACTTCTCTGTTGATCCCGGTAAGAGCGGGCTGATCGTCAGCGGCACCGTCGAGGTTCTTGATCTTGTGGGTTGCTCGGCTGATGTCACCGTCACCGTCACTGCGACGGATTGCTGCGGCAATTCGGCGATGCGGGACTTCAACACGACCATCTCCGATCAAACCCCTCCGATGATCCAGTGCCCGGCGGACAACGTGAAGTTGCCCTGTGGCTCGGACATCGATCCGTCACTCACCGGCACGGCGAATGCCACTGACAACTGCACCGCGTCCGAGGAAATCCTGATCGACTACAGCGACAGTGAGCAGGCTGATCCGCCGTGCGTCTTCCGAACCTGGACGGCCACGGACGCATGCGGCAATTCCAGCTCATGCGTGCAGACCCTCTGCTTCGTCGATACCGTTCGCCCGGTCATCATGTGCCCGGAGACGATCTTCGTGGAATGTGACGCGGAAGTTCCTCCGCCCTCGATGAATCTTGAGGAGTTTGAAATGATCGGCGGCTCCGCCTCCGATGATTGCGGCTTCGTCGAGATCAATCTGCTTGACGAGTTCGTCAGCTCGGGCGACGGCTGTGACTCGCCGAAGATCATCGTCCGGATCTACGAGGCCCGCGACGCCTTCGACAACACCGCCACCTGCAAGCAGGTCATCATCGTGCAGAACACCCTCGCCCCGGTCATCACCGGCGAGGATCCTGCCCCGGTGATTGCTGACGTGGAGTGCATCGGCGCCTTCACCTTCCACGCGAACATCACCGATTGCTGCGTGGAGTTCGAAACGGTCAGCGCCCAGTCGCTCGATCAGAATCTCTTCATCGAAGACTACGGCGTTGCCGAGGATGGCTCGGCCATCTGGGGTTACGCGGTCGTCACACTTCCGTTCAACGCGTGTGACTACACCGCCCAGGTGCAGATCAATGCCGAGGATTGCTGCGGCCTGGCCGCCAAGCCGCTGATCCTGAACCTGACGGTCAGCGACGAAACCGGTCCCATGATGTACTGCCCGAATGATTACGTCCTGGATTGCGGTCAGTTGCCTGATCCGCAGATCACCGGCTTCCCCAAGGTGTTTGACAGTTGCTCCAACGTCACCGATGTGTCCTTCGAGGACAGCGAGGAAATGGGTGGTGGCGGTGGCGGCGGCGATCCGCTGGCCGGTGGACCCGGGCCGGTCGATCCGTTCATCATCCGCACCTGGACCGCGACGGATTCCTGTGGCAACACTTCAACGTGCACCCAGATGATCACGTTGAACGACGCCACGCCGCCGCAGTTCGTGCAGTGTCTGGCCGGCATTCCGGTCACGCTGTACGGCCTGGAGAATGCGCAGGTGCGAGGCGGCCAGAATCGCCTGCACAAGATCAATCCGCTCACTGGTGAGATCATCTCCAGCGTGGATGTGACGGTTGAGGGCTTCATCGTTGAAAGCGCCAACGGCCTTGCCCGAGAGCCGAAGACGGGCACGTTCTACGCTGTTCTTCGAATCGTCGAAGACGGTGGCGTGGATCAGGGCGGCGGACCCAGCAGAGTGCTGGCCACGCTCGATCCGGAAACCGGTGTCGCCACGGTTGTCGGCGATCTTGGGGATGCGTTTGCGAACATCGCCTTCGCGCCGGATGGCACGCTGATCGGCGTGACCGGCGACGGCGGCATGAACTCGGAGACGCTGTTTGAAATCGACACCACCGATGCCAGCACGACGATGCTTTTCGCGCTGGGCAACGGCACTGACGGCGAAGCCATCGGCTTCGGCCCCGGTTCCTTGATGTATCACGCCTCAGGAAACGGCGATACTAATGAATTCTTCGAAAGTGTTGACCTGGATACCATGGCTGTCATCGACATCGGCGGCGGATCCCATGTATTCAGTTGGAACGAAGTACTGGCCATGGCGTACTCCAGTACGCTCGGCCGTATGTTCGTCAGCGACATCGATGGCGACATCTACATCGTCGATCTCGATTCCGGAGCCACGCAGTTCGTCGGCACGATCTTCGAACCCTTCCTGGCCAACGGCGGAGGAAAGGGTCCGGGCGGGTTGGCGCTCAAGGGTCTCGTCTTTGTGGAGGAAACGTTGCCGGTCCTCGTCGAGGAGGGGTGTTGCACGACCGTTCCGTTCACCGCCTCGATTCGCGACCTGTGTCTCGACCTGAGCAAGTGCGGTTCCTGCGGACCTGCGGGCCAGGCCCCACGTGGCGATAACCAGTTCTTCTGCGATGCCGTCCAGGTCTTTGCGGACGGACCGTTTGATTGGATTGGTGACCCGTGGTTCTGCGTCCAGCAGGATCCGAACGACGACACCCTCTACCACGTGTACGGCAACGTCGATGTCTGCGACATCCTCGAGTGTCCGGCCACGCTGGAAATCACCATTACGGCGACCGACTGCTGTGGCAACTCCAACTTCTGTGTTGCCTCGGCGGACGTGAGTGACGTTCAGCCGCCACAGTTCGACAACTGCCCGTCCGAGCCGATCATGGTGACGGCCGACCCGGGCATGTGTGAGGCGTTTGTCCAGTTGCCGGATCTCTTTGCCTTCGACAACTGTCCCAATGGCGTGATTGATCGCGGCTTCGGCGGCGTCGATGTCTCCTGTGACACGGCCAGCGGCGTCTTCCAGGTTGGTACCACCACCGTGACCTGCACGGCTACCGATCTGTGCGGCAACACCGCGACGTGCACCTACGACGTCGTCGTCAGCGGGACGAACCAGATCAGCGCAACCGTGGTGCTCAACGGCGTGAACGCGTCGATGACGCCGCGAACGCGCTGCATCAAGTTCGTGCCCAAGACGCCGGCCGGTTGCGTCGATCCGGTCAGCGTAATGGTCACCTTCACCGGCAACCCCGCCACCGGCGTGGGTGTCATTGAAGTGCCGTGTGGTGAATACATCGCGATCTGTGCCAAGGACGAGCAGCACACGCAGTGGAATACCCAGGCCCTGATGGCTGTGGGTAACGAGTTCGTGACCAGCTCGAACCTGGTTCTCATCGGCGGTGATACGGATAACGACAGCGACGTTGACATCAACGACCTGACGTTCTTCCTCTTCACCTTTAACCTCCCGGCGGCCGACGGCGGCTGTCCGTACGACGGGACGACCCGCGACGCGGACTTCAGCCTCAACGGCTTCGTCGGAAACGAGGACCTGGCCTTCTTCACGAACATCGTGACCGGCTTCCCGATCCAGCCGACCTTCTGCAACTGCCAGCCGCCCGCCCTCAACGGCGCGACTGCCGGTGGACGTGGAACTCCGGCTGAACTGCGGGTGTCGCTGCCGGCATCTCAGTTGAAGCCCGAAATCGCCGCCGTGGTGGACTACAACCGCGACGGAACGTTCGATCATAAGGACGTACGAATCTTCGAATCGTCGCACGGTCTGACCCACGACCTGTCCAACCGCATGAAGGCGGTCGGAATGATTTCAGGTGTGAAGGCCCGACCGGCGCTCGGTCGATAGACTCGAAGTGGTTTTTCCGGTGCCGTGGATCGCGAGACGCTCGCGATCCACGGCATCGAATTGTGTTCTGGATCCTGGGGGGATCTGGTAACGGCCCACGCCTCGCACGGCGCCGTCGTTTCAGGGAGCGAACTATTATGCCAGCGATTCCTTCCATCCTCCTCTCAGCCATTGCAACTCCGTTGCGAAAAGCGGCCCGCAGGTTACTGCCGGCCTTTCTCGCTGCGTTCTTGCTCGCCACGCCCGGCGTAGCATCCGCAGGCTTCGACCTCGTCCTGCTCCCGCCGGTCACGGTTAAGCCGATCGAGCCGGGCATGGACACGATCATCGAGATCGAAATGCGTATCGTCTGGGACGGCACGCTGTCCGATCCTCTTTGTGCGGACCCGACCCCCGGTGAGATCTTTCAGGCGGTCGACGCCATCATCACCTGGGACCCGACGCACCTGGAGCTGCTCGACTCCGACGTCAGCACCGCGGACTACTTCTGGGATTTCGAAGACATTTTCCCGGGAGACCCCGACGGTTGGAATAACGGCAACGACGGCGACGCCCTCTGGCAGGCCGGCGCCTTCGGCCAGCTCGTGGCGGTCGGCGGCAACGGCCAACGGGCGACCGTCTGGCGATTCAAGGCCCTCTCCTCGACCAACAAGACGACCGTGGCCTTGCTCAATTCGCCCGGCGCCATCAACAACACCGACCTGGTCAACTGCAACTTTCTTGAAGTATTGCCCGGCCTTTCTTCAGTCTCCATTCGCCTGATCGACTGCCCCAACATGGGCCCGGATTCCGATTCCGACGGCTTCCGCGATGCCTGCGACAATTGTCCGAACGATGCCAATCCCACTCAGGAAGACAGTGACACCGACGGCGCCGGCGATGCCTGCGACGGCTGCCCGGACGATCCGAACAAGACCGAGCCCGGTGAGTGTGGTTGCGGATTTGCCGAAGGCGATCGCGACAGTGACGGTACGCCCGACTGTGTCGACGGTTGCCCGGATGACCCCAATAAGACGGCCCCCGGCGCCTGCGGTTGCGGCGTTCCCGACACGGACACCGATTCCGACGGCACCCCGGATTGCGCCGATGGCTGCCCCGACGATCCGAATAAGACGGAGCCCGGCATCTGCGGTTGCGGCACCTCGGATGTAGACACTGATTCCGACGGCACACCTGACTGCAACGACGGCTGCCCGGAAGATCCCAACAAGATCGCGCCCGGCATTTGTGGTTGCGGCATGAGCGACACCGGCGATACCGATTCAGACGGTACCCCCGATTGTCTCGACGGCTGCCCGGAAGACCCGAACAAGACGGCCCCCGGCGTCTGCGGATGCGGCAACCCTGATATCGATACCGACTCCGACGGCGTCCTCGACTGCGAAGACGGCTGTCCGACCGATCCCAATAAGACCGATCCGGGTGAATGCGGTTGCGGCACGGCCGACACCGACACCGATTCCGACGGCGTCGCCGACTGCAATGACGGCTGCCCGCAAGATCCCAACAAAATCGAACCCGGCGAGTGCGGTTGCGGTAACCCCGAGACCGGCGATACCGACTCAGACGGCACCGCCGACTGCAACGACGGCTGTCCGCAAGATCCGAACAAGACCGAGCCGGGCGTCTGCGGCTGCGGCAATCCGGACATCGATTCCGATTCCGATGGCGTTCTCGACTGCGACGACGGCTGTCCGCTCGATCCGAACAAGACCGAGCCCGGTCGCTGCGGTTGCGGCAATCCGGAAGACGACACCGATTCCGATGGAACACCGGATTGCATCGACGGCTGCCCCGACGATCCCAACAAGATCGAGCCCGGCGAGTGCGGCTGCGGTAACGCCGAAACGGGCGACACCGACTCCGACGGCGTGGCCGACTGTAACGACGGCTGCCCCGAGGATCCCAACAAGACTGACCCCGGTGATTGTGGTTGCGGCGTGCCGGATGGCGACCGCGACATGGACGGCACCCCCGATTGCACCGACGGCTGTCCCGATGATCCCAACAAGATTGCTCCCGGCCAGTGCGGCTGCGGCACGCCCGATACCGACACGGATTCCGACGGCACGGCCGACTGTAATGACGGCTGCCCGGAGGATCCCAACAAGATCGAGCCCGGCAAGTGCGGCTGCGGCCTGAGCGACACCGGCGATACCGATTCCGACGGCACGCCCGATTGTCTCGATGGCTGTCCGCTCGATCCCAACAAGACCGATCCGGGCGAGTGCGGCTGCGGCGTTTCGGATGAAGACACCGACTCCGACGGCGTCCCCGACTGTGTCGACGGCTGCCCGGCGGATCCGAACAAGATCGAGCCCGGCGAGTGCGGCTGCGGTAACCCCGAGACCGGTGACACCGACTCAGACGGAACGGCCGACTGCAACGACGGTTGCCCGGAAGATCCCAACAAGATCGCGCCCGGCGAGTGCGGTTGCGGCAACCCCGAGACCGGTGACACCGATTCCGACGGAACGGCCGACTGCATCGACGGTTGCCCGGAAGATCCGAACAAAGTCGAGCCCGGCGAGTGCGGTTGCGGTAACCCCGAGACCGGTGACACCGATTCCGACGGCGTCGCTGACTGCAACGACGGTTGTCCGGAAGATCCGAACAAGATTGAGCCCGGCGAGTGCGGTTGCGGCAACCCCGAAACCGGCGATACCGACTCCGACGGCACTGCCGACTGCAACGACGGTTGCCCGGAAGATCCGAACAAGATCGAACCCGGCGAGTGTGGTTGCGGTAACCCCGAGACCGGCGACACCGACTCCGACGGCACTGCCGACTGCAACGACGGCTGCCCGGAAGATCCGAACAAGATCGAACCCGGCGAGTGTGGTTGCGGCAACCCCGAGACCGGTGATACCGATTCCGACGGCACGGCCGACTGCAACGACGGCTGCCCGGAAGATCCGAACAAGATCGAACCCGGCGAGTGTGGTTGCGGCAACCCGGAGACCGGTGATACCGACTCAGACGGCGTCGCTGACTGCAACGATGGCTGCCCGGACGATCCATTCAAGACCGACCCCGGTGTCTGCGGTTGCGGTACGCCCGATGACGATCGCGACAAGGACGGCACGGCCGATTGCAACGATGGTTGTCCGGACGATCCATTCAAGATCGATCCCGGCGTCTGCGGCTGTGGCGTTTCGGATGTCGACACCGACTCCGACGGTACGCCTGACTGCAACGACGGCTGCCCGCAAGATCCCAACAAGATCGAGCCCGGCGTTTGCGGCTGCGGCGTGGCTGACGTCGATTCCGATTCCGACGGCGTCCTCGACTGCAACGACGGTTGCCCGAAAGATCCCCTCAAGGTCGAACCGGGCCTCTGCGGTTGCGGCGAAGACGACTCCCTCGATTCGGACGGCGACGGCGTGGTCGACTGCATCGACGTCTGTCCGTTCAACGATCCGACGCTTCGCGTCCAGCCGGACGGCCGGCCGCGGTTCGACGTAAACTTGGACTGCGAGGTGGATATTGATGACTGGTCACAGCTCGAAGCACAGGGCACGAAGATTCCGCCCTGTTCGAGCGGTGTGGCCGCGTCCCTGTCCGCCACGATTCTGGGACTTTTCTCGTTCCGGCGAAGAAATCGCCGAAATCGAGGGGTATAATCGGGGGTTCATGCCCGGCGACTTATAGGGCTACTCCCTGATTCCGCCCGATCGCTTTTAGAAGGGCCCCGGGTCATGTGAACGAAGGCCGCACGCCGTAACGGGCGTCGCGCCTCGTTCACATGACCCGGTCTGCTGAAGGCCGGCTTCCCGCGCCGGTGCTGGGGGTGTTTTGGCTACTTTGTCCGTTCCGGCGTCTGCGCGCACGGACAAAGCAAGGGAGTGTTGACCTATGAGTCTCAGGTTTGAATCGTCCAGGAAGTGTGTTTCCGCGTCCTTTGCCATCGTTACCTCGCTGGTTGTGATGATGATCGTCCCCGGCATCGCCTCGGCGAATGTCGATCTGGTGCTTTCCGCGCCGGTGACGGTGCTGCCCGTCGAGCCCGGCTCAGATACCATCGTCGAAGTTCACGTCCGTGCCATCTGGGATGGGACCATCGCCGATCCGCTCTGCCAGGATCCCCCGATGGGGGCCCCGACCGGTGAATTCTTCCAGTCCATCGACGCCATCATCCAGTGGGATCCCGCGGTCCTTGAACTGCTGGGAAGCGACAGCTCGACGGCCGACTATGCCTGGCTGCTCGACGGCTTCTTCCCCGGCGATCCCGACGGCTGGAACAACGGCAACGACGGCGCAGCCCTCTGGCAGGCCGGCAGCATGGGCCTCATCACCGCCGTCGGCGGTAACGGTCGCCTCGCCACCATCTTCCGATTCAAAGCCCTCTCCGCGTCCCCCGGCACGCAGGTCAGCCTGCTCGATTCCCCCGGCGCCATTAACAACACCGACGTCATCAATTGCAACTTCGGAAACATCGTCGGCGACATTTCCGCCGTCGCGACGATTCAGCTTATCGACTGTCCCGACGTCGGCCCGGATACCGATTCCGACGGCTTCCGCGATGCCTGTGACAACTGTCCGAACGACCCCAACGCCGATCAGGCCGACGGCGACACCGACGGCATCGGCGATGTCTGCGACCCCTGCCCGACCGATCCGACCAACGATGCCGACTCCGACGGAATCTGCGGCATCGACGACAACTGCCCCGACAATTCGAATCCGCTCCAGGAAGACGCCGACATGGACGGGCCCGGCGACGCCTGCGACAACTGCCCGGATGATTCCAACGCCGATCAGTCCGACACCGACGGCGACGGCGTCGGCGACGTCTGCGATCCGTGTCCGAATAGAAGGCCCGGCGACGTCAGCGGCGACGACATGACCAACGAGGACGACATTCCGTTCTTCGTCTTCGTCGCCCTCCAGCCGGAGCTCTTCGTCGGCAGTGACGAATTCTGTGCCGCGGACGTGAACGAAGACATGTCGGTCGACGGTCTCGACGTCCAGTTCTTCCTGGGTGTTCTGCTCGCGCCATGAGGCGCGGCTGATTTCGCTTTTATCGCCGTCGGCGTCGGCGCGCTTTTCGCGCCGACGTCCGCGGCGCCAGGCTCTTAACGAGTGCCTCTGCCTTTCTTGCAGTCCCTGTCAGTGACAAACTGGCCGAATCCGCATTTTCCGGCCCTTCCGGCCCTCACCGCAACTCATTGATTCACAACGATTTAGTCGCCTCGTGATCCGCCCGCCCCGGCCGTGGCACGCGCGTTGCCTCTCTCATCTATGTCACGCCACGACCGTCGTGGCAACACGTTTCAGGCCCATCCGTGAGAGGAGGATGTTGAAATGTTGGCGAATCGATACACGTTTCCAATGGTCGGAAGGCTCGGACAGGAGATGGACGGCCTGTTCAATTCCATCTTCGACGGCGACTCCGTCTATCCTTTTCGCAGGCGCGCATTTCCCGCGGTCAACGTCTGGGAGGATGCCGACTGCCTCTATGCCGAAGCGGAAGTTCCCGGCCTCGCGATGAGTGATCTTGAGGTCTTCGTCGTCGGTAACGAGCTGACCATCAAGGGTCGCCGCGGCGATCAGAAATCCGAAGTCGTCTCCTACCACCGACAGGAGCGCGCCGCCGGGACGTTCGCACGCGTCCTCACCCTGCCGTATCCCGTGAACTCCGAAAAGGTCGAGGCATCGCTGAAGGACGGCGTCCTGACCATCGTGCTCCCCAAGGCTGAAGAGGCCAAGCCGCGCAAGATCCTGATCAATTCGTAACACCCCGTCGTGTTCGACTTGGTTCAGAACGGCTGATCGTAACCATCACACCGGAGCGTAACGCCTCCGGTGCCGGATACTCGAAAGGAAGGCGAATCATGGTCTGCGATATTGTCAAAAACAAAAACAAGAATGAAAGCGAATCGCAGGTCGCTCGAAACGGCCGGACCGACAGCCCCCGAACGTACCTGCCGTCCTGCGACGTCATCGAAAAGGAAAACGAGCTTCTGCTCCTGGCCGACATCCCCGGCGCCCGCGCCGAAGACATCGAGGTTTCCTTCGAGCGCGGCCTGCTCACCATTCACGCAACCGGGAATCCGTCGCGCGAGGCCGGCCGCAAGTACCTGCACCGCGAATACGGCGTCGGCGATTACCACCGGTCTTTCCAGATTGGTGACGAGATTGATGCCGGGCGCATCGAGGCGGATTTCAAGAGCGGCGTCCTGACGCTCCGCCTGCCCAAGTCGGTCGACGTGTTGCCGCGAAAGATCGCTGTCAAAGCGGAGTAAGCAGCCGCCTCCGTCGAGGCTTCGAGCAGCACGCGTCATACAGATCGTGCCTGCTCGAGGCCTCACACGCTGCGGGCCCCGTATTTTCCAGCGGGAACTGCTACTTCATCCAGCGCGATCCGCTCTTGCGAAGCTTCTCCGCCATGTTGGTCTTTTCCCAGGTGAACCCCGAGCCGGTTCGGCCGAAGTGTCCGTGAGCCGCCGTCTCGCGGTAAATCGGCCGCTTCAGGTTCAGATACTTGATGATCCCCGCCGGCGTCAGGTCGAAGTTCTCCCGAACCAGTGCCTCAATCTTCTCTTCCGGAATCCGGTTCGTGCCTTCCGTATCAACCAGCACGCTGACCGGGTCCGCGACACCGATGGCATAGGCCAGTTGAACTTGGCAGATGTCGGCAAGCCCGGACGCCACCACGTTCTTCGCAACGTGCCGCGCCATGTAGGTCGCCGACCGATCCACCTTGGACGGGTCCTTGCCGGAAAAAGCGCCGCCGCCATGCGCGCCGCGCCCGCCGTAGCTGTCCACGATGATCTTCCGGCCCGTCAGGCCCGAGTCGCCGTGCGGGCCGCCGATGACGAATCGACCCGTCGGATTAATGTGGAAGGTGATCCCGCTGCTCCACAGCTTGGGGCACTCGGCCAGGCACACCGGCTTGATGACCTTCTCGATGATGATCTTTTTGAACTTGTCGTTCACGTTGCCGTTGCGATCGAGCAGCTCCGGCCGCTCCTGATGCTGCGTGGAGATGACGATCGTCTTCAGCTTGACCGGCTTCGCCCCGTCGTACTCGATCGTCACCTGGCTCTTGCTGTCAGGCCGCAGCCACGGGATCGTCCCGTTCGCCCGAACCTCCGCGAGCTTCTCCACCAGCCTGTGCGAAAGGTGAATCGGCAGCGGCATGAGCACCTTCGTCTCGCGACAGGCAAAGCCGAACATCAGCCCCTGATCGCCGGCGCCCTGCTTCTTTTTCTTGCCTGCCGTCACACCCTGGGAGATGTCCGCCGACTGGCTGTGAATCGTGCGAATGACCGCGCAGCTCTTATGGTCAAACTGGCACTCCGGATCGGTGTAGCCGATGTCCGCGATGGTCTTGCGGATGTCCGCCTCGATGCCGCTTAAGGCCAGCTCTGCTTCCTTGTTGTGGACCGTGACCTCGCCCGCCACCACGACCAGACCGGTCGTCACCAGCGTCTCACACGCCACACGGGCATTGGGGTCCTTGGAGATCAGCGCATCCAGTACCGTATCGCTGATTTGGTCGGCCACCTTGTCGGGATGACCCATGCTGACAGATTCCGAAGTGAAAAGGTGCCGTCCGCGCCGATGCGTTCCGTTCGATCCCACTGATAACTCCTTAGCGATGTATGCTTTCTGCGGGGGCGACCAGGCCCCCGGGGGCCGTGCCGTTGCGGCGCTTCATGGACTGGCCGCCGCTCCCTACAATTGCCGAATCGATCAATATAGGCAGGGGTCGGTTCGGAGGCAAGCCTCCAGCCGCCAAACCCCATACCCCCCGATCCGAGGTCTGAATGAATAAACGAATATGCGTGGTCGGAGTGGGTCGATGGGGAAGCCGTCATGCCGCCACGCTCCACGAGCTTGGCTGCCTGGCCGGACTCGTCGATTCAGACGCCGATACCCTCGCACGCGCCGCCCGGTCGTATCCCGCCGCCCATGCCACGCCCGACATTGAAGACGCCCTCCGCCGGGACTTCGACGGCTTCGTCGTGGCCACGCCCGCCCATACCCATTTCGACGTCGCCCATCGCATCGTCGAAGCCGGCCAGTCCGTTCTCGTTGAGAAACCGCTGGCGCTCAACGCTGCCGAGGCGCGCCGCCTCGTCGAGTCGGCCGCGAAGCACCGCGTCAATCTCATGGTCGGCCACGTCCTACTCTTCCATCCCGCGATCCGCCGAATCCGCTCGCTCATCAGCGAAGGAAAGATCGGCAAGCTCCAGTACATCTACAGCAACCGCCTCAACCTGGGCACCGTCCGCACCGAGGAAAACATCCTCTGGAGCTTCGCCCCGCATGACATCTCCATCTTCCAGCATTTGATCGGCACGCGCCCGGTCGAGGTCGTCTCGCGCGGCGCCGCCTTCCTGCAGACCGGCATCCACGATTCCACCCTCACCAGCCTCAAGTACGCCGACAACATTTCCGGCCACATCTTCGTGAGCTGGCTGCATCCTTTTAAGGAGCACCGCCTCGTCATCATCGGCGCCAAGGGCATGTTCACCTTTGAAGACAGCGCCGACGGCGGCAGGCTCCTCTTCTACGAAAAGGGCATCGACTGGATTCGCGGCGAGCCGATTCCCCGCGAAGGCGCGACCGAAGTCATCGAGTTCGAGCGATGCATGCCCCTCACCGCCGAGCTGGAGTATTTCATCGATCGCCTCGATAGCGGTCCGCCCCGGATCGCTGACGGCAAAAGCGGCGTCGAAGTTCTGGAGATTCTCGAAGACGCCACCAGCAGCCTCCTCTCCGGCGTTGAAGTCCGCCCTCGTCGCGCGCAACAGGCCGGCTATTACGTCCACCCGTCCAGCATCATCGATGACAACGTGAAGATCGGAGACGGAACGAAGATCTGGCACTTCTCCCACGTCCAGGCCGGCGCGGCGATCGGTTCGCACTGCTCCATCGGGCAGAACGTCAACATCGCCTCCAACGTCCGCATCGGCGATCACTGCAAGATTCAGAATAACGTCTCGGTCTATGAAGGCGTCGAATTGGAGGACTACGTCTTCTGCGGCCCGTCGATGACCTTCACCAACATCCGCGATCCCCGCTGTAAGTATCCCCAGCGCGGTTCCGACCACTACGTGAAGACCGTCGTCCGCTGCGGCGCAAGCATCGGCGCCAACGCCACAATCGTCTGCGGCATCACCCTGGGCCGGCACTGCTTCATCGCCGCCGGCGCCGTCGTCATCGCCGACGTGCCGGACTACGCTCTCATGGTCGGCGTCCCCGCGAAGCAGTCCGGCTGGGCCTGCGAATGCGGCGAGCGCCTCGGCCGCGTGAAAAAGACCGCCAAGTGCCCACGTTGCGCAAAGCAGTACAACCTCCTCCGCGGCAAACTCCAACCGGCCACAAAGGCCGCCGCCCCAACGAAGAAGCGCGCCAAAAAAAGAAAGTAGCCTGCGTCCTCCCGCATCCCCGTAGCGCCACCCCCAACGAGCCCGGACTTCAGTCCGGGCGGTACACGATCCACCATGGGTCCTTGTATCCGCGCGCTACCCCGTAGCGCCACCCCTTGTCGGTGGCGTTCGCGCGGCAACCGTCGTCATCCGCGCAATCGCAACTCCGCAAATATTCAGCCCCCCGGTCAATGACCGGGGGTTCCTCTCCACCCACCAACACCGCCGCCAAATCCGCGCGCACGAGGAGCAAGAGTGCTCAATGCAATGTCATCCACCCGCAACATCCCGCGCCCATACCTGCCCGAAGCGCCGGCGAGGACGTCACCGCAAGTACCACACTGCCGCGCAAGGCCTCTCCGCGTTTGCTTTTCCCCTCGGCCCCTCGGCGCATCTGATTCACTTTCCCGAAGCGTTTTTCAAAGACTTACAAACGATCTTTCCCGAGATTTTCCACCCATATTCGGGCATGCACCGTTCTTGATTCACTTCAAGCGTTTCCCGCAAAAACCACCCAAAACGCGAAGCGCCCCAACACATGCCCGCCACAGCGCTTACAAACGCCCACCAACACTTTTTTCGCCTATTGTCACCTTGGAATTGCCTCGCCCCTCGCACGAAAAACCGCTACCGAGGGCCCAGGCCATTCCCGCCTCCGAGTTGATCCAGCCTTGCCCGGGCAGCCGCGTTTGCCGGATCGATTCTCAAAGCGGCGCGATAGGCCTCGATCGCCTCCGCCGGTTTGCCCCGGCGCTCCAGCACCGACCCGAGCAATCGAAAGCCCTCGGCATCACCCGGCATCAACGTCAATGCTCTCCGAAGGGCCACCTCGGCATCGGCGAGCCGGCCGACTTTTTGCAGCACCAGCGCATAGTTCCGCCACGCCCCGCCCTCCGGAACATCGACCGTCATCCCGGCGTCGTAGTGAGTCACCGCCTCGGCGTCGCGGCCCGCCATCTGAAGCGTCAGGGCAAGATTGAGATGGGTCCGCGGCAGTCCGGGATCGTTGGCAAGAATCTGTCGGTAAAGCGCGATCGCCGCTTCCAGCTCCCCCGACTGGGCCAGGCAATTGGCCAGATTATTCTCGATGACCGTCATCCCCGGCTTGATGCGAAGCGCCTCTTTGAAAAGCGGAATCGCCTCACCGATCCTGCCGTCCTCCATCAACGTCGTGCCCAGGTGGTCCATCGCGCGATAGTTCTCGGGCCGCTCCGCGATGACCGATCTCCACATAACATCGTCGCTCGCGTAGTTCCGGTTCCGCAGATGCGTGCGCAATCCAAGCACCGCCGCGATGATCAGGACAATGACGATGAACCCCGTAGCGCTGCCCGGCCGGATTCGACGTGCTACCGTGTGAAGCGCGACCACGAAGATCGCGACAAAACAGACCAGCGCCAGGTACATCCGGTGTTCCACGCAGAGGTCCGAAATCGGCACAAAGCTGGAAGTCGGCGCGAGGATGAGAAAAAACGTGAGGACGACGAATCCCGCGAGCCGTTTGCGAATGGTAAGGATCAGTCCGGCGGCGAAAATGCACAGCATCACGATCCCCGGAATCAGCGCATCCCGAATGTCCGTCACCGGCGGCCACAGGTAGTCGAACACCAGCGTATCCGGCCAAGCGCACAGGCGAAGATAATGAACCAGTACGCCCGCCTGCGTGAGCAAGTATTCCTTCGGTGTCACGCCGCTGACGCTGAAGCCCACCGTGCCGGCCCCGTGCGTCTCCGGCCGAAACAGGAGCTGAACCAGCCCCAGGGCAAAGAGCACGCCCCACGTCGAAGCTAGCCCCACATACAGTTTCCACCGCCGCGTAAACGGCTCTTTCCACGAGCCGGACACGACCACCCAGTCAAGCATCAGCACCGCAACTGGTGCCGTCACCATGACACCCTTGCACAGAAAACCGGCGGCGCAGCAAAGCACCGAGGCCGTGAACCACGCGCCGCGCCTCGCGTCCTGTTCGCCGCGCAGGAAACAGTACAGCGTCAGGACATAGAAAAGCGACATCAGCGACTCGCCGCGCTGAATGACGTAGGTCACCCCCTGCGTCGTCAGCGGATGAACCAGCCAGAGCAGGGCGATGGCAAAGGCAACCGCGGCATCGTGCCCGTCGCAGTCCCGCTCCGGGCGTCGCTCCCGCAGTACCCGGCGGGCAAAGAGATAAATCGCCGTACCGGTGGCCAGGTGTATCAGCAGGTTGCAGACGTGGTAGCCCGCTGGATCGAGTCGGCCGATGGCGAAGTTGATCGCCAGGGAAAGGTCAACAATGGGCCTGGCGCTGTCGCCAAAGCACTCCCACGGCGGCCAGAGCGATCGTATCTTGGGATTGCCGACGACATGGACAAGATCATCCAGCAGGAAAGCCCCGCCCAGCGAGTTCGCCCAGGCGCACCCGACGATCAACAGTCCGATGGCAATTGCCCAGTTCGGAACCCGCGCGCGAACCGGCTCATGCAGAGGCGGAGTCGATCGCGGTCGTGGCTTGCGACGCGGCACGGGCATGCCCGGCAATGTAACGTGAGCGGGGTGCGCGACAAAGTGAGCGGCAGGGCGGCGCTACTTCGAGAACGAAATGTTGGGCATCCACGACTTGCGGATCTTCGGCGCCTCGACGCCGCAGACCTTCGCGGCGATCTCCAGCACGCTCTTCCGCACCGGGCTCTTGTCCGACACCGGCTCGCCGATGTCGCCGGCGGCGAGCAGGGCCTTGTAATTGTTCGGGATGACGCCGATCGTCTTCTTGCCCACCCGTTCCTCGAGGGCTTCGATGGAAAGCGAGTGAATGCCCTTGGAATAGCGGTTCACCACGAAGTCGATGGACTCCGCGGGCAGGCCGAATTTCATCAGCGAATCGCTGAGTCGCCCCGCGTTATAGACGGCGTTCGCGGTCATCTCCACGACCACGATCAATTTCTTCGACGCCTGAATCGCAGCGCCGCAGATTTCGTCCAGCTTGCGCGGCAGGTCCATGACAAGGTAGGGGTACATCGAGCGCGTCGCCTCGATGATCTTCGTGGCGTGGCCTTCGTTGAGCAGATGAGCCTGCTCGATCTGCATTGGTCGGGCAAGCACGGCGACACCCGACGGAAGATCGACAATCGCGTCCTCCAGCAGCAGCCGGTCGATGGACCCGGATTGAACGACGTCCGCGATGGTGCACTTGGGCTGAAAGTCCCACGACCTTGCCACCGTGCCGAATTCCAGGTCGAAGTCGATGATCGCGGTTGGTGACTTCGTCAGCTCGGCGATCGCCATCGTCAGGTAACAGGCAAACGTGGTGGCCCCCACGCCGCCGCCCGAGCCGATCACGCAGATCGACTTGCCGAGCATCTTCAGATCTTCGGAGTGGTTGATGGCCCTCCGAATCGCGACGCGAAGGTCCTCGGCATTCAGCGGTTTACCGGCAAGCTGCCGGCATCCCGCGCGCAGGGACATGATGATCTTCTGAACGTCCTGACTGCCGGTCACGCCGACGACGGCGATGTCCGACTTGATCTCCAGGGCCTCGATGATGGTGTCCAGCGCTTCGTCCTGATCCAGGTCGATCAGCAGGATGGTGACCTGCTCCATGGCGATGATCGTGCGCAGCTCATCGCGCGACGAGGTCGTTCCCACGATCTGAAAATCGGTGAGTTCCGAAACGACCGGATCATCAATCCCGTGAACACAAATCCGATTGCGGGCCACCCATGCTCTCCTGGTTCATCAGGGTTGTCGTAAACGAGGCGTCATTGCAAGCCGTCAGCTCGACTCGCAATTCCATCCCCCCAATCGGCACGCGCAGGGGGCAACTTGCGTCCCGAAACCGCCGGCGTCCAATAACTTCGCTGCCGCCAAACCCAGGTCCGCGCGACCAATCAATTCTTATGGGTCGAATCTGCCTGACCGATAGACGCCACGGAACCGTGATTAGGGACCTTGTTTATGCGCGAACAAATTGAAGTATTAAAACCTGTTTCGCAGGGCGAATGGGACAAGTTTGTCCAACAGGCGGAGTCCGACAATCAACACCACGACGCGAGGCGGCAAAGCCCACGCAAGCCGATTGAGTGCTTCGAGGACATACAGCTGAAAATCTACGACTCCGGCGAGGTCACGAGTCGGCTTGTTAAGATCACTGAAATTTCCGCCGGTGGTGTCACGTGCTGGACCGGGGAAGAGGTGCCTGAAGGCGCAAAGGTCCAGTTCATTTTCGCCGGCGAGTTTCGGCACTGGGAGTTCAGGGGACGAATCGTCCATTGCACCCAGACCATCGGTGGATTCAAGGTAGGTATTCGAATCGAGTTCTCTCAATGAGCATCGCAGTGGGGCGTCGGGCGAGCGGCGCTGTGGCACGTCCGAGGGCTCATTAAGAAGGTGGAATGCATGTTGGCAGTAAAGTTCATTCTTTCGGGCGTTTGTGCTCTTTCCTGTCAGGACCCCGGCCGCATTCTGGCGACGGCGCTGGCAGTACCTTCCGCGCGACCTGTCGAGCGCTATTGCTCCAGCGATCCCGGATTCGACGCCAACACGGTCGTGGAGAGCATGCTCGCCTCGATCATTCCCGACTGTGAATTACTGCCGGACATGACGCCGGTTTCGTCGAAATCGACACAGCAGCCCGCACCGTCACCGGTTGCGCCCCGCGTCGTCGCGTCGAATCGCCCGATCCGGCTTGAACTGATGACGCCGGTGTCGGGAGGTCTTGCCGATTCGGAGGATGAAATCCTGACGCTCGGCATGACCGACGACCGGGCGGATTCCGACACCGATCACGAAACTGCCGACAAGCCGACCGGGCAGATGCAGATGGTCGGTTCCGATACCCCTGAGCCCGACGCACCGATCGAGCAATCCGACATTGGGGAAATGAAACCCGTCGAACAGGCAGATGCGACTGCGTCTGACGAAGACTCCGATGGCCCGGTAGCGCCTGCCGTCTCCGCACCGCGCATGCCGCGAGCCCGAATCAAGGAGTTCGGCGGAAAGGGTTCAGGCGGCATGACCGATTTCGGCAGCGCCCTGCTGGCAGGCGGCGAGCCGATCAAGATGCAGCCTGTGACCAGCGACAAGGGCGAAGAGGATGCCACGACCAGAACTGAGCAGATGGAAGAGGTTTCCGGTTCGCCGGGGATTGGCGTCCTGGACCTCAGTCCGCAGGCTCCGTCCAAGCTCCTGCGCCTTCAGTTGAACGAGTCCCTGGTCATTAAGTCGCGCATTCGACTCGATCGCGTTGAAGTGCCGGACCCGACCATCGTCGATGTCAGCGTTTCGTCTCCCCAGGAATTGACGATCATCGGCAAGGCAATCGGGTCCACGCAATTCACCATCATGGGTGAGGGCCAGATTCAGAACTGCATGGTGATGGTCGGCCCCAACTACAAGCCGCTTCAGAACCTGATTCAGGCGGTCTCGCCTCAGTCTTCCGTTCGCGTCGACGGGCTCAACGGGACCATCGTCCTTTCCGGCCGGGCGCCGGACGCCGACACTGCTCGAAAAATCGAGGAGATGGCGAAGGTGTTCCAGGGCGGAGATGTGCTCAATCACATCTGGGTATCCGGCGTTCAGCAGACCATGCTCCGCGTCACCGTGGCGGAAGTGAACAAGGAAGCCCTGCGATCGCTGGGCATTAACTGGGCCGTCGGCGGATCGAAATTGTCCCGCGACTTTTTCCTCGCCAACAACATCGGCCAGCTCAACCCGACGAACTTCGGCAGTAACGGCCTGCCCGATGTGACCACCGGACAGATGACGTATTCCGTAAACCCCGTCGGAACCAGCCCGCTGACCAACCTGACGTTTGGCTTTCCGCGGGCAGAGCTTCAGTTCTTCGTGAACGCGCTGCGCGAGAACTCGCTGGCCCGCACACTGGCCGAGCCGACGCTGGTCGCCATCTCCGGCCAGACGGCCTCGTTTCTGGCGGGCGGTGAAGTGCCGATCCCCGTGACGCAGGGTGGCGCCGTCGCCGGCGCAATTACCATCGAATACAAGGAGTTCGGCGTTCGCCTCGCCTTCACTCCGACCATCCTTGGCAACCAGCTCATGCGCCTGCACGTCATGTCGGAGGTCAGCGATGCCGTCGAGACCTCCCGTGTCGTCGGAACCCTGCCGCTCTTTACGTTTACGACACGTCGCGTGGAAACGACCGTCGAGTGCGGCAACGGGCAATCGTTCGCCATCGCAGGCCTGCTCAGTGACAACGTGAGGGCCATCTCTTCCAAGATCCCCGGCGTCGGCGATATCCCGGTCATCGGGGCCCTGTTCAGCTCTGTCGAATATCGCAACGACAAGACCGAACTCGTCGTGCTCGTCACGCCGGAGCTGGTCGAGGCCATCGATCCGCAACAGGTCGTCACGCCGCCCGGAGCCGATATGAGACAGCCCGATGACTTCGAGCTGTTTGGCCTGGGCCTGCTGGAAGGCCGCACATCGCAGACTGCCGTGGGGGAGACTGATTCCGAAGAACCGACAGCCGGTGATACCGCTGCGACGGTGAAGGAACGGTCGCTCGCCGAGCTGCCGCTCTACGGTCCCTGGGGCAGCGAAGAATCAACCGTTGAGTATGCGAACTAATTCGGGGAATCAGAATCATCATGGATGGATCCAAAAAATCTCTGGAAGACTTCGATCTCTCGGGCGATTCGCCGGAAATCTCGGTGGTGGGAATCGTGGAACCGCCTCCGCCCAAGCTTCCTGACGCGCTCGTCGAAGCGCTGAGTGGTTACCGCGTCATCCGCAAGATCAGCGAGCACCCGGGCAGCATCGTCTTCAAGGCCGAAGACCAGGAGGCCGGCAAGCTCGTGATCGTGAAAGTGGTCGACGGTAATCCCGACCGAGCCGCGGAGTTTCCGATCTCACGCAAGCTCGACATCGAACGCATCAAGCATATGCGTCATCCGTGTCTCGCGTCGATCGTTGACATCGGGACCACCAGCGACGGCCAGCACTTCTTCGTTTCGGAAGCCATCCGCGGACAGGCGATGCTGGAATTCGCCAAGACCCACCACCTGTCGGTCGAGGAACGAATCAAGCTCTTTTTGAAGGTGTGCAGCGCGGTTGAGCGTCTGCATCAGAGCGGAATTGTCCATCGCGACTTGCGACCCTCGAACATCCTCATCGGGGCTCGGGGCGAACCCCGCCTGACCGGCGTCGGCGTTGCCTCACTGACGGACTTTGACCTCGGATTCCCCATGGGCCAGGTCTCGCCGCGCGAGTCTCGCATTTTCTACACGTATCGAAGCCCCGAACAGGTGCGCGGCATCGGCCTCGACGTCGATACGCGCAGCGATGTGTATGTTCTGGGCGTTCTCCTGTTCGAACTGCTCACGAATCAGCCGCCCTACGACGTCGAAGTCGAGGGTAACAGTGAAATATTCAAAGTGATATCCGAGATCGCTCCCGAATGTGGGGAACTGGAATCCGCCAAGTGGCCTCGCGGGGTCAAGTCGGTGTTGATGAAGGCACTGGAGAAGGTGCCGGACAAGCGCTACCAAAGCGTCGGAGCGATGATTCTCGATCTGACGCACGCGATCGGCGACCGCTCGGGCGGCATTCGCGTGGGCGCCCGACAATCAGGCATCGCGCCGATCGTCTTACTGGCTGTTGCGATCTTCATGCTGGCGGTCGGCGCCTTTGGGGCGGGCGCACTGCTGTCGCCGGGTGTGCGCGAGATGTTGCCGTCCAGATTCCAGGAGATGATGCCGGCTACCCCCGTTGCGCCGACGCTGCCGCCTGTCCGAATCGAAAATCCGGTATCCGAGGAACTCAAAAAGCGGGCCGCCGAACTCGAAGCCGCTCAACTTGTCGCCGCGGAACAGCGCGATCTTGCCATCCGTAAGAAGGACGCCGAACAAAAGCGCCGGCTGGCCGTCGAGGAAGAAAGCCAACGACTGGCCGCCACGATCGGCAAACTGCAGAGCGAAATCGGCCAGCTGAGCGAGCAGGTGACGTCGGCACAGGCCGGCACCCATCAGGCCGCCGACATCAGCCGGTTCCTCGTTAGCATCTTCGGCCTTCACGCGACCGACGAGTTGAGTCTCCGCTCGCCGTCCGCCATCGATCTCCTCGACGCCGCCAACGCGGAAGCCGTTCGCCGATTCGCGAAGGACCCCCAATCACTGGCGACTGTTCTGAGTTATCTCGGCGCCGCGTATGGCGGGCTCGGGGCTCACGGCAAAGGCGTGGAGCTGTTGCAGCGCGCCCTTGAGATTCGTCGAAAAGAACTCGGCGATCAGGACCCCGAGACCATCTCACTGATGAATGATCTCGCGGCCCAGTTGTACAATCAGGGTGAATTGGCCGAGGGCGAGCCGATCTGCCGGCGACTTGTCGAGTTGTCCGCCAAGTCTTTTGGCAACGAGGATGAGCGAACCCTCACCGCCGTGAACAATCTTGCGCAAATCGAGTACGGCCTCGGCAAGCTCGACGAGGCGGAGAAGTGCTTTCGCCAGGCCATGAAGGGCCGCAAGAAGGCATTTGGTGAGGCCGATGCCCGCACGGCGACGTCCACTTACCAACTCGCGGTCGTCCTCTTTGAACGCGGCAAGCTGGCGAAGGCGGAGCCGTTCTTCCGGAAAGCCTTGAAGGCTTTCGAAAAGACGCTCCCCTCCGGACACAGCCTGATCTCGACGGCGCGCAGCAGCCTCGGCGGGATCATGGTCTCTCTTGGAAGGTACGACGAGGCGGAGCCTCTCCTGCTGAAAAGCTACAAACAACTCACTGCCACGGTCGGTCCTGACCATCCAACCAGCCGGGCGACCATCAACCGGATCATCTCCATGTACACGCTGTGGAATAAGCCCGGTGAGGCGGCGAAGTGGCGAGAGCGGGTCGGGCGGGTGACCGTCAACGGCCCTGAGTCGTGATGCGCCATGGCCTCGCAGGTCCGCGTCCTGATGAATCGCGACGACATCACCTGATTCCCGGAAACGTCATAAAAAAAAAAGGAACCTCTGATTTCTCAGAGGTTCCTTTTTGATTATCAGGTTAACTCAGGCTGTCCGAAGTCGGACTACACAATTCGGCGTCGGCGAATCAGCAGCGAAGCGCCCATCAGCGCCAACACCGCGGTGGCCGGCTCAGGCACTTCGATCAGGAACGCACCGTCCAGACCGTTGGAAAGCGTGCCCTCAAAAACGATCCACTGCCCATTGTCGCTCATCGAGATATTGGATTCGACGCCGGAAATGGCACTCAACGTAAAGCCGCCGATCAGCGTCACACCTTCCTGAACGATGAGCTGATCGTTCCAGAAGATGCCCGTGTCCTTGGTGGTGTCGGGATCGTTCCAGTCACCCCACCAGACGACGTTTCCGCTGTCGTCGATGTTAATCGAGCCGCTGCCGAAGCTGGTGAAGTTAAAGACACCACCGATAGAGGCGAGGCTCATGCCTTCGCGTGCGATGACATCGACGCCGTTGCGAACAATCACGGCGTCGTCAGTCGTTGTGCCGTCGAGATCGGCAAGGGCGGCCCAGGCGCCGGAATTGTTCATGTTGATGGCAACCGGAGCAGAGCCCCAATTTCGACCTCCGACGGCCGACGGCTGGCCTTCCCGCATGAGAATGTCAAAGCCGGACCCGTTGTAGCGGGCGGTGACGGAGTCGTCGGTGGTGGCGCCGTCCAGATCCGCGACAAACATAATGTGGCCGCTGTCATTCAGGGCCATGTCATGCGGACCGGTCTCAAAGTCGGTGATCGAGCGGAGCGCAACCAGTGTCTGATCGCCTTCGCCGAGGATTCGCGTCTGAACGAAGGAGAAGGGATTGACGGTGACGATGGCGCGATCGACCGTACTGGCAACGTTGGGGTCGTCAATGCTGGCCATGACCGCGACAAGGTTGTTATTGTTGATCTTGGTCTCAAAGAAACCAATGTAAGGCGTATTCGGGCCGAATCCGGCGGCCGTGGCGATGTTGCTCTCTTGAATGAGGAGGTCATCGTTGTAGTAGATTCCGGAATCGTTGTTGGTACCGCCGGTATTGGCCAGGAAATGGTTGTAGCTGGTGTTGCCGGGGTTGTTGATGTTGACCGAGTCAAAGGAAGAAAGCGTGGCGCCGGCCGGAGACACCATGGCCTGTCCCTGCTGAAGGAACAGAGCGCCCGGATTGAAGCCGGTCCCGCGGAGAATAAGCCCGTCGATGGCCGAATTCGGATTGTTCGTGTCCGTCTCGACCAGCCACTCGCCAAAATCGTTCACGGAGTGGTTCTCGGAGGCGCCGAAACCGCTGCTGATGTTACCAACGCCCGTAACGAGGTCGCCTTCCAGAACAATGGGCGAAATGGAAACCGGTGGCGGGCCGGCATAGGCTGATCCGGCCGTGACAACCGACAATGCCAGAATGACTGCAATTGTGAAACGCATTTCTTTTCCTCCGTATCTGAGCTGTCGAAACTTAAGTGCGGGCCATCGCATCTCGCGAGGCGTGCCGTACGGGAACCGCGTCACTTCCTATAGTTAACGATATCGTATCAAACCAGGTGCGATAATGCAACATTCGCAGGCACAGGAACTTCCAATTTCCTGACGCCTCCGGTGCCATCCCGCGCACCCGCCCAAGTCCCTGTGCCGCTAGGGCTTAAGGCACGACCGCGTCGGTGAACGGCTGGACATCCAGCCCATCGAGATTGCCGTCGAGGTTCATATCCGTCTCGCAACTGCCTGTCCCGGCCAGGATTTCCGCCACAAACGGGCCGACATCCGCGAAGTCCACGGCCCCATCGTGATTCACGTCACCGGGCCCGCAATGGACGCCATTGAGGGTCACCACCTGATCGCAGGTATTGCCGCCCAGATCGGTGACGCGCACCGTGGCCCTTCCGCACCCCTGCGGATTGACGAGGCTCACTTCATAGATGACGAGCTTAGCGCCAGGCGTGAACGGGTCCACATTCAAGGCAACATTGCAGGCGTCATCCAGCAGCTCGATGGAGGCAATGCCGAAACCGAGCACCTCGTTGTCCGTCGCCTCGCCCTGGAATCGCTCGGCGAACGAAAGGGACTCAATCGTCAGCGACCAACTGTCGAATGAACCGATGTTGAAGCCGGCATCGTCGACAGCCTGCAGTGAATACGACCCGGCGGCCGGACTGCCGTCCAGATTAAACAGGATCGGTCCGCCCAGCGGCTGGAACCGACCGGTGAACGGCGCCGCGCCCGAGCTGTCCGGGATCACCATCGCCGCTTCGTCGTCCAGCGTCGTGTTGATGAAATCGTTGCCGGTCGAGCCGATGTCGCCGAACAGCGGCAGAAACGCCGGTGACGTCAGTGCCAGGTCGATGTCATCGTCGAACGGATGGGTGATATTGATGGTCACGTCGACGTCGCTGATCACTGCCAGGTCAGGCACGATGATCGTCGAAACCACGCCTCCGGGATTATTGTCCGGAATCCCCTGCGGCAGGTCGGTGCTTCGATAGCGCTTCGTGTTGCTCACGAATCCCGTACAGGCTGGAGCCACCTGGTCGAGATGGACGAGGAGGTGACGCCGGTAACCCACGCCATCGGTCGCGCGAACATAGCCGCGCCCGTTCTGAGCGGGGTTGATGAGACCGACCACGAAATCGACGCTGCCGGAGCCTCCCGGCGGATTGGGATTGGTGCTCACGAGTTGCAGATTCGTTGAGTAGGGCAGCAACTCAATGGACACGATTCCCGAATCGCCGGCCTGGTTATCGGTGGCGGACCCTTCAAACTGCTGCGTCATCGGGTTTCCCGCTCCCGTCACCATCGGAAGCGTCTGATCCGCGAGTCCGGGCGACAGGGTAATCGGGACGACCGTCATATTTCCGACGCAGTCGGTGATCACGACCGTTCCATTCCCGGGCTGGGTCTGATTGACCAGTGACACGGCGTACTCAACTTCGCTGTCACCCGGCGTGAAAGTCGTGGCCAGGCTCAGGTTGGTTGAGCCGATGCCCAGCGTCACCGAGCAAATCCCCGACTGCGGGTATTCATCCTTTGCACTGCCCACATGGCGCTCCGGAGCGCCTGGCGACTTGATAGTTGCCTTCCATCGCCGGAAGACCGACTTGCGACTGCCGGCCCCCTGAAGGCGCCAGTCGGAGACGTACATGTCCCACTGCCCGGCGGCGTTCAGATCCTCCAGGGCGAACATCATGTTGTCCCGGTAATCGCTGGTGATGCCTTCGCCGACATACTCACCGCGTCCGTCGGGCTGATGCAGCCCCAGAAACTCGATCGTTCCCAGCGCCGGCTCTTCGTGAGCGTCGTCCGCGACCGGAGCGTCATCATCGAGGGTGATCTCGATATTGTCCTTCACCAGTCCGATGCCGCCGCGCTCGTCCATGCTCACGCGATTGAGCAGCGACGCGAACTGACCGCCGTGGGTTAGCGTCGAGGCGATCTGCCCGATCTCCAGCGAGTCGACCGTCAGGTCAACTTCCACTTCGCCCACCTTGATCGAATCCGGAAGGATGACCGAAGAGACGACACCCGCCGGATCGGCGGACGGCACGCTCTGCAGGACCTCGCGGGCCAGTTCGATGTTTCGACTCACACTGCCCGTATTGGCGGGCCCGGTGTTGTCCGGGAGCGCGTTCAGCGCGATAGGTTGCTCGCAGGAATTGTCAGACGTGTCCGTTACGACAACCGTGCCCGATCCACTCATGGCCGGATTCACCAGGCGAACGGTGTACTCAACGGTCAGGTCGCCGGGCACAAACGCGGGATCGACTTCGATGGCCACGTTGTTGGCGCTGGTCAGAACGATGGAGGTGATGCCGCCGTTGACGCCCATGGTGTCGGCGGCGCTGCCCATGAACGACTCGGGTGAAGGGAAGGTGCCCTTGATGTCGAGCGACCATTTTACAAGCCTTGCCCCGCCTCCGGCCGTGCTGCCGCTTCCGGAGTCGTCGCGAACATTGAGTGTCCAGTTGCCCTGGGTGTTCTCGCCGTTGAACACGGCAAGGCCGCCGGCGCCCTCGGGCAACCAGGTACCCGTGTAAGGCGCATCGCTGCTGAGCAGCGACATCAGCGAGGACGCGTTGTCGTCAAAGGTCGCGTTGGTGATGTCAAAGCCGGAACTCGTGCCGCCGCGATCCGTCACGATTTCGAGGACCGTGCCCTCGGGGCTTCGCAGGAAAATGTCGATGTCCAGCGGATAGATCGTCTCGATGCTCACCGTGACATTCAGGTCGGAGATCGTTGTCGAATCGGGAATGTTAATGATCCCTTCGATCCCGGGACCGGTTGGCTGGTTATCGGGAATATGCTTCGGGCCGTGGGTGCTTCGGAATGTACGTCGCGGGTCAACCGTGACGAGGCCCGAACAGACCGGCGAGCTGGCGTCGATCTGCACGAACTGGCATGCCGTATTCCCGGCGCAGTCGGTGATGATGATCTTGCCCGAGCCGCTCAACGTCGGATTCACCAACTCGATGTTGAAAGACACGGTTGGATCGCCGTTGGTAAAGGTCGCGTTGATCGACAGGTTCGTCGAATCAGCCGACAGGCTCAGATTGCAGATGCCGCTGTCGCCCGGCGCATCGTCGGACGCAACGACCGCAAGCGTGTCATTGCCGAAGTCCGGTGTAATGCTGTCGATGACTGGATCGGTGCCCTCCGACAGGCTCGGCGCCGCGTCGTCCTTAAAGACTGCCAGTGCATAGGTCTTGCCCGGGCCGAAATCGCTCGCCCCGCCGCCTGATACGGCGACCGTGTAGGTCCCGGTCTTCGGCGCCTTAAACGCGCAAACCTCGGCCGGATAGTCCGGAAGCTGTCCTGCGCCGACGACGTTTGGATCGTCCACGTCGCTGATCAACACGTCGCCGTCCGGATCACGCACAGCCAATGCGCCGTCGAGCGCCTGCGCATCGTCGTTTTCGTCGCCGGCGCTGTCGCGCTCGGGATCGCCGTCCAATGCAATGAACACGCGCTGGCCCGCAGCGGCCGTAAAGGTGAACTGATCGACGTCGCCCGCTTCACTGATAACGCCCGAGTAATACTCCTTGGCGCTGCCGTCCGCCGCGTTGGTGGCGTTATTCGGCTCGCACTCCGGCGAAGGTAACCTGCCGCCGGGCTCGACGCCGAAATGCAGCGCATACCTGGCGATGGTGTTTGTCGATCCATCGTTTCGAGTCAGGATGAAATAGGTTCCCGTCGTCGTCAGCGGGACACCGGCCACCGCCGCGGAAAAGGCCGAGCTGCGCTGGAACAAAGTCGGAACCGGGGACATCGCCCCTTCGCCGTCATCATCGTCCAGCTCAATCATCGTGGTCCCGTTCGGCGCAAAGACCCGCAGCTCCGTGTCGATGCCGGACAGCAGCACGTTGCCGTTGTCACAGAATGCATACAACTTGCTGCCGCCTGTCGCCGAGATGGAGAAATAGTCGACGTCGGCCGCGCCCGCGATCTGCCCCCCGTCCTGCATGCCGACGGTCACCGGCGTCGCAAGTCCGGCCGTGTCATTCGGCTCGATCTCGCTGACGCTGTAACCGGTTGCACGATCAACGACCAGGGCGTACCGGGCGTTCGGCGTCGATGCCGTCGCCGCATCCACCACGATGTAATAGGTCTTATCGAAGTCCAGCGAAACGACAATCGCCTCGGCCTGGTTGGATGAAGACGAACCGTGGCTCGCGGCGCCGAAGCAGCCCAGTGGGTAGAACGGGGGACATGAGTCGACGACGTAGGCATATCCATTCCAGCCCGTGCCCGCCGGGATGAGATTGACCATGTACTCACCCGCGTCGGACGGATTCGGCCCGGTGGTAAAGGCGTAAACGTGATCGACACCGGCAGTCGCGAGGCCGATGGAACTGCCCACGTCGCAGCGGCCGGTCCCTTCCACGAACGAGACGTCATCAGTGGCGCCGGTCAGCGTCCCGACCTGCACATGAGGAAATGTCACGCCGGCAATGACGCCCGTGCTCACGCAGTTCTCCCTTGAACCGCTCGGCGCAGGGGCCACCATCAGCATGAACTCGTATTGATTCAGACGTGCGTCGGCAAAGACGCTGTCGACGATGATCTCGTACTCCGTGCCGCTCGTCAGCGTGGCGATCACGGTTTCGGGTTGATAGCGCGGATTCGCATCGGCCCCGCCGATGAACGTCCCGCTTAATTTCTCCCGGATGTAAACGCACAAGTCCGGCACAGGGACAGTCGCGCCCGTGCTTCCATACACAGGCACCTGATCCCACGGAACCATCATCACCCAGTAAGAGCCCGTCACGCTGGGCGTAAAGCTGTAGAAGACATCCGGCCCCGGCACCGAAGCGAGTCCGCCGATGGTGGTGGCGTTGATGTCGTTGGCCCCGAGGACGTTTGAGCCGAACGCAATGACCGGCACCGCCCCCAGGACTTCCGCCGTGGCCGAGGTGTCGTTCGCCGGCGGCGGATAAGCGGCGTCGGCTGCGGGCACCACCACCAGAGAACATAGGATCGTTGCAATGCCAATCCGAAGCGGAACATGCGCCGGGGTTCGGTCAGACTTCGACATGGAAATGCTCCTTGGCGACTCTTTGGAGTCGACCTCTCCCCCTGAATGTAAAATTTAGCAGCGGGACGGAATTCTTCTTCCCCCCGCCATTGTTAACGTTATAGTTAAGATACTCTTTTCGGCGCAAAGACTCAAGCCGAAAGTGGCGAGCAGTAAAAGGTCGGAAGGAACTCTGTCCCGGGGGCTACCGGACGGATCTCAAGCAGCGGTCCGTCTCCGTCCAAGTGCTTTCTCAAAATCTCACTGGCTGCGCGATAAGCGGAGGTCGTCTCGTGAAGCATCAACTCATGGTTGTCTCAGCGCTGGTTTTGACCACGTTCACGGCGGGCCCACGGGCCTTGGCCGCGGATAAGCAGGCCGCCGCGCCGACCGGCGCCGCCCCGGCTCTGTTCATGTATCAGGGAGACGAGAAACTCCCGCTCCTCGAGTCAGAAGACACCTTCATTGTCAAGCCGAAGGCCACCACGCGGCGTGTCGCCGGCGATCGCCCCGCGGCCTTTCCGGCCCTCGCCCGGCCCGCCGATCTGCCCGAGTCCGTTGCGCGACTCGAAGACCGCCTGGTTCGCCGCGACCTGCACCTGGTTCGCGGTGCCACGCGCGCGGCAGTGGAACAATTGCCGGACACCGAATATGCCCTGCCCGTGCTGTATCGCGTCGGCAGCGATGTTCCGATTTATCCCACCCCGCGAATCGTCACGACGATCGTCTCCGCGGACGCGGAGCAGGCACTGCGTGACTTCGCCGCCGCCGCCGGATGCACCGTGCAGAAGGCCCCGCGCGGAGAGAATAGATATTACCTTCGCGTCAATGAGCCAAGCGTGGATTCGCTCTTCCGAGTCGCCAATTCGCTCCACGAGCGAAAGGACCTCGCCCTATACGCCCATCCCGATTTCTTCCTGCCCATGGTCGCCTACGCGCCGCCGGTGATCGACGACCCGCTTTATCACTCGATGCAGTGGCACCTCGATGGCGACACCAGCAAGGGCGCGCAGGCCAATGCTGATATCAACGTCGAGGCCGCCTGGGATGATTCCAACGGCCCCAACGCCCAGGGACAGGCAATCGTCCGCGTCTCCATCCTCGACGAATGCGTCGAAAAACTTCATCCCGACCTGTTCCCCAATTGGGCCGACGGTATTGACCTCGACAACATCCCGCCCGATGACGATCCCAGTCCCGACGGCGGTCAGCGCCACGGCACCGCATGCGCCGGCGTCGCAGTTGCCAAGGGCAACACCATCGGCGTGCGCGGCGCATGCCCGAATTGCGGGCTCATCGGCGTCAAGTTTTTCGGCGCATCGGTCGCGGAAATCGCCGAGGGCTTTTACTTCTCGGTCGATCCGGACGACAACGGAGACCACAGCGACGGCGCGGCCATCCTGAGCAACAGTTGGGGATTCGGCGACGGCGTCTTTGCCCCCGCTGACACGGTCGCGGCGATCGGCTTCGCCGCCAACAGCGGCCGAAACGGCCTCGGCTGCATCGTTCTCTTCGCCTCGGCCAACAGCGACCACACCGTCAACGGCGTTTCCGCGCTGGCCCAGCTTTCAACGACCATGGCCGTCGGCGGCACCAACAGCAACACCATGCACACCGAGTTCAGCGACATCGGTCCTGAAGTCGGCATCACCACGCCCACCAACGATCGCGGAGATGACGGCGTCCGCTTCGGCTGGATCGATATCACCACCGTCGATAACACCGGCAGCAGCGGCTACAACGGAATCCCCTCCGAGCCCGATTACACCAACGCATTCGGCGGCACCAGTTCCGCCACGCCGCTCGCCGCGGGCATTCTCGGCCTCATCATCTCCCAGGACCCGACGATGACCGCCGCACAGGCACGGGCGATTCTCCAGCACAACGCCGTCCGCATCGACGAGCCTTACGGTCGATTCGACCCGGTGACAGGGCACAGTCACCGCCTCGGTTTCGGCCGATCGGACGCGGGCCTGGCCGTCACCGCCGCATTCGCCGGCACGCGCTGGCCCGACCGCATCAAAACGCTGGCGGCCTCCGGCGGCGGCAACGATGTGATCGTCACCTGGAATCCGCCCCCCAACGACTACGCCGCGACTCTGGTCGTGCGCTCCGCCAAGCCGTTTCAATGGATGCCCACCGATGGCGTAAGTTATTCCCTCGGCCAGGAGGTCACCTCCGGCGTGACCGTCGCGTACATCGGCGCGCCCGGCGTCTTCACAGATGTCGGCGCTGCCGACGGCGCATTCTTCTACGGCGCCTACCCGGTAAGCAGCCTGAACAGATACGGCTTCGGCGCCCGCACTCAAATCATCCGCAACGGCGTGATTCTGTTGAACGACAACAGCGAAGGCGCCGACCCCGGCTGGACCCACGGCGGCATCAACGACGAATGGCAGCGCGGAACGCCGACCGCGGTCAACGTTTCATTCAGTCAGGCCGTCGGCGGCAGCGGCCCAATGGCCGGCACGCGCGGCGTTCGCGCCATCGGCGGAAACAAGTGCTGGGGCACCGATCTGACCTACACCTACGATCCCGGAACCGATGCCTGGCTCCAGACGCCGCCGATCAATCTGACCGGCGTCACCTCGCCCGTCATCCTTGAATACTACGACTGGTGCCTGCTCGAAACCTTCTACGACACCTGCACCCTCGAGATCGTCGACTTCAACGACAACATCATCGGTTACCTCGACCCCGACACCGGCGGTGACTACGACTGGACCCAGCGATCCTACGACCTTTCACCCTTTGCCGGGCAGGTCATCAAGGTCCGCTGGCACATCGTCAGCGACGGCATCTATCAGCGCGACGGCTGGTTTCTCGACGAAGTGAAGATCACCGTCGCCGAGCAGGTCAACCTGCCGCCGGTCGCAAAGAACAAGTCGGTCTCATCGCCGGCGAACATGACCACCGCGATCGGGCTCGTCGCCCTCGATCCCAACCCCGGAAACACATTGAGCTTTGTCATCACCTCGTTGCCGGCGCACGGTCAACTCGTTGATCCGTTCGCCTCGGCGATCAACTCCGTCCCGTACACACTGGCGAGCAATCAGAACTTCGTTCATTACACCCCGGCCATGGACTACCAGGGGCCGGATTCGTTCACTTGGGAAGCCAACGACGGCTCACTCGCCTCAAACACCGCCAACGTGAAGCTCACCATCGGCACGCCGGTCATGATTCAGAATCACCCGCTCGATACCGATCCCGGTTGGGCGCGAGAAGGCGGTTGGCAGTTCGGGCAGCCGGCAGGGCAGGGGGGTGACCCCACCATCGGCTTCACCGGCCTCACCGTGTTCGGTTACAACCTCGCGGGCGCATACCCGGACAATCTCGCGGCGAATTACCTGACCATGTCGCCGATCAACTGCACCGGCCTCTACGGCGTGACGCTCAAGTTCGCGCGCTGGCTCGGCGTGGAAAACGCCGCCTACGACAAAGCCACGATTCAGGTTTCCACCGATGCCGTAAACTGGACAACAATCTTCACGAATCCGACCAGCGATCTGTTCGAGACCAGTTGGAGCCAGCAGTCCTACAACATCGGCGAAGTCGCCGACAACCAGCCCTTCGTCCTGATTCGCTGGGGCATGGGTCCGACCGACACCAACACCACCGGCGCCGGATGGAACATCGACGACGTCTCCATCTGGGCCATCGGAACGCCCTCCGGCAACATGCCGCCCTTCGCCAACAACGTCTTCGCGACGACCGCGGTCAACAATCCGGTCAGCGTCAACCTGAACGCCACCGATGCCGATATGGATCCGCTGACCTACTCGATTGTCTCCCTCCCATCGGGTGGCACGCTGTCCGACCCGAACGGCGGCATGATCCTCTCGGTCCCTTATGTGTTGCTCGCTGGTGGCAATGTCGTGGACTACGCCCCGAACATGGGCTACGACAACCCCGACTCGTTCATGTATCGCGCGACCGACGGCGACATCCCCTCAAATGCCGCCACCGCCGCGATCACAATCCTCAACCCCGCAGGATTCCCGTTCACGGATACCTTTGAGGCCGGCTCGCCGTTTAGCACCCACTGGGTCCCGAGCCAGTCGAGCACCGGTCGCATCCTGGTGACCGGCGCAAACGGTCCGATCGGCGCCTATCACGTCACCATGGATTCGTCGTCCGGCTATTCGTCGAACGAGCTGACCCTGGTCGCCGATCTCGCCGGCGCGTCCAACGTCCTTCTCCAATACGACTGGAAGGAATTCGGCGACGAGTCGAACCTGCTGCCGCTCACGTGGACCGGCTCGGCCGTCGGCGATGGCGTCGCCGTCAGCGAAGACGGCGTCACCTGGCACCGGATTGCCAATCTCACCGATGGCACATCGACCTACCAGACCGTCCTGATCGATCTGGACGCCGCCGTTGCGAATGCGGGACTCACTTACAACCAGACCTTCCGGCTTCGCTTCCAGCAGTACGACGACAATTCCATCCCGACCGACGGCATCGCACTCGACAACATCATGCTCATCCAGGGCACCAGCGATCCGCTCATCGCCACGTCTTCTCTGCCGAATGCCCCGCTCAATCAGCCCTATGCGCCGGTGCAGTTGGCTGCCGTCGGCGGCGATCTGCCGCTGGTCTGGTCGATGATCGACAACTACGGCGAGGACTCCCTCGGCGCGAACCAGTTCGCGACAGTCGGCACGCCGCAAGGCTGGCAGGCCGACGACGCCGCCTTCGACTACACCCTGCCGTTCGCCTTCCCGTTCTACGGGCAGAACTACACGCAGGTGAAGATCGCCACCGACGGCTGGATCAATTTCGGCGCATACGTCGGCAGCACCTGGAACAACAGCACCACGCTCCTCCAGGCCAACAAGCGCATCGCCGTCATGTGGGACGACCTCAAGACCAACGTGGCGGGGGGGGACATCTTCATCGACGAGACCATTGCCGGTCAGGTGACGATCCGCTGGCAGGGCGTCGTCCGCGCCGGCTCGATCCCCGCGAACTTCAGTTGCACCCTCTTCGACGACGGCCGAATCGAGATGAACTACGGCAGCCAGAACTCGGGTCTGACCTGCACGATTGGTGTCTCCGACGGCGTCAGCCGCTCGTTCCTCGCCTCCTATAACGCGGTGGCCGCCCTGACCAATGTCGATTCCATCGAGCTTCTGCACTCGCGGCTTCCGACCGGGATGATGCTGTCGGCCGGCGGAACTCTCTCCGGCACCCCGACGGAAACCGGCCTCTTCAAGCCGATCTTCCGAGTTCAGGACCAGTCCGCACGCACCGACACGCGCAAGTTGGAATTGCTCGTACCCGACCTGATGTTTGGCGACTTCGACAACGACCAGGATGTGGACGCGGCGGACTTCGAACAGTTCAAGCTCTGTTACACCGGCTCGGACAACGGCCCCGTCGCCCCGGGCTGCGAAGCGGGCGATGAGTTGGTGGACGACGACATTGACTGCCTCGATTGGCGCGCCTTCCGCGCGGCCTTCGAGGCCAGCAGCGCCTTTACACCGGCCATGGAGATTGACGATTTCGTCGCCGTATTGACCGATGACATGGACGTGACCGACCTCGATCGTTGCCTGGCCGACACCAACGACGACGACCTCAACGACGCCGCCGACATCCAGGGGCTGGTCGATGCCCTCCTGAGCCAGTAGTCGAACGAGAAAGAGGCGTCTGCCCGGTTTTCGGCATCCCAGTGGCCCCGGGCGAATCAACGCAGGTCAGGCAATAAAGGAAAAAAGGCCGCGGTCGGATTCGAACCGACGAATCACGGATTTGCAATCCGCTCCCTTGGTCCACTCGGGCACGCGGCCGTAAGTGCCAACCTAAATGGCACTTGTGCGTTTCTCGCCTTTATTGGCGGGCTTTTTCGAGACTGACAACCTCTCGGCACTTGCGATTCTGTGCGGCTTCCTGCGCCCTGTCCAACTGCCTCGATCGCACGGCGGTTGCCGTGGACGTTGCTGGGCGCTTCGCGGGGGATTTCGCCGCCACCGCAGGCTACCGCTTGCATCGGCTCGGCTGGCCGGACATCAAGGTCCGGCAAGGCCGTCAAAGCCTCGGAAAGCTCACCCATTACGGTATGGGAGTAACGGTCCATCGTCAATGTGATCGTCGAGTGTCGGGCGAGGGCCTGGGCAAGCTTTGGATGCACCCCGCCTCGGGCTAGTGTAGTGCCTTTGATTTGTGGAATTTTACGTTGAGTTGACGGGTTTCATCCTTTGACAGGAGGATGGAATCATGAAATCAGCTCCACGGATTATTTTGACGGACGAACAGCGGGCGGTGCTCC